>Ga0209913_1000031_pt1 | contig 189417 bp, 169 predicted proteins | sample PersoiDNA2013203_FD_185805 | JGI IMG/M metagenome (GOLD analysis project Ga0209913, IMG submission 185805) | Permafrost soil microbial communities from the Arctic, to analyse light accelerated degradation of dissolved organic matter (DOM) -... | ecosystem: Environmental > Terrestrial > Soil >... | reverse complement strand
AGTCACCATCATCAGTCCCCGGACGGAATTTGACTTCCTTCACGAGGATGATCTTTTGCTTCAATTTGGCTTCGTGAGCTTTCTTTTGCTCCGAATACTTAAATTTGCCGTAGTCCATCAAACGGCACACCGGTGGCTGCGCGGTAGGCGCAATTTCCACCAGGTCGACGTTTGCCTCTTCCGCCAGGCGGAAGGCTTCAGCCAAACTTACGATACCGAGTGGCTCGTTATCGACCCCGCTTAAACGCATTTCAGGGGCAGTGATTTCGCCATTGATGCGATGTGACTTGTCAGTAGCTATTGTAATTTCCTTTAAAAATCTTGTAAAACGGTCGTGCAGCGAGTTTCCTCGTCAGGCCTTGGTGTCGACTTCATGTTTGAGTCGCTCAATCAGGGCATCGACGGACATGACGCCCAGATCGATATTGCCCCGCGCCCGCACGGCCACTGTATTTGCATCCCGCTCTTTGTCGCCAATTACTAAGATGTAAGGCAATTTTTGTACGGAATGTTCACGTATTTTATAGGTAATCTTCTCGTTACGCAAATCAGCCTGTACGCGCAGCCCCGCTTTGCGCAGTTTTGTTGTAACTTCCTGTACATAGTCGGCTTGAGCGTCGGAAATATTCAACACCGACACTTGCACCGGCGACAACCACAACGGCATGGCGCCCGCATAGTGTTCGATCAGGATACCGATGAAACGTTCCAGCGAACCCACGATCGCGCGGTGCAGCATGATCGGCACCTGGCGCGTGTTGTCCACGGCCACGTATTCGGCGCCCAGGCGTCCCGGCATCGACGGATCGATCTGCACGGTGCCCACTTGCCATGCGCGGCCCAGGCTGTCTTTCAGGTGGTACTCGATCTTCGGACCGTAGAACGCGCCCTCACCCGGCAATTCCGTCCATTCCACGCCACAGGCGCGCAGGGCCGAACGCAGGGATTCCTCGGCAAAATCCCACGACTCTTCCGTGCCGATGCGGTTATCGGGGCGCAAGGCCAGCTTCACGTCGATATTCGTGAAACCGAAAGCCGTGTACACATCCATCGCCTGCTGGTGGAACGCCGTCACTTCGCCGGCAATCTGCTCTTCCATGCAGAAGATGTGACCGTCATCCTGCGTAAAGCCGCGCACGCGCATCATGCCGTGCAAGGCGCCCGATGGTTCGTTGCGGTGGCATTGGCCGAATTCGCCGTAGCGCAATGGCAAGTCGCGGTAGCTGCGCATGCCATTGTTGAAAATCTGGATGTGACCGGGGCAATTCATCGGCTTGAGCGCATACGCGCGGTTTTCCGATTCCGTGATGAACATGTTTTCACGGTAATTATCCCAGTGGCCGGTTTTTTCCCACAGGCCACGGTCGAGAATTTGCGGCGCCTTGACTTCCTGGTAGCCGTTGACCTGGTACACATTGCGCATGTATTGCTCGACTTGCTGCCAGATCGACCAGCCTTTCGGGTGCCAGAAGATCAGGCCTGGTGCTTCTTCCTGGAAATGGAAGAAATCGAGTTGCTTGCCCAGCTTGCGGTGGTCGCGCTTTTCCGCCTCTTCCAGGTTGTGCAGGTACAGTTCCTGGTCTTCCTTCTTGGCCCAGGCCGTGCCATAGATACGCTGCAGCATCTCGTTTTTCGAGTCGCCGCGCCAGTAAGCGCCGGCCAGCTTCATCAGCTTGAACACTTTCAGCTTGCCCGTCGATGGCACGTGGGGACCGCGGCACAAGTCCGTGAACTTGCCTTCGGAATACAGCGACACTTCCTGGTCGGCCGGAATCGAGCCGATCAGTTCAGCCTTGTACGCTTCGCCGATGCCCTTGAAGTAGTCGATGGCTTCGTCGCGCGCGACAACCTTGCGCGTGACTTGCTCATCCTTCTTGGCCAGTTCCGTCATTTTCTTTTCGATCGCGACCAGATCTTCCGGCGTGAACGGGCGCTTGTAGGCGAAGTCATAGTAAAAGCCGTTGTCGATCACGGGACCGATGGTCACTTGTGCGTCCGGGAACAATTCCTTGACGGCATACGCCAACAAGTGGGCCGTCGAGTGACGGATCACTTCCAGGCCATCGGCATCCTTGTCCGTGACTATCGCCACTTCCGCGTCTTGCTCGATCAGATAGGAAGTATCGACCAGCTTGCCATCGACCTTGCCGGCCAGGGCAGCCTTGGCCAGGCCGGTACCAATATTGGCCGCAACCTGGGCCACGGTGACCGGGCCGTCAAATTGACGGGCGGAACCATCGGGAAGTCGGACTGTAAGCATATTGATCTCCATATCGGCGCTGGCGCCAGGTAAAACTGCGATGTGATGGGTAAAATACTGAAAGGAAAACGCAGACGCAAAAAAAACGCGGACTAGCCGCGTTTTTCACTTTCTTGAGACAAAGGAAACCCGTTCGACTAGCGTCACTCCCAAAGCTTGGTAGTAGTTCGCGGTGTCATAACCGGTTTTACCTTTCTCTCTAACTGCATTCTGGTGGGCGGTGAGGAATTCGAATCCCCGACCCCTTGGATGTCGACCAAGTATTCTAACCAGCTGAACTAACCGCCCGTAAAACTTTTGTTGATCATTGTATTTCAAATGACCGCTTGCGGCTTGCGCCAGCTTAAAAACTATCTACTGCAAAATTCTGGTGGGCGGTGAGGAATTCGAATCCCCGACCCCTTGGATGTCGACCAAGTATTCTAACCAGCTGAACTAACCGCCCCGAAGACCAGCATTATAGAGAGGCTTTCCCAGAATGACAAGGGCTGTTTTACAGGAAACTTTAATCATTTCTCCGGGCGTCAGCACCCTTTATATAGAGACGGCCCGGCACACGCGGAATGCCGCTAGAATCGCGGCATGAACTCCACCATATTAGCCTGGCTGAAAACCCTGAGCCGTATCTGCGGTTTTGAAACGGCCGACTCCTTCCCGCCCAATCACCCATACGCGCGCACGCGCTGGGAAGCCGCGTACTTCGATATCGCCTCCGACGTAAAGCCCGACGAGATCGAACGGCGCATCTGCGCGGCCATCGCCAACACGCCGAGCGTCTTCGCCTATATCACCAATCCCACGCCGCGCATGCAGCGTGCGCTGCTGAACGTGATCCACGACCGGCTGCGGCGCCAGCCCGGCGCAGGCGCCACGGACCTGGTCTTGTTATTGATCCATGCCTACGCCAGCGACCACATCGCGGAAGCCGTGCCCGGCCTGCGCGCCCTGATCTTCAACACGGAACATGAAGACACAAACCTGCGCGTGCATGCGATTCTGGAATTGCTGGTGGGCACGCCACGGGGGCTCGACGTCATCGACATGTAACCGTCACGCATGATTGGCGGGCACATAACGGGCCCGCAAGCGCATGAACGGCGTTTCCACCAATGCATATAAAAGCCAGCCCGTGGCAATGCTGAGAAAAATCATCACGATGATCGCCGGCAGGCTGTCCGGCCCGTAACCGATATCCTGCAAGAGCGGGCGCAGCAGGACGCACAGCTGTTTATGCAGCAAATAAATCGCATACGACCACAGGGCCAGACTGGCCGCGCCCGGCACGCGCAGTTGATAGAGTGCACTAGCGGGACTCAGCGCGGCGAGCAGCAGCAGAGTAAAACTGGCAGCCAGGACCGGATAGCCGAGCACCGTCACCCAATAACCATAGTGATCGGTGAGAAACACGTAAAACATCAGCGCCGTGCCAGCGATTCCCGCCAGCAAGGTGCGGTTACCGTATGAGGTCAGGCGCGTCCAGGCGCCCGGATGGTAGTTTTTCAGCAGCGCCAGCGCCACGCCCGCCACCAGCTCGTCGAAACGGCACCAGGAAGCGTAATAGATATACTTGTAATAACCGAGGCCGCCGCGCGGCACGTGCACATATTCATCCCACAAATACGCGCGCAGCAGCATACCCACGATAAAGCTAACGGCCACGGCCACCCACGCCCACAGCAGCGACTTGCGGCAGGCGGCGATCAACAGCGCCACGGCCGGCAGCAGCACGTAGAACTGCTCTTCCACGCACAAGGACCACGCATGCGAAAACGCCGTACCCGGCGTCAAATTGATGTTTTGCGTAAAGGTCAGGAATTTCCACAGTGGCAGCAGCACACTTTCGCCGCGAAACGCGGGCCACAGATAGTACAGCGCCAGCACGGCATAGAAACTGGGCAAGGTGCGCAGGAAGCGCCGCGCATAGAAACGCGGCAGGGAAAAGCCGTGTTCGCTGCGCAAGGCCGCAAAGATCTGGTTGCCGATCAGATAGCCGCTGAGGGCAAAGAACAGGTCCACACCCGTCCAGCCGATTTCTCCCCAGAAACCAAACGCCCCGCCCTCGCTGACGAACAGCACATAATGGTTCATGAAGACGAGCACGATGGCCAGCGCGCGCAAGGTATCGAGGCCATACAGGCGGGAAGGATGGGACGTGCTGGACATCGAATGGGCAAGGGAAAACAACGGTGGCGCCGATCATGCCATGCCGCACGTTAACATGGCGAACTTTTTGCAGGCGTGCACGGCGAATCCCGCTAAAATATGCCGACCCCGCTTTCCCTTCCCGCAACAGCATAGGATATGTCCAGCATGAGCACCGCACTCCACTTCAAATCCATCAACTACACGGGCCAGGGCAGCGGCCCGCGCCTGATCGTCACGGGCGCCGTGCACGGCAATGAAACCTGCGGCACCAAAGGCATCCACCGCGTGATGGCTGAACTCGATAGCGGCGCCGTCTCCATCGTGGCCGGCAGCGTCACTTTCGTGCCCATCACCAATCCCCTGGCCTACGCCAAGGGCGTGCGCAGCGGCGACCGCAACCTGAACCGCAATCTGTTTCCGAATGACCATCCACAGGATTTCGAAGACCGCATCGCCAACTGGCTGTGCCCCTTGCTGGGCCAGCACGACGTGCTGCTGGACTTGCATTCGTTCAATGCCGACAGCCAGCCCTTCGTCATGGTGGGGCCGCGCAACAACGATGGCCCGCTGCAACCGTTCAAGCACGAAGACAAGGAACGCGCGCTGGCGCGCCGCCTGGGCGTGCGCCGCTTCGTCGATGGCTGGCTGCATGCGTATGGCCAGGGCGTGCAGCGCCGCCTGGGCAATAGCGACCAGGTGGGCCTGGTCTTGCGCTATGGCGTAGGGACCACCGAATACATGCGCTCGAGGGGTGGTTATGCCCTGACCCTGGAATGCGGCCAGCATGCGGACCCGGCCGCGCCGGATGTGGCCTACCGCGCCATCATGAATACGCTGGCCTTCCTCGGCTTCATCGATGCGCCACAGCCGGAACCGATCACCGACGCCGACATGGAAGCGCTGAACATGGTCGTCGTGCACGACAAGCTGCATGCAAGCGACCGCTTCATCAAGACCTGGTCCAGCTTTGACAAGGTGAAACAGGGCGAGCAGATTGGCGTGCGCGCGGACGGCACGCCCGTGACGGCCGAATTCGACGCCTATATCCTCTTTCCGGACGTCAACGCGCAAGCCAATGCCGAGTGGTATTACCTGGCGCGGGTTGCCAGCAGTTTCTGATCAATGCCCCACGGACTTGGAAAACAGGTTAATCACCAGCACGCCGGCAATGATCAGCCCCAGGCCGATCAAGGCCGGCGTATCGAGGCTTTGCTTGAACCAGAACCAGCCCACGGCGGAAATGAGCACGATACCCACACCAGACCAGATCGCATACACGATGCCGGTAGGAATGACCTTCAAGGTCAGGGACAAGCACCAGAAGGCGATGCTGTAGCCGACCACAGTGATGACACTGGGCCACAAACGGCTGAAGCCCTCGGACGCCTTCAAGGCGCTGGTGGCGATGACTTCGGCGATGATGGCGATGGCCAGGTAGAAATACGTCATGGCGAGACTCATACTGGTATCCTTTATTGAGGGCTGAGCAGTTTCAAGCCCAGGATGCCCGACACGATCAGGGCGATGCAGGCAATGCGCGCGGCGCTGGCCGGTTCGCCCAGCACCATGATGCCGAAGATGGCCGTGCCCACGGTGCCGATGCCCGTCCAGATGGCATACGCCGTGCCCAGCGGCAAGGTGCGCAAGGCCAGGCCCAGCATCACCACGCTGCCCAGCATGGAAACAGCCGTCAGCACGGACGGCAGCAGACGGGTAAACCCCGCGCTGTATTTGAGGCCGATGGCCCAGCCGATTTCCAGCAAACCGGCCAGTACCAGAATGATCCACGCCATACACACTCTCCTGAGGCGGCAGGGTCGTCCCCGCCATACAGCCCCCACATCGAGCGGGGTCGTCCCCACAGGAGCAAAAGGAAAAGTATACCATCGGGTGCAAGCTCTTGCCGCCAACACATTTTTTCCAGTGCTCCTGCCAAAAAAGAGGCTGCTGGCAGCATAATCGCTGCATCCACTCACTCTCGGGAACAATGATGCTACTTCTGGCCCAAATCCTTACCGCCCTCATCCTGCTGCTGCACGTCTACATCGTGCTGCTGGAAACCGTGCTGTTCGATGCGCGCGGACGCAAGGTGTTTGGCCTGTCGAAGGAAAAGGCGGAGATCGTGCGTCCCGCCATGTCGAATCAGGGTTGCTACAACGGTTTTCTCGTCGCCGCGCTGGCGCTGGGCTTTTTTCACCCGGACGCGGCCATCGCCCATGCGTTCACCGTCTTCGGCCTGGCCTGCATCGCCGTGGCCGGCGTGTGGGGCGCAGTGACCGTCATGACGCGCATCCTCTACCTGCAAACCGTGCCCGCCGTCATCGCCCTGCTGCTGTTCCACTTCGATTGATTCCTGCCTGAAAAATCCACGCCGCCAGCAGGCTTTTTACTTATATCGTAATATTACGATATTGAAATTCACAAAAGACGAACCATATATCGTCTACAGACGAACATCGATCAGGAGAAACACCATGGACATCGACGCCATTCACAAGGCGCTGGCCAATCCCGTGCGGCGACAGATCCTGCAATGGCTGAAGGAGCCGGAGCAGCATTTCGCGCAGCAAGAGCATCCGCTCGACTTCGGCGTCTGTGCCGGACTGATAGACCGCAAGCTGGGTCTGTCGCAATCGACGGTCTCGGCCCACCTGGCCACCTTGCAAAAGGCCGATTTAATTTCAGCCAGGAAAGTTGGCCAATGGAGCTTTTTTAAACGTAAGGAAGCCACCCTCCAGGCTTTTCTGGAACACATGCAGCAAGGTTTGTAACCGTAGCCCCATCCATATCGCCGCCCGCGGCACTCTCGACAAGAAAGATAGCAATCATGGCAACTTTATTCGACCCCATCACCATTGGCAGCCTGCAACTGAAAAACCGCATCATCATGGCGCCGCTGACGCGTTCGCGCGCCGGCAATCCGGGCCGCGTGCCCAACGCCCTGATGGCCGAGTACTACACGCAGCGCGCTTCGGCCGGCATGATCATCTCGGAAGCGACGGCCGTCACGCCGCAGGGCGTGGGCTATGCGGACACGCCGGGCATCTGGTCCGAGGAACAGGTGGAAGGCTGGAAACACATCACCAAGGCCGTGCATGACGCGGGCGGCCTGATCGTGCTGCAACTGTGGCATGTGGGCCGCATTTCCGCGCCCGTCTTCCTCGATGGCGACCTGCCCGTGGCGCCCAGCGCCGTCAAGCCGGCCGGCCATGTCAGCCTGCTGCGCCCGAAACAGGAATTCGTCACGCCGCGCGCGCTCGATACGGCAGAGATTCCCGGCATCGTGGCGGCTTACCGCCTGGGCGCCGAGAATGCGAAAAAAGCCGGTTTCGACGGCGTGGAAATCCACGGCGCGAATGGCTATTTGCTCGACCAGTTCCTGCAAGACAGCACTAACTTGCGCACCGACAACTACGGCGGCTCGATTGAAAACCGCGCCCGCCTGATGCTGGAAGTGACCGATGCATGCATCGAGGTATGGGGCGCCGACAAGGTGGGCATGCATTTGGCGCCGCGCCGCGATGCGCACGACATGGGCGATTCGGACCCGCGCGCCACCTTCGGCTATGTGGCACGCGAGCTGGGCAAGCGCGGCATCGCCTTCATCTGCGCGCGCGAAGCGCTCGGTGAAGACCGCCTGGGCCCGTACCTGAAGCAGGAGTTCGGCGGCGTGTACATTGCCAACGAGAAAATGGACAAGGCGGCAGCCGAAGCCTTGCTGGCCAAGGGCGAGGCTGATGCCGTGGCCTTCGGCCTGTGGTTCATCGCCAACCCCGACCTGCCCATCCGCCTGCACAGTGACGCGCCCCTGAATCCCCTGAACCCGGACACGCTGTATGCACCCGACGCGGCCGGCTACACGGACTACCCGGCACTGGCGGCACTGGCTTAAACAACAGCACTGTGGGCAACAGCAGCGGCAGGTGGTCGCAGTTGCCTGCCCCTCAGCGCCATCGGCGCCGTGCCGGCCGGGCCGGACGGCGCGCCTGCACGCTGCTGAAGACGCGGCGTATCACCTCGGCCGGCACCGCATGCTCACGCAAGTAGGCTGTCGCCACCGTCCGGCCCAGGGCGTGATGAAACGCCACGCCACGCTCGACGAGCTCGGCCATCACTTTGTCCGTTCGGACATGCTCCCCACGTACATCCTCGATACTGTTTTTCATGCCTTGGCTCCCTGTCGGGTGGATCAGTGCTGCATCAAGTTTTGACCACATAGTGTGCATTTAGTGCCCGCCACAGTGGCAAAGCATCGTTAAAATAGCTGCAACAGCCGGCCCGACACCGCATGAATAGCGGCTTCGGTTGCTTGTCGCCACCGCCAGCCCCGTATAGAATGCCTGCGCAGAATTTTTGCTTCAAGGAAAATGGCCAGCAGCGCCATCCGATCAAGAACAGTGTCACTGAAGGGTATCAATGGACGATTTATTTGTACAAGCGGGCGACTTGCCGACCTGGCACCAGCGCTGCGCGTTGCGCGTGCTGCAGCTGTTTGGCTGGCGCATGCGTTTCCGTCCCCTGCCGGGGCCGCGCGGCATCGTCGTCGTCTACCCGCACACGTCGAACTGGGACTTCATGGTGGGCCTGTTCGGCAAATGGGCGCTGTCGCTGCCGTTCCGCTGGCTGGCCAAGGATTCCCTGTTCCGCGGCCCGATGGGCAAGGTGCTGCGCTACCTGGGCGGCGAACCCGTCGACCGCAGCACCACCAGCGGCACCATTGGCCGCCAGGCCGAGCGCATGCTGGCCGCCGACTGGTACTGGCTGGCCATCACGCCGGAAGCGACGCGCAGCTACCGTCCGAACTGGAAAAGCGGCTTTTATCACCTGGCCCTGGCTGCCAAGGTGCCGCTGTTGCTGGTGTATATCGACTACCCGAACAAGGTGCTGGGCGTCGTCGACCATATCTACTTGACGGGCGACAAGGAGGCCGACATGACTGCCATCGCCGCCGTGTATGCGGGCCACCAGGGCTTGCACCCGGAAAAGGCGGCGCCCATCGTGCTGTCCGACAAGCGCCCCGGCGCTTAAACGATTAAACAACCCCCATCAGCACCACGCCGGCCGCCGTCAAGGCCACGCCGGCCACACGCAGCACGCGTCCGGCCAGCACCTGGCCGGCGCAACGTCCCGCACACAGCAGCATGGCCGAAGCGAGCAGGAAGCCGCACGCGGCCGAGGCAGCCGGCAATTCCTGGCCATGCGCATTGCCATGCGCCAGCGCAAACACCCCCACGAGCAGCATGCCCAGCCAGTTCGGCAAAGCCAGCGCCAGCGCGATGGCCAGCCCCAGCAGCGCCACCGTGGCGGCGATGCCCGTTTCCAGCCCGGGCACCGTCAAGCCCACCATGCCGGCCAGCGCGCCGAGCAGCATCATGCCGAGGAAAGTGGCGGGCTGGGCCAGGCTGCGGCGCTGCTGTCCACCCCAGAGGCCCACGCCCAGCATGGCCAGCAAATGGTCGATGCCCGTGAACGGATGGGCGAAGCCGGCCAGAAAACCGACGCTCTCGCCATGCCCGGGGTGGGCCATCGCCGGTAAAGCCAGCAGGCACAGCATCGCGACGGCGGCCGTTTTTGTCATCAGTCTTGCGTTCATTGCAGCTCCTTGCCTGGTTGATCGAGCAAACCTTGCTCGCGGATAAAATCGATGACCACCTGCACGCCGTCGCCGCTGCGCAAGTTGGTAAACACGAAGGGGCGCTCGCCGCGCATGCGCTTGGCGTCCTGCGCCATCACGTCGAGGTTGGCGCCCACATACGGCGCCAGGTCCGTCTTGTTGATAATGAGCAAATCGGAGCGCGTGATGCCGGGCCCGCCCTTGCGCGGGATTTTTTCGCCGCCCGCCACGTCGATCACGTAAATCGTCAAGTCCGACAGTTCCGGGCTGAAGGTGGCGGCCAGGTTATCGCCGCCCGATTCGACCAGGATCAAGTCGAGATGCGGAAAATCTGCCTGCATGCGCGCGATCGCTTCCAGGTTGATGGACGCGTCTTCGCGGATGGCCGTGTGCGGGCAGCCGCCCGTCTCCACGCCCATCAGGCGCTCGGCCGGCAAGGCGTCCGCGCGCAGCAGGATTTCCATGTCTTCCTTGGTGTAGATGTCATTCGTGATGACGGCCATGTCGTAGCGCTCGCGCATGCCCTTGCACAGCATTTCGCACAGGGCCGTCTTGCCCGAGCCGACCGGGCCGCCGATGCCTACGCGCAGGGGATTGGAGGTAATCGATGTCATGTTTGCTCTCTCATAGAATGATTCAGGAACGGTACAGGCGGCTGTACTGCACTTCGTGCCGCATCGACAGCAGCGACAGGCCGGGTGCCCAGTTGCCCATCTCGTCGTCTTGTAACATTTGCGCCGTCAGCGCCGCCGCTTCCAGCTCCGGGCGCAGCGACAACAGCAAACGCTGGCCCGCCACCTGCCCCAGCGGCACGGATTTCACGCAAACGAGCACCTGGTTTTCCGCCCAGGCGAACAGCATGGCCAGCAGCGCCTCTTCGCGCGGAATCGCCAGCGCCACCACGGCGCAGGCATAGGCGGTGGGCAGCGCCACTTCCGGCTGCCCCTGCAGCATGTCGATCAGCACGCCATCGGCCACACCCAGCTCGGCCAGCAATTTGGTCAATGAATATCCCATCTGGATGGTTTCGGCGCGAAATTCCGCCGTGTCGCGCGAAGCGATGCAACGCTCACTCCAACGCTGCACGGCGCACAAGTCCTGCGCTTCGAACGCCTGCATCAAACGCCAGCACAGCGGCGCTTCCCAGCGCGCCACCACCAGCGTCAGATGCTCGGCGATCCACGCGCGTGCCGTGGCCGCGTCGTGCACCAGGCCAGATTCGAGCGCCGCTTCCAGCCCCTGGGAATAGCTGTAGGCGCCAATCGGCAAGGCCGGGCTGGCGAACTGCAGCAAATGCAGCAGGGCCGCGGCCTGCATCATGCAGCGCCTGGCACATCGCCGGGACGGTGGATTTTCTGCCGCAGCGGCACGGGCGCCAGCAAGTGCTGGCCGTGGCCCTCGTGGTGGCCATGGCCGCCGCCATACGCGCCCGCCTCCGGTTCGAACGGCGCGCTTTCCTCCGTCACGCTCGCCTGCAAGCCTTGCAGCATCTCTTTTAAAACGGGGTCTTTGCGGATGCGCAAAAAGCCGTCGCCCACCTGCGCCTGCGTGTGGCGATTCCCCAAATGAAAAGCGCAGCGCAGCAGGGTATGCGCGTCGGCGCAATGCACCAGGTAGGTCGGTTCGCGCGCGGCGACGATCTGCACCACCTGCCCTTCCGGCCCTGTCATGCGCTCGCCGTCGCGCAGCACCGTGCCGCGCACGGTAAATACGGCCACCTCGTCGCCATTCGACAGCACAGCGCGCAGCCGGCATTTTTCGCGCTGGTCGTAGGGCAACACAAGTTGGGCAAACGGCGTACGTTCATCGCCAGGTCCCAGTTTGGTATGCAATGTGAGCATGATGTCTCCTGCTTAGAATAGAAAATAGCGCTGTGCCATCGGCAGCACGGACGCCGCTTCGCACACGAGCAGCTGGCCGTCGGCGCGCACGGCATAGGTTTCCGGGTCCACTTCCATGTGCGGCGTGGCGCTGTTATGGATCATGTCGTGCTTGCGCAAGCCGCGCATGTTTTTCACGGCGATGACGGATTTGTTCAGTTTCAGCTGATGCGCGATATCGAGGTCGTAGGCCGCCTGCGAGACAAACGTGAACGACTTTTTCAGGCCGCCGCCGAAGGCGCCGAACATCATGCGGTAATGCACGGGCTGCGGCGTGGGAATCGAGGCGTTCGGGTCACCCATCTGCGCAGCGGCGATCATGCCGCCCTTGAGTATCATCGACGGCTTGACGCCGAAGAAGGCCGGCTTCCACAGCACGAGGTCGGCGATCTTGCCCGCCTCGATGGAGCCGACCACGTGGGAAATCCCATGCGTGATGGCCGGGTTGATCGTGTACTTGGCGATATAGCGCTTGGCGCGGAAATTGTCGCTGCGCGCCGTGTCGGGCGCCAGCGGCCCCCGCTGCACCTTCATCTTGTGCGCCGTCTGCCAGGTGCGCATGATCACTTCGCCGACACGCCCCATGGCTTGCGAATCGGATGACATCATCGAGATGGCGCCGATGTCGTGCAAAATATCTTCGGCGGCGATGGTTTCGCGGCGGATGCGCGACTCGGCAAAGGCCACGTCTTCGGCAATCGCCGGGTCCAGGTGGTGGCACACCATCAGCATGTCCAGGTGCTCGTCGAGCGTGTTGACGGTAAACGGGCGCGTCGGGTTGGTCGACGACGGCAGCACGTTCGACTGTCCCACGGCGGCGATGATGTCGGGTGCATGGCCGCCGCCCGCCCCTTCCGTGTGAAACGTGTGGATGGTGCGGTCCTTGAAAGCGGCCAGCGTGTGCTCCAGGAAGCCGCCCTCGTTGAGGGTATCGCTGTGCAGCGCCACCTGGATATCCATGCGGTCGGCGACCGAGAGGCAGTTGTCGATGGCGGCCGGCGTGCTGCCCCAGTCTTCGTGCAGTTTCAGGCCGATGGCGCCCGCGCGCACCTGCTCTTCCAGCGGCAGCGGCAGGCTGACGTTACCCTTGCCCATGAAGCCCAGGTTCATCGGGAAGGCGTCGGCGGCCGCCAGCATGGCATGCAAATGCCATGGCCCCGGCGTACAGGTGGTGGCGGCCGTGCCCACGGCCGGTCCCGTGCCGCCGCCCAGCATGGTGGTCACGCCGCTCATCAGCGCTTCCTCGATCTGCTGCGGGCAGATGAAGTGAATGTGCGTGTCGACCCCGCCGGCCGTGACGATCAAGCCTTCGCCGGCGATGATTTCCGTCGCGCCGCCGATGGGCAAGGTCACGCCAGGCTGGATGTCCGGATTGCCCGCCTTGCCGATGCCGAAAATCAGCCCGTTTTTCAGGCCGATATCGGCTTTCACGATGCCCCAGTGGTCGAGGATGACGGCATTCGTGATGACGGTGTCCATCACCTCGGCCGCGCAGCGCTGCGACTGGCCCATGCCGTCGCGGATCACCTTGCCGCCGCCGAACTTCACTTCCTCGCCGTAGATCGCGTAGTCATGCTCGATCTCGATGAACAATTCCGTGTCGGCCAGGCGGATGCGGTCGCCCTTGGTGGGGCCGAACATTTCGGCATACGCGCTGCGGGGAATGCTGGCCATCTCAAGCCTTTCCCGGTGGAGTGTCTTGCAGGTCGCCCATCACTGCGCCATTGAAACCATAGACCTTGCGTTCGCCCGCCAGCGCCACCAGTTCCACCGTGCGTTGCTGGCCAGGTTCGAAGCGCACGGCCGTGCCGGCCGTGATATTGAGGCGCATGCCGTAGGCGCGCCAGCGCTCGAAGGCCAGCGCCGGATTGACTTCAAAAAAGTGAAAGTGCGAGCCCACCTGGATCGGCCGGTCGCCCCGGTTGGCCACCACCACGGTGGCCGTGGCGCGGCCTGCATTGAGGCTGATTTCGCCTTCTTCCAATTTGTATTCACCTGGGGTCATGAGCGCCTCCTGTCAATGTCGCTTGTGTGCTTACGGTATCGGATGGTGTACGGTCACCAGCTTGCTGCCATCGGGGAAGGTCGCCTCCACCTGGATATCGGGGATCATCTCGGCGATGCCGTCCATGACGTCGGCGCGCGAGAGTATCTTGGTACCGTCCGACATCAGCTGCGCCACCGACTTGCCATCGCGCGCGCCTTCCATGATGGCGGCGCTGATCAGGGCCACCGCTTCCGGATAATTCAATTTCAAGCCGCGCGCCAGGCGCCGTTCGGCCAGCAGCGCGGCCGTAAAAATGAGCAGCTTGTCTTTTTCGCGGGGAGTCAGGTCCATGGTTTTCCTTGTCTTTCCTGTTCAAGTGTTCCAGATGCGGGGCACGACTGCGTCGCGTCCCAGCATGGCGGGGCGCAGCAGCTGCCAGGCGGCCAGCATGATGCGGCGCGCCGCCTCGCTGTCGCCGCACAGCAGGCGCACCACCACCAGCGCTTTCATGTGCGTGGCACCAAACACGGCGCCGGCCGGCACGCCGATCTCGCGCACGGCCGCCAGCACTGATGGAGAAACGGATGTGCCGATGGCGATCAGGGTGGCGCATACCGTGTGGCTGGCCAGCCCCAAGGGACTGGCCATCAGCGCACCGCCTCCCGCCAGCGCGCCCTGCTCCCACCACAGCAGCTTGCCGCCGCGGCGGATCTGCACCTGCTGGCTGATGCTGCCTGTGTTAAACATTTCTCCCGAGGCGCTGCGGCCCAGGCAGACGATGTCGCAACCGATGTAGCTGGCGTCGACCGCCAGTTCCACCTCGTGGCGCAGGCGCACGCAAGCCTGGTCGAAGAAAATGCTTTCCTGCGGCAGCCACTCGATGGCGGCGCCGGCACCGGCGCGCAGCACGATGTGCTGGCCCGAGACGTGGCCATTCGCGCGGTACCATTTGGCCGCGCCGGGAGAAGTGAGCAAGGCATGCGCGCCTGCGCCCACGGTGGCGTCGACGGCCAGTTGGTCGCCGCCCACCACGCCGCCGGGCGGATGGATGATGATGGCGTGGCAGACGGCATCGCCTTCCGGGTAGAGGGGCTTTTGCACGCGCAAAGGGCCGCGATGCGTGCGCTCGACCAGGCGGCTGACGCCATCGTGCAGCGCAAAGCCCAGGCGCAAGTGCGCCTGCCAGGCGCCGTGCGCGCTGGGCTGTGAAGGCATGACTGGATGGGTACTGTCTGGCATGCGGGGCAATCGTGTAAATAAGCGATTACCTAAGCAGGATATGTGCCAGCGTCAGGGGAAGAAAAAGTGAGCATCCTGCACCGCGCTGCCGCGGACGCACCGGCATGGTGCATCGGCTGCACCGCAACGCGTATGCTCAGGCCACGGCCACGGCCAGGGTACGCCGTTCGCGCAGCAAGGCCGTGAATGGCGCGGCAGCCAGGGGCCGGCTGAAATAATAGCCCTGCATTTCGTCGCAGCCGTGTTCCGTCAGGAAGTCCACCTGTTCGCGCGTTTCCACGCCTTCGGCAATGACGCGCATGTCCAGGTTGTGTGCCAGCGAGATGACGGAGCGGGCGATGGCCGCGTCGCTGCTGCTGGTGGTGACGTCGTCGACGAAGGATTTGTCGATTTTCAGCACGTCGATGGGAAAACGCTTCAGGTAGCCAAGGCTGGAATAGCCGGTGCCGAAGTCGTCGAGCGAAATGCCCACGCCGATATCCTTCAGGCGCGTGAGCGCCGCCACCGCCTTGTCCGGATCGCCCATCACCGTGCTTTCCGTGATCTCGATACCGAGGCAGGCGGGCGCGATGCCGTATTTGCGCAATACCGCCTCGACAAACGGCACCGTGCGGTCCTGCGCGAACTGTTTACCAGACAGGTTGACGGCCACCTTGATGCTGCCCAGGCCCGCGTCGTGCCAGGCGCGGATTTGCGCGCAGACGCTTTCGAGCACCCATTCGCCGATGGCCGTGATCGAGCCGTATTCCTCGGCCAGCGCGATGAACAGGCCCGGCGGCACCTTGCCCAGCACCGGGTTATCCCAGCGCAGCAAGGCTTCCGCGCCCAGCAAGGCGCCCGTGCGCAAGCACATCTGCGGCTGGTAGTGCACGGTGAATTCATCGCGGCCGATGGCGCCGCGCAGCTGCTGCTGCATGGCCAGGCGGGCGCGGATATCGCTGCCCATGCGCTCCGTGAAGAAGGCGTAATGGTCGCGCCCCATTTCCTTGGCGCGCACCAGGGCCGTGTCGGCGTGGCGCAGTACGTCGTCGAGGCTGTCGCCGTCGGCCGGGCACATGGCGATGCCGATGCTGGTCGTCAGCGCCAGGCGTTCGCCGTCGACACTGAGCTCTTCGCGCAAGCCGGCCAGGATGGTTTGCGCCAGCGCCAGCGTGCGGCCCAACAGAGGATCGTCCTGCAGCAGGATCTGGAATTCGTCGCCGCCCTGGCGCACAACGGTGTCACCCTCGCGCACGCAGCCGGACAGGAAGCGCGCCACCACTTGCAGCGCCTTGTCGCCCACGGCCTGGCCGTGCGAATCGTTGATGTTCTTGAAGCGGTCCAGGTCCAGGCACATCAGCACCACCTGCTGACTGTCGCGCAGGGCATTCGCGCGCGCCTGCTCGAAGCGCTCGCGCAGCAGCACGCGGTTCGGCAAGCCCGTCAGCGCGTCGTGGTAGGAGAGGAAGTCGATCAGGTGCTGCTCGGCCTTGCGCTCGCTGATATCGAGGAAGACGCCCACATAGTTGACGACGGCTCCATCGGGCCCGCACACGGTGGACGCGCTGAGCAGACATGGATAGGTGTCGCCGCTCTTGCGCCGCGTCTGCACCTCGCCCGACCAGCAGCCGCTGCTGCGCAAGCCCTGGCGCAGGGCCAGCAGCACCGCTTCGCCCGTGTATTCGGCGTGCAGGCGCATGATGTCCGTACCCACCACTTCCTGCGCCGCGTAGCCGGTGATGCGTGTAAAAGCAGGATTGGCCGTGACGATGACGCCAGCCGGATCGGTGATCAAAATGGCGTCCTGGGTGGCTTCGAAGACCTGGCCGGAAAGGCGCAGCAATTCTTCATTGGCGCGGCGAATCTGCACTTCGCGCGCCAGGGTGCTGGCCACCTGTTCCAGTTCCGCCGTGCGTTCGGCCACGCGCCGTTCCAGGTTGGCGCGCTCCTGCGCCAGCTGCAGCTGCGCCCGCGCCAGGCGCACGTGCGCATCGGTGCGGGCGAGGATTTCCTCGGCCTGGAAAGGCTTGGCGATGAAATCGACGGCACCCAGCGCAAAACCGCGCACCTTGTCGTCCGTATCGTACTGGGCCGATAGGAAAATCACCGGCACCTGGCGCAGGGACGGTATCTCCTTCAGGCGGCGGCAGACTTCAAAGCCGTCGAGACCCGGCATGCGCACGTCGAGCAGGATCAGCTCCGGCGGGCGCGCCTGAGCCGTCCACAGGGCCAGTTCACCGTTCGGCGCCTGACGCACCGCATAGCCGGCGCCACCCAGCAAATCGCTCAACAACTTCAGCGAAGCCGGCGTATCTTCAACGATCAGTACTTCGCCCTTCGAATTCACTTCCGAAAAATCGCGGTGCATGTAGCAGTTCTCTCAGCTTTGGATGAGGCGCGGCGGTCGATTGCCACGCTGGACAAGACATTTTCTTTGCGATGAACTACGTATTATCATCATAATCTTTATTGCAATTTAGCACCATCCATCCACGGTACTTAGTCCGTCTTTTCAGCGAATCCGATGTTGTCAGCCCACACTTTCAGGTATGCGCCAGCGCGCCCTCGCTCTCCAGCAAGACACACAACTGACGGTACTGGTGCTGCTCGAGCATGGCCTGCAGCGGCACCAGCAACGGTGCCGCTGCCGCCGGCAGGGCCGCCAGCAGCTGCGCCACCCTGGCCAGGTTCAATTCGCGCAGCGCCACCAGCAAGGCGGCGCGCTCTGCCCCGGCGAGCAGCAGCAAGTCTTGCGCCTGCAGCGCAGGCGGCACTACCGCCTGCGCCGGCATGGCCGGGGGCGCGGGAGCCTGCACCGGCGCCTGTGCCGACTGCGCGGGTATGCTGAAACGGAAGGTAGCGCCCCGCCCCGGCATGGACTCCAGCGTCAGTTCGCCTTTCATCAACTGCACGAATTCGCGCGAGATGGCCAGGCCCAGGCCCGTGCCATCCTTCGGTCCCGCGCTGTCGGCCTGCACGAAGGGTTCGAAGATGCGCTGCTGGTCTTCCAGTGCGATGCCGATGCCCGTATCGCTGACGGCAAACGACAGGCGCCACGTGGCCCCATCGCGCCGCTCGCCGCGCACGCGCAAGGTGACCTCGCCGCTGCCGGCAAACTTGACGGCATTCGACATCAGATTCAGCAGCACCTGGCGCAAGCGCGTCGCGTCGAGCAGCACCGCCGCCGGCAGGTCCGCGCAATCGAGGCGCAGGGCCAGTCCCTGCTGCTCGGCGCGCATGCCCAGCATGTCCATCACTTCCTGCAACAGGGGCGCCAGCGCCACCACGGCCGCCTGGGGCTGCAAGCGCCCCGCCTCGCCCTTCGACAGTTCGAGGATTTCATTGATCAGGGTGAGCAAATGATTGCCGGAGCGGTGGATGATGGCCAGGTTGCGCTTTTCATCGTCCTGCATGTTGGGCGAGGCGGCCATCAGGCGCGAAAAGCCGATCACGGAATTCAAGGGCGTGCGCAGCTCATGGCTCATGTTCGCCAGGAAGGTGCTCTTGGCGCGGTTCGCCGCCTGCGCCTGGCTGACGGCCACCGACAAGGCGCTCGTGCGTTCGGCCACCAGTTCTTCCAGGTGGTGGCGGTGGCGCAGCAGTTCCAGTTCGGCCTCGCGGTGCGCGGTGATGTCGTAGTTGGAGCCCACCAGGCGCATGGGCAAGCCCCGCCCGTCGCGGAAGATCACGGCATCGGCCTTGATGTAGCGGATGGCGCCATCGGGCCACAGGATGCGGTACTCGTGCGTGAACGCCTGGCCGGCGCCCAGCGCGGCGCGCAGGGCCTCCTTGGCGGCCGGCACGTCGTCCGGCACCAGCGCCGCGCGCCAGATGGCCGCCGGCGACATGCTGCTGGCCGCATCGGCCTTGAACTGCGCGTACATCTGTTCATCCCACTGCAATGCGTCGCTGCTGACGTTCCAGTCCCAGATGCCGATGCTGGCCGCGCCGGTGGCCATCTGCACGCGCTCTTCGCTGCGCTGCAAGGCGCGGTAGCGGCTGTCGAGCAGCGCCACCATGTCGCGGATGGAGCTGTACAGGGTACGCAGCTCGCCCAGGAACCACGCTTTCGGCGGCGTGCCGAACGCTTCGCCCTGCCCCGCCTTGACGCCTGCCGCGTACTGGCCGATGGCCTTCAGGGGCTTGAGCATCAAACACCACATGAGCAGCCAGATGCTGGCCACCAGGATCACGTCGAGCGCCACGATCATGGCGCCGATGCCCAGCGCGCGTTGCCGCAGCTGCGCGTCCAGCAGGGCCGGCGTCGCATACACGGCAACGCTGCCGATGACTTGTCCGCCTACCGTCACGGGGCGCCGCTGCACCAGCCAGTCCGGTTCGGCCGATAGCGCGGAGAGGCTGTCGATGGCGCCGTCCGCATTGCGGCGCAGGACCAGCGCTTCCTTGCCGATGCCCGGCGTGAGGGAGCTGGCCACCAGATCGCGCTTGCCCAGCATGCTGCGCAAGATGGCCTGCATCTGCTTTTCATCCAGGTTCCACAATGGCAGTTCGATGGCCACGGCCAGCTGGTCCGCGCTGACGGCCAGGCTGCGCTGCAGGTGCTGCCAGCGCTGCTCGCGTTCGGACTGGTAAAACAGCACGGCAAACACCAGCAGCAGCGCAGTGACGACACAGGTCAGCGCCACGCTGACGGCCAGCACGATGGACACACCGCTCAGACGGACGCCTTTGGGGGCGTGAAAAGTCATGCGTCTTCACCCTGCGGTTCGCTGGCCAGCTGCGCCAGCAAGGCGCACAGCGGCTGGTACTGGTGCTGTTCCAGCATGGCGGCGATGTGCGCGGACAGCTGCGGCAGGCCGGTCGCCACGCTGGCCAGCACGATGGCGCTGCGCCGCAAATCGAGGGCTTGCACGGATTCGAGCAGCGCCTGCCGTTCGGCCGCGCCCAGCTGGCCCAGCGCCTGCGGCAAGTCAAAGGCTGGCGCCGGCACGCGCGGCGGCGCGGCGGCGGTGCGCTGGAAGCGCACGCCCAGTTGCTGCTCCAGCATGGCGAACAGGTGCTCCTGCTCGATCGGCTTGCGCAGGAAGCCGTCGGCGCCGGCCGCCAGCGCCTCCTGCTTTTCTTCTTCGAAGGCCGAGGCGGTCATGATCACCAGGCGCGGCTGCACCAGCGCCGGCTGCGCGCGCAGCCAGCGCGTCAGCGCCAGACCATCCATGTCCGGCATGCGCCAGTCGCTCAGCACCATGTCGTAGCGCTGCGCCGCCAGCATGGCTTGCGCCTGCGCGCCGCCCGCCGCTTCCCGCAGCTGGAAGCCCAGCGGCGCCAGCAAGCCGGCCAGCAGCTTGCGGCAGTTGTCGTCATCGTCGACCAGCAGCACCATGCGCCCGCGCTGGCCCGGCGGCAGGCGCGCCACGCGGCCCGGCGCCTGCGCCGCGATGGCCGGCTGCTGCAGCACCGGTGCGTTCAGGTCGAAACGGAATACGGAGCCCGCTCCCAAGGTGGAATCGACGCACAGCTCGCCGCCCATCAGGCGCACGAATTCGCGCGAAATGGTCAGCCCCAGTCCCGTGCCGGCCTGCGCCACGGCGCTGTCAGCCTGCACGAACGGTTCAAAGATGCGTTCCAGATCCGCTTGCGCGATGCCGCTGCCCGTATCGCGCACGGCAAACGCCAGCGCCATCTGCCCACCTTCTGCCGCCTGGCACGCCAGCGACAGGGTCACGCTGCCCTGCTCGATGAACTTGAGCGCGTTCGACAGCAAATTGAGCAGCACCTGGCGCAGCTTGGCGCCATCGAGGCGTACCAGTGGCGGCACGCCGGAACGTTCGAGCTGCAGCGCGATGCCCTGGTCGCTCGAGCGCATGCGCACCATCTCGAGCACCTCGTCGAGCAAGCCATTCAAGTCCACGGGCCCCGTTTGCAGCTGCATGCGGCCCGCTTCGATTTTCGACAATTCGAGGATGTCGTTGATCAGGGTCAGCAAGTGGTGGCCGGCGCGGTTGATGATGGCCAGGTTATGCTTTTCTTCCTCGAACATGCTGCTCGAATCGGCCATCATCTGCGAAAAACCGATCACGGAATTCAAGGGCGTGCGCAGTTCGTGGCTCATATTGGCCAGGAAGACGCTTTTCGCGCGATTCGCCGATTCGGCCTCGGTGACGGCCACCGACAGGGCCACCGTGCGCTGCTGCACCAGTTCCTCCAGATGGTCGCGGTAGCCGAGCAATTCCTGTTCGCTGTGCTTGCGCTCGGAAATGTCGACGATGCCGCTGCGTACCAGGCGCCGCCCTTCCATGGGCAATTTCACCAGCCGTACCTCGCAGGGAAAAATGCTGCCGTCGGCACGCCGCACATTGCGTTCCACCAGCACAGGCTCGCCCAGCATGGCGCGGCGCAGATGCTCTTCCATCATCAGCCCCAGCGGCAAGCCATCGGGCTGCTTGCCGGTATACAGATCGAACGGCCCGCGCGCCAGCAGCGCTGCGCGCGACAGGCCCAGCATGCGCTGCGCGCTGCTGTTGGCGTCGACGAAGCGGTCCAGGTCCAGGTCGTACACCAGGATGGCTTCCGGCGCATGCTCGACCAGGATGCGGAAGCGCTGCTCGCTCTCGCGCGCCTCGCTCTCGGCGCGCCGCAGGCGCCGCCGCTGCAGCAGCAAGGCGCTCAGCAAGCCGGCCATCACGATGAAGACGCCGCCCACCAGCAGCACGGCAAGGCGGTGCTCGTGCCACAGTTGCGGCGGCCGGTTGAAGAACAGCGTGTGCGGCGGCAGGCGGCTGATGTCGGCATCCCAGCGCTGCAGCTGTTCCCAGTCATACATGGGCACCGGGCGGACCGGCGGCAGCAAGGCGCCCGGCGCGGCGGGCGCCTTGCCATCCAACACGGCCAGCGACATCTGCGCCACCTGCTGCGCGGCCTGTTCGATGTGCAGGATGGAGCCACCCAGGATGCCCTTGCCGACCGTCGCGTTGTACATGCCAAAGGTGGGCACATTCGCCAGCCGCGCCAGCTGCACGCAAAACTGCACGGGCGTGGCGATGCTGCCGGCCACGTCGCGGTTGACATTGCCCGCCACCAGCACGCTATCGGCGGGCAGGCGCGCCACCGTCGCGCGCATCTGTTCCAGGGTCAGGTCATCAAGGTAGCGCATGGCCACCTTGCCCTGCCACGCCAGCGCCGCCTGCTGCATGCTGCGCTTCAAGGCCTGGTCGGCCTCGCTGGTGCCGACGGCCATGACGATGGTCTTGGTGTCAGGGAACAGCGCCATGGCTTGCGCCAGGGTGCCGGGGAAATCGACATTCGCCTTTTGCTGCCAGATGGCAGCCGGGCTGCCGGCAGGCAAGGCCATGCCCGAGGTGTTAATCGCCAGCACGGGCACGCCGCGCGCCAGCGGCGCCAGGTCCGACAGCAAAAAATCGAGCGCCGGCTGCTGCATGGCGATGATCAGGTCGGCCTTGCGCCCCATCATCTGGGTGTATCTTAAAAGCAACAAATCGCGCATCTCGTTGCGCAGCGCCGGGTCGCCCTGGGTATTCAGGTTCAGGTGCTCGACCATGATGTCTTCGCTGGCCAGGCCTGCGGCGACCATGGCGGTCACATAGGTGCGCGTGTACGATTCCACGCCGGCACGGCCATAATCGTAAGCGTTAAGGAACAGCACGCGCTGGCCCTGGTGCGGCGGCGCGGCGGCGGGCGCTCCTGCCGGCAAGGCGGCGCAGGGCGCGGCGACACTCAACGCCAGCAGCAATGCGCGGCAGCAGCGGCGCACCGCTGCCCTGCCCTGCCCACCGCCCGGCACATCACGCATCATTCGCCATGCCCATGTTCACTCCCGCCTGTCACCATGTTTCACCCATGCGCTGGCTGATCAGCCACCGACACTTACAAAAACATGATAACGTCAACTGCAGGGACAAGTCTATTCCTTAGGGCAATCTTTTGACAATCCACCCGCTCGCCACACCAAGCATCGTTACGCCGCGGTGCCGCTGATACCGAACAATTCCAGCTTCAGTCCTTTTATGCCAGACGGCACATAAATCGCAATCGCCTGGGCCTTGATCATGCTGTCATAAATACTGCCCTTGCCATCGATCGAAAAGTAGTACGTATTGGGCCGCACCGGCACTTCAGCAGGAACCTGGGCCATATGACGCAACTCGGCACCTGGCAGTGCCCGGCCGAGTAACAGGTCGATATTGTCCGGAGATGAAATCTTGAATTGCAACGGCACCGTGGCGACCAGTTCCAGGGCCGGCATATCGGCGTTTACCGCAAGACAGAGTTCGGTCTGACGGTCAATCCGCTTGGCATCGAGCAAGCCGTGATAGTGGGTATTTTGTTGCGGGTCGTTGGATAGCGCAATCGGGAAGTAACGCGACAGGAGCACCGTATCGATCAGGTCGCGAATGATGCCATCGAGCTTGCCGAAACCGGGAGCCGCGTCATCGTGAGCATACGCCGGCAAATCGCTCAGTGTGTATTTTTTCGAAAACGTCATCAAGCCACCGGCCAATGCCATCAGTTTTTCAAACAAATACACGGGATGGTGGCGCCGGTAACTGGCGCAATGACTGAGCGTGGCGCTGGCCGTGCTCAATGTATTGAGCATCCAGAACGAGGCAACATCGCCGCCATGAAATTCCACCGCATGGTTACCGGGCTGGCGGTGGCGGCTGTACAGCGCTTCAATTTTCGCGCCCATGCGGTCGATCAACGACTCGAGCATTTTCTGCAGCGAAGGCTCGGCGCTGATGGTCAGGCCAGGTGGAATGAAGGAAGTATCGACCTCGAAGCCGCCGTTGCCGGCACGGTACAGACGAATCACCGGGATGGCAAGGTAATCATTCAGGGGGTCCAGTTGCGACAGCAGGTACACGCGTTTTTTCAGGTAAGCCACCTCGATGCTGACTGCTTCGCTGTACAGATCCGGGGTCTCGATATCGGCCTGCACATAGCGCGCGCCTGCGGAGCTCACATTGCCGCCATGTGCCTGCAGCGCCGGTAGCGCGGCATAAAAAGTGAAACTATGCTCGCTGGAAGGCAGCTTGGACAGGTCAACGGCACTGGGCAATACATCGCCAAGCGGCGCCTCAAACAGCTCTCCATCCTGAAAGACAAGCGACATGGCGTCCGCCCGCAGGCTATTGTTGGCCAGTGCATCCGCATTCCAGCTAACGCCATGCACGCCCCATAAATGGGGATTGATCAACGAGGCCAGACGCTGCAGGCGCGCTTCATGATAGCGGTCCAGTTGCTGGAATTGCTGGGGGCCGATGGCCAGGCCTTCGGACCAAAGTAATTTGGATGGCAATGTCATGGCGTTCTCCATGTTGACCGTTGGAATCTTGCTGCCTTGCCAGTCTGATGTTGTTAGCCTGGAAGCCCTTGATGTTGCGCAGCAACCTGTTCAATTACTTGCGCAAACGCAATTTACCGTTGAGAAAATGCTCGGATACTGGCCATTCCGCCGCAAAGACACAGGAAAAAAGAGATGGAGGATTTGCTGCCGTATTTCGAACGCGAGCTGGTGATGCTGCGGCGGCATTGCCGCGAGTTTGCCGAGCGCTATCCGAGAATCGCCGGCAAATTGCACATGTCCGGCGAGTCTTGCGAAGATCCGCACGTCGAACACTTGATCGAATCGGTGGCCATGCTGGCGGCGCGCATCTCAAAACGGCTCGATGACGACTATCCGCAATTTACCGAAGCCTTGTTCGAAGCCCTGTTCCCACATTATCTGCGGCCCTTTCCATCGTGCACGATCGTGCACCAGCCCGCCCCGGCGGCCGGAGCGGGCATATTGCACCTGCCGGCCGGCAGTGAAATGGACGCAACGCCCGTGCGCGGCGTGCGCTGCCGCTTCAAGACGGTCTACGACATAACGACAGGAGCATCGGTACTGGAAAGCGCGGCTTTCGATGCGATGATCAAGGCACCGCCAGGCGTACGCCTGCCAGCATCAGCGACTTCCTCGCTGAACATCGGCATCCTGCATCTCGACGCGGCACCCGCATCGCTGCGCATTTTCATCGATGGCGAAGCGTCTTTTTCCGCCGCATTGCGCGATGCCTTGTTCATGCATACCGTCTGTGCTTTCGTGTCGATCAACGCGCTGCAATGGATGGCCTTGCCCGCCGTGCCTTTGACGCCCATCGGCTTCGCCGACACGGATGGCTTGATACCTTTCGGTGCGCGTTCGCAGCCAGCCTACCGCGTGCTGAGCGAGTATTTTGCGTATCCGGAAAAATTCAATTTCTTTGATATCGATATCGCTGCGCTGAGTGCGCCCCTGCCGCCTGATTGCCGGCGCTTCACCCTGCACCTTTGCATGGCCGGTTTGCGGCCCGATTCCGCTGCGGCGCGCATGTTGTCCAGCATTTCCAGCGAAAACTTAAAGCTGGGCTGCAGTCCCGCGGTCAATCTCTTCCGCCAGGAAGGCGTGCCGATTTCCGTCACCCGGCAAAAAACCGACTACTCCGTGCTGGCCCATGCTACCCATGCGCATGGCTATGAAGTCGTCTCCGTCGATGCGGTGCGTTTGTTGCGCCAACGGGGAGGCGAAAGCACGCTGACCGAATTTCGCCCCCTGTACAGCCTGCGCCATGGCGAGGGCACGGCGCAACAGGGCCATTACTGGGTCGTACGCCACGATACGGCTTTGGCCATCAAAAGTCCTGGTCACGAAAAGAAAATCACGCTGGTCGATGGCGACTTCAATCCTTTGATCAACGAGAAGGCCAGCCTGTCGCTGTCGCTGACATGCAGCAACCGCGATCTCCCGCTGTCGCTCAAATACGGCCAGCCGCAAGGAGACTTGCAACCGTGCGGCGGCGGACCCGCGCTGCACATGCTGCGACGCCCCAGCCAGCCGCGCCGCTTTTCGCCGGGCGCGGGCCTGCACTGGCGCCTCATTTCGCACCTGGCGCTGAATCATCACGCGCTGGTCCAGGAAGGCCTGCCGGCGCTGCGCGAAATGCTCACGCTGTATGACTTGTCCCAATCGGCAAGCTCGCAATGCCAGATCGGCGGCATCGCCGCGCTGACGCACTCGCCGACCACGACATGGCTGCGGCACAAGCGCGGCACCTCGCTGGCGCATGGCGTGGAGGTGCGCATCACGCTGGACGAGGAAGCGTTCGTCGGCAGCGGCATGCACTTGTTTGTGCAAGTGATCGATCACTTCCTTGGGCTGTATGTACAAATCAACAGTTTCATCGAACTGGTGGTGCTGTCACTGCAAAGCGGAGAGGAGCTGATCCGATGCAAACCAAGAAGCGGACTGCAGAATCTGGTGTGATGCACCACTTGCTGGCCGAGCCATACCGCTACCAGTTCATCGAGGCTGTGCGTATTCTGCTGTGCTGGCTACGTCAGCAGAACGTATCCCATGTGCAAGCTTTCAGCCAGGTATTGCGCTTCAAAAACAGCTTGTCGTTGCGTTTTCCCGCCAGTGAAATCGAACAGCTCTCGCTCGACGAGAATGAACAACTGGTCCTGATACCGACGTTCATGCGTTTTCTGGGCGTCGGCGGCACCTTGCCCTTGCATCACTCGGAACGCATCGCCGCCTGCCGTTTGTCGAGCAAGGATGCCGGCGTCTCGGCCTTTCTCGATATTTTTTCGCACCGCATGGTCGCGCTGTATTACCAGGCGTGGGAAAAGTATCGGCTGGAATCGACGCTCCAGACCCAGGCAACAGACGCACAATTGCCTTTGCTGCTGGCACTGGCCGGCGTGCGGCGCACTGCGCTGCCGTCGAGCGCCGAACCCGACGCCGTGACGCAGGACGTCGCGGCCTGGTACGCGGGTCTGCTGCGCTGCCGTCCCGTCTCCGCGCAAGCGATTGGGCGCGTGCTGGCCGAATACTGCGGCGTACCCGTCACCCTGCAACCATTTGTCGGTGGCTGGGACTATCTGGAAAAAAACCGGCGCAGCCTGCTAGGCAGTGTCAACTTTACCCTGGCGCGCGGCGCAACGCTGGGCCTGCGGCTGTGGCGCCAGGACATGCGCATCTGCCTGCATCTCGGCCCGCTGGATCCCGCCAGCCTGCAACGCTTCCTGCCGCGCAGCGCAGGTGCGGCGGCACTGGCAAAGATGCTGACGCTGTTTGGCGTGCCGGACTTGCAATATGAAGTGCGGCTGATATTGAGTCCGCCATGCATTACCCCCCTGCTCCTGAGCGCCAACCCGTCAGAAAGACGGCGCCTTGGCTGGACGACGTTCTTGCAGACCGCACAAGGCAAGGCAGGCGGCGCCGAAGTACGTTATTTGCTGCAACTGGCTTGAGCAACTCATCCGTGGAAAGCGAGGCAAGCATGAAACATGCGGGACGCGGCGTCATCCGGCTCGGAGACGCAACCGATCATGGCGGCAAGGTCACCAGCGCATCATCCGGCACCACCGTGATGGGGAAGACGGCGGCGCTGGCCGATGACACCACCTTCTGCCCCAAGTGCAAGGGCAACTTTCCCATCACGCCGGACGGCGCCGGCGCAAAACACATGGGCAAGGCGTACGCCTATGACGGCGATGTCACCGCCTGTGGCGCCCACCTGATCACATCGCTATAACGGAGGCAGGCCATGCATGCAAGCATCCAGGCGGCACTATCGGCCTTCGACCTCGCCGCGCAAGAGCGGCGCTTGCTGAAGATCGATTTTCCCCATGAAGATGGGCCAGCCGGCGCCATCCTGCTGGTCAATTCGCTCACTGCCAGGGAAGAGGTGTCGCGCGACTTCCGTTTCGAAGCCGAATTGCTGTCCGATGACGCGCACATCGCACTCAAGGCCATGATGGGCTGCATGGTGAGCATTTCCATGGTGCGCGACGATGGCACGCTGCGCTACTTTAACGGCTATGTGGGCGAATTTTGCCTGCTGCGCGCCGATGGCGGCTTTGCGTGGTACCGCATGGTGCTGCAACCGTGGCTGGCCTTTGCCCGGCTGCGCCAGGACAATGTGTCCTTTCATGGCCAAAGCGTGATGCAGCTGACCGAAACGACATTTGCCCACTACGGGCAGCGCGACTGGAAAACCAGCATCCATGGCGACGATCCGCAGATCACCTGCGCCAACCAGCACAATGAAACCGACTACAACCACCTGCACCGGCGCTGGGAAGCATTAGGCTGGCATTACTGGTACGAACACCGCGCCGATGGCCATACGCTGTGGCTCGCAGACAACAGCACCCTGGCGGACATGATCGCCACGCTATCGGGCGACGGCGCCATGCGTTTCCACTCCCAATCGGGCTCCATGGAAGACGATGGTCTGCAACAATGGCAAGCCGTGCGCCGGATCGGCTCCGGGCAGCTGACCCTGGCCAGTTTCGACTATAAAAATCCGCAGCCACGCCTTGCCAGCGGCTACTCCCTGAATCGCCAGGGTGATGTATTTGCCCACGAACTGTACGAAAACACGGGCGCCTATGGCTACAAGAATGTCGATGATGGGGAGTCTCTGGCACAACGCCGCATGGAAGAAAGCGACCATCTGCGCCAGTATTTCGAGGCGGCCGGCAATCACCGTGGCGCACAGCCCGGCCTTTGTTTCCGGCTCGATGGCCATTTCAGCACCGAAGAAAAACGCTACCAGCCTGGCCAGGAGCGCCCTGACAGCATCGCCGAACGCGACTACCTGATCCTGTCAGTGCTGCATAGCGCCAGCAATAATTATCAGGTCGGCCCGAACGCACCTTCCCACTATGTTAACAATATGCTGTGTGTGCGCCGGGACATCCGCTGGCGGCCGGGCCGTGACTACAACAGCACGCCGTGCATCGTTGCCGGCGTGCAGACGGCGCTGGTGGTCGGGCCGGCCGGGGAAGAAATCCATACCGATGCCCTGGGACGCATTCGCCTGCAATTTCACTGGGACCGTCTGGGTACATTCGATGAGCGCAGCTCGCCATGGATAAGGGTCATGATGCCGATGGCGGGCCCGCAAATGGGACAGATCGCCTTGCCCCGTGTAGGTCAGGAAGTCGTCGTGCAATTCCAGGACGGCAATATCGACCACCCCATCGTCATCGGCGTGGTCTACAACAGCGCCAATCCGCCGCCATGGCAATTGCCACAGCAACGCGCCCTGTCCGGCTTGCGCAGCCGCGAACTGGGCGCCCGCAGCGCCAACCATCTCGTGCTCGACGATACCAAGGGCGCGATCCAGGCACAGCTGCGCAGCGAGCACCAGGACAGCCGTCTGTCATTGGGCAGCATCACCCGCATCGACGACCATGCCGGCCGCAAGGAAGCGCGCGGTGCAGGTTTTGAATTGGCCAGCAACGCCTGGGGCGCCCTGCGCGCAGCCAAAGGCATGCTGATCACCACAGAAACATCAACAGGAACGGGATCAGTCAAACAGCTCGACGAAACACAGGCCCGCCTGGCGCAGGCACGCCAACTGCAAGAGGGACTGGCCGGCATGGCCGTCGACGCGGGTGCGCAAGATAGCGCCGCACAACAGGGCGCCGTGGCCGAGTCCATCCAGCGGCAAAACGCCGCCATCAAAGGTGCCGGCGGCGATTTCCCGGAGCTGTCCGAGGCGCATTTGCTGCTGGCCAGCCCGGCCGGCATCGAACTGAGCACGGCCCAGTCCATCCACCTGGCCGCCAGCGAGCATGTGGCGCTCACCAGCAGCAAGCATATTTCACTCGCCAGCGGCGACAGCATGTTTGCCAGCATCGCCAGGAGCTTCAGCCTGTTCGTGCACAAGGCCGGCATGAAGCTGATTGCCGCCAGCGGCAAAGTGTCCATCCAGGCCCACAGCGACGAGGTGGAAATCGTCGCCCAGAAAGTGCTGTCGCTGATCAGCGAAGCGGACTGGGTCAACATCAAGGGCAAGAAAGGCGTACGGCTGCACGGCGCCAACCACATGCTGGAAATCAGCGACAAGGTGCAGTTCTTCACCTCATCCCCCGTGCTCTTCAACGGCAACCTGGAAACTCTGGCGCCGAAGAGCGTGTCGCAGGAATTTAATGAGAGGCCACACAGCAGTTTTGATCAGGAGGTCTTGCTGGTGAATGCTGACGATACGCCAGCCGTTGGCGTTGCTTTTGAACTCCTGCGCGATGACGGCAACATGGCTGGAAAAAGCGCGGAAGACGGTTCCACGCAACTACAAAAATCCACCGGCATGGACAGCTACATCATTCGCTATAAGGGAGAACTGCCATGAGCAAATGTGATGACTTGAATAACCGCGGCAATCATCCTGCAAAGTTTAGCCAAGGCGTGGGAGGCTGGGCGGAACTCGCCGTTTCGATGACGGAAACAAAAGATACTGCCCGACACGACGTCACTGTGCCGCCAGGCAAAGTCATTCCTGTCATTTTCCTGCCAGGCGTGATGGGCAGCAATCTAAGGATGAGCAAGGTGCGCCAGGAGGAATTGCGCCGTCCAGACAATCGGGCTTGGCGGCCAGACGATATGATGGGTGCGGGAGGCAAGGCCGCTGTCCTCACAAACAATGGCTTGGGTGGCTGGTTCAAAGATGCGTCGCCACGGCAGCGTCAATTGGTGTTTGATCCCACAGAAACCGAGGTGGAGTACTACCATTACACCGAAAGCAACAGCCGCTTCGATCCAGACGGTGCGGAAACCAGAGCCGCGGATGCACGGCATCAAAATGTGCCCGACAGCTTTACTCCCATTCCTCCTCTGATGGGAACTAACAGGATCGCGACAACAACACGTCCGAATCAAGGCAAAGCCTGCTCGTATCAAAGTCCAGCACAAATAGCCCGTTGGCGCGGATGGAGTGAAGTGTTATTTGCTGGTGCTTACGGAACAATGTTGCGGGCAGCCGAATTGCATCTCAATAATATGATTTCCGACGGTAAGCCACATCCTGTCTGGCGTCAAACAAGTGGCCTTGGCGCACTGCTTTTGCAAGATCCAACAAATTTTGGCGCGTCATCGGGCAAAGCCATTACCGTCAGCGATTTAAAGAAAATTTCTCCTTGCTGGTATCCAGTGCATGCGATGGGCTACAACTTTATCAAGAGCAATGGGGTATCCGCCGTCACTATTGCAGAGCGACTGCGCGGCCTGGTCAAAGGCTACCAGCAACGCGGATTCAAATGTAACGAAGTCATCATCGTCACGCATAGCATGGGGGGCTTGCTGGCCCGTGCTTTGATACACCCCAGCTATGGAAAGATGCTTGATGATAAAGATGTGAAAATCCTCGGCATTTATCACAACGTGATGCCAACCATTGGAGCCGCAGGGGCGTATAAACGCATGCGTTTTGGCTTTCAGGAAAGAGAAGGTTCGATAGCAGAAATAGAAGCCAGCATTCTAGGCATCAACGGTGCGCACGCTACCGCCATTCTGGCAAACGCACCGGCGCCACTGGAAATGTTGCCAGGTACGGCATATGGCCAGAATTGGCTGAAAATTGTGGATGCACAGGATAAAGTTTTATGGAGCTGGCCTCGCGATAAGGCAACTGCACTGGAAAGCATTTACCTTCAACCCGCCAATGCGTGGTGGAGGCTAATCAATCCGAAATGGGTAAACCCCGCAGACCTCCCGTATGAAAAAGGTGGGGGTATAGAAAGAACAATGGAAAGAATAACATACGCTTCAAAATTTCTATCGTCCATAGAGAAAAATTTCCACCCAAAAACTTATGCAAGCTATTGCGCCTCCCGAAATTTTTTAAGTTACGGCGACGTCGTATTTAAATTAATTGATGGTCTTCACAGCGGCTCTAACGATCCATGGAATAAATTTGAGCCGCTACCTGAAAAATGGAAATTACTTGAAGATGATGGCAAGGGGCAACTCCTCGTTCAGGCCGGAGGAAAAAACTTAAAATTAAAGCTACAGCCAGCCAGTGCACACGGTGATGGGACGGTACCGTCAGAACGTTCTGCACGGCACATCACAGGCACACTTTTCGTACATGGCACGACGGAAGCGAATGGTTATGACCACCAGAGCAGCTATGCCGATACAAATGTAATGGCATCCATGCTCTATTCCATCGTGCAAATTGCCAAAACGGCAAAGTGGGAGTAAGCCATGAATAATAAGATAAAGAAAATAATTTTCCTCACGATCACAGTTATTGCGATGGCATTCCTATGCGCCTACGCGAAAAAAAATTCAGCCAAGGAGATCATAATGCCTGAAAGTTTCAAACTCAGCAAACGCTTGGATGCGCTATTTTTAAAAACAAAAATTGTATGCTTCGGGCGCTATGCCCTAGAGGTTCCGCAAGAAGCACAACTCATATCAGGAGGAACAACAATTCTTTCGGAAATTAAGAGCATACCAGGCGGAATAACAGAAAAAAACGAACGCTTAGAAGAAGAAATTGAAAGGATAAAAAAAAGTGACCCAACCTCTGAAATTATATACAATGGAAAAGGATCCATAGAAAATAGCTGGCAACTTCAATATTATGATGGTGAATTCTCCAAGGAAAATGACCGTTTAATATTCAAGACATACATCATAAAAGGAAACTATATATTTATTCTTGATGGGTCAACAAGAAAAGGTGAAACAATAGCAGATTCTATAGGAAATCAAATGGTCCGCGCTAATAACTTACGTCTGCGCGATGAAAATGAAGCTCCCAAGGAACCTGGCTATTGCGTAAAAAATGGTTTCATGAGCGACAACAAATATGATAGTCAGGAAATGGCGGATGCAGGCTTGTATTTCCCCAGCTTTCCAGACGTGACATTTTCTATCACTGCGAATAAAGACGCCTACGGCGATTATCCTCCTGCCGAATATGATGCAAAAGTACGTGGGAAATTATCATTACTTGCTCGTATCCAGGAAGCAAAAGACCAGCAAGGCAAGAACTACCCTCCTCGTACACTGCTACGCGAAGGCAAGCGTGACGTGCAGCACTGGCACGGCGAGGAATCGTTGATACGGCGTACCGATGGCGTGCATGATTTTGAATGGACACTGGTGGGCACGCCGCGCGATATCGCCTATCCAGCGGTATTGGAAGCATCCATGTACACCAAAGTCGCCCACAACATGGTCGGCGCCGCCGAAGCCGCGTCGCTGACGGACGAAGAGGCCATCGCCCTGTGGGACAAGCTGCTGTCCGGCTTGAAGTTCCGGGTGAAAGTGCCGGGTGCGCCGCCGGGCTCGTACTACTTCGATCCGGACAAGCCGGCGCAGTGACCGCTGGATAAGCTCATGCTGGCGCCATGCCAGCCATTGCGCTAGCATGAGCTTTTGCCCCGAACTTCCATGCCCATCACCCTGCGCCCCGCCCTGCCCTTTGACATCGACACCCTGTGGGCCTTGCGCACGGTGGCCGTGCGCATCGGTTGTGCCACGCACTATGCGCCGGAGCAAATTACTGCGTGGACGGCCTCTCCCGTGCCGGACGCGTATGCCGCCATGCTGGCTGCCGGTGGCGGCATCGTGGCGATGCAGGGCGAGGCCATCGCCGGCTACGCCATGCTCGATGCGGACAAGCAGGAAGTCGATGCCGTCTTTGTCGATCCGGCCTGTGCTGGCCTGGGTATCGGCAAGCGGCTGCTGGCGGCGCTGGAGCTGCTGGCGCGCCAGCGCGGCATCGTCCGCCTGCACCTGTCCGCGTCGCTGAACGCCGTGCCGTTTTACCGCGCCGCCGGTTTTGTTGCCATGCGCGAGGAAGCGTATGCGCATCCCAGCGGTATCAGCCTGGCCAGCGTGGCGATGGAAAATGTGCTGGCGGCCGCCTGAGCCGTCAGTCGTCTGTCGCAGCAGCTTCGGATTCGGCCAGGCAGTACTGCAGTTTCGCAATCAGCGCGCGCACTTCGTCGTCGCCCAGGTCCAGCGGGTCGCCCTGCGCGCCGACGGCGATCAGGCAGATGGCCGAGCCGTCGTACCAGGCGTCCAGGCGCTCATTCAAATTGCTCTGACTCATGTTGCAAATCCCTCAGTAAATCAGCCGGCGCCACGATGCTGGCGCCGCCTTGCGGCACTGAAAATACCGAAGCCAGCTGGTCATTGATCGCCATGCCGGGCAGCCACTTGGCCAAAAAATCGCCGAGCGCGATGGCGCGCGGCTGGAAATGCTCCCACTCGCCGCTGGCGCACGCTTGCGCAAAGGCCGCTTCCGGCCAGAACGGGATGGCGACCTTGCCGCCGGCTTGCGCCGTGGCCCAGCCGCCGTGCTGCAAGCCCCACACTTCTTGCGTATCGGCTACCTTGCGCACAAAGTAGGCATGGCGTTCGGCGGACGGCAGCCGCGCCACCTGCTTGAACTTTTCAGGATGCATGGTCTTCCCCTGCCCCGTCCCATACGCGCAACTGCGGCGTGCACCAGCCGGTCACCATGTCGAGCGCGTCCAGCGCAGCCAGCAAGTCCCTGTCGATCTCGGCAATGATGGTGTGCGGCATCAATCCGTCTCCCACGCGATGGCGGCCGGCCGCGCGCCGCCAGTTTTGAAAAATGCGATGCAAGCCCGCTGGCATTGTTCCACCTCCACGCACCAGGCTTCGGGATACTCGTCCACCTGGCCATTCGACAGCAGGTAGCTGCAAACGCCGTCTGCCTCCTCATCGCCCAGCGAGTGAAAACTCAGGTCATCCTGCCCCGACAGATACATCAGCCAGGCGTTGCCGCCGTTGCGCAGCATGCACAGGGCCGGGCCCTGCTCCGCATCCGTCGCCAGGGTCAGCCACAGCTCGCACTGCGCCAGCGCGCGCGCGTCGGTCAGCGCCTGTTCCAGCGCCAGCAGGCTATCCATCACATGCGGCTCGCCATGCAGATTCAGTTCCATCCTCATGCATGTTCTCCACTTAAATCAGCCGTCGCCAGCGCCGTGCTCAGGTACAGCTTGCCGCTCAGGTCTTTCAATAAACTGCTCTGGCGCAGGCGGTCCATCACGGGGCCTTTCACTTCGGCCAGGTTCAGGCTGATGCCGCGCTTGCTCAGCGCGCTATTGAGCTCGATCAAGCCCAGCAGGGCCGTGCTGTCGATCTGGTTGACGGCCGACAGTACCAGCACCAGGTGGCGCGCCGTCGGATGGCCGCGCAATTCGTCTTCCACGCGCTCTGTGACGGCTTCGACATTGCCGAAGAACAGGCCCGCATCTATGCGCAGCAGCAAGACGTCGGGCAAGGTTTGCGCCTCGTAGCGTTCCACGTTGCGGAAGTGCTCGCTATTCGGGATGCGCCCCAGCACGGCGATGTGCGGACGGCTGGCGCGCCAGATCAGGGTGCCCATCGACAGCAGCACGCCGATCACCACGCCCGCTTCCACGCCCAGCACCAGCACGCCGGCCGTGGTCGCCAGCAGGGCCAGCGCATCGCTGCGGTCATAGCGCCACGAGAGTTTCAAGGTGTCCCAGTCCAGCAGGCTGGCCACGGCAAAGATGATGGTGGCCGCCAGGACCGGCAGCGGCAGCAGGGCCAGCCAGCCCGTGGGCGCCACCAGCGCCAGCGCCAGCAAGCCCGCCGTGATGATGCTGGCCAGTGGCGTGTTGGCGCCCGCCTGGAAATTGACGGCCGAGCGCGAGATGGAACCGGTGACGGGGAAGCCGCCCGACAGCGCGCTGGCCACGTTGGCAGCGCCCAGGCCCAGCAGTTCCCGGTTCGTATGCAGCTTTTCGCCGCGTTTTTGCGCCAGGGTCTGGGCGGCGGACATGCTCATCAAAAAGATAATGAAGGCGATCAGCAGCGCCGGCGACAGCAAGGTACGCCAATGGGCACCGGAGGTGGCCAGGTTCAGGCCAGGCAAGCCGCTGGGCACGTGGCCCGTCGTCTGCACGCCCATCGCTGCCAGGCCGCCATAGGCGACAAGCGCGATGCCGGCCAGCACCAGCACCATCGGCGCCAGGCGCGCGCCCACGTCGGCCGCCACCGGGTTCAAGCCGCAGCGTTGCAGCAGGCGCGACGCGTAGCGCTTGGCCAGCCACAGGAACAGCAGGCCGGACAGCCCGAGGACCAGGCTGGGCGTGTGCCAGTGGGGAAGGCTGGCGCCCAGCAAGGGCGTGATCTGCCCCCAGATGATCAGGATCGCGGCGCCATTGCTGAAACCGCTGATCACGGGACGCGACAAAAAGCTGGCCATGAAGCCCAGGCGCAGCACGCCGCACAGCAGCAGGACCAGGCCGCTGATGAAAGCCAGCTGGGCGGCCAGGACGATATACAGGGAGGAGCCTGGATCGGCCAGCGGCGCCAGGGCAGCGGCCGTCATCAGCGAGACGATGGCCATGGGGCCCACCGATTGCGTCATGCTGCTGCCGAACAAGGCGTACAGCACGGGCGGCAAGATGCTGGCATAGATGCCCACCACGGGCGGCAAGCCGGCCACCAGCGCGTAAGCCATGCCTTGCGGCACCATCATCATGGCGACAACGATACCGGCGGTGATGTCTCCGGCCAACAGAGGACGCCGGTATTGCCTGAGCCAGAGCAGCATGAATGATCCCGAAATCTGAAAACCGAAGCCTAACATGCGCCGCGGCCGGCTGACAGGGGGTACTTGGCTGCTGTGCTCAGTCTGGCAGCAATTGCGCCTTCACGGCCTCAAGGATTTCCGCCGACAGGGCCTCGTCATCGACGCAGCGGGCCAGCACCATGGCGCCCACCATGGCGGCAAACGTGGCGATCGCCTGCTGGCGCAGTGCTTCCGGAGCGCCGTCGGGCAGCAAGCTTTGCAGCAGCGCGAACTGCTGCTGCGTGGCTTGCGTAAACGCGGGACGCGCACCGGGCGACATGCGCGCCGCATCGACGCCCATGGCCGCCGCCGGACACCCGCCGCCGGGCTGGTCGCGGTGCCTGGTGGTCAGATAGTTCTCGATAATGGCCGGCAGCGCCCGCTGCGGGTCGCTGGCGACCTTCGCCCGCCAGCCTTCCAGCGACTTGTTCAAGGCATGCTGGCACGCCTCGATCATCAAATCTTCCTTGGATGCGAAATGGCCATAGAAGCCGCCATGCGTGAGGCCCGCGTTCTTCATCAGGTCGGCCACGCCGATGCCGTCGTAACCCTTTTCGCGGAACAATCTGGCCGCCACGTCCACGATGCGCTCGCGGTTCAGCGCCGCCTGTTCCCTGCTCACCTTCATGCCGCCCCCACTATGATGTCAATCATCATCTAATTTTACACCCGTTTGCGCCACTCTGTTAACAAGCGCACCGTTCGATGCGGGTGCCGCGCCGATACTGGATCTTCGTTTCCACGGAGGCCAGCATGAACGAGAACAAGGACCAGTCCGCCGGTAGCTTGCAGCGCGCCAGCCAGCAGGAGCAGGATGGCCGCGACGCCGTAGCAAAAAGCAAGCGGGACAGCAAGCCTCCCGTGCAAACGGGCAGTCGCGACCAGCCGATTCCTCCCCTGCCCGCCCAGCACCTGGCCAAGCCCGGCAGCGAAGCGCAGATGCCATTGAAACCCCGCTTCCTGGCGCCCGATTACTGCGGCAGCGGCAAGCTGGCCGGCATGGTGGCCATCATCACGGGCGGCGATTCGGGCATCGGCCGCGCCGTGGCCGTGCTGTATGCGCGCGAAGGGGCCGATGTCGTCATCATTTACCTGAACGAGCACGCGGACGCCAACGCAACGAAGCGCTATGTGGAAGCGGAAGGCCAGAGCTGCCTGTTGATACCCGGCGACGTGCGCGAGCAGGGCTTTTGCCAGCAAGCCGTCAGGCAGGTGCTGGAACGCTTCACGCACATCGACATACTGGTCAACAACGCCGCCTTCCAGGAACACGCCGAATCCTTGCTGGACCTGAGCGAGGAGCGCTTCGACCTCACCATGAAAACCAATGTCTACGGTTACTTTCACATGGCCAAGGCCGTGCTGCCGCATCTGCAGCGCGGCGCGGCCATCATCAACACGGGGTCCGTGACGGGTTTGCATGGTTCCAAACACTTGCTCGATTATTCCACCACCAAGGGCGCCATCCATGCGTTTACCATGGCGCTGGCCGGCAACCTGCTCGACAAGGGCATCCGCGTCAATGCCATCGCACCGGGGCCCGTCTGGACGCCCCTCAACCCGGCCGACAAGACGCCCGAGGACATCGCAAAATTCGGCGCCGACACGGACATGCGCCGCCCGGCCCAGCCCGAGGAACTCTCGCCCGCCTACGTCTTCCTGGCCTCGCCCGCCTGTTCCAGCTACATCACGGGCATCGTCCTGCCCGTCACCGGTACGGTAGGAGACTAGGCCATGGCGCGCGCATTGTGGAAAGGCGCCATCAGCTTTGGCCTCGTGCACATCCCCGTCGAGCTGATTTCGGCCAGTCTCGACCATGAACTGGATTTATCCATGCTGGACCGGCGCGACTTCGCGCCCGTCGGCTACAAGCGCTACAACAAGCGCACGGGCAAGGAAGTCGAATGGGACGACATCATCAAAGGCTATGAATACAAGACCGATGAGTACGTGGTGCTGTCCGAAGAAGACTTGAAACAGGCGAATGTGAAGGCCACGCAAACCATCGCCATCGACACCTTTGTCGATGCGGTCGAAGTGCCGCTGACCTTTTACGCGCACCCGTATTATTTGCTGCCCGCCAAGGGCGGCGAGAAAGTCTATGCGCTGCTGCGCGAAACCCTGCGCAAGGCCGATAAAGTGGGTATCGCCAGCGTAGTCATGCGCACCAAGCAGCATTTGTGCGCACTCGTCTGCGTCGGCGACGCCATCGTGCTCAACACCCTGCGCTACGCCGATGAGCTGCGCCCGACGGACGACCTGGACTTGCCCGCCAGCACCCTGAAGGGGGCGGGCATTTCCGACAAGGAATTCAAGATGGCCCTGTCGCTGGTGGAGGGCATGAGCGAAACGTGGGAACCCGGGCAATACCACGACAGCTATCGCGAAGACGTGCTGGCGCTGGTCAAGAAAAAAATCAAGGCGAAACAGACCAAGACCATCACGCCGCCCGCGCCCGCGCCGGAAGCAGAGCGCGGCAGCAATGTCATCGACCTGGTCGCCCTGCTGCAGCAAAGTCTGGGCAAGAAGGCGCCCGGCGTGCCCACCCGCAAGCGCGCGGCCTCGTCCGCCTCCCGCAAACCGCCGCCAGCCAGGCGCAAGACGGCCTGATGCCCATCCCGGCCAGCGAAAATAGTCAAGCATATAAATGCATTGACTTTGATCAGGCTTCTCGCTAGCGTATGTACACAGCCTGCCGTCCGGCAAGCCATGTCATGCGTGCGGGAAAACAATGGATGCCGAGTTAGATCAGCTTATCCTCAGTGGTGCCCCTGGCGGCGTTGTCATCACCAGTGAAGACCATGTCGTCGTGCGCTGGACGATAGGCGCGCAGCGCATCTTCGGCTATGCCAGCGATGAGGCACTGGGCCGCACGCTGTGGGAACTGATCTCGCTGCCGGGGCAGGCCGAAGCGGCCCCGCTGATCGACGAGACACTGACGCTGCATGGCAGCTATGACCGCGAATCGCTGCGGCGGCGCAAGGATGGCGAGCTCATCTACGTCGATGTCGCCTGCCAGGCCGCACGCGCCACGCCGGACGCCCCCTGCTACCTGATTTCCACCATGAAGGACACCACCGTTCTGAAGGCGGCGCGCGACGCCCAGTTTGTCGACGTGCGCTACCGGGTGCTGTTCGAATCGACGCCGGACAGCGTCATCATGGTCAACGCCACGGGCGCCATCGTGCTGGCCAACCAGCAGGCGCAGCGCCTGTTCGGCTATGCGGAAGGCGAATTGAGCGGCAGGCAAATCGATACCCTGTTGCCGCAACGCCTGCGCCACGCGCACGTGGGACACCGCGCGCGCTATTTCGACCAGCCGCGCACGCGCACCATGGGCGCCGACCTGGAATTGCTGGGTTTACGCAAGGACAATATTGAATTCCCCGTCGAAATCAGCCTCTCGCCCATCCAGACGGAAATCGGCACCTTCGTCATCAGCGCCATCCGCGACGTCAGCGACCGGCGCCGGGCCGAGCAGAAGTTCCGCGGCTTGCTCGAATCGGCGCCGGACGCCATCGTCATCGTCAATGGCGATGGCGAGATCGTGCTCGTCAACTCGCAAACGGAACGCCTGTTCGGCTATTCGCGCGCGGAGCTGCTGGGACGCAATGTGGAAGTGCTGATCCCGGCCCGCTACGCGCATGACCATCCGCACCACCGGCAAGCCTTTTCCACGGCGCCACGCGCCCGCTCCATGGGCGCGGGCCTGGAACTGTACGGCTTGCGCCGCGACGGCACCGAGTTTCCCGTCGAAATCAGCCTGTCGCCGCTGGAAACGGACGAAGGCGTGCTGGTGTCGTCAGCCATCCGCGACATCACTGAACGCAAGCGCATCGAACACACGCTCAATGAACAGAAAATCGAACTCGAACGGGCCAGCCAGGCAAAGGACCGCTTTCTCACCAGCATGTCGCACGAATTGCGCACGCCGCTTAATGCCATCCTCGGCTTTGCCCAGCTGCTGGCCAACGAATCGCTGCCCGCGACCGTGCTGCAAAAGCGCACCTTCGTGCAAAACATCGTCACCTCGGGCCGCCACCTGCTCACCTTGATCAATGAAATCCTCGACCTGGCGAAGATCGAGTCAGGCAGCCTGAGCCTGTCGATCGAGGCGGTGGCGCTGCCCGCGCTGATCGAGGAAGTGCGCGTGATGGTGGAAGAACAGGCGCAGCAGCGCCAGCTCGAGATGGTCTTTTCAGTCTGCGCGCCGCTGACCGTCAGGGCCGACCATACGCGCCTCAAGCAAGTGCTGCTGAACCTGCTGTCGAACTCCATCAAGTACAACCGCCCGGCCGGCAAAGTGGAGCTGGAAATCTCGCAACCCGCTGTGCAGCGCGTGCGCATCGCCATCCGCGACACAGGCAAGGGCCTGGATGACGCGCAGATGGCGGAATTGTTCCAGCCGTTTAACCGGCTGGGCCAGGAGGCGGGCAGCGAGGAAGGCACGGGCATCGGCCTGGTCGTCACCAAGCGCCTGATCGAGCTGATGGGCGGCGCCATGGGCGTGCACAGCTGCGTCGGCGTGGGCAGCGTCTTCTGGATCGAACTCGACACCATGGCCGCACCGCCCGCCAGGATGCCGCAGGACACGGAGGGGCTGGCCGAACCAGCTGGCGACGCCGACGACGATGCCGGCGGCCAGGCCCTGCTGCTGTACGTGGAAGACAATCCGGCCAGCCTGCGCCTGGTGGAAGACATCATCAGCTTCCTGCCCCATCTGCGCATGATCTCGGCCACCGACGCGCGCCATGGCATCGCGCTGGCGCTGGAGCGCCGCCCCGATGTGATCTTGATGGATATCAACCTGCCCGGCATGAATGGCAACCAGGCGCAGCGCATCCTGCGCAACGATCCGCGCACGGCGCACATCCCCGTCATCGCGCTGACGGCCAATGCCATGAAGGGCGACATCCACCACGGCCTGGCTGCGGGCTTTTTCCGCTACCTGACCAAACCCGTCGAGATTCCCCAGCTCAACGCTGCCATCGACGAAGCCCTGCAACTGGCGCGCGCCGCCCAGCCGTTCAAGCCGGAGGCGTAAAAGCCAGTTTTTTCATCGCCGCATCGAGGCCCCTGGCGCTGCGCGCATAGCCAGCCCAGGGCGCATTGCCCACGTCGAGGCGGCTGTGGACGTTGCTCACCGTCCATTGATCCCCCGCCTTCAGCTTGTCGAGCTCCTCCCAGGCCAGCGGCACGGAAATGCCCAGCCCGGAGCGCGTGCGGGCCGACCACGCGCACACGGTGGTGGCGCCCCGTCCGTTGCGCAAATAATCGATGAAGATCTTGCCGACGCGGTTGGCGGGACCGCTCTTGACGACAAAACGCGCCGGTATCTGCTGCGCCATGTGCGCCACGATGGCTTGCGAAAACGCCTTGACCGTGTCCCAGTCGTATTTCGGGCGGATTGGCACGACCACGTGCAAGCCCTTGCCGCCGCTGGTTTTCAGCCAGGCGGGCAACCCCAGCTCCGTCAGGAAGGCGCGCAAGAGCACGGCCGCTTCGCGGATCGCGGGCCAGGCCACGCCCTTGCCCGGGTCCAGGTCGAACACCATACGGTTCGGCGTGTCGTAGGCGCTGGCCAGCGCGTTTTGCGTGTGAAACTCCACCACATTCCACTGCGCCGCCGACAACAAGCCCTGTACGCTGGCCACTTCCAGCATGGCGGCATGCTCGGGATCGAGGCCGGGATCGAGCTGTTTGACACCGGGCATGGTCGACGTATCGGCGTGCTTCTGGAAAAACAGCTCGCCGCCCACGCCGGCCGGCGCGCGCACCAGCGACACGGGCCGGCCCCGCAAATGCACGAGCATCAGCTTGCCCACCAGCGCGTAATAGCGCACCAGATCGATCTTGCGCGCGCCGCTGTGCTGGTCGATCACCCGCTCTGCATGGCTGACCTTGAAACTGGCCGGCAAGACGCTGTCCGGCGTGGATGGGTTCTGCATCATCGTCTCCCTGTCGATCCGCTGTGCCCGCTCGCGCACGATGGCGGCCGGTTTTTTATCTTCGCGCAAGCCGTGAAACACGGCATGACGCACGGCGCCGCCACTGGTCCATTGCGCAAAACTCACTTCGGCCACCAACTGCGGCTTGACCCAGATGGGCTGGCGCACGCCGCCCGCCTTGCCCGCGAATGGACTGGCATCAACGGCCAGCGCGTCGAGGCGGCGGCGCAAGTCGCGCAAGGCCGCATCGTCAAAGCCGCTGCCCACATTGCCCGCGTAGCGCAGCTTGCCCTGCGCATCGTGCACGCCCAGCAGCAGCGAACCGATCCCCTCGCGCGCGCCCTGCGGCGCCGTATAGCCGCCGATGACGAATTCCTGGCGCAGCCCGCATTTGAGCTTGATCCAGTCACCGGAACGCCGCGTGACGTAGGGCGAGCCGCGCCGCTTGCCGATCACCCCTTCCAGCCCCAGGCGGCAAGCATGGTCCAGCAACTGCTGCGGCGCAGCATCGAGCGCCACACTGAAACGCACCAGCGGCGAGGCGGGCAATTGTTCCAGCAGCCCCTGCAGCAGAGCCCTGCGCGCCTCGACAGGCTGGCCCCGCACATCGTGGCCATCGAAATATGCCACGTCGAACAGGTAATACACGATGACGCTGGACGTTTGCGCATCGAACGCGCGCTGCAAGGCACCGAAGTCAGGGAGGCCGCTGGCGTCATTGACGACGATTTCACCGTCATACCAGCCTGGCGGCAAGCCCAGCTGTTCCAGCGCCTGCCGCAGCTTCGGCAGTTTCGCCGTCCAGTCATTGCCATTGCGCGTCATCAGGCTGACCTGTTCGCCATCGCAACGCGCGAGCAGGCGGTAGCCGTCGAATTTCGCCTCGAAAATCCAGTCTTGCGCATCTGCCGGCGGCGCATCGACGAGGGTAGCCAGCTGGGGCGACAGGGTGACGGGCAAATCGGCATTCGGCGGCGCGGCAGCCACCTTGCGCTTGGGCATGGCCTTGTTCCTGACGCTGTCGGGGAATTCGTCCACGACAGAAAACTCCAGTGCCGGCCGGGCATATTCGTCTTTTTCCTTGATCAGCAGCCAGGCTGGCTGCTTTTCGCTGCGCTTGTCTCCTTTACCCTTCATGCGCACCAGCACCCAGTTGCCCTGCATTTTGTGGCCATGCAGGGTGAATTTCAATTCGCCGGCCGCCAGCGCGGCGCGTGCGTCCGGCGTGGCCGCCTGCGCTTGCCATGTTCCCTGGTCCCAGATGATGACCTTGCCCGCGCCATACTGTTTTTCCGGGATCGTGCCTTCAAAACTGGCGTAGGCCAGGGGATGGTCTTCCACCTGCACCGCCATGCGCTTGTCGCGCGGGTCGTAGCTGGGCCCTTTTGGCACGGCCCAGCTTTTCAGCGTGCCATCGACTTCCAGGCGAAAATCATAGTGCAAACGGCTGGCCCAGTGCTTCTGGATCACGAAGGTGAGCACCTCGCCCGAGACCTCGCCGCCGCCTGCCGGCTCGGGCGTGACGGCGAAATTGCGCTTGGCTTGATAGGTGTTCAAGGCGGCTTTCATGGCGGACCCATGCGGTGAGGATGGCATTGAGTCTAGGCTGCCGCCTGGCGTAGCGCGGTACGCCAGCTAACAGAGTGCGTCGACGCGACGCGGGCCATGCTGCAAGGCGGTCACACGGCAAGTGTAAGTATTTGTAATGGCGTGTCAACGCAATTGCCGCACGGCGCGTTTTTGGCTCAGTGACAGGGGAATGCATCTCCTGAACTACAACCCACTTCTCGAGGAACTGCACCATGAAAAAAGTAATCGCTACTCTGATCGCCGGCTTGTTCGCTACCGCAGCCTTTGCTCAAACGCCAGCAGCGCCTGCCAAGGCCGAAGCCAAGCACACCAAGGAAGTGGCCAAAGCGGAAGCCAAGGAAACCAAGGCCGTCGTGAAAGCCGATGCGAAAGAAGCCGTCGTGAAAGCCGATGCGAAAGCCGATGTCGCCAGCGCCAAGGCCGATGCCAGCGCCACCAAGGCCAAAGCCCATCACAAAGCGAAAAAAGCCAAGGCCAAGGCTGACGAAGCCAAAACTGAAGCGACCGCAGCAGCAGCCAAATAATCAGTTCCGCGCATTTTTTGCGCCACTCAAAAAGACAGCTTCGGCTGTCTTTTTTCATTTTCACCACCACATCATGCAGTAACGTCTTTTAAAACACCTGATTGTAAGCAAGTGTAAACAAGGTCAACGGTAACCTTCCGGGACGCGTTTTATGCTCAGTGACACGGGAATCATCCCGCCACCAACAGCCATACCAGACAAACCACCACTGAGGACTGCACCATGAAAAAACGCATTTTCAACCTGAGCGCTACCCTGATCGCCGGCCTGTTCGCTACCGCTGCCTTCGCTCAAACGCCAGCAGCTCCTGCCACCCCGGCAGCCTCGGTTCCTGCCAAAGTGGAAGCGGCCCACACCAAGGCTGTCGTGAAAGCCGACGCCAAGGAAGCGCAAACCGTCGTGAAAGCCGATGCCAAAGAAGCGAAAGCCGTCGTCGCCGCCAAGACGGAAGTAGCCAGCGCCAAAACGGAAGCCACGGCCACCAAAGCCAAGGCCCACCACAAAGCCAAGCACAGCAAGGCCAAGGCCGATGCAAAACTGGCTTCGGCCACCGCTGCAGCATCTACACCTGCTCCAGCAGCAGCCAAGTAATCATTGACACCCCATCGTTCACCACTCGCCAGGAAAATAAAATGAAAAAAGTTATCACCACCCTCGTCGCCAGCCTGTTCGCTACCGTAGCCTTCGCCCAAACCCCTGCCGCCCCGGCAGTACCTGCCAAGGCGGAAGCGGCCCACACGAAAGCCGTGGTCAAGGCAGAAGCCAAGGAAACCAAGGCAGTCGTGAAAGCCGATGCCAAGGAAGCAGTCGTCGCCGCCGATGCGAAAGCCGATGTCGCCAGCGCCAAGGCCGATGCCAAAGCCACCAAGGCCAAGGCCCATCACAAGGCCAGCAAAGCCAAAGTGAAAGCGGATGCCGCTAAAGCAGACGCAGCAGTTGCTGCCACGCCGGCAAAGTAAGCACAAACGTCGTCACGGGAGCGCGTCCGCCGGGTCTGCGCTAGCGTGGCCACTTCGAGTACCAGGGACAGCTTCGGCTGTCCTTTTTGCATGTTGCCTCTTGCACTGCGCCTTCACGCAAACTTCATCGAACAAGCCAGTTTTCGCGCGACAAAGCGGCGCACATGAGAGACACTGGCACTCCGACTATTGCCACGAAGCCCAGCCCATGCGCCACCTGCCCTTGCTCCTGATTGCCGCCCTATGCCTGCCTTGCGCCGCCAGCGCGCAAGACAACCCCGCCACCCTGGAGCAAGTCCTGCAAGCCCAGGACCGCGACAGCCATGGCGACTTGCGCGCCGTCGTCGTACTGCGCGACGGGGCCATCGTGGCCGAACGCTATTACAACGGCGAGACGGCCGACACCCTGCACGACATCCGTTCGGCCGGCAAGAGCATCACCGCCCTGCTGGTGGGCGCGGCCGTGGCACGCGGCCAGCTGGCGACAACAAAAACCGTGGGCGAGTACTGGCCCGAAGTCGCTGGCAGCCCGGCGGGCAGAATCGCCCTCGACGACTTGCTGACCATGCGTTCGGGCCTGGCCGCCTTTGATGAAGACGAACAGTCGCCGGGCAATGAAGACAAGCTCGATGAGGCGCCTGATCCCGCCGCCTTCGTGCGCGGCGTGCCGGCCGCAACAAAGCCGGGCAGCACCTACCGCTACAACTCGCTGGGCTCCTACATCGCCGGGCGCGTGGTGGAAAGCGCCAGCGGCGCCGACCTGGAAGACTACGCCGCCAAGGCCTTGTTCGCGCCGCTGGGCATCACGCGCTGGAGCTGGGGCCGCGACGTGGCCAAGCACCCGAAAGGCCAGGGCAATCTGTCGCTGCGCGCGCGCGACACGGCGAAGATTGGCCAGATGGTGCTCGACGACGGCGTGGTCGATGGCCGGCGGGTGATCGATGCGGCATGGATCAAGGCCGCGCTGGCGCCGCGCGTGGCCATCGGCGCCGTGGACCGCTACGCCGACAGCTATGGCTATTTCTGGTACGCGAAGACGCAGGACGTCGGGGGACAAAAGATCGCCGTGCATTTCGCCTCGGGCAATGGCGGCAACAAGATCTACGTGATCCCCGCGCGCCGCATGGTCGTCAGCATCGCGTCGAGCGCGTACGGCAAAGGTTATGGACAGCGCCGTTCGGAAGACATCCTCAAAGCCATCCTGAAGGCGGATGCAACGCAGATGTAAGCGTTTGTAATGGCCGTCAACGCAAGCGTCCTGGGGCGCGTTTTATGCTCAGTGACACGGGAATCATCCCGCCACCAACAGACTTACCAGACAAACCACCACTGAGGACTGCACCATGAAAAAAGTTATCGCTACCCTGATCGCCGGCCTGTTCGCAACCGCAGCCTTTGCCCAGTCCCCTGCAGCGCCAGCAGCGCCCGCCAAAGTGGAAGCGGCCCATACCAAGGCCGTCGTGAAAGCGGACGCCAAGGAAGCGCAAACGGTCGTCAAAGCGGATGCCAAAGAAGCGAAAGCAGTCGTCGCCGCGAAAACGGACGTCGCCAGCGCCAAAGCGGAAGCGGCCAGCACGAAAGCCAAGGCGCACCACACTGCGAAAAAAACCAAGGCCAAGGCTGACGAAAAGCTGGCATCGGCCACCGCCGCCGCACCAGCTCCAGCTCCAGCCAAGTAATTCAGACACACCTTACTGACCACACCATACCAAGGATTTCATCATGAAAAAAGTTATCGCCACCCTGATCGCCAGCCTGTTCGCTACCGCCGCTTTCGCCCAGACGCCAGCCGTCGCGCCAGTCGCACCAGTGGCACCGATTCCTGTCGTCGCCCCAGTCGTCAAGGCCGAAGCACCGGCAGCCGCCGTCAAGCCGGCAACGCACAAGAAAGCCAAGCATCACAAGGCGAAAAAAGCAGCACCGGCAACGCCAGCAACTCCGGCCGCAGCAGCTTCCGCACCGGCCGCAGCGCCAGCCAAGTAATCGCGGCAGCAGCAGCTAAAAAGACAGGGTTTTCCCTGTCTTTTTTTTCGTCTGCTTTTTCGTCCACTTATTTCGGCATCAGCACCGTGTCAATGACATTGATCACGCCATTCGACTGGTACACGTCATAGGTGCTGATGTTGGCGCTGTTGCCGCCCTCATCCATCACGACGATGTTGTGCATGCCGTTCATGGCGAACATCAGCTTGCCCCCGCTGGCCGTGGGCAAGGTGGCTTTACCGTCATGCATCTTGATTTCCTTCGCCAGCGCCTTGAAGTCGTATTTGCCTGGCACCACGTGGTAGGTGAGGATTTTCGTCAGGGTCGCCTTGTTTTCCGGCTTGACCAGGGTCTCGACGGTGCCGGCCGGCAGCTTGCCGAAGGCCGCATTCGTCGGCGCGAACACGGTAAACGGGCCCTTGCCTTTCAAGGTGTCGACCAGGCCGGCCGCTTTCACGGCAGCCACCAGCGTCGTGTGGTCGGCCGAATTGACGGCGTTATCGACGATATCCCTGGACGGATACATGCTTTGGCCACCCACCATGGTGCTCATGTCGGCGGCAAAGGGGGCGCTGGCTGCCAGCATGGAAGTGAGGAACAATGCTGCGGGGATGAAGGTGCGCATGATGATATCTCCTGGATGACTGCGTTTGCGTGATTGCAGCAGTACTTACGCGGCCTGGCAGCAAACGGATTCAAATCGTTGAAAACAAAAAAACGGCGCCGTGCAAGCGCACGACGCCGTTCCTGATAGGCATCCCTTGCCGCGGGCCGGATTGATCCAGCCCGCGGTGCCGGGAAACTAGTTGGCCGCCACTTGCGGCTCCGTCTCGCCCCAGCCGCCGCCCAGGGCGCGGATCAGCGCCACGGTGGTGACGGCGCGGTTGCCGCGCAGTTGCACGGCGTTGCGCTCGATGGCCGCCAGGTTGCGCTGCGCGTCGAGCAGATCGAGGTAGCTGGAACGGCCCGCGTCGTACAGCTTTTGCGCCAGGTCTGCCGAACGGCGCGCCGACACGACGGCTTCGTCGATCTGCTGCGTCTGGCCCGACAGGATGCGCAGGCCGGCCAGGTTGTCTTCCACCTCGGCGAAGGCCACCAGCACGCTCTGGCGATACGTCGCCACCGACTCTTCCAGCTGCGCTTCGCTGCGGCTCACGGCCGCCTTGTTGCGGCCACCGTCGATGATCGGCATCGACATCAGGGCGCCCAGCAGCCAGGAGCGGCTGCTCCACTTGAAGATGTCCGAGAAGGTATCTGACGCGCCGCCACCGGAGGCGTTCAGGCTCAGGGCCGGGAACATGGCCGATTTCGCCACGCCGATGCGCGCATTCGACGCTTCCATGGTGCGCTGCGCCGAGGCGATATCGGGACGGCGTTCCAGCAGGGACGACGGCATGCCGGCCGGGATCACGGGCAGGAAGCCGCTATCCTGCAGCGGGTTGACGCTCGCCGTGAAGCTGGCGGCCGGTTTGCCCAGCAGGACGGCCAGCGCATGCTCGCCAGTGGCGCGCTGGCGCTGCAGGCCGATGGCTTCGGCGCGCACCGTCGACAGCTCCGTGCGGGCACGCGACAGATCGAATTCGCCGATGTCGCCCAGGTCATAGCGGCGCTGGTTCACATGCACGCTTTCCTCGCGCAGGCGCACCGTCTGTTCCAGGGTCGCCAGTTCGGCGTCCGTGGCGCGCAGCTGGAAATACGTCTGGGCCACGTCGGCCTGCAAGGACAGCAGCACCGAGCGGTAGGTCGCTTCCACGGCCAGCGCATCGCTGCGCGAGGCGCTGACGTTGGCAGCCACCCGGCCGAACAGATCGACTTCGTAGCTGGCCGTCAAGTTGGCCTGGTAGACATTGGTCGCCGCCACCGGCGCGCCGTTCGGCAAGCCGAGCGACACGGCGGAGGCGCGGTTGCGCTGGCCGCCCACGTTGACGCCCACTTGCGGGATGCGGTCCGCTTCGGCGATGCCGGCAATCGCCCTCGCCTGCTTGACGCGGGCGGCGGCCACCGCCAGGTTGGCGTTCGCCTGCGTGGCTTCGCTGATCAAGCCGGTCAAGGCCGGATCATTGAAGGCCAGCCACCATTCGCCGCGCGCCTGGCGCTCGGCTGGCACGCCCTGCTTCCAGCGCGTGCCGTCGGCCGCCGTCTGCACGGCAGGCGCTTGCGCTTCCTTGAACGCCGTCGGCGTCTCGATCTGCGGCTGCTTGAATTCCGGCGCCGCGCAGGCGGCCAGCAGGACTGCGGCGGCCATGGCCGTCAAGGCCGTGCGCAGGACGGTTACCCGTGTAGTTGCGTTGGTTTTCAATATATATCTCCTTCCAGGTCCAGCGCTGGCGCAGCGCTTGGCTTGGCGACAGCGGCGGCTGGTTTTTTCTCAAAACGCTGCGCCAGGGTGCGCAGCAGTACGTAGAACACGGGCGTCAGGAACAGGCCGAAGAAGGTCACGCCCAGCATGCCGGCGAATACCGCCACGCCCATGGCATGGCGCATTTCCGAACCGGCGCCGTGCGAGAACACCAGGGGCACCACGCCCATGATGAAGGCGATCGACGTCATCAGGATCGGACGCAGACGCAGACGGCACGCTTCCAACGCCGCTTGCACGACAGTGCGGCCATGCTCTTCCAGTTCGCGGGCAAATTCCACGATCAGGATCGCATTCTTCGACGCCAGCCCCACCAGCACGAACAGCGCGATCTGGGTGAACACATTGTTGTCGCCGCCGGTCAGTTTCACGCCAAGCAAGGCGCAGAGGATCGACATCGGCACGATCAGGATCACGGCCAGCGGCAGGGTCCAGCTTTCGTACTGGGCAGCGAGCACCAGGAACACCAGCAGCACGCACAGCGGGAAGACATAGATCATCGTATTGCCGGACAAGATGTCCTGGTAGGTCAGCTCCGTCCATTCATACGAAATCCCCTGCGGCAGCACTTCCTTGGCGATGCGTTCCAGCGCGGCTTGCGCCTGGCCACTCGATACGCCAGGCGCGGCGCCGCCGTTGAAATCGGCTGCGGCGTAGGCGTTGTAGCGCTGCACGCGGTCAGGACCATAGCTGTCCTTGACGCGCATCAAGGAGGACAGCGGGATCATTTCGCCTTTGTTACTGCGCACCTTCAGCTGCGCGATATCCTGCGCATGCGAACGGAACATCGCATCGGCCTGCACGCGCACCTGGTAGGTGCGGCCAAACTGGTTGAAGTCATTCACGTACAGCGAACCGAGGTTGATCTGCAAGGTCTGGTAGATGGTTGCCAGCGGCACGCCCATCTGCTTGGCCTTCACGCGGTCGACGTCGGCAAACAGTTGCGGCACGTTGATCTGGTAACCCGAGAACACGCCCGCCAGTTCCGGCGTCTGGTAGGCCTTGGCGGCCAGCGCCTGGGTGGCGTTGTACAGCGCGTCGTAACCGAGGTTGCCACGGTCTTCGATCATCATCTTGAAGCCGCCGATGGTACCGAGGCCGTTGACCGGCGGTGGCGGGAAGACCATGATGAAGGCGTCCTGGATGCCGCCCAGGCGCTTGTTGATCTCGGCCGCGATGGCGCCGCCCGACAATTCCTTGGTGGTGCGTTCGTCGAACGGTTTCAGCGTGGCGAAGACGATGCCGGCGTTCGGCGCATTGGTGAAGTCGTTGATCGACAGGCCGGGGAAGGCGATGGTCGATTCGACGCCAGGCACCGATTTGATGACGTCGGACATGCGGCGCACGACATCTTCCGTGCGGTCCAGCGAAGCGGCGTCGGGCAATTGCGCAAAGCCCACCAGGTACTGCTTGTCCTGCGCCGGCACGAAGCCGGCCGGCACGGACTTGAAGGTGAAGATGGCAGCGACGACCAGCAGCGCATACACGCCCAGCGAGGCGCTCTTGCGACCCAATACACCCTTCACGCCCGCTTCATAGCGGTGCGAAGCGCGGCCGAAGAAGCGGTTGAACCAGGCGAAGAAGCGGCCGAAGACCATATCCATGCCGCGCGTCAGCGCGTCTTTCGGCGCATCGTGCGGTTTCAACAGTGCGGCCGACAGGGCCGGCGCCAGGGTCAGCGAGCTGAAAGCGGAGATCACCGTCGAAATGGCAATGGTCAGCGCGAACTGGCGGTAGAACTCGCCCGACAGGCCTGGCACGAAGGCGATCGGCACGAACACGGCGCACAGCACCAGGGCGATGGCGACGATAGGGCCGCTGACTTCTTTCATGGCCTGGATGGTGGCGTCGCGCGGCGAGAGGCCTTCCTCGATGTTGCGCTCGACGTTTTCCACCACCACGATGGCGTCATCGACGACGATACCGATGGCCAGCACGAGGCCGAACAGCGACAAGGTGTTGATCGAGAAGCCAAAGCCCAGCATCACGGCAAAGGTACCGACAATCGATACGGGAACAGCCAAGAGCGGAATGATCGAGGCGCGCCAGGTTTGCAGGAAGATGATCACCACCAGCACCACCAGGGCAATCGCTTCGAGCAGGGTATGGATCACGGCTTCGATGGACGAACGCACGAACTGCGTCGGGTCGTACTCGATGCGGTATTCCACGCCTTGCGGGAAGTCTTTTTTCAGTTCTTCCATCTTGGAACGCACATCGGACGACAGTTGCAGCGCGTTGGCATTCGGGGCTTCGAAAATACCCATGCCGACGGCCGGATTATTGTTCAGCAGCGAGCGCAGCGAGTAGCTGTTGGCGCCCATTTCCACGCGCGCCACGTCTTTCAGATGCGTGATGGCGCCGTCGGCATTCGTGCGCACGATGATGGCGCCGAATTCCTCGGGCGTCTGCAGACGGCCCTGGGTATTGACGGTCAGCTGGAAGTCCGAGTTCTTCGCTGGCGAGGCGCCGATCACGCCGGCAGCCACCTGCACGTTCTGCTCGCGGATCGCGTCGACGACGTCATTGGCCGTCATGCCGCGCGCCGCCACCTTTTGCGGATCGAGCCAGATGCGCATGGCATAGTCGCCCGCGCCGAAGATCTGGATGTCGCCCATACCGGGCAGACGGGCCAGCTGATCCTTGACGTTCAGCACCGCGTAATTACGCAGGTACATATCGTCATAACGCTTGTTCGGCGAGACCAGGTGCACCACCATGGTCAGATTCGGCGACGATTTCACCGTCGTCACGCCGATCTGGCGCACTTCCTCGGGCAGGCGTGGCAAGGCGCGCTGCACGCGGTTCTGCACCTGCGTCTCGGCCTGCTCGACGTTGGTGCCGATCTTGAAGGTCACGGTCAGCATCATCGAACCATCGGAGGTGTTTTGCGAGGACATGTAGAGCATGTTCTCGACGCCGTTGATCTGCTCTTCGAGCGGCGCGGCCACGGTTTCGGCGATCACTTTCGGGTTGGCGCCCGGGTATTGCGCGCGCACCACCACCGATGGCGGCACGACGTCGGGATATTCGGAGATGGGCAGGCCGAATATCGACAGCAGCCCGGCCACGAATATGACAATCGACAGCACCGCCGCGAAAATCGGCTTGTCGATGAAAAAGCGGGAAAAATTCATGTTTATTCCTTCGAAGTCGATGCCGCTTTGGCGGCGATCTTGGCGTCTTTTACTTCAGGTTTTGCAGGAGCGACGGGCGCGGTCGGATCGAAATCCATGGCCACCATCTGCGGCGTCACCGGGGCGCCAGGGCGCACGCGCTGCAAGCCGTTGACGACGATCTTTTCGCCCGCTTTCAAGCCTTCGCGCACCACGCGCAAGCCGTCCGAGTTCGGGCCCAGCTTGACGGCGCGGTACTCGGCCTTGTTGTCAGCGCCCACCACGTAGACATACTTGCGGCTCTGGTCCGTGCCGACGGCGCGGTCGGAGATCAACAGCGCCGTGCTTTGCGCCTGCGGGCCGTTGCCGCCGTCGAGCAAGATGCGCGCAAACAGGCCGGGCACCAGCTGGCGCTCGGCGTTGGCGAAGGTGGCGCGCATGCGCACGCTGCCGGTGGCCGGGTCGAGCTGGTTGTCGACGAATTCCAGCTTGCCTTCGTGCGGGAAGCCCGTTTCGTTGGCCAGGCCCACCTTGACGGTGACGGGCGTACCCTTTTGCGCCGTGCCGGCCACGCGCAGATACGTATCTTCATCGCCGTCGAAGCTGGCGTAGATGCGGTCCGTCGAGACCACGGAAGTGAGGATGGCGGAAGCGTCGATCAGGTTGCCGACGGTGATTTCGGCCTTGCTGACACGGCCGCTGATCGGCGCCTGCACCTGCGTGTACGACAGGTTCAGCTTGGCCGCTTCATACGCGGCTTGCGCCGAGCGGGCGTTCGCGTCCAGCTCTTTCAAGCCCGAGGCCTTTTCATCGAATTCACGCTGGGCGATGGCTTTTTCGGCCAGCAGTTTTTCAGCGCGCGACAGTTCCAGCTTGGCCAGTTCGGCCTTGGCGCGGGCGGAAGCTGCCGTGCCTTCGGCGCGCGAGACTTCAGCCTGGAAAGGGCGCGGATCGATGACGAACAGCACCTCGCCCTTTTTCACTTCGCTGCCCGGCTTGAAATTGACGGCGGTAATGAAGCCGCCCACGCGCGAGCGGATTTCCACGCGCTCGATCGCTTCCAGGCGGCCCGAGAATTCCTGCGTTTCCGTGATCTGTTTTTCGATGACGGCGGCGGCCGAGACGGGTGGGCCGCCGGCCGCTGGTGCGTCGGGCACCTTGCTATTGGCCGAATCGCAGCCGGCCAGGCTCACGGCCACCAGTCCTGCCAGCGCGAGCGAGGCCGCCAGGGGCTTCAGCAGAGTGGAAAATTGTTGAACGTTTTTCATTTTATTTCCCTGTTTTATGAAAATTTCTAATGGTATGGGCGGCAGAAAGCAACCCAGCTGAAAAAGTGAATGGTGGTGCCATGGCGCCCGACGGCGCTCGATCAAAGGTAAACAGGCCGCCAGCTGCTTGAAAGCGGACGGGGACGACGAAGCTGGCTGTGCGAGCGCACAACGCAGACAAGATGGGAACTACACTGCATAGTGTAGCAACCGAAACTCAAAAAGTAAACTAGTTAGTGTAAGTTTTTTTGCGGTGCCGCAGATGGCGGCTTCATGACTCGGGCTCTTGCCCCAGCCCAGCGACAAAGCTGGCGATTTCACTCAATACCTGCACCTTGCAGGCGCACTCATTGCGCGCACCGGCATCCTGCAGCGGCGCGGCGGCCATGCGCCGCACGGTGGTCTTGATGCCGCAGGCGATCAGTTTGCTGCCGTATTGTTCAGCCTCGTCGCGCAATGGGTCGTCTTCGCTGGACAATATCAAGGCTGGCGGCAGGTTCTTCAGGCGGCTCGACTGCAATGGCGACGCGTACGGATGGGTACGGTCAGCGGCATTCGGCAGGTAGCCACGGTAGGCGGCGGCGCACTGGTCGGCCACCTCCGCCAGGTCAGGACAACTGGGCAAGCTGCGCATCGAGCACGTCGACAGGCCGGGGTCGAGCATGGGCATGATCAGCACCTGGCCCGCGAGGGGCGGTCCGCCCCGGTCGCGCGACATCATGGCGCAGACGGCAGCCAGGTTGGCGCCCGCCTCGATGCCCGACACCACCATCTGCTTGCCCGTCCAGCCCAGCTTGGACTTGTTCTTTTTTGCCCACAGCAGCACGGCATGCGCGTCTTCCACGGCGGCGGGGAATGGCCGCACCTTCGCCAGGGTGTAGTTCGCGGCCAGCACCACGTGGTCGGGATTGCTCAGCACGAGGCAGCGCAGGAAGTCGTCCGCGTCCTCCAGGTCGCCGGCGACGAAGCCGCCACCGTGGAAGAAGACGATCAGGCTCGATTGCCTGGCGCCCGGCACGCCGGCCGTGTAGACGCGCGCGGCGAGCGCATCCTGCGCGCCCTGCACCTGGATGTCGCGTATCTTCAGCGCCTGGCCAGGTGCCAGCTCGGCCGCGGTGTCGGCAAAGCTCATTGCGCCACCACCGGCTGCACCGCAACATCGCGCACCGTGTCGTTCAGGCACAACAGGGCGACACCGCCCACTTCATGGGTCAGGGCGCTATACGCACTGGCTTCGCTTTGCGCCGCCAACGAGTACGCATCCGTCGATACCATCGCGGCCAGAGCAAGCGAGCTCATAGCGAGAGCAAGCACTGCAAAGATTCCATTCCGATGACCCATGATTTTTCTCCTGTTGTACTTCCTGCGGCAATCATCTTATGCTGCAGTACAACAACTATAGACTTGATCTACAATCTGATAAAGAGTGCAATGACGAATTGATTGTTCAGAATTATGAACAATCGCGCATAACGTGATAAGGAATCAAGTGAACAAGCTGCAAGCCATGGAAGTTTTCATCCAAGTCGTCGATGCGGGCGGCTTTACGCGCGCGGCGGAAAACATGCAGCTGCCGAAAGCCACCGTGTCGACCTTGATCCAGTCGCTGGAAGCGAGCCTGTCGGTCAAGTTGCTCAACCGCACCACGCGCCACGTCAGCATCACCTCCGACGGCGCCGCGTATTACGAACGCTGCGTACGTATCCTGTCGGACGTGCGCGAAGCGGAGGAATCGCTGTCGCGCACGCGCTTGAGCCCCAGCGGGCGGCTGCGCGTGGATGCGCCCACGGCCCTGGCCAGCGAACTGATCATCCCCGCCCTGCCCGACTTTTTCGCCCGCTATCCCGACATCTCGCTGGAGCTCGGCTGCAGCGACCGGCCCGTCGACCTGATCGAGGAAGGCGTCGATTGCGCCGTGCGCGGCGGTGAATTGGGCGATTTGAACCTGATCGCGCGCCGGGTCGGCGTGCTGCACTTCATGACGTGCGCGGCACCCGGCTACCTGGCGCGCTATGGCACGCCACTGCACCCGAACGACCTGGCGCAGCACCGGGGCGTGAATTTCTTCTCCTCCAAGACGGGTAAAACGTTTGACTGGGATTTCACGCGCGCCGGCGAACGCATCCAGATGTCCATGCCCAGCCATATCGCCCTGAACGACTCGAACGCCTACGCGGCGGCCGGCCTGGCCGGCCTGGGCATCGTGCAAATGACGCATTTCATGCTTGCGCCGCTGATGGAACAGGGCAAAATGGTGGAATTGCTCAGTGAATGGGAATCCGACCCGCTGCCCATCCACGTGATCTATCCGCCCAACCGCCATCTGTCCGCCAAGGTGCGCGTGTTTGTCGAATGGGTCGCCGACATGTTTACCAACCACCCGGCCACGCAACTGAAGGGCAAGAGCAATCTTCCCGCGCGTGCCGCCCAGACCGAGGCCCAGCCATGACTGCAGCAAGCACATCGTCCCACCGCATCGTCTTTCTCGACCGCGACAGCCTGATCGCCAATGTGCGTCCGCCCGCCTTCGCGCACAGCTGGGAAGAGTATCCGCACACCAACGGCAGCGAACAGACGGTGTCCCGCCTGCAAGGCGCCAGCATCGCCATCACGAACAAGGTGCCGCTGCGCGCGGCCGAGCTGGACCAGTTGCCGGACCTGAAAATGATCGCCGTGGCCGCCACCGGCACGGATATCCTCGACCTGGCCGCCTGCCGCGAACGGGGCATCGTGGTGGCGAATATCCGCGACTACGCGCGCGCCACCGTGCCCGAACACACGCTGGCGCTGATACTGGCCCTGCGCCGCCAGCTGGTCGCCTACCGCGCGGACGTGGAAGCGGGCCTGTGGCAGGCGTCCGACCGCTTCTGCCTGTTCGGCCATCCGATCCGCGACCTGGCCGGCAGCCGCCTGGGGCTGCTCGGTTACGGCGCGCTGGGCAATTCCGTGGCGCAGCTGGGGCGCGCCTTCGGCATGCAAGTGCAGGTGCATAACCGCTCGCCCATCGACGAAGACGGCGTGACGCAGGTGAGTTTCGACGAGCTGCTGGCTACGTCCGACGTACTGAGCCTGCACCTGCCGCTGACGGACAAGACGCGCAATATCATAGGAGAGAAAGAGCTGGCACGCATGCAGCCGACGTCGCTGCTGATCAACACGGCGCGGGGCAGCCTGGTCGACGAGGCGGCGCTGGCGAAGGCATTGAAAAACGGCGTGATCGCCGGCGCCGGTTTCGACGTGTTATCGAATGAGCCGCCGCTGCCCGACAACCCGCTGTTGAACTTGCGCCTGCCCAACTTCATCCTCACCCCGCACACGGCCTGGGCCAGTGGCGAGGCCATGCAGAAGCTGGCCGACATATTGATCGGCAACGTGGAAGCGTACGAACGCGGTGCGCCCACGAACGAGGTGGCATGAGCGTATTGCACGAACTCGATGAACTGCTGTGCGGGGACGACGAGGAATACGACCGCCTCGACCTGTTTCAGGAGGCGGACGAGCTGATCGGGCAACTGCAGTCCGCCGACGTGCCCGCGCTGCTGGAACTGTGGCAGGCGCGCAGCCTGTGCTGGCAGCAGCGTTTCACGCAAGCGAGCCGCAACATCGACGGCGCCGTGCTGCGCGCCCTGCTGGCCGCTTTGCTGCAGATCAGGGAGACCGCCCACGGCGTGCTTGAATTGATGTCGCGCCTGCCTGCGACAGCCGCTGCCTCGCCGCTCAGCGACGCCCTGCTCGATTACGCGGAGCAAGCCTGGCATGCAAACCCGGAGCGGCAGCGGCAAATCCAGATCAGTTGCTGGAGCTGCGGGCTGTCGGGCCTGCTGTTGAAGCGGCTGGGGTTTTCTGCCTGGAAGGACGCAGGGCTGTAGCAACTACGGCGCGGCAGGCCGCTCGAATGAAAATCCCGGCGCATACGCGTGATAACCGTCGAAATCGCCCTTGCCGATGGCGGCACCTTGGCTGCGCGCAATCGCATACGCCATGCCGAAGTGAAAATAGAAATTCGGCAGAATGTATAAATTCAGATATTCGCCGGCCGGCAGCGCGATGTCGGCGAAGCCGGCGCGGTCGCGGCAGATGCGCCCGGGCGGCCCGTCAAAGCGTTCCGCAGGGATGGCCTTGAGGTAGCGCGTGGTGTGCGCGATCTGTTCCTGCAGGCTGGCGGCGGCGCTGAAATCGGCCACGTCCAGCCCCGCCAGCGGGCAGCAGCCGCGCAGGGAAAAACTCACGGCCGCGCGCACCTGCTGGGCGAACGGCAGCATGTCCGGGTGCAGGCGCGCCGCCAGCAGTTGCGGTGCCGTGCCGGTCTTGCCCAGCATGGTGGACAGCTGTACCAGCGAGCGGCAAAAGATGGCGGCGGGGTGGATGGGCATCACCTGCGTCATGACTGACCCTCCTGCGCGGCCACCTTCTTCAGCACACGCACCAGCCGGCGTTCGTGGCGGCCCACGGCATCCCAGTGCCAGGCGTCGGTCGGGCCGAACGCCGGGTAGTGGCGCTGCCACTTTTCCGCGCGCTTCTGCGAATTGGCGACCACGTTCGAGTCCAGACCCTTGCCGCTGGACAAGCGCAGGTAGACGCGGATGACGCCCCAGCCTTCGCACACGTAACGGTAGGTGAGGCCATCGCAGTTGGCCGGGTTAAGCGCGATACGGCTCGGGGCAAAGTGTCCCCCCATGTCCGGGTAATGCACGGCCAGCAGCACCTCGCTGGCCCCTTCCGCCTCCAGCCTGGCCGCATACGCGCAGAGTTCCGTGGCCGAATGAAAATGCAGCGTCTCCTGTTTCGGCACCGAATACGCTTCTGCCACGGCCGCGCCGGGCTTGGCGAAGATTGCCTCGGCCATGGCCGCGATACCTGCCTCTGACATTGCCACCATGCTCCCCCTTGCCGTAATTTGCCGCATAGCACTGCAGCGATGGCCGCCATGCTAGCACGGCGTCAGCGGCGATGGCGGGGCCGACATGGAACAGCGCCTGCGCCAGCCAGTACGCCATCCGGGGTGCCGTACCACGTCATAGCTGCGCTGCCAGCGGGATACTCAGCCTGCCACTGGTGGAACGCCGGCAATGCGCGCAAGCAGCCAGAAGTTACCGGATCTTCCACGAATTTTCCGGTAGCTGCGCAAATAGCCCTCCCGCTCGAAAGCGCAGCGTTCGAGCACGCGGATAGAACCTGCATTGCTCTCCAGCACGGTCGCCTGGACGCGCAGCAAGCCCAGACGCTGGAAGCCCCAGTCCACGACAGCATTCACGATGGCCGTGGCCACGCCCTGGCCCCAGATGGCAGGCGACAGGTCGTAGGCGATTTCCGCCGTGCGGTGCTGCGGGGAAATGGCATTCAAGCCGATAGTGCCCACCAACCGGCCACCGTCGCGCAGCACCACGGCCAGGCGCATGGACGAGGACGGCTGGGTCGAGGCATAGTCATCGAAATTGGGCAGCAAGTCGTCGATGCTGCGCAAGTCCCAGCTCGTGTGCTCGACGACAACGGGGTCGGCCAGGTAGGCATACCAGGCGGGCGCGTCGCTACGTTCCAGGTGGCGCAAGGTCACCAGGGGATGGGTGGAACGGGGCAAGTCGAGCGGCCTCATCGTGGCTCCCAACAATAGCTCATGCTGCGCCCGTGCGGCGCGCTTCCCACTCGCGCCGCAGCAAGCCGTACAGGGCCGAATCGCTGACCTGGCCGCCCACGATCCAGCGTTCGGGCAAAAAACCTTCCTTGTTGAAACCCTGGCGTTCCAGGGCGCTGGCCGAAGCGGCGTTGTGCGGGTCGATGTCGGCTTCCAGGCGGTTCAGGTCGCGCTCGACGAAGGCGAATTCCAGCAGCGCCGACAAGGCTTCGTGCATATAGCCACGGCCCCAGTACGGACGGCCCAGTGCGTAGCCGATTTCGGCGCGGCGGTTCTGGCGGTGCTCGGAAAACAGGCTGCAGCTGCCCAGGTATTCGCCCGTCGCCTTCAGCTCAACGGCGAAGCGGAAGCATTCCTCTTTCTCGAAAGCGGCGATGTCTTCGGCAATCTGGCGCGTGGCGCGGCTGGCATCGGTCCACGGCGGTTCGCTGAAATAGCGCATCACTTCGAGGTCGGCATGCATGGCGAATTGGGCAGCTTCATCGGCTGGCTGCGGCTTGCGCAGGATCAGGCGTTCAGTGGTGAGGATTTTCGTGTAGGCCATGCAACTCCAATCGAAGGTTGAGACGGGCAATGCTTATTATTCCATGCAATTGTAATGATGTGGCAACTTTGCAGCGCGGCTTTTAATGTACTATGGCAATGTTCATTCATATCATAGATGCAACTTCATGATCCGCTCATGCACGCAGTAAACGATGCAGCACACACCGAAGCCGACCATGTCCATCCCTAGAATCCACCTCACCATGCCGCTCGCCATCGGCGCACTGGCCATCTGGCTGGGCCTGAGTATGGCAGGCCGCTGGCTGGAAGCGGCCGGCTACGCCTTGCCGGGCGCAGCCGTCACCGGGCGTATCGGCCTGTCGTGGGCGCTGGCCGCCATGTTCGCACTGGCGCTGCTGCTGGCGTCAAGCCGGCGCCGCGAAGCGGGCCTGGGTGCGCCGCAGCCATGGAAAACGCTGTGGCTGGTCTGGCCACCGCTGCTGTATGCCTTGCTGATGCTGCTGCTGGCCTGGGCGGGCGGCTGGCCGCAGCCGCGCGTGCTGCTGATCGTGGCGTGCAATGCGGCGCTGGTGGCCATTTCGGAAGAACTGATGTTCCGTGCCATCTTGCTGCAGAGCATGCTGGACCGCTACGCCGTCTGGCCCGCCGTCCTGATGTCATCGGCGCTGTTCGGCCTGGCCCACTTGGCCAACGGCCTGGCCACGGGTGACGTCAGCGGCGCCGTGTGGCAAGCCGTCGCCGCCACCCTGCAGGGCATCGGCTATGCAGCCATCCGCCTGCGCACCCGCTCGGTATGGCCGATGGTCCTCGTGCATGGCCTGTGGGACTACGCGCTGGTGACGGCCACCTTGCCAAACCCGGCCGAAGACGGTGCGTCCATCCTGCCGACTGTCGCCCTGCTGGCCGTGCTGCCCCTGTGCCTGTATGGCGTCTACCTGCTGCGCCCCAGCCAGCGCGCCGCCATGTCGCGGCTGCAACCATAAGGAATCCGCATGGCGTTTTTTTCACGTGATTACGAAGTGTTCCTGCTGCTGGCCGCGCCCGATGCGCCGTGCGCAGCCATCAATACAATCCCAAGGGCAAGCCGACTTCCTTTGGCCGCCTGGGCTGGGACGCCAAATCGCACGCGAAGTGGACGCACACAGCGGCCACGTTCCGTGAAACCTGGACCTTGCTCGACATCCCCCATGCCTGAACGGACTCCCATGCCACGCCTGACCTTCGCCATACTGCTGTGCTGGAGCGTCCATGCGGGCGCCTTTGAACTGAGCGGCGCCATCCGCAGCAACGGCCTACCGTTGCCGCCAGCCATCACCATCGTTGCCGAGCGCATGCACGGCGAGCCGCAGATACACGGCACGGTCGAGAATGGCCGCTACCGCATTGATGTACCGGAAGGCGCCACACTGGCACTGCTCCTGCAATCGCCCGACTGGGAAGCGGAACCCAAGCTCATCTTCAGCGCGGCCACGGCGGGCGCGCTGGACTTCCTGCTGTATCCGGCGGCAGTGCCCGAAGCAACGCTGGCAGCCGAATTGCGGACCATGGAACAGGAAGACCAGGCCCTGCGCGCGGGATTCCCGCCAACGGGACCGGACCTGGCCACACGCCAGCGCATGCTGGCCACGGATGGCGCACGCGAGCAACGCTTGCGGCAAATCATCGCCAGCAAGGGCTGGCCCACGCACACGATGGTGGGCTACAAGGCAGCGGGCAGCGCCTGGCTGATTGCCCAGCACGGCTCGGAACATTTTCTGAAAAGCAGCTTGCCGCTGATGCGCGCAGCAGCGGCACGGGGAGAGATCACGCCATCGAAGCTGGCACTGGCGATCGACCGCGACCTGTGTAACGACAATCAGCCGCAGCTGTACGGCAGCCAGTTCCGCACGGATAGCACCGGCAAGACGGTCCCCTTCCCCATCGACGATCCACAGCGGCTGGATGAGCGCCGCGCCAGCATGGGGCTCGAACCGTATACACAATACCGGCAGTTACTCGAACAGGACAATTGACAACACCATCAGCGGCTTTGATCTGCAACAAACAATCAAGACGTCTCGCAGGTTTTATTTTTTACTTCAGCGAGCGACCATGCAAACCACTTCCAGTAAGCCGGTTACCTGCAGATGCAGCAGGCGGGCGTGCCGCACGTGCGGCACTACCTCGACGTGACGGATGAAGAATGCAAGGCACGCTTGCGCCAGCGCAATGAAAGCGGACTGCACCCGTTTTCCACCAGCAACGTGCAATTTGATGACATCACGCGCCACTTCACAAGGTTTTAACCTCGTGCGCGTGGCAGCTTAAAACGTGCCCGGCAGCAGGATTTTTTTATCTACCTGTTGCAAGTCGCGCAAGCCGCAAAAGGCCATCGTCAGGTCCAGCTCATTGCGGATGATGTCCAGGCATTTGGTCACGCCCGGCCCGCCCATGGCGCCCAGGCCGTACAGGAAGGGACGGCCGATGTACACGCCTTTGGCGCCCTGCGCCACGGCCTTGATCACGTCCTGGCCCGAGCGGATGCCGCCATCCATGTGCACTTCGATCTGGCTGCCGACGGCATCGACGATGGCGGGCAAGGCTTCGATCGACGATTGCGCGCCGTCGAGCTGGCGCCCGCCGTGGTTCGAGACGATCAGCGCGTCGGCGCCACTGTTGACGGCCAGGCGCGCGTCTTCCGGGTCCATGATGCCCTTGATGATGAGTTTGCCACCCCAGCGCTGCTTGATCCATTCCACATCCGCCCACGACAGGCTCAGGTCGAACTGCTGCTGCGTCCAGGCCGACAGCGACGACATGTCCGACACGGACGTGGCGTGGCCGACGATGTTGCCGAAGCCGCGCCGTTGCGTGCCCAGCATGCCCGCCACCCAGCGCGGCTTGGTGGCCATGTTGATGATATTGGCGATGGTCAGTTTCGGCGGCGCCGACAGGCCGTTGCGCAAGTCCTTGTGGCGCTGGCCCAGCACCTGCAAGTCGAGCGTCAATACCAGCGCGCCGCACTTGGCGGCCTTGGCGCGGTCGATCAGGCGGTTGATGAATTCGCGGTCTTTCATGACGTACAGCTGGAACCAGAACGGTTTTGTCGTGTTCGCCGCCACGTCTTCGATCGAGCAAATGCTCATGGTCGACAGGGTGAACGGCACGCCGAATTTTTCAGCGGCCTGGGCCGCGAGAATTTCGCCATCCGCATGCTGCATGCCTGTCAAACCCGTGGGCGACAGGGCCACCGGCATGGAAACCGCCTGTCCGACCATGGTCGAGGCCAGGCTGCGGTTTTCCAGATTGACGGCCACGCGCTGGCGAAATTTGATTTTGGCGAAATCGCTGTTGTTGGCGCGGTACGTCGATTCCGTCCAGGAACCGGAATCGGCGTAGTCGTAAAACATGCGCGGCACCCGTTTCTGGGCCAGCACGCGCAAGTCTTCGATGCAGGTGATGATACTCATGCGTTTCCTCGGTCGATGGCAAGTCGAACCATGATCGTGCATTTACCCGCAATTGTCTATCCGGCAGGCAAGGCTGGCGGATAGAACGTGGCTTACCAGTCGCGCGCGCCGAGGATCTGCTCGCCCAGCGCAGTCAAACGCGCCTGCGGATAGCGCAGCTTTTCCTTGTCCTCGGGGTCGCCGGGAAACGCATAGCCCTGCGGCGCGCTGCGTTCGCGCCAGCTTTGCACGCGCCAGTCGCGCAAGGATTGATTGTCTTGCTGGGCGGGCGTGAAGGAAATATATTGCGCCAGGCGCACCTGGTCCGTGGACGTATTCGGGCGGATGCCGTGCGCCAGCAGGCTGTTGAAGATCAACAGTTCCCCCTTCTTCATGGCGATGAATTGCATCGGATATGGCACCGTCGCCAGGTCTGGCTGCCACGGGTTGCGGTCCGCCGGCACGCTCTTGCGCCACGCCAGCAAGTTGTTGAACAGTTCCGGATAGCACTGGAAACCGCCGCTCTCGGGTGACGTGTCGGACAGGGCCAGCACGCCCTGCACGTTGACGGGCAGCGGGTCGAGCGTGGTGTCCGCATCCCAGTGGATGAAGCCGCCAAACTTGCGCTTGCCATGGTTGGGCGTGTTCAGGTTGGCGCGGTCGATGGTCACCCACAAGTCCTGACGGTCCCAGATGTCGACGAAGGCGTCATATACCCGTTGGGTCTGGCGGTTATCCCACAGGGTCTGGTTGTGATAGGCCTCGACCATGCCGGAACCGTTCAGTTCCTTCATCGCGTGGTCGCGCAACTGGTCCCGGTTCCAGGTGACAGCATCATGCCGGTCCAGTCCTTGAAACTCCCACAGGAAATCTGTTGTGCGCCGCACCTGTTCGGCAGACACCGCATCCTTGACGATGACATAACCGTAGGTTTGCCAGTGCAAAAAGTCGCTGTCGGACAGCACGCGCAGGGGCAGCTGTTTCTGGATGTCGCGCAACTGGGTTTGCTCCGTGTAGGCCACGGACGGGTTGCCGGGACGGTCTTCGCCGTATTGGTATGGGTTCTGCATCGCTGTCTCCTGGGTTGGTGTGAGACAGATTGTGCGATGGCACGGCGCCATGAAATGCGCGCTGAGCAGCCAATACTGATACTATCCTGACTATTCACACGTTTCAAACGTCACAATGACGCCTTTATTCGAACAAGTCACGATACCGACAGGCCACTCCTGGGGCTTGCTGTGGCGCGAACTCGACACCATTCCCTTCATCTGGCATTACCACCCGCAATTCGAGCTGACCCTGACCGTCAATGCGCGGGGACAACGCTACATCGGCGACCACCTGGGCGACTTCGAGCCGGGCGACCTGGTGCTGCTGGGGCCGAATTTGCCGCACACTTGGTCGGCCAGCGAGCGCATCGACGGCGCGCAGCCGATGCTGGCCGTCGTCGTCTGGTTTGCATTGGAATGGGTGGAGCAGATGGCGGCCTGTTTTCCTGAGTTGCACAGCTTGCGGCAACTGGCGGCCCGGGCCGGCCCTGCCCTGCATTTTTCAGCGGAGACGAGCGCGCGCAGCGCAGATAAACTGCTGCAAATGAACGCCCTGGCCGTGCCGCAGCGCTTGCCGCTGCTGCTCGACGTGCTGCTGGATCTGGCCAGTGATGGCGGCGCGCAGCCGCTGGCCTCGATGGCGCAGGCGCCGCTGCCCGATGGGCAGCACAAGCGCCTGGCCGGCGTGTTCGATTTCATGCACGCGCATTTCCGGGAAGAGATCGCACTGGAAACCCTGGCGCAGCGGGCGGCCCTGTCGCTGGGCGCCTTCCACCGCTGTTTCAAGCGCCACGCGCATTGTACGCCGGGCGAGTACCTGGCGCGGCTGCGCATCGGCCGCGCCTGCCAACAGCTGATCGAGAGCAATCTCGCCATCGCCGTCATCGCGCAAGAGGCGGGCTACCGCAACCTGGCGCATTTCAACCGCCAGTTCCGCGCCGCCAGGCAGGTCACGCCGCGCGCGTTCCGCCGGCAATACCGGCACGCCACCAGAGTGGCGGCATAAAGCGTCCGGACAACGAAAAAGGGGATCAGATTTTACAATCTGACCCCCAATATTCTGGTGCGGCTGGCAGGAATTGAACCCACGACCCCTTGGTTCGTAGCCAAGTACTCTATCCAGCTGAGCTACAGCCGCCTAAGACAAGATTATAGCAGGGCTTTGCAGAATGGCAAAGGGCGTAGCGGCACTATTTCACAATTGACGGCCTCCCCTGTTTTTCACGGGCCGACCGGCCCCGATCACTTGCATCTTTAATCACATTTATTTTATGACTGCGGCGCAAAACCGACAGCTTGTTTCTTCTTAGACATTATCAATGCATCCATGAAAAATCAATTGCAATTCATGGCAAATTTTGAGAATGTTTACTGGCAGTAATTCCAAAAAAAATACCAAGGGGATGTCATGACAAAGAATCTGCACCAATTATTGCCGCTCGCTGCCGCCTGCGCCGCCACCTTCATGCTGGCCGCCTGTGGCGGCGGCAGCAGCAATCCCGCCGACCCGACGCCGCCAGCTCCTCCCGTCGTACCGGTGGCAACGACGCTCAGCGGCACCGCCGCCGTCGGCGCGCCCGTCGCGGGCAGCGTCGTGGCCATCGATAGCAAGGGCAAAGTGTCTGTGGCGGTCAACACCGGCGCTGGCGGCGCCTTTACGGTCGATGTGGCCGGCATGACGGCGCCGTTTTTCCTCAGCATCACCGGCACGTCCGGCGGCAAGCAAGTGACGCTCAATTCCATCGCCACCGCAGCGGGACAAACCGTCAACATCACGCCGCTCACCGACCTGATCGTCGCCACGGCGTCGGGCCAGCCCGGCGGCACGGCCCTGGCCACCGTCTGCGCACCCGTCGCCAATACAGTCTCGGCCGCCTGCACGGCGGCGCTGGCCACTGCCGCGACCCAGCAACGGCTCGATGCGGCCGTGGCCGCTGTCGTCGCCATGATCAAACCGATTAATACCAGCAATACCAATCCGCTGACGGGCGCCTTTGTTGCCAACGGCACGGGCATGGACGCCGTGCTGGACCAGATCCTCGTCGCGCCTGCGGAAGCGCAAGGCGCCATGGCGACAGTCACCCTGATTGCCACCAACAGTACCCTGGGCAGCGTGACCCTGCCTGCCGCCGCCGGCGGCGCCTCGACGATACCGGCGGCGACGCCGCCATCGGATGCCGACCTGACCAAGGCGAGCGCCGCAGCCAGTGTCTTGCCGGAAATCCGCGCCTGCATGGCCTCGCTCAGCGCGCTGTATCCGAAGACGGGCTTCGTCGTGCCGTCGACGGCGGCAGTGCTGCCGTTTATCGACAGCACCTTCAATTTGGGGACAGCCGTGGGCCAGGCGGACATCCTGGCCGCCCTGACCAGCCCGGACCAGGCCGCTCATGCGGGGCTGATGATCGAGGCACTGGGCTTGGCCAGCGTCAACATGCAGCCCTTGAGCACGGATGAAATTGCCACGCTGACTTCCTCGTCCAGCACCTCGACAACGCGCGTCGCGGACTTCATCGGCAATCGCCTTGGCGCCGGGGCGACGGCCATCACCTTTACCGCAGGCAAACCGAGCAGTGCATGGGTGCAGTTGCGCATCGGCGGCGACGCGGGCATGCTCAACTGGAAACTGGTCAAGACCAGCGATACCAGTGCCTGCGCCGGCGGCTGGAAACTGGCTGGCAGCGGCCACCTGGACATGCATATGAATGCACGCATCGAACGCAGTGTCGATGGCGCGGGCACGGCCAGCTTTACGCGCGAATGGGCCGTGCACGTGGAACTCGATACCGTGCTGCAGGAAAATCCGGCCATCAACAAGATCGATGTACGGGGACCGGGCCTGACGACGTTTGGCGACTTCCAGCTACCCGGCACGGCCGGCAGCAAATTGCAGCTGATCCTGCCAGCGACCGGCTACACGCATATGCGGGTGGCCGACAGCAATGGCGCCGCCAGCGCTTTCTACACTAACGCGGAAGCCATGCAAAGCTGCCAGGACCTGGCCAGCCTGCCCGCCAACACGCCGGGCCTGGGTTCCGGCACGGCTTGCATCGACGAGACGAAAGTCGCGCCGGGCAAAGTGTATGTCTGGACCCTGAAAACGCCGAATGGCCCCGTCAGCGCCTTCCCGTTCCAGATCAATGCCGTGCCGCTGTCGAAAGCCTTTGCCAGGGCCAACCAGGCCAGCCTGTTCGCCACGCTCACCGGCATCACGCCGGCGAAACTGTCGTCCCTCCCCGCCTCCACCCTGCTGGACGGCGTGGTGACCTTCAACTACACGCAGTCTGCCACCTACGGCTCCAAAATGGATAATTGCGGCCTGTACTTGTTCAATGGCGCCACACCGGTGCTGAACGCGGAACAAAATGCAGTTGGACAAGAAACCTCGTGCACCTTCACGACCTCGGGCTTGAATTCCCTGGCATCGAATGTGCCGGACCAGGCACATCCGGGCGCTTCGCTGTTCAAGTTCACGGGACCCGTGACGAATGGCGGACTGTGGCTGACCACCATCGTCCTGGGCAACCAGGCGTCTTCGGGCCAGCCTTATCCGAATTGACGCCCCGTTAGCAGACTGAAACACGCCGCGCTGCTGGCGGCGTGTTTCAAGCGATGTTTTGGCTGGACGAAAAAAAACCCGAAAATTTACCTTTCCGGGTTTTTTCTTTACTGCTGATACTGGTGCGGCTGGCAGGAATTGAACCCACGACCCCTTGGTTCGTAGCCAAGTACTCTATCCAGCTGAGCTACAGCCGCAAACTCTGACACACTTCGCCGGACGGCGCGAAGCTTGAAACTTTCATCAAAACGTAGCGAACTGCGTTTTGGCAACGATACTAACAAATACTGGTGCGGCTGGCAGGAATTGAACCCACGACCCCTTGGTTCGTAGCCAAGTACTCTATCCAGCTGAGCTACAGCCGCAAAACTTCTACAACATTCCAGGAACAACATGGAGGTGAAACTTGTTACAACAAAACCAGGCAAAGTCTGATTTTCAGTATTCTGGTGCGGCTGGCAGGAATTGAACCCACGACCCCTTGGTTCGTAGCCAAGTACTCTATCCAGCTGAGCTACAGCCGCGCAGGCAAACATTATAGCGTATTCATTTCGCTTTGAAAAGTTCGATTTTTCAATCGCTTAGCTGATTTTTTGCAGAATACCGCCCCGCACCATCCGCCACCTTTTCACTGCCGAAAAGCGCACGCCTTTCACCGATGGACACAGCTGCTTTCACAGTGGCATCCAGCGCATCGAGAAGTTGCTGTCTCGAAAGAAGCGGGATTATAGGGACTGCCTTCCCGCCTGTCCAGTGCTATCTGCAGGCGGCACGCAAGCGTGCGGTGGCGCCGCGCCGCTTGGGGCTACAATACCAGTCAGACAGGGGCGCTCGTGTCTCCGCTCATGCATGACGCCAGGCAATTCCATCATGGCCCACTAACTGAGCTTGGCGACGGCGGCCCGGCGGGGCAACACCCCGTGCGGCAGACTCACCGTTGCAGGATTTCCGATGGCTAAGCATGACCACAAGCAAGATCTGCTCCCCCCATCAGCGCCGCTGAGCCTGTCAGACGAGCGTCTGGCCAGCTTGCTGGAGAGTATTACCGACGGCTTCTGCCTGCTCGACCACGACTGGACCATCCGCTACATCAATACGCGCGGCGCCGACATGCTCGCGCCGCAGCGTCCGCCCGGCAGCCAGCTGGCTGGCAGCAGCCTGTGGCAAGCCTGCCCCCACTTGCAGGGCACGGAACTGGAAGTGCAATACCGGCGCAGCATGGCGCAGCAGCACAGCTGCAGTTTCGAGCTGCTGTATCGGCCGCTGGGGCGCTGGCTGGAAGTGCGCATCTTCCCGTCCAGCGAAGGCTTGACCACGTATCTCCAGGACATCAGCCAGCGCAAGGCGGCCGAGGAAAGCTTGCGCCAGAGCCAAGAAGACTTGCGCGCACTGGCCAACTCCATCCCGCAACTGGCCTGGATCGCCAGCTTCGACGGCACCATCGCCTGGTACAACCAGCGCTGGCACGACTACACGGGCACCAGCGCCGAACAGATGGCAGGCGACGGCTGGAGCATCGCCTATGACGCGCGCTACCTGCCGCCCATGCTGCAAGGCTGGAAGACCGCCTTGCGCGATGGCACGCCGTTCGAAATGGAGTTCCCCATCCGCGGCGCCGACGGCCAGTACCGCTGGTTCCTGACGCGCGCCAATCCCGTGCGCGACCAGGGCGGCCAACTGCTGCGCTGGTTTGGCACGAGCACCGACGTCGACCAGGTCAAGCACGCGCAGGAAGCCTTGCGCGACGAGACGCGCGTATTGGAATTACTCAATAACACGGGCGCGGCCCTGGCCGGCACGCTCGACTTGCCGGCCCTGCTGCAGGAAACCGTCGATGCGGCCACGCGCATCAGCGGCGCGCGCTTCGGCGCCTTTTATTATGACGATGCGGGCGAGGTCCACGATGATCCCGACGCCCTGCCCGTGGCGCGCGCCGTCAACGGCATCAGCCTGCGCCAGGCCGACACCATCGCCGCGGAACTGCGCCAGGGACCGGCCATGCGCCAGAATGACTTGCTGGCCGCGCCCGACGCCAGCGCCGATGGCGCGCCGCCGTTGCGCAGTTGCCTTAGCCTGCCCGTCAGTTCGCGCTCGGGCCTGTCGCTGGGGCACTTGCTGCTCGGCCATCCGCAGGCCGGCATGTTCAGCGCGCGCAGCGAACGCATCGTCCTGGCAATCGCGGCGCAGGCCGCCGTCGCGCTCGACAATACGCGCCTGTACGCGGCCGCCACGCGCGCCGCCGAAGAGCGCAAGGTGCTGCTCGACAGCGAACGCGAGGCGCGCGCCGAGGCCGAGCGCACGAATCGGCTGAAAGATGATTTTCTGGCCACCCTGTCGCATGAACTGCGCACGCCGCTGTCGGCCATCCTGGGCTGGGCCCAGGTGCTGCGGCGTGGCACGCGCGACCAGGCCGACCTGCACCGCGGCCTGCAAAGCATCGAACGCAATGCGCGCGCGCAGGCGCAACTGATCGAAGACTTGCTCGACATGAACCGTATCACCTCCGACAAGGTGCTGCTCGACCTGCAGCCCCTTGCGCCCGCCAGCGTCATCGCCTCGGCCGTCGAAACCCTGCGCCCGGCGGCCGACGCCAAGCACATCGCCATCCACAGCAGCATCGCCAGCGATGCGGGCACGATCATGGGCGACCCCGGCCGCATCCAGCAAGTGATCTGGAACCTGCTGTCGAATGCCCTGAAGTTCACGCCGCAAGGGGGACGGGTCGATATCGGCGTGCGCCGCGAGGCGAGCCGCCTGGCCATCACGGTGGCCGACAACGGCGTGGGCATCAAGCAAGACTTCCTGCCCCACGTATTCGACCGTTTCCGCCAGGCAGACGCTTCCACCACGCGCCGGCACGGCGGCCTGGGGCTGGGACTGGCGATCGTCAAGCACCTGGTGGAACAGCATGGCGGCACGGTCACGGCCAGCAGCGCCGGCGACATGCAGGGCGCCAGCTTTACCGTGCGCCTGCCGCTGGGCGCGCCCAGCGCTGTGGCGCGCCAGGCGGGCGATGCCCCGTCCGCCAGAGCCGACTTGCGCGGCGTCAGGGTGCTGCTGGTCGATGACGAAGCCGATGCGCGCGAACTGACGGAGCGCATCCTGCGCGACAATCACGCCGAAGTACACAGCGCCGGCAGCGTGGCTCAAGCACTGCAACTGCTGGAGCAGGTGCGCCCGCATGTCCTGGTCAGCGACATCGGCATGCCCGATGCCGACGGCTTCGACTTGCTGGCGCACATCCGCACGCACGCGTCCCCCGACGCCGCCCGCCTGCCCGCGCTGGCGCTGACGGCATTCGCACAACCGCAGGATCGCCAGCGGGCGCTGGCCAACGGTTTCCAGGCCTGGGTCGCGAAACCGCTGGACCCGGCCGAACTGCTGGCGGCCGTGGCGCAACTGGCTGCAGCGCACGTCACAGCCCCGCCCTTAACAAAATGATGCAAAGAAATACATACTGCAGAACAAAATGACCATTTTCATGGGTTGGCCTTCCTACTTCCAGACGCGGCACTGTCCTACAAGCAACTAAGCTGAAGTTTGCTACACTGAAATGCAGAAGCACCCCCTGCACGGCAGGCAGGAGACAGGCAGCCTTGGCTGCCATCAGTGGCAGAAGCGAGTCCAAGCGCTGTTGTGCGCCGCATCTTGTTGCAAGGCGCTACTATCTTTCCCACCGCCGTCAGCCGATCATCAGCGGTAGAAGCCAGCGTTGCATAGACCGTATTAACCGAGACCCTACATGCCCAGCCAAGATGAGATTTTGAAAGCCAAAATTTTGGTCGTCGACGATTCGCCCGACAATGTCGACCTGATGCTGGAAATCCTGCGCGATGCCGGCTATACCAACGTCACGGCCACCATGCGTCCAGCCCAGGTCTGCCCCCTGCACCGGGAGCATTGCTACGACTTGATCTTGCTGGACCTGCAAATGCCGGAGCTGAATGGTTTCCAGGTCATGAAAGGCTTGAAGGAAATCGAGCATGGCGGCTACCTGCCCGTGCTGGCCCTGACCGCACAACCGAGTTTCAAGATCGCCGCCCTGGAAGCGGGGGCGCGCGACTTCATCAGCAAGCCGTTCGACCTGATGGAAGTGCACAAACGCATCCACAACATGCTGGAAGTGCGCCTGCTGTACAAGGAACTGGCGCAATACAGCAAGCAGCAGCAGGAACTGGCGCTGCACGACCCGCTGACGGGCTTGCCGAACCGGCGCCTGCTGGAAGACCGCATCGAACACACCTTGCAGCAATCGGCCCGCAGCCGCGGCAAGTCGGCCATCCTGTACCTGGACCTGGACGGCTTCAAGGCCATCAACGACAGTTACGGCCACGGCTATGGCGATGACATCCTGAAAATGGTGGCGGCCCGCCTGGTGGCCGCGTCGCGCAAGGAAGACACGGTAGCGCGCATCGGCGGCGACGAATTCGTCATCGTGCTGGGCAACCTGGCCGGCAAGGGCGATGCGCGCGAACCGGCCGCCAAGCTGATCGAAGTCATTTCCGAACCGTATTTCATCAACGACCTGACCTTGCGCCTGTCGACCAGCATCGGCATCGCCATCTACCCGGACGATGCCAGCACCGTCGAATCCCTGCTGGGCGCGGCCGACACGGCCCTGTACGAAGCCAAGCGCGCCGGCAAGAACCGCTTTTGCTGCTCGCCCCACGAAGTGATCGCGTCGCAGGTCAACATGCAGAAAAGCAGCATCGTCTCGATCGCCTGAACTTGCTTTTCGCGCGGTACATGAAAAAACCGGCAAGCCTCACGGCCAGCCGGTTTTTTTCTGCCTGGCAGGCGTTATTTCTTGCCAGCAGTGACTTCATGCTGGCCCGCATGCTGGTGATCCGTTTGCGCATCCACGGTGTCCGGTGCCACTTCGATGCGCGTGATGCCGGCATCGACTGAAATCGGATCACTGGCGGGGAACGTCATTTCGACGGCATCGTCGAGCAGCTCTTCCTTGGCCCGCTCTTCGCCGCTCATGCCCTCTTCATCGGCCAGGATGGCCAGCGCGCTGGCCCATTTGACGAAATTGAGGTTGGACAATTCGCGCACGGTGGTCACGCCGAACGCTTGCTGCAAGGCCTTGGCATCCTTGGCGCTGACGCCGCGCAGGGCGCTGATGGGGGCGTTGACGATGTCGCGGAAGCTTTTGTCGAGGTACTCCTTGTCGACGATGGTTTCGATATTCATGGCATGTCCTTTCGTTTCGGTAAACGGGCCGCTGCTGCGCCCTGCGCCGCGGAGCGGCTATGCTGCATGGGGAGAATGCATGGCCCCACTATGGCAGCGCGCGGCGCCCCGGTATGTGCGCAGCCGTACGTAACGACGGGAACAATTTCACCTGGCGCAAATGATAAACTTGCCTATGATATAAAAATGATGGAAGGAGATTAAAATTGCCGAAAAGACAGAAATTTTCCATCCATGCGCCCTGTGATGAAATCCTCATGTATCATCCACCACTTGAATTTGGTCCACCTTTCACCATTCACGGGGCGCTATGTCCGCACAAACAGATCCGAACAAGGAAGCGGCCCAGGCCGATGCGGAACGCGCCGCCGATCTCAGCGAGTTGCTCGGCCATGTCAACACCAGCTGGGACAATGAACGGCGCGCCCTGTCGCGCCAGCTGCACGACAGCCTCGGTTCCTCGCTGACGGCGCTGACCATGCACCTGTCGCTGCTGACGCAAAAAATGCCGCAGGAAGCAGCCTTGCTCGACCGTGCGGCAACCATGAAGCAATTGCTGCTGAATGTGATCGAAACCAACCGGCAAATGCAGATGAAACTGTGGAACGACAAGCTGGAGTTTCTTGGCGTCAATGTCGCGCTGGGCGAGCTGGCCGCGCAATTTGCCGAACAGCACAAAATGACCGTGCGCTGCAGCCTGCCCGAGGATGAACTGATTTGCCCCCGCAACGTGGGCGTGGCCCTGCTGCGCACCCTGGAAGAAGCACTCAGCAACATCGCCGCGCACGCCAACGCCACAGAGGTGGACATCATCATCGACGACAACGACGAAGCGCTGATGATGACCGTCAAGGATAACGGCGTGGGGCTGCCGGCCAGCGAACCCGTCGAGATGAGCAAGCACGGCCTGCGCTCCGTGCGCGAGCGCGTGCATTACCTGGGTGGCAGCCTGAGCCTGACAGCCAACCCGCAAGGCGGCACGGCGCTGACCGTCGTCTTGCCGCGCATTAGTCCGAAAGAATAGTCTTTGCCAGGCCGCATCGGGCCAGGACACCGCCGGGCGCCCTGCCCCGCTGAACGATACGACCATGCAACGACTGCGAAGCGGCGCCGATTACGCGCAGCAAATAAAAAGAGGCCGCAAGGCCCCTTTCTGCGCTGACATCAACTCCATTAATGCAGCTTCACCTGCGGCGAGCTGCGCTTGATCAGGAAGCGGCCCATGGCCATGACGGCCGTGCGCACAGTGCCCAGCACGGCGTTGTGGTGCATCAGGTGCAGGCTGACATACATCATGCGCGCCACAAAGCCTTCGACGAACCAGCTCAGGCCCTTCAGCGACCCCATCAGGGTGCCCACCGAGGTGGTGCGGCCGAACGACACCAGCGAACCGTAGTCCAGATATTCGTACGGCTTGCTTTGCGGCGGCTTGCCCTTCGCTTGCAGCAGGAAAGTTTTCAGCAGGTAATCGGCTTGCTGGTGGGCGGCCTGGGCGCGTGGCGGCACCAGTTTGCCGTCCGGCCCCATGCAGGCGGCGCAATCGCCTAGCGCGAAGATATTCGCATGGCCCTGCACATTGAGCATGCCCGTCACTTCCAGCTGGCCGGCGCGGTTGGTCGGCAAGCCCAAAGTGGCCAGCAATTCCGGCGCGCGGATACCGGCAGCCCACACGCAGATGTCGGCCGCATAGCTGGTGCCGCTGGCCACCGTCACCTTGTCGGCTTCGATGGTGGTGACGCGCGTATCGGTCACCACGCTGATGCCATGTTGATGCAGCAGTTTCGAGGCGGCGATGGAAACACGCTCGGGCAGCGGCGCCAGGATGCGCGGCGCCCCTTCGAGCAGGGTGATGCGCACATCCTTGATGGCGTTGAGATTCTGGAAACCATACGCGGCATACACGCCGCTCGCTTCGCGCAATTCGGCCGCCAGCTCCACGCCCGTGGCGCCGCCGCCGATGATGACGATATCGACGCCGGGATGGCCCGCGTCGCCCTGGCGCTGCTCGGCCATGGCCAGCAGTTTCAGCAGCGTCAGACGGAAACGCTCGGCGTCTTCCGTGGCATTCAGGGAAATCGTGTTTTCCTTGGCGCCGGGCACGCCGAAATAATTCGAGGTACTGCCCACGGCCAGCACCAGCTGCTCATAGCGGATCGTGCGCTGCGGCAAGAGCTGCTCATGCTTGTCGGTGGCGATGGCGCCCACGGCAAGACTGTTCGTGGCCGCATCGAGCCCAATCAGGGGACCATAGACATAGGTAAAACCATTGTCATGCGCCAGCATCTGGTACGACAGGCCCTCCTGGTGAATATCCAGGGTGCCGGCCGCCACCTCATGCAGCGACGGCTTCCAGATATGGTACAGGCGGCTATCGACCAGGGTCACCTGGCCGGGGCCGAGCTTGCGGCTGAGTTTGCAGGCCAGCTCCAGGCCGCCTGCGCCGCCACCTACGATGACGATTTTACTATGCAAAGATCCTCCGGTTTGCTGAATTAATTGTCGTTGCCCCGGTCGCCGTGTCCGTTACCGCGGCCTTTGTCGTTGCCGTGGCCTTTATCGTTGCCGTGGCCATTGCCATTGCCGTGGCCTTTGCCCGGCCTGTCGTCATGGTGATCGCGGTCGTTGTAATCGGGGCGTCCATGCTGCTGTTGCGGCGGACGTCCAGCGGGACGGCCATGGTCGCCATGCTGCTGGCGATAGCGGGGCGCATATTGATTGTTATACCAACTATCCTGGACGAAATAGACCTCTTGGTTACAGGCATTATACTTGCGGCAGTGCTTGGACCAGTGTTTCGCATGGCCGGGCGGCACGCGCAGGTAGATGGGGCGGGCCGAATAGTATTGCGGGCGCTGCACGATAACGGGCTGGGCGTAGATCAATTGCGGCGCGGGATAGTCGCCTATGTCGATGCGTCCGTAAAAGCCGGGCTGGCCGATGGTGACGGAGACCTGGGCAACAGCGGCGGTGGCGGACGACAGCAAGACGGCGGCAAGAATCAGGGCTTTCATGGGACACTCCTTTTATCAGTTATGCCGTAATTGTAGACCTCGTGCGCCACGCTGTTTGTTCGCAAGGACACATATGGACCAGCGCCACCATCTCACCACAGTTTGCCCAAAGGTACGACCAGCCCGCTGAACAGCGACCAGTCCGGCGACGCCGCCGTCAAGCCGCGCGCCATGCCGATGTCGATCGCCAGCCGTGGCGTGGGACTGTAGGTGGCTGCCAGCAGCAACTGCGCCGTGGCCGGCGCGCCGCGCAAACGCGTGCCCGACACTTCCGCCGTGGCGCCCCAACGCGCGCTGACGGGCGTGGAAAAGGAGGCCGCCCAGCCCGTCTGCACCTTGCCAGTATGCGGGTCCGATGCGCCCAGGCGCGTGGCGTTCAGGTTGGCGTCCATGTGCACGACGCCCAGGTCGCGGCTGAAAATGCCATTCAGCGACACGTCGCTCTTGCCGCTGCCGATGCTGTCCTTGGCCGTGGGTAACTTCCAGCCCAGTTCCAGGCCCAGCGCCGTGGCGCTGTCGAGCAAAAAAGCGCGCTTGAGCACGACGGTCGTGTCGCCCACGCCCGTCTCGCGCCGGCCCGTGTCATCGCGCGCGCGCACGATTCCCTCGCCTGCGAGCAGCACGCCCCATTCGGGCGTGAACGCCAGTTTGAACGTGTATGGCAGGCTGGCGCGGCGCATGTCGTCCGTTTTGGACAGCAAGCCGCCGGCCTCGAATTCCAGCTGGCCCGGCACGGGCAGCTGGGCGGGACTGGCCACGGAAGGCCGGTAAGGCAGGACGGGATCGCCCTCCTGCGCCTGCGCCAATGGCGCCAGGGAGAGCAGGGAAAAACACAGCAACGGCAAGCGGAGAGAAGACATGGAAGACCCGGAAGTGGCAAATGCGCAATGGCGACAGCCTACCACCAAGCCCAGGTGTGCGTGTTGCGCCGATCCTGCCGCGTTCAGGCCAGGCGCCGCACGCCCTGCCTGGCGGCGGGCGCTGGCCGGCGCAATGGCCTGACATTGCTGGCCGGCGCCACGAACAGCTGTTGCGCTTGGGCATGCAGGCGGAACACGCCCACCAGTTCCGTCAGGATCTGCGCCTGGTCCTGCAGCGATTCGGCGGCCGCCGCCGCCTCTTCCACCAGGGCCGCGTTCTGCTGCGTCACCTGGTCCATTTGCAAGACGGCCTGGTTGACTTGCTCGATGCCGGCGCTCTGTTCGGCGCTGGCGGCCGTGATTTCCTGCATGATGTCGGCCACCTGGCGCACGCTGGTGACCACTTCATCCATCGTCTTGCCCGCGTCATGCACGAGCCTGGAGCCGATTTCCACCTGCTCGACGGAGTCGCCGATCAGGGTCTTGATTTCCTTGGCGGCACTGGCCGAGCGCTGGGCCAGGTTGCGCACTTCGGACGCCACGACGGCGAAACCGCGCCCCTCCTCGCCCGCCCTGGCCGCTTCCACGGCCGCGTTCAAGGCGAGGATGTTGGTCTGGAAGGCGATGCCATCGATGACGCTGATGATGTCGACGATCTTGCGCGAGGAGGCATTGATCGATTCCATCGTCTGCACCACCCGCCCCACCACGGCGCCACCCTTGCCGGCCACGTCGGAAGCGGCGCCGGCCAGCGCATTGGCCTGGCGCGCATTGTCCGCATTCTGCCGCACGGCCGAGGTCAGCTGCTCCATCGAGGAGGCCGTTTCTTCCAGCGAACTGGCCTGTTCTTCCGTGCGCGACGACAGGTCGAGGTTACCCTGGGCGATTTCGCTGGAGGCCGTATGGATGGTGTCCGTGCCCGAACGCACCTGGCTGACGATGCCCACCAGCTTGTCGCGCATGACTTTCATGGCAAACAGCAGGCTGGCGTTGTCATGGCTGGCCGTGCGGATATCGACGCTCAAGTCTCCCTCGGCAATAGCGCCTGCGATCTTGACGGCATACGCCGGTTCGCCGCCCAGCTGGCGCGTCAGTCCGCGCGTGATCAGCGCGCCCAGCGTCAGGCCGGCCGCCACGCTGCCCAGCACCAGCGCGATCATGAAGCTGCGGCTGGCCTGATACACGCCCGACGCCTGCACGGCCGCCGCCTTGGCGCGCTCTTCTTTCTGCAGTGAAAGCTTGTCCAGCACACCGTCGAGTTCGTCCGCATGCTGGCGCGTCTTGTTGAGCAGCTCGACCAGTTGCGCGCTGCGCTGCGCCAGCGGCTCGGCCGCAGCCAGCGCCAGCGCCTGCTGCATGGTGGCGATATATTCCGCTTCGACGGCGGCGAAGCGGGCAAACAGTTCCTTGGCGGCCAGCGTGACGAACAGCGGCTGGGCCTTGGCCAGGTTGCTCTTGTTCTCTTCCAGGTATTTGGCGATATCGGCCTGGCGGCCCGCGCGCTCTTCGCTGGTCGTGGCCAGCAAGAAATTACTACGGGCACGGCCCACCTTGATCAGGGCGATGTTGGCTTCCTTGATATGCGACAGGCCCAGCAATTCACTGCTGTACATCTGCCCTGCCATGGTATCGATCTTGCCCATGTTGAAGATGCCGATGCCGGCCACGATGGCCCCCATCAGGGCGACACAAAAAAATGCCGCCAGCAAGCGCGTTCCCACCTTCATCCGGTTCAACATGACTTCTCCCGTAGACTGGCCAATACTCGATGCAGCTGGAGCTTACCGGACTGAATATAGAGAAAAAATACTGGAGAAAATACTCGGATTGTCACCAAACAACAATTCATTGATCTGCAACAACATGCGAAACGGCTTGCCATGCTAGGCAAGCCGTTCGGGGGCATCCTTAATGCCCGCTGTGGCCGGCCGGCTTGCGCACCGTCATCTCCACGCTCCCCTTGACCGCCGCCTTGCCTGTACCCTGGCCGCGCACCGGTTCCGGCACGGCGCCCGTCCATTCATACGCCACGCTGCCGGCCGGATGCTTGTACCAGCCCGGATCGCGGTAATCGCCCGGCTTCTGCTCCTTGCGCACCTTCACCGTGGTAAACATGCCGCCCATGCCGATGGCGCCGAACGGGCCGTCGCCGGCCATCATCGGCAAGGTGTTGTCGGGAATCGGCATCTGCATCTCGCCCATGTCGGCCATGCCCCGCTCGCCCATCACCATGTAGCCGGGCACGAGCTGGTTGATCTTCGCCGCCACGCCCTGGTGGTCGACGCCGATCATGGTGGGCACGTCATGCCCCATGGCATTCATCGTGTGGTGCGACTTGTGGCAATGGAAAGCCCAGTCGCCCAGGTCGGTGGCGATAAACTCCACGGCGCGCATCTGGCCCACGGCAATATCGGTTGTCACTTCGGGCCAGCGCGATTCGGGGCGCGTCCAGCCGCCATCCGTGCCCGTCACCTCGAATTCATGGCCATGCATGTGGATCGGGTGATTCGTCATGGTCAGATTGCCCACGCGCACGCGCACCTTGTCGCCCTGGCGCACCACCATGGGATCGATGCCGGGGAAGACGCGGCTATTAAACGTGAACAGATTAAAATCCGTCATGGTCATGATCTTCGGCGTATAGCTGCCGGGGTCGATATCGTAGTTGCTGAGCAAGAAGACGAAATCACGGTCCACCTTCATGAAATGCGGGTCTTTCGGGTGCGTCACCCAGAACCCCATCATGCCCATGGCCATCTGCGTCATTTCATCGGCATGCGGGTGATACATGAAGGTGCCGGGCCGCTTGGCGACAAATTCATAGACGAAAGTCTTGCCGGGAGGAATGCCCGGCTGGGTCAGGCCCGTGACGCCATCCATGCCGTTGGGCAGGCGCTGGCCATGCCAGTGCACGCTCGTGTGTTCCGGCAACTTATTCGTGACAAAGATGCGCACGCGGTCGCCCTCCACCACTTCGATGGTGGGCCCCGGCGACTGGCCGTTGTAGCCCCACAGGTTCGCTTGCATGCCGGGCGCCAGCTCGCGCACGACGGGTTCGGCCACCAGATGAAATTCCTTGACGTTGTTGTTCATACGCCAAGGCAAGGACCAGCCATTCAAAGTGACGACGGGGTTGTACGGCCGCCCGTTCGGCGGCGGTGGCGGCGCTTTCGTTTCCGCACCGGTCATGCTGACGGCTTCCGGCAACGAGGCCGCACCGACGCGGCTGACGGCCGCCGCGCTCAGGGCGACGGCGCCCGCATTCATGAAAAAGTTTCTACGTGTAATCATCATTATTCCTTTGCCGCAGTGGCCACGGGGCCGCTGCCATTGATGGCCGATTGCAATTGAGTTTGGGCGATCCAGAAGTCGCGCTGGGTCTCGATGGCGCTGTTCACGCTGGCGACTTGCTCGCGCGCGTCGGCCAGCAGCTCGAACACGCTGGCCAGCATGCCGTTGTAGCGCAGCAGCACCTCGTGCGAGATCGTCTTGCGCAGCGGCACGACTTCATCGCGGTAGTGGCGCGCCAGGTCGTAGGCCGTACGGTAGCTGGAATACGCCTCGCGCACTTCCGAGCGGGCCCGCACCGCCGTGCCCGCCGTGCGCTGCAGCGACTGCGCGTACAAGGCTTGCGCCTTGGCATTGCGCGCCGAACCCCAGTCGAACAGCGGCAGTTCCAGCGACACTTCATAGCCGTTTTCGCGCGGCGCCTCGCTGCCGCTCTTGTTGGCATAGCCCACGTCGAGCACATTGACGAAACCCGTCACCTTGGACAGGCCCAGCGCGTCGGCCGTGGCATGCACGTCCAGTTTGCTCATCTGCACGTCGAGGCGCTGTTCCATCGCCTGCGCCTCGATATTGCCCGCCTCCACTGCCTGGGCCGGCAAGTCGGGCAAACGCGACGGCAAAGTAAAGCTGGCCTGCTTGCCCCACAGGCCCAGCAAGCGCGTCAGGTGCTCGCGCGTCACCAATGCCTGGTGGCGCGCGCGGGCCAGGTCGCCGACGGCGTCCGCATAAAACACTTGCTGGCGCGCCTGGTCGAGACGGCTCCAGTTGCCCGCCTGCCGCAAGCGCGTGGCCAGTTCGGCGCCCGCTTCGGCCGACAGCAGCGCGCGCTGCATGAACTGCTCCGTCTGCACGGCGGCCACGGCATTGAAATAGGCGCGGCGCGTGCCAGCCGCCAGTTGCACGGCGCTGCTGGCCGCCTGCAGCTTGGCTTGCTCGAAACGGCCCCGCTCGATATTCAGCCGCATGGGCATGGTCAGCAGGCCGGCCAGGTCGAAGCTGACGCCGCGGTCGATTTCATTGCCATGGCTGCCGTGCGAGCGGCCGAACGACAGGCCCGGGTTGCGCAAGCGCCCCGCCTGCACCAGGTCCGCCTCGGACGCGCCCAGCTGGGCCAGCGCCACTTGCATGCCGTGGTTGTTCATCAGGGCGATGCGCACGGCACTGTCGGCGTCCAGGGGCTGTGCCAGCAGGGAGGCCAATTTTTCCTCGCCGCCCTCGCCGGCCAGCGCCGCGGGGGCGCCCGTGCGCGCGTCGGCCAGCGTGGACACCGTCTGCATGCCGCCATCGGGGCTGAAGCTGGCGCAGCCACTGAGCAGCAGGACGGCCGCCAGCGCCAGCGGCGTGAGGCAAGTTGTTTTTGTGAAACGGGCCATGTCAATGTCCTTCATGCTGGTGTTGCTGGGCGGGCTGGGCGTCCGGTTTGGCAGCGGGCTTGGGGCTGGGCTGATGCATAGGCATGGTGTGGCCCTCCATCTTGTGGCCTTCCATCTTCATCATGCCCATGTGGCCGCCGGCCTTGCCGACTTTCTCGTTGACGGCGCGCCAGGTCTGGTCGGGCGTGGCGTCTTCCTCGGCGGCGGGACGGTAGCCGGCAAAGGCGGAGCGGTAAGTGGTGGCAGGCACGGATGCTTGCGCCTCTTGCGGGGCGGGCTTGGGCTGGGACTGCGCTGCGGCAGCCAGCGGCAGTACCGCCAGCACGAAGCTGAACAGGTGTTTCATGGTATTCCTTGAATGAGGTATGGCGCGGCGGGCGCGCAGGTGGAACGTGAAGGTACGGCGAGCACGGCCGCGATGGACGTGCAACGGCGGCACCGCCAGGTTCAACGGGCGGTCAGGCGGAGTGCGTGCTTCTCGGGGGACGTTCGGGACCAGGCGGGATATGCCCGGCGAACAGGGAATCGGGCGCCAGCGCCGGTGGCGGCGCGCGCAGGGTCAAGGCGTGCAAGGCGGGCATGCCGGGTGGCGCCGTGGCGCCCACCGTACAGGCGCCATGGTTGCTGCAATCGTGGCCATGCTGCGTGGCGCCGCCATCGTCCATGGCCATTGTCATCGGCTGGTCCTGCAGGTGGGGTATGCCGGCCATGTCGCCCATATCATGGCACTGGGGCGCCTGCATGGCCTCGACGGTGAGCGTAACGGCCACCGCCAGCTCGTCCACGCAGCAGCTGCGCATGGCCGACGCAAAGCCCTGCATGGGCAGTGTGACGGCCAGCAGCCAGAGCAGCGAGCGGGCGAGAAAGCGGAAAAAGGCACGGTTCATGGCAAGACTATAAACCTTCCCACGCGAGGAAGGTCAAGTCCCTATTTGCGCACATAGCCGTGCGTCAGCCAGATGACGTAGACGCCATAGTATCCCAGCCCTTCGAACAGGGCCTGGCCATCGGCAAACGTCACTGTCTGCACTTCATTGATGGTGAAATACGCGCGGCCATCGGCCGCCTCCATGTCGCCCCAATGGCGCGCGCGCGGTGACCGGTAGCCGCTGGCGCGCCCGATGGCGGCCAGCAGGTCGCCAATCATGAAGTCGAGCAACATGTCGGCCAGCAGCGGCCGGTGGCCCGCCAGCATGGCCGCGATGTCGGGGTAGCCCGCTTCCTTGAGTTCGGGCAAGTCGCTTTCCTCGTACTGCAAGTCGTCTTCGCGGCAAGTCTGGATAAAACTGTTGCACGGTTCGTCGAGCAGGCCCGCCAGCGCCGCTTCCGGCACGCTCAGGCGAAACGGCTGCAGCGGCAGCGCGCTGTGCTGGCCGTAGTTGAATTCGCGGCAGCCGAGGAAGGCCAGCGGGTGCGGCTGGCCACCGACCTCGCAGCCGATGCCCGTCAGCTGCCCATCCCCGCCGCCCGCATCAGCAGGCGCATCGCCCAGGCGGCCAGACCCAGGGTGGTCACGCTGGCCAGCCAGATGCCGGCCAGCCACGCCAATCGTTTGCACCATGATTGTTGTCCCTGTTTAAGTCGTGTCATCAGTGATAGCCATCTTCCGGGTGGACTTTGCCACGAAACACATAATATGACCACACCGTATACATCAGGATAACGGGGAGGATGAACAGCGCCCCCACCAGGGTAAAACCCTGGCTTTGCGGCGGCGACGACGCCTCCCATATCGATACCGACGGCGGGATGATGTTGGGCCAGACGCTGATGCCCAGGCCGCTGTAGCCGAGAAAGACCAGTGCCAGGGTCAGCAGGAAAGGCGCCGTCTGCCGCCCCTGTCGCACGGCGCGCAGCAGCAGCCAGCCCGCGCCCAGTACCAGCAGCGGCACGGGCAAAAACCAGAACAGTTGCGGCAGCGCGAACCAGCGCGCGGCGATGGCCGGATCGACAAAGGGTGTCCACAGGCTGATGATGGCGATCACGCCCAGCAGCAGCCACACCAGCGTGCGCGTGAGGCGCCCCGCGCGCGCCTGCAGGCTGCCCTGCGTCTTCATGATCGCCAGGTGCTGCCCAGCAAGGCATACGCCACCACCAGTCCCACGCCCGTGAACAGCGAGAACGGCGTGAGCCAGTCCAGCGCGCCGCCCGCATAGCTGCGCTTGACTACCGGCATGCCCTGGATGTAGGCGCCCAGGGTCACGCCCTGGAAAAAGGCGGCCGCCACCGAGCCGCCGATAAACGCCTTGTCCCACACATGGCGCTCATGCTCGCGCGCCTTGAAGCGGAACTCGAAGGCCACGCCGCGGAAGATCAGGCCCATCAGCATGAAGCTGAGCGGCAGATAGCAGGCGCTGAGCACCACGGAATAGGCGAGTGGAAAGGCCGCCAGCATGCCCGCGCCGCCCAGCACCAGCCAGGTTTCGTTGCCGTCCCAGACGGGCGCGACTGTATTCATCATCACGTCGCGTTCGCTCTTCTCCTGGAAAAACGGATACAGGATGCCGATGCCCAGGTCAAAGCCCTCCATCACCACATACATCATGATGCTGAACAAGATAATAATGGCCCACAGTAGTGGCAGATCAATGCCCATGCGAATTTCCTCCTTGTGCTGCAGATAGTGGCCGCGCGGGTGTACGTTGTTGGCCCGGTCCGCCATGCTCGACGCGCTCGCCTTCATGCGGCTGCGGCCCCACGCGGATCAAGCGCAGCAGGTAGCCGATGCCCGTGCCGAAGACGGCAAAATAAATGACGATGAACAGCACCAGGGTGATGCCCAGCTGCGTGGCGCCGTGCGCCGAGACGGCGTCTTGCGTGCGCAGCAAGCCGTACACGGTCCACGGTTGGCGGCCGATCTCCGTCGTATACCAGCCGGCCAGCATGGCCAGCAGCCCGCTGGGCCCCATCCACAGGGCGCAGCGCAGGAACAGGCGCGAGCGCCACAGGGTGCCGCGCCAGCGCAGCCACGCACTCCAGATGCCCAGCGAGATCATCAGCATGCCCAGCCCCGCCATCAGGCGAAACGACCAGAACACGATGGCGGAAGGGGGCCGGTCGCGCGGCGCGAATTCTTTCAAGGCGGGAATCGTGCCATTCCAGTCATGCGCGAGGATCAGGCCGCCCAGGCGGGGGATTTCCACCTTGTACCGGGTTTCCTCGCGCTCCATGTCGGGCCAGCCGAACAGGATCAGCGGCGTGCCCTCGCCTCCTTTGTTTTCCCAGTGGCCTTCCATGGCGGCCAGCTTGGCCGGCTGGTGCTCCAGCGTGTTCAAGCCATGCAGGTCGCCGATCACGGCCTGGATGGGCGCGACGATCAGCAGCATCGACAAGCCCATGCTCATCATCTTGCGGATGGCCGCGTTGTCGTTACCACGCAGCAAGTGCCAGGCGGCCGACGCCACCACCAGCAAGGCCGTGGCGAGGAAGGCGGCCACGCTCATGTGCAGCAGCCGGTAGGGGAACGAGGGATTGAAGATGACGGCCAGCCAGTCCACCGGCACCACGCGCCCGTCGATGATTTCATGGCCCTGCGGCGTCTGCATCCAGCTGTTCGAGGCGATGATCCAGGTGGCGGAAATCAAGGTGCCCAGCGCCACCATGGCCGTGGCGAACATGTGCAGGCCTGGCCCCACGCGGTGCCAGCCGAACAGCATCACGCCGAGGAAACCCGCTTCCAGGAAGAAGGCCGTCAGCACTTCATAGGCCAGCAGCGGACCCGTGATGCTGCCCGCATAATCGGAAAAGAAACTCCAGTTGGTGCCGAACTGGTAAGCCATGACGAGGCCGGAAACGACGCCCATGCCGAAATTGACGGCGAAAATCTTCGACCAGAAGTGGTACAGGTCGCGGTACACGCCATCCTGCGTGCGCAGCCACGCCGCCTCCAGCACCGTCAGGTAACTGGCCAGGCCGATGGTGATGGCAGGAAAAATGATGTGGAATGAGATGGTGAAGCCAAACTGGACGCGCGCCAGTTCCAGTGCAGTGAGTCCTAGCATATACAGCCTTCCCGACGTCTTGCGTCTGTGTTTTACTCAGGCCTCCACTCTAGGCCTTTGCAGTAAAACATAACAGACTCAGAAACCGGAGAAAACATAGGATCAGTTTCACGTTTGCCGAATGACAAGGTCCATCTGATCCGGCCCAAAAACGCCTCAGGCAGGCTCGGCGAGGCCCACGCGGTTGCGTCCGTTTTCCTTGGCCACATACAGGGCAGCGTCGGCCGCCAGCAACACGGCGTCCGCGCCGAGCACCTTGCCCGCCCCCTGTTCCGACGACACGACGCCCAGCGACACCGTGACGGGACCGGCGCCGGGGATCTCGGCGGCGGCCACCCGGGCGCGCAGGCGCTCGGCCACCTGCAGCGCCACGTCGAGGTCGGCCTCGGGCAGCAGCATGATGAATTCATCGCCGCCATTGCGGCACAGCACGTCGGCATCGCGCGAGCAGGCGCGCATCAGTTGCGCCAGGTGCAGGATGACTTCATCGCCCACCGCATGGCCCCAGCGGTCGTTGACTTGCTTGAAATGGTCGATGTCGATGGCGATGACGGAAAACGGCCGCGCCTGCGCCTGCCAGGCATCGAGCGCCGCCGCCATGCCGCGCCGGTTCGACAGGCCCGTCAGCGGGTCCGTCTGCACGTCGAATTTCAGCTTGCCGATCTTTTTCTGCAGCAGGGACATTCCCACCAGCAAGGCGCGCTTGATCTGCGCCGCCTCCAGATACCAGGCGCGGATGCCGCCGATGCGCTCGGCCATGCCGGGCGCGTCCATACGGCTGGCGCCTTCGGCCAGCTGCACCAGGGGCCGTGAAATGAGGCGCGCCAGCCACCAGATGAACGGCAGGCTGAGCAAGGCAATGGGCAAGGAATACCACAGGGTGTTGAGCATCAGCTGGTTCAGCGGCGCCAAAGTGGCGGACGTGGGCCGCTGGGCCACGATGCCCCAGCCCGTTGACGGCAGCACGGCATAGCCGGCCAGCATGTCCGTGCCCTGGCTGTTGACGGTGCTCCCGCTGCCGCTTTCCTGGCGCACGATGGCGTCGATCACGGTATTCTTGCCGGCCACTTCGCCGACCCGCAAAGGATCGGGGTGGTACAGCAGGCGCCGGCTCTGGTCGACCACATATAAATACGAACCATCACGGTAGTAATGCTGTCCCAGCAAGGTGAACAGGATGTTATTCTGCTTCAGGTAAATCGAACCGCCCACATAGCCGAGATAGCGTCCGCCGCGATCGAACACGGGATGGGAAATGAAGACCACCAGGTTGCCCACCGACGACATATACGGCCGGGTGATCAGCGGGCGGCGTTCGCGCAGCGCCAGGCGCGCGCCCTCCGAGGCCAGCTGGCTGTTCTGCAGGCCCAGCGTCTCGGGCGACACGCCCAGCACCTTGCCCTGCGCATCGACGATCAGGACGGAATTGAAGCTGTTGGTCTGCCCGCGCAAGCGTTCGGCTTCCATCTTGAGGGCAGCCGGGTCGGCAAAATGCCGGGGCAGATGTTCGGCGCTGTAGGCCAGCTGCTGGCGCGCCGCCAGCAGGAAGTTTTCCGTGCTGCTGGCCAGCTTCAGCGCATACGCGTGGTTGGCCTCCAGGGTCGTATCGATCAGCAACTGGCGCTGCACCTGATACGTGGCATAAAAGCTGTTACCCAGGGAGAGCACGGCGCTGACAAACGCCACCAGCACGATCAGACGGCGCAGATTGATGCGCGACAGAGGTTGCGCCACAGGTTGAAGCGGCATGGAAGAGACGGGGCAGCGTAGGATGGCGCCTGAAAAAAAAGCCCATTATACATGTCCATACAGCAACAAAGTGCCATGAACAACGGTTTATTGCCCCATTTGTCCCCGCCCGACAAGCCTGCGCCATTCAGGCATGCACGGCGTGCTTGCGTACCCAGTCCGCGTAGCGCTGCATCCAGCCCTGGAAGAACCCCAGGCTGGCCGGACCGATGCCGCCGTGCTCGTCGAACAGGCCGTCCTTGGCCTGGATAAACATTTCCGGCTGGGCCAGCAGCGGCACGTCCAGGTAAGCGAGCACATTGCGCAAATGCTGCTGCGCCAGGGCAGTGCCCGTGGCACCCACCGAGACGCCCAGCACGGCGCCCGGCTTGCCGCCCCACACGCTCTGACCGTATGGGCGCGAGCCGTGGTCGAGGGCATTTTTCAGTACGCCGGGGATCGAGCGGTTGTATTCGGGGGTGAGGAAGAGCAAGGCTTGCGATGCGGAAATGTCGGATTTGAGGCGCAACACCTGTTCGGCTTGCGCGCCATCGTCATCCTGGTTGTACAGCGGCAAGTCACCGATGTCGATATGTTTGAAGGAAAACTCGGGCGGCGCCAGCTTGACGATGGCGTCAGCCAGCTTGCGGTTGAAGGAATCCTTGCGCAGGCTGCCGACGATGATTGCGACTTGATATTGGCTCATGAAAATCCCCGATGGTGGTTAAAAAAAAGCCCTGAGGTGCGATGCACGTCAGGGCTATCTTGCCACACAATCATCGCTTTCGCGCGCTAGCGTGCAGCTTGCGCCAGGCCTTGATACTCGCGGTAATAGCGCCCGCCCAGATTGGTCAGCACCTCATAGCCGATGGTATTGGCCATGGCCGCCACCGCGTCGACCGGGTGTTCGGCGCAGATCAGGTCGACCAGGCTGCCCGGCGCGACGCGCTCCTGGTCGATGGCGCTCACGTCCAGCGTGATGGAATCCATGGAAATGGCGCCGATCTGCGGCACTTTCACGCCATCGACGATGGCCAGGCCCTGGTTGCTCATGCTGCGCAGCCAGCCATCGGCATAGCCGACGGAAATCGTCGCCACCTGGCGCGGCTCGCTGGCCGTGTAGCGGCGGCTGTAGCCCACGTGGTCGCCGGCGGCGATGGTGCGCGTCTGCATGACCTTGCCTTGCAGCCGGACCACGGAGCGCAGCGGGTTGGGCTCGCCGGCCTGCGGCCCGATGCCGTACAGGGCCGCACCGGGACGCACCAGGTCGAAGTGAAAATCGGGCGACAGGAAAACGCCCGAGGAATTGGCCAGGCTGGCGCGGTACTGCGGCAAACGGGCGCGGATGGCGATGAAACGGGCCAGCTGCTCGCCATTCATGGGGTTGCTACGCTCGTCGGCGCACGCCAGGTGGCTCATGATGTAGCGCACCTTGATGCCGTCGAGAAAGTGGGCATCCAGCAGCCAGGCGTCGATTTCCTGCGGCGACAGGCCCATGCGCGACATGCCCGTGTCCACCTGCACGATGGCGTCCAGGGTTTTCCCCGATGCCTTGGCGTGCGCGCGCCAGCCGGCCACCTGCGGCTCGCTGTTGAGCACTGGCGTCAAGCCATGGGTCGTGAATTCGCCTTCCGTATCGACGGGCGGGCCGTGCAGCACGAAGATGGCCGCGTCCGACGCCACGTGCGGGCGCAGGCTGATGCCCTCTTCCAGGTGCGCCACGAAGAAATGGCGGCAACCCTCTTCATACAGGGCCGCGCCCACTTGCGCGGCGCCCAGGCCATACGCGTCGGATTTGACGACGGCCGAGCAGGCGGCCGGGTGCGCCTTGTCGCGCAGCAAGCGGTAGTTGGCGCGCACGGCATCGAGGTCCACCGTCAGGATGGCGCCGCTACGTTCCTTGGCAGGCATGCTGGCCGCCATCTCAGGCTCCCGCGTATTGCAGTTTGCCACCGCGCTGCGCGCCGCTGTAGCGGCTGACGGACAGGTCGTCGGCCAGAATCGCCGGCTGTTTCGACGACATCAAGTCGGCCAGCAATTGCGCCGAACCGCAGGACATGGTCCAGCCCAGGGTGCCGTGGCCCGTGTTGAGGAACAGGTTGCGCAGCGGCGTGCGGCCGACGATCGGCGTGCCGTCCGGCGTCATCGGGCGCAGCCCCGTCCAGAACGTGGCGTCGGCCGTGTTACCGCCGCCGGGGAACAGGTCGTTGACGACCATTTCCAGGGTTTCGCGGCGGCGCGGGTTCAGGTTCAGGTTGTAGCCGGCGATTTCCGCCATGCCGCCCACGCGGATGCGGTCGTCGAAACGCGTCACGGCAATTTTATACGTTTCATCGAGGATGGTCGACACGGGCGCCTTGGCCGTGTTGACGATCGGCACGGTGATCGAATAGCCCTTCAATGGATACACGGGAATGTCCAGCAGCGGCTGCATGAAGCCCGTCGAGTAGGAACCGAGGGCCACCACGTACGAGTCCGCCTTGACGATTTCCGCGCCGCATTGCACGCCAGCGATTTCATCACCTTGGGTCAGCAGCGCGTCGATCAACACGCCATAGCGGAACTTCACGCCCAGCGCCACGGCCATTTCGGACAGGCGCGTGGTAAACAGCTGGCAATCGCCCGTTTCATCGTTAGGCAGGCGCAAGCCGCCGAACAGTTTATCCTTGACCGCTTCGAGGGCCGGCTCGGCGCGCGACAACTCGTTGCGCTGCAGCACTTCATACGGCACGCCCGCGTCTTTCAACACTTCGATATCCTTGGCGGCGTCGTTGTATTGCTTCTCGGTGCGGAACAATTGCATCGTGCCTTGCTGGCGGCCTTCATACGTGATGCCCGCCTCGGCGCGCAGCACCTTGAAGCAGTCGCGGCTGTACTCTGCCAGGCGCACCATGCGTTCCTTGTTCACCGCATACGCTTCCGGTGTGCAATTACGCAACATCTGCCACATCCATTTGAGCTGGGCGGCGCTGCCGTCGAGCGAGATGGCCAGAGGCGCGTGGCGCTGCATCATCCACTTCACGGCTTTCAGGGGAATGCCGGGCGCGGCCCATGGCGAAGCGTAGCCGGGCGAGATTTGCCCCGCATTCGCGAAGCTGGTTTCCAGTGCCGGGCCCGGCTGGCGGTCGATGACGGTCACCTCATGTCCTGCCTTGGCCAGATAGTAAGCACTGGTGACGCCGATGACGCCGCTACCCAGAATCACGATACGCATAGTTTCCTCATTATATTTTTTAGGCTATTGCCAGATTAACCGCTATGATATTGGGAAAGAGCCAGTATTTGTTCACGTATAAATCGAGATATTCAGCAATAAATCATGAGAATCCTTAAAGAATCGGCACGTGGCCTCGACAAGCTGGACCGCCACATCCTGCGCATCCTGCAGCAGGATGGCCGCATCTCGATGAAAGACCTGGGCGAACAGGTGGGCCTGTCGATCACGCCCTGCATCGAGCGGGTCAAACGCATGGAGCGCGACGGCGTCATCACGGGCTACCATGCCAAGGTGAACCCGGCAGCGCTGGGCGCCAAGCTGCTCGTCTTTGTGGAGATTACGCTGAATCAAAAATCCGCGTCCGCCTTCGAGCAATTCCGCCGCGAAGTGTTGCAAATTCCCGAAGTGCAGGAATGCCACCTGGTGTCGGGCGACTTCGATTACCTGATCAAGGCGCGCATCCATGAAATGGCCGAGTACCGCAAACTGCTGGGCGACATGCTGCTGCAGCTGCCCGGCGCCGCGCAATCGAAAAGCTACGTGGTGATGGAAGAAATCAAGGAAACCCTGGCGCTCTCGACCGACGTGCTGCAGAGCCGATAAAGGTAGCACCAGCTGGCACCAAAGGCATCATTTTGTGCGCCTTTGTATAATCTTGTAGCACATTCGTGGCGACCCAAGCACACTCCCTCCTGACATCACGCCCGTCCCCTCTGAGATTGGAAGCAGTGATGCACACTCGGAGTCCATATGAACACATTGATAAAACTGGCAGCTTCCTGCCTCGCGGGCCTGGCCGTGGCCATGTGCACCGCCAGTGAATACAAGGTCAACCGAGCGCCCGACAATGGCGCCATCTATCAGAACATCCAGGTCGGCAAGACCACCCGCCTCGACCTCGACGCGGCCCTGGGCAACGCCACCGTCGTCAGCTTCGATCCCGGCTATGAAGTCTGGGTCTACAAGAACCAGCTGCAAGCACCCAAGGTGACGCGGCTGCTCCCCCTGCTGGGCGAAAAAGGCACGCGCGAAGTGGCCGTGATGTTCGACCAGGCAGGCATCGTCAGGAAATTCCGGATACACGAGCCACGCAAGTAGGCGGTCGGCGCACGCCTTCAGCGCCCGACGACGCGTGCGACAGCGAACGGACGCCTGCCGTCAGGCGGCTATACTGGCTGCTGGCTCCGGCCGCCCACCGCTCACTCACCCAGCAAGGAGTTTCCATGCGCCTGCCCCTGATCGCCCCGAAAGACCTGACGCCCGAACAGAAGCCTCTGTATGACGATATGCGCAAAGGCATCACCAGCAATTTCAACGATTTCGTCGCCGTGCGCGAAGACGGTGCCCTGATGGGGCCATGGAATCCGTGGCTGCACGAACCGGCCATCGGCAAGGCCATCTGGGACCTGACCCTGGCCATGACGGCCAATGCCACGCTGCCCGACAACGTGCGCCAGATTGCCATCCTGGTGGTCGGTGCGCGCTACAACGCCGCCTATGAAATCTACGCCCACATCGCCGTCGCGGAGCGCGAAGGCATGTCGGCCGAGCGCCTGGCCACGCTGGTGGCCGACGTCAAGCCGGGCGACCTGGACAAGCATGAAAGCGTGGCCTACGACCTGGCCTACGCGCTCAGCCGCGCCGGCACGCTGCCGGAGCCGGTATATCGGCTGGCGCTGGCCACCTTCGGCCAGCACGGCATCAACGAGCTGATTTACCTGGTGGGCCTGTACGCGCTGGTCTCGACCACGCTGAACGGCTTCAACGTGCCGGTGCCCGAACGCGACTGAAGGCCCCCTGTCCTTCATCGCGCCTTGCCCGTACCGGGCGCGATGCCGATCAGGCCACCGCCGCGCTGCCTGCCCGCTGCGGCCGGTGCGCTGCGGCGCATGCCAGCACGCCCGCCAGCAACAGCATGGTGGCCGCAGCCTCGGCCAGCGTGGGCCAGCGCTGCTCCCACAAGTAGCCGTACAACAAGGCAAACAGGAATTCAAAGACGATCATCTGCCCCATCATGGTCAGCGGCAAGACGCGGCTGGCATGGTTCCACAAGCCATTGCCGAGGACAGAACACAGCAGAGCAACACCCGTGACGACACCGGCAAACTGCAGCCAGTCCGTGGCGCCATGCGCGGCAGGTGCGGCAAGCGCAATGGGGATGGCCAGCAGCAGCGCGGCACCTCCCGTGACCACGCCCATCAATAAATTCCACTCCTGCGCCGAGACCGAGCGCAGCCGCCCCAGCCAGCGGCTGTTGCGGACCGCGTACACCGTCCACGACAGCAGCGCCGCCAGCGCGCACAGCAAACCCGGCAGCGATGCATGACGGGAACTGGCCAGCGACTGCCAACTGATGCACAGCAAGCCGGCAATGCTGAGCAGCAGCGAGGGAAGCAGGCGCCGCAACGGCACGGCATGCCGGTCGCGGCTGCCCACGAGCGTGACGACCAGCGGCAGCAAGCCGATCACCATCGACGTCATGGCCACGCCACCCATCTGCACGGCGCTGGCCAGCAGCACGTAATACACGATATTGCCTGTCAGGCTGAGCCAAATCAGCCCGCGCCATTCGCGCCAGGTCAGTGTGCGCAACAGGCGCCGCCACGACGGCGCGACCAGCACGGCTGCGATCAGGCCATACGCCAGGTAGCGGCCCAGGGACAGTTCCAGCGGCTGGAATGCGGGGATCAGCGCCGGCGCCAGGAACACCAGCCCCCATAGCGCACCCGCGGCTATGCCGGCCAGCATACCCAGCCGGCTTCTGTTTTCTTGATGCATGCTCAATCTCCTGAAAAGGAGATTGTGGCAAGTCTGCCGCGTCTATTCTTGGCGCCAGCTACTGCCTTATTGACCGTTTCTCGCGACATGCGCGCCGGTAGGCGGCAGGCGTGACGTCCATGCTGTCGCGCATGGCCCGCGTCAGCGCGCTCTGCTCGGAAAAGCCGGTCGCGAGCGCGATCCCGGCGAGGCTGGCGTCGCTGGCGGCAAGCAGTTCGCAAGCGCGCCCTATGCGCTGCTGCAACAGCCAGGCATGTGGACTGGCATCCATTTCCTCGCGGAACAGCGCATGCAGGCGGCTGACGCTCAGGCTGGCGAAGCGCGCCATCGACGCCGTCGACCACGGCAAGCCCGGCTCGGCTTGCACACGGGCAACCAGCGCGCCCAGGCGCGAACGGGGCTGCGGCTCTCCCAGCAGCAAGGTATCGGGCAATAGCGGCGTCCAGCCCCTGACGATGACCGGCGTCAGCGCCTGCTGCTGCGCCATGACGCCCAGGTATTCGATCAGCTTGCGGGCGCCCGGCCCGATCGCCGTATAAGGACGCTCCAGCAGCAGCTGCCAGCAGCCCCTGGCCACGGTGGCCGCACCCACGTCGAGGATGATGGAATGGTTGGCCACCTGGCTATGCTGGGCATGCCAAGTGTGCGCCGGGATCACCACGCCCTGCTGCGCATCCACCTTTCCCGGTCTGCCTTCGATGTCCAGCAACAGCTGGCCGTGCAGCGGCAGCACCAGTTGCACGAAATCATGCCGGTTCGGCGCGCCGATTTCCGCATAGCTGCGAAAGCTGAGGTCAATGGCAGAGTGGGGTGTGCTGGACATGGCGAGGCCGCCTGGGCGAAGAAGCCCCTATTTTATCAGTTCAGTTATCCGTTGCAGGTGGCGCGATACGCGCGCCTGACACTGCCCTCTTGCCCTACACTGGCGTTTTATCTTCTGCCACCGCCATGCAATTACCTGCAAACTTCGCCCACATCTCGGCGGAACAAGACTGGCAACACACGACAGCGTATCCGCCGCTCGGCTTCAGCCCCTTCTTTGAAGGCGCGCTGGGCAATGGCGACACTTTCGGCCTGTACTGGCCCATCGGCCGCGAAGCGTCCGAACCGATCGTCGTCGAAACCTGGCACGACGAGTGGCGCATCCAGCCGCAGTTCTCCAGCCTGGCGGCGTTTCTGCAAGCCCATGCAGCCGCGCAGGACGAGTATGTCGGTACACCCTCGCTGGCCGACGACCCCGCTTCGCCGCGCGCCGCCTATCTGGAAGCGAAGGAATTGATTGCGCAGCGCAACCCGGCGGCGGCCATCGCGCTGCTGGAAGCTGCGCTCGCCATCGTGCCCGAGTACACGGACGCGCTGGTGCTGCTGCATGGCCAGTACGTGCGCGCGGGAAGAATCGGGGAAGCCGTCAAGGTGGCCATCGAGGCCATCATCTCGCCACCGTCCTTTGGCGGCCCGCCATTCAAGGCCTTGCAATGGCTGCGCGCGCAGCCGGTGCCGGACGGGGAGCCTGACCCCATCTGGCGCGCCTGCGGGCAGTTGTCGTTCAACTTTGGCGGCAGCAAGGAAAATGCGGACTACCCCGTGCTGCACGCCGCCATAGAAAGCTATCTGGAGCAAGGCAACTACCTGCGCGCCACGACCCTGATGCAAACGTATGCGGAACTGATGAGCGCGGAAACCGTGTCCTTCCAGGAACGCTACGGCTTCGATGCCGCCGCTTTCATCGGACGGCAAATCGCCGTCAGCGCAATGCTGCCCCAGGGCAGCCGCGACCCGGCAGCGCCACGCTTGCCCGGCAGGGATTAAGCTCCCCTCCCTGGCTGACGACATTAGCGCCACATTATTTGGCATATTTGTCATATTTGTTTCTTCCATACGACCAGCCACACTTGTATCCATAAAGAAACATATCCAGCCCCCCGCCTTTCCCATCTATGAAAACAAGAAAAAATCGGCATTCGGCAGAGAAAAATCTCAAATACTATTTGACTAATTTGTTGAATATTTGTTTAATTAGGCATATTTAATTTATTTGTTTTTTCGGATGCCGAGGCAAGCCTGACTGCCACGTGACGCAAACACTCACGCACCGTTGTGCCCGCGCGCGCCGGCCCGAGAACATGGAGATCGCAATGAACTACCCGATGATGGAAGCTGAGCAGGCAAAGCAAGGCATGGAGGGTGTTGGCCTGGCGGCCGCGCTGGGCAGGATGCAAGGCCTGCTGCAATTCGATTTGCACGGCTGCGTGAGCGACGCCAACCAGATCGCGCTGGATCTGTTCGGCTATCAGCGCGATGAATTGCTGGGCCAGCCCCATCAGTTGCTATGCACGGTCACGCGCGAACGGCAGCAGGAGGAGCGGGAATTCTGGCGCCTGCTGGCCGAGGGCCAGTCACAGTGCGGCGATTTTCGTCGCGTGGACAAGCAAGGAGGGGAACGCTGGATACAGGCCCGCTATGTCCCGCTATCGCACGCTGGCGGACAAGCCGACCACATCATCGCGCTCTTCGACGACATCACGGCCGAGATGCGCTCGCGCCTGGATTTTTCGGGCAAGATCGAGGCCATTGAACGGGTCCAGGCGGTGATTGAATTTGATTTGCAGGGCCGCGTGCTGCGCGCCAACGACAACTTTCTGCGCACATTCGGCTATCAGGAGCAGGAACTGCTCGGCCAGCACCATCGCATGTTCTGCACTGCGGAAGATGTGCAGGCGAGCAGCTACCGGCACTTATGGGAAGGCCTGGAACGCGGTCAATTCCAGTCCGGCGAGTTCCGCAGGATTGACAAGCTGGGCCGCGAAGTCTGGATACAGGCGTCCTACAACCCCATCCTGGACATGCAAGGCCGGCCAGTAAAAGTAATCAAGTTTGCCACCGACATTACTGCCGCCAAACGCCTCAGTTCCGAAACGGCCGGCAAGATCGAGGCCATCGCCCGCTCGCAAGCGGTGATCGAATTCGACATGCGGGGCAATATCCTGACGGCCAACAGCAATTTCCTGCGGGCAGTCGGCTACACGCTGGAAGAAGTACAGGGACAGCACCACAGCATGTTTTGCGATGACCTGCTGGTGCGCAGCGAGGCATACCGTAACTTCTGGGCCGATCTCGGCGAAGGCAAATTCAAGAGCGCCCGTTTTCACCGGCTTGCCAAGCATGGCGCCGCCATCTGGCTGCAGGCCACCTACAATCCGATTCTCGACACCAACGGCCGTGCCTTCAAGGTCGTCAAATTCGCCATGGACATCACGCAGCAGGTCGAGCGCGAACAGACCGTCAGCAGCCGCGTCGCCGGCATCGGCGATGCCATGCAGGAGCTCGCCGGCGCCATCGACAGCATCGGCCAGGGCGCCGCGCATGCGAACACCATCGCACAGCAAACGGAACAGCATGCCCGGCAGGGGCGCGTACTGCTGGGCCAATCCATCGATTCCATCCTGGAGATCCAGAAATCGTCGCAGGACGTACATGAAATCGTCAGCACGATCAGCGATATTGCGATCCAGACCAACCTGCTGGCCTTCAATGCCGCCGTCGAGGCGGCCCGCGCCGGCGAGCACGGTCGCGGCTTTGCCATCGTGGCAGATGAAGTACGCAAACTGGCCGAAAAATCCGGCGATGCGGCCCGCAATATCGCGCGCCTGATCGATAGCACCATCAGCCGCGTCGATCAAAGCGGCACCCTGTCCGAACAGGTGCGCCAATCGTTCGAACAGATTCGTGATTCGGTCCATAACACGACACAATCGATCGGCCAGATCGACCAGGCCACGGCGGCCCAGGTCGACTCCAGCAGGCACGTGGCGCAACTGCTGACCGAGCTGCAAGCGACCACCGCTGCGGAGCACTGAGCATGACGGCCCCGGTAGCGGCGGCACAGGATTACGTGCGGGTAAGGATAGGCTCGCTGCAGGTGGGCATTGCATCTTCCTCTGTTCGCCAGGCGCTGGCGCGTCCCGCCGGCGTGCTTCCCGTGCCAGGCGCAACAGGCGCCCTGGCCGGGGTTTTCTCACATCAGGGCCAGGTGATTCCCCTGATCGACTTGCGCCCCTGGCTCCGCATGGCAGCCGACACGCCCTGCGCTTACGTGCTGTTGCTGGCGACGGACGGCATCCTGGCCGGGCTCGCCGTCGATGCCGTCTCCAGCGCACAGAAGATTCATCCTGAGCACATTGAGCAGGTATACCACGACGATGAGCCTGACCACTTCTTCCGTTACGTTGCGCGATCCGCTGGCGATGATGAACTGCTGAACTTGCTTGAGCCGCAGCGCCTGATGCTGCGGGCGCAAGCCTGGACCCGGACGGCGGGCATACAAGCCGGGGGCGATGTGCCGCCCGACCTGGCCCGCACCGGCGCCAGCATATCGCTGGCCCTGTTCGAACTGGCAGGACGCGTGTTGGCACTGCCCTCGACACTGGTCGCCGAAGTCCTGCCCTGCCCGCCAATGGATACGGTATTCGGCTGGAATGGGCCCTTGGCCGGTGTGGCCGGCTGGCGCGGTCGCCAGGTGTATGTCCTCAATGGCGCCGTTTTCAGCGGCGCCTTGCCGGCACTGCCAGCGCCGCCGCCCCTGCTGGCCGTGCTGGAGCGCGACGGCCTCTGCCTGGGGCTACGCATCGACAAGACGCTGGCCGTGCGCGATATCGCCTGCAGCGAGCTCCTGCACGCGACGGACGGGCCTTGCAGCCACCCACTGGTGGCCGCCACCATCACGGCCGAATCGGGTCCGCCACAACTGCTGCTCGATGACGCGGCCTTGCTGGCGCTATGTCCGCAAACCTCGCGGGACACGCGCGAGCAAGTACAGACGCTGGCGCAAGACAGGCGCAGCAGCGATGCCTACATCGTCTGCGATGCGGGCGAAGAACTGGCATTGCCGATGGCCGCCATCGTCACCATCCTGCCCCTGCCTGCCGACATGCAAGCCCCCTCGCCCGATGACCCTGCCGCGCCGCCTGGCAGCGTTACCTGGCAAGGACGCACGCTGCCATTGATCGCGCTCGGTCCCCAGGGTGCGCCAACGGCGCGCATTGTCGTCATCGAGCACGCGGCACGGCCTGTTGGCTTGCTGGTGCGTAATCTCGTCACCCTGGTACCTGCCTACGCGGCGACAAAAACCAGCTTCAGCCAGTTCGGCGGGCAAGCGCAGACGATGATCACACTCGATTCAGCGCAAGGAAAAACCAGCTACCGCGTATGGCAACCAGAGGAACTGGCTGGTATCACAAGCCCTGCGCATTGACCTCAGCGCTCCACGCACGCCAGCTTCGCGCGGAACAGCTTGCGGTACGCCGACGGAGAGGTCTGCAAGCTGGCCCTGAAATGCTGGCGCAGCGACAGGGCTGTGCCGAAACCGGCCTCTTGCGCCACGACATCGATCGAGGCGGCGCTTTTTTCCAGCATGCCTTGCGCGTGCGCCAGACGCTGGTTCAGCAGCCACTGCTTGAAGGACGTGCCCGTGGCCTGGCGGAAGTGGCGCGTGAAATTGCGCCGGCTCATGGCGGCCCGTTCGGCCAGCGCGTCAATGCTGTGCGCCTGGCCCAAGTTGGCCGTCACACAGGCGAGCACGTCGGCGAAGCGCCCTTCGCTGCCGGACACGGGCAGCGGGCGCTCGATGAACTGCGCCTGCCCGCCCTGGCGGTGCGGCGCCACCAGCAGCCGGCGCGCCACGCGGTTGGCCACCTCGGCGCCAGCCAGCTGGCGCAGCAGGTACAAACAGCAATCGAGGCCGGCCGCCACGCCGGCCGACGTCAGCACAGCACCGTCGTCCACGTACAGCACTTCGCGGTCCACCCTGACCCTGGGATAGCGGGCCGCCAGATGCTGCGCCATGCCCCAGTGCGTGGCCGCGCTCTTGCCATCCAACAAGCCCGCCTGCGCCAGCGGAAACGCGCCCAGGCACAGGCCCACCATGCGCGCGCCGCGCCGGCTGGCCGCCTGTAGCGCGTCAAGCAAACTGGCTGGCGCATCGCGGCAATCGTCGTGCCAGGCCGGCATGATGACGATATCGGCGCCCTCCAGCCCTTCCAGTCCGCACTCCGGCGTGATGCAAAAGCCGGCCGCCGTACGCAACGGTGCGGGATCGGCGGCACACACGCGCACGTGAAAAGGCGGCAGGTCGGCCTCGTCCGTCTGGGCGCCAAACACGAGGCAAGGCACGGACAAGTGAAACGGCGTCATGCCGTCGAAGGCGATTACGGCGATGCGCAAGGGAGCGAAAGCAGCGGAAGTAACGGAAATTGTAGGCATGGCCCGATTTTATCGCAGATAGGCCTTCGGGCCACTTTTTGTTTGTGCCGCGCGGCTTGAAAATGACTGTATCGGGGAAGTCCTTCCTCTTTCAACCATTCAGGAGTCACGCATGTCCAACACTACCGCACCACGCCGCGCCCTGCTCGTCATCGATGTGCAAAATGAATACTTTACGGGCGACATGCCCATCGAATATCCGTCCGTCGAGATATCCCTGCCGAATATCGTCACCGCCATGGCCGCCGCCCGCGCCGCCGGCGTGCCCGTCATCGTCGTCCAGCACGATGCGCCGGAAGCTTCCCCCATCTTTGCCAAAGGCAGCGACGGCTGGCAGCTGCATCCGCAAGTGGCCGCGTTTGCCGCCGACCACCGCATCAACAAAAGCATGGGCAGCGCGTTTGCGGGCACGGACTTGCGCGCCTGGCTGGAAAACCACAACATCGACACCCTGACGGTGACCGGCTACATGACCCACAACTGCGACGCCGCCAGCATCTACCACGCGGCGCATGACGGCTTGCAAGTCGAATTCCTGCAGGACGCCAGCGGCACCCTGCCCTACGCGAATGCGGGCGGCACGGCCAGCGCCGAGGAAATCCACCGCGTCTTTTGCGCCGTATTTCACTCGAATTTCGCCGCCGTCGCCAGCACGCAGGATTGGCTAGCTGCCGTGCGCGAAGGCAAGCCGCTGGAAAAGGACAATATTTATCTGTCGAACCAGCGTGCGCGCAAGGCGGCCATCGCCGCCTGACTTCCAGCCGTCCACATTCAACCTTGAAGAACAGCAAGCACATGAAAAAATTATTCGCTTCCACCCTGCTCGCCTCCTGGACCCTCGCGCAGGCCGCCTGCGCAGCCACGCCGGAACAGGAAGGCATTCACTTCCAGCAAATCCGCAACGCCACGATCAAGCTCGACTATGCGGGCACGACCTTCCTCGTCGACCCCATGCTGGCCAGGAAAGGCGCCTATCCGGGCTTTCCCGGCACTTATCGCAGCGAGCTGCGCAATCCACTGGTGGAATTGCCGCTGCCGCTGGACGAGGTGATGCGGGCCGACGCCATCATCGTCACCCACACGCACCCGGACCACTGGGATGAGGCAGCCAAGCAAAGCTTGCCAAAAAACATGCCCATCTTTGCGCAAAACGAGGAAGATGCCGCCAGCATCCGCAAGGACGGCTTTACGCAGGTCAGCGTGCTGGGCGATAACACCCAGTTCCGCGGCACGCGCCTGCACCGGACAGGCGGCCAACATGGCGGCGACAAGATGATGGCGGATCTGGGTCCCATCCTCGGCGCGGTGTCCGGCATCGTGTTCCAGCATCCAGGCTATAAAACCGTGTACGCGGCGGGCGACACCGTGTGGAATGGCCAGGTGGATGCGGCGATCCAGCAATACCGGCCCGACGTAATCATCCTCAACACGGGCTATGCGCGCGTGTCCGGCTACGACGGCGCCATGATCATGGGCAAGGAAGACTTGCGCCGCGCCAGCCTTGCCGCGCCGCAAGCGCTCATCATCGGCAGCCACATGGAAGCTGTCAACCACGCCATGCAGACGCGCACGGAGCTGCGCGACTACATCCGCGAGCAAAACCTGGACCCGCGGCGCGTGCTGGTGCCGGACGACGGCGAGTCTTACCGTTTCTAGGCGCGGAGCGGCAACAGCGCGGACAGGGTCCGCGCTGACGGGTATCATGCGTCCATTCCCTAATTGACGATGAACGATGCGAAAAATAACTGTGCTGGGCTTAACGACTGCGGGGGTTTTCCTGCTGGCCACGACAGCGCTGGTGCTGGCAGGGCTCAACGACAAGCTGGCCCCCGCCGACGTGATCGTCGTGCCAGGCAACACCATCGCGCCGGACGGTACGCCCAGCCCCCGCCTGCAGGCGCGGCTCGACGTGGCGCTCAAGCAGTTCCAGCAACACAGGGCGCCGCACATCCTCGTCAGCGGGGCCACGGGCAAGGAAGGTTTTGACGAGGCCGCATCGATGGCCCGTTACCTGCAGTCGCGCGGCGTGCCGGCCAGTGCCATCATTGAGGATAATCAAGGCTGGACCACGGATGCCACGGCGCGCAACGCGGCGTTTCTCATGCGCCAGCACGGCTGGAAGACAGCCATGGTCGCCACCCAATATTTTCATGTGCCGCGCTTCCGCCTGGCGCTGGAACGGGCCGGCATCGCCGTCAATGGCAACGTGCACGCGCCCTACTTCGAGCTGCGCGACCTGTATTCCGTGCCGCGCGAAACGGTGGGCTACGCCGTGTATTTCGCGCGGCCCTGATCGCAGCTTATTCCCAGGCTCACTCGCTCCAGTCGCGCGAGCGTTCCACGGCGCGCTGCCACTTGTGCAGCCGCGTCAGGCGTTCGTCGGCCGCCATGGCCGGTTCGAAACGTCGGCCCACCTGCCATTGGGCGGCGATTTCTTCCTGCGATGCCCAGAAGCCCACGGCCAGGCCCGCCAGGTAGGCGGCGCCCAGGGCCGTCGTTTCCGTCACCACGGGGCGCACCACGGGCACATTTAATATGTCGGCCTGGAACTGCATCAGCATGTCGTTGCGCGCTGCGCCGCCGTCGACGCGCAATTCGGATAGCGCGATGCCCGCATCGTCCTGCATGGCGGACAGCACATCGACGTTCTGGTAAGCCACGCCCTCCAATGCGGCGCGCGCGATGTGCGCCTTGCCCGTGCCGCGCGTGATGCCGATCAGGGTGCCGCGCGCATACGGGTCCCAGTACGGCGCACCGAGTCCCGCGAAGGCGGGCACGAAGACCAGGCCGCCCGAATCGGGCACGCTGGTAGCCAGCGCTTCCACTTCGGACGAGTCGCGGATGATGCCCAGCCCATCGCGCATCCACTGCACGGCAGCGCCCGCGATAAAGGCGCTGCCTTCGAGCAAATAATCCGTCTTGTCGCTGCCCGCGCCCAGGCTCCAGCCCACCGTCGTCAACAGCCGGTTTTTCGATGGCAAGGGGCGCTTGCCCACGTTCATCAGCATGAAGCAGCCCGTGCCGTAGGTATTTTTCGCCATGCCCGGTTTCAGACACACCTGGCCGAACGTGGCCGCCTGCTGGTCGCCCGCGATGCCGGCGATCGGCACGGAGACGCCCAGCAGGTCAACGCGCGTGTGCGCCGCCACGCCGCTCGATGGCACGACGTCGGGCAGCAGCGAGGCGGGAATGTCGAGCAGCGACAGCAAATCCGTATCCCACTGCAAAGTATGAATGTTGAACAGCATGGTGCGCGCCGCGTTGCTCGGGTCCGTCAAGTGGGCGCCGCTCATCTTGTAGATCAGCCAGCTGTCGATGGTGCCGAAGGCCAGCTCTCCCCGCTCGGCGCGCGCGCGGGCGCCGGGAACGTTGTCGAGCAGCCATTTCAATTTAGTCGCGGAAAAATAGGCGTCCAGCACCAGGCCCGTCTTGCGCTGGATCACGTCCGCCTTGCCCTGCCCGACCAGTTGCGCGCAATAGGCCGCATTGCGCCGGTCTTGCCAGACGATGGCGTTGGCGACGGGTTCGCCCGTGGCGCGGTCCCACAGCACCGTCGTTTCGCGCTGGTTGGTCACGCCGATGGCGGCCACGTCGGATGCGGCCACGCCGCTGTCGCGCAGCACCTGCTGCAGCACGCCTTCTTGCGAGGCCCAGATTTCGTTCGCGTCATGCTCGACCCAGCCCGGCTGGGGGAAAATCTGGCGAAACTCGCGCTGTGCGCTGGCGTGCGGCCGGCCCGCATGGTCAAACAGGATGGCACGCGAACTGGTGGTGCCCTGGTCTACAGCAAGTATGTATTTGTTCATTGTCTGGTAATACAAAAGCGGGTAAAAACGGGCACGGAACGGATGCACTCCGTGCCCTCAGGACAGCGCAAGCAGTTTACTTTACCTTGCCTTCTTTCCAAGCCTGCAATAATTTATCGTAGGCAATCGTTTCACCCTTCGGTTTTTCATTCGCCAGCTTTTTCCATGGGGCATGCTGGTCCGACAGATACTGGTTCGGATCACCCTTGGCATTGAGCTTGGGCGCGCACGCCTTCATGCCGGCCCGCTGCAGGCGCGCCATGACCTGATCCATTTCTTCGGCCAGGTTATCCATGGCGGCTTGCGGCGTTTTTTCCGCCGTGATGGCCGTGGCCACGTTCTTCCACCACAGCTGGGCCAGCTTCGGATAGTCGGGCACATTGTTGCCCGTCGGCGTCCACGCCACTCTGGCGGGGCTGCGGTAAAACTCGATCAAGCCGCCGTACTCGTTCGCGTGTTTCGTAAAATAATCGTGGCGGATGTCGGAATCGCGGATGAAGGTCAGGCCGACGATGGATTTCTTCAGCGACACGGTTTTCGACGTGACGAATTGCGCATACAACCAGGCGGCGGCCTTGCGGTCGTCCGGCGTGGACTTGAACAGGAACCAGGAACCCACGTCCTGGTAGCCGTTCTGCATGCCCTCTTTCCAGTACGGGCCGTGCGGCGACGGCGCCATGCGCCATTTCGGCGTGCCGTCCTTGTTCACCACCGGCAAGCCCGGTTTCGTCATGCCGGCCGTAAACGCCGTGTACCAAAAGATTTGCTGGGCAATTTCACCCTGCGCCGGCACCGGGCCCGCTTCCGAGAAATTCATGCCGTTCGCCTGCGGCGGCGCGTATTTCTTCATCCAGTCGATGTATTTCGTCAGCGCATACACGGCCGCCGGCGAATTGGTGGCGCCGCCGCGTGAAACGGACGCGCCCACAGGCGTGCACTTGTCGGCCGCCACCTTGATGCCCCACTCATCGACGGGCAAGCCATTCGGGATGCCCTTGTCGGCCGCGCCGGCCATCGACAGCCAGGCATCGGTGAAGCGCCAGCCCAAGGATGGATCTTTCTTGCCGTAATCCATGTGGCCATAGACTTTCTTGCCGTCCAGTTCCTTCACGTCATTGGTAAAAAAGTCGGCGATGTCTTCATACGCGGACCAGTTCTGCGGCACGCCCAGCTCGTAGCCATACTTGGCCTTGAACTTGGCTTGCAAATCCTTGCGCGCGAACCAGTCGGCGCGGAACCAGTACAGGTTGGCAAATTGCTGGTCGGGCAACTGGTACACCTTGCCATCGGGCGCCGTGGTAAAGCTGATGCCGATGAAATCTTTTAAATCGAGACCGGGATTGGTGAATTCCTTGCCCTTGGCGGCCATGTAGTCGGACAGCGGTTCCACGGCGCCATAGCGGTAATGGGTGCCGATCAGGTCGGAATCGGATATCCAGCCGTCATAGATGCTCTTGCCGGACTGCATGGAGGTTTGCAGCTTTTCCACCACGTCGCCTTCCTGGATGATGTCGTGGCGCACCTTGATGCCCGTGATTTCCTCGAAAGCCTTGGCCAGGGTCTTCGATTCGTAGACGTGGGTGTCGATGGTTTCCGAGACCACGGAAATTTCCTTGATGCCCTTGGCTTTCAGCTTGGCCGCCGCATCGATGAACCATTTCATTTCAGCCAGTTGCTGCTGCTTGCTCAGGCTGGATGGCTGGAATTCCTTGTCGATCCAGGATTGCGCCTGTTTGGCGTCGGCCAGGGCCGCATTCGACACGAGCATGGCCACCGCCGCGAAGACCGTGAACTTCAATTTCATCGTGAATCTCCTTTCGTTTTACCGGCTGCCTGCTGGCGGCCGGCCTCCATCAACACCGGCAAGCCGGTTATCCCCAACGCATTACAACGACTAACAAGACAAAACTGAGGGCGGCGCCTATCGCCTGCTGCATTTCCGTAAACCCCGCCCACGCCAGGTTGACGTAGGCCGCCGTGAGCAAGCCAATGAACAAACGGTCGCCGCGCGTGGTGGGCATGGGCAAGAAGCCCTTGCGCGCGATGCTGGGCGAACGGCATTGCCACACCGTCATGCCAACCAGCATCAAGCCTATGCAAATGAAAAAAATGGCCACTTCCGGCGTCCAGGCCATCCAGCCGAAGAGGCTGGCTGTGCTATCGGTATTTTCCATGTCAGACCCTCCCCATCGCGAAACCCTTGGCGATGTAATGGCGCACGAACCAGATCACCAGCGCGCCGGGCACGATGGTCAAGACGCCGGCGGCCGCCAGCACGCCCCAGTCCATGCCGGCCGCCGACACCGTGCGCGTCATGGTGGCGGCAATCGGCTTGGCATTAACGGAAGTCAAGGTACGCGCCAACAGCAATTCCACCCAGCTGAACATGAAACAGAAGAAGGCCGTCACGCCCACGCCCGACTTGATCATCGGCAAGAAGATGCGGAGGAAAAAGCGCGGAAAGCTGTAGCCGTCGATATACGCCGTCTCGTCGATTTCCTTCGGCACGCCGGACATGAAACCTTCCAGTATCCACACGGCCAGCGGCACGTTGAACACCATGTGCGCCAGCGCCACGGCCAGATGCGTATCCATCAGGCCCACCGTCGAATACAGCTGGAAGAAGGGCACGAGGAAGACGGCGGGCGGCGTCATGCGGTTGGTCAAGAGCCAGAAGAACAGATGCTTGTCGCCGACAAAGTTATAGCGGGAAAAGGCATACGCGGCCGGCAAGGCGACGGTGACCGACATCACCATGTTCAGCGCCACGTAAATCATGGAATTGATGTAACCGCTGTACCACGATGGGTCCGTAAAGATGGTCTTGTAGTTGGCGAACGTCAGGTGTTCAGGCCACAAGCTCAGCACGCCGACGATTTCTTCGTTGGTCTTGAGCGACATATTGAGCATCCAGTAGATGGGCAATAGCGAGCCCAGCAGGAAGACGATCAGGATGGTGGCACTGATTTTCTTGTGCATCATTTCTGGTCTCCCGTGCCGACTCGCTGCATCCACGTGTACAGCACAAAGCAGAACAGCAGGATGATCAGGAAATAGATCAGCGAGAACGCCGAGGCCGGTCCCAGGTCGAACTGGCCCACGGCCTTTTGCGTCAGGTATTGCGACAAAAAGGTGGTGGCATTGCCGGGGCCGCCACCGGTCAGCACGAACGGTTCCGTGTAGATCATGAAACTGTCCATGAAGCGCAGCAAGACGGCGATCATCAGCACATTGCGCAGTTTCGGCAGCTGGATGTAGCGGAACACGGCCAGGCGCGAGGCGCCGTCGATGCGTGCCGCCTGGTAATACGCGTCGGGAATGGCGCGCAGACCCGCATAGCACAGCAGCACGACCAATGGCGTCCAGTGCCAGACATCCATCACCATCACCGTCAGCCAGGCGTCGAGCGAGTTGCCGTTGTAGTTGTAGTCAAATCCCAATTGATTCAAGGTGTAGCCCATCAGGCCGATGTCGCCGCGGCCAAAGATTTGCCAGATGGTGCCCACCACGTTCCACGGTATCAACAGGGGCAGCGCGATCAGCACCAGCGCCAGCGACGCCTTCCAGCCCTCGGCCGGCATGCACAGGGCAATCAAAATACCGAGCGGAATCTGGATCGCCAGCACGGAGCCGGAAAACAGCAACTGGCGCAGCAAGGCGCTGTGCAGGTCGCCGTCCAGCATGACCATGCGGAACCATTCGGTGCCGACGAATACCTTTTGCGTGGGGCTCAGGATGTCTTGCACGGAATAATTCACCACCGTCATCAGCGGCAGGATGGCGGAAAAGGCCACGCACAGCAGCACGGGCAGGATCAGCAGCCAGGCGCGGCGGTTGTTATCGGTTTTACCGTTAGGTATCATCAGGCCATCCGCTTATCGTTGACATAGAAAAGGGTGCGTTGCGGCGGAAAGCGCAGCCGTACAGCATCTCCCGCGACGGCGTCGATGGCGCGCAGCTTGGCCGCCACCGTCGCGCCGCCCAGCTGAAATTGCGCCAGGTAATGCGTGCCCATGTTGCGTACGGCAGTCACCGTGGCGTCCAGGCAGTGCTCACCACGTTCGCCGTCCTCGCCGCCCTCGCCTGCCCGCAGGCATTCGACGAATTCCGGCCGCACGCCCAAGGTGACTTTGCCTTGCACCCCTAGCAGCGCCGCGCGCGCGGCGGCGGACATGGCCAGCGGCTGGCCCGCCACCCTTGCCCCGCCATCGTCCAGGGTGCAATCGAGCAAGTTCATGCCCGGGTTGCCGATGAAATAGCCGACAAACGTGTGCTCGGGTTCCTCGAACAGCGCTTGCGCGCTGCCCGTCTGCACCACCTCGCCCTGCGTCATGACGACCACCTGGTCGGCAAAGGTCAGCGCTTCCACCTGGTCGTGCGTGACGTAGATCAGGGACAATTTCAGTTCGTGATGGATTTCCTTGAGTTTCCGGCGCAACAGCCATTTCAAATGCGGATCGATCACCGTCAGCGGCTCGTCGAACAGCACGGCCGCCACGTCCGGGCGCACGAGCCCGCGTCCCAGCGAAATCTTTTGCTTGGCGTCCACGGACAAGCCACTGGCGCGCAGTTTCAAGTCGCCCGTCAGCTCCAGCATCTGCGCCACCTGCTGCACGCGCTTTTTCACCTCGATCTCTTTCCAGCCGCGATTGCGCAGCGGAAACGCCAGGTTGTCGTGCACGGTCATGGTGTCGTAGATGACGGGAAACTGGAACACTTGCGCGATATTGCGCGCTTCCGTGGGCAGCTGCGTCACATCCTTGCCGTCGAACAGCACCTTGCCATGCGACGGTTTCACCAGGCCGGAAATAATGTTGAGCAAGGTCGTCTTGCCGCAGCCGGACGGCCCCAGCAAGGCGTAGGCGCCGCCGTCCTGCCACGCCATGCTCATGGGCCGCAGCGCATAGTCGGCGGGTGCCGCCGGGTTCGGTTTGTAGGCGTGGGCCAGGTCGACCAGTTCGATGCGCGCCATGTCACACTCCTCCTTGCACAGGGGCAAACAGCAGGCCGCCATGGTCCGCAAAAATCAGCAGGGCATGCGGCTGGCAATACACGGTGCAGGCGCTGCCGATGTCCAGGTTGTGCACGCCGCCCAGTTGCGCCACCAGGGCCAGCTCGCCACGGCGCGCATGCACATAGGTTTCCGAGCCGCTGATTTCGGCCAGATCCACCGTCGCTGCGATGGCCACGTCGCCATCGGACTGGGGTGATAAATGCAGGCTGTGGGCGCGCACGCCGAGGATCACCTGCGTGCTGTCGCCCAGGCGGGCGCGCTGCTCGCCGCTCAGGTGGATGGACAAGCCGTCCGCCGCCCGCGCCACGCCCTGCGCATCGACGCGCGCGGGAATCAGGTTGATGGGCGGGTCGCTGAAGGTGCGCGCCACATCGATGGAATTGGGCGCGTTGAAGACGTCCAGCGTCGGCCCCTGCTGCAGCAAGCGTCCCTCGTGCAGCACGGCCACGTGGCCGCCCAGCTGCAGCGCTTCCAGCGGCTCCGTGGTCGCGTACACGACCGTCGTGCTGCCGCTGGAAAACAGTTCCGTCAATTCGCGGCGCAATTCCTCGCGCAGTTTGTAGTCGAGGTTCACCAATGGCTCATCGAGCAGCAACAGGGAGGCATCCTTGATCAGCGCGCGCCCCAGCGCCGTGCGCTGCTGCTGGCCGCCCGAGAGTTCCCCGGGCGTGCGCTGCAAATACGGCGTGATATGCAGGCGCTCGGCCAGCGCCAGCACCTTGGCGCGGATCTGCTCCTCCGGCACCTTGCGCAAGCGCAAGGGCGAGGCGATATTGTCGTACACGGTAAAGGCCGGATAGTTGATGAATTGCTGGTACACCATGGCCAGGTTGCGCTTACTGACGGGCACGCCCGTCACGTCGACGCCATCGGCCGTCAGCGTGCCGCCGCTGGGCTTGTCCAGGCCCGCCATCACGCGCATCAGGGTGGTCTTGCCGGCACGCGTGGTGCCCAGCAAGACGTTGATGGCGCCCGGCACCAGCGCCAGCGACATCGGATATAAATAATCGTCAGCCCCCTGCTTCCTGCTGATCCTGTCCAGTACCAGTTGCACGCGCGTCTCCTCCGGTGATGGTTTCCTGTTCTTCGCCGCACCCTCTGCGGGGCGCGGTCGCCAGCGTGTTATTCCTACGGCAACACGGGATGCTGCAACAGCCAGGCATCGAGCCTGCCCGCCGTCTCGCGCGGCAGGTGCAGGCCCAGCTTGGAGCGCCGCCACAGGATGTCGGCCGCGCTGACGGCCCATTCATTGCGCCGCAAATAGTCGACTTCCGCCGCGTACAGGCCGGCGGCGATTGCCTCGCCCATGGACGCCATATCCTTGCGCCCATCGAGCAGCACATGGATGCGCGTGCCGTAGGCGCGCGCATAGCGCGCCACCAGCGCCGCCGGCAGCCACGCATAGTCGCACTGCAAGCCTTGCACAAACTGGCCGAACTCGCGCACGGCCCGATTCTGCGGCGTGCTGCCGAACACATCGCCGCCGGGCAGGCAGGCGTTGGCCGTCCAGGCTGGCCGTGTATTGCCCAGCAAGGGCGCCAGCACATCAAGCGCTTCCTCGGCCAGCTTGCGGAAGGTGGTGATCTTGCCGCCGAAAACACTCAGCAGCGGCGCGCCTTCCTGGTCCAGCTCGAAGCGGTAATCGCGCGTGACGGCCTTGGCGTCGGCGGATGCGTCTTCCACCAGCGGGCGCACGCCCGCATACGTCCAGACCACGTCAGCCGGCACAATGGGCTTGCTGAAATAATAACTGGAAAGCTCGCACAAGTAACGAATTTCCGCGTCATCGATTTCCACCTTGCCGCGCTCGCCATGATAGTCGAGGTCGGTGGTGCCGATCAGCGTGAAATCATGCTCATACGGAATGGCAAACACGATGCGTCCATCGGGATGCTGGAAGATGTAGGCATGATCATGCGCGAACAGGCGCTTGACGACGATATGGCTGCCCTTGATCAAACGCAAATGCCGGTGCGGTGCGGCGGGCGCCGCCTGCTGCAGGAACTCGGCCGTCCACGGCCCGGCCGCATTGACGACGCCGCGCGCGCGCACGGACAACTCACGTCCATCGCGTTGCAGCAGGGTCGCCTGCCAGGCAGCGTCCGCACCCGCGCCGTCGCGCCGCAGGGCCGTGCAGCGCGTCTGCGTCAGCACGTGCGCGCCCTTGTCGGCCGCATCGATGGCGTTCAGCACCACCAGGCGCGCATCGTCGACCCAGCCATCGGAATACACGAAGCCGCGCTTGAACTCAGGTTTTAACGGTTGTCCCGCCGCGTGCCGCGTCAGGTCGATGCCTTGCGAGGCAGGCAGGATTTCGCGCTTCGCCAGCATGTCGTAGAGAAACAAGCCGGCGCGTATCAGCCAGGCGGGGCGCTGGCCCTTGGCGTGCGGCATGACGAAGCGCAAGGGCCACATGATGTGCGGCGCCGAGCGCAGCAGCACTTCGCGCTCGATCAGCGCCTTGCGCACGAGGCCGAACTCATAGTATTCGAGGTAGCGCAGGCCGCCATGTATCAGCTTGGTGGATGCCGACGAGGTGTGCGCGGCCAGGTCGTCTTTTTCGCACAGCACCACGGACAAGCCCCGCCCGGCCGCGTCGCGCGCGATGCCGGCGCCGTTGATGCCGCCGCCCACCACCAGCAGGTCGCATGCCATCGCCGGCTGCGGCACTGTGTCGATTCCCTGCTGCAGTGAGGCCATCGGGACTCCATCGTTATCAAGGACAAGCGACCAAGAAAGACTAGGCACGCCCGGCGACTGTGGTTAAGATCAATATGGATGTCATACGAATGCAATATGGATAAGATTACGCCATAAATCGAACTCATAGCAACATGTTTTCACCCAGATTTGTTCGATTTTGTTCGCTTATGCAATTTTAAAGAGACACGCCCATGAATTTGAATCCCCGCCAGCGCCGCTTGCTTGAAGTGGTGCGCCAGAAAGTCACCATGTCGGTCGAGGAGTTGGCCCAGCAACTCGACGTCACGCCGCAAACCGTGCGGCGCGATGTCAAGCAGATGGAAGAAGCGCGCCTGCTGGCCCGCTATCACGGCGGCGTGGGCTTGCCCTCGTCCGTGGAAAACATCGATTACAGCCAGCGCCAGGTATTCAACAGCGACGCCAAGCGGCGCATCGCCGCCGCCGTGGCCACGCAAGTGCCGCATGGCTGTTCGCTCCTGATCAATATCGGCACCACCACCGAAGAAGTGGCGCGCGCGCTGGGACAGCACACGGGCTTGCACGTGGTGACGAACAACCTGAACGTGGCCGCCATCCTGGCCGACAACGCCGCCTGCGAAGTCATCGTGGCCGGCGGCGTGGTGCGCGGACGCGACCGTGGCATCGTGGGTGAAGCCACCATCGACTTCATCCGCCAGTTCAAGGTCGACATCGGCATCATCGGCATTTCCAGCATCGACGAAGACGGCAGCCTGCGCGACTTCGACGCGCGCGAAGTGAAGGTGGCGCAAGCCATCATCGAGCAGTCGCGCGAAGTGTGGCTGGTGGCTGACCAGCATAAATTCGGCCGCAAGGCGCTGGTGCGCCTGGCCGATCTGGCGCAAATCGATATCTTGTTTACGGATGCGCCGCCGCCGGCCCGCTTTACCGACGTACTGCGCGACGCGGGCGTAAAGGTGGTGCTGGCCTGATGGCCGCCAGGTCTGCATGAAACACTGTCGCGTGGGCAATACGGCAAGTAGGGGCTAGCGCAGCGAATGATCTGAAATATTTATCAATTCGGCAAAAAAGCTGTTACCATTGATGCAACATGAGTTATTTTTTTAATCTTCCTCTCCGGCAATACGATTACCCGCTTGATATTGCTTTTTATCTATCCAGAGCAAGAAAATGAGGAAATACTCTTAGCCGGTCAGTGATTTCCTGTGAAAACAGTGTTAAAACTACCTCAAGCACGATGATTATTCCCCAACAAACCACTCGACAGCAAGCGTGAAGGCCTTGACCATGCCGGTAACGCCGCCCAGTGAAGGAAAAGAAATGAGCCATAATTTTGAAACGGCCGCCTCGCCGCAAGCCGCCCATCCCAACAGCGTTCCCGTCAGCGAGCTGGAAGCCCATCTCGGCTACTGGCTGCGTTTCGTCTCCAACCACGTTTCCCACAGTTTCCAGAAAAAGGCGGAAGCCAATGGCGTGACGGTATCCGAATGGGTGGTGCTGCGCGAAATGTTCCGCCTGGGCTGCACCTCGCCCACGGTGCTGGCGCAAGTGTCCGGCATGAGCAAGGGCGCCGTGTCGAAGCTGATCGACCGCCTGGAAAGCAAGGGCATGGTCAGCAAGTCCATCCTGCTGGCCGACCGCCGCCAGCATTCGATCGAACTGACCACGGAAGGCGAAGCGCTGGTGCCCGTGCTGGCCGAGATGGCCGACCAGAACGACGAGGAATTCTTCGGCAAGCTGCCGCGCCAGCTGCGCGACGACCTGCTCGAGGCGATGAAGGAAGTGGCGCGCACGCATCAGCTCAAGAGCGCGCCCCTGAATTAAAGCCGCTTGCGGCAAGGGTGGCACGCTGGCATGGGCGCTTCGGCTATGATGCTGGACTGACCGTCTACCAGGAACACGTATGGCCCTGCACATCGAAACCCCTCTGCTCAACTCGCGCGCCCTGAGCCTGCACAGCGACCGCGCCGTCTGGCTCAAGCTCGAAGCCTTGCAGCCGCCCGGCTCCTTCAAGATCCGCGGCATCGGCCTCGCTTGCGAAGAATACGCGCGGCGCGGCGCCAGCCGTTTCATCTCTTCTTCCGGCGGCAATGCCGGCATCGCCGTCGCCTATGCGGGACGCCAGCTGGGCATTCCCGTCATCGTCGTGGTGCCGGAAACGACCAGCGCGCGGGCCAGGGCCCTGATCGCGCAGGAAGGCGCCGAAGTCATCGTGCACGGCGCCGCCTGGCAAGAGGCCAACGCGCTGGCGCAAGCCATGCTCACGCCGCAAGACGCTTTCCTGCATCCGTTCGACGATCCGCTGCTGTGGCAGGGCCACGCGGGCATGATCGATGAAGTGGCCAGCGCTGGCCTGAAACCGGACGCGGTGGTGCTGTCGGTGGGCGGCGGCGGCCTGCTGGCCGGCGTGGCCGAAGGCTTGCAGCGCAACGGCTGGGACGACGTGGCGCTGCTGGCCGTGGAAACCGAAGGCGCAGCCTCGCTGGCCGCCGCCGTGGCCGCGCGCGAACACGTGGCCCTGCCCGCCGTGAGCAGCATCGCCACTTCGCTGGCCGCGCGCCAGGTGTGCGCGCAAGCCTACGCCATCAGCCAGACGCGCCTGCTGCACAGCGTGGTGGTCTCGGACAAGGCCGCCGTCGATGCCTGCCAGCGCTTTATAGACGACCAGCGCCTGGTGGTGGAGCCGGCCTGCGGCGCGGCGCTGGCCGCCATCTACGGCAAGGTGCCGGCACTGGCGCCCTACCGCAATGTGCTCGTCATCGTCTGCGGCGGCGTCACTGCCACCACGCAACAGCTCGACCACTGGACTGCCACTCTGTAATACCTACGGCGCCGCCTCCAGCAGCGCCACGCCATCGCGGCCCTGCCCCTTGGCGGCATACAGGGCCTGGTCCGCCAGGTCCAGCAATTGCGCCGGCGTCAGCGCGCCTTCGCGGAAGATGGCGATGCCGACGCTGGTCGTCACCGGCAGCGGGCCGTTGGCCAGGTCAAAGGGCAGGCGGATGGCGTCGATGATCTTCGCGCCGATCTGGCGCACTTCTGCCGCGCTGTTCACGCCTTCGAGAATGATCACGAATTCATCGCCGGCCAGGCGCGCCACCAGGTCGCTGGCGCGCACGCTGCGCACCAGCCGCGCGGCGAATTCCTTCAGCACCTCGTCGCCCGCCTTGTGCCCCAGGCTGTCGTTGATGGCCTTGAAACGGTCGATATCGAGATAGGCCAGCGCCATCGGCGCGCGCGCCACGCGGGTGCGCTGCATGCTTTGCGCCAGCTGTTCGTCGAAGCGGCGCCGGTTGGCGATGCCCGTCAGGGTGTCGGTGGCGGCGGCAAACTGCAGCGCCGTATGCACCGCCTTGGTCTTGGTGATTTCGTGGATCAGGCCATACACGCCATCCACCGTGCCGCTCTCGCCCACATCGGGCACATAGCTGGTCTGGAAGGAGCGCCGGCCTGCCTCCCCCCCGCCGTCGATGGTGAATTCATATTCGACCGCCTCGCCCGCGAAGGCGCGCTGCAGGTAGGCTTCGCGCAATTGATACGCCTCTTCGCCCAGCACGTCGCGTATCGACTGCATCATGCTCTCCTTGCGCGACCGGCCGAACCATTTTTCAAACGTCGCGTTGATGAACTGGTAGCGGTGCTCGCGGTCGATGTAGACGATCACCACGGGGACATGGTCCGTCAGCAGCTTCAAGCGCCGTTCGCTGTCGCGCGTCTGCGCCTCGGCGATTTCACGCTCGGCCACCAGCGAGTAAAAATCGCGGCTCAAGTCGCCGATTTCATCGCGCCGCTCGATCTGCAGCGCCTCGATGCCCAGGCGCTGGCGGCGGATCTGGTGCACCTGGCGGCGCAAGCGCTCCAAAGGCTGCAGCAGGCGCAGCACCACGCGCCAGCCGGCCAGCCCCGCCAGCGCCGCCAGCAGCACGGCGGCCAGCAGGATCTTGCTGCGGATGGCGTGCAGCGGCGCGAACGCGTCACTCATGGGATAGACGGACGCCAGTATCCAGCCCGTCGAGGCGATGCGGTGGTAGGCGAACAAGGCATCGACGCCTTGCGTGGTGGTGCCCGTCAGCCAGCCCTCGAAGCCCTGCATGGCGCGCCGCGTCGGTTCGCTGATGGGGCCATGCGCATCGATATGCTGCATGATGCGCGACTTGTCGGGATGCTCGACGATGACGCCTTCGCTGGTCATGATGTACAGATAGCCACCCGTGCCCGGCTTGAGCGCGCCCAGGCGCCCCAGGAAATCGGGCTGGCGCAGGTTCACGCTGGCCGCCAGCACATAGCGCACGGCGCCCTGCGCGTCGAACACGGGTTGTGTCACTACCACCAGGGGCATGCCGGAAATGCTGCCGTTAAGTGGCGCGGAAATCACCGAACGCCGGGTCGCCAGCGTCTGGTCGAAATACGGGCGGCCTTTCAGGTTCATCCCCGCCTGCGGCTTGACGGGGCCCATGCTGGCCAGCAGGGAGCCATCGGTGGCCGCCACACCGGCCGTGTAGAACTCCTTGCCCAGCACCGTTTGCGCGGCCAGGAAACGCTGCAGGCCGGCGCCATCGTGCGCGCCGCTGGCCGCCAGGCTGTCCGCCATGGCGCGCAGCACATTGCGCTTGGCGTCGAGTTCTTCATCGATGAAAACGGCGGCGCTGGCCAGCGATACGTACTGCTGGCGTCCCGTCACATCGCGCATGCCGCGCTCGGCCACGCTCAGGGTGGCCAGCGCCAGCGAGGCCACGGCCGCCAGCACGAGCAGGAAGACGACCACGCTCATGCGCGCCTTCAGGCTGGCAGGCAGGCGCCGGCGCAGCAGTTTGCGCAATCTCATACGCATCGTCATCACGCCGTCACAGCCGCTGCTGCAAATGCCGGCACAGGCGCGCGACCGATTCTTGCAGCGCCAGCACCTCGGTGTCGAGGCTCAGCGCGGGCGACAGCGGCGCCTCGTAGGGAGCGGAAACACCCGTGAATTGCACGATCTGGCCCGCGCGCGCCTTGGCATACAGGCCTTTCGGATCGCGCGCCTCGCACTCGGCCAGCGGCGTGCTGACATGGACTTCGATGAAATGCGCCGCGCCGACGATGTCGGCGGCCATGGCCCGGTCGGCGCGGTACGGCGAAATGAAGGCGGCGATGACGGTCAATCCCGCCGCGTTCATCAGGCGCGCCACTTCAGCCGTGCGGCGGATGTTTTCATGCCGGTCTTGCGGCGTAAAACCCAGGTCGCGGTTCAGGCCATGGCGCAGCTGGTCGCCGTCGAGCAGTGCCACGGCGCAGCCCTGCGCCTTGAGCGCCTGCGCCAGCGCCAGCGCGATGCTGGTCTTGCCGGCGCCGCTCAAGCCCGTCAGCCAGACCGTGGGGTGTTGTGCTGCTGTCATCACACTGCCTCTCTGTTATAGAGCTGGCAATATAACAAAGCCGTGCCGGAAAGGACAGATTTTCAGGCCACGCTGCGCGCCTCAAGCAGCAATTGTCGTATCTCGGGTACGCAGGAGCCGCAATTGCCGCCCGCCTTGACGCAGGCCGTCACCTGCGCCGTCGTCGTCAGCTTTTGCTCCACGATGGCGGCGCAAATGGTGTTGCGCCCCACGCCAAAGCACGAGCACACGGTGGGACCGGCGTCGACGCCCTTGCCGATGGGCTGGCCCAGCAGCACGCCGGCGCGGTCCGCCGCATCCATTTGCGCGTGCGCAAACAGGCCCGCCAGCCAGCTGCGCGACGGCAGGTCGGGACGCGGCGAGACATACACGCATTGCGCAATGCGCCCTTCGTCCAGGTGCACGGCGCGGTACACGCCGGCGCTGGCGTCCGCGTAATCGAGCCAGTCGGCCTTGTCGTCCGTGACGCCGAGCAGCGCGCGCGCCCAGGCGCCCAGATCCTCGATGCGCTGGCGGCCCGCCAGTTCATAGCGCAGGAATTGCTCGCCCTGGATACGCGTCCAATGCGCCACGCCGTCCAGGTTCAAGGGCGTGCGGCTCAGCACAAACGCATGCCAGTGCACGCGGAACTGCTCGATGCGCACGGGCGTGTGCTTGAATTCGGGCTCGCCCGAGACGGGATCGACGACCGGGTTGACGACGGCGCCCACGCGCGCGTCGGAAGCATTCGCGTCGCTCCAGTGGATCGGCACGAAGACCTGGCCGCGCGCGATGCCGCCGCCGTGCACGACGCGCGCCACCATCGCGCCCCAGGCGCTGGAGATGCGCGCCAGCTCGCCTTCGCGCACGCTGTACAGCAGCGCATCCTGCGGGTGGAGGTCGATGAACGCTTCGGCGACATGGCCCGACAATTTTGCCGCCTTGCCCGTGCGCGTCATCGTATGCCACTGGTCGCGCACCCTGCCCGTGTTGAGGATCAGCGGATACTCTGCGTCGGGCGCATTGCGCGGTGCGCGCGGCGGCGTGGGCACGAAGCGCGCACGGCCATCCGCATGCGCGAAACGGCCGTCGCCGAACAGCCGTGCCCGGCCCTGCGGCCACTGCTGCGGCGCCAGCGCGTCGTATTGCGCCACATCGAGCTTGTCCAGGCCCGCCAGGTTGAACAGGCGCGCCGTTTCTGCCCCGTTGCGGAAGGTGGACAGGCGCGCATGTTCGGCAAAAATCGTTTGCGGCGAGGTGAAATCGAAGCCCGCATAGCCCATGCGCGTGGCCACCTCGCACAGCACCTGCCAGTCGGCGCGCGCCGCGCCGGGCGCCGGCAAGAAGGCGCGCTGGCGCGAGATCCGGCGCTCCGAATTGGTCACCGTGCCATCCTTCTCGCCCCAGCCCAGCGCTGGCAGCAGCACGTCGGCATGGACATTCGTATCCGACTCGGCGCTGATGTCCGACACCACCACCAGTTCGCACTTGGCCAGCGCGCGGCGCACCTGGTCGGCGTCCGGCATGCTGACGAGCGGATTGGTGGCGATGATCCACACGGCTTTGACCTTGCCCGCTTCGATCGCGTGGAACAGTTCCACGGCTTTCAGGCCAGGCTTGTACGCCATGCGCGGCGAGTCCCAGAAGGTTTGCACGGTGTCGCGGTGCAGGGGATTATCCAGTTCCAGGTGCGCCGCCAGCATGTTGGCCAGCCCCCCTACCTCACGCCCGCCCATGGCGTTCGGCTGGCCCGTGAGGGAAAACGGCCCCATGCCGGGCTGGCCGATGCGCCCCGTCGCCAGGTGGCAGTTGATGATGCTGTTGACCTTGTCCGTGCCGGAAGACGACTGGTTGACGCCCTGCGAGAAGGCCGTGACGACCTTGCGCGTGGCGGCAAAGGCCTGGTAAAACGCCAGCAAGGCAAGGGGGTCGACCTTGCAGATTTTCGCCACCTGCAAAGGATCTGAACAGTCGACATGGGCCGCAGCCAGCGCTGCGTCGAGTCCCGCACTGTGCTGCGTGACGAACGCATCGTCGATCACGCCTTCCTGCGCCAGATAGCACAGCAAGCCGTTGAACAGCCACACATCGGTGCCCGGCTTCACGGGCAAATGGACATCGGCCAGCTCGCAGGTGGCCGTGCGGCGCGGGTCGATCACCACCAGTTTCATCTCCGGCCGGGTTTCGCGGATGCGGGCGATGCGCTGGAACAGGATCGGATGGCACCAGGCCGTGTTCGAACCCACCAGCACCACCATGTCGGCCAGTTCCAGGTCTTCATAGCAGCCCGGCACGATATCCTCGCCGAACGCGCGCTTGTGTCCCGCCACGGCCGACGACATGCACAGGCGCGAATTGGTGTCGATATTCGCGCTGCCCACATAGCCTTTCATGAACTTGTTGGCCACGTAATAATCTTCCGTCAGCAGCTGGCCCGAGACATACAGGGCGACGGCGTCGGGGCCATGTTCATCGATGATGGCACGCAAGCCGCCGGCCACCCGGTCCAGCGCGGCATCCCAGGAAGCCGGCTGCAAGACGCCGTCGATGCGCACCTGCGGCTGTAGCAAACGGTTGTCGAGGCCAAGGGTGTCGCCCAGCGCCGAGCCTTTCACGCACAGCTTGCCCAGATTGGCCGGGTGCGCGGCATCGCCGGCGATGCGGATGGCGCCATCGGGCAGGCGTGTCGCTTCCACGCCGCAGCCGACGCCGCAGTACGGGCAAGTGGTTTTTACGGGCGTGCAGCTTGTCATGAGATGTCCTGTCAGGCAGCCTGGCCGCACAGGGCCTGGCCAAACAATAAATGGGAGCGCAGCGCGCTGATGTCGCGGCGCTGCTGGATCAGGTCGAAATACCAGGGACCGTCCTGCACCTCGCCATACAGTACGGCGCCCACCAGGCGGCTGCCCTGCACCACCAGGCGCTTGTAGACACCGCGACGCGGATCGCGCAGCACCAGGTCTTCGCTGCCTTCGCCACCGAGGATGTCGCCGGCCGAATACAGGTCGATGCCCGTCACTTTCAATTTGGTGGCGCTGGCCTGCTGCACATAGCGCCGGTGGCCCGCGCCGGCCAGGTGCGCGCCGCACACGCGCGCCTGTTCCCAGATGGGCGCCACCAGGCCGAACGTGGCGCGGCGGTGCTGCACGCATTCGCCCACCGCGTACACGCGCGGGTCATAGCTTTGCAGGCAGTCATCGACGACGATGGCCCGCTCGCAGTGCAGGCCGGCCGCTTGCGCCAGCGCGATGTTGGGGCGCACGCCGGCCGTCATCACCACCAGGTCGGCGGGGATCGACGTACCGTCGACAAAGCGAACGCCCTGCACCCGGTCGGTGCCAAGGATTTCCGCCGTTTGCGCGTGCATCAAAAACCGCAGGCCGCGCGCTTCCAGCGCCGTTTTCAGCAGCATCGATGCGGGTGCGTCCAGCTGCTGGTTCATCAGGGCGCCGCTCATGTGCACCACCGTCACATCCATGCCCTGGCGCTGCAAGCCGTTGGCCGCTTCCAGCCCCAGCAAGCCGCCGCCGATGACCACCGCGTGGCGGTGCGTGCGCGCCGCCTGCAGCATGGTATCGACGTCGCTGATGTCGCGAAAACCGATCACGCCGGGCAGCACGTGGCCCGGCACGGGCACGATGAACGGCGTCGATCCGGTGGCCAGCAGCAGGCGGTCATAGGCTACCGTGATGCCGGACCGCGCCTCTACCTTACGCGCCTGGCGGTCGATGCGCACCACCGGGTCGCCCGCGTGCAGGGTGATGCCGTTTTGCGCATACCAATGGCGCGTGTGCAGCATGATGTCGTCCACCGTCTTTTCGCCGGCCAGTACGGGCGACAGCAAAATGCGGTTGTAATTGCCGTGCGGTTCGGCGCCGAAGACGGTGATGTCGTACAGGTCGGGGGCCAGTTTCAGCAACTCCTCGACCGTGCGCATGCCGGCCATGCCGTTGCCGACCACGACTAAAGACGGCCGTGCGGAGGTGTTCATATGGCCACCCACACCATGCCACCAAACACGCGTGCGGGCCAGGCGGCGACCGAGTGCTCGGGCGCCTCGATGCACTCGCCGCTGGCCAGGTCGAAATGCTGCTTGTAGATGGGCGAAGCGACGACGACGCGCTCGCCGATGCTGCCCACCAGTCCCCGCGAGAGCACGGAAGCGCCCGCGTTCGGGTCGACATTGTCGATCGCGTACACGCGCGGCGCGGCATCGCCGATGCGGAACACGGCCACGTGGCGCCCGTTCAACAATGCGCACACGCCCGTGTCGGGCACGATGTCGGTCAAGGGGCAGATGGCCACCCAGTTGTCGGCGCTGGCGCCGGACAGTTCATTCATCGCATTCATGGCTCAAGCCTCCACGGCAAGGATGGGGATCACGCTGCTGCGGCGTTCAATCAGCGTGGCGGGCCGGATCTGGCCCCGCTCTTCCACGAACACCACGTTTTCATCGTTCTTCTCGCTGTTGACGAAATGGCGGAAACGCTGGCGCACGGCAGGGTCGGTGACGGCCGCTTTCCATTCGCAGGCGTAGGTGTCGACCACGTGCTGCATGTCCGCTTCCAGCTCGTGGGCGATGCCCAGGCGGTCGGCCACGACGACGGCTTTCAGGTAATCGAGGCCCCCTTCCAGGTTGTCACGCCACACGCTGGTGCGCTGCAGGCGGTCGGCCGTGCGCACATAAAACATCAGGAAGCGGTCGACGTAGCGCACCAGGGTGGCTTCATCGAGATCGGACGCCAGCAGTTCCGCATGGCGCGGCTTCATGCCGCCATTGCCGCACACGTACAGGTTCCAGCCCTTTTCCGTGGCGATCAGGCCGATGTCCTTGCCCTGCGCCTCGGCGCATTCGCGCGTGCAGCCCGACACGCCGAACTTGATCTTGTGCGGCGTGCGCAAGCCCTTGTAGCGGTTTTCCAGCTGAATGGCAAAGCCCACGCTGTCGGCCACGCCATAACGGCACCAGGTGGAACCGACGCATGATTTCACCGTGCGCAAGGATTTGCCGTAGGCGTGGCCCGATTCGAAGCCGGCCGCGATCAGCTCTTCCCAGATGGCCGGCAACTGGTCGACGCGCGCGCCGAACAGGTCGACCCGCTGGCCGCCCGTGATCTTGGTGTATAGCCCGTATTTTTTCGCCACCATGCCCACGGCGATCAAGCCGTCGGCCGTCACTTCGCCACCCGGCATGCGCGGCACCACCGAATACGTGCCATCCTTCTGTATATTGCCGAGAAAGTAATCGTTACTGTCCTGCAGGCTGGCGTGCACGGGTGACAGCACGAAATCGTTCCAGCACGAGGCGAGGATATTTGCCGCCACGGGCTTGCACACGTCGCAGCCCAGGCCCTGGCCGTGCGCGCCCAAGAGTTCGCCGAAGCTGCGGAGCTTGCCGACACGCACCAGATGGTGCAGCTCCTGGCGCGAGTACGCAAAGTGTTCGCACACGTGATTGTTGACGGCCAGGCCCTGCTTCTGCATTTCCGCCTTCATGATCTGCGTCACCAGCGGCACGCAGCCGCCGCAGGCCGTGCCCGCCTTGGTGCAGCTTTTGAGCGCGCCTATCGTCGTCGCGCCCTCGGCCACGGCGGTGCACAGCGCGCCTTTCGAGACGTCGTTGCACGAGCAGATTTGCGCCGCATCGGGCAAGGCGTCGACGCCCAGGCCCGCCTTTTGCTGGCCGTCGGCCTGCGGCAGGATCAGGAATTCGGGGGATGCCGGCAGCTCGATTTTATTCAGCATCATTTGCAGCAAGGTGCCGTATTCGCTGGCGTCGCCCACCATCACGCCGCCCAGCAGATATTTTCCGCAATCGGAGACGACGATCTTCTTGTAGATCTGCTTGCGCTCGTCCATGAACTGGTAGGAGCGGCTGCCCGGCGCATTGCCGTGCGGGTCGCCCAGGCTGGCCACGTCCACGCCCATCAGTTTGAGCTTGGTGCTCATGTCGGCGCCCTTGAACGACGCTTCGCCCGCTTCTCCTCCCTCCTCCTGCAACAGGTGGCGCGCCGCGATGCGCGCCATTTCATAGCCGGGCGCCACCAGGCCGAACACCAGGCCGCCCCACAGCGCGCATTCGCCGATGGCATAAATGTCCGGGTCGGAGGTGACGCAGCGGTCGTCGATGGCGATGCCGCCGCGCGGCCCCACGTCCAGGCCACAGGCGCGCGCCAGTTCGTCACGGGGACGGATGCCGGCCGAGAAGACGATCATGTCCGCTTCCAGGTGGCTGCCGTCGGCAAACTGCATGCGGTGCGTGGCCGCTGCACCGTCGACGATGGCCAGGGTGTTCTTTTGCGTGTGCACGGTCACGCCCAGCTCCTCGATCTTGCGGCGCAGGACGCGCGCGCCGCCTTCATCGACTTGCACGGCCATCAGGCGCGGCGCGAATTCCACCACGTGGGTGTCGAGCTTCAGGTCGCGCAAGGCTTTCGCGCATTCGAGGCCCAGCAAGCCGCCGCCGATGACCACCCCCGTCTTTGATTTTCCGCCCCAGGCCAGCATGGCTTCCAGGTCTTCGATGGTGCGGTAGACGAAGCAGCCATCGCGCTCCTTGCCCGGCAGCGGCGGCACGAACGGCGTGGAGCCGGTGGCGAATACCAGCTTGTCGTAAGCCAGTACCTCACCGGTGCTGACGGTGACGCTTTTCGCCACGCGGTCGATGGACACGGCCCGCGCATTGAGCTTCAGCACGACGTTGCCCTTGTCGAAAAAGCCGGGCGCCACCAGGGACAGGTCCTCCGCCGATTTGCCGTTGAAAAATTCGGACAGGTGCACGCGATCGTAGGCGGGGCGCGGCTCTTCGCACAAAACCGTCACGGACAAGTGCGGCGCGTTTTCCAGGGCCAGGCGTTCGAGGAATTTGTGCCCGACCATGCCATGGCCGAGGACGACGATCTTCAGGGGGGGGGTCATTCTGTTCTCCTCAGGCCGCGGCCATATTCGGTTCGGCCGCCAGCCCCGTAAATCGGGCGGCGATGGCGCACAGGGCCGAGATCACCACCAGCGCGCTCAAGATGATCAATGTCTGGCGGATGTCGCCCGTGCCCTTCATCAGGAAACCGGCCGCCACGGCGCCCACGTTGCCGCCCGCGCCGATGATGCCGGCCACGCCACCGAGCGCCTTGCTGTCGATGAAGGGCACCAGTGCATACGTGGCGCCGCACGCCATGTGGGTGAACAGGCCGAAGACCAGCATGGCGATGACGGCATAGGTGACGCTGTCGACTTTGGCAAACCACAGCAAGCCCACGCCTTCGCCGATCATCAGCATGAACAGCAGGGTCACGCGGCTGTTCAAGTTGCCGCGCAGGGCCAGTTTGTCGGAGATCCAGCCACCCAGGGCGCGGGCAAACAAGGCCAGCAAGCCGAAGCTGCCGGCAGCCAGGCCCGCCGATTTCAACGACAGGCCGAAATGGTCGACGTAGTACACGGCGGCGATGTTGTGGATGAAGATTTCGATGCCGAAGCAGGCGCCGTAGGTGACGAACAGCAGCCACACGCGATAGTTGGAACTGGCCGCCTTGAAGCTGGCCCAGCCGCCCTTTTTTCCTTCGATCGCAATGCCGGCCGTGCGCAAGTCCGAGTAATTGCCTTCAGGGCAATCCTGCGTATAGCGCCAGTACAGCACGGCCATCACCAGCATCAGCACGCCCGGTACCAGCAGGGCGATGCGCCAGCCCAGCGATTCGGACACGCCCAGCATCAGCACGGCACCGAGCAGCAGCGGCATCAGCGCCTGTGCCGCGCCGCCACCCGCATTGCCCCAGCCAGCGGCGGCGGCATTCGCCGTGCCGACGACCCTGGGCGCGAACATCACGGAGGTGTGATATTGCGTAATGACAAAGCTGGCACCGACGGCGCCTATGCCCAGGCGAAAGAACAGAAAGCTTTCATAGCTTTGCGATGCGGCCACGCCCAGCACGGGAATGGCGCCCAGCAGCAGCAAGCCCGTGTACGTTTTGCGGGGGCCGTAGCGGTCGCACAGTGGCCCGACGATCAGGCGCACGAGGATGGTGATGGCGACGGCCGCAATATTGATGTTCGCCACTTGCGCCAGGGACAGGCCAAACTCGCCCTTGATGACAGGCATCAGCGGCGCGCAGGCGAACCAGGCAAAGAAACACACGAAAAATGCCATCCACGTCAGGTGGAATGCCCGCATGGGCGGCGTGGCGAGGGAGAAGAGCGCAATGCGCGTTGCTTTTTGGCTGGCCATGATAGGTTTCCCGAAGTATCCCGAAATAACAAAGATGCAAACAAAAACGGCGCCCGCCCCCGCCGATGAAAAAAATCAGCCAGAGCGGACGCCGTTGTCCAGGTGGTCCGTCGTTGGACCGTTGTGTGTTTATTCAGGGGATCGCCGTTGATCCGTACCTTCTGTTGAGCAAGCGCCGTGCCAGCTTGCCGCACGGGCAAATAGCCTTATCGATACGAGGTTTGTACCAGATCATGGCCAATCACGGTGCAAGCACGCCACTTGCTGGTGCATGCGGGAACCAGTACGTGGCAATTCTTGTCTAACTGCCATCTGAAGCAGATACGGGAGGCCACGATGGTCAAGACAATGCGACGACGACGCCTAAGGCCACCGTGGCTGGCTTGCGCGTGCGCCGGCGTGCTGCTCATTACGTGGAGCAACACCGCCGCCGCGCAAGAACCGAAGGAACACAGCGAACTCGATGCCACTGTCCTCGCGCCTTTTCACGCGGCGCGCGGTGATCGGGTCACGCAGGCGCGCACTTTTGTCGTGCGGCTCGCCTATCCCGACGAGGCCCGCACCCATGCTGTGCGCTGGAGCTTGACCTTGTCCGGTCCCGGCCCGCAAGGGGCCGTGCTGCGGCGCTGGTCAGGCACGCAACAGGTGGCAGCCGGTAGCCAGAGCATCACCGTGCCCTGGGATGGCCGCGCCGACGCCGATGCGCGCGAACGGCGCATGCTGGCGCCCGATGGCTTGTACCAATTGCGCCTGCTGGCCGTGGCCGATGCCGGCACGCCGCAAGAGGCGCAAGTGGCGCAGCAATGGCACATCCAGGTGCGGCGGGGCGCCAGCACGGCACCCAGAGTACCCGCCTTCCAGACCGGCCTGCAACAACTGTCCCGCCTGGATGGGCAGCCCGGCTACCGCATCGTCTACGCCAACCTGCACAGCCAGACGCGCCACAGCGACGGCGGTGCGGCACTCGACGCCTGCCATGGCGCGCAGCAACCGCAAACGGCGCCCTTCGGCCCCATCGATGCGTACAAGTATGCGCAAGGTCACGGCCTGGACGCCTTGCTGACCTCCGAGCACAACCACATGTATGACGGCTCGGACGGCACCAACGCCGCCGCCGTGCCGGCAGAAGCCAAGGCCCTGTACCAGGCGGGACTGGCCGAAGCGGCCGCCTATACGGCTGCCCACCCCGGCTTCCTGGCCCTGTACGGCATGGAATGGGGCGTCATCAACAAGGGCGGCCACCTGAACATGATCAATAGCGACCAGTTGCTGGGCTGGGAAAGAAATGCCAGCGGCGAACTGCTGGCCGATGTGGAAACGCCGAAGGGGGATTATGCGGGCCTGTACGCGCTGATGCGCGAACGGGGCTGGCTCGGCCAGTTCAACCACCCGGCGCAAACGGGCCAGTTTCTCGTCAACGGCCAGCCGCTGGGCTACACACAAGATGGCGACGCGGCCATGGTGCTGTGCGAAGTGATGAACACGTCCGCCTTTTCCACCAACGACGAGGAAACGGAGACGCGGCGCAGCAATTACGAGGCGGCTTGCAACCGTGCCCTGGCAGCCGGCTACCACGTGGCCTTCAGCAGCAACCAGGACAACCACTGCGCCAACTGGGGCGCCGCCTACGGCAACCGCACGGCCGTGCTGGTGATCGCCGATGCGGCCACTACACCGCTATCGCGCGAGCAACTGTTCGACGCGCTGCGCGCGCGCCGCGTCTTTGCCACCATGGACAAGCATGCACAGCTGCTGTTCACGGCGAATGGCAGGCCGATGGGCGAGCGCTTCGACAACCACGGGCCCTTGCACCTGGCCACCCATTTCAGCAACAGCGCGGGGCGGCAAGCGGCCGCCATCGCCATCTTGCACGGCGTGCCAGGCAGCAACGGTTCCGTCACCCCCATATCGGACCAGGCCGAGGCCACCCTCACGCCCGCGCCCGGCCCCCACTTCTATTACGCGCGCCTGACGCAGGATGACGGCAATATCGTCTGGTCGGCGCCCGTGTGGGTCAATCAGCTGCCGTAAACGCCGCAAATCAGCGTACGGCAACGGCGCAGACTGGTACACCAAGTGCCGCAGATTCTACGGCCCAGCTCTTTTCCAGCAAACAATATTGGAAAAGTAACTATTTTTTTAAGTAGCCGTCCATAGACACTGGTTCCTCACAGCAATCCATGGCACCATGGCTGCGCCGTTTTGCACGCAACGCGGCCTCCATCGGACCAACCAGGAACCCTACATGTCGTCATATCGCATTCTCGCCGGCAGCATGCTGCTCGGCCTGGCCGCAGCGGGCATCGCCCATGCACAAGCACCCACGCCCGCCGCTGCCACAGCTCCGGCCGATCCCCACCTGTGGCTGGAAGAAGTCCTCGGCGACAAGCCGCTGGCCTGGGTCAAGCAGCACAATGCCGTCACCACCAAAGAATTGGAAGCCCGCCCCGGCTTCCCGGCCCTGCAGGCGCGCCTGAAAACCATCCTCAACTCAAAGGAACGCATTCCCTACGTCAGCAAGGAAGGCGAGTATTACTACAATTTCTGGCGCGATGCCCAGCACGTGCGCGGCATCTGGCGCCGTACCACGCTGGCGCAGTACCAGCTGGCCGAACCCGCCTGGGAAACCGTGATCGACCTCGACCAGCTGGCCGCCGGCGAGCAGGAAAACTGGGTCTGGGGCGGCGCGTCCTGCCTGTATCCAAAGGGCGAACGCTGCCTCATTTCCCTGTCGCGTGGCGGCGGCGACGCCAAGGTGGTGCGCGAATACGACGTGGCCAAACGCGCCTTTGTCGACGGCGGCTTCACCCTGCCGGAAGCGAAGGGCAGCGCCAGCTGGATCGACCAGGATACCCTGTTCGTCTCCACCGATTTCGGCCCCGGCACGATGACCAGCTCCGGCTACCCGCGCATCATCAAAGAGTGGCAGCGCGGCACGCCGCTGGCGCAGGCACACACGCTGTACGAAGCCAAGGCCGACGACCTGAGCGCCGGCGCCTACAAGGACTTCACGCCCGGCTACGAACACCAGTTCATCGAGCGGCAAATCGATTTCTACAGCGGCGAGATGTTCCTGCGCGACGGCGCCGATTTGAAGAAAGTGCCGAAGCCGGACGACGCTACGGCCTTCACCGTGCGCGACCAATTGATCATCACCCTGCGCTCGGACTGGAAAGTCAACGGCAAGACCTACCTGCAAGGCTCATTGCTGGCGACCGATTTCAAGGACTTCATGCAGGGCAAGCAGGCGCTGGAAGTGCTGTACGCACCCACGGCCACGTCGTCGCTGGACAATGTCACGCCGACGAAATCAGCCATCCTCGTGACGACCCTGGACAAGGTCAAGAACCGCCTGACGGAACTGCGCCACGTGAACGGCAAGTGGCAGCGCCGCGCCGTCGATGCGCCGAAACTGGGCACCCTGGCCGTCAGCGCGCTCGATCCCGTCGACTCGGAGCAGTACTTCCTGACGGTGACGGACTTCCTCAACCCGACCACCTTGTACCTGGCCACGGCGCAGAGCGACAAACGCACGAAAATCAAGTCGCTGCCCGCCTACTACGACGCGACGCCGTACAAGGTGGAGCAGTTCGAATCGACGTCGAAGGATGGCACCAGGGTGCCGTATTTCGCCATCATGAACAAGAAGACGAAATTCGACGGCAGCAACCCCACCGTGCTGTATGGCTACGGCGGCTTCGAAGTGTCGCTCAAACCAAGCTACAGCGGCACCACCGGCGTGGCCTGGCTGGAAAAGGGCGGCGTGTATGTGCTGGCCAATATCCGCGGCGGCGGCGAATTCGGCCCCCGCTGGCACCAGGCGGCATTGAAGGAAAACCGCCAGCGCGCGTATGACGACTTCATCTCGGTGGCGCAGGATTTGATCAAGCGCAATGTCACCAGCCCGCGCCACCTGGGCATCATGGGCGGCAGCAATGGCGGCCTGCTGACGGGCGCCGTGCTGGTGCAGCGTCCCGACCTGTTCAACGCCGTCGTCAGCCAGGTGCCGCTGCTCGACATGCGCCGCTATAACAAGCTGCTGGCGGGCGCTTCGTGGATGGGAGAGTACGGCGACCCGGACGTGGCGGAACAATGGGCTTACATCAGCAAGTACTCGCCGTACCAGAACGTCTTCAAGGACAAGAAATATCCGCGCGTGCTGTTTACCACTTCCACGCGCGACGACCGGGTCCATCCTGGCCATGCGCGCAAGATGGTGGCGAAGATGGAAGAGCAAGGCCACGACGTGCTGTACTGGGAAAATACGGAAGGCGGCCATGCGGGCGCCGCCAACAACGACCAGCAGGCGCTGATGTGGGCACTGACCTACACCTTCCTGCACGAGCAGCTGAAGTAATGTGGTGGTGTCGGATGACGCGTTCCGCTAATCCGACCTAGCGGGCTGTCGGTAGGCGTAGGTCGGCGCAGGTCGGCTTAGCCCAACGGGCGTAAGCCGACAACATAGTTGAAGCGGCCCGCACGCATGGCCTACTTCGCCTGCGCGCTGGGCCGCTCGGCGATGCGGTCGCGGTAAGCCTGCAGGTTGGACAACCCTTCCGCGCCCGGACGGTATTTCATCAGGCCGCGCGCAAACTCCAGCGCGCAGAAGGCCGTGATGTCGGCAATCGTAAAGCGCTCGCCGGCAATATACGGCTGGCCGGCCAGCACCTGGTCCAGCCATTGCGCCGTTTCACGCAGCTTGCCCGCCTGCGCCGTGGCGAAATCGGGAAACTGCGGGTTTTCCAGCGCCACCAGGGCCGGATGGCCATGGCGCACCCAGTTGGCGGCGGCGCTGAACAGGTGCAGTTCCACGCGGCGGTCGGCCATTTCAATGAAGGCGCGCTCCTCGAAGCCTTCGCCCATCAGGTTGGGCTGCGGCTGCAAGCCTTCCAGATAGGTGCAAATGGCGCGCGTCTCGGTCAGTACGCGCCCGTCGGCCAGTTCCAGCACGGGCACGCGGCCCAGCGGGTTTTTCGCCAGGAAGGCGGGGTCGCGGTGCTGGCCCGCCATCAGGTCGAGCGCCACTTCTTCGATGCCGGTGATGCCCTTCTCGGCGATGAACATGGTGACGCGGCGCGGATTGGGCGTGCGGGGGCTGATAGTCAGTTTCATGTGCGTGGGTCTCGTCTCGTTATGGTGGCAGCCAATCAGCTGCGGGACTGGCCTGTGGCAGTACAGTCAGGCGTCCATCATACCAGCGCACGACCATGGTGCGACGGCCCTGGCGCGTTGACTTTGCCCCCGTTTCGCCTTAGATTGCTGTACGGGAACGCTGGCCACCAGTTCCAGCGATGTCCCCCAAACCGTCATCAACGCCCGCAGCCTATCCGGCTGGCGGGCGTTTTATCCATGAAACTAGGGCATACCATGCATCGCACACCGACTCCGCGCTTCCGGCGCAGCCAACTGGCCGCCGCCGTCCTGGCACTGGCTTCCATCACCGCAGCCCATGCGGGCCACGCCGCTCCCGCCGCCAGGTACGTCTCGGCCAGCCATGCGCCCGGCACCACCACGCAGCTGCCGCGCGGCGTCACGCCCTTGCACTATATCGTGTCGATCACGCCAGACGCCGCCGCTGCCACCTTCAAGGGCGAAGCCGCCATCACGGTGGCCGTCGACAGGCCGACGGCCAGCATCACCTTCAATGCCTTGAACCTGGCATTTGCCGCCGCCGCCATCGAAGGCAAGGGCGGCAGCAAGCAGGTGACGCGCAAGATCGAGTTCGATACGGACAAGCAGACGGCCACCGTGCATTTTGCCGAACCCGTGGCCAAGGGCGAGTACCTGTTGCGCATCGATTACAGCGGCAAGATCGGCACGCAGGCCACGGGCCTGTTCTCGCTCGACTATGACACGCCGCAAGGGCGCCAGCGCGCGCTGTACACGCAGTTCGAAAATTCCGATGCGCGCAGCATGCTGCCGTCGTGGGACGAACCGGACTACAAGGCCACCTTCGATCTTAGCGTGGTCGTGCCGAGCGGCCAGATGGCCGTCGGCAACATGCCGATCGCCCGCAGCGAGGAAATGGGCTATGGCATGAAGCACGTGACCTTCGCCACCACGCCGCGCATGTCGACCTATCTGCTGTTCTTCGGCCTGGGCGACTTCGAACGGGCCACAAAGATGGTCGACGGCACGGAAGTGGGCGTCATCACGAAGAAAGGCGCGCTGGCGCAAAGCCGCTTCGCGCTCGACGAATCAGCCGCCCTGCTGCGCGAATACAACGATTACTTCGGCGTGCGCTATCCGCTGCCCAAGCTCGACAACATCGCCGCGCCGGGCCGCAGCCAGTTCTTCGGCGCCATGGAAAACTGGGGCGCCGTCTTCACCTTCGAATACGGCCTGCTGCTCGACCCGGCCATCTCGACCCAGTCGGACAAGGAAAACATCTACACCACGCTGTCGCATGAAATGGCGCACCAGTGGTTCGGCGACCTGGTCACCATGCGCTGGTGGGACGACCTGTGGCTCAACGAGGGTTTTGCGTCGTGGATGGAAAGCCGCACCACGGAGCGTCTGCACCCGGAGTGGAACACGGCCCTGTCCAACGTGGGCGGGGCGAATCGGCCATGAGCCAGGATGCGCTGCGCACCACGCATCCCGTGGTGCAGCGCATCGCCACCGTGGAGCAAGCCAGCCAGGCCTTCGACGGCATCACCTATCAAAAGGGTGAAGCGGTGATCCGCATGCTCGAAGCCTATGTGGGTGCCGATACCTGGCGCACGGCCGTACGCAGCTACATGCGCAAGCATGCGTATGGCAATACGGTGTCGGACGACCTGTGGCGCGAAGTCGATGCGGCCGCGGGCAAGCCCGTCAGCGCCATCGCCCACGATTTCACCCTGCAGCCGGGCGTGCCGATGATCACGGTGGGCGACGCCGTGTGCAGGAAGGGCAGCACGCGCGTGACCCTGACGCAGACGGAGTTCAGCAAGGACCAGCCGGACAAGAAACCGCTGTCGTGGAAAGTGCCGGTGATCGCCTCGACGGTCGGCAACGGCAAGCTGGCCCGCGTGCTGGTCAAGAATGGCAAGGCGAGCTTGAACGTGCCCGGTTGCGGCGCCCTGCTGGTGAATGCGGGCCAGAGCGGCTACTACCGCACCGTGTACGCGCCCGCCAACACGCGCGCGTTGGCGGGCAGCTTTGCGCGCCTGGCGCCGATCGATCAACTGGGCTTGCTGGCGGACAGCCAGTCGCTGGGCCTGGCGGGTGCGCAAAACCTGGCAGATTTCCTGGAACTGGTGAAAGCCACGCCCCTGTCGGCCGACCCGCAGGTGCTGGGCACGGTGGCCGGCGCCCTGGGCGGCCTGTACGAACAGTATGCCGGTGATAGCACGCAGAGCAAAGCGCGCCAGCAGGCCTTCGGCCGCTTCGCCATGGCGCGCCTGGCGCCGATGATGGCGCAGACGGGCTGGGAAGCGCGCGCGGGCGAAGCGTCGAGCGTGGCGACCCTGCGCGCACGCCTGATTGCCATCCTCGGCGACATGGGTGAACCGGGCGTGATCGCCGAGGCGCGCCGCCGTTACGCGGCCAGCGAGCAGGCCGGCGAGCAGGCCGCCATGCCCGCGCCGCTGCGCCGCACCATCCTGGGCGTGGTGGCGCAGCATGCGGACGCCGCCACCTGGGAGCAGCTGCACGCCAGGGCGCAGCAGGAAAAGACGCCGCTGGTCAAGAACCAGTTGTACGACCTGCTGGCGTCGAGCGACGACACGGCCCTGGCGCAGCGCGCGCTGGCGCTGGCGCTGACGGAGGAACCTGGCGTGACCAACAGCCCGGCCATGATCTCGCGCGTTTCGCGCACGCATCCGGAACTGGCCTTCGACTTCGCGCTGGCGCACCTGGAGCAAGTCAATGCGCGCATCGACGCCAGTTCGCGCAGCCGCTACTTCCCGCGCCTGGCCGCCGGCTCGGCGCAGCCGGAGATGATCGCCAAGCTGGAAGCGTATGCGCAGGCCAACCTGCCGGCCAGCGCGCGTGGCGACGCCGACAGTTCCGTGGCCGGCATCAAGTACCGCATCAAGGTGCGCACCGAGCGCCTGCCGGCGGTCGATGCGTGGCTGGCCAAGCAAACAGGCTAAGTGGAATTCCCGGCGCTGCGGCGCCGGGAAGAAGAAAACGCAGGCAAAAAAAAACCGGCTTCGCAAAGTGCGGTAGCCGGTTGAAACGCTGTTTCAGAGCGCAGGGATAAACTGGGAAAAACAGGAAAGCGGAAATCGTGCCGGTCATTGAGGTGTCCGGCAACCCTGCGCCCGGGGTTTCCGTGCGCCATGACTCCACTATGCCAGCCCTTCGTTGAGACAGGCTTAGGACTTCATTAAATCCCCGCCCCATCGCTGCATTTCCCGTGCCCCACCCTGCAATCATTACTATAAAACAAGTTTCACGTGTCTGGTGCCGATGGTTGAGCTCACCGGCTAAGCTGTTGAGTCATGCCTGCATCCTATCGCTCCCGGAACGTAGTGATGTGCGCAACGCATGCTGTGTGCCAACAACAGCATCATAGCAGCGCCATATGACCGCCTTATGACGTAGCGCTAACATTACGCGCGCGCCGCCGCGCCGATCGCGTACTATTCTCCCATCGCCCCTGCCCTCTTCTCTGCCCATGCCCAGCCAGAACCACCGCCTGTCGTCCGCCATCCGCACCACTTTTCTGCTCGCCTGCGCCGTGCTGGCGGCCTGCACGCCCTTGCCGCCCGCCCCTGCCCAGGCACCTGCGCCGGCCGCCCCTGCCGCCACATCCGCGCCCGCGTGGCAACAGCCGGGCATGCGCGTGCTGCATATCGTCCCGCAGGAATCCCTGCTGACCATCACCGTGCGGCGCGGCGGCGCGCTGGCCCGCCTGGGACATGACCACGTGATCGCCAGCCGCACCTTGCAGGGCGTGGTGGCGCCCGCGCCGGGACGCGCGCAATTCCAGTTCCGGCTCGACGAAATGACTGTGGATGAAGAGGGCTTGCGCCAGGCGGCCGGGCTGACGACGACGCCGTCGGCCGACGCCATCGCCGGCACGCGCCACAATATGCTGGCGCGCGTGCTGGACGCCGAGCGTTATCCGTGGGTCAGCATCGAGGCGCGCGGCACGGGCGACAAAGAGGTGTTTGAGGCCGATATCACCCTGCATGGCGTGACGCGCACAGTGCAGTTGCCGGTGCACATCGAGCAAGCGGCCGATGGACGCCGCCTGCAGGCCAGCGGCAGCCTGCTGCTGAAACAGAGCGACTTCGGCATCGTGCCGTTCGCCATCCTGGGCGGCGCCATGGCGGTGCAGGACCAGATGGAACTGGCGTTTCGCATTACCGCCCGGCAAGAACTCAGCGCGCCAGGATCAGGCGCAAGCCCAGGCCGATGAAGATGGTGCCGGCCACGCGGTCCAGCCATAGGCCGGCGCGCGGGCGGCGGTTGAGCCACAGGCCGACGGCGCCGGAAAAATAGCCGAGCAGGCCGAACAGCACGCACGCCTGCGCCGTAAAGACCAGGCCCAGCTGCGCCGTCTGCCAGCTGGCATTGCCCTGGCCCGCGACGATAAACTGCGGCAAGAACGACAGAAAAAACAGCACGACTTTCGGATTGATACTGTTGGCAAACAGTCCTTTGCCGAACAGGCGCAGCAAGGACTCGTCCGGCAAGGCGCCCGCGCCATCGACTCTGGCGCCGCCACGGCTGCGCAAGGCGCCGATGCCCAGCCACACCAGATACAGGCCGCCAGCCACTTTCAGCGCCGCAAATGCCGTGGGTGAGGCGGCCAGCAGGGCCGACACGCCAATGGTCGCCAGCACCGTGTGCGTGAGGCAGCCAAGGGCGCAGCCCAGGCCGAATGCCATGCCCTGGCGGCGCCCGCGCGACATGCCCACGCCCAGCACCATCAGGTTGTCGGGGCCGGGACTGGCGGTGATCAAAACGGCGGCGGCCAGGAAGGCCAGGAACTGGTCGGGACTGAGCATGGTGAACTCGCGGGCAAAAGGCGCCATGATACCGGAGCGGGCGCCATGCCGGCAGGACATGAGTGCTCGTGCGCCACCAAGAGTCGATTAAAATGGCTACTCAACAACAAACGGCGTTGCCGCCAATTCCCGCGCGACCATCACCACACTCATCGATGCCTATCCACCCGCCCCCCTCCCGCCACCGCGCTTCCAGCTCCCGCGTCTGCGTCTGGCTATGCGGCTGGCCGCTCCTGTTCGGCCTGCTGTTCGGTCTGCTGGGGCTGGCGGGCGCGGCGCAGGCAACACCCTTGTCACTGAGCAAGCAGGGCATCGCGCACCTGGGCAACGGCGGGCAACTGTTTCTCGCCGAAAATGACGCCGCGCCTGCCGATGCGGCCGCCCTGCCCGCCTGGCTGGCGCGCCAGCGCCCGGCAGACCGGGTCGACCTCTTCGGCGGCGCCTACTGGCTGCATGCCCAGGTGCGCAACGACAGCAACGTCGCGGCCTGGGTCATCGACCCGAACGACACCCTGATCGACCTGGTCGACCTGCACGTGTATGGCCCCGGACCGCGCGCGGCGCCGCTCACCTTGCTGACGGGCTACCAGCGTCCGCACGAGTATTTGCTGCACTACGGCAGGAACGTACAGCTGGCGCCGGGCGCCACGTATGACATCCTGATCCGCTTTTCCAGCCCCTACTACGCGCGCGCCCCCCAGTTCGGCGTGAGGACGCAGCAGGACTACCGCAAGCTGGTGGCCAATGAAAACTTCCTGATGGTGGCGTCCATCGGCGCCCTGCTGGCGCTGGGGCTGTTCAATTTCTTCATCTTTTCCATCACCCTGGACAAAGCCTCGGCCTATTACGCGCTGTACGTGCTGACGTATGGCCTGGCCTGGGCCATGACTTTCCACGTCTTTGCCGACCTGTTCGACTGGCACCAGCTGCAGCTGCATTACGTGCCGTTCTTCCTGCTGCCCGTCTTCAGCACCCTGTTTTACATGCCTTTCCTGCGCCTGCGCGACTACTCGCCCCTGCTGTACCACCTCAGCAAGGTCAACCTGGTGCTGCCACTGCTGCTCTTGCCCAGCTGCTTCTTCGCCCTGTCGTATGCGCATACCCTGGCCACCATCGCCATCAGCATCTGGATGCTGTTGGCGCTGATCTGCGGCATCGTCGTCTGGCGCCGCGGCTACCAGCCGGCGCGCTTCTTCGTGCTGGCCTTCGTCGCCCTGATGCTGCCCGGCTTCCTGATCCTGCCGGCCAACCTGGGCCTGATGCCGGCCATGGTGGCCAACGCCCAGCTGGTGACCCTGCTCGGCGGCACGCTCGACGGCTTGCTGCTGGCCTTTGCCCTGGCCGACCAGATCCGCCTGCTGCGCAACAACCTGGAACAGCGCGTGCAGGAGCGCACCCTGGCGCTGACCCTCAGCAACGACGCCCTGCTGAAGGCCAAGGAGCACGCGGAAGTGGTCAGCCGCCACCGCATCGATTTTCTGTCCGCCATGAGCCACGACATCCGCACGCCGCTGGCCGGCGTGATCGGCATGCTGAAATTCGCCCTGCGCGACCAGTCCGTCAAGGGCCGCACGCAGGAATACCTGCGCATCGGCCTGCATAATGGCGTGTCGCTGTTGACCATTCTCAATGACATCCTCGATTTCTCGAAGATCGACGCGGGCAAGCTGACCCTGGAAACCGTGGACTTCGACCTGCTGGCACTGATCGGCGACGCGGCCGGCATCGTGCAGGGCCAGGCCGACGCCAAGAGCCTGCTGCTGCGCCGCGAACTGGCGCTGGACCTGCCGCGCTACGTGCGCGCCGATCCCACGCGATTGCGACAAATCCTCATCAACCTGCTGGGGAACGCACTGAAATTCACGGCCAATGGCGAAGTGCTGCTGGAAGTGCGGCGCGCCCGCACGCCGCCGCGCCACGATGGCCGCAGCGAGATCGAATTCATCATCAGCGACACGGGCCCCGGCATCGACGCGGACACCTTGCCGCGCCTGTTCCAGAAATTCGAGCAGGCCGACCATTCCACCACGCGCCGCTACGGCGGCACGGGTCTGGGCCTGGCCATCTGCAAGGAACTGGTCGAACTGATGCAAGGCAGCATCGGCGTGGAAAGCCGGGTCGGCATCGGTTCGCGCTTCCATTTCACCTTGCCGCTGCATGACGGCAGCGCGCCGGCGGCCGACGCGCGCCGGCCCACGCACCAGGCGCGCCATGCCTGCCACCTGCGCATCCTGTGCGCCGAAGACGTGCGCACCAACCAGATCATCATCGGCACCCTGCTCGAAAGCATGGGCCATGCCGTGACCATCGTGGAAAACGGCGAACAGGCGCTGCACGCGCTGGGCACGGGCGCCTACGACTGCGTGCTGATGGATGGCCGCATGCCGCTGATGGATGGCGAACAGGCCGCGCGCCTGATCCGCGACGGCGGCAACGCGCAATTCCCGATTCCCGACGCGCACATCCCCATCCTTGCGCTGACGGCCAACGCCAGCGAACATGACCGGCAACGCTACCTGGCCTGCGGCATGGACGACTTCCTCAGCAAGCCCGTCGACGAAGCGCTGCTGTTCCAGAAAATCGACGCCATCATCGACTTGCTGCTGGCGCGCGGCCACGCCCTGCCGCCTGCCGCGCCCTCCGGGGACGATACCCTGGCCTGCCAGTTCGGCCTGGACGACGCCAACGACGAGCCATCCGCGCCGGCCGATCCCATGACGGCGCCCGTGCACATCCTGCCGCTGGCTGGCCTGTCACCGCAGCACTTGCAGCGCATCGCGCAAGCGTTCCTGATGGAAGCGCCGCGGCGCCTGGACCTGGCTTGCCACGCCGTGCGCGATGGCAACGCCAGCGCGGCCGCTGCCGCCTTCCACGCCTTGAAAGGCAGCGCCGGCTACCTGAGCCGCCCCACCCTGCACGGCCTGTGCCACCAGATGGAAGCCCTGGCCTCGAACGGCCAGCTCGATAACGTGGAGCAATTCCTGCCGCAGCTGCAGGCGGCGCTGGACGTGGCGCGGCGCGACCTGGAAACTCAACCCACAGGCTGAGCCATCCAGCCACGCGATCGCAGCCACGCCAGCAACAGCTGCGGCCAGGCAGCCGGCTCGCTGCCCCGCTTACCCAGGCCCCAGCCATGGCCGCCGCTCTGGAACTGATGCAGCTCGACGGGCACGCCCGCGCGGCGCAGCGCTGCGGCCATCAATAGACTGTTCTCGGGCGGCGCAATCGGGTCGTCGAGCGCCTGCGCGATGAAGGTGGGCGGCGTGCCCGCATCAACGTGCAATTCCACCGACAGCGCATCGCGCGCCGCCTGCGTGGGGTGGCTTCCCAGCAGCTGCTGCTTCGCATGCGTCGTGTCGAATGGCCGCTGCATGCTCAGCACGGGGTACAGCAGCACGGCAAAGTCGGGCCGCGCCGATACGCCATCGATCGCATCGACGGGCGCATACAGGGCCGCATCGGGCTGCACGGCCGTCATGCCGGCCAGGTGGGCGCCGGCGGAAAAACCCAGCATGCCGATGCGCGCCGGGTCGATGCGCCACTCGGCGGCGCGCGCGCGGATCACCCGCATGGCGCGCTGGCCATCCTGGAATGGCGCGGCCACCCCGCCGCCTTCGCGTGGCAGGCGGTACACGAGTTCAAACGCCGTGACGCCCTGCGCCTGCAGCCAGCTGGCGGCCGGGCCGCTTTCCTTGCCCGCCTCGATATGCGCATAACCGCCGCCGCTGACCAGCAGAATAGCCGTGCCATTCGGCTGCGCCGGACGGTGCACGATCAAATAGGGCTGCCCGACCTGCGTGATGGAACCCTTGGCGCTGTCGCGCTGCGGGCCCGGCGCCGCGCCGCCGGGCGGCGCGTCGGGCCACAGCAGAAGCGCGCCGGCCGGTGCGGCAGGCGCATGCGAGTGGAGCAGGACAAGACACAACAGCATCAGGCGCCGCATGGCTAGAAATCCGTCTCGCCCTGGATCACGGCCGGATAGCCCGTCATGGCGCGCGAGGTCTGCATGCCCGCCATCACGGCCGCTTCCACGCAGCCCGCGTTGAGGCCCGTCTTGATCCAGTCGCCCGTCAGGAACAGGTTGCTGAAGCCCGACTGGTCGGTGGCCAGCCGGTACTGCGTGCTGTTCACCACTGACATCACGTAGCGCTCGGACGGGTCGACGTTGGCGCGCCAGTACTGGCTGTCGAAGCGCGCCGGCCCCGTGCCGGCTTTCGCGTCGACCAGCCATTGCCACGGAAACGCGCCGGGCGCGCCCGCCTCTGGCCACAATGCGCCGATTTCCCGTTCCAGCTGGTGCAGCGCGCCCTGTTTCGCCCTGGCCGCGCAGCGGGCGGGAAAGCCCGTGTCGGTGACGGGCGGGTAGCTGTCGATGGGGAAGGCGCTGCAAAAATACGACACGTTTTTCGGTTCCAGCCCCGCCGGCCAGTCTTCGTGCGCCAGCAACTGGTCCATCGGCGCCCACGTGTCGTACGGCTCCGTGAAGGCCGACAGCACCGGTTGCTGGCCTTTCGGCTGCGTGGTCCAGCCCATCTGCGCCAGGTTTTTGTTCAGCCACACCTGGTAAGCCTGCGTGGCCACCGTTTGCACCTTCTCGGCCGCCAGTTGCAGGGCCGGGCTTTGCGCCAGCAGTTGCGGGCACAGGGCGGGCAGCGAGCCGATGGAAATGCCGAACACCACCTTGTCGAAATCGACGCCCTTCTTTAATACCGTGACGGGCAGCTGGCGGCCGAACGCCTGCTGGTACTGCTGCGGCCAGCCGCTCCAGTACGATTCCAGGTTGACGTCCTGCGCTTGCAGCAGGGCCGCCTGGGCCGGTTCGATCTGCGCGTAATCGGGCGCGCTGGGCCAGCAAGCCAGGCCTTTCACGTCCACCAGCGGCGCGTAGCCGGCGGCCTGGTCCTTCAATTGCACCTGCTGCGTGATGCGGATGCTGTCGATGTCGCCCGCGCCCGGCACCAGCTCTTCCACGCGCTGGAAGAATTTGAATTCCACGCCCCGCTTGGCGAGCACCTGGTACAGCGGCGTGAAAATCGTGTCGCCCATGCCGGCCTGCATCTTGAACATGATGCCGCCCTTGTAGGCCAGGCCGATGCGCGCCATCGCCCGCAAGAGCGTCCCCGCCTCGATGTTCGGTTTCGCGAAATCGCCGCCCTCGTAGGCAAACACCAGGTCGTAAAAGCCCCGTACGGGCGCCGAATTGACGCTGAACTGCTCGTCGCCGCCATGTTTTCTCAGCCAGGCGCGAAAGTCGATGTCGTTGATGACGTCAAAGCCGTGCTTGAACACGCCATCCTCGAACATGCCTTTCATCACCGTGATGCCCAGGTCCAGGCAGATGAACAGGCGGCGCAATACATCGTCGCCGTCGATCAGGGCGCGGTAGCGCAGGCGCAGCCAGGCGCGGATGCCGTTCAGGGTGCTGGCCAGCAACTGATGGCGGGCCTGGTCGTGGCGCGAGGAGTCCGGCGCCAGGTCGGCCACCAGCGCCGCCAGCGCGCCCACGGACAGGCCCACGTCGAGGCCCAGTTCATCGGCCTGCCCCACCACTTCGTCGGCCAGGCGGCGCAGCCAGCCCGGCCACACGCCCTCGCCTTGCGACGCGCTGGCGCTGGCGCTGGCACTGGCACGCTCTATGCGCGCGTCGGCGTCCGCCACCTGGCGGATCTGGCGCAGCCACTGCTCGATCCAGCCCACCATGGCGATGGCCATCTGCCACAAGGTGATGTCTTCGCCGCCCTCGCCCGGCTCGCCCGGCAAGGTGGGAAAGACGATGGACCAGTTGCGCCACTGGCCCTTGACGTCTTCCGACAGCGCCACGTAATCGTGCTGTTTGAAGGCGTCGCGCCAGGTGGCCAGCGGCGCACCGGGCGGGCGTTCCAGGCTGCCATACGCTTCCTTGATCATCTTGAAGGCGTTGGCGTAAAAACCGAACCAGATGTGCAGGCCGTGCTCCTCGATGCGCTGGCCCACGTGCGCATTGCGGCCGCTGGCGCCCTTGCCGCCCAGGCGCCAGCCCAGCTGGTAGACGGTGATGGCGTGCCGGTTTTGCCAGCCCGGCTGGCTCGTCAAATAATACGCCGCCGTCATGGCCGCCACGCCGCCACCGAGGATGGCGATTTTTTCCGGCGCGATGCGGGAATTGTCGACCAGTTCCTCGCCCGGCATGGCCGTAAAGTCGAAGTTCACATGGAACGGCAAGATCGCCGCTTGCGGTCCCAGCCGCAAGCCCAGGGTCTGCTCCAGCGGAAAGCTGTCGAAGGCGTGCAAGGTGCATTCATACTCATAGCCCAGCAGGCGCGCGCTGTGCAGGCGGTTGATTTCGGCCGGCGCGGCCACCAGGGCCTGGTACACGGCTTTCACGCCCGCGCTGTCGGGGAACTGCTTGAGGAAAATCTGGTCGATGCGGGGCTTGCGCAACAGCGACAGGATGTCGGCCCAGCCGGCCTGGTCCATGTCGAAGAAATCGGGAATGGAGAGGAAAATCTGGAAGGCTTGCTCGATGAGTTCGAGGAAACTGTTGACGGGTTTGTGCGGTCCCGTCTGCACGGTGGCATTGACTTCCAGCAGCGGGTGCAGCGCCAGTTTCGTTTCCGGCGAAAAATGCTGGAAACCCTTGGCGGCCACGGCGCAGCGCAGCGGCTCGCTGCCGGCGGCGGGAATGGCGTAGTCGCACAGGTACTTCGGATAGCCGAACAGCTCGCGCCCGTTGATCAGGGCCATCGCGTCATCGACGAATATATGGCACGGGTACCAATAGATATGCGCCAGCTTGCCCGCCGCATCCATCTGGCCCACCATGATCCAGGTGACGATGTCGACTTCCGTGATCCAGCCCTTGGCCTGGTCGACGGGATTGGCGGAGTCCGCATGGTTGACGCGCGTAAACGTCAACATCACATACGGCGACAGCGCTTTCAAGGTCATGCGCTCGCCCGCCACCTGGTTCAAGGTGGTATTCACGGTGGCCTGCAGCCTGGCCAGGTCGCCCCTGACGAAATAGCCGTACATTTCCGACTGTTTCAGGCGCAACGGCGAGTGCATCATCACCGAACCGCCCTGATAGATATACGAAGGTCTTGCCGAAGGTTGCGCCGTCATTGCCCTGCCCCTGTGAAGTTTCAGACAAACAAGATTGCTATAGTGTATTGAGAAAGAACAATGAATGATATGAAATAAATGAAAGGATTTGCCAAGATGCATAGGCTCAGCAGCCCGCCACATGCGTGGCGGCCGGGGCACGCCTGTGCCATCGGGTGTACGATGAGCCATCTTGCATATCCGAGCACAGGCAATGATTACCACCGACTACGTTTCCACTTATTCCGGCAACCGTTTTTATCCCTTGCGTCCGCATATCGACAAGGTAGTCATTGAAGACATTGCCCACGGCCTCGCTTATCAGTGCCGCTTCAATGGACAGACGCAAGTGTTTTACTCGGTCGCCCAGCACAGCCTGATCGTCGCCGGGCTGGTGCCGCCCCATTTGCGCCTGGCCGCCCTGCTGCACGACGCGGCGGAAGCCTACCTGGGCGACATGGTGAAGCCCTTGAAAGTGCTGCTGCCGGAATTTGCCGCCCTGGAAGACAAGGTCAGCGCCATCATCGCCGCCACGTATGGCCTGGATTTTTCCGATTACGCCCCCATCAAGCGGGCCGACCTGATCGCGCTGGCCACGGAAAAGCGCGACCTGATGCCGCACTCGGCCGAGCGCTGGGCTTACCTTGACGGCATCGCCCCCTTGCCCGGTATAATCGAAGCCATGGGTCCGGCCGAAGCCAAGCAGCGCTTCCTGCATGCCTTTGCCCAGCTGAGCGGGCTGGGGCAGGCAGCGTGAATGCTTCCCCCCTGCCGCACGAACGGGCGCTAAGCCCCGGTTTTTGCACGGCTTTTTCAGATATCCACAGCAACTGTGGATAAAGTTGTTGATAAGCCCCTCTTGACAAGCCGCAACGCGAGTATCGATGCGGGTTTCAACAATTTGCTGATTTCACAGGCAATTTTTTACCCCAATGAAATCAATGACTTAGAATCATGATTTTGCACCAGAGTAAACTTGCTCGGACAGCATGAAAATATATTTTGCTGTGCATAAGCAATCCTGCGCCAGGCCGTCTTGCCTGAACCGCATTGCTTTGACAAACCCCGCAGACTGGCATAGTGTGGAGTGAGTGAGCACGTTCAACGGTGGATAAATGCATGAATATGGATAGCGACAGTGCCGCCAAGGGAGCGGACGAACCCGACTGGCTGGTCGAGGAGCCACTCGGGCGGGCAGACGCGGCGGCAGAATCCGCCAACGCGGCGCCATGGCGCGTGCTGATTGTCGATGACGATGTCGATGTGCATGTGGTGACCAAGTTCGCCCTCAGCCAGGCCAGCTTCCAGGGCCGCAGGCTGAGCTTTCTGCACGCGTATTCGGGCGCCGAGGCGCTCGCCTTGCTGCGCAGCACACAAGATATCGCCGTGGTGCTGCTCGATGTCATCATGGAAACCCAGGATGCCGGGCTGCAAGTGGCGCGCCAGGTGCGCGAAGACTTGCACAACAGTGCCGTGCGCATCATCCTGCGCACGGGCCAGCCTGGCCAGGCACTGGAACACCGCATCATCATCGACTACGATATCAATGATTTCTGGTGCAAGACCGACCTGACCACGCGCAAGCTGTTTACCACCGTGATCGCCTCGCTGCGCACCTACGCCACCTTGCGCGAAGCGCAGCAACAAGTCGCCGACCTCGCCGCCGCCCTGGCCCACTGCGGTGACGCGCCAGCGCAACCGGCTGGCGACAAGCCCTGAGCCGCCGCCGCTACTTTCAGTTATAAAAACAAAAGCACTGGATAGGCATACAGGCTTGTGGCATGCCCCATTCTGGCCCATCTTGCTGGCCGATAGCATGCGCTGACCGGCCCCTATTTCCTAAGTAGCGGATTGTTAAGCGCTTTTTCAGATATCCACACGGACTGTGGATATCTTTGTGGATAAGCGCCTATTGACAGGCCTCAAAGCCACAGCCCGTGCGGCTTTCAATAAACTGCTCAATCAAACAGCAAAAATAAAACCCATTAAAATCAATTACTTAGAAATTCACACATAATCACAAGAAAATTATTTCGCCAATTTCGTTAACCCATCATTTGTGCATAACTGAGCCGTAATGATCAATCCGACAACACCGGACTGGCGCTGCCGGCAACATAATTGCTGTGCGGATACTCAGTGCACAGTCTGGCGGCGCTGCTCCGGATGCAGCAGCACGCGCTCGATCAGTTCCGGGGCGACATTGTATGACTTCAGGTATTCCAGCGCACACAAGGTACTGAAGGCGGCCTGCACGGCGATGCCCAGATTGACGATGTCGCACATCTTTTGATCGACCCGGGCATGCGGCACCACGGTTTTGACGGGCATATGCAGCGTTTCTGTGGAATTAAGCATGATGAACAACTCCTGCGAAGGGGAACGGAGGGAGGGAGACGGCGTAGCGCCACGAACCGCACCCGCGCTGACAGGAACAGTGGTCGTGCTGCCGATAAAGTATTGCCGATAAACTCACGATGTCAATGGCAGGGAAACATGAGCCACAGTTTTTTTCTCGCAGGCACAACTGGAGTCGAAAGCGATGGACAAGCGCAATCGGCCACGGCGATAATCAGCCATGCCCTCATCCCCCCTTGCCGCCCGCCCGACCGACCTGCCCCGCCCGCAACCGGCCTCGCTGGCCGACCTGTTCTTCTCGTTCACCTGGCTGGCCTTGCAGGGCTTCGGCGGCGTGCTGGCCGTGATCCAGCGCGAAATGGTCGAACGCAAGCGCTGGCTGACGCAGGAGGAATTCCTGGAAGACTGGGCCGTGGCGCAAATCATGCCCGGACCGAATGTCGTCAACCTGTCGCTGATGGTGGGCGGGCGCTATTTCGGTTTGAAAGGCGCGCTGACGGCGCTGGCCGGCATGCTGGCCGTGCCCCTCCTCATCGTGCTCGTGCTCGGTGTGCTGTACACGCGCTTTGGCGACAATCCGCAGATGGCGGGCGCCTTGCGCGGCATGGCCGCCGTGTCGGCCGGCATGATCGCCGCCACGGGCGTGAAACTGGCTGCCGCGCTGGGCAAGCATCCGCTGCCCCTGTGGCTGACCTTGTCCATCTGCGCGCTGGGCGTGCTGATGGTGGCCGTGCTGCGCTGGCCCCTGCTGTACATCCTGCTGGGCCTGGGCGGCATCGGCTGCCTGCTGACGTATCGAAAGCTGTCCGCATGAATCCGCCACTGCAACTGGTGTTAAGCGCGGGCGACTGGCTGAACCTGTTCGGCCACTACCTGATGCTGTCGCTGATGTCGATCGGCGGCGCCATTTCCACCACCTCCGAAATGCACCGCTTCCTGGTCGAACAGCATGGCTGGCTGACGCAGGCGCAATTCAACGAGTCGATCGCCATCGCCCAGGCCGCACCCGGCCCGAACGTGCTGTTCGTCGCCCTGATGGGCTGGAACGTGGGCATGAATGCGGGCAGCTACACGGCCGCGTACCTGGGCGTGCTGGTGACCATGGTGGGCATCATGCTGCCCAGCACCACCCTCACCTACGTGGCGGCCCAGTGGGGCTACCGCAACCGCAACCTGCGCCCCGTGCGCGCCTTCAAGCAAGGCATGGCGCCCATCGTCGTCGCCCTCTTGATTTCCACCGGCATGATTTTGGGTGGCGCCAACCACGACCTTCGCACGGACTGGCCCCTGTGGAGCCTGTCCATCGTGGCCGGCCTGATCATCTGGCGCACGAAGATCCATTTATTGTGGCTGCTTGCGGCAGGGGCCGTACTGGGATGGCTGCAGCTCGTCTGAGCTATTCCAACATGAAAATCCTGTTTGTCCACGGCCTGGGCGCTACGCCATGGGATGCCTTTCCCACCTTGCGGCGGCTGAGAAAATCAGGCTACGCCACGGCCACCTTTGCCTATTTCGCCTCGATTGAAACGCTGGCGTCCATCCGGGCGCGGCTCGTCGCCCGTCTTTCCGAACTGGCGCGCGATGGCGACTATGCGCTGATCGGGCATTCGCTGGGCGGCGTACTGCTGCGCGATGCACTCTCCAGCCTGCCGGCTGGCACGCGCCAGCCCAGGCATTTGTTTCTCGTCGGCTCGCCCATGGTGGCCACGCACTACAACATCTACCTGAACCGTTTCCGCCTGTACAAGCTGCTATTTGGCGAATGCGGCCAGCTCGTCGCCTCGCCGCAGCGCATGGCCGCCATCGGCATGCCGGACGTTCCCCTCACGTGCGTGGCCGGCACCCTCGGCTTTCCCGGCCGCCGCCATTCATTTGGCGGCGAGGCGAACGACAGTATCGTGCAAGAAACAGAACTGCGCCCCGAACTGTTTACGGACGTGGTGCGCCTTCCTACGCGCCATCCCCTGCTGCCGGCACACAGACAACTGGCCCATATCGTGCATCAGCGCCTTTCCTGAATCACACGGCCAAATGGCGCTTCACCTCCTCGCCATCCATCTGCTCGGCCTTGCCGCTCGCCACCACGCTGCCGCGCGACAGCACGATGAAGTCGTCGGCCAGTTCACGGGCAAAATCAAAATACTGTTCGCACAGCACGATGGCCATGTCGCCGCGCTGCTTCAGCAAGGCAATGACCCTGCCGATATCCTTGATGACGGAGGGCTGGATGCCTTCCGTCGGCTCGTCGAAGATGATCAATTGCGGTTCGGCCAGCAAGGCGCGGGCGATGGCCAGCTGCTGCTGTTGCCCACCCGACAAATCGCCGCCACGCCGCTGCAGCATCTCTTTGAGCACCGGAAACAGTTCATACACGTGGGGATCGATGCGCGAGGCTTGCCTGCCCCGCTTCACCGCCATACCCATCAGCAAGTTTTCCTCGACACTCAGGCGCGCAAAGATGTCGCGTCCCTGCGGCACGTAGGCGATGCCCAGCTTTGCCCGCGCATGCGGCGCCAGCCGAGTGATGTCGCGCCCCTGAAACACCACCTTGCCCTGCGCCACGGGCAGCACGCCCATCAGGCATTTCAACAAGGTCGTCTTGCCCACGCCATTGCGACCCAGCAAGGCCAGGCACTCGCCCTTGCGCGCCGACAGGTTAATGCCGCGCAAGGTATGCGAGGAGCCATAGTATTGATTTAACTGTTGCACTTCGAGCATGATTACCTTCCCAGATAGACTTCGATCACGCGCTCGTCGGCTTGCACTTCGTCCATGCGGCCCTGCGCCAGCACGGCCCCTTCGTGCAGCACGGTGACGATGCCTTGCTGGGCAATGTCCGTGACGAAACCCATGTCGTGCTCGACCACCATGATCGAGTGCTTGCCGCGCAATTCATTGAGCAATTCCGCCGTGCGCGCCGTTTCCGCGTCGGACATGCCGGCCACCGGTTCGTCCAGCAGGATCAACTGCGGCTCCTGCATCAGCAGCATGCCGATTTCCAGCCACTGCTTTTGCCCGTGCGACAGCAAGCCGGCCGGCCGCGCCTCGTGGCCGTTGAGGCGGATCAAGCGCAATATCGCTTCGATCTTGCCTGCCTGCTCGGAGGTGAGGCGGGCAAACAGGGTGGGCGCCACGCGCTTGTCCATCTTCATGGCCAGTTCCAGGTTATCGAACACCGTGTGCTGCTCGAACACGGTGGGGCGCTGGAACTTGCGGCCGATGCCCGCGTGGGCGATTTGCGCTTCCGTCATCGTCGCCAGATTCATGGTCTGGCCGAACCAGGCCGTGCCGGACGTGGGCCGCGTCTTGCCCGTGATGACATCCATCATCGTCGTCTTGCCCGCCCCGTTAGGGCCGATGATGCAGCGCAATTCGCCCACGGAAATATCGAGGCTCAGCTTGTTGATGGCCTTGAAGCCATCGAACGACACGCTGATGTCTTCCAGGTACAAAATGGCGCCGTGCGTGGTGTCGACGCCCTCGCCTTTCACGCGCGAATACGTGGGGCCAGCTTCGGCGCTGGCCATGCCGGGCAACATGCGGATGCTCATGCGCCCTCCTCTGCCACGACGGGCTTGCGCTTGAACTTGCTCAACACGCCCAGCATGCCTTGCTGCAAGAACAGGGTGACGACGATGAACAGCAGGCCCAGCGCGAACAGCCACAGCTCCGGCAAGGCAGCCGTGAACCAGCTTTTCAAGCCGTTCACGGTGAAGGCGCCCACAATCGGGCCGAGCAAGGTGCCGCGCCCGCCCACGGCCACCCACACCACCATTTCGATGGAGTTGGCCGGCGACATTTCGGACGGGTTGATGATGCCCACCTGCGGCACGTACAGGGCGCCGGCGATGCCGCACAGCACGGCCGACAAAGTCCACACGAAGAGCTTGAACCATAGCGGGTTGTAGCCGAGGAACATCAAGCGCGCCTCGCTGTCGCGCACGCCCTGCAGTACGCGGCCCAGCTTCGAGCGGACGATGGCGCGCGCACCGATCAAGGCCGCCAGCAGGAAGGCCAAGGTCAGCAGGAACAGCACGGCCCGGGTGGCGGGTGCCGTGATGCTGTGGCCCAATATCGTCTTGAAATCCGTGAAACCGTTGTTGCCGCCAAAGCCGGTGTCATTGCGGAAGAACAAGAGCATGAAGGCATACGTCATCGCTTGCGTGATGATGGAAAAATATACGCCCTTGATGCGCGAGCGAAAGGCAAAGTAACCGAAGACAAAAGCCAGCACGCCCGGCACCAGCACGACGAGGGCCATGCAGTACCAGAAATGTTCGGTAAATGCCCAGTACCAGGGGTAGGTTTTCCAGTCGAGAAATACCATGAAGTCGGGCAAGCTGCTGTGGTACTGGCCCTGGTCGCCGATGGCGCGCATCAGATACATGCCATGCGCATACGCGCCCAGCGCAAAGAACACGCCGTGGCCCAAAGACAAGATGCCCGTGTAGCCCCAGACGAGGTCCAGCGCCAGCGCGGCCAGCGCATAGCACATGAACTTGCCCACTAGCGCCACCGTGTAGGCGGACACATGCAGCGCATGCCCTTCGGCAAACGCCAGGTTAAGAATCGGCAATAGTGCCGCCAGCAGCGTGCATGCGGCAATCGCCAGCCAGACGGGCCGCGTGAACAGGCCCTGCTTTATCGGATAGGAGGTAGTCATTCGACGCTGCGTCCCTTCATGGCAAACAGGCCCTGCGGCCGGCGCTGGATGAAAATGATGATGAATACGAGAATGGCGATCTTCGCCAGCACGGCGCCGGCCACCGGTTCAAGAAATTTGTTGACTTCGCCCAGGCCCAGCGCGGCGATCACGGTGCCGGCCAGCTGGCCCACGCCGCCCAGCACCACCACCATGAAGGAGTCGACGATGTAGCTTTGGCCCAGGTCCGGCCCCACATTGCCCAGCTGCGACAGGGCCACGCCGCCCAGGCCCGCGATGCCGGAACCGAGGCCGAAGGTCAGCATGTCGACCTTGCCCGTGGCCACGCCCACGCAATCGGCCATGCGGCGGTTTTGCGTGACGGCCCGCACGAACAGGCCCAGCCGAGTCTTGTTCAGGATCAACCACACGGCCACCACGACGATGATGGCAAAGACGATGATGGCCAGCCGGTTGTACGGCAGCACGAGGCCGCCCAGCACCGTGACGCCGCCCGACATCCAGGCGGGATTGGCCACTTCCACGTTTTGCGCGCCGAAGATGGTGCGGACAAGCTGCATCAAAATCAGGCTGATGCCCCAGGTGGCCAGCAGGGTTTCCAGCGGCCGGCCATACAGCCAGCGGATCACCGTGCGTTCCAGCGCCACGCCCACCAGGCCGGCAACGACAAAGGCGGCCGGCAAGGCGGCCAGCAAATACCATTCCTGCATGGCCGGCAAGTAGCTGCGGAAAAACAGCTGGCACAGATACGTCGTGTAAGCGCCTATCATCAGCAATTCGCCATGTGCCATGTTGATGATGCCCATCAAGCCGAAGGTGATGGCCAGGCCCAGCGCGGCCAGCAACAGCACGCTGCCCAGGGAAATGCCGTAGAACACATTGCCGGCCAATTCCATGCGTGACACTCGTCCCTTGATCTGGCGCATGGTCTCGATGGCGGCCAGCTGCACGGCTTCGTCGGGCTCCCCCCCTTTCTCCAGCATGGCTTGCAGCACGGGCAGCAAGCGCGCGTCGCTGCTGCCGGCCAGCGCCAGCACGGCTTGCTTGCGCGTGGCGGCGTCCGGCGCATGCAGGTTGGCGCTGGCGATCAGCACCTGCAATAGCTGTTTAATGTCAGCATCGCTTTCCCGCGCCAGCGCAGTGCGGATCAGCGGGATTTGCGCGGGATCAATGGCCTTTTGCAAGGCTTGCGCGGCCGCCAGCCGTACCGTCCGTTGCGGTGCCAGCAACTGCAAGCCCGACAAGGCACCCGCCACGGCCGCGCGCAAGCGGTTGTTGACCATCACGCCATCGATGCCGTCGGGCAGCGGCACGCTCTGGCCGCTTGCCGGGTCATATGCCTGCTCGCCATCGACGACATACACCTTGCCATCGGGCGCGGCGTACAAGGCGTCGTCCTGCAAGGCTTGCAGAACCTTGGCTGCCTCGGGCGTGGCCAGGGCGGCGATCTGGGCCACGGCAGCGACACGGGCGTCAGGGTCGTCGCCGGATAGCGGTTTCAGCAGTTCTGGAGGGATGGTAGCCTGCGCCATGGATGACAGGCACAGACAGGCGAAGACCAGCAGCGATGTGAATAGCCTCATTGATATCCCGGAAAAGCGTTGATAGTCGGCACCACCGGACGCATGCCCGGTGGCGCCGGTGTTGCTTTTACAGCTTTTGCTTGCCCTCATTACCCTTGATATACGGGCTCCAAGGCTGGGCGCGGATCGGTTCCTTGGTTTTCCACACGACATTGAATTGCCCATCGGCCGTGATCTCGCCGATCATCACGGGCTTGTGCAGGTGGTGATTCGTCGCATCCATGGTCAGGGTAAAGCCCGATGGCGCCTTGACGCTTTGGCCGGCCATGGCGGCGATCACCTTGTCCGTATCCGTCGACTTGGCTTTTTCCACCGCTTGCGCCCACATGTGGATGCCCACATAGGTCGCTTCCATGGGGTCGTTCGTCACGACGGAACCCGCGTTCGGCAGCTTTTGCGCCACCGCATACGCCTTCCACTGCTTGATGAAGGCCGTATTCACGGGGTTCTTGACGGATTCAAAGTAATTCCAGGCCGCCAAATGCCCGAGCAGCGGCTTGGTATCGATGCCGCGTAGCTCTTCCTCGCCCACGGAAAACGCGACGACGGGCACGTCCGTGGCTTTCAAGCCTGCATTGCCCAGTTCCTTGTAGAACGGCACGTTGGAATCGCCATTGATGGTGGAAATGACGGCCGTCTTGCCGCCCGTGGAAAACTTTTTAATGTTGGCGACGATGGTTTGATAGTCGGCATGGCCGAACGGCGTATAGACCTCGCTGATGTCGCTATCCTTGACCCCCTTGCTTTTCAGGAAGGCGCGCAAGATCTTGTTGGTGGTGCGCGGATACACATAGTCCGTGCCCAGCAGCACGAAGCGCCTGGCGCCGCCGCCATCCTTGCTCATCAGGTATTCGACGGCGGGAATCGCCTGCTGGTTCGGTGCGGCGCCCGTATAAAACACATTCTTTTCCAGCTCCTCGCCTTCGTATTGCACCGGGTAAAACAGCAGGCTGTTGAGTTCCTTGAAGACCGGTAAAACCGACTTGCGCGAGACAGACGTCCAGCAGCCAAACACCACGGCCACTTTATCCTGCGCCACCAGTTGGCGCGCTTTTTCCGCGAACAGCGGCCAGTTCGATGCGGGATCGACGACGACGGCTTCCAGCTTCTTGCCCAGCACGCCGCCCTTGGCATTGATCTCGGCAATCGTCATCAGCGCCACGTCTTTCAGCGACGTTTCGGAAATGGCCATGGTGCCCGACAGGGAGTGCAAAATGCCCACCTTGATGGTGTCGGCGGCCAAGGCCGCCTGCATGGTGGCGGACGTGGCCAGGGCGAATGCGCCGGCGGCAGCCGCTTTCAGGATGATGCGTCGTGACATGGGGACTCCTGTGATGTATTCGTGGGGGACGGACTGGGCCTACGATGTTGTTAAAGCAGAATGCATGCCAGCGCCTGAAGGCGTCCGCCATGGTGCACGCGGCCAGCGCCGCACGAAAAAAAACCTGGCTGCACAAGGACTGTGCAGCCAGGTTTCAAATTGCCGTAAAACGGTGCGCCGGAGGTTTTAATCTTTGCGCGGTGTACCTCTCAGGCGGCGCCAGCCCTTGCGCCCCAGCGGGAACAGCAGCACAAATGCGATCAGCCATGGCAGGATATACGCCATGGCCGTGATGGCGTTGGCCACGCCTTCCGACAGGTTTTCCGTGAAATTGCCCAGCGCGCGCTTGACGGGACGCCAGAACGACTGCTTGCCTTCGGCGCTGATGGCCACGTTCAGCAAGTCCGTGTCGATGCGCTGCATCAATAGCGCATTGGCCGCCGTCGCCTGTTCCAGTTCCACCTGCACGGTGGCCAGTTCCTTGGTCACCTTGATCAGCGCATCGACATTCGCGCCCGAGCGCTTTTCCAGGTCCTGCAATTGCGCCTGGTACTGCTTGAGCATCTCCAGGCGCTTCTTGCTGTCGAGCACAGGACGCCCCAGGTCTTCCACCTTGGTGCCCTGGCTGCTGACATCGCCGCCGGCCGCGACCAGCGCCACAAGCTTCTTGATGCCGGCCGGCTTGGCGCGCATGCTGATGCGCGCGTGCACGTAACGGCCGCCGTCAATGCTGGAATCGAGCAGCAGACAACCGTTTTCCGTATCGGCCTTGCAGGCGGCGAGCACTTGTTCATACAGGGGGCGCACTTGCGCCTCGTGCGTATCGACGCTGACATTGTGTTCATAGGCAAGAAACTCGCTGCCTTTTTCCTTGCCATCGAGACGCGCGGCGCTGGACTGGCCCGCGCTCTCGCCCTTGCCGCCGCAACCGGCCAGCAACAACAGGCCGATCAGGCTGATATACATTTTTTTCATGATTTCTTTCTTTGAATTATTTTTGAACCGGCAACATCTCAACATCGGGCAAATGCGCGGCCACCTCCTGCACCGTGGCATAAGCAGTCAGGGACGCCACCACCTGCGGCAGCGGCGCCGGCCAGATTTCCGGTAAATCGCGCTCCTCGGGCGCCAGCACGGGAAAGGCCAGCTGCTCCTGCGGCGGCGTGAAGGCGGCGGCGACGCCAGGCTTGTTGCCGCGCGCATCGATGCGGTACCAGCCAAACTCTTGCAGATACACGGCGTTCAAGCCATGCAGGCAGAACGGCGGCCCCGCTTCGCCCACGGCCAGGCGCTGATAGCACAAGCCGGCAGGAATGCCGTTGGCACGCAGCAGCGCGGCCAGCAGATGGCTCTTTGCATAACAATAACCCGTGCCATGCTGCAAGACGTCGGAAGCGCGGCAGGTGACGGGATTGCGCTGGCAATCCCAGCTGTGGGCAATCTCGTCGCGCACGAAGGCAAAGCAGCGGGCCGCGATGGCGGCGTCGCCCACCGCGCCGGCAGCCAGTGCGGCCGCCCTGGCGCGCACGGCCGGATGCTCGCTGTCTATATAGGTGCTGCTGGCCAGATAGATGGAAAAGTCGGGGGAAAAGTCGGTAACCATGGCATCAAGGTCATGCAAAAAGATAATGCGCGATTCTAGTCGAAGCCGGCCGAAATCGAGCGTTTCCTTGCGCAGGAACAAAGAAAATCCATGCGTCAGGCTGGCTGCGCCGGGGCCGGCGGCTTTGGCGGCGGCCCGGTAGCTGGTATCATGCGGGCAAACGCAGCCGGCCCGATATGTACGACGGGGCCGGCACCTGCACTACCCTGCGAAGCGGCCCCGCCATCGGGCGCGCCGCCGACGCCACCCTACAGATCAGAGAAACGAGTTCCTATGAGCACACCATCGTCCCACCCATCGTTCTGGCGCCGCGTCCCGCTGGCCTTCGGCGCCTTCTTCAGCACCCTGTCGGACGCCGCCTATGCGGCCCGCGTGGAAAAACTGTCCCTGCCCGAGGCAGCGCCGGTGGCCCCCGCTCCTGCACCAGCCCCCGTGCCGGTGCCGGCCGCCGCGCCCGTCATATTAAAAGAAGCCACGCCGGACGCCGCCCTGCAATTGCTGGCCCTGCTGCAACGCGAAGCGCGATTGATCGACTTCACCCAGGAAAACCTGGGCAGCCATGCCGATGCCGACATCGGCGCGGCCGCCCGCGTGGTGCATGAAGGCTGCGCCAAGGTCATGCGCGAGTATTTCACCATCGAGGCCGTGCGCCAGGAAGCCGAGGGCAGCCGCATCGTGCTGCAGGAAGGTTTTGACAGTGCCCAGGTACGCCTGACGGGCAACGTCGTCGGTTCCGCGCCATTCACGGGCACCCTCAGCCACCGCGGCTGGCGCGCCTCCAGCGTGCGCCTGCCGAAACTAAGCGGGCAGCACGACGCCGCCATCCTGGCGCCGGCCGAGGTGGAACTGTGAGCGATCAAGCCAACAACACCCCGCGCTACGCCATCGGCATCGACCTGGGCACCACCCACAGCGCCCTGTCGTATGTGAACCTGGTCGAGAGCGACGGCGAAAAGTCCAGCCATGGCGTGCTGAAAGTGCCGCAGTTGTCGGCACCGGGCAGCGTCGAAGAATTGTCGCTGCTGCCATCGTTCGTGTATCTGCCGCACGCCGACGAAGTGGCGGCGGGCGACCTGGCCCTGCCTTGGGTCACCGAAGAAGCCGAAGCGCCGTTCGTCGTGGGCGAAATGGCCCGCAGCCGCGGCGCCACCACGCCCATCCGTTTAGTGTCGAGCGCGAAAAGCTGGCTGTGCCACCCGGGCGTTGACCGCCGCGCGGCGATTTTGCCGAACGACGCGCCGGCCGAAGTCGCGCGCATTTCGCCCATCACGGCCGCCACGCGCTACCTGACGCACTTGCGCCAGGCCTGGGACAACGCCCACCCGCAAGCGCCGTTCGCCGAACAGGAAATCACCGTCACGATCCCCGCCTCGTTCGATCCGGCCGCGCGCGAGCTGACGATGGAAGCGGCGCAGGCAGCCGGCTACACTTCGCTGACCCTGCTGGAAGAGCCGCAAGCGGCCCTGTACAGCTGGATCCAGACCAGCGAAGGCCGCTGGCGCAAGGAAGTCAAGCCGGGCGACATCATTTTAATGGTCGACGTGGGCGGCGGCACCAGCGACTTTTCGCTGATCGCCGTGCTCGAACGCGACGGCGTGCTGGAACCGCACCGCGTGGCCGTCGGTGAACATATCCTGCTCGGTGGCGACAATATGGACCTGGCGCTGGCCCACCTGGTGGCCCGCAAGCTGGCCGCCAACGGCACCGCCCTCGACGCCTGGCAAATGCGCGCACTCACTTACGGCTGCCGCAGCGCCAAGGAAAGCCTGCTGGCCGACAGCGGCCTCGATGTGGCACCGATCGTCGTGCCGAGCCGAGGCTCGAAACTGATCGGCGGCTCCATCCGCACGGAACTGACGCGCACAGAAGTGTCCACTTTTATTCTCGACGGCTTCTTCCCGCAAGTGGAAGCATCGAGCCGCCCTGCCGTGCGCACGCGCGCCGGCCTGACGCAACTGGGCTTGCCGTATGCGCAGGATGCGGCCATCACGCGCCACCTGGCGGCGTTTTTGGGCCGGCAAGTGGCGGCCACCAGCGAACTGGAAGGTTTTGCGGGCCGCCAGGCCGACGGCGCCAGCTTTTTGCACCCGACGGCCGTGCTGTTCAACGGCGGCGTCTTCAAGTCCGACTTGCTGGTGCAGCGCATCATGGCGACCGTCAACGACTGGCTGTACCTGGAAGGCGCGGAACCAGCGCGCATGCTGGCCGGGGCCGACCTGGACCTGGCCGTGGCGCGTGGCGCCGCCTACTACAGCTACGTGCGGCGCGGCCATGGCGTGCGCATTCGCGGCGGCACGGCAAGTTCCTTCTACGTGGCCATCGAATCGGCCATGCCCGCCATCCCCGGCATGGAACCGCCGATCCAGGCCCTGTGCGTGGCGCCGTTCGGCATGGAAGAAGGCAGCGAACTGGAATTGCCAGGCCAGCAATTCGGCCTGGTGGTGGGAGAGCCCGTGCACTTCCGCTTCTTCGCCTCGTCCACGCGCCGCAACGACCAGATCGGCGACTTGCTCGATTTCTGGGGCCTTGACGAATTGCAGGAACTGAGCGAAATCCAGGCTACTTTATCCGCCGAAGGCCGGTCGGCCGGCGACGTGGTACAAGTCAAATTGCACGCCAGAGTCACGGAAGCGGGTACGCTGGAACTGCTGGCCGTCTCGGCTGACGGCGCCGAGCGCTGGAAAGTGGAATTCGACGTGCGCGGCACGCCGCAGCCATAGGCATGCGCGGCGCTGTGGGCAAGCCGGCCTTCCTGGTCGGCATCGACCTGGGCACCACCAATACGGTGGTGGCGTACGCCAATGCGGCCAATGCGGCCGATGCGCAGGCGGGCATCCAGCTGTTCGCCATCGAGCAGCTGCTCGCTGCCGGCGAAGTGGGTGCGCGCCCCCTGCTGCCCTCGCTGCGCTACCACCGCGCTGCCGGCGAACTGGCGCCAGGCGACTTGCAGCTGCCGTGGCCACAAGGCGATGTCACGAGTGCCGAGCACCCCGTGCTGGGCGCCCTGGCGCGCCAGCTCGGCGCGCAAGTGCCGGGCCGGCTGGTCACCAGCGCGAAGAGCTGGCTGTCGCATGCGAACGTGGACCGCCAGGCGCCGATTTTACCGTGGGGTGCGGACGCCGACGTGGCCAAGGTGTCGCCCGTGGCGGCCAGCGCCAGCTACCTCGCCTACGTGCGCGCCGCGTGGAATCACCGCTTCCCGCATGCTCCGCTCGAAGAGCAGGAACTGGTGCTGACCATCCCCGCCTCGTTCGACGAGGGTGCGCGCGCACTCACACTGGAGGCGGCGCGCCTGGCGGGCTTGCCCACCTTGCGCCTGGTGGAAGAGCCGCAGGCCGCCTTTTATGATTATCTGCAGCGCCGGCGCGCCACCTTGCGCGAGGACCTGGCCAATACGCGCCGCATTTTAGTCTGTGACGTGGGTGGCGGCACCACCGATTTCAGCCTGATCGACGTGGCCTTCGGCGAGGATGGCGAACCGCAGCTCACGCGCAGCAGCGTAGGTAACCATTTGATACTCGGCGGCGACAATATGGACCTGGCGCTGGCCCACCTGGTGGAAACGCGCATGGCGGCAGGCGTCGAGGGTGGCATGAAGCTGTCCGCCGCGCGGTTGTCGCAGCTGATGGAGCGCTGCCGCGCCGCCAAGGAATTGCTGCTGTCGAACGACGCGCCGGAGAGCACCACCGTGACCTTGCTGGGCGCCGGCTCGCGCCTGATAGGCGCCAGCCGTTCCGCCGATATCACGCGCGAGGAAGTGGCGGCCCTGGTGGTCGACGGCTTCTTCCCGAAGGTGGAACTCAGCGAGGTGGCAAGGAAAGGCCGCGCCGGCATCGTCGAATTCGGTTTGCCGTATGCGCAGGACGCGGCCATCACGCGGCACCTGGCCAGCTTCCTGCAACAGCATCAAGGCGAGTTGCCCGATACCTTGCTGCTGAACGGCGGCGTGTTCCGCGCCGACGCGCTGGCGCGTCGCCTGGCCGACACGCTCGCCCACTGGCGCGGTGCCCCGCTCACCATCCTGCATAACGATAATCCCGACGTGGCCGTGGCGCGTGGCGCCGTCGCCTACGCGCTGGCCCGGCGTGGCCAGGCGCCGCGCATCGGCGGCGGCTCGCCGCGCAGCTATTTTCTCGTGCTGGGCGAAGCGGGCAAGGAGCACCGCGCCGTCTGCATCCTGCCCCGTGGCAGCGCCAGCGGCGAGGAAATCCGCCTGACGGAGCGGCTGTTCGCGCTGCGCCTGGGCCGGCCCGTGCGCTTCCACCTGGCGTCCTCGATTGCGGAAACGAGCACGCCACCCAAGCTGGGCGACATCGTCGACCTGGACGCGGGCGAGTACCTGCGCCTGCCGCCGCTGGCCAGCGTGCTGCATGATAAACAGGATGCCAATGACAAGCGCGAAATCACCGTGCAGCTGGCTACCGTGATGACGGAAGTGGGCACGCTGGAAGTCCATTGCGTGGCCGAAGCCGATGCCGGCAACCGCTGGCTGCTGGAATTCCAGCTGCGTGGCGAAGAGGAAACGCACGCTGAAACGTCCAGCGTGTCGCCACGCGTAAAAGAAGCGGTCGAGAAGATCGAACGCATCTTCGGCGGCAAGGCGCAAAAGGTCGATACCAAGGAAGTGCGCCAGCTGCGCCAGCACCTGGAACGGGGACTGGGCGGACGCGAAAGCTGGGACACGCCGCTGCTGCGCCAGCTGTTCGACGCCTTGCTACAACGCGCGCGTGGCCGGCGCCGCTCTGCCGAGCACGAACGTGTCTGGCTGAACCTGGCCGGCTACTGTTTGCGTCCCGGCTATGGCGACGCGCTCGACCCGTGGCGCATCGAGCACCTGTGGGCCCTGTTCGACGCGGGCATCCAGCACCACAAGGACAACCAGGTCTGCGCCGAATGGTGGACGCTGTGGCGCAGGGTCGCCGGCGGCTTGAGCACGCAGCAGCAACTGCGCCTGCTCGACGACTTCGCCTTCAATCTGCAAGCCGATGCGGCCCAGCGCGGCAGCCGCCCCGTCACCCTGGTGGGCGGCAGCGATGACGACATGCTGCGCCTGGGCGCCTCGCTCGAGCGCATCCCCGGCGCCTACAAGGCGGAAGTGGGCGCCTGGCTGATCAAGCGTCTGCAGAAGGCGGATAGCGAAGCGGCGGATACGAACACCCTGTGGGCGCTGGCCAGGGTCGGCGCGCGCCAGCCCTTCCATGGCAGCGCGCACGAAGTGGTCGACAGCGCCAGCGTGGCCGGATGGCTCACCATGCTGCTGGCGCTGGACTGGAAAAAGACGGAACCGGCGGCGTTTGCCGCCACCCACCTGGCGCGCATGACGGGCGACCGCTCGCGCGACATCGCCGACGACTTGCGCGCCACTGTGCTGGCCCGCCTGAAAGCCGTGGGCGCCCCGCCCCTGTGGCATGCGATGGTCAGCGAAGTGACGCAACTGGACGAAGCTGTTACCCGCCGCATGCTGGGCGAGGCGCTGCCGCCGGGCTTGAAGCTGATCGGCTGAAACCATGGGTCACGTAGGTCGGATTAGCGTAGCGTAATCCGACAGGCATCGCCAACAATGTTGTCGGATGACGGCCTGCGGCCTGATCCGACCTACCCTTCGCTGCGCGCGCCGCAATACCGCGGCAAACTATCGGCCAGCCATACCCAGGCCATTGCGGCACGCCGCCCTGCGCTAAATCACGGCGATGATCAACAGCAGCACCGCCAGCGGCGCCTGCACCAGCACGATGCCGGGATGCGTGCGGCGCAGCTGGGCCCACACGGACAGGCCCGGCACTTCCTCGTGCGGGTGGTGGGCTTCGTCGCGCAGCGACATCGCGTGCAGGAACATGCCGGCGATCAGGGGGCCGGGGTTGACCCACCAGCCCTGCTCCAGCAAGCCGCGCGACAGGTAGATGGCCAGCGCGCCGATGGCAAACGGCGAAGCCCACACCAGCGCCAGCATCAGGCGGATGCCATAGAATTCAAACAAAGTACCCACGCGGTGCAGGCGGCTGAAATCGTGGTCTTCCATGCGTTGGTCGATGGCCAGTTCGGCGCGGCCGTACAAGGTCCACAGGCCGCCGAACAGGCAGCCCAGCAACACACCGATGACGATATCGGCCACGAACACCGCATATTTGTTGACGTCGGCCGTGCCGATGCCCAGTGACGTGTGGGCGGCCGCGTGCAGGTGCAGGCCGGCCTGCTCGCCTTCGGCCGTCGTGTAGCGGTCGCGCACGTCATACGTGCTGCCGATATACACGACGTTCTTGCGTAGTGCATTCGCCGCCACGCCGGCCTGCCCATCGATCAGTTGTACGCGCGTGCGCGTGGGGTTCAGGAATGGCGGCGCCACGGCGCTCGGGTGAAACGGCGCCGTGACGGCGTTCTGCTCCGCCGCATCCTTCGCGTCGCCGCGGATGACGGGTGCGAATGCCCAGCGCGCCAATTCCTTTTCGCTGCCCGTGCGCCGGGCCAGCTGGCACACGCGGCCGGCCAGTGCCAGCCCTTCCTTTTGCTCGGACAAGACGGCCGGCAAGGGCTGCTGCTGCTCTTGCTCGTCGGCGCCATGCGCCAGCTCGAAGGCCACGGCCGCCAGCACGGGACTTTTCAGTTCAATGCGCGTGACGGCGCCCATGCGCTCGCGGATCTGCGGGCTGGCGAAGTGGATGCCGGCCGCGCAGCGCGCGCGTATCCAGGGCAAGTTCGCGTTCCGGTCCGATTGTTCGGGCAGGATCAGCACCAGTTGCCGGCCATCGGCGGCCAACTGGTCGAGCAGGCGGTCCAGCGGCCGCTCGCCCGCCGTGTGCTGTTCATACACGGCCGGCGCCAGGTCCAGGTCGATGGCCAGCACCTTGCTGCCGCGCGCGGCGGCGCTGGCGAGCACTTGCTCCAGGCGCGAGCGCTCCAGTGGTTCGCGCTCGTCGAAGACTTGTTCGAACGCGGGCTGGTCGATTTCGATGATGCCGGGCCGGTAGGCGGCGCCCGGGTCCTTGCCCCGCTCCAGCAGCTGCCCCTGCGCCGCGCTGGCGCGCAGCATGGCCGCATCGAGCCATTCGAGCACATGAAAACCTTCCAGCACCAGCATCAGCGCGGCGATCAGGCTGGCGCCGATCACGTGGTGCAGCAGATGCGTGCCCGTCAGCTTGAAGGCCGAGCCCAGCTGGGCGACCGGCCACAGCAGGCGCCGCCAGGGTGGCGGACGCGGTTGATCTGGCTGGCGGGTTTCCACGGTGCGTACTCCTTGCGTGCGGCGCTAAATTATCACTCAAGCAACAAGTAGTGACGAAAGGACAGTGTATTGCAGTTGTGCCCAGCCCGCCGCACGGCTGGCAGCCTATTTCGGCTTGGCCAGCAACAGCTTGCCCAGCGCTTCGAAGGCCGGCGTGGTGGTCGGATCATTCGCCGCATTGGCCGCCGTCGGCGTCGACGCAAAACGCACGATCACCATTTCCGCCTTCGGATCGACATAGATGCGCTGGCCGTACACGCCGCGCGCCATGTAGGCGCCATGCTCGTTATGCGTGACCCACCACATGTCGCGGTAGCTCCAGCCCTTGAGCAAATCGTAGCCGCCCTTGGCGAACAACTGCTTGTCGCCGCCACGGCGAATATCGTCGACAGCCGCCTTGGGCAGTATCTGCTGGCCGTTGTAGCGGCCATCGTTGCGCAGCATTTCGCCGAAGCGGGCCAGGTCGCGCAAGCCTGCATTCAAGCCGCCGCCGGCAAACGGCGTGCCCGTCGAATCGACGGTCATGTAGGCATCCTGCTCGGCGCCCAGCTTTTGCCAGATATGCTGGGACAGGTAGTCGTTGACGTTCTGCCCCGTGACACGGGCGATGATCCAGCCCAGCACATCGGAGTTGACGGTGCGGTAGCCGAACGCCTCGCCGTGCCGGCCTTCGTGCTGCACCGTCTGCAGGTACTCGAAATAGCTGCGCGGGCCTGCGTAATCCTTCGGTTTGGGCAGCGGGCTGCCGGCCGCCGCGTGCTGCCACACTTCCGCTTTCGGGTCGGCGTAATCTTCGCTGAATTTCAGGCCCGTGGTCATGTCGAGCACCTGGCGCACGGTGGCGTCGCCAAACGCCGACTTGGCCAGTTCCGGTACATACTCGGCCACTTTCTTGTCAGGATCGAGCTTGCCTTCGGCCACCAGCGCCGCGCCGATGGTGCCCATCACGGACTTCGTCACCGACATGGCGCCATGCTGGCCGCTTTCCTTCAGCACGCCAAGGTAACGCTCATACACGATGCGGCCCCGGTGCAGCACCACGATGCCGTCCGTGTAGTTGGCACCCAGCGACTGCTCCCAGGTCATCGTTTCCGTCGCGCCCAGGGGCGTGAAGCGCAGGCTGTCGATATCCTTGCGCAGCGCGCGTTTCAATGGCACGGGCGCTTTCAAGCCGCGCGCTACGTCCACCGTCGGCATCAACTGGCGAAAGTGCGACACGCTCCAGCGCAGCTGGGGGAAATTGAAATAACTGCCATCGTCGAAGCGGATGATTTTATCGGCCGGCGGTGGCGCGCCCACCATCCATTGCAATGCAGCCGGATCGCTGGCGGCGGCTGACAGCGTGGTGGCAGCCACCTTGGTCGTCTCTGCCGCATGGGCACCGGCGGCCAGCACCAGGCAGGCGGCGGCCAGGGCCAGGCGTTTCATGCTGGGAAAATCGTTCATGCGGTGCTCTCCTTGATAAACAGAATACAGACTACTTAATAAACCCATACGACATTCGCCAGCCAGCCCGTCCACGTCCTGGCCTGCCCGTTCACCAGCTGGTTCACGCCGGACTGCGCGAACGAGGCGCTGAAACCCAGGGTCAGATAGGTATTCGGGTTCACCACGCGCACATACTTGACGAAGACATCGTTGGCCAGCATCGGGCGCAGCACGCCGGCGATCACCACGGGCGCATCGCCCGGCACGTCGAGGCGCGTGGCCTGGCCGAACTGCAGCGGGCTGCCCATCTGGTTGGCCCGCACCTGGGCCAGGTAGGCCGTCACGGTATCTTTCGGCGTCGGGTGCAGCTCGATGGTGGCCTGCAGCGCGTTCACGTTGGCATTCACGAAAACCCAGGTGGCCTTGCTGCCCGAGGCCCAGGCGCCCGGCGTGCCTTCAAAGAACAGCGGGTCGAAGCGCTCGTTGCGCGCCGTACGCGGATCGTCGCCTGAAAAACTCTGGTAGCCAAGGGTGAACTTCGGCGTCCAGGCCACGTCGGGCAGCGAAAAGCCCCCTTCCGTGCGCCAGCCCCAGCCCCGCATCGGCTCGCGCGTATTCCATTCGCGCGCCGCATCGATGCCGAACCAGCCTTTCGGCAGCACGGAGGGTAACAGGGGAACACGTGCGTAGCCATACACGAACTGCAGATCCTTGCGTCCATCGGGCACGGCCAGCGGCGCGCCGATGCCGTCTGGCGCCGCCTGCGGATACGCGGCATGCGAACGCGGCACCTTGCCATACGCGATGCCCGCCTTGCGGTCGTTCGCGGGCGCGTAGCTGACGTCCACGCCGACGACGCGCGTGCCGCTATCGTTGTCGGGGTTTTCGTTCGGGTCGAGGTAAAACGCCTGGGCGCTGAACGCGTCCTGGCTTATCTTGGCCACCACGGAATTCTGGAAGGCCTTGCGCGGCCCCAGTTTCAGCGCGCCGCGGTCAAAGCCGTTCGAGCCGCCATTGGCGATCAGCATGCCGGTGCCCAGCGTGAAATTCTGCGCGCCGGCCGACAGGTCGAGCATGGCGCGCGTGTCGCCCAGCGGCATGCGGATGCCGGCGACGAATTCCTCGATCGAGATGCGGCCCGTGTCGCCCGCGCCGAAAGGATCGTGGCGCAAGGTGCCCGAGCCGACGGCAGACAGGCGTGCATACAGCTGCTTGCCGTCGCCCAGGTTGCGCTTGAAACCGAGCGCCGGCTTGACATAGCACTCGTACCAGTAGGGGTCGAATTCGAAGTCGGGATTGCGCGCCGGCGTATTCGACAGCTTCCAGAACAGATTGCTCTCGCCAGCCACCTGCACGCCCGCTTCCACGGAACGCGTCATTTGCCAGTCGGCGACTATGGCCGGTTCGACGGCGGCGCGCCGGGCCACCTCTTTTTCCATGCTGCTCTGGCCATCGGGATCGAGCTGGCCGGCGGCGCCGCAGGCGGCGCTCCAGCCCAGCAGGGCCAGGACGAGTGCGTGGCGCACCGGGAACATCGCTTGCATTGCCATAGATATCCCTTGTGCTAGCCGACTGTCAATTTGAGCGGATGTTATCAGAGATGCTCTTTTTTATTGTTGTAAAGCATCCTATTGTGCGGGAGCAGAGGCTGAGACGATCGTCTCAGGCGCGCGCCATGCTGCAGCGCAGGATGCGCCATCCCCGCCTTCATGCTACAAACAGGCAACCATACAAAATATCGAGACACCGGAGAGCGCCATGCCCTACGTCCGCCAAACCAGCCATATCGACCGCGTGCGCGACCTGATCGCCGGGCGTATCGTCAACCCAGGGGCCGATACGGCCAGGCTGGCGTCGTCATACCGGCGCTCGCTGGACGACTACCGGCTCGACCCCGCCTCCACCACGGGGCCGCGCATCCTGACGGGCGCCGAACTGCGCGCCATCCAGCAATCCGAGGAAGGCTTTCTGCGCTCCACCGGCCAGTGCCTGCCGCGCCTGCACGCCATGGTGCGCGAAGCGGGCTACTGCGTCATCCTCGCCAATGCGCGCGGCGTGACGATCGACTACGTGGTCGACACGGACCAGCGCAAGGACTTCAAGAAGGCCGGCCTGTACCCCGGTTCGTGCTGGTCTGAAGAAGAGGAAGGCACCTGCGGCATCGCCTCCGTGCTGCTCGACCAGGAAGCCATCACCGTGCACAAGAGCGACCATTTCCGCGCCGCCTTCACTGGCCTGACCTGCAGCGCTGCACCGATCTTTTCGCCGCATGGCGACTTGATCGGCGTGCTCGATGCGTCGGCCTTGAACTCGCCCGACGCGCGCGACAGCCAGCGCCTGGTGAAACAACTGGTGCGCCAGGGCGCGACCCTGATCGAGGATGGCTTTTTCCTGAAATCCTACAGCCATTGCTGCATCCTGCTGGCGCACCGCAACCGCCACTTCGTGGAAGTGCAGCCGGAGATGCTGCTGGCCATCGACGAGCATGGCGACGTCGTCGCCGCCAACGGCTGCGCGCGCGACGTCATCGGGGGTCTCGATAGCCTGCCGCGCCCCGTCGCCGAGGTGCTGGAAGTGCGCGCCGAGCGGCTGTTCGATACGCGCGCGGGACACAATCTGCTGTCGCTGCGCCTGGCCGGCGGCAGCACCTGGCTGCACGCCCGCGTGCGTGCGCCGCTGCGCCAGGCCAGCGTGCAAACACGCGTCAAGAACACGGCCCCCGTGACGGAGGGCGTGCTGGCCGACACGCCGCAGGAACAGGCCGAGCGCACGCGCATCGTCCACGCCCTGAACGCCACCAAATGGCGTCCGCTGCAGGCGGCCGCCATGCTGGGCATCTCGCGCGCCACGCTGTACCGGCGCATCAAGCAGCTGCACATCGTGCCGCCGCACCGGCAATGAAGCGATAAGCACACTGAGACTTCCGTCTCAATACCCGCCATGCTGCGCTGCAGGATGCGGCGCCAGAACGCCAGTGTTACAACATCGTCAGCGGCAACACAGCCGCATCCCATCATAAAGTCAGCAGACTTGGAGGAGACACGATGCAAACCGATAGCAACCCGCACGACCTGGCCGTGGCCGGCATCCTGGAGCAGCTCGAAGGCTGTCTTCGCGCCAGCGACGGCACGGGCGCCGCGCAACTGTTCGAACAGGACGGCTACTGGCGCGACCTGGTGCTGTTTACCTGGAACCTGAAAACCCTGGAAGGCCGCGAACAGATCGCCGCCATGCTGGCCGCCCAATTGGGCGCCGTGCAGCCGGTCTCCATCCGCATCGCCGACGGCGAACATGCGGTGCAAGCGGGCGGCGTGCTGCAAAGCTGGATCACGGTGGAGACGAACGTGGCGCGCGGCATGGGCTTCATCCGCATCCGCGATGGCAAGATCTGGACCCTGCTCACCACCATGAGCGAATTGAAGGGTTTTGAGGAAGCCAAGGGCGGCCGCCGGCCCATGGGCGCCGAACATGGCGCGCGCACTGACCGCAGCAGCTGGCTGGAACAGCGCGAACAGGAAGCAAAGGAACTGGGCTACGCGCGCCAGCCCTACTGCGTCATCATCGGCGGCGGCCAGGGCGGCATCGCGCTCGGTGCGCGGCTGCGCCAGTTGAACGTCCCCACAATCATCATCGAGAAAAATGCGCGTCCCGGCGACAGCTGGCGCAAGCGCTACAAGTCCTTGTGCCTGCACGACCCCGTCTGGTACGACCACATGCCCTACATTCCGTTCCCCGACAACTGGCCCGTCTTCACACCGAAGGACAAAGTCGGCGACTGGCTGGAGATGTACACCAAGGTGATGGAGCTCAATTACTGGGGTTCGACGTCATGCGAATCGGCCAGCTTTGATGACGCCACCGGCGAGTGGACGGTGCAAGTGCTGCGCGACGGCCAGCCCGTCACCCTGAAGCCGAAGCAGCTGGTGCTGGCCACGGGCATGTCGGGCAAGGCGAACATGCCGAAGTTCAAGGGCATGGACGTGTTCCAGGGCGAGCAGCAGCACTCGTCGCAGCATCCGGGGCCGGACGCCTACGTGGGCAAGAAAGTAGTGGTGGTCGGCGCGAACAATTCCGCGCACGATATCTGCGCCGCCCTGTGGGAAGCGGGCGTGGACGTGACCATGGTGCAGCGCTCGTCGACGCACATCGTCAAGTCCGATTCCTTGATGGACCTGGCCTTGGGCGACCTGTACTCGGAACGGGCGCTGGCGGCCGGCATGACCACAAACAAGGCCGACCTGACGTTCGCCTCGATCCCCTATAAAATCCTGGCCGACTTCCAGAAGCCCGTCTTCAAGGCCATCCGCGAGCGCGATGCGGATTTCTATGCACGCCTGGAAGAACGGGGCTTCATGCTCGATTTCGGCGACGACGATTCCGGCCTGTTCATGAAATACCTGCGCCGCGGCTCCGGCTACTACATCGACGTGGGCGCTTCCGAGCTGGTCGCCGACGGCAAGATCAAGCTGAAAAGCGGCGTCGGCGTGCAGGAACTGAAAGCCCACTCGATCGTGCTGTCCGACGGCACGGAACTGCCGGCCGACCTGGTGGTGTACGCCACCGGCTACGGCTCCATGAATGGCTGGGCGGCCGACCTGATCTCGCCCGAGGTGGCGAATAAAGTGGGCAAGGTGTGGGGACTCGGTTCGGCCACGACGAAGGACCCGGGTCCGTGGGAGGGCGAGCAGCGCAATATGTGGAAGCCCACGCAGCAGCAAGCGTTGTGGTTCCACGGCGGAAACCTGCACCAGTCGCGCCACTATTCGCAATACCTGTCGCTGCAACTGAAGGCGCGCATGGAAGGTTTGAACACGCCCGTGTATGGGCAGCAGGAGGTGCATCACCTGGCGTGATCGTCGTGCATACCGGCTCATGTCGGATTACGTGCGGCGTTGCCGCACTAATCCGACCTACCAATGACAAAAAAAATGGCGGCGGACCGAAGTCCGCCGCCATTTTGCATCATGCAGCCAACAATTACTGTTTGATCGCTTCGATGGCGAAAGTCAAAGTCACATCATCGCTGACGGCTGGCGCATATTTGCCTGCGTTGAACTCCGAGCGCTTGATCTTGGCCGTGGCGTTGGCGCCGCAAGCGTCTTTCTTCAGCATCGGGTGCGGTGCGCAAGCGAACGAGGTGACGGTCAGTGTCACTGGCTTGGTCACGCCTTTCAGGGTCAGGTTGCCTTCCACGGAGGCCAGCTTGTCACCGTCGAAATTGAACTTGGTCGATTTGTAGGTGGCGACCGGGTACTTTGCCGTGTCGAGGAAGTCTTCGCCCTGGATGTGCGTGTTGAACAGGGTCGAACCCGTATCGACGGATTTGGTGTCGATCAGCACTTCGACGGCGCCCGTCTTGGCGGCGCGGTCCAGGGTGACCTTGCCGGTGGTGTTATTGAAACGGCTTTGCTGCGTCGAGAAACCCATGTGGGTGTACTCGAAACGGGGGAAAGTGTGGCTGCCATCGATGACATAGACTTCAGGTGCGGCAACGGCGGACAGCGAGAAGCCGGCGGCGGCGATAAAAGCGAGCAGTTTTTTCATTGTAGATTCCTGATAGAAAGTGGAGGATGTCAAAACCGCAAGCAGCTGCAGGCGAACGACGCATGCGGCTGATTGTCTGGCTTCAGTTACAACAGATTATGCATGGCATGAAGATCGATGTAAAACGCAAAATATACCTAGTTAGCATCGATAAAATCGATAATAACAACGATGATGTCCACGACAGCGCCTTCTGCTGCCGATTATTGTCTGCATTGCCCAAAATATCCAGCGTTATCCGGCGCCGCAGTATGCATCAAATGAGAATGATTCTTGTTATTATTCTATAGGATGGGTATCATCGCGGCCTTGGCGCGCATGCAGCGTCGCCTTGATTCCTCCATAATGGAGCCGAAAACAGAGCAGAACCCCGAGCAGAACAAACATGACGGCCACCCGCCACACCCGCCACGATATGCACACCTTGAACGCCCATCCTGCCGCCTCCCCGCTCCGCAGCCAGGGCCTGAGCGCCGGCGCCTTCGCCTGATGCGCGAGCCGCACGCCCGGATCCCGCTGCGCGAAGCGCACGGCGTGCGCCTGCGCCGCTGGGCCTGGACCGCTGCCGGCGCCTTGATGGTGCTGCTGGGGATCATCGGCGCCATGCTGCCCGTCATGCCGACGACGATTTTCCTGATCCTCGCCCTGGCCTGCTTCAGCCGCGCCTCGCCGCGCCTCGAGCACTGGCTGCTGCAGCATCCCCGCTTCGGTGCGCCGCTGCGCCAGTGGCGCGAACACCGCGCCGTCTCGCGGCGCGGCAAGGCCATGGCTTGCCTGGGCATGGCCATCGGCTTTGTCGCCATGTGCCTGGGCCATCCGCCGTGGTGGGTCATCGCCATGGTGGGCGCCATGGAAATCGCCGTCCTCGTCTACCTGTTGCGCCGTCCAGAAGGCCCTGCCGCCAGCGGGGCAGAATCTGCCCGCGAAGAGGGCCATGGCAGACAGTAAACGGCCCCACCTACATCAAAAAAACGCCAAGTTGGCCAAGCTTCACATAAAAGCACCGTGATGCCCACGCAGCGCACGTCGAACTTTTCACCAGGATGCGGCCCCACTACGCCAGTCCACGCGATTAAATTCGGCAAGAACGCCACTTTTCCGCTTTTTCAACTTGAAAACCGGTGCATAGACATTATTTGCATATTCAAAGCAAGATTCTGTCGTAGGAGTAATAACACGATCGGAGGTATACTACGCAACCGACGTAGCAGGCCGGGCGATCTGGCCCCTGCAAGCAAGCCTGTCACGGTCCAATAAAAAAGGAAACACTGCATGACCACACCACACCGTACGCCGGTGATTCGCATCGACGGCGCCAACAAGACCTTCGCGCTGCCCAAGGGCGAACAATTCCACGCGGTCAAATCGGTCACGCTGGAAGTCTATCCCGGTGATATTTTCGGCCTGATCGGCAAGAGCGGCGCCGGCAAATCCACCTTGCTGCGCCTGATTAACCTGCTCGAGCGTCCCGATAGCGGCACCATTACCGTGGCCGGGCGTGAACTGACCCGCCTGGGCAAGCGCGAATTGCGCGACGCGCGCCAGAACATCGGCATGATTTTCCAGCAATTCAACCTGCTGCAAAACGCCAGCGTCTTCGACAACGTCGCCTTCCCCTTGAAAATCCATGGCACGACCAAGGGCGAGCAGATCGCCTCCAGGGTCGAGGAATGCCTGGCGCTGGTAGGCCTGTCCGACAAGCTGCACAGCTATCCGGCGCAACTGTCGGGCGGGCAGAAACAGCGCGTGGCGATTGCCCGCGCCCTGGCCAGCCACCCCGACGTGCTGCTGTGCGACGAGCCGACGTCCGCGCTGGACGCGGAAACTACGCGCGCCCTGCTCGACACCCTGCGCGACATCAATGCGCGCCTCGGCGTGACCATTGTCATCGTCAGCCATGAGCTGTCGGTGCTGGGCGCCATCTGCAACCGGGTCGCCGTCGTGGAAAACGGCGCCATCGCCGAACAATTCGATTTGAGCGACACGGCCACCCCGCGCAAGACGGCGCTGGGACGCGAGCTGGCGTATTACGGCACCGAGGCGTTTGAAGCCACCGCATGGAAGGATGCAACACATGTTTGAAGAATCGATCAATAACGTCGTCAAGCTGCTGCCGGAAATCTCGGTGGCCTTGGGCCAGACCATGACGATGCTGGGCATCGGCTTGAGCGCCGCCATCCTGATCGGCGGCCCGCTGGGCATTGTGCTGTTCCTCGTCTCGGAAGGCCAGTCGCTGGAAAACCGTCCGCTGTCGATGATCCTAGGATGGCTGGTGAATACCGTGCGCAGCTTCCCCTTCATCATTTTGCTGGTTGCCCTGACGCCGTTTACGCGCATCATCGCGGGCACCTCGATCGGCCCGCTGGCCGCTGCCGTGCCCCTGTCGTTCGCCGCCATTCCCTACCTGGCACGCCTGGTGGAACAGAACCTGCGCGAAGTGCCGCGCGGCGTGATCGAGGCGGCGCACGCCATGGGCGCGTCGGAAATGCAGATCATCTTCCGCGTGCTGCTGGTCGAAGCGCGCTCCGGCCTGGTGCTGGCGCTGACCGTGCTGTCGATCAGCTTCCTGTCGTATTCGGCCGTGGCCGGCGTAGTGGGCGGCGGCGGCATCGGCGACCTGGCCATCCGCTACGGCTACTACCGCTTCGAGACGGACATCATGGTCGTCACCGTGGCCATCCTGATCGTGCTGGTGCAAACCATCCAGTTCGCCGGCACGCGCATCGCTAAGCGCCTCGACAAACGTTAATTCATCTTCAGTATTTCAGTACAAGGAAAAGCATGAACCATCTTCGCCGCAATCTGCTCCTGGCCGCCGCCAGCCTGGCCTTCGCCACCGCCGCCCACGCCAGGGACCCGAAAGAGCTCGTCATCGGCACCAGCTCCGGCCCGTATTCGGACCAGCTGAAGCTGGGCATCAAGCCCATCCTGGAAAAACAGGGCTACAAGGTCAGGATCGTCGAATTCAACGACTACGTGCAGCCGAACTACGCGCTGGCCGAGGGTTCGCTGGACGCCAACGTGTTCCAGCACATCGTGTATCTGACCAAGTTCGCCACCGATAACAAGCTGCCCTTGAGCGCCCTCATTACCGTGCCGACCATGCCGATCGGCCTGTACGGCGGCAAGCAAAAAACCCTGGCGGAAGTCAAGAACGGCGCCACCATCACCATGCCGAACGACCCGACCAACCAGGCGCGCGCGCTGGTGATGCTGGCCAAGATGGGCTGGATCAAGCTGAAACCGAACGTCGATCCGCTGCGCGCTTCCGAGCGCGACGTGCTAGACAACCCGAAGAAGCTGAAACTGGTGCCGCTGGAAGCGGCGCAGCTGCCGCGTTCGCTGGCCGACGCCGACTACGCCTTTGTGAACGGTAACTTCGCCCTGGCCGCCGGCATGAAACTGACCTCGGCCCTCGCCGTGGAAAAGATCTCCGACAGCTATATCAACCTGGTTGCCATCCGCACGGCCGACAAGGCCAAGCCATGGGTCAAGGACCTGGAAGCGGCCTACCGCTCGCGCGCCTTCCTCGACGCGACGAACAAATACCTGGCCGGATACGAAAAGACGGACTACCAGCTGGCGCTGGAAAAGACGCTGAAAAAATAAGGCAAAGCGCTGCACGCAAAAAAACGGCCAGGTTCACACCTGGCCGTTTTTTTCTGCGCGCCACTCTGGCGCTATCAGCACTTAGAAGCGGTAGCCGACGCCTACGCCGATCAGGACAGGATCGATCTTGACTTCGCTGGCCTTGGCGCCACTGACGAAGACGTCGCTGCGGATCTGTACTTTTTTGATGTCAAAGTTCAGCGACCAGTTTTTGTCCAGCTTGTAGTCGACGCCAGCTTGCAGCGCGAAGCCCCAGCTGTCATGCTCCAGGCCGCCAGCGCCATTCAGCAGTTTCACACTCGAAATATTCGTATAGTTCACGCCTGCACCCACGTATGGGCTGAACTGTTTTTCCGGCATGAAGTGGTATTGCAGCGACAAGGTCGGCGGCAAATGCTTGAACGTACCGATATTTTGGCCACCCAGGGTGACGTCATGCTTTTGCGGATACGTCAGGATCAGCTCGGCAGCGATATTGGGGGTAAAGAAATACGAAATATCGATTTCAGGAATCGTCTTGCTGCTGACATGGATGGTGTCCGATGCGCCAACACCACCAACAGGAGTGGATTTGTCGGCCGGATCGATATGCACGGCACGCGCACGCACCAGCCATGGGCTTTCCTGCGCCATTGCATTGCCGGCGAATGCGCCGATGGCGGCCAAAACGATTGCTGCTGCAGTTGCGGACTTCTTCATTCTAGTTCCCTCTTTTTGTCGTTAAGTAACGCTGCGAAGTCTAAGAGTGCAGTGCAACAAAAACTTTGATCCACATCAAATAGTGCTAGATGGCATCAATAGAGGGATTTATTTCTTTGCCCAAGTCAAGAAAATGCGGCATTGCAAAATTAAACCACCCCGGCGAACAAGCTGGCGAGCCAGTCGGCAAACACGCGCACGCGCGGCGACAATTGCCGGTGATGGGGATACAGCACGGACACGGGCAGCGGGTCGGGACGCATGGCCGACAACACTTCCACCAGCTCGCCGGCTGCCAGCGCCTGCACCAGGTGGTAACGGGGCGCCTGAATCAAGCCCAGGCCCGCGCGGCAACAGGCATGATACGCGTCGGCATTGTTGACGGACACCGTGCCCGGCAAGGCCACGCTGTGGTGCTGGCCAGCCACCTTGAAATCGAAGGGCCAGACCTTGCCCGTCTGGGCGGAAAAGAAATTCACGGCGCGGTGGCCATCGAGCTGCGCCAGATTCTCCGGCGTACCATGCGCGGCCAGGTAGGCGGGGCTGGCGCACGTTAGCTGTTCCAGCAGCGCCAGCCGGCGCGCCACCATCGACGAGTCGCTCAGTTCGCCCACGCGCAGCACGCAGTCGATGCCTTCGCGCACCAGGTCGACGAGGCGGTCGCCCATGCCGATTTCCAGTTCGATCAGCGGGTAGCGGGCGCAGAACTGGTCCAGCACGGGCAGGACGAAATGCATGGCCAGGGTCGCGTGCAGGTCGACGCGCAGCTTGCCGGCCGGCTGCTGCATCGCCGAGGAAAACACGGCTTCCGTTTCTTCCAGGTCCGCCAGCAGGCGCACGCAGCGCTGGTAATACGCCTGGCCATCGGGCGTGGGCGTCACTTGCCGCGTGGTCCGCTGCAGCAGGCGCACGCGCAGCCGCGCTTCGAGTTGCTTGATCGCATGCGTGACGGTGGCCTTCGGATAGCCCAGGTCATGCGCCGCCTGCGTGAAACTGCGCAGCTCGACGATGCGGGTAAACAGACGCATCGCATCAAATCGGTCCATGCCCCCTCCATTGTTATTGCCTGCTGCACAGTGTAACGATACGAGCGCCATTTTTCCATATTGAACGATAACACCGCTACAAGTTGCCCGCATACTATTTCTAGTTCGTACATGCAAATGGTAATGATTATCATTTGCGATATAATGCAGGTTCACGCTTAAGCGCTCGCTCAGGCGATCATAAAAAGGAATGGGAGACATGGATATATTGAGGGAACTGCGTGAATCGGGCTTGAAAGTGACCATCCCCCGCTTGCGGATTCTGCAGCTGTTTCAAGAAGGGGGCATCAAGCACCTGAGTGCGGACGATGTCTACAAACTCTTGCTGGCTGAAAAAATCGACGTGGGCCTGGCCACCATCTACCGCGTGCTGATGCAGTTTGCCGAAGCGGGCATTTTGTTTCGCCGGCATTTCGAATCGGGCCATGCCGTCTTCGAACTGAATGAAGGCCAGCACCACGATCACCTGGTCTGCACGGGGTGCGGCAAGGTCGATGAATTTGTCGATGAAGGCATCGAACTGCGCCAGAATGAAATCGCCACCGAGCGGGGCTTCGTGCTGCACGAGCACGCGCTGTCGCTGTACGGCACCTGCGCCGAGTGCACGGCGAAGAAAGTCCCGCCGCGCAAAGCCTCCTGAGGCAGCGCGCAAGCTAGCGCCTGGCAAGCCACCTGCGCTACACTGCGTGCGCCACAGCTCAACCAGGGACAAGCATGTACATCGGAGAAATCGCCCGCCTGGCGGGCACCTCGCCCAAGGCCTTGCGCCACTATGAAACGCTGGGCTTGCTGGGCGACGTGCGCCGCTCGGGCGCTTACCGCGTCTACACGCAGCAAGACCTGGCGCAAGTCAGACTGATACGCCAGGCGCAGGCGCTGGGCTTCCGCCTGGCCGAACTGCTGCCCATCCTGGCCGGCGACGAGACCGACTGGGCCGCCCTGTCGCAACACATCGCCGCCAAGCGTGCGCAGATACAGCAGGAGTTCGCCCGCCTGCGCCAGCTCGACGCGCAGCTGGCCGACATCGACACGGAAATTCGCGATTGCCTGGCGCGCCAGCGTCTGCAAGAAGCCGCTTGACTCTGCCACTAGGGGCAGGCTTTAGCATGCAAGCTGTTCTTTAATGGAAAGCCTGCAGCATGAGCAACATTACACCGAAACGCATTCTCATTCTCCTCGGCCACCCGTCCAGCGACAGTTTCTGCGCCGCCCTGGCCGAGGCCTACGCCGCCACGGCCCGCAACGAAGGCCATACCGTGCGCGAACTGCGCCTGGGCCAACTGGACTTCGATCCCATCCTGCACGAAGGCTATCGCCAGGTGCAGCCGCTGGAAGCGGACTTGCTGGCGGCCCAGGAAGCCATCAGCTGGGCCGAACACCTGGTGTTCGCCTACCCCATCTGGTGGGGCGGCGCGCCGGCCCTGCTGAAGGGCTTTGTCGACCGCGTCTTCCTGCCCGGCTTTGCCTTCAAGTACCGCCCCGGCAAGGCTTTCCCGGCCCAGCTGCTGAAGGGCCGCACGGCCCAGCTGCTGGTGACGATGGATACGCCGCCCTGGTATTTCCGCTGGGTCTACCGCATGCCCGGCATCCACCAGCTGCGCAAGACGACGCTGGAATTTTGCGGCGTCAAGCCCGTCAAGGTGGCCAGCTTCGGTCCCATTTTGAACTCCACCGAGCCACAGCGCGCACGCTGGCTGGCGCAGGCGCAGGCGCTGGCCCGGCAAGCCTGAGTTGCTTGCCATGCAGCCATCTTGCATACGGTTTTGACAAGCTGGTAATCAAGCCGTCACATTCGACAGTTACCATGGTGATATTGCCTGTTTGTCAGCCGCCTTGCCGTCGCGACAACAAGGGTCCGCTCGTCATGTAAAGGTAGCCGCTGTGGAGTTCAACGCTTCTCGATTGCATCTTCCCCGTTATCGCACGTCCGTGGCGTTTGATCTGTGCATACCCACGGAATCGGTGCAGGCCGACGCCAGCAATTTCGCCGTGCTGGAACTGTTCACGGAACGGCGCGACATGATGAGCCTGCCAGTCACGGAGCAGCAGAAGCCCATCGGATTGATCAGCCGCAACATCTTCATGTCGCAGATGTCCAAGCCCTTTTATCACGAGGTGTACGGCAAGAAGAGCTGCATCGCCTTCATGGACAAGGAGCCGCTGATCGTCGATGGCGCCATGAGCATCGAAGACCTCACCTTCCGCGCCGTGGAAGCGGGCGAAAAGGCGCTGGCCGACGGCTTCATCATCACCGAGGCTGGCGCGCTGGCCGGCGTGGGCTTCGGCTTGCAGCTGATGAACGTGGTGGCCACCATGCAGGCGGAAAAGAACCGGCAAATCATGCACAGCATCGATTACGCCAGCGTGATCCAGCGCGCCCGGCTGCGCACCTCAAGCGCGGAATTGCGCGCCACCCTGCCCGACGCGCACCTGGAATGGCAGCCGCGCGACGTCGTCGGCGGCGATTTTTACTTCTTCGAGCGCCACGCGGGCGGCTGGTTCGCCGCCATCGCCGACTGCACCGGCCACGGCGTGCCGGGCGCCTTCATGACCCTGATCGCCTCGTCGGCCCTGAGCCAGGCACTGCGCGAACTGGGGCCGCGCGATCCGGCCGCCCTGATCGGCGCCGTCAGCCGCTCCATCAAGACCTTGCTGGGCCAGGACGGCGCCGGCAGCGACAACGCAGGCCACGCCGGTTCGAACGACGGCATGGATTGCGCCTTCCTGTGTTACGACGACGCCAGCGCCAGCCTGCGTTTCTCGGGGGCGAAACTGGCGCTGTACGTGGTGGCGCCGGGCGAAGAGGCCGTGCGCGCCATCGATGGCGCGCGCATGGGCGTGGGCTATGTCGATACGCCGCCCGGCTACTGCTGGCACAACGAGACGCTCGCCATACCCGCCGGCAGCCTGCTGTTCATCACGACCGACGGCTTGCTCGACCAGATCGGCGGCGCGCGCGACATCGCCTATGGCAAGCGGCGCATGCGCGAGCAGCTGCTGGCGCAGCGCGATGCGCCCGCCGGCGACGTGGCGGCGGCGCTGCTGCAGGACAGCGCCGCCTGGCAAGGCAAGCAGCCGCGCCGCGACGACCTGACCTTTTTCTGTTTCCGCCTGTAGTTCTGGCGCCATCGAACCACCTTATCAACAAGAAACCGGGTCACCGGCTAGCCAGGAGCACGGACGTGCTGTACGAAGAATTCAACGAGTTTTGGGATGTGGCGCGCAAGCGCAACATCATCTTTTTTTACGTGGGCTATTTCTCGCAGCACGTGGTGAGCGCCATTTCCGAAACCATCAAGGCGCGCCTCGACACGGCCGGCGCGGCCGGACCCACGCGGCGGCGCATCTTTTCCTCGTTCATCGAGATGTCGCAAAACATCATGCACTATTCCGCCGACAGCCTGACGCCCGATGCGCAGCTGGACCAGCAGATGCGGCGCGGCTCGTTTTGCATCGGCACGCGCGGCGACAGCTTTTTCCTGCTGTGCGCCAACCCCGTCTCGACGGACAACGTGGCGCAGATCCGCGCCCGCCTGGAGCCGCTGCACACGATGACGATGGAAGAAATCCGCCTGGCCTACAAGAAGGCCCTGCGCGAGGAAGCGCCGGCCGACAGCAAGGGCGCAGGCCTGGGTTTTCTCACCATGGCGCGCGACGCCAGCGAGCCGCTGGAATTCGAATTCGTCCAGGACCCCCAGGAGCCGGGGCACACCATCTTCTGCATCAAAGCCATCATTTGAAAGAGCCGACTCAGGAAAGCATATGCAATTACCGTCACCACTGTTCATCGCCGCGACCCCGTGTTCGCCCGAAATCGACTTCCGTTTCGAGCAGCACACCCTGTCGATCAAGGGCGAGTCCTATCCGGAAAACGCGGCCGCCTTCTATGGCCCGCTGATCGCCACCGTGCGCACCTATCTGGACGCCTGCCGCGAGAGCGCCATCACCGTCAACGTCTCGCTGGCCTACTTCAACAGCTCCAGCACAAAGATGCTGTTTACCCTGTTCGACACCCTGAACCAGGCGGCCATCGATGGCAACCAGGTGCGCCTGAACTGGTATCACGACGAAGACGACGACACCATCCTGGAGTTCGGCCAGGAGCTGCAGCAGGATTTCACGGCGCTCGATTTCTGCGACCATCCCGTGCGAGGCAGCTAGAGCATGCACGCCGCCATCTCCGAGTCCGGCCTGGAACCCGACCTGTTCACCGTGGAAGCGGCGGCGCTGGCTGCCGCGCGGCGCATGCACGCCGACAGTCACGCCAGCGGCGAGGCGCAGCGCCGCGTGCTCGGTGAACTGATCAATCACTACGAACGGCTGATGCGCGAGACGCGGCGCCTGATCGGCCGCAGCGACCGCGCCGAGCGCGACATGCATTTGCTGAACCGGCAATTGCAAACCCTGGCCGGCCAGCTCGAATACCGCGCCACGCACGACCCGCTGACGGGCGCCCTGAACCGCGGCGCCGTGATCGAGCATGCCTCGCGCTGCCTGGCGCAGGGCGACATGGCCTTGATCGTGCTCGACATCGACCTGTTCAAGCAGGTCAACGACGATTTCGGCCACCCGGCCGGCGACGGCGTGATCCAGGCCGTGGTCGACTGTCTGAAGGGATTATTGGGACAGGAGACGGCCATCGGCCGGGTCGGTGGTGAAGAGTTTTCCGTGGTCTGGCCCACCTCTTCGCGCGACGAGGCGGCGCACATCGCGCAGCGCATCTGCGAAAGCATCGGCCGCCAGCGCCATGCGGCGCCCATCACGCGCGCCATCACCGTCAGCGTGGGCCTGAGCTGGAACCGCGCCGGCACGCCGTTCGAAACGGCCTACAGCCATGCGGACCAGGCCCTGTACCAGGCCAAGCGCGAAGGACGCAACTGCGTGCGCCAGTGGCTGGAGAGCTGAATCAGCGCAGTGAATCAGCGATGATGCTCGCGCGCCATGCTGCCGTCGCGGCGCATGGCGGCAGCGGCGCGCTGCATGGCAGCCACCTGCGCCTCGGGCACCTTGAGGTTACAGGCCAGGTAAGTCTGCACGCGATTAAAGGTCAGCAGCGGTTCCACCTTGCCCTCCCACTCCTTGCCGGCAAACGGCTTGCTGCCCACCGCCATGCCCACGGCCCACAGGTCTATGCGCCCCAGCAATAGTTTTTGCGGATTGAGCCACTCCTGCGTCACGGGCGCCACGTTCAGGCCGTGCTGGCGCAGGTAATCGTCACGCGCGTCGCCCAGCACCGTGCCGATCACCAGGCCGCGCGCATCGGCCAGCGTGCGCAGCGTCAGATGCCGCTCGGCCAGGCCATACAGTACCCACTCCGCTTCGTTGAGGGGGCCGATCCAGCGAAATTGCGCTTCGCGCTCTTGCGTGCGGCTGGTGGAAAAAATGCAGGTGTCGGCCTCGCGCAGCGCCTGCACATACGCGCGCTTCCACGGCAGCAATTCAATACTGTAGGCGATGCCGGCGCGCGCCATGATGTCGCGCACCTTCGTCGTTTCGCGTCCCACGACGACATTGCCTTCCATCATGCTCGATGGCGGCAAGTGCTCGCCGACGATGCGCAGACCAGCCGCCGCGGCCAGCGCCGGCAGCAGCAGCGCCACTGCCAGCAGCCGTGCCATGCTTGCTTGTTTCATGCTTGCTTTCATCTGCTACAGGGGATTTCCGCCGATGTTACCATCGCCCCGCGCCGGCATCGGCGCATATTATCAATTACACCATTTATTTTCCGCAACGTGGCAACAGGCCAACGCCGGGACGATCACCATGCAGGGGGGAAGGGAAGAATCGCTGGCGGAAAACAGTAGGAGTCGAACCTACGGGAGAACGTCTGACGCCCTCCACCGGGTTTGAAGCCCGGCCACATCACCGGATGAGTGTGCTTTCCGCAGTGCCTGAGCTAATACTTAGCTGTTGGGCAAGGCTGCCGTATAGGACCACAGCGCTTGCGGGCGTAATAGATGCCCATTGCCAACACGGCGAGTATAACCGACGCGGTCAAAGAATTCCAAGACCTGGATCGCCCGCTTGCGGCCCAGACCGCTGGCATCGCGGAAGGTGGCCGCGCCCACGGCGCCGGAACCGGGCGCCAGATTCTCGTCCAGCTCCGTTTTTTCGGTCAGACTGCGCGCCAGTTGCGCCAGCTCGGCCAGCGCCGCTTGGTGATAAAACAGGTCGTGCACCACCTGGCTGACCTGCCCTGCCTTGGCAAGTTTGCGTAGCAGCCTGCGCGTTTCGTCCTCGGCCAGGCCGAAGTCGCGCGCCAGGTCGCGCGTCCACGGCGGCTCGAAGCGCCCCTGCAGCAAGGCCGCCAGCAAGGGCTCGGCCAGCGCCTGCTCCTGCGGCGTCAATTCCACGCTGTGCGTCGGCAGATGCAGGCTGGCGCCGCGCGCCAGCACCTCGCCGCGCGCCAGCAAGCCTTCGAGCAGATGGCTCCACAAGGCGTCTTCCATCTCCGCGTCGACGATGCGCTTCAGGCGCCACAGTTCCGGCCCTGCTTCATCGGGCGCGCGCGCATGGAACACCGCCAGGGCGGCCAGCACCCGCTCTTCCAGCACCAGCAACGCGGGTGGCGCCAGCAGCAGGGCGTCGCCACCGCGCAGGGCGATGCGCCGCGTATCGGCCGGCAGCGCGATGGCGTTCGCCGGCAGCAGCGACAGGCGCACCAACAGCGACTCGCGCAGCCCCAGCGGGCTTTGCGCCAGCAAGGCAGCAATATCGCCCTGTGCGACAAAGGCGGCCAGCGCGTCCAGCCAGGCCAGCCTGGCCGGGCTGCGCCGCTTGCGCGCGGGGCCGAACGGGTCAAGCACCATGCCGCCGCCCACCGTCTGCGTCGCTTGCGCATTGCGCACGACGAAGCGGTCGCCCGGCACGCCGTGCATGGGCGACTCGAACACCAGTTGTACCCTGCCCGTCTGCCCCGGCGACAGGGTTTCGCCATCGAGCATGACGGCGCGCGCCAGCTGGTGCGCCGCGCCCAGGTGCACATGCAGCGGCGACCAGGCTTTCAGTTGCACGCCGGCGTCGGGCAGCAGGGTCAGTTCCACGTCGAGGCGTTCGGAACACTGCGCCAGCTCGGGCGCGACGATCCAGTTGCCCCGCTCGATGCGTTCGCGCTCGATGCCGGCCAGGTTCAGCGCCAGGCGCTGGCCCGCCATGCCCGTCTCGGCCGCGCGGTTTTGCGCATGGATGCTGCGCACGCGCGCTTGCGCGCCGCCGGGCGCCAGCTGCAGCATGTCACCAATCTGCGCGCGTCCCGCCAGCGCCGTGCCGGTGACGATGGTGCCCTGTCCCGACAAGGTAAACACGCGGTCCACGCCCAGGCGGAACAAGCGCCGTTCATCGCGCTGCGGCAGGCTGCGCGCCACTTGCGTCAGGTGCGCCAGCAAGGCGGCCACGCCGGGATCGTTGTCGCGGCTGGCGGCCGTGGGGAAGATGGGGCTGCCTGCCAGCGGCGTGCCGGCCAGCAGCGCCTCGATCTCAAGCTCCACCTGCGCCACGCGGGCGCTGTCGGCACGGTCGATCTTGGTCAGCGCCACGGCGCCGCGCGTCACGCCCAGCAGCTGCAAAATCGCCAGGTGCTCGTGCGTCTGCGGCATGATGCCGTCGTCGGCCGCCACCACCAGCAAGGCGAAGTCGATGCCCGTCACGCCGGACGCCATGGTACGGATGAATTTTTCGTGGCCCGGCACGTCGATCACGCCCAGCACCGTGCCGTCCGCCAGCGGCAGATAGGCATAACCGAGTTCAATCGAGATGCCGCGCGCCTGCTCTTCCTTCAGGCGGTCCGTGTGCACGCCCGTCAGCGCGCGCGTGAGCGTCGTCTTGCCATGGTCGATATGGCCTGCGGTGCCGACGATCATGCGGACAACTCGCCGAGCTGCGCGATGAAGGCTGTCTCGTGCGCCGCTTCCAGGCAGCGCAGGTCCAGCCACAGCGCATCCTGTCCGATGCGCCCGATCACGGGGCACGGCAAGGCGCGCAGGCGCTGCTCCAGCATTCCTAGGGGATTGCTCAGGCGCGAGTCCGGGGCGCTGCGCACGGCCAGGCCAAAGCTGGGCAGCTGGTCGACGGGCAAGGCGCCGCTGCCGATCTGGCTTTGCATCGCTTCGGCCGTGACCACGTACTGCCTGCCCAGCGCGCCTTGCAGCAGCGGCAGCAGGGTTTGCGCCTGCGCGCGCATGGCGGGCGCAGGGCGCGTCAACAGGCGCAAGGTGGTCAGCCGTTCGGCCAGCAAGTCCGGCGCGCGGTACAGCTGCAGCACCGGGGCCAATGCGGCCAGGGTCAGTTTGCCGACCCGCAGCGCGCGTTTCAGGGGGTTGCGCTTGATCTTGGCGATCAGGTCGGCACGCCCGACGATGACGCCGCATTGGGGGCCGCCCAGCAATTTATCGCCGCTGAAGGTGACCAGGTCGGCGCCCGCGGCTATCGTTTCGCGCACCGTCGTTTCATGCGGCAAGCCATACTGGGCCAGGTCGACCAGGGTGCCGCTGCCCAGGTCTACCGCCGTCGGCACGCCATGTTGAGATGCCAGCGGCACCAGTTCGTCGAGTTCCACGCTTTTCGTGAAACCGGTGATCGCGTAATTGCTGCAATGGACCTTCATCAGCAAGGCCGTGTGTTCATTCACGCCATTCGCGTAATCGGCCAGGTGGGTGCGGTTGGTGCTGCCCACTTCGCGCAGCACGGCGCCCGCTCGCGTCATCACGTCGGGGATGCGGAAGGCGCCGCCAATTTCCACCAGTTCGCCGCGCGAGACGACGACCTCTTTATTCTGCGCCAGGGTATTCAACATCAGCAGCACGGCGGCCGCGTTGTTGTTGACGACGGTGGCCGCTTCGGCGCCCGTCAGTTCGCGCAGCAATTCCTCGACCAGGTCGTCGCGGTCGCCGCGCTTGCCCGTCTCCAGGTCGAATTCCAGGTTCATCGGCCACTGCAGCGCTTCCACCACGGCTTGCACGGCGGCGTCGGGCAGCAGCGCGCGGCCCAGATTCGTGTGCAGCACGGTGCCCGTCAGGTTGAACACGGCGCGCAGCTGCGAGCGCGCTTGCGCCTGCAGCCGTTCGGCCATGTGCGCGACGATGGCGGCAAGCGATGCGCCCTCTTCGCCGAATGCAGCAAACCCTGCCCCCGCCAGCATGGCGGCGCGCAGTTCGGCCAGCACGGCGCGCGCGCAGGCCAGGGTTTGCACGCGGCCGTAGTGTGCTATCAAGTCCAGGCAAGCCGCGTCGCCCAGGATGCGGTCGACCGACGGCAGGCGCACGGTTTGCCCTGTCGTCATGCTGGCTGGCCCTCGCTGCTGTCGTTCTTCCCCAGCCACAGCAGCGGATTGCCGCTGGCGCGCTGGTAGCCCGCTTCGCCCACCAGCAGGTCGAGCATCAGGCTGGCCAGGTCGTCGGCCAGCGGTTCGACGTTGTAATCGTGTTCCTGGTTGAAGACTTTGCGATAGGTATGGCAATCGTCGCAGGTTTCCGCGCGCGCCACCTTTTTCGGATCATTCGCCTTGTTGGGCAATTTGTCGTCCTTGACCGCCACGGGATCGAACGGCTTTGCGTCGGCCGCGTCCAGGCCCTGGTAGGCGATCTTGCCATTCTGTTCGCAGGTCGAGCACTTCACGCGCACCATATGCCATTCGCTTTCGCAAATGCCGCAGTGCAGATAGCGGTAACCCTGCGACTGGCCGCCGATGCGGATCACGCTGGCGACGGGGTGGGAACCGCAGACGGGGCACAGGGTACCCGTTTCCAGGTCCGGCACGCGCGCGGCGCGCAATTCGCTGGCCGACACCGACCATAAAATCTGCAGCGCGGCGGCGACGAACGGCGCGTGCATGGGATTGAGGTTGTCGCCGTTTTCATCGAGCACGGCATCGGCGCAGGCATCGAGCGCAGATGCATCGAGCGCGCGCAGCTGGGCCAGCACCTGCGTCAGGCCGTCGGACAGGGCCGGCTGGCGTGCCGCCGTGGCGGCCAATTCATCGAGCAGGCTGGCAAAGATATCGCGCCACACGGGCGGACGGGCGCCATTCACGGGCAGCACCGGCATGCGGTGCTGCATCGCGCGGCGCAGCGCGTCGGGATCGGCGGCAGGCACGGCACCGGGCGCCAGTTTTCCCACCACGGCGGCCTGCGCGTCGGCCAGCGCGGCCATCAGCACCAGGTAGCCCTGCATGCCCGCGTCGACGGGGATGCCCTTGATATTGCCTTGCGCCAGTTCGCGCAAGCGCAAGGCGCGCGCCTTGAACAAGCTGTCAGGCTGCGGCAGCAGCAGGCGCGCAATCGCGTTGTGGTCCAGGCCTTCGATTTCGCCTGGCTGAAGAATGCGTTGTACCAATGGAGTTTTCCCATCAAAAAAAGCAAGGCAGAGCCAGCGGAGTTGGCTGTGCTGTAAAAGTATTTTAATCGATAAAAAGAAAGGGGCCAGTCCTGGGAGACTGGCCCTGGCATACGAAAACGCTGGCGGCGGAGCATGTCGGCTTACGCGAAGCTAAGCCGACCTACCCTGCTGCCTACTTTCTCGTATGACGGATCACCGATTCAAACCACTTCGGATGGTGCTTGCGCGCCCAGCCATAGGTGACGGTGCCGCGCACCATGGCGCGGATCGAGCCCTTGACCCAGATCGCCGCATAGATATGCACGATGATGGCGCAGATGATGGCAAAAGCGCAACCGGCATGCAGCAAGGCGGCAAAGCGCACCACGTTGATCGGGAAGTAGAACGCGAAATACGCGCGCCAGATCACGATGCCCGACAGCAGCAAGCCGATCATGCTAACCAGCAACACGAAGAACAGGATCTTCTGGCCGGCATTGTATTTGCCGATCTTCGGCAGCTTGTCCTCGCGGTTGTTGAGCACGTCATCTATTTGCTTGAGCCACTGCTTGTCGCCGTCCTCGAACTTGTTGTGGTGCCAGAAGCGCAGCACCAGGATCGCGAACGAAACAAACATCACCAGGCCGGCAAACGGATGCAAGATGCGCGTCCATTGACCGCCGCCGAACAGGTTCGCCAGCCACGCCATCGAGGGATGGAACATGGCCAGGCCGGACAGGGCCAGCATGACGAAAGTGATGGCGGTGACCCAGTGATTCGTGCGCTCGTTCGAGTCGTAACGCTGGATCAACGGGTTGCCATCCTTGTCGCGCAGCTTGCCATCGTGATGTTCACTATGCTTCATGCTGTTCCTCCCGGATGCGCTTGGCCTCTTCCAGGGCTTCGTGCTCTTCGTCCTTGCTCACTTCGTTCGGACCGACACGCGTGTAATGGAAGAAGCCTGCCAGCGCCGTGGCAGCCATGCCGGCCACTGCCAGCGGCTTGGACCAGCCCTTCCAGAAGCCCACCATCGGGCTGATGCGCGGGCGTTCCGGCAAGTTCGAATACAGCTTCGGCTTGTCCGCATGGTGCAGCACGTACATCACGTGCGTGCCGCCCACGCCCAGCGGATCGTACAGGCCCGCGTTCTCGAAACCGCGCGACTTCAGGTCGACGATGCGTTCTTCCGCATGCACCTTCATGTCTTCCTTGGTGCCGAAGAGGATGGCGCCCGTCGGACAGGTTTTCACGCAGGCCGGTTCCTGGCCCACGGCCACGCGGTCCGAGCACAAGGTGCACTTGTAGGCGCGGTCGTCCTTTTTCGAAATGCGGGGCACGTCGAAAGGACAGCCGGCCACGCAGTAGCCGCAACCGATGCAGTTTTCCTGGTGGAAATCGACGATGCCGTTCGTGTATTGCACGATGGCGCCCGGCGCCGGACAGGCTTTCAAACAGCCCGGATCCTCGCAGTGCATGCAGCCATCCTTGCGGATCAGCCACTCGAGGTTGCCGTCGTTGTCTTCGTGTTCGGCAAAACGCATCACCGTCCACGATTGCGGCGTCAAGTCCGTCGGATTGTCATAGGTGCCATGGTTTTCGCCGACTTCGTCGCGCAAGTCGTTCCATTCCATGCACGCCGTCTGGCAAGCCTTGCAGCCGATGCATTTCGACACATCGATCAGCTTGGCCACGGTGCCCGTCACCGGGCTGCGCGCTTGCGGCGGCGTCACCGTGGTCGCCGACAGGCGCCGGATATCTAAGGATTGCAGTGCCATTATTGAGCTCCCATCATGCTTTTTCCACCTTCACCAGGAAGGACTTAAATTCCGGCGTTTGCGAATTCGCATCCCCCACGCCCGGTGTCAGGGTATTGATCAGATACCCCGGCTTGGCCACGCCCGTAAAGCCCCAGTGCAGCGGCAGGCCCACGGTATGCACCTGCTTGCCCTCGATCATCAAGGCCTTGATGCGTTTGGTGACCACGGCCTTGGCGATGATGTGACCCCGCTTGGAACTGACGCGCACTTCACCGCCGGCAACGACACCGATGCTCTTGGCCAGCTCTTCGCCGATTTCAACGAATTGCTGCGGCTGGATGATGGCGTTCAGGCGCGCATGCTTGGTCCAGTAATGGAAATGCTCGGTCAGGCGGTAGCTGGTCGCCACATGCGGATATTCCTCGTGCGTGCCGAACATTTTCCGATCATCGGCGAACACGCGCGCGGCCGGATTGCTGGTCGCTTGCGGGTTTTTCGGATGCATGGGGTTGTAGCCCAGCGGATTTTCGAACGGCTCGTAATGCTCGGGGAACGGCCCCTCGGCCATGGCGCCGCGCGCAAAGAAGCGCGCCACGCCTTCGCCCAGCATGATGAACGGACCCATGCCGTTTTCCGGCGGCTCGTCGACCTTGAAGTCGGGAATATCGGCCCCGCTCCAGTTCGTGCCATTCCACTCGATCAACTTGCGCGTCGGGTCGAACGGCTTGCCCTTCAAGTCGCACGAAGCACGGTTGTACAGCACGCGGCGGTTCGCCGGCCATGCCCAGGCCCAGCCCAGGGTCTGGCCGATGCCGGTCGGGTCGCTATTGTCGCGCCGTCCCATTTGGTTGCCCGCCTGCGTCCAGCTGCCGGCGAAGATCCAGCAACCGCTGGTGGTGGTGCCATCGTCGCGCAATTGCGCAAACGAGGCCAACTGCTCGCCCTTTTTCACCAGCAGCTTGGTCGGATCCTTCAGATCGTACAAGTCGGCCAGCGCGCGGCCGTTGAATTCGCGGGCGATTTCTTCCGGCTGCGGGTTTTCCGGCTGCGCATAATTCCACGTCAGGTTGAGAATCGGATCGGGGAACTTGCCGCCCTCTTTCTTGTACATGCTGCGCATGCGCAAGAACAGGCCCGACATGATCTCCAGGTCGCTGCGCGCCTGGCCCGGCGGTTCGGCCGCCTGCCAGTGCCACTGCAGCACGCGCGAGGAACTCACCAGCGAACCGCGCTCTTCGGCGAAGCAGCTGGTCGGCAAGCGGAACACTTCCGTCATGATCTTGGTGGGATCGACTTCGTGGTATTGCCCGTGCGGCTTCCAGAATTCGCCCGTTTCCACGGCCAGCGGGTCCATGATGACGAGGAACTTCAGCTTAGCCAGCGCTTCCGTGACCTTCTGCTTGTTCGGCGCGGAAGCGAGCACGTTGAAGCCCTGGCAGATATAGCCCGTCATCTTGCCTTGGTGCATGTTCTCGATGGCTTGCATCAAGTCATACGGCTTGTCGAGTTTCGGCAGATAGTCGAAGGCGTAATTGTTCTCGGCCGTGGCGAAATCACCCCACCACGTCTTCATGAAGCTGACGTGGAACTTGCGGTAATTACTCCAGTAGCTGAGCTGGTTCGGCCGCAGCGGCTTGGTGGCGCGCGCGCCGATATACGCATCGAAATCCTGTTCGGCTTCGTTGGGCAGGGTCATATAACCTGGCAACAGGTTCGACATCAGGCCCAGATCGGTCAAGCCCTGGATATTCGAGTGACCGCGCAAGGCATTCATGCCGCCGCCCGCGATACCCATATTACCCAACAGCAACTGCACCATGGCGCCCGTGCGGATGGTTTGCGCGCCCGTCGAGTGGTGCGTCCAGCCCAGTGCGTACAAGATGGTGCCGGCGCGTCCCGGCACGGCGGTCGACGCCAATGCTTCCGCCACCTTGTGGAACTTGTCGGGCGACACGCCGCACGTCCGTTCGACCATCTCGGTCGTGTAACGCGAGTAGTGCTTCTTCATCATCTGGTAGACGCAGCGCGGGTGTTCCAGGGTCGGGTCGACCTTGGCGTAGCCGTCGTCGCCGATCTCGTAATCCCAGGTGGCCTTGTTGGTGTACTTGCCTTGTTCTTTGTCGAAACCCGAGAACAGGCCATCCTCGAACGCATAGTCTTCGCGCACGATGAAGGGCATGTCCGTGTAATTGCGCACGTACTCATGCTGGATCTTGTCGTTCGTCAGCAGATAATTGATGATCGCGCCGAGGAAGACGATGTCCGTGCCGGTACGCGTGGCGCAGTAGTAATCTGCCACGGATGCGGTACGGGTAAAACGCGGATCGACAACGATCAGCTTGGCCTTGTTATGCGCCTTCGCTTCCGTGACCCATTTGAATCCGCAAGGATGTGCTTCTGCTGCATTGCCGCCCATGACCAAAATCACATCGGCATTCTTGATATCGACCCAATGATTCGTCATCGCGCCACGGCCAAACGTCGGGGCAAGACCTGCCACCGTCGGTCCGTGTCATACACGCGCCTGATTATCAAAGGTCAGCATCCCCATGCTGCGCACTGTCTTGTGGGTCAGGTAACCGACCTCGTTGCTGCCGGCAGACGCGGCCAGCATGCCGGTGGAGAGCCAGCGGTTGACGGTCTTGCCGTCGGCATTCTTTTCGATCAGGTTGGCATCCCGGTCATCCTTCATCAGGCGCGCGATCTTGTCGAGCGCCACGTCCCAGGATATCGGTTGCCATTCCGTGCCGCCCGGTGCGCGGTATTCCGGCACTTTGAGACGGTTAGGACTGTGGATGAAGTCGATCAGACTGGCGCCTTTCGGGCACAGGGTGCCGCGATTGACGGGGTGATCGGCATCGCCTTCCACGTGGATGATGCTGGAAATGGCATTTTTCGCGCCATCGCCCAGTCCATACAGCAGAACGCCGCAGCCAACTGAACAATAAGGACAGGTATTGCGTGTCTCGGTAGTGCGAGACAGCTTGTATTGCCGTACTTCCGCCAGCGCCTGGCCCGGTGCGAAACCGAGCATGGCGAGGCTGGAACCAGCAATGGTTGCGCCAGTGACCCTGAGGAACTGGCGCCTGGACATCTGAACCATATCAGGCCTCCATCATGTAAGAATAAATAAAGTCATACGCCGCCATGCGGGCGTTATCACCAAAAGCAATAACGCTGCACTTATGTCATATCACTATATTTTACTCCTCAACCATTTATGCGGCTCAGTTGGCTGACATTCAGCTGATATTATTTCAATTAGTCAATATTTATTTTAAATTAATTCTTGCTGGCAAATCCCGCCGCGGCAGCCAGCAGACGCGTCAATTCGGCAGCAGGCAGCGCCGGCGCCAGCCGCGCCGCCTGGCCCGACCATAGCAAACTAAAATCGCCACTACCCTGCGCTTCGGCCTTTTGCTTGAGCAGCAGGGAAGCGCCACCGGCCAGTGGAAAGGCAGGCGCCAAGGGCGACATGGGCCCCACTTCGCGCAGTAGGCGGTTGGCAATGCCGCGCGCGGGCCGTCCCGTAAACACATTAGTCAAGCGGGTCTGTCCATCGTTGGTCGCTTCCAGCGCGGCGCGGTAAGCAGGCGAAATACGCGATTCCGGGCATAGCAGATAGGCCGTGCCCACTTGCACGGCATCGGCGCCCAGGACCAGCGCGGCCCGCACGCCGCGTGCATCGGCAATGCCGCCGGAGGCGATCACGGGCAGCTTGATGGCATCGGCAATTTGCGGCACCAGCGCCATGGTACCGACTTGTGCATCGATATCGTCCGTCAAAAACATGCCCCGATGGCCGCCCGCTTCCCAGCCCTGGGCAATGATGGCGTCGCAGCCATGCTGCTCCAGCCATACGGCTTCGGCCACCGTGGTGGCGGACGACAAGACCACCGCGCCGGTCGCCTTGACCCTCGCCAATAGTTCAGGCGATGGCAGGCCGAAATGAAAGCTGACTACGCCGGGCCGGCACTCTTCCACCACGCGGCACATTTCATCGCCAAACGGATGGCGCACCGAAGAGGGAATCGGCAAGGCCGGGTCGATTTCCAGCTCCACATA
>Ga0209913_1000030_pt1 | contig 189592 bp, 172 predicted proteins | sample PersoiDNA2013203_FD_185805 | JGI IMG/M metagenome (GOLD analysis project Ga0209913, IMG submission 185805) | Permafrost soil microbial communities from the Arctic, to analyse light accelerated degradation of dissolved organic matter (DOM) -... | ecosystem: Environmental > Terrestrial > Soil >... | reverse complement strand
CGAGCGGCTTTTTAGGACCGACAGGCGCGACTCTCATCGTGGCGCGGAGCACGTCTCCAGACGCCGGATAGATTTGAGCAAGCCTACCCACATCATAGAAAGAAAGGCAGCTTGCAAAAAAGAGGGGACCATAGATTTTTTTGGCGCTGTCACCTGGTCGTAGTGAACTGTCCGGTTCCTGGCGACCGGGGCGCAGCGCCATTTTTGAGCGGCGCCCCCTGGCATGGTGTTCCGCTGCGCGTCCGCGCGCTTTTCCGATTTCTTGTTGACTTCGCAAAAATCCCTGATTACACTGAAGCCTGTTTGATAGCGCTATCATTGGCGCTCGACAACGGTCCGATGGGCAAGCCGGCCGCGCTTGACCGGCTTGTTTTTACTGTGCGGACGAGCCGGGCGGCTCGTTCGCGCAGCCTTTTTGCAATTGTCTGGAAAGTGCGATGGCCGATCCGAATGCATTGTCGTGGCGGGAGAAGATCAGCTACGGCGTGGCCGATATGGGCTTCAATTTTTACTGGGCCAATATCGCCACCTTCCTGCTGATCTTCTACACGGATGTCTTCGGCATTTCGGCCGCCGCCGCCGCGTCGATGATGTTCGCCATCAAACTGGTCAACGCCTTCACCGATCCGCTGATCGGCGCACTGGCCGACCGCACCACGACCCGCTTCGGCAAATTCCGGCCCTGCCTGGTCTGGGCCGCGCTGCCGCTGGGCGCTGCCGCCGTGCTGACCTACACGACGCCGAACCTGGGCCATGACGGCAAGCTGGCCTGGGCCTACGGCAGCTACCTCCTGATGATGGTGTGCTACACCGCTATCAACATCCCCTACAACGCGCTGTCGGGTGTGATGTCGGCCGACCCGCAGGAGCGCTCGACCATCAACGGCCTGCGCTTCATCTGCGCCTTCGCCGGCAGCACCCTGGTGACGGCCGCCACGCCCGCGCTGGTGGCCTGGCTGGGGCAGGGCGACGAGAAGCTGGGCTGGCAGCTGACGATGGCCGTGTGGGCCGTGGCGGCCTCGCTGCTGTTCCTGATCACCTTCGCCAACACGCGCGAGCGCATCGCGCCGCCGCCGGGCCAGCAGTCGAACGTGTGGCAGGACGTGCGCGACCTGGCGCGCAACGGGCCGTGGCTGGTGCTGTTCTTCCTGGCCCTGATCATCATGGTGACGATCACGCTGCGCATGACGACGGCGGCCTACTACTTCAAGTACTTCGTCGGCAGGCCCGAACTGATGGCCAGTTTCGTGCCCACGTATATGGTCGCCGCCGCCTTCGGCGCGGCCGCCACGCCCCTGCTGACGCGCTTTATCGACAAGAAGAAGCTGATGATCATCCTGATGTCGCTGACGGCCGTGCTGTCGGCCGCCTTCTTCGCCATCGGGCCGGACCAGGTCTGGCTGATGTTCGTGCTGCAGGGCGCCCTCGGCCTGGTGTTGGGGCCGAAGTCGCCGCTAACATTCTCGATGTATGCCGACACGGCCGATTACACGGAATGGCGCACGGGCCGGCGCGCCACCGCCATGACGTTCGCCGCCGCCACCTTCTCGCAAAAGCTCGGCACGGCGGTGGCCGTGGCCGTCATCGGCACTTTGTTCACGACCCTGGGCTATGTGCCGAACGCGGCGCAGAATACGGGATCGCAGGCCGGCATCGTCTGGCTGATGTCGCTCATTCCCGCCGCGTTTGCGCTGCTGGCCGTGGCCGTGATGTGCTGCTACCAGCTGGACGGGGCGCGCCTGAAGGCGATCCAGGCCGAGCTGGCCGCCCGCAAACTGGTCCCGTCCCACCCCGTTGCATGATGGAGAAGTCGATGTCGTCCCAAGTCTTACGTCCCGCCGATGCCGGCCAACGCTACGACCTGTTCTCGCCCACCGCGATGCCGCGCGCCGCCGGCTTCCTGTGGAACCGCCGCATGATGATCCAGGTGACCTGCCGCGGCTACGCGGTGGCCCAGTTCATGCAGCCGGAGCCGGCCAAGTATGCCCACGCGCCGAACCTGGAAGCGAAGACCTTCATGCAGCCGGAGCAGGGCTACTACGCGCACCATCCGGGCCGCTTCTTCTACATCAAGGACGAAGAGACAGGCCAGCTGTTCTCGGCGCCGTACGAGCCGGTACGCGCGCCGCTGGAGCGCTTCACCTTCTCGGCCGGGAAGAGCGACCTGGCATGGACCGTCGAGCACCTGGGCATCCGCGTCGAACTGGTCATGAGCCTGCCCGTGGACGACGTCGTCGAACTGTGGTCGCTGCGGGTAACGAACGTCTCGGGCTGGCCGCGCCGGCTCAGCATCTATCCCTACTTCCCGATCGGCTACATGTCGTGGATGAACCAGTCGGCCGAGTACCGGCCCGACCTGGGCGGCGTCGTCGCCAGCTGCGTCACGCCGTACCAGAAGGTGGCGGACTACTTCAAGCAGAAGGACTTCAAGGACAAGACGTACTTCCTGTGCGAGCGCGAGCCCGTGGCGTGGGAGACGGCGCAGGAGGCGTTCGAAGGCGAGGGGGGCCTGCATGCCCCGGCGGCGCTGCAGGCCGAGGCGCTGGCCGGCGGCGACGCCCGTTACGAGACGCCGGCAGCCGTCGTGCAGTACCGCGTCGCGCTGGCCGAGGGCGCGGCCGAGGACTACCGCTTCCTGTTCGGTCCCGCCTTCGACGATGCGGAGATCGCGGCGATGCGCGCCCAGTACCTGGGCGAGGCGGCGTTCGCACGGACACGCGCCGACTATGCCGACTACATCGCCCAGGGCGCCGGCTGCCTCGTCATCGACACGCCGGACAAGGAACTGGACAACTTCATCAACCACTGGCTGCCGCGCCAGGTCTACTACCACGGCGACGTCAACCGCCTGACCACCGACCCGCAGACGCGCAACTACCTGCAGGACAATATGGGCATGACCTTCGTGCGCCCGGCCACGGCGCGCGCCGCTTTCCTGCACGCGCTGTCGCAGCAGGAAGCGACGGGCGCGATGCCGGACGGGATTTTGCTGGTCGAAGGCGCGGAGCTGAAGTACATCAACCAGGTCCCGCACACGGACCACTGCGTCTGGCTTCCCGTCTGCCTGAAGGCCTACCTGGACGAGACGGCCGACTGGGCGCTGCTGGACGAGGCCGTGCAGGCGGCCGACGGCAGCACGCAGACGGTGGCGCAGCGCATCGGCCGGGCCATGGACTGGCTGCTGACGGAGCGCGACGAACGGGGCCTGTCCTTCATCGCTCAGGGCGACTGGTGCGACCCGATGAACATGGTGGGCTACAAGGGCCGTGGCGTGTCGGGCTGGTTGACGGTGGCGGCGGCGTACGCCTTGAAGCTGTGGGGCGACATGTGCGCGCAGCGCGGTGACGCCACGGGCGCGGCCCATTTCCACGACGGCGCGCGCCAGTTGAACGACGCGGCCAATCGTCACCTGTGGGACGGCCGCTGGTTCGCGCGCGGCATCACCGACGATGGCGTCGTCTTCGGCGTGAAGGACGATGTCGAAGGGCGCATCTGGCTCAATCCCCAGGCGTGGTCGATGCTGTCCGGTGCCGCCAGCGCGGAGCAACGCGCGCTGATGCTGGAGGAAGTAGCGCGCCAGTTGCACACGCCGTTCGGCGTGCAGATGTTCGCGCCGCCGTATTCGGCCATGCGCGACGACGTCGGCCGCGTCACGCAGAAGCATCCCGGCTCGGCCGAGAACGGCGCCGTCTACAACCACGCCGCCGCCTTCTACATCTACAGCCTGTACACGGTGGACGAAGGTGCGCGCGCCTACGAGCTGCTGCGCCAGATGATTCCCGGACCGGGCGAGGACGACTACCTGCGGCGCGGCCAGCTGCCGATCTTCATCCCGAACTACTATCGGGGCGCCTGGCGCGAGTACCCGCGCACTGCGGGCCGTTCCAGCCAGTTGTTCAATACGGGCACAGTGTCGTGGATCTACCGCTGCGTGGTCGAAGGCCTGTGCGGCCTGCACGGCGATGCCGAAGGCCTGCGCATCGCCCCGCAGCTGCCGCCGGGCTGGCCCGGCATGCACGCCATCCGCCAGTTCCGCGGCGCCACCTTCGACGTCACCATCACGCGCACCGGTCGCGAAGGCATCACCGTGCGCTGCGACGGCGAACTGCTGGCCGCACCGCACATCGCCCGCATCGAAACAGGCCGCCACTACCGGCTCGAGGTCGCCGTGCCGTAACGGACCCGCAATTCGGTGTCGGACACCTAAATCGATAACTGGAAAACGGTGTCTGACTCATTGCCTTAAAACCGGTGTCTGACACCGGTTTTGCGGCAATGAAATCAGGAAAGTTGCTTGCCTGGGAATGAGGTGTTTTAAATTAGGTGTCTGACACCGAATGCGACAAGCGCCGCAGCAGGCGTCAGCGTGTGACGATCTCGTCGACCAGCCGGGGCACGGGGTAGCGGATATCGAGCTGCAGGCCGGCTTCGTCGTCCTGCAGCGGCTCCAGCGCGGCCAATTGACTGTCGAGCAGCGACAGCGGCATGTAGTGGCCCTTGCGCGCGGCCATGCGCTCGGCGATCAGTTCCTTGCTGCCGGACAGGTGGGCGAAGCGCAGGTTCGGATCGGCCTGGCGCAGCAGGTCGCGGTAGCGCCGCTTCAGCGCGGAGCACGACAGCACGATGCCCTGGCCGGACTCGACGGCCGCGCGGATCTGCCCTTGCAGCTGCGCCAGCCAGTGCACGCGGTCGCCGTCCGTCAGCGGGGTGCCGGACGCCATCTTCGCCACGTTTTCCGGCGAGTGGTACTGGTCGCCTTCGACGAAAGGCACATCGAGCGCCTTGGCCAGGGCAATGCCGACGGCACTCTTGCCGCAGCCGCTGACCCCCATCACCACCCAGCGTCGCGGTACACCGTTGCCGCCCGTTTCTGCACGCACGCCCGTCTCTTGGTTCATTCTGATAGCGCTATCACAAAAAATGCCAGTCTAATGGAAGCGAGCCGATTGCTCAAGCGCCTTGGGCAACCGCGCAGTCGGAAAATTCCGGGACTGTCCCGGAATCCGCGCAAGCTGCTGGGAAAACGCCACCTGTCAGGCGCTTTCCCGCGCCATCAAGGTGAAGCCCAGGTCGACGTGGGTCTGGGCCGCCGGTTCGCCCCGGATCGCCGCACGCAGCATCGTCGCCGCCTCGTAGCCGATGCGGTAGCGGGGCGTGCCGACGGTGGTCAGGGAAGGCTTCATCCACGCCGACGCGGGCAGGTCGTTGAAGCCGGCAATGGCCAGCTGCTCGGGCACGGCGATGCCGCGGCGCTGGCACTGGTAGACGGCGCCGTGGGCCAGGTCGTCGTTGCAGCAGAAGATGGCGTCGCAGTCGGGCACCTTGGCCAGCATGCGGCCCAGCAGCTCGGCGCCCAGCGCGATGGTGGACGGATCGGGCACCATCAGCTCCAGCCGGGGATCGGCCAGGCCGGCATCCAGCATCGCCTTGCGGTAGCCTTCGCAGCGCTTCAGCGTGCGCTCGTCCAGCTGGGCACCCATGAAACCGATGCGCTTCTTGCCCTTGTCGATCAGGTAGCGCGTCATCGTGTAGCCGGCGTCGAACTGGGAAAAGCCCACGCACAGCTGCGCCGGGTCGTCCGACAGGTCCATCATCGAGACCACCGGTACCTTCGACGTGGCCAGCAACTGCTGCACGCGCGCGCTGTGGCTCAGGCCCGACAGCAGGAAGCCGTCCGGATTCGATTGCATATAAATATTGAGCAGCTTTTCCTCTTCCGCGTCCGAGTAGCGCGTATTGCCGATCAGGATCTGGTAGTTGTCCGCGTCCAGCACGTCCTGGATCCCCTGCAGCACGGCCGTGAACACGGTATTCGACAGCGACGGCACCAAGACCACGATCACGTTCGACTGGGCCGACGCCAGCGCCCGCGCGGCGCGGTTCGGCACATAGCCCAGTTCCTGAACGGCCTGTTCGACGCGCTGGCGCAGCACGGCCGACACCAGGTCCGGCTGGTTGATCGCACGCGAGGCCGTCATCGGCGCGACGCCGGCCAGCGCGGCCACGTCGCTCAGGGTGACGCGGCCGCTGGCGCGGCTGCGGGGGGAGGGGCTTTTGCTCATCAAGTTATCGTTTTCGTTAGCGGCGCTGATCAGGGCTGGATTTCGCCATACATCGCCTGGGCTGTCAATTATCGCCGCTCCCCGCCGTCAAGCGTGGATTTGACGTCCGGCGCCGCCGTGTGGGAAGATATTTATCTTATTGCAAGACGCGCGCGCCATGGATATTGTTCACATCGACAGCTGGGACGAATTCGTGACCTTGACGTCGGCCTGCGACGGCTGGGCCTTCCGCGGCCTGCCCGACGCCGGCTGGCAGCTGATGAGTTCATTGTCGCGTTACCTGCACAGTTTCGTGCCCGACCGCGACTCCTGGCGCCAGCGCGAGGAGCGGGCGCTGCGCATCTTCCGGCGCAAGGCCCACATCTATTTGCCCGACGCGGGCGTGCTGGACGACGATATCCGCTGCCTGGCCCTGATGCAGCACCACGGCGCGCCGACGCGCATGCTGGACTTTACCAAGTCGCCCTTCGTGGCAGCCTTTTTCGCGCTGAACAATACCAACCGCAGCGCCGCCGTGTTCGCGCTCGACACGCCCACGTTGTGGCAGGCCGCGCCCCGCCACGACGCATCCCTGCGGCGCGAGGCGATCGATCCGCGCGTGCCGGGGAATTTCGAGCGCTACTTCGCCGGCAACGGCAAGGAGATCATCTGGGTCGGCGAACCGGAAGCGATGGACCGCCGCCTGGTGGCGCAGTCGGGCACCTTCGTCGTGCCCGGGGTGCTGGACAAGCCGCTCGACGCCATCATCGCGCAGTACGAGTCGCAAACGCCGCTGCTGCGCAAATTCGTGCTGCCGCCGGCGATCCGGGCCGAGGCCATGCTGTCGCTGTACCGCATGAACATCACGCATGCGACCTTGTTCCCGGACCTGGACGGCCTGGCCCGGTCGATCGGTTACGAGCTGGAAATCACGTGGCCGGGCTATCGGCCGGCACCCGCATGAGCCGCGCCGGCCGGCTGTTCCAGCTGATGGACGCGCTGCGTGCCAACCGGCGCCCCGTGACGGCGGCCGCGCTGGCGGCGCAGCTGGGCGTATCGGAACGCACGATCTACCGCGACATCCAGACCCTGGCCGAACTGGGCGCACCCGTGGAAGGCTCGGCCGGCGTGGGCTACCTGCTCAAGACGGGCTTCTTCCTGCCGCCGCTGATGTTCGGCGCGGATGAGGTGGAGGCGCTGGTGCTGGGCGCGCGCTGGGTGCGCGGGCAGGGCGATCCGGCCCTGGCGCGCGCCGCCACCGCCGCGCTGGCGAAGATCGCCACGGCCGCGCCCCAGGACCTGCGCGACCACATGGCCGACACCAGCCTGTGGGTGCCGATCAATTCGCCGCAGCCCTCGTTCAACGAATTCGTGCAGCCGGCGCGCGAGGCCATCCGCAACCAGCACAAGCTGCGCATCAGCTACAGCGACGAGGCGGGCCAGGCCACCGAGCGCACCGTCTGGCCCTTCGCGCTGGCCTTCTTCGAAGGGCGCCGCCTGCTGGCCGCCTGGTGCGAGCTGCGCGACGCCCAGCGCCACTTCCGCATCGACCGCATCCGCGCCGCCGCCACCATCGCCGAGCGCTACCCGATCCCGCGCCACCAGCTGATCAAGGTCTGGCGCACCGACCACGGCATCCAGGAAGACTCCTGACAGAAACTGACAGCGGCATCCCCTACTATTGACGCATCGACAACGCCGGCAAGCCCGGCCCACCAGGAGACCCACGATGCGTCTGTATTACTTCCCCCAGTCCTCGAATTCCCGCCGCGCGCTGCTGGTAGCCAGGCACCTGGGGATCGAGCTCGATCTGACCGAGATCGACCTGACGAGCGAGGAAGACCGTCGCCGCCTGACCGAGCTCAATCCGAACTCGCAGGTGCCCGTGCTGGAAGACGGCAGCCTGGTGCTGTGGGAATCGGGCGCCATCATGCAGTACCTGGCCGACCGTACCCCTGACCAGGACATCTACCCGCAAAACGTGCGTGACCGGGCCGACGTCAACCGCTGGCTGTTCTGGTCCGGAGCGCATTTCGCCGTCCCCGTCAGCACCTTCACGTGGGAGCACGTGTGGAAAAAGCGCGTCACCGGCGCCGACGCAGATCCCGCCGCGCTGGCGGTGGCGGCCGAGCAGATGCACGCCGTCGCCAGCCTGCTCGACAATCACCTGGCGCGGCGTGAATGGATCGTCGGCGACCGCCTGACCCTGGCCGATTTCGCCATGGCCGGCCCGCTCACCTATATCGAGCAGGCCCACCTGCCGCTGGCGCAATACACCAATCTGCTCGCATGGTTCGCCCGCATCCGCCAGCTCGATGCATGGCAACGCACCGAGCCGGTGTGGTGAAAGCAAGCCGGGAATCAAGCTGAAACGCTTTGAACGTTTTATGTGAATTGGCGCACAGAGCACCGCCGGGCCAGGCCTTACCATGGAGCTGTCTCTTTCAGGACATCCCTAGTTTTGGACTTGGCCCGCTCTCTGAGCGGGCATTTTTTTGGCCGCACGGTTCGCAGTGCGGCGCGAGGGAAAGTCATGATGGAAGATCAACGAAACCGCACCAGCGCGCCGTGCGGACCGGATACACTGCGTGCGGCGCCACGGCAACGTGACGACATTTCGACAAGCTTGCATGCCGTGCCACCGGGTGCCGACCATGACGAGGGCCCGGACCGCCTCTTCAATCACTACCGCCGCCGGCGCCTGCTGGCACTGGGCGTGCCGGCGGCGGAAAGCGCAAGGTGAAGACGGTAACGCCATCCACGCTGGCCGCCGTGGCCGTGCCGCCATGCAGCTGCATGATGGCGCGCACGATGGCCAGCCCCAGCCCGGCGGAGCTGCCGCCCTCGGCCCGTGCCGGATCGGCGCGGTAATAGCGCTCGAACAACTGTCCCAGGTGTTCCGGGGCGATGCCGGGTCCGGTGTTGCGCACCTCGACGCGCATGCCTTCGCCATCCTCATGCGCCAGCAAATCGACGCGGCCCCCGCCCGGCGTGTGCCGCACCGCGTTTGCCACCAGGTTGCTGACGGCGCGGCGCAGCAGCACCGGGTCCGCATCCACCATGCCGCGCGCGTCGAGCCGCAATTCGACGCCGCCATCCTCGGCCAGCATCTCGAAGTACTCGGCGATGTGGGCCAGTTCGCGCCCGACATCGAGCGTCTCGCGGCGCAAGGCCAGCTGCGCGTGGTCGGCCCGCGCCAGGAACAGCGTGTTCTCGATCATCCGCGCCAGGCGCTCGTATTCCTCCACGTTCGATGCCAGCAGCGCTTCGTACTCGCCGCCTGCGCGGGGGCGCGACAGGGCCACCTGGGTCTGCATCATCAAGGTGTTCACAGGCGTGCGCAGGTCGTGCGCCAGGTCCGCGGCGAAACCGGACAGGCGCTGCACGCCTTCCTCGAGCCGGTCCAGCATTGCGTTGAAGGCCACGCCCAGTTCGCGCAGTTCGGCCGGCACGTCGCGCACGGACAGGCGGCTGGCCAGGCGCTGCGTGCTGATGTCGTTGGCCTTGCCGATGACATCATGCAGCGGGCGCATGCCGCGACGGACCACGACGAAGGCCAGCACTGTCGCGACCAGGGTGCCGCCCAGCAGGCCGCCGGCCAGGTCGGCCGCATAGCGTTTCAGGATCGCCAGCCGGTCGGAGCGCTGGCGCACGATGACGATGCGCAGCGGCGCCTGGCCCTTGCCGGCGCTGGCCTGCGCGGCAATCGCCCGGCCCGGTCCGGCCGGCAGCTGCCAGTCGCGGATATCGCTTCGCGCCGGCGCGCGCGCCAGGGGTACGGCAGGCCACGTGGGCACCGGTGCGGCCGCGCGCGCATCCTGGCTGGGCGTCAGCACCACGGTGCGCCCGGCCGCGTCGGTCAGGCGCAGCTGCATGCCGTCCTGGCCGAACACGTTATCGAGCACCATCTGCAGTTCTTCCGGCATCGCCAGCGGCATCGGCTGGCTTGCCAGCAGGTGGCGGATCAGCACTACCTTGTTCAGCAGCGCCACGTCGTCGCGTTCGGACATCTGCTGCCACAAGGCCTGGTACAGGTAGGCGCCGACGGCGACGAACACGGCCGCCGCGATGGCCGAGAACAGCAGCGCCAGGCGCAGCGCGATCGAGGGCGGGCGCATCAGCTCTTGTCGTCGACCGTGTAGCCGATGCCGCGTACCGTGTGCACCAGCTTCAGCGAATAAGGGTCGTCCAGCTTGGCGCGCAGGCGGCGGATCGCCACGTCGACGACGTTGGTGTCCGAATCGAAGTTCATGTCCCACACCTGGGCCGCGATGAGCCGGCGCGACAGCACTTCGCCGCGCCGCTTGGCCAGCAGGTGCAGCAGGGCGAATTCCTTCGGCGTCAGGTCGATGCGCGAGCCCGCGCGCGTGACCTTGTGGCGCAGCACGTCGATCTCCAGGTCGGCCACGCGAATCAGGGCTTCCTCGCGCACGGGCCCGCGCCGCAGCAGGGTGCGGATGCGCGCCAGCAGTTCGGCAAAGGCGAAGGGCTTGACCAGGTAGTCGTCCGCACCCAGTTCCAGGCCGCGCACGCGGTCGGGAATGTCGTCGCGGGCGGTCAGGAACAGCACCGGCGTGTCCTTGCGCTCGCGCAGCGTGCGCAGCACGGTCCAGCCATCCATCGCCGGCAGCATCACGTCCAGCACGATCAGGTCGTAATCACCCGCCAGCGCCAGGCGCAGGCCTTCGGGCCCCGTGCGCGCCAGGGCCGTGTCGTAGCCCGCCTCCTGTAATCCCTGCAGCAGGTGGGTGCCCGTCTTCGGCTCGTCTTCCACCACCAGTATGTGCATCGTGTTCTCCTGTCACCACACTAGTTTGCACCAGCCGGCGCTGCGCGCGGATGACGAAATTGTCATCCGCGCCAGGCGTGCTACGGTTTGCGGTCGCTGCCCGGCAGGGCCCAGCGCAGCCCGCGCGTCATGATGATGGGCGCTACCGTCAGGTGGTCTTCGTCGGGAATGACGATGCTCGTCATCTCCAGGCCGGGGTAGTTGCGCGACTTCAGCGCGGCGGTGAAGGCGCGCAGGTCGCGCACCATATCGTCGTCCTTGTTGTAGCGCGGGCCGTGCCGCACCGCCTCGTAGCCGCCGACGGCGAAGAAGACGTTGGCGCGCAGGTCCTTGTGCGTGGCCGCATAGGCCTTTTCCTGGTCGAACAGCACGCGCCGGTTGAACCACAGCGACGGGCTGCCCAGCACGTAGTTCTCGAACATGGACGGCTCGTTCAGCAGCATGTCCAGTCCCAGCAGCGAGCCGTAGGAGTGGCCGATGAAGGTCTTGCGGCCCATGTCGGCGCGGTAGTGCTTGGCCACGAAGGGGAACACTTCGCCGGCGATGAAACGGCGGTAGGCGCCGGCTTCGCCGAACTTCGGTTCGCGCCCCGGCATGTCCGAGACCAGTGTGGTGTCGGCCGTGGCGGTGGGCGTGTAGTCACGCCGGCGGCTGTATTCGGCCGTGTCGCCGCGGGCGTACGACAGGCCGACCAGGATGAATTCCTCGATGGCCTTGCCACCGCGCCCGGCCCGCAGGCCGATGGCGCGGCAGACCGGGAAGGCATACGGCGCGTCGGTGACGAAGACGACCGGATAGCTGCGGCCGGACTTGGCATACGACGGCGGCAGGCTGACGTAGATCTGGTAATCGCGCTGCAGGGCGGCCGCGCGGATGCTGCGCACCTCGGTTCCCTCCAGCACATACGGCGCGCCTTCCAGCGCGATGGTCCCGCCCTGCGCGAAGGCCAGCGTGGCGCTGCCGGCCAGGAGCACGGCCGCCGTCAGGCGCCGCATGGCGTGAAAAGTCATGGTCATCGATTCGGCGTGCAAAAAAGTCAATTATCGCCGAAACGCCAGGGCGGCGCGGGCGTGGCTACAGCATCAGTACCGCGTACAGGGCCTCGACCTCGTGCGCCGATTCGCGCAGCACCTGGTCGAACGTGCCTTCGCCGATGGCGAAGTCGATGGTGCGCGCCGCCTGCAGGGTGGTGGCGCCGGGGCGGGTGTGCATGGGCGAGGGCACGGGGGCCAGGTCGTCCGCCAGCAGCAGGGTGTCGCCCAGGTTCTCCGGCGGCAGGGCGCGCATGCCGCCCCACATCGCGGCAATGGCCGCCATCACCGGTTCCGGCACCATCAGCCGGTCCAGCACGGCGCGGCCGATGTCGATCTCGCCGTGGCCGATCCAGTCCTCCGGTTCGCCGTCCAGGATGCCGGGGAATTCCGCCGCGCGCGACAGCAGGTAGAAGGCGCCCACCTCGTGCACGATCCCCGCGAACAGGGCGGTATCGGGGTCGACGTGGGTGACACGGCGGGCGACCACCATCGCCAGCGCGGCCACGTGGGCCGTGTGCTGCCACAGCAGGTTCACTTTCGCCTGCAGCACGGGATCGGCCTGGCGGCTGCCGATCTGGCGCACGATCACGGCCGCCACCAGCGACTGCAGGGTGCGCACGCCCAGGCGCTGGACGGCCGAGCGCACGCTGGAGATTTCCGTGCCGGAGCGGTTGTAGGCCACCGAATTGGCGATGGCCACGGTGCGCGCGGCCAGCAGGGGATCGGCCTGGATCAGGCGGGTGGCCAGGTCGGCGTGGCAGTCCGGATCCTGCAAGGCCTGCTGCAGGCGGATCGATGCCTCGACATTGGCGGGAAATGCGAGTTCGCCGCGGCTCGCCTGAGCTGCGATGGTTTTGAGGGCGTCCAGTCTATCCATCGAAAAATTATACCCAAATATTTCCGTATGGAATTATTTTGCGAGGATTTATTTCGCCGATGTTGCTGAAACACCCAGTTTGATTGCTGCCTGGTGGCTTATTCCTGGCGGAAAATGGCGTCGCAGCCTTCCTGCGTGCCTTCCACTTCACTCAGCTCATCGACCAGTTCCAGGTCTTCCAGCTCTTCCACGGCATTGGTGAAGCTGTTGTGCTTGGTGGCGCCGATCAGGCGGTAGATGTCGCCGTCTTCGTTGCGCACGCCGATCAGCAGCTTTTCCTTGCGCACTTCGTCGGTCGTCGTCGTTTCCAGCAGCAGGTTGCCGGTGATTTGCTTGTCGAATTTGGCCGGCGTCACGCCGTCGATCAGGGTTGTTTTCAGCATTTGTCTTGTCGGTTGTCGTTGTTGGGTTGAGGTTCGGCGTGGATGACGGCGTTCAGGCCGCAGTCGCGCACATGCCGCAGGTGCTCGCAGCCTTGCAGGCACGGCGCCAGCGGCCGGATACTGTTCAGATAGCGTTCCCCCATCCGCAGATTATAGCGCCGGGCGCTCTCGCCGCCGGCTGCGCAATCTCCGGTATCAATCTCCAGTATCATAGGCAGCCGATGAAACCGGCCGCGCCCAATTTCCCGATTGCTCACCAATCCGATGCCCGTATTGTCCGTCTTGTCCTTCGCCCATGTCCTTCGCTGACCTGACCCGCCTGGCCCGGGAGCAGCCGCTGCGCGTGCTGCTGGTCGCAGCGGGCGACACGGACAGCCTGTCCTGGTCCGGACTGGTCCAGCCGCTGCGCCTGGCCCAACGGCTGCTGGGCCAGGATTTCGTGCTCGACGTGCGCACCCTGGAGCAGGCCACCAGCGCGCAGGACGGCGACTGGCACGTGGCCCTGCTGGTGGCGGATGAGCACCTGCCACGCCCCGCTGCGCCCATGCTGCGCGCCGTCATCGAACGGTGCCGCCAGGCCGCCTACTGGGGCGGCGTCGGCGGCGCCGTGCTGTGGCTGGCCGATGCCGGCGTACTGGGCGGCATCCGCATCGCGCTGCCCTGGGCCCTGTATGCCGATACCGAGGAAATCACCGCGCGCGCCATCCTGACGCCCCACCTGTTCGAGATCGACGGCCGCCACCTGAGCTGCTGCGGCGGCGCGGCCAGCATCGATTTCGCGCTGACCTTGATCGAGGCCCTGTGCGGCGCCGGCGTGCAGGCGGCCGTCAAGGAAACCCTGTGCATCGACCGCGTGCGCAGCGCCGACGAGCGCCAGCGCGTGGCCCTGCAGGCCCGCTTCGGCGCGCTGCAGCCGAAACTGTCCGAGGCAGTCACCCTGATGGAAGCCAATATCGAGGAACCGCTGTCGACCGACGACATCGCCAACCTGGTCGGCCTGTCGCGCCGCCAGCTGGAACGCCTGTTCAAGCAATACCTGGGCAGCCTGCCGTCGCGCTACTACCTGGAACTGCGCCTGCAACGGGCTCGTCAATTGCTGTTGGAAACCAACCATTCCATCGTGCAAGTCGGCCTGATGTGCGGCTTCTCCAGTGGCTCGCATTTTTCCACCGCCTTCGGCACCTTGTTCGGCAACACCCCGCGCGAAGAGCGCCAGCGCAAGCTCGCCGCCGCGTAGTTGCCGAAAAAATGGGGACAGACCCCATTTTTCGAGAAACTATTGCCTCGAAACAGGGGACTGTCCCCGGTTTTTTCGGGTTTTTAGGTTCCTGATGGAATTTGAAAAACCTTGTCGCAGATTCAAAAGAGTTTTAGCATCCCCGCTTTTACAATGTTGTACACCCGCAGCGGCTCTGCTGCGGCCGTACCTCTTAACTCGATGGGGATTGCCATGAACGCCAAGCTGGATACGACTGTTACCACCCGCCCTGTCACCAGGCAGACTTTTGACGAAGTGCTCGTGCCGACGTATGCACCCGCCGCGATGGTACCCGTGCGTGCTTCCGGTTTGGACCTGTGGGACCAGAGCGGCAAGCATTACCTGGACTTCACCTCCGGCATCGCCGTCGCCGCGCTGGGCCACTGCAATCCCGTCGTCGTCGAAGCGCTGACGCGCCAGGCCAACACCCTGTGGCACCTGGGTAACGGTTACACCAACGAGCCGGTGCTGCGCCTGGCGCTGGCGCTGACCGAAGCCACCTTCGCCGACCGCGCCTTCTTCTGCAACTCCGGCGCGGAAGCGAACGAAGCGGCCTTCAAGCTGGCGCGCAAGCACGCGCACACCAAGTTCGGACCGCACAAGTCGCGCATCGTCTCGTGCTTCAACTCCTTCCACGGCCGCACGCTGTTCACCGTTTCCGTCGGCGGGCAGTCGAAATACACGGAAGGCTTCGAGCCGCTGCCACCGTCGATCGACCACATCCCGTACAACGACATCGAAGCGGCCCGCGCGGCCATCGGCGACGACGTCTGCGCCGTGGTGGTCGAGCCGGTGCAGGGCGAGGGCGGTGTCATGCCGGGCAATCCCGAATACCTGAAAGAGCTGCGCGCCCTGTGCGACAAGACCGGCGCCATCCTGATCTTCGACGAAGTCCAGTGCGGCATGGGCCGTACCGGCTCGCTGTTCGCCTACATGGGCTACGGCGTCACGCCGGACATCCTGACCTCGGCCAAGGCGCTGGGCAACGGTTACCCCGTCGCCGCCATGCTGACGACGGAAGAACTGGCGCAGACCCTGTCGGTCGGCACCCACGGCACCACCTACGGCGGCAACCCGCTGGCCGCCACCGTCGCGCTGACGGTGCTGGAGACGATCAACCAGCCCGCCTTCCTGGCGAGAGTCAAGGAAGCAAGCCTGTACCTGATCGACAAGCTCGAGGAAATCATCCGCGACTACCCGCAGGTGTTCACCGCCGTGCGCGGCGCCGGCCTGTTGCTGGGCATGGTCGTGGGCGAGGCGTTCAAGGGCCGCTCGAAGGACATCCAGCGCGCCGCCGAAGCCGAAGGCCTGATGGTGCTGATCGCCGGTCCCGATGTGCTGCGCCTGGCGCCCGCGCTGATCGTCACCGACGCCCAGATCGACGAAGCGGTACGCCTGCTGCGCAAGGGCCTGGATACCCTGCTCGCGGCCAAGTAAGCCGCCGGGCCGCGGCCCTGCCTTCCCGTCGCCCGGCGCGCAGCCACTGCCGCCGGACGCGGTGGGCTTTTCCATAGAAATTGAGGAGTCGATATGTACGTCGTCCGACCGGTTGAAGCCGGCGATATTGCAGCCCTCGAAGCGCTGTCCGCGGTCACCATGCCGGGGGTGCATACCCTGCCCAAGACGCGCGACAAGATCGAGCAGGCCGTCGAACGCTCGCTCGCCTCGTTTGCCGCGCAGGTCGATATCCCCAGCGAAGAATCCTACCTGTTCGTGCTGGAGTCGCTGTCCGAGCGCAAGATCGTCGGCACCGCCGCCATCTTCGCTTCGGCCGGTTCCAACGGCACCTATTTCTCCTTCCGTAACGACGTCATCCAGCAGGTCTCGCGCGACCTGAACATCAGCCACAGCGTGCACGCGCTGACCCTGTGCTCGGAGCTGACGGCGTATTCGCAGCTGTCCTCGTTCTACCTGGACGCCTCGGTGCCGGAAGGGCCGGCGCCGGCGCTGCTGTCGCGCTCACGCCTGCTGTTCGCCGTGCAGCAGCCGCAACGCTTCGGCGACCGCTTCTTCGTGCCGCTGGCCGGCGTCACCGACGAAAACGGCGGCTCGCCGTTCTGGGACGCGCTGGGCCGCAAGTTCTTCAAGATGGACTTCCTCGATGCCGAACGCACCATCGGCGGCGCGCGCAACCGCACCCTGATCGTCGAACTGATGCCGCACTACCCCGTGTACGTGCCGCTGCTGCCGGGCGATGCGCAGGCCGCGATGGGCCAGATCCATCCGTCCGGCGAGCAGGCCTTCAACCTGCTGACGGAAGAGGGCTTCGAGGCCGACGAATACATCGACATCTTCGATGGCGGCCCGATCCTGCAGGCGCACAAGCACGCGCTGCGCACCTTCACCGGCTCGCAGACGCTGCGCGTGCGCACCAGCCTTGACGCCGCACCGGCCGAAGGCCCCCTGTACGACTACGCCATCGCCAACAATGCCGGGCCGGGATTCCGCGCCGTCACCATCAAGAGCGCCGAGCTGGAAGGCTGCGAAGCGGTGGCCCTGAGTCCGGAAATCCAGGACATCCTGCGTGTCGCCGACGGCGACAGCGTGACCTGCGTGCGGCTTTGACCGCCCGACCGTACCGAAAGAATCGAGAACATCTATGCTAGTTGTCCGCGCCATCAACGAGAACGACCTGGATGCCCTGTACAGCATGGCCACGCAGGTCGGCACCGGCATGACCACCCTGAAGCCGGACATGCAGATGCTGGGCGACCGCCTGGCCACGGCCTGCGCCTCGTTCGCCGAAACGATCCCGCCGGAACAGCGCGACTACATGTTCGTGATGGAAGACACCAGCAACGGCCGCCTGGCCGGCGTGTGCGCCATCAAGGGCGCGGTCGGCCTGACGGAACCGTTCTATAACTACCGCATCGGCACCCTGGTGCACTCCAGCCGCGAGCTGAACGTGTTTACGAAGATGGACACGCTGTACCTGTCGAACGACCTGACCGGCTCGTCCGAACTGTGCTCGCTGTTCCTGCACCCGGACTACCGCCAAGGCTACAACGGCAAGCTGCTGTCGAAGAGCCGCTTCCTGTTCATCGCCCAGTTCCCCCACCTGTTTACGCAGAAGATCATCGCCGAGATGCGCGGCTACCAGGCCGAGGACGGCAGCTCGCCGTTCTACGAAGGCCTGGGCCGCCATTTCTTCAAGATGGACTTCCACCACGTGGACGACCTGACGGCGCTGGGCAAGAAGTCCTTCATCGCCGAACTGATGCCGCGCCAGCCGCTGTACATCGACTACCTGCCTAAGGAAGCGCAGGAAGTGGTGGGCGCCGTGCACAAGTCGACGGCCCCGGCGCGCCGCCTGCTGGAGCAGGAAGGCATGCACTACGAAGGCTACGTCGACATCTTCGACGCCGGCCCGGTGCTGCAGGCGCGCGTGTCGGAACTGCGGGCCATCCGCGACAGCGACCTGGCCGTCGTCTCGCCGGACACCGACATGACGCATGCCTGCGCCCCGGCGCATCCGGAACCGACCCTGGTGTCGAACACGATCCTGAAGGATTTCCGCATGATCGTCACGCAGGCCACGCCCGTCAACGGCGCCATCGACCTGTCGACCCTGGACCAACAACTGCTGCGCTGCCATGCCGGCGACACCGTGCGCACGCTGCCACTCAATGTGAGGAAGAACAATGTCTGAACAAGCCCTGAGCAATTTCATCAACGGCCAATGGAAGGCCGGCAGCGGCATCGAACTCGTCACGGTCAATCCCGCCACCGGCGCGCAGACGTGGGCCAGCCGCGAGGCCACCACCGCAGACGTGGCCGAAGCCTGCCAGGCCGCCCGCGATGCCTTCGACACCTGGGCCTTCCTCCCATTGGAGCAGCGCATCGCCATCGTCACGAAATTCCGTGACCTGCTGAAGGAAAACAACGAGCAGCTGGCGCAGCTGATCGCCGAGGAAGTGGGCAAACCCATGTGGGAAGCCCGCACCGAAGTGACGACGATGGCTAACAAGGTCGACATCTCGATCCAGGCCTACGGCGCGCGCACCGGCGAGAACCACGCCAAGGTTGCGGACGGCGAAGCAGTGCTGCGCCATCGCCCGCACGGCGTGTTCGGCGTGTTCGGTCCTTACAACTTCCCCGGCCACCTGCCCAACGGCCATATCGTGCCGGCCCTGATCGCGGGGAACACCGTCGTGTTCAAGCCGAGCGAATACGCGCCGCGCACCGCCATCAAGACAGTGCAGCTGTGGGAACAGGCCGGCGTGCCGGCCGGCGTCGTCAACCTGGTCAACGGCGGCCGCGAGACCGGTGTCGCGCTGGGCCAGAACCAGGACATCGACGGCGTGCTGTTCACCGGCAGCAGCCAGACCGGCGCCGCGCTGCACCGCCAGTTCGGCGGCCAGCCGGGCAAGCTGCTGGCGCTGGAAATGGGCGGTAACAACCCGCTCGTGGTGTGGGACGTGCAGGACACCGACGCCGCCGTCTTCATGGCGATCCAGTCGGCCTTTATCTCTGCCGGCCAGCGCTGCACGTGCGCGCGCCGCATGGTGGTGCAGACGGGCGCTCAGGGCGATGCCTTCGTCGAGCGCCTGGTGCAGGTGGCCTCGCAGATCGTCGTCGGCGAATCGCATGCCGAACCACAGCCCTTCATGGGACCCGTCGTGTCAAGCGCCGTGGCCGACAAGCTGCTGCAGGCGCAGCGCGACATGGTCGCCAAGGGCGGCAAGCTGCTGCTGGAAATGAAGCAGCTGCAGCCCGGTACCGGTTTCGTTTCGGCCGGCATCGTCGACGTCACCGACGCGCAAGGCATCCCGGACGAAGAATGGTTCGGCCCCCTGCTGCAGATCTACCGCGCCGACGATTTCGACGCGGCCCTGCGCATCGCCAACGACACCGAATTCGGCCTGGCCGCCGCGCTGCTGTCGAACGACGCGGCGCTGTGGCAGCGCTTCCAGGTGCGGGCCCGCGCCGGCATCGTCAACTGGAACCGCCCGACCACGGGCGCGGCCAGCTCGGCGCCGTTCGGCGGCGTCGGCAAGTCCGGCAACCACCGCCCCAGCGCCTATTACGCTGCCGACTACTGCGCCTACCCGGTCGCCTCGATCGAGAACAGCGCCCTCGAAATGCCGGCCAAGCTGTCGCCCGGCCTGACCTTCTGAATGACTGCCATGAGCGCACGTGAATTCAACTTCGACGGCCTGGTCGGGCCGTCGCACAACTACGCCGGCCTCTCCTTCGGTAACGTGGCCTCGTTCAACAACGTCAAGAGCGCCTCGAATCCGAAGGAAGCAGCCCTGCAGGGCCTGGCCAAGATGCGTGCGCTGGCCGCACGCGGCTTCGCCCAGGCCGTGCTGCCGCCGCAGGACCGGCCCAACTTCCGCCTGCTGCGCAGCCTGGGCTTCACGGGCAGCGATGCCGACGTGCTGGCCCGCGCCTTCAAGGAATCCCCGGTGATCCTGGCCTGCGCCTATTCGGCCTCGCCCATGTGGACGGCCAACGCCGCCACCGTCAGCCCGTCGCGCGACACGGCCGACGGGCGCGTGCACTTCACGCCGGCGAACCTGAACAACAAGCTGCACCGCGCGCTGGAACACGTGCAGACATCGCGCACCTTGCGCGCTATCTTCGGTAACGAGCAGCACTTCGCCGTGCACGACACCTTGCCGTCGACGCCGGCCTTCGGCGACGAGGGCGCGGCCAACCACACGCGCCTGGGCGCGCACCACGGCGCCGAGGCGGTCGAGCTGTTCGTCTACGGTCGCGTCGAGTTCGACCCCCAGGCGCCGGCGCCGAAGCGCTTCCCGGCCCGCCAGACCCTGGAAGCGTCGCAGGCCGTGGCCCGCCTGCACGGCCTGGCCGATGCGCGCACCGTGTACGTACAGCAGAATCCGGACGTGATCGACCAGGGCGTGTTCCATAACGACGTCATCGCCGTCGGCAATGCCGACGTGCTGTTCTATCACGAGCAGGCCTTCGCCGACGAGCAGGGTGCGCTGTTCCAGCTGCGCCAGGCCATGGCCGGCGTGGATGCCGAGCTGACCCCGATCCGTGTCGAGACAAGCATGGTGTCGGTGCAGGACGCCGTGCACAGCTACCTGTTCAACAGCCAGCTGCTGTCCAAGGCGGACGGCAAGATGGCGCTGGTGATTCCCCAGGAATGCCAGGAAAACGCCGCCGTGGCGCGCTACCTGGAAGGCCTGGTCGCCAGCGGCGGCAAGGTCGACGAACTGATTCACTTCGACCTGCGCCAGAGCATGCGCAACGGCGGCGGGCCTGCCTGCCTGCGCCTGCGCGTGGCGCTCGACGAACGCGAGGCGCAGGCGATGCACCAGGGCGTGGTGATGACGGAAGCGCTTTATCACACGCTGGTGGCCTGGGTCGAAAAGCACTACCGCGACCGCCTGGCGCCGCAGGACCTGGCCGATCCGGCGCTAGCCGTCGAGGTGCATGTCGCACTGGAGGAACTGTCGCGTATCCTCGGCCTGCCAGGGCTGTATGATCTGTAAGTTTGCAATTCTTTGACCCAACCCCAGATGGGGCCGAGCGATCCTCGGCCCGGTCGGCACACGTCGCCCCCGGCCCGCCACAAGCCCAGGCCGCGCGCACAACAATTATTGGAGAAGATCGATGACCAAAATGCCACAAGACCTGCGTAAAGAGACGCTGGATCTCGTCAATGCCGGCAAGCCGGCCGATGGTAGCCAGGACACGGGCCAGGCCCGGGCGCTGATCGCCGCCTGGCTCAAGTCGCTGGACGATGAAGACCTGGCCGATACCTCGCCCGACAGTCTCGCGCCGGTGCTTGTGGAAGGCTTCTCGCAGGCCGCGCAGCGCCGCGCCGCCGGCCCGCAGATCGCCACCTTGCGATACGCCGACGGCCGTGGCGGCACGGCCACCGCGCTGCTGATCCTGAACGACGACATGCCTTACCTGGTCGATTCGATCGTCATGGCGCTGCGCAAGCAGAAGGTCATCGCCAGTGGCGTGCTGAACGCCGTGCTGCCCGTCACGCGCGATGCCAACGGCACCGTGACGGCCGTCGGCGAAAGCGGCAGCAAGCTCGAATCGTACGTCCTGTGCCTGCTGTCGGAGCCGCTGGAACAAGCGCCCCTGCAGGAACTGGTGGCCCGCATCGAAATGGTGGCGCGCGACGCCGCCGTCGTGAAACGCGACCTGGGCGCGATGAAGGACCGCTTCACCGCCGTCGCCACCGCCGCCGCGGCGCAGGGCGAGGAGGGTGCCGAGGCGGCCGCCTTCCTGCAATGGGCACGCGACGAAGGCTTCGAGGTACACGGCTATGCCTACTACCACGTCAAGCCAGGCGTGAAGGAACTGGAACGCGACCTGCCGAGCCGCATCGGCGTGCTGCAGGATACCGCGCACCCCGTCTACGGCACCTGCCTGGCCAATATCCCGGGCGACCTCGATACCCTGGCCAAGCGCGCCCACGTGCTGTCGATCGTCAAGGCCGACGTTGGCGGCACCCTGCACCGCGACCAGCAGCTGGACTTCATCGGCGTGCGCGCCACGGATGCGGCCGGCAACCTGCTGGGAGAACACTGCTTCATCGGCCTGTTCACCCGCGCCGCCAACCTGACGCCGCTGGCCCGCCTGCCGTTCGCACGCGGCCGCATCGCGCAAGTGCTGAAGATCGCCAACCTGCGCCAGGAAGGCTTCCGCGCCGAGAAATTCATCGAGATCCTGGAATCGCTGCCGCGCACCGAAGCGCTGGAAGCGGACCCGGAATGGCTGGCCGAAGTGTGCGGCTCCGTCGTGTCGCTGTACAAGCAGCCGCGCACCAAGGTGTTCGCGCGCCGCGACGTCTACTCGCGCCACTTGAACGTGCTGGTCTACCTGCCGCGTGAACGCTACAGCGCCACTGTCGCCAATGCGCTGTCGCGCGCGCTGCAGGAAAGCTCGGGCGCCACCAACGTCAGCTCGCAGACCCTGGTGGCCGACGGTCCGCTGGCCCGCCTGTACCTGATCGCCCACGCGGCCCGTTATCCGCTCGACCTGGAAAGCGATATCCAGCGCCCGCTGCTGTCGATCCTGGACGGCTGGCACGACAGCTTCTCCGAGCTGGCCGACGCCGTGCCGGACGAACCGCTGCGCAACGACCTGCGCCGCCTGTGCTCGACCCTGCCGGTCGATTACGTCAGCGCCACGCCACCCGCCGTCGCCTTCCATGACCTCGACACCATCCTGCGCAACGGCGCCGATGGCCGGGTCGCGGTGCGCGTGGAAATGGCAACCGAAACCGAGCCTTCCACCACCATCCGCATCTACTCGGTGGACAAGGTGCCGACCTTGTCGTCGATCCTGCCGGCCCTGCATAACGCCGGCGTGCTGATCGACCGCGAGCGCTCGCATTCGATCCGCACGGCCGACGGCAAGCGCCATTACGTCACCAGCCTGACCGTGGACGCGGCCAGTGCCGCCAAGCTGGCCAAGGATGGCGTGGTGCAGGTGGCGGAACATCTGTTCGGTGCCCTGTTCAACGACGACGTCGAGGACGGCCGCCTGAACGGCCTGGTGGTCGAGGGCGGCCTGCACGCACGCCAGGTCCAGCTGGTGCGTGCGTACATGAGCTACTGGCGGCAGACCGGCACCCAGTTCTCGGTGCGCTATATCGCCGAAAGCCTGCGCCGCCAGCCGGCCATGGTCAAGCAGATCGTCGACGCGTTCGAACAGCGCTTCGATCCGAAACTGGACGACGGCCAGCATGCATCGGCGCGTGACGCTCTGACGGGCCTGAAGGCCCGCCTGGCCACGATCAACCACGCCGACACGGAAGTGATCCTGGCCGCGCTGATCGACCTGATGCTGGCGACCGTGCGTACGAACTACTTCCAGGACGCCGGCCAGGGCGACAAGATCATCTTCAAGATCGATACGAGCAACCTGGCGCTGGTGCCGGAACCGCGCCCTTACCGCGAAATCTACGTGTTCTCGCGCCGCTTCGAAGGCGTGCACCTGCGCGGCGGCCCGGTCGCCCGCGGTGGCCTGCGCTGGTCCGACCGGATGGAAGACTACCGCACCGAGGTGCTGGGCCTGGTGAAGGCACAGATGGTGAAGAACGCCGTCATCGTGCCGGCCGGCGCGAAGGGCGGTTTCGTCTGCAAGCAGATGCCCGCCGGTGCGCCCCGTGGGGTCATCGCGGCCGAAGGCGAAGCAGTCTACCGCCTGTTCATCGCCAGCCTGCTGGAAGTGACGGACAACCGCGTGCTGGGCAAGATCGTGCCGCCGGCCGACACGGTCCGTTACGACAACGACGACCCCTACCTGGTGGTGGCTGCCGACAAGGGCACGGCGACCTTCTCCGACATCGCCAACAGCATCGCCGTCAAGCGGGGCTTCTGGCTGGGCGACGCCTTCGCCTCGGGCGGCTCGAACGGTTACGACCACAAGAAGCTGGGCATCACCGCCAAGGGCGCGTTCGAAGCCGTCAAGCGCCACTTCTACGAGATGGGCCACGACATGAACACGACGCCGTTCACCGTCGTCGGCGTGGGCGACATGTCCGGCGACGTGTTCGGCAACGGCGTGCTGCTGTCGCGCCAGATCAAGCTGCTGGCCGCGTTCGACCACCGCCACATCTTCCTGGACCCGAATCCGGATACCGCCACCTCGTTCGCCGAACGCCAGCGCATGTTCGCGCTGCCACGCTCGTCGTGGGAGGACTACGACAAGGCGCTGATCTCGCAGGGCGGCGGCGTGTTCCCGCGCTCGGCCCGCAGCATCGAGCTGTCGCCGGAAATCCGCGCGGCGCTCGATATCGCGGAGACCAGCCTGTCGCCGGAAGAGCTGATGCACCGCATCCTGCTGGCACCGGTGGACCTGTTCTACAACGGCGGCATCGGTACCTACATCAAGGCGTCGACCGAAACGCACGCCCAGGTCAAGGACCGCGCCAACGACCATATCCGTGTCAACGGCAATGAACTGCGCTGCAAGGTCGTGGCCGAAGGCGGCAACCTGGGTGCGACCCAGGCCGGCCGTATCGAGTTCGCGCTGACGGGTGGGCGCATCTTCACCGATGCGATCGACAACTCGGCCGGCGTGGATTGCTCCGACCATGAAGTGAACGCCAAGATCTGGCTGGATGTGGAAGTGAACGCCGGCCAGCTGACGGAAGAAGACCGCAACCGTGTGCTGAACGACATGACGGGCGACATCGAACGCCTGGTCCTGCGCGACAACGAGCAGCAGACCCACCTCCTGGTGCGCGAGCAGCAGGCCCAATCCGAGGGCTGGGTGCAGGACGGCTACGCCGCGCTGATCGCCAGCCTGGAAGAAGAGGGCGCCCTGTCGCGCGAACTGGAACAGCTGCCGACGGTGGCCGAACTGGCGCGCCGCAAGGCCGACAACCGCGGCCTGACGACGCCGGAACTGGCCGTCGTCATCGCCAACGTGAAGAACCGCTACAAGCGCACCTTGTCGGCACTGCCGCTGACGGAGGAGAGCTGGGCCGAATCCGTGTTGAAGCCTTACTTCCCCGACCTGCTGGTGGCCACGCGTCCGGCACTGGCACACCCGCTGGCCAACGCCATCCTGGCCACCGTGCTGGCCAACGAAGTCGTCAACCGCTGCGGCCCGTTGATGCTGCGCCGCCTGGCGGCCGAGCACAACGTGCCGGAAACGGACGTGATCCTGGCCTGGGGCCAGGCCTGGTCCGCGCTGAACCTGGCGCCGGTATTCGATAAGCTCGACGCCGACGCGCTGAACGTGCCGCGCGACGTGTCGATCAAGGTCGACGCACGCACCCGTGGCATGCTGCGCGCCGTGATGGAAGGCGTGCTGGCGGTACCGAAGGAACAGCTGCGCGGCGCCGACGGCATGGCCGAACTGAAGCGCCTGTTCGTCGAGCCTTCCATGCTGGCCAAGCTGATGCCGGCCGACGGCAAGTGGGAAGCGGAAGGCCAGCTGTCCCTGCGCGCCGAATTCGTGCAGGCATGGAAGACGGTCGACGCGATCGAAAGCGTGGCGGCCTTCCTGTTCGCGGCGCTGTCGGTCAAGCGTCCGGCCGGCATGGACCTGCCGGGCTTCATCCACATCGGCATGACCCTGCGCAGCAGAGCCGGCATCGATGCGCTGGAGCGTGGCCTGAAGCTGCCGGCCACCAGCCGTTCGCAGGAACAGCTGCGCAGCTATGCGCAACAGGCCCTGCGCCGCACGCAGCAACGCCTGCTGGCGCAAGTGCTGGCGGCGGCCGGTAACGGCGGCGACGCAGCCGTCGACGCCGTCGTCGGTTCGCTGAACCTGCCCACGTTCGCGGTGCCGACCGACCTGGAACAGGCGATGCTCGATGTCTGGACCCTGTCGGAAGCGGGTAACGCGCCGCTGGCAAAGGCAGCCTGAGATGGTGCAAGCTGCTGGAGCACTGCCCGAGGCAGTGCGCAGGTTGGCCGAGGCCGACTTCGCTGACGTCGCCCGCAGTTTCACGGGTGCCGGCTTCGACGTCGCACAACCGGCCGACGGCATCCTGACCATCCGCCACGCTGCAGCGATGCGTGGCGAGCGGCCGGCGGTGCTGGTGTCGGTGGGTGTGCATGGTGACGAAACGGGGCCGATCGAACTGACGGCCTACCTGCTCGATGCGCTGTCGCGCGAACCGCAGGCGCTGGCCGTGGACCTGATGGTCTGCGTCGGCAATATCGGCGCGATCCGGGCCGGCAAGCGCTTCATCGACGCCGACCTGAATCGCATGTTCCGACGTGAACGCGGTGCCCTGGCCGGCACCGCCGAAGCGGCGAGGGCCGACGCGATGATCGCCGCCACGGTGGCCTTCTTCGACGGCGCCGGCCCGCGGCGCTGGCACCTGGACCTGCACACGGCAATCCGGCCGTCGGTCTACCCGACGTTCGCTATCGTCCCGGACCTGATCGAGGCCGCTGCCCGCCGCGCCCTGGTCGACTGGCTGGGCGAGGCCGGCATCGGCGCCATCATCATGAATCCGGAATCGGTCGGCACCTACAGCTACTACAGCGCCGAACATCACGGCGCGGCCGGTACCACGGTGGAACTGGGCCGCATCGGCACCCTGGGGCAGAACGACCTGTCGCAATTTGCCGCCGCCTCGCACGCGCTGGACCGGCTGCTGCGCGGCATGCCGGCGCCAGCCACGGCACCGCAGCCGCACGTGTACAAAGTGGCCCGCAACATCATCAAGCTGTCGGACGCCTTCACGATGGCCTTCGGCAAGGACACGCAGAACTTCACGCCATTGAAAAAGGGCGACGAAATCGCCCGGGACGGCGACACCGTCTACACGGTGCAGCACGACGAGGAACTGGTGGTCTTCCCGAACCCGGACGTACGCATCGGCCTGCGCGCCGGCCTGATGATCACCCGCGCCGACTGATCCCCGCCCCCCACAGCCCAGCTCGTGTCAACATCGGGGTCAGGCACGTTTCTCGACACGAACTCAGCTGCAGAAGCGGCCGAGCTTGTGTCGATATATGTGACTGACCCCGATGTTGACACAGACTCTGCTGTAAGGCGGGGCAAAAATAAAGCCGCCCTCGGGCGGCTCTTTCATTGGCGCGGCTAAGCGAAGGTCACACGGCCGACTGCTGCGCCAGCAGCGCCTGGGGCTGCTGGCGCGGTGGCGGCGCCTTGCGTGGCGCCGCCCGGGTTTCGGCCGGTGGGACCGAAGCAGACGATGCCCGCGCGGCCGTGGCCGGGACGGGCGACGAAACTGTGGCATACCCGGCCGGCAGTGCCGGCGCGTCGGCGTCTGTGCCGAAATCGACGGCGGCGGTGGGGTGCCCGGCTTCAGGCAGCCAGCGTACGATCGCCACCGTGGCCACCGCGCTGAACACGATGACGGCAATGGCGGCGCCCGCCATCAGCGGGTGGATGCGCGCAGAGGTGGTCGGAATTTTCTGATACAGCATCATGGGGGCCTCCGCGTCGGATGTGCTATTGGGGTACTGCAAGATTATCGATTTGATTACGCGCAAGCTAGCATTTCGCTGTATCAAAAGTAAGCATCTGTAACCGCGTTCGTAACCGGACAGGTGCCCGCTTCAAAACCTCGTTACACTCCTTCCTATCAAATAGGGAGGAAGCATGAGCCAGTTGTTCTCGCCATATGCGCTGGGGTCCGTCCAGCTGAAAAATCGTATCGCCATCGCACCGATGTGCCAGTATTCGGCCGTTGAAGGCCTGGCCACGGATTGGCACATGATCCACCTGGGCCACCTGGCCCTGTCCGGTGCGGCGCTGCTGATGCTGGAAGCGACGGCCGTGTCGCCGGAGGGGCGCATCTCGCCGGCCGACCTGGGCCTGTGGTCGGACGGACACCAGGGGGCGCTGGCGCCCGTCGTCGCCGCCATCCGCAAGTACTCGCCCATCGTGCTGGCCGTGCAGCTGGCCCATGCCGGGCGCAAGGCTTCGTCGGCCGTGCCGTGGGAAGGCGGCGCCAATATCCCGCCGGGCCCGGTAGGCTGGCAGACGGTGGCGCCGTCGGCCGTGCCCCATGCCGACGGCGAAACGGTACCGCTGGCGCTGGACGAGGCCGGCCTGCAAAAGGTGAAGGACGATTTCGTCGCCGCCGCGCGCCGCGTCCATGCGCTGGGCATCGAAGCGATCGAGCTGCATGCGGCGCACGGCTACCTGCTGCACCAGTTCCTGTCGCCGCTGGCGAACCGGCGCACCGACCGCTACGGCGGCTCGCTGGAAAACCGGATGCGCTTTTCCCTCGAGGTGTTCGAGGCCGTGCGCGCCGCCGTGCCGGAGTCGGTGGCGGTGGGCGTGCGCATCTCGGCCAGCGACTGGGTCGACGGTGGCTGGGACGTGGACCAGAGCATCGTCTTCGCCAACGAGTTGAAACGGCGCGGCACGCACTTCATGCACGTCTCCAGCGGCGGCATTTCGCCGCTGCAGAAGATCCCCGTCGGTCCCGGCTACCAGATCCAGTTCGCAGCGCGCGTCCGCGAGGCGACGGGCCTGCCCACCATCGGCGTCGGCCTGATCACCGAGGCCGAGCAGGCCGAGTCCATCATCCTGCAAGGCCAGGCCGACATGGTGGCGCTGGCACGGGGCATCCTGTACGACCCGCGCTGGCCGTGGCATGCGGCGGCCCGCCTGGGTGCGCAGGTCGATGCGCCGCCCCAGTACTGGCGTTCGCAGCCGCACGAGTACAAGGCGCTGTTCGGCGACACGCGGCTGGGCCAGCGCTGACAAGGCCGCCATGAACGACCTGCGTCCGCCCGGTCACCTGACGTCGCCTCAGGCGCGGCGCTACGACCTGCTGATCTTCGATTTCGACGGCACGCTGGCGGACAGCTTTCCCTTTTTCCTGCAGGTGTTCGACACGCTGGCCGACACGCACCGCTTCCGCCGGCTCGAACGCGACCGCATCGACGAGCTGCGCGGCTGCGACCTGCCGCAACTGATGCGGCACCTGGGCATGCCGCGCTGGAAGCTGGTGCCCGTGGCGCTGCAGTTTCGCGCGCTGATGGCCCAGAGTATCGGCAGCATCCGCCTGTTCGACGGCATGCGCGAGCTGCTGCGCGCCCTGGCGGCACGGGGCGTTCGCCTGGCCATCGTCTCGTCCAATTCGGAAGCGAACGTGCGCGCCGTGCTGGGCGAGGAGGCACGTCTGTTCTGCCACTTCGAATGCGGCGCCGCGCTGTTCGGCAAACGACGCCGGCTGCGCCGCGTGGTGCAGGGCAGTGGCGTGCCCGACGAAAGAGTGCTGTGCCTGGGCGACGAGGTGCGCGACATAGCCGCCGCCCACGCCGAAGGCCTCGACTTCGGCGCCGTCGGCTGGGGCTATGCCAAGCCCGAGGCGCTGCTGGCACTTGGCCCCCGGCTGATGTTCGGCAGCGTCGCCGACCTGCAGGCCCACCTCGGCGGCTGATGTCGCGCGCTACCGACGGTTGCTAAATATTCCTCACCACTTGTCTTTTCCATACAAAAATTGAGTAGGGATGTGGTCGGCTCTGGCCCTATAATCGTCAGGTTTTTTTACCGAAATCGCGATAGCAGGGCGGCGGCACAAGCGCCGCAACCGCCAACACCCGAAAAGGAATGCCTGTGAGCCAAACGCTGGTCCAGAAACTGACCCGTACCAAGCCCGTCGATGTCGCCGCCGAACACGATCACCCCGCCCAAGCCGGCGGCCTGACACGCTCGATCGGCCTGTTCCCCCTGACGATGATCGGCGTGGGCGCCACGATCGGCACCGGCATTTTCTTCACGATGGTCGAAGCGGTACCGAAGGCCGGTCCCGCCGTCATCCTGTCCTTCCTGATGGCCGCATTGACGGCCGGCCTGACGGCACTGTGCTACGCCGAACTGTCGTTCCGCATTCCCGCCTCCGGCTCCTCGTATTCCTTCGCCTATGCGACGGTGGGCGAGTTTCTCGCCTTTATCATGGCGGCCTGCCTGCTGCTCGAATACGGGCTGGCGGCCAGCGCCACGGCGATCGGCTGGTCGGACTACCTGAACAACTTCCTCGGCAATGCCTTCAACTGGCATATACCGACAGCGTTGCGTTCGCCGATGATTGTGTCGACCCAGGATGGCGTCGCGTTCAATATCGGCCACATGAACCTGCCGCCGCTGATCCTGGTGACCTTGTGCGGCCTGCTGCTGGTGCGCGGCACCAAGGAATCGGCCACGATGAACGCCGTGATGGTGCTGGTCAAACTGGCCATCCTCGTGTTCTTCGTCGCCATCGCACTGCAAGGCTTCGACATCGAAAACTTCAAGCCGTTCTTCAAGCCGGAAAGCGCCGGCGGGCTGGCGGGCCATGCCGGCATGGCCGGCGTGACGGCCGCCGCGGGCACCGTGTTCTTCTCCTTCATCGGCCTCGATACGGTGGCCACGGCGGGCGAGGAAGTGCGCAATCCGAAGCGCAACGTCCCGCTGGGCATCCTGGCGGCGCTCATCATCGTCACCGTGTTCTACCTGCTGGTGGCGGTGGCCGCCGTCGGCGCGCAACCGGCCCATATGTTCGAACACCAGGAAGCGGGCCTCGCCGTCATCCTGCAGAACGTCACCGGCAAGGCCTGGCCCGCGCTGGTGCTGTCGGCCGGCGCCGTCATCTCCGTGTTCTCCGTGACCCTGGTGACGATCTACGGCCAGACCCGCATCCTGTACGCCATCTCGCGCGATGGCCTGATCTCGAAGGTGTTCCACAAGGTCGACGTGCGCACGGCGTCCCCCGTGGCCAACACGATGATCGTCTGCGTGGTCGTGGGCCTGGTGGCCGGCTTCGTCGACGCCACCTTCCTGTGGGACATGGTCAGCATGGGCACGCTGACGGCCTTCATCGTTGTCTCGATCGCCGTGCCGGCCATGCGCCGCAAGGAACGCGCGCTGGGCACGTACAAGAAGGGCGGTTTCCGCGTGCCTTTCGGTCCCTACCTGATTCCCGGCCTGTCGATCCTGGCCTGCCTGTACATCATGAAGGACCTGTCGCACACCACCCGCGTCATCTTCTCGATCTGGATGGCCGCTTCCGTGCTGACCTACTTCGCTTACGGCATGCGCCACTCGCGCCTGAACAAGGCCTGATATGCGTGCCGTCGTCATCGCCCGCCAGACCCTGGTCGCCTCCGCCGTCCTCGCGGTGACGCTGGCCCATGCCGCCGAGCCGGCGCCGCGGGAATACAAGGCCGTCGCCCTGTCCGGCAACGGCGAACGCATCGTCGCGCTGGAAAGCGCCGGCGGCCCGGGCGAGCAGAAGCCCCATGCCGTGGTGGTGGTGCGCGATGCCGTCACGGGCCGCATCCTGCACCAGTACGACCCGTGCGGCCATTGCAGCTACGACCGGCCGGGCTGGTCGCCGGACGGGCGCAGCGTGGCCTTCATCGGCAGCGAGCCTGGCAGCGCCGCGCTGTACGTGGCCACGGGCAGCCGCGCGCGCCCGCTGGCCACCGTCAAGGGCGTCGCCAACTCGGCGCGCTGGTCGCCGGACGGCAGCCAGGTGGCGCTGCTGGCCACCGTCGGCGCCTCGAAGGAAACCGGCGCCACGGCAGCCGGTGCAAGGCTGGTGGGCGAAATCGGCTCGCGCGACGATGCGCAGCGCATCGCCACGGTGCCCGTCGCCGGCGGGCGCCTGAAGCTGCTCTCGCCCGAGGACACCTTCATCTATGAATACGACTGGACCCCGGACGGCAAGGGTTTCGTCGCCACTGGGGCCAAGGGCAATGGCGACAACAACTGGTGGGTCGCCAAGCTGGCCCACGTCGACGCCGCATCCGGCGCGCTGCGCGTGATCGCCTCGCCGTCGACGCAACTGAACATGCCGCGCGTGTCGCCGGACGGCACCACGGTGGTGTACATCGGCGGCTTGATGAGCGACTTCGGTGCCATCGGCGGCGACCTGTACTCGGTGCCGCTGGCCGGTGGCGAACCGAAAAACCTGACCCCCGCCTTCAAGGGCTCGTTCAACGGCGTGGCGTGGAAGGCAAACGGCATCGTCGCCACCGCGCTCATGGGCGACCAGCTCGCGGCGCTGACGGTCGATGCGGCCAGCGGCGCGACGAACAAGCTGTGGTCCGCCGCCGTCACGGCCAATGGGTCGGACGGGCGCTTGTCCTTCAGCGCCGACGGCGCGATGGCGGCCGGCGCCGTCGAGGACTTCGTCCAGGCGCCGCGCCTGGTGGCCGGGCGCCTGCCGCAACTGATGCCCGTCACGCGCGACAACGACGCGCTGGGCGCGCAGGTCGCCGTGCAGAATGTCGGCTGGACCAATGAAGGCTTCACCATGCAGGGCTGGCTGGTTGGGCCGCGCCAGCCGGTGGCCGGCAAACGGTATCCGATGATCGTGCAGGTACACGGCGGCCCGGCATCGGCCGTCACGCCGCGCTATATCGCCTCGGGCGAGACAGGCAACCCGCTGGTGCGCGACCTGGTCGAAGCGGGCTATTTCGTCTTCATGCCGAATCCGCGCGGCAGCTTCGGCCAGGGCCAGGAGTTCACCCGCGCCAACCGGCGCGATTTCGGCGGCGGCGACCTGCGCGACATCCTGGCGGGCGTGGACGCGGCGGCGCAAGCGGCGCCGGTGGACCCGCAGCGCCTGGGCCTGATGGGCCATTCGTACGGCGGCTTCATGACGATGTGGGGCGTCACGCACAGCCAGCGCTTCAAGGCCGCCGTGGCCGGCGCCGGCATCGCCAACTGGGTCAGCTACTACGGCCAGAACGGCATCGACCAGTGGATGGTGCCCTTCTTCGGCGCCACCATGTACGACGATCCCGCCATCTACCGCCAGCTGTCGCCGCTGGAATCGATCAAGGTGGCGAAGACGCCCACCTTCATCTACGTGGGCGAGCGCGATGTCGAGACGCCTGCCGCGCAGTCGATGGAATTCTGGCACGCGCTGAAGGCACTGAGCGTGCCGACTTCGCTGGTGATCTACGAGGACGAAGGCCACGGCATCCGCAAGAGCGCGCACCAGCTGGACCTGCGGCGCCGCACGGTGGCGTGGTTCAACCGCTACCTGTAGCCAACAACGACAAAGAGCCGGCAATGCCGGCTCTTTTCATTTGCACGATCCGTCACGGATCGCGGCTGCGCGCTTAGTCGCGGTTGGCGAGGCTGCGCAGTTCTGCGGCCTGGTTCGGCGAGAATTCGTCGAACTGGCGGGCAAAGCGCAGCAGGCCGGCGCGGTCGTGCACGCTCGGCTGCGAGGCGCTGCCGTGGGAGGCGGCGGCGGTGGCCGGGGCGGCAGCGAGCAGGGCGCGCAGGAAGTTCATGGCGGCGCGGCCGACGTTGTCGAGATAGCCGCCCGTGGCTTGGGTGGTGATGATAGCGGTGGACATGGCAGACTCCTTTGACCGGTTGATCGTTTTGACCTTTGATGCAGTGCAGTATAGGTCCGCCTGAGACATAAATAAACTTTTGATTTGTGATGTTCGGCATTCACAAACTGTATATGTCAGCCAGCCTTGTTAAATTTCCTGCGGGCAATTCGTATACCTGTTCATGCGCTATTCATATATCTGTGCACCGTTGCATCGGCGCCAGTGCGACCTCCTTGCGCTTGACTTCGCCACCTGCCGGCGTAGAGTCGGAGAGCGCAGCAGATCCTTCACCTTTGCAAGGAGTCGACATGAGCATGTTCCGCCGCCTGGCGAGCAGTTTTCTATGGATGGGTTGCATGGCCGGGCCGGCATCGGCCACGGCGAACCTGGGGGGTATCGTCACGGCCTTGTCGGGGTCAGGGCAGTGCAGCGACACGCACAGCGTGCCGGGAACGACGGCGCAGGACAGCTTCGCGCTCAGTGCCGCCACCGCCTGTGCAGGCGGCAGCGCCGGCGGCGCGGTGCATGCCGACGCGGTCACCGGCACGGGCGGCCTGTCCGGCCATGCCACCGGCAGCTCGGCCATCGCAGGCAGCAGCCAGGTCGCGGCGCAACTGCAATACATGGACCAGTGGCGCATCGACGTGCCCGCCGGCACCGCCATCGGCAAGATCAGCATTCCCGTCGTGCTGACCATCGAAGGCTTCGTCGCGCCCGGCTCCATCAGCGGCTTCAATCGCTACTTCGACTACGCGCTGGCGGTGCGCGACCTGTACTCCGCGCCGATTCCCGACCCGCCGTTCAATGCCATCTTCGGCACCTACGGCAGCGTCACCGCCACCGGCACGTTCCAGGAAACCGTCACGGGTTTCGTCAACTTCAATTACTACGGTCCGGGTGCCGCGCTGCCCACCATGGCCGAGGTGACGATGACGCTGGGGATGCCGGGGCTGCAGGAAGGCCTGGTCGACTTCGGTCACACCGCGTCCATCGCGCTGGTGCTGCCGCCCGGGTATTCGGCCTACACGTCGTCCGGCCTGCTGCTGGACTTTGCGCCGCCCGTGCCGGAACCGGGCAGCCTGTCCATGCTGCTGGCCGGCGCGGGTGTCGTGGCCCTGGCGGCCTGGCGCAGGCGCCTGCCCATTCGTGCTGCGAACTGAAGGCGTGCCACGCTAAGATGGCGGCATCGATCACGCTTCGGGAGCCGCCATGCTGGACCAGGACATTACCGCCCGGCTGTTGCCGTGGTCCGACCTCGTCGCCGCCTTGAGCACGGCCGTGATGGAGCTGGCCGCCGGCCATATCCGCTGCCCGCCCCGGCAGGTGGGCGCGCTGCAGCGGGACGGCGCGCTGCTGTCGATGCTGGCCACCGCACCCGACCTGGCCATGCACAAGCTGATCGCCGTCGTGCCGGACAATCCGGCGCGGGGCCTGCCGACGATTGCCGGCCAGGTCAGCGTCATCGACGGCAGCACCGGCGCCGTGCGTGTCGTGCTCGACGGCGCCACCGTCACGGCGCGCCGCACCGCCGCCTTGTCCATGCTGGGCATCGCCACCTTGCTGGGCCGCGCGCCCCGGCATGTGCTGCTGGCAGGCACTGGCACGCAGGCGCGCCACCATGCGCTGGCGCTGGCCGAACTGTATCCGCAGTCGCTGCTGGGCGTGGCCGGCCGCTCGGCGGAAGCGGCCGTGCGCTTTTGCGCGGACCTGGACGGCATCGATGCCCGGCCGGCGTTGCTGTCCCGGCCCGAACCGGACGTGGATGTCGTCATCACCTGCACCACCAGCCGCGAACCGGTGTATCTCGACGCGGCCCGGCCCGGGCGTCTGGTGATCGCCGTCGGCGTGTTCAAGCCGGACCAGGCCGAGATCGGCCCGGACACGGTGCGCGGCAGCCGGATCTATGTCGACGACGTTACCGGTGCCGGCCACGAGGCCGGAGATTTGATCCGCGCCCAGGTCGACCCGGCCCAGGTGCATGCGCTGGCCTCGGCCATCGGGCGCCTGCCGCAGGCGGACCAGGAAGCGGTACTGTTCAAGACGGTGGGCTGCGCCGCCTGGGACCTCGCGGCCGCGCGCGTGGCGCTGGCGATGATGGCGGCCGAGGGCTTCATGGACGCCTGAACAGGCGACCGCCGAACATCACGCAGCCCAGCGCTGCCACGATCAGCGCGATGCCGGACCATTGCCAGGGCGTGATCGATTCGCCCAGCACCACCATGCCGGACGTGATGCCGACCACCGGCACGCCCAGGCTGAACGGGGCGACACGATTGGCCGGGTAGCGCTTCAGTAGCGAAGTCCACAGGCCGTAGCCGACGATGGTCGCCATCCAGCCCAGGTAGGCCAGCGACAGCCACATGCTCCAGGGCGCGTCCAGCCATACCCAGCGCGTGGCGGGCGGATCGAAGGCGAGCGACAGGGCCATGAAGGGCAGGATCGGCATCAGGCTGCTCCAGACCAGGAAGGCCAGCGGATCGAAGCCCGGTGCGGCCTTCTGCGCCAGCCGCACGACGATATTCGACGCGGCCCACATGGCGGCGCCGGCCAGCACGAGCAGGAAACCGGCCACGGTGGTCTCCGTGTGCAACGCGGCCGCGCCGACGTAGTTCATGCCGAAGCAGACCAGCCCCAGCGCGGCCAGGAACAGCCCTGCCACCAACTGGCGGCTGGGCCGTTCGTTCAGCAGCACGAAGCCATACAGGGCGGTAAAGAAGATCTGCGTCTGCAGCAGTACGGAAGCGAGCGAGGCGGACATGCCGACCTTCAGCGACAGGAACACGAAACCGAACTGGCCGACGCCCTGGAACAGGCCGTACATCAGCATCCAGCGGGCCGGCAGCGCGGGCGGGCGCAGGAACAGCACCAGCGGCAGCACGGCAAAGATGTAGCGCCCGGCGCCCAGCTGGAACGGCGTGAGCTGGCGCAGGCCGTATTTCATCGCGACGAAGTTGGTGCCCCAGATGAGGACAACCGCCAGCGCCGCCAGCAGGTCGCGCCCCGTCAGCGCCGCATGGGCGCCCCCTGAATTGCTCATGATGATCCCGGATTTTTTCGTGCGATGAGGAGTCATCCACGCCAGGATTCTACGCGATGCGCCGGGAGCCCGCCGTCGCGGGCGCCCGGGCCGGTCTTACGCCTGCACGACGTTGCGCTCGATTGCTTCGCTGTGCACGATGATTTTCTCGGCGTCGGCCTGCAGCAGCCGGATGCGACGCTGCACCACGGGCCAGCCGGACCAGGCCACCGTGGCGGTGTCGGCCTGGGCAGGCGCCGCCGGCACTGCCGGTTGGGGCAAGTTGACGTTGACGCCATGCCGGGCCAGCGCCGCCGTCAAGGTACGGCAGACCTGGCGGTGGCTGACGGCCAGCATCGCATTGACTTCCTGGGCCGGAATGTCCGTCACATGCCGGCGCAGGATGGCGCGCAGCGCCGCCACGTGGGCCACCAGCAGGTAGTTCTGCACGATGAAGAGATTGATGTCTTCCACCGCGCGCTGCTTGCTGGCCGGTTCGTCCAGCATGCGCACCAGCGCGGCCGACAGGCCGGCCAGGCTATCCATCAGGCCCTTGCGCTGGATGCGGTAGGGAAAGTCGTTGCGGCACTTCCCCTGCAGCAGGTCGAAGCTCGCTTCCATATAGCGCAGATTGGCCGCCAGCACCTGCTGGATCAGCTTCGGCAGCGACTGGTATTCCCAGCTGGCCAGCACGAAGCTGAACACGGTGGCAATGGCCGCGCCGATGAAGGTGTCGACCAGGCGCTCGGTGATGACGTTGTTGCTGCCGCCGGCCGCCAGGTGCATCTGCAGCAGGATCATGATGGACACGGCAATGGCCGTGTAGCGGTAGCGCAGGTAGACGAAAGTGGGTGTGGCCACGGTCGCGACGATCAGCACGGCCAGGATCACGGCCGGGTAGTCGAACCACTTCAGGATCACAGCCGTGATGACGCAGCCGATCACGGTACCGATGATGCGGTCGCCCCTGCGCTGCTTCGTCATCGAGAAGCTGGGCCGCAGGATGATGACGATGGTCAGGATGATCCAGTAGTTGTGCGCCGCGTAGGGCAGCAGCGTGCCGATGCCCAGGCCCACGGCGATGGCCATCGCCACCCGCAGCGAGAAGCGGAAGATCGGCGAATCCATGCGCAGGTGCGACAGCAGCACCTGCAGCTCGTACTTCTGCTGCGACAGGAAAGGCTGCATGTCGGCGTCGCGCCAGAACGGCGTGCTGTCGTAGGCCTTCTGGCTGGCCACGTGCAGTTCGCCGATCATACGGATGATGGCGCGCACCTTGTTGCGCTGGGCGCGCAGCACGGCCAGTGCCTCGTGCTGCGGCTTGCCGGCATCGATGCGTGCCTGCAGCACGGCCAATTCCGCCTCGATGGCTTCCAGCTCGGGTGTGTAGCTGATCTGCGCGTACGAAGCGAGCTTGCGCGTGACGGCATAGGCCACCGATTCGATGTCGCGCGCGGCCTTGAAGGCCAGGTCGTGCAGCGATTTCAGTGCCGGCGAATCGACCAGGTGCACGCGCAGCTGAGCGTAATCGGTATGCGTCGACAGGATCAGCTCATACAGGTCGAGCATGCAGACGTGCACCTGCACGACGATGGCGTCCTTGCGGTTCTGGTGCGCGCGCAGGATCAGGTCGCGCGAGGCCTGCTGGCGGTCGGCCAGCAACGCCTGGTGGCGTACCAGCTTGTTGAACTGCTCCGTCAGGTTGTAGCGGGTGTCGTAGAAGTCGGCCTTGATGTCGATGTACGCCGCCAGCTCGAACAGGGCCTCGGCCAGCACCTGCTGCTTGATGCGGTGGCGCAGCAGCCAGGAGATCGCCATCGCGTAGGCCAGGTAGGCCAGGCCGCCCAGGGTGAACAGGCCCGCATGCGTCAGCGCCTGCAGCGGCGCCATCTGGTGTTCCATCGACATCGTCATGATGAACAGGGTCGCCAGCTGCAGCGGCATCGACTTCTTCCCGTACACCACCATCATGCTGGCGAAAAAGCTGAGCAGCACCAGCACCGCGATCAGCAGCCAGAAATACGGCGCGCACAGGCTCACCACGAGCGTGACGATGCTGCACAACAGGACCGACGCCAGCATTTCGTTGAGCTTGTGGCGCAGGGGGCTGGGCAGGTCCATCAGCGCCGTGCACAGGGCGCCGATGCCGACCGACATGGCCGTGTGCATGTCGGATATGGCCAGGGTCAGCCAGATGATGCCCACCAGGCCGGCGCCGAAGCGCAGACCCAGGTGGAAGTAATGACTGTAGAAGAAGGTGCGCGGGTTTAATGCATAGTGCATCGGTGGGGACCCGGCCATCTCACGCGATCGACAGGATCGGGTAACGGCGCCATTCCGGCTCGGCGTGGCGCGCGCAGTTGTGCAGGATGAACTGCAGCACCGCGTCCTGGTCGGACAGCTTGTCCGGATTGGCATCCTTCCACGCGTCGAACCTTGCCTTCAGTTCCGGCTCGGTGCGCAGCAGCTCGACGGCCAGGTCCTCGAACACGTAGTCGGAGATGGCTTCCTTGCGCTCCAGGACGGAATTGAAGAAGCCCCAGCGGAAGAAGCTGTCGTGGCCCTGCGGCTCCAGTGTCTCGACGGCGTAGCGGGCATTGTCCTGGTCCAGCGGGATATACCAGTCGCCCGCGGCCAGGTCGAAGCTGCCGGTGCGCTGCTCGACCTGCACGGCGTCATGGAACATGTGGCCTTCGTAGGCCGTGGCGCGGGTCGACAGCTCGCCCAGCTGGTAGTAGCGGGCCGTCACGGTGGTGGGCGCCTCGATGCGCGTCATCTGCACGCCGTTCCACTGCAGCCGCTCGATCACTTCACGCCAGGCCTGAGGCACGATGTACGCCTTCGGCGCCGGGATCACGGTATCGGCGACGAAATTGCTGTAGTAGGGGATGTCCTTTTCGTACGGTTTGCTGCGATCGTATGACAGGCGCGTGTAGTTCCCCAGCACGCTGGGGTGGCGGCGCGCCTCGTAGCCCTTGAAGCGGAACGTGGTGGGATGCGCTTCGTCCAGCTTCCACGTCACCGGCCAGGCCGCCTGGCGGCGCTGGTCCGCTTTCGCCTGCGCGCGCAGCGCGCGAATCCGTTCGCCATGCTGCACGGTGAAGGCCATCGTCACCTCGACCAGGGCGCGCATTGATGCATAACGGTCCCGGTAGGGTTTCAGCATATGCGTCTCGGGCATGAAGCCGATGATGTTGTGCAGGGCCGTGAAGCCGGTCGAGAAGCGCGGCACTTCCAGGAATTCGACGATGCCGTCGTCCGGCGTTTCCGCGATCGGGTTGACGTAAGGGCAGGTCGGCCAGCCGCGCGCGTCCATCTCGCTGAAGATATGCGGCAGCATGGTGTCGCGCAGGAAGGGTCCCAGGCCGCTACCCAGCTTGTCGGCCTGGGTGTGGATCAGCGTCATCGTGTAGCTGTAGTCGGCGCCGTTCGACGTATGCGTGTCGACCATCACGTCCGGGTCCCAGGCCGTGATCAGCTGGTTGAAGAAGCGCGCGTTCAAGGTGTCGCACTTGATGAAGTCGCGGTTCAGGTCCAGGTGGCGGCTGTTGCCGCGAAAGCCGAACAGCTCCGGGCCGTCCTGGTTCGGGCGCGACATGCTGGCGCGGTTCAGGCAACCGTCGACGTTATAGACGGGGACGAACAGCAGCACCGTGTCGCCCAGCGCGGCCAGGCGGCTTGGGTCGAAGCACAGGTCTCGCACCATGGCCATGCAGGCGTCGATGCCTTCTGGTTCGCCCGGGTGGATGCCGTTATTGTTGAAGAAGACCGTGCGGCCGGCACGCTTGATCTGCTCGCGGTCGAACACGCCGTCCGCGCTGACCACGCCCACATGCAGGGGAATGCCGCCGTCCGACACCCCGGCCTGCTCGAACTTCAACACCCCGGGGAAGCGCCGCGCCAGGGTTTCGTAGAAGGCGATGCAGTCGGTCCACAGGGTGGTCTGGTTCTGGTTGCCCCGTTCGTAGGGCGTCGGCAGTTCTGGGTGCATGGTCTGGATCTCAGGAGCAAGGGGGAAAAGCGGCGCGCCGGGTAGGCTGCCGGGTGTGGAATTGTAGCACTGCAGCATGGCCCGTTCCGCCATGGCGAACCGCCGAAACGGCGCGCCTGCCACCGCTTGCAAGGCGCTTGCGACGCCCCGTTTGCGCCAGCTCGCATCGCCACCGCGGGCACCGTGCTATCACGGCTGCTGGCACATCACCCGAAGGCGTCCGATGAAGCGCTCGCTCCTTGCCGGCCTGCTGGCCGCGGCCCTTTTCCATCCACTGGCGAATGCCGGCGACCTGTCGCGTTACCGGCTGACCCTCCCAGCCGGCGCCGGCCCGCGCGAAGAGGGCGGCGCCATCGTGTTTTCCAACGCCGCCGCGGCCGAAGTGCGGGTCGGCGCCCTGGTGGTGGCGCTCGACCCGGCGGGGAAGGTTTCCCCCTCGGCTGACCTGGTGCTGCTGTCGCGCCCGGACCAGGGTATGCCGGATACGGGGCAGGCGACGCCCGTCGTCGCGCCGGCCGGCATGGCGCCGGTGCCGGGTCATGCGCGGGTGTATGCGCTCCACACATGGCAGGCGCTGACCGTGCGCAAGGGCGCGACCCGGCTGCGCATTACGGCGCTGCCAGACCCGCGCGGCGTCGGCGCCAGCCCGGCCGCGCTGACCGTCATGCTCGATTTCGGCGCGGCCTGCCGCATCCTCGTTCACGGCGAGACGCTGGCGCTGCGGGAGATCGAAAGCATCCCCCGCCACTTCCCCGGCGCGCGCCTGGCCCTGCTGCGCGATGAAGGCGCAGCGGTGCTGCTGACGGTGGACGGCGACCAGGCGACGCTGCGGCACGGGCTGCGCGACGAAGCCTACCGCTTCGGTACGCCGTCCTGCCGCTGAACGGCTAGGCCAGGTAGCTCAGGCGCATCTTGCGCCCGCCCACCGGCTTGAAGCCATGCCGCCCGTAGAAGTCCAGCGAGCGCTCGAACTGGGGTAGCGGCGGCGTGCACAGTTCCATGGCCGCCCAGGCGCGCTCCCGTCCCAGGGCCTGGGCCCGTTCGATCAGGCGTCGGCCGATGCCCAGCGAGCGGTAGCCGTAGCCGACGAAGCACTCCTGCAGGATGCCGATGCGCCCACCGGCATACAGGGCATGGCTTTCGGCCAGCGTCGCCACGCCTGCCGGCTGGCCTTCGACGAAGGCCAGCAGCACGGTGTAGTGCCCGCCGGCGATCCATTCGGCGCACAGGTCGGCCGTGGCTGCCGTGTCGTAGTCGAACGGCGCGATGTCGCACTTGCGCACGATTTCATCGGTCAGTTCCTGGACCAGCGCCGCGATGGTCGCGGCGTCGCCGGCTGTCGCCAGCCTGACAGTCACTTCCACGCTTAGCGCTTCGCGTTGGCCTCGACCCACTTGGCAAAAGCGGCGCCGAAGCTGGTCAGCAGTTCGCGGGTCTGGTCGTTATTGACGGTGCCGTCGTCGGCCAGGAACTTGGCCGAGCCGCCGATGTACATTTCGGGGCCGGGCTGCACGGGCGAATTGAGCGCCACCATGGTCTGGCGCACATGGTGGTTGGCGCCGAAGCCGCCGATCGCGCCGGGCGACTGCGACACGACGGCCGACGGCCGGCCGTCCCAGATGCTCTTGCCCCAGGGGCGCGAACCGACGTCGATGGCGTTTTTCAGTGCGCCCGGGATCGAGCGGTTGTATTCGGGCGTGACGAACAGCACTGCGTCGGCGTTGCCCAGTGTGGTGCGAAACGCCGTCCAGGCGGCCGGCGGCGTGCCGGCATCGTCCAGGTCCTGGTTATACAGGGGCAGGTCGCCCAGCTCGACGAACTCGCATTGCAGCTCCGGTGGCAGCACGGCGGCGATGGCGTGGGCGTATTTACGGGTCAGCGATTCCTTGCGCAGGCTGCCGATCAGGACGGCGACTTTCTTGGTCATGGCGTTGGGCTCCGGTGGTTGCAATGATATGGAATATGCAATGTACCTCATGCCGCCGAAGCGTGCAGGCGCCGCTATGCGACGTGGGAGGCGAACCCGGTGCGCCCGGGCGCGACGTCGTCCTTCAAGGTCAGCGCGGGGATGTCGTAGTCGCCGCCGTTCTGGCGCCGGAACGGAATCGGCGGCGTGGTCCACAGCGCGTCCAGGCGCTGGCCCAGTTCCGCGCAGAGGACGCCGTAGCGCGCTTCGTCGACGCTGCCGGTGCGGTGCACGACAAACGGCGGCAGCACGTCGAAGCCGGGATAGTGCAGGATACCGTGCTGGATGGGGAACAGGATATCGTCGAGCGGACCGTTGATGCCGCGGGGGCCGTAGTGCGATGCCCAGCCGCCGGTGGTGACGACCAGCATGGCGCGCTTGCCGGCCATTGTGCCCTCGCCATAGCGCTCGCCCCAGCGGGAGTCCGAATGCTCGCCCACGCCGTAGGCGAAGCCATAAGCGTAGACCCGTTCGACCCAGCCTTTCAGGATCGCCGGCAGCGAGAACCACCACAGGGGAAATTGCAGGATGACGGCGTCGGCCCAGCGCAGCTTGTCCTGCTCGCGGGCGATATCCGGGCTTTGGCGGCCGCTTTCATAGGCTCGTTTCGAATCGAGCGACGGCTCGAAGCGGCTGCCTGCCGCGCCATCGAGGCTGTCGGCGGCGTCGAGCTGGGGCTTCCACCCCATCGCGTACAGGTCCGTGACCTGCACGGCGTGGCCGGCCGCTTCCAGGTGGCGCACGGCGAAGTTCTTCAGCGATCCGTTCAGCGAACGGGGTTCGGGATGGGCATAGACGATCAGGACGTTCATGGTGGGCTCCTCGGTTAGACAGGGCACACGATAGGGCTAGGTCGGCTATATTGGAAATGAATAGTCCGCATAGCTGCAATTAAGGAGAGCAATACCATGGACCTGCTGCGCCGCCTCGACCTGAACCTACTGCTGACCCTGGACGTGCTGCTGGCCGAGCGCAACGTCACGCGTGCGGCCGAGCGGCTGCACTACTCGCAACCCGCCGTCAGCGTGCACCTGGCCAGGCTGCGCGAGCTGCTGGGCGACCCGCTGCTGCTGCCGGGGCCACGCGGCATGCGCCCGACGGCAAGGGCCGAAGCCTTGCGCGAGCCGCTGCGGCTGGCGTTGGCCGCACTGGAACAGGCCGTCGCGCCATCGGCGCCGTTCGATCCGGGTGCCGCCCGCAACACGTGGAAGATCGCCGCCACCGACTACAGCGAATCGACGGTGCTGCTGCCAGTCCTGGCGGCCTTGCGCACGCAGGCGCCGGGCACGCGGCTCGCCGTGGTGGCGCTGGACCCGGCCCACATCGCGCGCCAGGCGGAGCAAGGCGAGATCGACCTGGCCCTGCATACGACCGACGGCGCGCCACCGGGCCTGCGCCGGCGCGCACTGTTTTCGGAGCGGTATGTGCTGGCCGGCCGCACCGGGCATCCGCAACTGCGACGGCGCCCGACGCTGGCACGCTTCTGCGCGCTGGAACACGCCATCGTGTCGCCCGACGGTGGCGGCTTCAAGGGCGTGACGGACGAGGTGTTGGCCCAGGCCGGCCTGACGCGCCGCGTGGCGCTGTCGGTGCCGCACTTCCTGTTCCTGCGTGCCGTGCTGGAGACAACCGATCTCGTCGCCATGCTGCCGGAACGCCTGCTGCGCGGCAGTACGCTGCGGGCCGTGGCGCCGCCGGTGGAGGTGCCGGGCTACGAGATGTCCATGCTGTGGCACGAGCGGGTGCACCGCGACCCGGCGCACCGGTGGCTGCGCGAGACCATCGCGGCGGCGATGTAGTCCGCCACAGCGGCCCGATTGCTGGCATCATCGAACCTGGCCAAGCCCTGGGAGACGCCATGTTCCAACGCCGCCTTTTGCTGTTGCTGTGGCTGGCCTGCGCGCCGGCTTTCGGTTGCGCACCGCCACCACCGACGGTAATCGACATCGACGCCAACGGCTACTACAGCGACAGCCACCATTCCATCGTCGACCCGGTGCGTAAGGCGCGCAACGAGGCGGCCGTCAAGCCCGTCAACGATTACCTGGACACGGTTGCCCGTGCCGCCACCGCGTGGCAGGCCAGGGGCGATGCCGCCGACGCCCGGTGTGCGCTGCACTGGCTGACCAGCTGGGCGGACCAGGGCGCCATGCTGGGCAAGATGACGAGCAACCAGTCGTATTACACGCGCAAGTGGACGCTTGGCGGCCTGGCCCTGAGCTATGCGCGCGTGCGTGCGGCGGCCACCCCGGCCCAGCGCGAAGCCGTGGATGATTGGCTGCGTGCGCTGGCCGAGGCCACCATGCGCCATGCCGATGCCCACAAGGGTGTTCGCAACAATCACTACTACTGGGAAGGGCTGGCGGTGGCGGCGACGGGCGCCGTGACGGGCGACGCGCGCAGCCTGGCATGGGGTCGCATGGTCTTCGATACGGCGATGGCGCAGGTGCAGCCGGACGGTTCTCTGCCCCCTGAGCTGGCGCGCGCTGGCAAGGCGCTGCACTACCACCTGTATGCAGCCGCACCGCTGGTGATGCTGGCATCGATCCTGGACCTGCAGTCGCCGCAGCTCGACCGGCTGGTGGCCTTCGCCGTTGCCGGTGTACGCGACCCGGCACCGATCGAGAAACTCGCGGGATTCGCGCAGGAGCGGCCTCGCGGCGTGCCCGGCTGGATCGACATCTACCGACGCCATACGCCGCAGGCGAACGTGCCGCCATCGACCGGGGCGAGCAACTGGGATGCGCGCATGGGCGGCGACCGCGCGCTCGCCAACCCGCTGGAACACGTGCAGGCGCGCTAGCGTCCTGCCGTCCTGCCCTTCTATTCGTAGCGCATGGTCCACGTGACGGTCAGCGGCTGGCGCAGCGTGAAGGGGCCGGCCTGGCAGCTCACCAGCGTCTGCATCGGGCCGTACGGCGCGCGAAACTGCTCGTCGCCGCCGGTGGATTCGGCACGGCAGGCCGGCATGCCGGTGACGGCGAACGAGCGCACCGCGCCCTCTCTGAAGCGCACCGTGGTGCCGTCGACGGTGGCGCCATCGGAAAACGACGCGAAATCGAGCGTCAAGGCAGCCACCTCCAGCGGCGCTGCGGCCGAATAGGTGTCGGTTCGGGTGATGACGCCACGCCCCAGCGCATAGGCTGTCTCCACGCGGATGCGCTCGTCCTTGACGGGCAGGTTCTTGCCCAGCCGCGTCAGGCCGTCCTGGCGCCAGCTGACGTGGTGGACGCCATCCTTCGATGCGGTGCGCAGGTCCCTGGCGAAGGCGGTTGCAATGAGCTCGCTGCCGTCGGCCAGCCGGAATTTGGGCAGCAGCTGGGGATGCGCGGCGCCGCTGTCGGCAATGCCGGCAATGACGCCGGTGGCGAAGGGCAGCGGGTAGTATGGGCTGTTGGCATGCTGGCCCGCTCCGCCATTGATGACGGACAGGCTGAAGACACGGTCGCCGTCGCGGTGGATGGCCAGCGCGCGGTCGTATGCGCCGCTGGCGAAGCGGGTCAGGCTGAACGCGGGCCGGGTCCGGGCCAGCCAGGCCGCCAGGTCGGTGCGGGGCGCGGCGTTCTTCATGCCGGCGCGGTTCCACAGCTCGTTGGTGGCGATCAGCTGGTGCAGCAGCGAGAAGTTCTCGCCCAGGATGCGGTGCTTGCCCCGGTAGGCATCCGTGCGACGGCCCTTGCCCCACATGTCGACCGAGCGCAGGGCCGGGTCGTACCAGAACGTCATGTAGCGCTCGGCGATGCGGGCCGAGTAGGCATACGCGTAGGCCTTCTCTTCCGGCGTCAGCACGTCCAGGTAGGCGGCCGTTGCCAGGATCTCCAGCATGGCCGTTTCGCCGTACGGCCCCAGGCTGCGGCCCATCGTGAAGCCGGTGCCGTCCGCGCTGGCGCTGTCCAGCGCCACGTCGGCCGACTTGCGCAGCAGCGCCTTCAGTTCCGGCGTGACGGGCAGGCCGGTCTCGATGAAGCGCTCGCAGATCTCGGCGCTGAGCAGGATGCTGTAGCGGTCGAAGCGCCCCTGGCCGTCCGTTTCGTCGGAGAAGCCGTAGCTGCCGGAGTAGGCGGCATAGTGCTTCATCATCCTGTCGAGCAGGATGTCGCTGCCGGCGCCGTCCTCCCAGCCCATCAGCATGCGCAGGCGCGCAATGCTGAAGGCCACGCCGTAGTAGTTGGTGGGCAGGTCGACCAGTTCGTAGGCAGGCTGGCGCACGAAGGTGCGCCAGTCCAGTTTCCGGCGCAAGGTGGCCAGCGTGTCGGCCGGCACGGCGCGCTCGAGCAGGCCGGCCTGCTTCAGGCGGTGCAGGGCGCCGATGTAGTAGTAGATGCCCCAGGTGTCGTTCGGCATGTCGATGGTGAGGCGGGCGATGTCGCCGTACTGGCCCAGCATGGCCGGCAGGCGCGGGTCGTCCGGCGGCAGGTGCACCAGCAGGTCGGCCAGGCCAGCGGCGATTTTCCCGGGAAGGAATTTGTCCTTGCTCTGCAGGGCCGCTATGCCGTCGAGCGTCAGTCCGGTCTTTTCCCGTGCCAGTTTCTGGAACAGGTAGTCCAGCTGGCGATAGGCCTGGTCCACCGTTTCATGCAGCGGCCTGGCCGCCATCGCGGGGCTGGCCAGGGCCAGTGCCACCAGCAGGGAAGTTACCTTGCGCATTCGGTCTCCGTTATTGTAAAACGTTTTCCAAAGAATAGGTCAACTACGGCGGAAAGTAAAGCGGTCCAGGGGTGGGGCCGGAACGCGCGCAGCATCAGCCGCCGTGCGGAACTGCGCCGGAAAGCAAGCGGTGCGGGGAAGCGGGAGGGAGGGGCGGTCAGCCCGGGCGGGCCTGGGTCGAGGCGCGCAGGATCAGCTGTGGCGCGATCATGGTGAGCTGCTCGACCGGTTCGCCGGCAATCACGGCCAGCAGCTTTTCCATTGCCTTCGCGCCCATCCGCTCGCTTTGCAGGTCCACCGTGGTCAGTGCCGGCGTGACGTACTCGCCGTAGGGAATATTGTCGAAGCCGACCACCGACAGGTCGCGCGGGATCGACAGGCCCAGGTTGCCCGCTTCCTTCATGAAGCCCAGCGCCATCAGGTCGTTATAGCAGATCAGCGCGTCCGGCCGGTGTTCGCCCAGCACGATGCTCGAGCACAGGCGCTGGCCTTCCAGCAGCGAGGGACTCTCGCCATCGAACACCGTCAGCGCCAGTCCGGCCGCATCGAGGCATTCGCGGATGCCGGCCTGCCGCTCCTCGTCCCGGCGCGACCTGGAGAAGCCCAGGTAGCCGATGTGCCGGTGGCCCAGCATCCGCAGGTGCTGCGTGATCATGAAGGCACCGCGCTGGTCCTCGCTGGCGACGGCGGGCAGGGTCATCTCGGCCAGCGCGCCGAAGAAGACCAGCGGCTTGTCGATCTCCTCCATCCACGCCATCTCGTGTTCGCGCATGCGCGAGAAGACGATCATGCCGTCCACGCGCCGGCTCAATTCCTCCAGCGTGCGGCGTTCGCGGCTGGGGGTTTCCTCCGTGTCGACCAGCAGCACGGAGTAGCCCTGGTCGTTGGCGACCCGGTTGGCGCCCTTCAGGATGCTGCTGAAATGGGGGTTGGTGATGTCCAGCACGGACAGGCCGATCATCTTCGTGCGGCCCGTGATCATCGACTGCGCCAGCGGATTGGACTTGTAGTCCAGGCTGGCGATGGCGGCCTCGATGGCCGCTTCCACTTTTGGCGAGAAACGCTGCACGCCGTTGATGAACTTCGACACCGTGGCAGTAGATACCTGGGCGGCAGCGGCGACGTCGCGGATGGTCGAGGCGGTTTTTTTCATCGTGTTCAGGCCATTACTTGAGGGAACATCTTATCACGGTGACCATGGCGCGCCGTGTCGCGGCAGCGATTGCCCCGGCGGGCCGTTCGGCGATATACTCGGAAAACGATGAGGTTAAACGTTTAACACAGAGACGAGGAAACCATGGATGAAACGAAACGCAAACCCTTCCGCCGCCTGCTGCTGACCGGGGCCGCCGGCGGTCTCGGGACCTTGCTGCGTGAACGCGTCAAGCCCTGGGCCGACGTCGTGCGCCTGAGCGACCTGCACGACATGGCCCCTGCCCGCCCCGGCGAGGAGGTGGTGCGCTGCGACCTGGCCGACCGCGCCGCCGTGCTGGCGCTGCTCGATGGCGTCGACGCGGTGCTGCACTTCGGTGGCGTCTCGACCGAGCAGGCCGTCGACGCCATCGTCAGCGCCAATATCGTCGGCCTGCACAACCTGTATGAGGCGGTGCATAAAAGCGGCGTGCGGCGCGTGATCTACGCCAGTTCCAGTCATGTGGTGGGCTTCTATCCCACCACGGAAGTCGTCGACGCCAGCGCGCCGCTGCGCCCGGACGGCCTGTACGGCGTCTCGAAGTGCTTCGGCGAGGCGCTGTCGCGCTACTACTTCGACCGCTTTGGCATCGAGACGGTGTGCCTGCGCATCGGGTCCTCGTTCGAAGAGCCTCGCAATGCCCGCATGCTGGTCACCTACCTGGCCTACGACGACCTGGTGGAGCTGGTACGCTGCGCCCTGTTTACGCCGCGCGTGGGCCACACCATCGCCTTCGGCATGTCGGACAACCCCGCCCGCTGGTGGGACAACCGCGGCGCCGCCCACCTCGGCTTCGTGCCCCGCCACAGTTCCCGCCCGTTCGCGGAGCGCTTCGAGGGCGGCGCCTGGCCCGAGGCCGGCGACCTGACGGCCACCTGCCAGGGCGGGCCGTTCGTGCTGGCCGGGCCGGTCTACCCCGACTGACACGGCATGCCGGGGCCGCGCCGCCCCGGCATGCCGGCCTCAGAACTTCACGTCCAGCTTGACGCTGAAGTAGCGGAATACATCGCGTGGCGGTACCCAGCTGTTGACGGTCAGTGCAGGCGACGTCGATGTCGGGCCGGCACGGTAGGCCGGTCCGCTGGCGTTGGCGTTGCCGATATAGAAGCGGTCGAACAGGTTGTTGATCCGGAAGCTCAGCTTGTAGCGGTCGGCGTTGTCGCGGATGCCGAAACCCAGGTCGGCGATGGTATAGGCATTGTTGACGGCGCGCGGATCGTTGTTGATGCTGGTCTGGTAGTCGCCCTGGTAGCGCACATTGCCGTTGACGAAGGCGGCCATCGGCAGGCCCCGCAGCTTGACCTCGTAGTTGCTGCCGATATTGAGCTTGACCTTCGGCGTGCCCGGAAAGACGCCGCCGGACAGGTCCTGTACGCCGGTGGTGGCGCCGGCGCGAATCGGCACGCAGGCGCGATTCCAGCCGCCCAGCGAACCGTTTTCGCCCAGGCCCGTATTGCCGATGGCGGGGTTGGTGCTGTCCTGGTAGCAGGGGCCGTTCTTCCAGTCGACGATGCTGGGGCGGGTGTAGGCCAGCGCCGCGTTGACCGACCAGTTCGGAGTCACCAGCAGGTTGGCGTCGATCTCGAAGCCGCGCGTGCGGATCTTCGGAATCGAGTTGAGCTGGGTGTAGATGGTGGGGTCGTTCGGCAGCACGAACGACACGTTCTGCTGGTAGTCCTTGAAGTCGGTCTTGTAGACCGTGGCGGCCAGCGACATGCGGTTGTTGAACAGGTTCGCCTTGGCACCGATCTCGTAGGTGCGGCTGGTCTCGGGCGCGACGGGGAAGGCCGCCGATGCGCGCAGCCCGCTGGTGACGTCGTAGGCCTTGCCCTTGTGGCCCGTGGCCGTCATCCCGTACAGCATCCAGTCGGCGTTGAGCTGCTTCTGCAGGCTGAGTTTGCCCGTCGTGGCCCAGTCCTCGTTGCCGCTGCTGGCAAACTGGTCGACGCCGACGGGCCGGGCACGAAGCTGGCGCGGTCCAGCTGGTCCGTGTAGAAGTTGCGCTGGTAGGTGAAACCCGATTCTTCCAGGTTGCGGCGCAGGCCCGCCACCATCGTCCACGTGGGCGCGACATCCCAGGTCAGCTGGCCGAAGGCGGCCTTGTTGATGTTGTAGATGTCCGTGTAGTAGTTGGTCGGGCTCGATGGCGAGCTGGCCGAGCACACGGCCGGCCGCACGCAGAAACCGCGAATGAAGTGGCGGTCGATTTCGTTCTTGGCCCACCACAGACCCGCCACGTAGCGCCAGCTGCCGCCGTCCGGCGACACCAGGCGCAACTCCTGCGTCTTCGAGTGGATGTCGTAGGTGCCGAACTGGTTGTTGCCGACCGTGAGCTGGGTTTGTCCCGGCCTGGCGATGGTGGGCACGTCGACGAAGTCCTGGTCGCGGTAGTCGTTGGCCTTGTAGCGCTCATACGACGTGATCGACATCAGCACCGCGTCGTTGGGCAGCGTGTACGCGAACTTCAGGCCCGTGCCCCGCGTGGTGGAGTTGATCCCGGTGGGGAAGTCGCGCCGCACGTTGCGGTTGTTCGGGTTGTACGGATCGATGCCGGCCAGGGTCAACGACGCCGGCAGTTGCGGATTGCCGTTCAGGTAGGCCGTGGCCAGGTCCGCCGGTGTCGTCACAAGGTTGCCCGCCGCGGCCGATCCCGTGGTGCGGAAGAAGCCGTTGACCGCCGTGACGCCGCGGCTGTTGGTTTGCTGGTTGTAGTGCGGCAGGAAGTCGATGTCGAGGTTTCGGATCGGCGTCCACGAGAACTTCGCCATCACCGTCTTGCCCGACGAGCCGTTGACCTTCTCGCCGTTCGTCAGGTTGGTGAAGTTCCCCGGCATGTCGCTCTTGTTGACGGCAATGCGCAGGCCGAAGGTGTCGGTCAGGCGTCCGCCCACGGACGCGCCGAGGCGCCATTCATGGTCATTGGTGTAGTAGGCGCTGCCGCGGTAGACCAGGGGGCCGGTGATCGGCTTGGTGACGATATTGATGGCGCCGGCCACGGCCGACTTGCCGAACAGGGTACTCTGCGGGCCTTTCAGCACTTCGATACGGGCCACGTCGGCCAGGTCGCGGAAGGCCTGGAACTGCACGGCGATGGGAATGTCGTCGATGATCACCGACACGTCGGACTCCACGCCGATGCCCACCGAGACGGTGCCGATGCCGCGCATGAACAGGGCATTGTTGGCCGCGGTCGTGCCGGAGGCCTGCGTCAGCGACGGCGTCAGCGCCACGACGTCCTCGATCTCGCGGATATTGTTGCGCTGGATCTCGGCCTCCGACAGCACCGAGATCGCCATCGGCACGCTCTCCAGCTTCTCTACCCGCTTGTTGGCCGTGACCATGACGGTCTGCAGCCGGTTCGGGTCGGGCTCGGCCTCCTGGGCCTGGGCCTGGGCCGTGGCCGGCGCCGCCCAATGCGCCAGGGTCAATGCGATGGCCGCCGACAGCGGCTTGACGGCCGCGCCGCGTGGTGTGCTCCTGCTCATGCTGGTCTCCTTTTTTTATGGTCGATCGGGTGCTGGTATCAGTGCGCCGGCAGCGTTGCCTTCAGGCGCAGCAGCGCTTCCAGGAAGTAGTAGTCGCCGTAATTGAGCGGCACGTCGATCTCCTTGCCGGCCGGCTTGTGGCCGGTGGCGTGCTTGAGCAGGAAGCCGCCGTTCTCGCCGGGCCTAGCCAGGTAGGCCGGCGACGACAGGCTGCGCAGCTGCCGCGTGGCGAAGTCGCGGTAGCGCCGCGCCATCGACGGCTCGGCAAAACCGGCAAGTTCGAGCAAGGCCGAGGCGGTGATCGCGGCCGCCGACGTGTCGCGCGGCGCGTCGGGAATGGCGGGGTCGTCGAAGTCCCAGTACGGCACCTTGTCGGCCGGCAGGCGCGGATGGTCGATCAGGAAGGCGGCGATGCGGTGGGCCTGGCGCAGGTAGGCGTCGTTTCGCGTTTCGCGGTACATCATCGTGAAGCCATACAGGCCCCAGGCCTGGCCGCGCGCCCAGGCCGACGCATCGGCGTGACCCTGCACCGTCACCTTGGCGCGCACCTTGCCCGTGGCCGGATCGTAGTCGACCAGGTGCCAGCTGGAGCCGTCCGGCCGGAAATGGTTCTTCAAGGTGGTGTCGGCATGGGCGATGGCGATCTCGCGGTAGCGCGGTTCATCGGTGACGCGGCTGGCCCACATCAGCAGTTCCAGGTTCATCATGTTGTCGACGATGACGGGGAAGGCCCACGTGCTGTTGGCCCACAGGTCCCACGACTGGATGGCGTTCACCTTCGGCTGGAAGCGCGTGACCAGCGTGGTGGCGCCGGCCAGCATGGCGTCGCGGTAGGCCGGGTCGCCCGTCAGCCGCAGGCCGTTGCCGTAGCCGCTGCCCAGCATGAAGCCCAGGTCGTGCTGGGTCTTGTCGAACTTGGCCGGCGCCGTGCGTCGCGTGTAGTCGCTGGCGGCGTCGCGCCACGTGTTCTCGCCGGTGGCTTCGAACAGGTACCACAGCGCGCCGGGGAAGAACCCGGCGGTCCAGTCGAGCGGACCGACGGCCTTTACCCGACCCTGTTCGACGGTGCGGGGAAAGCCGTCCCGGCCTTTCATATTGGCCAGCAGCACGCGGTACTGGGCGGCCGCCACGCCGACGTCGCGCGCCACCATCTGCGTCACGGTTTCATCGTTCGGGGCGGCGGCGGCGGTCGAGGACAGCTGGAAGGCGAGGGCGATGGCCGATAGCATCCGGCCTGGCGAAAGCGCTGCGTGCGGCATGTGACGGTCTCCTGTTCTTGCTTATTGTGCATAAATCGTAATCACAACAAATGCGCAAGTCAACAAAATTAGGAAAACGATTAACTAGGTCGTAGGCCCCGTTGTTTTAATGATTTATTGGACCTGGAAAGACGATTTTGAAAAACGTATAGCCTGGCCCGAGCGGCGTAACAGCAGGGTTGTTCCCTGGTGTTCGCACTCAGGCGGGCGGTGGGCAAGGGTGGCGGTAGCGCTGTACTTGGAAACGTTCCCAAGCATGGCGTATCGTACTGCCGGGCAGCGGCCGAGTAAAGCGTTTTTCCGACCGGACCGGGGGACAGTTCACTGCGACCGGGTGACAGCGCCAAAAAAAACCACGCCCGAAGGCGTGGTTGCATGCACAACGTAAAACGGTGAGACGGGATTACTCCGCGCCCATTTCCTTCAGCAGGTTGTCGGCCTTGTCGACATGCTTCATATTCCACAGCATGTAGCGCAGGTCGACCTGGATGTCGCGCGTGTTGGCCTTGTTGAAGTCCCAGTCCGAGATGATCGAGTCGAGCGTGCCGTCGAAGGCCAGGCCGATCAGTTCACCCTTGGCGTTCAGCGCCGCCGAACCGGAGTTGCCGCCCGTGATGTCCAGCGTGGCCAGGAAGTTGACCGGCACGGCCTTCAGTTTCGGGTCGACGAACTTGCCGAAGTCCTTGGCCTTGATGGCGGCCAGCTGGGCTTTCGGGGCATTGAACTCACCCTGGCCGGTGGCCTTGGCGGCGACGCCACCGACGGTGGTGAAGGCGGTCCAGGCGGTGCCGTCGGCGCCATGCGGGCGGCCGGCGATATTGCCGTAGGTGACGCGCAGGGTGCTGTTGGCATCCGGGTAGACAGCCTGGCCACGGCTCTTCATGAAGGCGATCTTGGCCTTCATGTAGCTGCCGTAAGCCTGCTGCAGCTTGCCGCCCAGTTCTTCCTCTTCCGCTTCCTCCTTCATGAAGGCGTCGAAGGTGGCGACGGCGGCCTTGATGAACGCATCGTTGCTGGCCTGGAAATCGGCCGGCTTCTTGTCCAGCCATGCATTGCGCTCGGCGTCGACACCGAGCTTGCTGCCGGCGTACAGCTTGTCCAGCGCGGCGGACAGTTCGGCTTCGCTCATGCCGGCCTTGAGCCCCAAGGCCCCGTTGAAGGCGCTCTTCTGCTCGGCCGCCGGTTGCGCCAGATAGTTCTTCAGGTGGTGCATGACGATGGCCTTGTCGACCTTGGCGTCATAGGTGCGCACCAGCGAGGCGACGCGGGCCTTGATGCGGGGCAGGTCGCGGGTCTGGTAGCCGGCCTTGCGTTCGGCGTCCGGCTTTTGCGACTCGACCGACAGGCGGTACAGCATGGCGGCCGTCGACAGCAGCTTCGGCTGGGCGTAGCTGAAGTTGAAATTGGCCTTGACGGCGGCATCGCGCTCGGCGATCAGGTGCTCGACCTTGCCGATGTCGGCGGCGAATTCGGCCTTGCGCTTGGCATCGGCGTTGACCCAGGCCTTCAGCTCTTCGTGCTGGGCGGTCTTGCGGGCCAGGAAATCGCTGCCGGCATACGAGTCCAGCATGCCCTGGCGGTTCTTGTAGTAGTTGTTGGTGCTGGCGACCTGGCCGGCATACTTCAGCGCCGTGTCCTTGTTGTCCTTCGTTTCGCGGTCGATGATGGCCAGCGTTTCGCCGGAGGCCTTGACGAAGGCCGGGTACAGCCAGTCGAAGGTGAACTGCACTTCCGACGGCAGGCGGTGGCGGTTGGTGCGGCCCGGGTAGCCCATGGCCATGACGAAGTCGCCTTCCTTGACGCCTTCCTTGGCCAGCTTCAGCACGTGCTTGGGCTGGTAGGGCACATTATCCTTGCTGAAATCGGCGGCCTTGCCGTCCGGGCTGACATAGGCGCGGTAGAAGCCGTAGTCGCCCGTGTGGCGCGGCCACATCCAGTTGTCGGTGTCGCCGCCGAACTTGCCCACGCCGGCCGGTGGCGCATGCACCAGGCGCACGTCGCGGATTTCCAGCTGCTTGATCTGGTAGAACTCCAGCCCGCCATAGAACGAAGGCACGGTGCAGCGGTGGCCGGCGTCTTTTTCGCATGCGGCCACCAGGGCTTTCTGGTTTTTCTCGATCGCATCGCTGCGCGCCTTGCCGGACAGTTTCGCCACTTCCGGCGTCACCACCTTGGCCGTCACGTCGACCACTTCCTTGGTGACGAACACGCGGGTGCCCGGCGAAGCCGGCACTTCCTCGGCCAGCGAGCGCGCCACGAAGCCGTTGGCCAGCAGGTCGCGTTCCGGCGTGGAGTTCTGCGCCACGCTGTCATACACGCAGTGGTGGTTGGTGACGACCAGGCCCTGCGGCGACACGAACGATGCCGAGCAGCCGCCCAGGCTGACGATGGCGCCGGCGGGGAATTCGGTCAGCTTCGTCAGGCTGGCAGGGTCCAGTTTCAGGCCGGCGGCCTTCAGCTGTTTGGCGATCTGGGGCAGTTGCTGCGGCATCCACATGCCTTCGTCGGCATAAGCGGACGTGGCGGACAGGATTGCAAGCGCGAGAAGTGTTTTTTTCATGCGAGTCTGGATAGGTGGTGAGGGCAGGCAGGCGTGGCAACGTGCCAGCCCGGGCACGCGAAGTATCCGATTCACGTAGCGATCCGTCAATTGCAAATTTCACCTCGAAAACTGAAGGAAATTCGGTCTTGGGATGCTGCAGCGCAACAAAGGGGCGGAATGCCGGGACGTAAAAAAAGCCAACGCCGTAGCGTTGGCTTTCGGGATACGGATAGGTAGGACTTGTTGCTTAGCGTGCTCGACCGCGGAACACGAGGTTCACGATGGCCAGCAGGATGACTGCGCCGAGGAAAGAGACGAGCAGCGACAATGGGCTGAAATCATCAGCATTGATGGTGCCCGTACCGAACAGAGGCGAGAGCAGCCAACCACCCAGCAGTGCACCGACGATACCGACAACCACGTTCAGGAACATCCCTTGTTGGGCGTCCGTTTTCATCACCAGGCTGGCGAGCCAGCCAATAATGCCGCCGATAACGATCCAGATAATAAAGTTCATGCTCATTCCCCTTATATCGTTAATTGAAAGACCGGGCAGGTTGCCCTGCCGAGAAAAAAGTGTATGCGCCGCCGGACGGCTGGTCCGTGCGCCAGCGAACGGAGAACCGGTTTTCCGTTGAACCGCTTTTGACTCGGAAACTTGCCTGCAGGAACGGAGGCCGTACGGTGCGGAAACGTACAGAAGGGTAGGAGTGCGGGGGGGTATCGTTGACCGGTATCCCCAACCACTAGAAAGGAATTACCATGAACAACGAGACAAAAAATTCCCGCTTGGTAACCGGCCTGTTCAACGACCGTGAGAGCGCCGAGCGCGCCTATCAACACGTTACGTCGCGCGGCTACGGCAAGGACGACGTCAATGTGCTGATGTCGGACGACACCCGCAAGCGTCATTTCGGCAGTGATACGGCGGACACGGAATTGGGCAGCAAGGCTGCCGAAGGCGCGGGCATCGGTGCCGGCGTGGGCGGTGCCATCGGCGCCGCACTGGCGGCTGTGGCAGCCGTGGGCACGACCCTGGTGCTGCCCGGTCTGGGCATTGTCGTGGCCGGTCCCCTGGCGGCGGCGTTGGCCGGTGCCGGTGCAGGCGGCGTCACGGGCGGCCTGCTGGGCGCGCTGATCGGTGCCGGTATTCCGGAAGAACGCGTCAAGCACTATGAAGAAGGCCTGAAATCGGGCGGTATCGTGATGGGCGTGAATGCCCGTTCCGACGAGGACGCAGCCCATATCGAATCGAGCTGGAAAGACAGCGCCGGCCAGCACGTCATCGGCACCGGTGTCGGTGCGGCAGGCGGCGCGATGGCCGGCATGGCGGCCGGTACGCCAGGCGGCCCGATCGGCATGGCCGCTGGTGCCGTGGTCGGCGGGATCGCCGGCGGCCTGGCAGGCAAGGGCGCAGCCGAAGTGGTGAATCCAAAGAGCGGTGACGACCTGTCCGACCACCACATGGCCACCGGCGTCGGTGCCGGCGGCGGTGCCATGGCCGGTATGGCGATGGGCGCCGTGGGCGGCCCCATTGGCATGGCAGCAGGCGGCGCGATCGGTGCCCTGGCTGGCGGCATGGCCGGCAAGGGTGTCGGCGGCCTGGTCAATCCAGCGGACGAAAAAGTGTACTGGGAAAACAACTTCCGCAACGAGTCCTACTACAATCCCGCTTACCAGTACGACGACTACGACCCAGCCTACTCGCTGGGCTACAACAGCCGCACCAACTACCGTGGCGACTGGGACACCAACGAAACCTCGCTGCGCAGCGATTGGGAACGCACCAAGGGCCAGTCGCGCCTGTCGTGGGATGAAGCCAAGCACGCTTCCCGCTCGGCCTGGGACAAGGTGGAACGTGCCCTGCCAGGCGACTGGGATCGCGACGGCAAATAAGCAGCACCACTAGACGTCTGCCATTTGAGCCCGCTTTTGCGGGCTCTTTTTTATTCGGGAGGCTGGCATGGAGTTCGACAAACGAAGCGCCCTCGTGACGGGCGCGGCAACAGGAATCGGCGAACAGGTCGCACGGCGGCTGTTTGCCGGCGGCGCGGCGGTGACCCTGGTGGGGCATGACGGCGCGGCGCTGAAACGCTTGCGCGACGAGCTCGATCCGGAAGGCGCACGGGCGCTGGCGGTCGAGGCCGATGTGCGCGACGAATTGGCCATGCGCGAAGCGGTGCGGCGTGCCGTCGCAAGCTTCGGCGCCTTGCATCTGGCCGTCAACAACGCCGGCTTGACGGGGCCGCACGACACGCCGCTGGAAGATTTGTCGCTGGAAACGTGGAACAGCGTCATCGAAACGGACCTGACCGGCATGTTCCTCAGCCTGAAGGCCGAACTGCCGGCCATCGTGGCCGCCGGTGGTGGTGCCATCGTCAACCTGTCGTCGGCCAACGGCATCGTCGGCGTCGCCGGCATCAGCGCCTATACGGCGGCGAAGCACGGCGTGCTGGGGCTGACGCGGGCGGTGGCGCTGGAATATGCGGCAAGGAACGTGCGCGTCAACGCCATCGGTCCTGGTTACGTGGCCACGCCGCGCATGCTGGAAATGCCGCAGGAGGCGCTGGACGGCATGGCGTCCATGCACCCGCTGCAGCGGCTGGCCACGCGCGAGGAAGTGGCTGAATTCGCCGCCTTCCTGCTGTCGGACCGGGCCTCGTTCTGCACGGGCGGCTTCTATCCGGTCGACGGCGGCTACACGGCGCGCTAGTTTGCTTCCTAACGGGCGTGCTAATTTGCGTAATAAACCGCGATTTCCGCCCGTGCCGCCTCGGCCAGCCGTTCGCCTTCCAGGCCCAGCGCCCGCAAGGCCCGCGCCGCCGTGCCCTGCCGGTTTGACGCGATCACGGCCAGCACGTGGGCGCCTGTAAGGGGTTCCGTGGGCCGGGCGCGCGGCCAGTCGGCCAGTTGCTGCATCACGCCTTGCATCGAGCCCTTGGCCCGATACGGCCCGGTGGCCGGCGGCAGCGGTGCCGCGTCCGCCAGCAAGGCAGGGTCGGCGCCGATGCCGGCCAGCGCCGCGCCGTGCTGGGTCGCGATCGCGCCGCGCAGCCCGGCCGGATCGACACCCAGCCGCGCAAACGCCCGTTGCGCCAGCCCGTCGGGCAACTCCAGCGCGGCCAGCAGGAAGTGTTCCGGGCCCGGTTCGCGCTCGCCCGCCGCAGCGGCATGGCGTTCGGCCGCTTCGGCCAGTTGCTTGATGGTGCGCATGTCGGCGATTCGCTGTCTGATTCGTTGCAGCATGGATTCTCCTAGGGTTGGATGAGGGGGGCCAGGCGCTTGTGGGCCGCCTGCTTCGACACGCCCAGCGCGTCGGCCACCTGGCTCCACGACCAGCCCTGGGCGATGGCCTGGGCCACGGCCTGGCGCTCCAGCTTGTCCGCTGCCAGGCGCAGGGCGACCACGGCCGCCAGGGCATCGGCCGGGTCGGTGGGTTGGGGGAGTTGGGTGAAATCGATCATGCGTCAATCCTAGTTGACGTTTTTGGTTTCGTCAACAAAAGATGACGATGGGGCTGGAACGTCGCGCGCGCCGACTCGGAGGCGCTGATTTGATTCCGGTGGAAGGGAATGGTTCTAAAAAGTGCCAGGCAAGGCGAATCGTTGCCGATACCGAGGTATGGCACCGATCTGGAACGCGGCAGGGCGCTTTTTTTCCGGGCCAGGCGCCCCGCCACGATTAAATCAGCGCTTGCTAGTAAAATCGAGGCAGCGCGAATCGCACCGATCCGCCATTACTGATGAAGGGGAATGACATGGCCAAGAAAGAAGAACTCGACGAGGAGACGTTGGCGTTCATCCAATGGTGCATCGAGGTGGAAGGCTTCCTGGTCGCCGGCGGCGCCACCGTCAAGGAAGCGCAGGACCATATCGAGGAACAGGTGGACTGGTTCACGGACCAGTACTGCGCCGCGTTGACGCCGGAAGAGGCCGCCAAGGAGGCGCTGGCCTGAGCAGGCGCTGACGGGAAATACAAGGCGCTGTGCCCCGGTCGTAGTGAATTGTCCGTCGGGCAGCATGCTCACCAGCGCGGCAACTGGCCGGCGCTGGCAACGGGGGCCTTGCCATGGCATTGTCCAGCCGTCAAATTCCCTACGAAGTGGGCACAGCGCCAAATACAATGCCCCGCGCAAGGCGGGGCATCACGGTCCTGCACGGGCAGAAATGACCGATTACTCGGCCGCGATGGCCTCCACCTGGATGGCCAGCTTCACTTCCGGCGCGAACGCTGGAATGCCGAAGTTCAGGCCGAAGTCGGTGCGCTTGAATTCGGCGCTGGCATCGGCGCCGCACACTTCCCGTTTCAGGCGCGCATCGACGGCGCACTTGAAGCGATTCACCGTCAGTTGCAGGGGCTTCGTGACACCCATCAGGGTCAGCTCGCCGTCGACGGCCACCAGCTTGTCGCCATCGAACTTGAACGATTTACCCTTGTAGGTGGCGGTGGGGAATTTCGCCACATTGAAGATGTCCTCTGCCTTGGCGTGCGTGTTCATCTTGTCGTGCCCGAAATCGATCGACGTCGTGTCGATGACGATATTCATGCCGCCCGTTTTTGCCGCGCGGTCCATCGTGATGGTGCCGCTGGTGCCGTTGAACTTGCCGCGCCACAGCGACATGCCCTTGTGGTCCGCTTCGAAGCTGGGGTAGGTATGATTCGGGTCGATATTGTAGGTGGCGGCATTGGCCGCACCGGTCAGGGCAAAGAGGGCCATCAACAGCGGGGCAATCAACAACGTGGATTTCATCGGGTCTCCTTGGTGTAATACGTGCTTATTGAATACGCTTATTGAATAGGCTATTGGCTGACGACGTGGAACTTGATGGTCACTTCATCGGCCACCATGCCGGTATCCTTCCATTCGCCTTCGCCGATATTGAAGGCCAGGCGCTTGATCGGCACGGCGCCGTCGAAGACCTGCTTGCCGCCTTCGGTCTTGACGGTGACGGGGAAGGTGACGTCGGCCGCCTTGCCCTTGATGGTCAGCTTGCCGGCCACGGTCAGCTTGCCGGCGCCGGCGTTCTTGATCGAGCTGGAGACGAACGTCGCCTTCGGATACTGGGCGGCATTGAACCATTCCTTCTTCGCCACTTCCTTGTTCATTTCCGCCTCGCCCAGGTCCAGGCTGGCAGTATCGACTTCTACCGTCGCCTTCGAGCTGTCGACGGCCGCCGCGTTATAGTCGATCACCACGCGGTGCTTGGTGAACTTCGATTCCACCGGCACGTTCATCTGCTTGAACACGGCCGAGACGGTGGTCTTGGCCGGGTCGGTCTTCAGCACGGCGGCGCCGGCGGCCAGCGAAACGCCGAACAGGGAAGCGAGCAGGACTTTTTGCGTGATTTTCATGTGGCGGAACTCCGTTTCTGGGTTAAGGGAAGCATGCGTTTCAGGACATCGTCGCGGTCGACGAAATGGTGTTTCAGCGCAGCGGCCACATGCAGCAGCACGACGGCGGCCATCAGCATATTGAGCCAGTAATGCACCGGCTTGAGCAGTACCTTCAGGGCCGGATCGGCGCCGAAGGCGGCGGGAATGGGGAACAGGCCGAAGTAGACCACGGGCACGCCGGCGGCCGTCGTGTACAGGTAGCCGGACAGGGGTACGGCGAACATCAGCACATACAGCAGCACGTGGGTGGCGTCGGCCGCCTTGGCCTGCCAGGCCGGCAAGCCGGGCGGATGCGGCGGCGGGCGGTTGGCGCGGCGCCACAGCAGGCGCAGCGCGGCCAGGGCCAGCACGGTAACGCCGGCCCATTTATGCCAGGAATAGTATTTCAGCTTGGTGGGCGTGAAGCCGGGGATATCCGTCATCACCAGGCCCATCGTGAAGGCGCCCACGATCAGGATGGCGATCAGCCAGTGCAGCAGCATGGCCGTCCTGGTGTAGCGGGTGATGGGGGTGTCCGGCATTGCAGCGTCCTTCCTTATTTAGTACTTGTTAGAACTAAAAATATAGCAGGGAAACGCAAAGCATGCCGGTGACAGGCCCGCTTTGCGGCAGGTCTAACCTTACCGGATAGAACGCTGCCGCAACAGGTGCAGAAGTTAGGGACGGCTTAAATCGCCTTGGCCAGTTGCGCCGCGATGCCCGTGTAGTTCGACGGCGTCATGGCCAGCAGCAGGTCCTTTGCTTCCTGGGGAATGGCTAGCTTGCCTATGAATTCCTGCAGGGCGTCCTTCGTGATGCCCTTGCCGCGCGTCAGTTCCTTCAGCTGCTCGTACGGGTTTTCGATGCCGTAGCGGCGCATTACCGTCTGCACCGGCTCGGCCAGCACTTCCCAGCTGGCGTCGAGGTCGGCGGCCAGGCGGGCCGGGTTCACTTCCAGCTTGTTCAGGCCGCGCAGGCAGCTGTCGTAGGCCAGCAGTGTGTAGCCGAAGCCGACACCGATATTGCGCAGCACGGTCGAATCCGTCAGGTCGCGCTGCATGCGCGACACGGGCAGTTTTTCCGACAGGTGCTTCAGCACGGCGTTGGCCAGGCCCAGGTTGCCTTCGGAGTTCTCGAAGTCGATCGGGTTGACCTTGTGCGGCATCGTCGACGAGCCGATTTCGCCCGCTTTCAGCTTCTGCTTGAAGTAGCCCAGCGAGACGTAGGTCCAGATGTCGCGGTTCAGGTCCAGCAGGATCGTGTTGGCGCGGGCGAAGGCGTCGAACAGCTCGGCCATGTAGTCGTGCGGCTCGATCTGGATGGTGTACGGATTGAACACCAGGCCCAGGCGCTGCTCGATGACATTCTTCGAGAACGCCGGCCAGTCGAACGACGGGTAGGCGGACAGGTGGGCGTTGTAGTTGCCGACGGCGCCGTTCATCTTGCCCAGGATCTCGACCTTGGCGATGCGCTCGATGGCGCGCTGCAGGCGGGCGATGACGTTGGCGAATTCCTTGCCCAGCGTGGTCGGGCTGGCCGTCTGGCCGTGCGTGCGCGACAGCATCGGCAGCTCGGCGTTGACGTGGGCGATTTCCGTCAGGCGCGCCACCAGGCCGTTCAGGGCCGGCAGCATCACGCCGTCGCGCGCGGCTTTCAGCATCATGCCGTGCGAGGTGTTGTTGATGTCCTCGGAAGTGCAGGCGAAGTGGATGAATTCGGACGCGGCCACCAGTTCCGGCACATCCTTGACCTGCTCCTTCAGCCAATACTCGACGGCCTTGACGTCATGGTTCGTGACGGCTTCGATTTCCTTGATGCGGGCCGCATCGCTTTCCGTAAAGCCGGAAGCGAGCTTGTCCAGCAGCGCGGTGGCATCGGCCGAGAACGGCTTGATTTCGGCGAAACCGGCCTGCGACAGGGCCTGCAGCCAGGCGATCTCGACCTTGACACGGTGGTGCATGAAGCCGGCTTCGGACAGGATCGGGCGCAGCTTGTCGGTCTTGGCGGCGTAGCGGCCGTCCAGCGGAGACAGGGCCGACAGCGTGGAGTAGGGAGTCGTCATAGTGGCAGAAGAGAAGAAGGGAGGGCGGGAAAAAGACAGATTTTACCATCGGGCGCCACTGCTATTGGCGACAGCGCAAGGCGGCGCCATGCCCCTCCTGACGGCAGGCGGCCGATGCTATACTGGTTTCCACCCCCCTTCCTTTCCGGACTCCCATGAAACTAGTCGGTTCGCTTGCCAGTCCGTATGTGCGCAAGGTGCGTGTCGTGCTGGCCGAAAAGAAGCTCGATTACCAGATCGAGCTGGAAGATGTGTGGGTGCCGGAAACCACCATCCACGAGCTGAACCCGCTGGGCAAGGTGCCCTGCCTCGTGATGGAAGACGGCTACGTGATGTACGACTCGCGCGTGATCGCCGAATATCTCGACACCCTCACGCCCGTATGCAAGCTGCTGCCGCCGAACGGGCGCGAGCGGGCCGATATCAAGAACTGGGAAGCGCTGGCCGACGGCGTCATCGACGCGGCGGTCGTGGTGCGGATGGAACGCACCCAGCGCCCGCCCGAGCTGCAGAGCGAAGCCGTGTGCCAGCGCCAGCTGACCAAGGTGGCGCGGGGCCTGGCCTCGATGTCGGATCGACTGGGCGATTCGGCCTGGTGCGCGGGCAATCATTATTCGCTGGCGGACGTGGCGGTGGGCTGCGCGCTGGGCTGGCTGACCTTCCGCTTCCCTGAGATCGACTGGCGCGGCGATCATCCGAACCTTGGCCGCCTGCTCGACAAGCTGGCCGAGCGGCCGTCCTTCCGCGACTCGCTGCCGCAGGCCTGAAGGGGCGCTTTCGCTGCGTCTTTCGTGCCCTGAACGCCGGGGCAGTTCGGGTACACTGTGCCGGACAATCCATCGAACGGGGCGGCCATGGAACAAGCGGTAACGGTATTCGGCGAAGCACTGGTGGACGATTTCAGCTCAGCCAGGGTGGTGGGCGGGGCGCCGTTCAACCTGGCGCGCCACCTTGCCGGCTTCGGCCTGCCCGTGACGATGATCACCCGCATCGGCGACGATGCCAACGGCGCCCTGGTGCGCAATGAATTCGGCCGTTTCGGGCTGCCTGAAACAGGACTGCAGATCGGCCCCGGCGAAGCCACCGGCCATGTCCAGGTCGAAGTGGGCGTCGACGGCAGCCACCGCTTCACGATCCTGCCCGACCAGGCCTACGACCATATCGACAGCGTCCAGGCGCTGGCGGCCAGCCAGGCCACCCGCCCTTCGATCTTCTGCTTCGGCACCCTGGCCCAGCGCGACCCGCGGTCGCGCGCGGCCCTGCATGCGCTGCTGGAGCAGTCGCAGGCCGTACGCTTCCTCGACCTGAACCTGCGCGAAGGCTTCGTCGACGAAACCATCGTCTTCGACTCGCTGCAGCAGGCCGATATCGTCAAGGTCAACGAAAGCGAATTGCAGCAGCTGTTCAAATGGTACTGCCACACCTGTCCGGACACGGTGAACATGGAATGCATCTCGGTCGACACGGAGTGCCGCGCCATGATGCACAACTTCTCGCTGTCGGCGCTGGTGGTGACGATGGGCGTGCGCGGCGCGCTGTACCTGTCGGCCGATGGCGCGCACGTGGCCGATCACGGCACGGGCATGGGCGCCTCGTTCGTCGATGCGGTGGGAGCGGGGGATGCCTTCAACGCCGTGTTCCTGCTGGGGCGCTTGCGGGGCTGGACGATGGAGCAGACCTTGGCACGGGCCAATGCCTTCGCGGCATCGACCTGCGGGCACGCCGGTGCGGTGCCCGCCGATCTGTCCTGCTACAACGAGTGGCTGACGCCATGGCAGCAGGACAGCAGCACGACCTTCAACGGCCCCTGAAAGCCGGGGCCGCGGTCGCGACGGTGAATCAGTCGTCGGTGGACAGCTGCGATTGCAGGTAGTTCTGGATGCCGATCTTGCCGATCAGGTCCAGCTGGGTTTCCAGCCAGTCGATGTGCTCTTCCGTGTCTTCCAGGATTTCCAGCAGCAGGTCGCGCGACACGTAGTCGCCCACTTTTTCCGCCTGGGCGATGCCTTCCTTGACGGTGACGTGGGCGCCCCGTTCCAGGGTCAGGTCCGCTTCCAGCATTTCCGGCGTCGATTCGCCGATCAGGATCTTGTGCAGCGCCTGCAGGTTCGGCAGGCCGTCCAGCATCAGGATGCGGTCGATCAGCTTGTCGGCGTGCTTCATTTCGCCGATCGATTCCTCGTATTCCTTCTTGGCGATTTTCTCCAGGCCCCAATGGCGGTACATGCGGGCATGCAGGAAATACTGGTTGATCGCGGTCAGTTCGTTCGTCAGCTGTGCGTTCAGCAGACGCAGCACGTCTTTATCGCCCTTCATGGGTGTACCTTTGTTCGTTGTGATGAAAAGTCCCGCCATTCTGCCACGAAGGGGCGTACATAAGAAGGGACGCACTGTCGATTGATACTACGAATGAATACCATTATCATTTGTGTCCTTCTTAACGTGAGTTGAAACCATGATGCTGCATATTCCAGGCGTGTTGACGCCAGAGCAGGTGCGCCAGATGCGCGCGGCGCTGACCGGGGCGGCCTGGGTCGACGGCCGCGCCAGCGTGGGCACGCAAGGGGCGCAGGTCAAGCGCAACCGCCAGCTCGCCGAAGGCTCGCCACTGGCCGTGGAGCTGGGCAGCATCGTCGTGCGCGCGCTCACCGCCAACCCCCTGTTCTTCGCCGCCGCGCTGCCGCTGCGCATCCTGCCGCCGTACTTCAACAGCTACACCGGCGGCGAGCATTACGGCCTGCACGTCGATGGCGCCATCCGCACGCCGGCTGGCAACGGCCCGACCCTGCGCGCCGACGTGTCGACCACGGTCTTCCTCAGCGAACCGGAGGAGTACGAAGGGGGAGAGCTGGTCGTGATGGATGCCTACGGTGCCCATGAAGTAAAACTGCCGGCGGGCGACGCCATCGTGTATCCGTCATCCAGCGTGCACCGCGTCAATCCCATCACGTCGGGCGAGCGGGTCGCCTCCTTCCTGTGGACCCAGAGCATGGTGCGCGACGACTGGAAGCGTTCGATGCTGCTGGACCTGGACCAGAACATCCAGAAGCTGCGCGGCGAGCATGGCGACAACGAAGCCACCGTCGGCCTGACGGGGCACTATCACAACCTGTTGCGGATGTGGGCGGAGACCTGAAACGTCTTACAAATGCAAAAAGCCGGAGTCGGACCCGTCAGGTCAGACTCCGGCTTTCGTATGGGGATTCAGCTTGCAGCGCCGTGGCCGGCGCTTCGGCAAATTCAGGTCGCCAGCGTCGGGCGCTTCAGCACCGTTTCCGTGATCCGCACGTCGCTGTTGGCGGCGACATGCTTGTCCAGGACTTCGACCGCATAGCTCAGGCAGTTGCCGCAGCAAGTGGCGACGCCCAACGTTTCGCGCAGCTCGTCCATGGAGCTGATGCCCAGGTCGATGGCCTGGCGGATTTCGCGGTCGGAGATGTTGTTGCAAACACAAACGATCATTTCAAGCACCCTCTGGCAGGTAGCGATTCACTCAAAAAACCCGGACTTTCCCTACCGCCGGCCCCGGCGGACGAGGCGTTGCGGTAGCTGATCAATTTTGCAATCTTAACGGTTTCTTAATGAGAATCATTATCATTACGTTTCCTATTCTGACGCAACAAGGCGTACAATGCAAGCGTATCTTGCAAATACAAACCATTCGCATTGCCTTTATAATGACCAGATTGACTTTCCTCAAAGAACTGCCATGACCCTCGCGCCTTCCCTCATCAATCTCGACACGCTGGCGGCTGGAAAGAGCGGCACGGTCGTGCATGTGACGCCCGTCGGCGGCACGGAAGAGGGGGCGGACCTGGTGCGCCGCCTGATGGAACTGGGCTTCGTGCCAGGCGAGAAGATCCGCATGCTCAAGCGCGGCATGCCGGGCGGCGAGCCGCTGGCGATCAAGGTCGGCAACAGCACATTCGCCCTGCGCCGCTACGAAGCGGCCATGGTCGCGATCCAGCCGGAATAAGAACATGGGTGTAACGGAAAAAGTGGCGCAGGCGATCTCGCACGCGCCGATGATCGCCCTGTTGGGAAACCCCAACTGCGGCAAGACGGCGCTGTTCAACCGCCTGACCGGTGCGCGCCAGAAGGTGGCCAACTACGCCGGTGTCACCATCGAGCGCAAGGAAGGCCATTTCGTCTCGCCCGCCGGCCACCCCTACCGCGTGCTGGACCTGCCCGGTGCCTACAGCCTGACCGCCCAGACGCCCGATGAAGCCATCACGCGCGACGTGGTGGCCGGCCTGCGCGCCGGCGACGGTTCGCCCGACGTCGTCGTCTGCGTCGTCGACGCCACCAACCTGCGCCTGAACCTGCGGCTGGTGCTGGAGATCCAGCGCCTCGGCCTGCCGATGGTGCTGTGCCTGAACATGGTCGACATGGCCAAGAAGCGCGGCATCGAGATCGACGCGGCGAAACTGGCGCAGGAACTGCACATGACCGTCGTCGAGACGGTGGCGGTGCAGGGCGGCGGCGAGAAGTCGCTGCTGCGCGCGCTGGACGACATGTGGCCCGTGGTGCCCGTCAAGCCGAAGGCGCTGGCGTCCATCGATGCCGTCTCCGTCGAGGAAACGCAGCGGGAGGTGCGCCGCATCCTGTCGGTGGTGGCAAAGGAAGACGCGCGCACCGACGACCTGTCCGAGAAGATCGACAACGTGGTGCTGCACCCGGTGGTCGGCCCCGCCATCCTGGCCGTGCTGATGTTCCTGATCTTCCAGGCCGTGTTCACGTGGGCCGCCGTGCCGATGGAGATGATCTCCGGCGGCGTCGAAAGCCTGGGCGCGCTGCTGAGCACCCATATGAGCGAAGGCGTGCTGCGCAGCCTGCTGGTGGAAGGCATCCTCGGCGGCGTCGGCAGCGTGCTCGTGTTCCTGCCGCAGATCCTGATCCTGTTCTTCTTCATCCTGGTGCTGGAAGATGTCGGCTACCTGCCGCGTGCGGCCTTCCTGCTGGACCGCCTGATGGGCGGCGTGGGCCTGTCCGGCCGCGCCTTTATTCCGCTGCTGTCCAGCTTCGCCTGCGCCATTCCCGGCGTGATGGCGGCCCGCACGATCCAGAACCCGCGTGACCGCCTGGTGACGATCATGATCGCACCGCTGATGACGTGTTCGGCGCGCCTGCCCGTGTATGCGCTGGTGATCGCCGCCTTCATCCCCGAGCGGGAAGTGTGGGGCGCCGTCAGCCTGCAGGGCCTGATCCTGTTCATCCTGTACTTTGCCGGCATCCTGTCGGCGATGGCCGTGGCCTGGGTCATGAAGCGTGCCGCCGGCACCAAGTCGAAGCAGGCCCTGATGATGGAACTGCCGCGCTACCACTGGCCGCATCTGCGCAACCTGGCCATCGGCCTGTGGGAGCGCGCCAAGATCTTCCTGATGCGCGTCGGTACCGTCATCCTGACCCTGATGGTGCTGCTGTGGGCCCTGTCGAGCTTCCCCGGCGCACCGGAAGGCGCCACCCACCCGCCGATCTACTACAGCATCGCCGGCATGCTGGGCCGCGCGCTGGAAGTGGTGTTCGCACCGATCGGCTTCGGCTGGGAGATCTGCATCGCGCTGGTGCCGGGCATGGCCGCGCGCGAAGTGGCTGTCGGCGCCCTGGGCACCGTGTACGCGCTGTCGCAGACGGGCGACGAGCTGGCCACGTCGCTCACGCCGGTGCTGGCCGCATCGTGGTCGATGGCGACCGCGCTGTCGCTGCTGGCCTGGTATGTGTTCGCGCCGCAGTGCCTGTCGACCCTGTCCGTCGTGCGCCGCGAAACGGGCAAGTCGCGCTACGCCTTCATCATGGCCGGCTACATGTTCGCGCTGGCCTACAGTGCTTCGTTCATCACGTATCACACCGCCCGCCTGCTGGGGGCATAAGGAGAAGCCATGTGGCAGGAACTGATCGTCGGAGTCATCGTCGCGGCCTGCGTGCTGCACGCCTGCACCAAGTACCTGCCGGCGGCATGGCGGCGCCAGATCGTCCACGCCCTGTCGCAACGGGGCTTCAACCAGGACAAGCTGGCAAGGCTCTTCAAGACCGAGGCCAGCTGCGGCGATGGCTGCGGCAGCTGCGGCTCGTGCGAGACGCCGGCCAAGGCGGCCGTGGATGCCGATGCGCCACGCGATACCGGGACGGCGCGGCGGGTGATCCAGCTGCATGTGCAGCGCTGAACTCCATATGATTCGACCAGGCCCGCCGCGTGCGGGCTTTTTAACGCTCGGAGAAACGATGCAGATCGCTACCGCCATCGTCGTAGCCAGTCTTGCCGGAGGCGCCCACGCCGCCGGCAAGGCCACCCTGTGCGAGCCGCAGGAAAAACTCATCATGGCCTGCCATGCGAAGGGCAAGACGTATGCGCTGTGTGCCTCTGCCACGCTGACGCCGGCCAGCGGCTACCTGCAGTACCGTGCCGGCACTGCCGCCGGCATCGCGTTCGCGTATCCGGCCAGGCGTGAGCCGCCCGCCGGCCGTTTCCGGCTGGAGCACCACGCCGCCGGCGCGATATCGCTGGTTTTCACCAACGGCGCGTACACGTACGCGATCGGTGAAACCGCGGGCGGCATGAACAGCATCGACGTCGACAAGGATGGCCGGCGGGTTGCACGCATCGCCTGCCCGGACGGTGCGGGCGACGGCATCCTCGCCAACGACAATCTCGACCTGCTGCGCGCCGGCGGCATCGACCGCGACTGAAGCGACGGCCCAAAAAAAAACGCCACCCCAGGGGTGGCGCAAACTGAAGGAGACCTGGGGTGTCTCCGGGGAGGGTAAGGCTTAGGGAACCGCTGATTTATTCATGGCGGCGATCTTCGCCATGAGAAAACGCGCCCAGCTGCGCCACAAATGCCCCGCCATACCGGGGTATGACAGGGCATTTGCGTCTTGCTGGACACGTTTTTCAAGACGAATCTCATCCACCAGCAATCAATCAGCGATTCCCTAGAATTTGAACGTGGCCGTCACGCTGGCCGAGCGGGGCTGGCCTGGCGTGTAGCGGTAGCCGCTCTTGTTGATGGCCGCGACGTATTCCTTGTCGGCCAGGTTGTAGACGTTCAGGCGCAGGTCGACGTTCTTGTTGATCTCGTACGAGGCCATGGCGTCGGCCACCCAGTAGCTCTCGGCCGAAGCGGGCGTGCCCACGGCGCCGTCGGTGCCGCGCAGCAGCTTGCCCTGGTAGCGCACGCCGCCGCCCACTTTCAGGCCGAACGGCAGGGTGTACGAGGTCCAGCTGGTGAACGCATCCTTCGGCGTGTACGACAGGTTGTTGACGCCGGCGGCCGTGACGACCTTGCCGCTTTCGACTTCCGTCTTCATGTGCGTGTAGCCGGCGCTGACCAGCCAGTTCTTGGCCAGTTCGCCCGTCACGCCCAGTTCGATGCCTTTGACGTTCTTCTTGCCGGTCTGGTAGTAGACCGCGGTGTTGGTCGGGTCCTGTTCGATCTCGTTGCGCACCGTCGTTTCGTAGATGGCCGCCGTGAACGCCAGCTTCTGCTGCAGGAAGTCCCACTTGGTGCCGATTTCCTTGGTGATCGTCTCCTGCGGCTCGTAGCTCGGGTTGGCCGCGCTGCTGGCCGATGCGGACAGGCTGAAGTTGTTGCTGCCCGGTGGCTGCTGCGACGAAGCCACGGTGGCGTAGACGCTGCTGTCCTTGGTCGGCTTGAACAGCAGCGACAGCTTGCCGTTGACCAGCGTGTCGCTCAGCTTCAGCGACGTTGCCACCGGCAAGTTGTTGGTCACCGTGGTGCCGAAGTAGTCGGTATTGAAATGGTCGGCACGCACGCCGGCATGCACCATCCACTGTTCGCCGATCTTGACGGTGTCGAACAGGTACAGGGCCTGCGTGGTGGTCGAGCCGTCGCTGCCGGCGCCGCTGCGCACGGGGTTCGGTGCGGTGGCGTAGCCGGTCGAGACAGGGTTGTACAGGGAGATGTCGTTCAGCGCGCCCAGGCCGGCGTAGCTGACGTTGGTCTGCTTCTCGTTGATGAATTCCAGGCCGCCCACCATCGTGTGCTTCAGTTCACCCGTGGTGAATTCGCCCGTCAGCACGGTCTGGTTGGTCAGGATCTGGTTGCGCTGGTCCTTGACGGTGCGGTTGGTGCGCTTGAGCAGCCACGTGTTCGGGTCGGCCGCGTTGGGCGTGACGAGGTTGGCGGCCGAGCCCATGAAGGCCGTCAGCAGGTAGTCCTGCTTGGTCTTGCCGTAGCGGGCCGTATTCTGCAAGCGCAGCGTCTGCGAGAAGTCGTGCTCGACGCGCACCGTCGCCATGTCGGCCGTCACGTTGTCGTAGTCGTTCAGGTCGCCGTAGAAGCCTTCCGGGTTCACCATCGGTGCGCTGTTCAGGAACTGGCGGCGCTTGGCCGGGTCCGGGTTGTTGCTGTCCGGGCTGGTGTAGCCGGGCAGGCCGATGGTCGGCACGCCGCCGTCCGGGATATTGTTCTGCTTGACGTGCAGGTAGGACAGGTGCAGGCGGGTCTTGCCGTTCAGGCCGAAGGCCACCGTCGGCGCCACGCCCCAGCGCTTGTTTTCCACGACATCGCGCGCCGCGTTGCCGCTGTCCTGCACCAGGAGGTTCAGGCGGAAGGCGGTGCCGCTGTCGGCATCGATGACGCGGTTGATGTCGGCGGTGGCGCGCTTCTGCTTGCCGCTGCCGGCCTTGACGCTGGCCGAGTGGGCGTCCTGCAGGCGGGCCTGCTTGGAACCCAGGTTGATCGACCCGGTCGGCGAGCCGCGGCCGCTGTCGGTGCCGGCCGGGCCTTTCAGCACGTCGATCTGTTCGGTGTTAAAGACGTCGCGCGAGATCGAGCCGATGTCGCGCACGCCGTCCGTGTAGATGCTGGAAGAGGAATCGAAGCCGCGCATGAAGATGGCGTCACCGGTGTTGGTGTTGCCGTTTTCGCCCAGGAAGAAGGCGCCGACGCCGGGCGTGTTGCGCAGCGCTTCGGTCAAGGTTTCCGCGCCTTGCTGCTCGATCAGTTCCTTCTTGATGACCGTCAGGGTCTGGGGCGTATCCACCAGCTTTTCGGTGTACTTCGGCGATGTCGCATAGTCGGCCTTGAAGCTGACCTTGTTGCTGCCCACGACGACCTCGGGCAGGGGACGGGCCGCGTCATCGGCCGCAGGATTGGCTTCCGTTGCCTGTGCCGCCACGGGCAGCAGCAGCGCGGCCAGCACGGTGCTCATCTGGAGTCGGGTCGGGGCCAGCTTGCGGCTTTTGATATGCGCCATTCTCTTGCTCTCTTCCAATGTAAATTAGTGTGAAGACGCCGATCATAGCAATTTCGTCACGCCAAGTAAATAAGAATTATTATCATTCGCATTGCTTTCCAGAGGGATGGTCGTGGACATAGGGCGGGAAATGTTAAGCTTGGGCTTCACCGCCAACCGAAGGAAGCTGCATGATCGTCGTCCACCACCTCAACAATTCCCGCTCGCAGCGCGTGCTGTGGCTGCTGGAGGAACTGGGCCTGTCCTACCAGGTCGTGCGCTACCAGCGCGATGCCAAGACGATGCTGGCGCCGCCGGAGCTGAAGGCCATCCACCCGCTGGGCAAGTCGCCCGTCGTCGTCGATGGCGATGCGGTGGTGGCCGAATCCGGCGCGATCATCGAGTACCTGGTGGACAAATATGGCGCCCAGGGCAGTGCCGGCGCGCTGATGCCGCCGCCGGGCACGCCCGAAAAACGCCGCTGGACATATTTCCTGCATTACGCGGAAGGCTCGATGATGGCGCCGCTGCTGATGAAGCTGATCTTCGACCGGGTCGAGCACAGCCCGGCGCCGTTTTTCGTCAAGCCGATCGCCCGCGGTATCGCCCAGAAGGTCAAGGGCAGCTACATCCTGCCGCAGATCGCCCAGCACCTGGCCTACCTGGAAAGCGAGTTGGGCAAGCACACCTGGTTCGCGGGCGAGCAGTTCAGCGCGGCCGACATCCAGCTCAGCTTCCCGCTGGAAGCGGCCGCCGCGCGCGGCGGGCTGGACGGCAAGTTCCCCAAGCTGCAAGCCTTCCTGGACCGCATCCACGCCCGTCCCGCGTACCAGCGAGCCCTGCAGCAGGGCGGCCCGTACGAACTGCTGAAGTAAGGGCCGGCGGCGGCGGGTCCGGCCCGGTGGTGCTGGGGTAAAATGGCGCAGTTCAATTTGCCATCCGCACCAGCGTTCCCATGGGTAGACTGCTTGCCATCGACGGCCTCAATATCGTACGGCGCGTGTACGAGGCCAGTCCGGAGCCGGACTCGGACCTGAAAGCCGAGATCGCGCTGCGCCACGCCCTCAATTCCTTCCGCACCCTCGTCAACGGCCATGAGCCCAGCCACGTGCTGCCCGCCTTCGACTATGGCGGCAGCACCTGGCGCCACGCCCTGTACGGCGGCTACCGCGAAAGCCGGGCGCCGATGCCGTCGCCGCTGCGCGTCGCGCTGCCGGGCTTCTACGACACGCTGCGCAAGTTCGGCCTGCATCCGGTGTCGCTGCCCGACGTCGAGGCGGACGACGTGATCGGCACCGTCGTGACGCGCTGGCTGAAGGAGAACCGCGGTGAGGCCGTGGTTGCCAGCACCGACAAGGACCTGCACTGCCTGATCGCCGACGGCGCCCGCGTGTGGGATCACTTCCGCGGCGAATGGCACGACCATGGCTGGGTCGAGAACAAGTGGGGCGTGCCGCCCGCGCAGTTGCCCGATCTGCTGGCGCTGATGGGCGACGCCACCGACAGTGTGCCGGGCGTATCGAAGGTGGGGCTGAAGACGGCGGCGAAACTGCTGCGTACCTACGGCACCTTGGACGGCATCATGGCCGGCGCCGGCATCCTGAAGGACACGGTTGGGGAGGCACTACGAAAAGAGCGGGATATGCTGTATCTTTCCCGTCAGTTGGTGCAATTGAAAACGGACGTGCGCGTGGGCGTCAGCTGGAACATGCTGGTCTGGGACGGTGCCTGACCGGCCAGCCGAATACGGGAAAACAACAACATGCTCAAGGCAGTGATCATCGACAGCAGCGCCGTGGCGCGCGGCCTACTCCAAACGGTGCTGCAGGACGGCAGCTACGACGTCGTCGGCCAGGCCCATACCTGCACGGCCGGCACGGCGCTGCTGCTGAAGTACCAGCCGCAGATCGTCTGCATCGCGCGCGACGTGATGGAGGCGGACGTGCCGGGCGTGGAAGCGATCCGGCGCACCTATCCGAAAACCCTGATCTTCCTCGTCTCCAGCGAATTCGACGCGGCCACCGTGCAGAAGTCGGCGGCGATGGGCATCAACGGCTTCATCGTCAAGCCCTTCAACGCCGATACGGTCCTGAAGACCATCCGCAACACCGTCATCGCGATGGTCAAGCGCCAGCAGAAGGCGCTGGCCGACGCCAAGGCGGCCCAGGAAGGGCAGCCGGCACCGGACGCACCGTCACCCGGCCACGAAGCCTGAGCTGTCGATGATGCCGCCGCCCAGGCACACGTCGCCGTCGTACAGCACGGCCGACTGGCCCGGCGTCACGGCCCACTGGGCATCGACGAAATCGAGGGCGAACGAGCCATCGGCCAGCGGCGCCACGTCGCACGGCACGTCGGCCTGGCGGTAACGGGTCTTGGCCGCGATGCGCGCGGCCTGGGGCGGTTCGCCGGCGATCCAGCTGGCCTGCGCGGCCGCCAGCGTCGACGACAGCAGCCACGGATGGTCGTGGCCCTGCACCACCCACAGCGTGTTGTTGGCCACGTCCTTGCGCGCCACATACCAGGCGTCGCTGCTGCCGTCGGCGTTCTGGTAGGTCTTCACGCCGCCGATGCCGATGCCCTTGCGCTGGCCCAGCGTGTAGAACGACAGGCCCACGTGCTCGCCCACCACCTTGCCGTCCGGCGTCTTCATCGGGCCCGGCTTGTATGACAGGTAGCGGTTCAGGAACTCTCGGAACGGGCGCTCGCCGATGAAGCAGATGCCGGTCGAATCCTTCTTCGCCGCATTGGGCAGCTTCAGTTCCGCGGCGATGCGGCGCACTTCCGTCTTCGGGATTTCGCCCAGCGGGAACAGGGTCTTCGACAACTGCGCCTGGTTCAGGCGGTGCAGGAAGTAGCTCTGGTCTTTCGTGTGATCGACGGCTTTGAGCAGCTCGAAGCGGCCGTTGGCCGCGTTCTGGCGCACGCGCGCGTAGTGACCGGTGGCGATCAGGTCCGCGCCCAGGTCTACGGCGTGGTCGAGGAAGGCCTTGAACTTGATCTCGGCGTTGCACAGCACGTCCGGATTGGGCGTGCGGCCGGCCTGGTATTCGCGCAGGAACTCGGCGAAGACGCGATCCTTGTATTCGGCCGCGAAGTTGACGGCCTCGATGTCCACGCCGATGACGTCGGCCACGCTGGCGGCGTCGATCCAATCTTGCCGCGTGGAACAATATTCGGAATCGTCGTCATCTTCCCAGTTCTTCATGAACAGGCCGATGACTTCATAGCCCTGTTCCTTCAGCAGCCATGCCGCGACCGAGGAGTCCACGCCGCCGGACATGCCGATCACGACTTTCTTTTTACTCATTGCTTGCTCGTTTCAATATGTCACAGTTCTTCGTACACGGAAGAATGGGTGTGCAACAACGCCAGCGGCGCGCGCTTGCCGGCCAGGTACTCGTCGACGCAGGTCAGCAGCAGGGGGCTGCGATGGCGCTCGCGGCAGGCGGCGATTTCGTCGCGTGTAAGCCACAGTGTGCGCAAAATCCCTTCGTCCAGCGGCAGGTCCTGTTCCTCGCCCACCGTGCCGCAGAATGCAAAACGCAAGTAAGTCACCAGTTCCCCGGTGCGGGCCGAGCGGTAGCGCGACATGTACATGCCCACCAGCGCGGTGGGCGTGAAGTGGTGCGCGGTTTCCTCCAGCGTCTCGCGAATCACCGCTTCCTCCAGCGATTCATGGGGGTCCAGGTGCCCCGCGGGCTGGTTCAGGCGGATGCCGTCGCTGGTTTCTTCTTCAATCAGCAGGAACTTGCCGTCGCGCTCGATGACGGCGGCAACGGTCACATTGGGTTTCCAGGTACGCGGCATGTAGGTCATCCTTCAAAGAGCCGGTATTTTAGCCTGTTCCGGATTTCCACATGTTACGAGGCGGTGACAGGCCGGTCCAATAGTGCACTCCCCCTAAATGTTGCCATCCCAAAAATGTTAATCAGATAGAAATCCGTGTTAGATTTACTGCAGGGAGCGCCGCAGTCTCGCATCGTTGCATCGAGCGGCAGTATCCATGACCGGCCGCCCGTCGCTGGCGCCCACGCGCGCCGCCGGTTCGCGCCCACCGCTTTTTCGTCATGGCGCTTGTGCGTCTGCGGGTTCCGCCAGTTTATCGACAATCTGGAGGCACTCATGAGAATAGGCATACCGGCCGAGACGCGGCTGGGGGAGACCCGGGTAGCGGCAACGCCCGAAACTGTAAAGAAGCTGGCGGCAAAGCACCAGGTGCTGGTGCAGGCCGGCGCCGGCACCACGGCATCGATCACGGACGAGGCTTTTGCCGCGGCCGGTGCGGCCATCGTCGGCGCCGATGAAGCGCTGGGCGCGGACATCGTGCTGAAGGTGCGTGCGCCGAACGCCGAGGAGCGCGGCCGCATGCGCCAGGGCGCCGTGGTGATCGGCATGCTCAATCCATTCGACGCGGAGAACACGGCGGCGATGGCGGCCAGCGGCCTGTCCGCCTTCGCGCTGGAGGCCGTGCCCCGCATCACCCGCGCACAGTCGATGGACGTGCTGTCCTCGCAGGCCAATATCGCCGGCTACAAGGCCGTGATGGTGGCCGCCAATACCTATCAACGCTTCATGCCGATGCTGATGACGGCGGCCGGCACCGTCAAGGCGGCCCGTGTGCTGATCATGGGTGTCGGCGTGGCCGGCCTGCAGGCGATCGCCACGGCCAAGCGCCTGGGCGCCGTCATCGAGGCCTCCGACGTGCGACCGCCCGTCAAGGAGCAGGTCGAGTCGCTGGGCGCCAAGTTCATCGACGTGCCGTTCCTGACGGACGAGGAGAAGGAAATCGCCCAGGGCGTGGGCGGCTACGCGCGGTCGATGCCGGCCGACTGGATGCGCCGCCAGGCCGAGCTGGTGCACGAACGGGCCAAGCTGGCCGACATCGTCATCACCACCGCCCTGATTCCCGGCCGCCCCGCGCCGGTGCTGATCGGGGAAGAGACGGTCAAGGCCATGAAACCCGGCTCCGTCATCGTCGACCTGGCGGTGGAGCAGGGCGGTAACTGCCCTCTGTCGGAGCTGAACAAGACCGTCATCAAGCACGGCGTGCATATCGTCGGCGAACCGAACCTGGCCTGCTTCGTGGCGGCCGATGCGTCGGCCCTGTATGCCCGCAACGTGCTCGATTTCCTCAAGCTCGTCATCGACAAGGACGATGCCCTCGTCATCGACCGCGAGGACGAAATCATCAAGGCCACCCTGATCGCCCATGGCGGCGACGTGTTGCGAAAATAAGGAGACGAGCATGGAAGTGAGTCACACCATCATCAACCTGATCATCTTCGTGCTGGCGATCTACGTCGGCTACCACGTGGTCTGGAACGTCACACCCGCGCTGCATACGCCGCTGATGGCCGTCACCAATGCCGTCTCGGCCATCATCATCGTCGGCGCCATGCTGGCGGCCGGCCTGACCGAGGGCGTGATCGGCCAGGTCGCCGGCACGGTCGCGGTGGCGCTGGCCGCCGTCAACGTGTTCGGCGGCTTCCTCGTCACGCAGCGGATGCTGGAGATGTTCCGCAAAAAAGAAAAGAAAGAAGGGAGCAAGTAATGGGCTTCATCTCCATGAACCTGGTGACGATGCTGTACCTGGTCGCCTCGGTGTGCTTCATCCAGGCCTTGAAGGGCCTGTCCTCGCCCGCCACGGCGCGCAAGGGCAATGCCTTCGGCATGTCCGGGATGGCGATCGCCTTCGTCACCACCATCGCGCTGATCCTGAAGCTCAAATCCGAAGCGGCCGGCATGGGCGTCGGCCTGGGGCTGGTGGCGCTGGGCGTGGTAATCGGTGGCGCCATCGGCGCTTATCTCGCCAAGACGGTCGAGATGACGAAGATGCCGGAACTGGTCGCGGCGATGCACTCGCTGATCGGCCTGGCCGCCGTCTGCATCGCGGTGGCCGCCGTCTCCGAACCGCATGCCTTCAATATCGCCGCCGTCGGCGAGGCGCTGCCGATCGGGAACCGCATCGAGCTCTTTATCGGCACCTTTGTCGGCGCCATCACCTTCAGTGGCTCCGTCATCGCCTTCGGCAAGCTGGCCGGCAAATACAAGTTCCGGCTGTTCCAGGGCGCGCCCGTGGTGTTCCAGGGCCAGCACATCCTGAACCTGGTGCTGGCGCTGATCATGATCGCCCTGGGCCTGGCCTTCGTGTTCGCCGGCGGCGTCGAACCGGCATGGACGCCGTTCATCCTGATGACGGCGATCGCCTTCGTGCTGGGCGTATTGATCATCATCCCGATCGGCGGGGCCGACATGCCGGTGGTGGTGTCGATGCTGAACAGCTACTCGGGCTGGGCGGCGGCCGGCATCGGCTTCTCGCTGAATAACTCGATGCTGATCATCGCCGGCTCGCTGGTGGGTTCGTCCGGCGCGATCCTGTCGTACATCATGTGCAAGGCGATGAACCGCTCCTTCTTCAACGTCATCCTGGGCGGCTTCGGCGGCGAGGCGGCGGCGGCCAGCACGGGCGGCGCGCAGCCGCAGCGACCCGTCAAGTCCGGCTCGGCCGACGATGCCGCTTTCCTGATGAGCAATGCGGAAACCGTCATCATCGTGCCCGGCTACGGCCTGGCCGTGGCGCGCGCCCAACACGCCTTGAAGGAGCTGGTCGAGAAGCTGACGGAGCACGGCGTCACGGTGAAATACGCGATCCATCCCGTGGCCGGCCGCATGCCGGGCCATATGAACGTGCTGCTCGCCGAGGCCGAAGTGCCGTACGACCAGGTGTTCGAGATGGAGGACGTCAACGGCGACTTTGGCCAGGCCGACGTGGCCCTGATCCTGGGCGCCAATGACGTCGTCAACCCGGCCGCGAAGGACCCGAAATCGCCGATCGCCGGCATGCCGATCCTGGAGGCCTACAAGGCCAAGACCGTCATCGTCAACAAGCGCTCGATGGCCTCGGGCTATGCCGGGCTGGATAACGAGCTGTTCTATATGGACAAGACCATGATGGTATTCGGCGATGCCAAGAAGATCATCGAGGAGATGGTCAAGGCGGTGTAGCCGGGTTGCACGGCCGAGGCCGTGTTGCGCCTGGAGGACAGCGGCGGAGCAGTCACCAGCTCCGCCGTTGGCAGCCCTGCCTGCACGCTTGCCTGTTCGCTTGTGTGTTTCGTTTGTTTCGAATAATATGGGGTCTCGTTATCCGAATCGAGTTGGCCATGTCCACCACTGTAGATTTCACCATGGAACTGCCTGCCGACATTGAAGTTCGCGCAGCCGTGCAAGGCCAGCGGGTGCTTGCCGCCCATCTGTCGACCGCGCTGGAGACGCAGTCGATCCAGATCCTGGATCACAATAATCAAGCCCATCAGGTCGAATTGCCGACGTCAGCGCTGCGGCTGCTGGTCGACATCCTTGCCGAGCTGGCCGATGGTAATGCCGTCAAGGTCGTGCCCGTGCAGGCGGAACTGACCACGCAGGATGCCGCCGACATGCTGAACGTCTCCCGGCCCCACCTGGTCAAGCTGCTGGAACAGGGGGCGTTGCCCTTCTACAAAACTGGCAAACACCGCCGCGTCCGCTTTGCCGACCTGATGCAGTTCAAGGCGGCGCGCGAGCGGGCCAGCGAGCAGGCCATGAAGGAGCTGGCCGAACAGGCGCAGGAATTGAGCCTTGGTTATGAATGAGAAATTCGCCGTTCACTGTCGTGTACGACGCCTGTGTGCTGTACCCGGCACCGTTGCGCGATTTCCTGATGTGGCTGGCGTTGTCCGGCTGCTTCCGGGCAAGGTGGAGCGAACGAATCCACGCTGAGTGGAAGCGCAATCTGCTGAAAAACCGGCCCGACCTGACCGCAGCCCAGCTGGATCGCACGTCGGCGCTGATGGACCGGGCGATCCCGGATGCGGTCGTCACCGGCTTTGAGAAGCTTATCCCCGGCCTGGTCTTGCCGGACCCGGACGACCGCCATGTGCTGGCCGCCGCGATCCGCTGCAACGCCAGTGTCATTGTCACCTTCAACCAACGGGATTTTCCCGATGCGACCCTGCACGAGTTCCGTATCGAGGCCCAGCATCCCGACGAATTCATCGACAACCTGTTCGACCTCGACCAGGCCGCCGTGGTTGGCGCGGCCCAGCGGCAGCGCGCGCAACTGGTCAAGCCCAAGCTTGACGTCGAGCGCTACCTCGACGTGCTGCTCAAGCAGGGCCTGGTGCAAACGGCCCGGGCGCTGGCGCCATACCGCACCATTCTTTGAACCCCAAAAATCTGTCGTAAGCCATCCGCGAATCCTGTATAGTCTGCAAAAATGGTAACGTTTCCATAGGCCGCGTACCTGGAGCGTAAAACAAGGGGAGACAGGAATGACTGAGCAGATGTCCGGGCAAGTCGGCAGGCGTGTGGTCAATGCAGGTCACCGGCACTGGCTGGCCGCACCGTTGCTGGCGCTGGCCGCCATGGCGGCGCACGGCCAGACGGTGCAGGCGTACGTCACGACGGGCGACCAGGCGCGCCTGCTGGAGCGCGCGCCCGACGTGGCATTCAAGCCCGGCACGGCCGCGCCTCTCGTCATCGACGTCGATCCCCGTCAGCGCTTCCAGCCCATCACCGGGTTCGGTGCCGCCATCACCGATGCCAGCGCGTGGCTGATCCAGAACAGGATGACGCCGGCCCAGCGCGAGACCCTGCTGCGGGAGCTGTTCGGTCCCGCGCCGGGCCTGGGCCTGTCGTTCACCCGGCTGACCATCGGCGCGTCCGATTTCTCGCGCACGCACTACAGCTTCGACGATATGCCGCCCGGCCAAAGCGATCCGGAACTGCGGCGCTTTTCCATCGAACCGAACCGCGCCGACGTGCTGCCCGTGACGCAGGCCGCCTTGAAGATCAACCCGCAGCTGAAGGTGATGGCATCGCCGTGGAGCGCGCCGGGCTGGATGAAGAGCACGGACAGCCTGGTCCAGGGCACCTTGAAGCCGGAGGCGTTCGCGCCGTTCGCCCGCTACCTGTCGCGCTACGTGTCGGCCTATGCCGCCGAGGGCGTGCCGATCTTCGCCATCACGCTGCAGAACGAGCCGCACTTCGAGCCGAAGGACTATCCCGGCATGCGCGTCGACCCGGCCAAACGCGCCGCCTTCATCGGCGGCCACCTCGGGCCCCTGTTCGCCAAGGAGCACCCGGGCGTGCGCATCCTGGACTGGGACCACAACTGGGATGAGCCGGGTTCGCCGGCCGACGTGCTGAAGGACCCCGTGGCCGCGCCGTATGTGGCCGGCGTGGCCTGGCACTGCTATGGCGGCGACGTGCGTGTGCAGGCCGCGTTGCACGACCGCTGGCCGGACAAGGAAACCTGGTTCACCGAATGCTCCGGCGGCGAATGGGCCAAGGGCTGGTCGAACAACCTGCAGCATTTCGTACGCACCCTGGTGATCGGCACCACGCGCGGCTGGGCCCGGGGCGTGCTGCTGTGGAACCTGGCGCTGGATGAGAACCATGGCCCGCACCTGGGCGGCTGCAAGGATTGCCGCGGCGTCGTCACGATCGATTCGAAGACGGGTGAGGTCACGCGCAACGTCGAATACTACGCACTGGCCCACGCCAGCCGCTTCGTGCGGCCGGGCGCGCGGCGGATCTGGTCCAGCAGCGGCTATCGCGATCTCGATACGGTCGCCTTCCGCAACACGGACGGTACGCTGGCGCTGCTGGTGACGAACGGCGCCGGGGAAGCACGCAGCTTTGCGGTGCGCGTGGCCGGCCGCAGCTTCGCCTACGAGCTGCCGGCGCAGTCCGTGGCCACGTTTGCGTGGCCGGGGAGATAGCGAAACGCCGCATGCATGCAGTATGCTTGCGCATTCAACCAATACAGGACACAGGCAGTGGCAACCATCAAGGACGTAGCCCGGCTGGCGGGCGTGGGACTGGGCACCGCATCGCGCGTGGTCAGCGGCAAGGGCGCGGTGTCGCCCGCCACGCTGGCGAAGGTGCGCAAGGCCATCGAGGAGCTGGACTTCCGGCCGTCGCATGCGGCGCGCGCGCTGCTGTCCGGCTATTCGCGCATGATCGGGGTGTATATCCCGATCCTGAAAGGCACCTTCTACACGCCCATCCTGCAGTTGATCGACACGGAGCTGCGCGCCAGCGGCCTGCACATGGTGGTGGCGTTCGGCGTGGGGCAGGGCGATGCGCGCCGCCAGGCGGTCGAAGGCATCGAGTTCCTGATGGAGCGCGGCTGCGACGGCATCATCACGATGAGTAACACGCTGGAGGACGCCGATATCGCCGCCTTCGGCACGCGCGGCTCGAATATCGTCGTTGTCAACCAGGCCTTCAGCGGCCTGGACGACCAGTGCTTCGTGGTCGACCACCGCCAGGGCGGCATGCTGGCCGCGCGCGCCTTGCTGGAGCAGGGCCACCGCCGGATCGCCGTCATCGCCGGCCCGTCCACGGCGCCGGACAACGTCGAGCGGATCGACGGCTTCATGGCGGAGCTGCAGCGCCAGGGTGTCGACACGGAGGGCATCTGGGTCGCCGAAAGCGACTTCTCGCCCGAAGGCGGCTGGGCCAGCACGGAGGAGCTGCTGGCCTCCAGCTATGCCTTTACCGCGCTGTTCTGCGCCAACGACGAAATGGCCATCGGCGCGCTGTCGCACTTCCAGGCCGCCGGCATCGCCGTGCCGCGCGACGTTTCCGTGCTGGGCTACGACGATACGCCCAGCGCCGAATTCGCCGCACCGCGCCTGACGTCGGTTCATATTCCGTGGCGCGACGTGGCGCTGTCCGGCCTGAACGCGCTGCTGAACCGCTGCTACGGCGGCGAGCGGCCCGTATCGCGCGACTATCCCATCAGCATCACGCAGCGCGCTTCGCTGGGACCGGCGCCGGAGGACAAGCCGCGCAAACGCAAGCGCTGAACGAGGCCGTGGCGCGTCGCGGAGGCGCGCCATTTTTTTGACGAGGTCTGGAAAGCTTTCCATACTATTGACCCGGAACGGAGGAGACGATGAAACGATTGTTGGCCGCGCTGCTGTACGCCGGCGCCACTGCCGCGCTGGCGGCACCACTGCCCATGCTGCACACGCAGGGCACGCATTGGGTCGATGCCGGCGGCCGCCAGGTCGTCCTGCGCGGCACCAACCTGGGCAACTGGCTGATCAACGAATTCTGGATGATGGACCTGGGCACGGACAAGGACGACCAGTGCACGCTGCACGCGACCTTGGACCGGCGCTTCGGCTACAAGGAGCGGCAGCGCCTGATGCGACTCTTTCGCGACAACTGGATCACCACGCGCGACTGGGACCTGATGCAGCGCCATGGCCTGAACGTCGTGCGCCTTCCTTTCCTCTACAGCGTCATCGAGGACGAAAAGCATCCGCGCACCTTGCGCGCCGACGCCTGGCACTACCTGGACGAAGCGATCCGGCAGGCCGAGGCGCGTGGCATGTACGTGATCCTCGACCTGCATGGCGCCGTCGGCAGCCAGGGCTGGGAACACCACAGCGGCTGCGCCGGCAAGAACCAGTACTGGAGCACGCCCGAATATCAGGCCCGTACCGAGTGGCTGTGGCAGCAGGTCGCCGCCCGCTACAAGGACAACGGCACCGTGGCCGGCTACAGCGTGCTCAATGAACCCTGGGGCACGACGCCCGACCGGATGGCGGCCGTCGTCGGCAAGCTGTACACGGCCATTCGCGCCGTCGACCCGAACCACGTCGTCATCCTGCCCGGCCACAGCACCGGCATCGACGCCTACGGCAGGCCAGCCGACAAGGGCATGCGCAACGTCGCCTTCGAGATGCACCCGTATCCCGGCCATTTCGGCTGGGGCAAGCCTGGCGTGGCCGTGCATCGCGAATGGCTCACCTGCGGCGCGGACGGCAAGGGCGGCGTGTGCGAATGGGATGCGCGCCTGCGCGGCCTGGACACGGCGCTGTACCTGGGCGAGATCCAGCCCTGGGCCCTGATGGGCCTCGAGCGCGGCGGCCAGGTGGCGCGCGCTTCCTTCGACACCTACGCCCGCTATGGTTGGGCCGCCACGGCCTGGTCGTGGAAGGTGGTCAGCCGCGAAGGCGGGCATGACACGGGCAAATGGGGCTTCGTCACCAATGCCCCGGGCGAGCGCGTGCCCGCCACCGACTTCGCCACCGCGCCGCTTGCCGACATCGAAACCCTGTTCCGCTCCTTCGGCACGCAAGCCTACGAACTTCATCAACCACTGCTGCACTGGCTGACCACGAGCAGCCCACGAGACATCCATGACATCCAATGAACCAAGCACCGGCGCACTGCCGGCCCTGCACCGCAACGACTTCCCGACCGGCTTCGCCTGGGGCAGTTCCACCTCGTCCTACCAGATCGAAGGAGGCGTGCACGAAGACGGCAGGGTCGAATCGATCTGGGACCGTTTCTGCGCCCGGCCCGGCACGATCCGCGATGGCAGCAGCGGCGCCGTCGCCTGCGATCACTACCACCGCTGGCCGCAGGACCTGGACCTGGCGAGCGAACTGGGCACGAATGCCTACCGCTTCTCCATCGCCTGGCCGCGCATCTGGACGGCCGGCGGCACGCCGAACGCGCAGGGCCTGGACTTCTATGACCGGCTGGTCGACGGCATGCTGGAACGCGGCTTGCAGCCCTGGCCGACCTTGTACCACTGGGACCTGCCGCAGCCCTTGCAGGACCGGGGCGGCTGGGCCGCGCGCGACACCGTGCACGCCTTCACCGACTACGTCGACGCCGTCACGCGCCGCCTGGGCGACCGCGTGCGGCAGTGGATCACGCACAACGAGCCATGGTGTACGTCGATCCACGGCCACTGGGACGGCGTGCACGCGCCGGGCCAGAAGGACTTCGCCACGGCCCTGCAGGTGAACCATCACGTGCTGCTGTCGCACGGGCTGGCCGTGCCGGTCATCCGCGCCAACGTGGGCGATGCCCGCGTCGGCATCGCCCTGAGCCTGCACCCGGTGCGGCCGGCGTCGAACAGCGCCGAGGATGCCGCCGCCACGCGCCGCCACGACGGCCTGCGCAACCGTTGGTTCCTCGATCCGCTGGCGGGGCACGGCTATCCCGAAGACATCCTGGCGCTGCTGGGCGAACTGGCGCCGCGCATGGAGCAGGGCGACCTCGATGCGATCGCCGTACCCACCGATTTCCTGGGCCTTAACTACTACTTCCCCGAGGCCATCGCACACGCGCCGGGCCAGGGGCCGCTGCAAACCCGCGTGGTCGAACAAGCCGGTGTCGCGCGTACCGCCTTCGGCTGGGAGGTGGCGCCCCAGGGCTTGACCGAGCTGCTGCTGCGCCTACATCACGACTACGCGCCGCGCGCCGTCTACATCACGGAGAACGGTTCCTGCTACGACGACGAGGTGCAGGACGGTGCGGTACACGACAGCGCACGCCTGGCCTACCTGGTGCGCCACCTGGCCGCGCTGCGCACGGCCATCGGGGAAGGCGTGCCGGTCAAGGGCTATTTCGCCTGGAGCCTGCTGGACAACTTCGAATGGGCCGAAGGCTACACGCGCCGCTTCGGTCTGACGCACGTCGATTTCGCCACGCAGCAAAGGCTGTTGAAGGACAGCGGCAAGTGGTACCAGGCCTTCCTGCGCGACGAAGGCGTGTGACGGATTTCCCACAAATCGCCGTGGCGCCGAACTCTCGTTGACAAAAAAATCAGCCGGCCGCAATAATTGCAGCGCAAATTGGGAACGTTTCCAATACGACCGGACGTCGTGGCGGAAAACCGTATAAACCAAATCAGTCGGACCCTACCGGCTGGCTGACAATAACGAGCAGGAGACAAACCATGCAGCAGAAACGCCAAGCGCGGCAGCCCCGCACAGCACCGTGCCCGACCCCCATCGCGCTTGCCTGCGCACTGCTGCTCGCTGGCAGCGCCGCCTGGGCCCAGCAGGCGCCCGACAGCAGTGGTACCGCCGCCGACGCCGGCGCGCCGGTGCAGTCCGTCGTCGTCACGGGCATGCGGCGCAGTATCGAGAACGCCATCGCCATCAAGCGCGACAGCGACTCCATCGTCGAGGCCATCACGGCCGAAGACATCGGCAAGCTGCCGGACGTGTCGATCGCCGAATCGATTGCCCGCCTGGCCGGCCTGACAGCCCAGCGCGTGGAAGGGCGCGCGCAGGTAATCTCGATTCGCGGGCTGGCGCCGGACTTTTCCGGCACCTTGCTGAACGGGCGCGAGCAGGTCTCGACCAGCAATAACCGGGGCGCCGAATACGACCAGTACCCCTCCGAATTGATCAGCGGCGTCACCGTCTACAAGACGCCGGACGTGGCGCTGATGGGGCAGGGCCTGTCCGGCACCGTCGACCTGCAGACGGTGCGCCCGCTCGACCTGCGCGGCCGCACGATTGCCGTGAATGTGCGCGGCGAGAAGAACTCGAACGGCAAGCTGAACTCGGATTCGTCGGACCGGGGCGGACGCTTCTCGATCTCGTATGTCGACCAGTTCCTGGACAATACGCTGGGCGTGGCGGTCGGTTTTGCCCACCTCGATGCGCCGGGCCAGCAGAAGGAATACAAGTCCTGGTGGTGGGGCAACGAGAACAACCTGGGGCCGGGCAATGCCGACGTGGTGGCCTTGAAGGGTGCCGAAGTGACGGCGTCGTCGCGCAAGCAGGTGCGCGACGGGCTGATGGCCGTGCTGGAGTACCGGCCGTCGAAGAACTACCGCACCGCGCTGGACGTGTACTATTCCGAGTTCGACCAGGAAACCACGATGCGCGGCATGATGTGGAACTCGCACCAGTGGAGCAACGTCGCCTACCGCGATCCCGTCATTGAAACCATCGGCGGCACGCGCCTGCTGACGGGCGGCGTGCTGGTGAACCTGGAACCGATCGTGCGCAACGACTTCAACCACCGCGAGGACAAGCTGGCCGCCTTCGGCTGGAACAACAAATATAAACTCGACCAGTGGGCCTTCGAGGGCGACCTGTCGTATTCCAGCGCCAAGCGCCGCGAGCAGGTGCTGGAGAGCTATGCAGGCCTGGGCCCGGCCAACTCGGGCATCACGGACAATAGCTTCGGCTTCCGGATTCCCGTCGGCGCCGGCCTGCCCGTGTTCACGCCGTCGGTCGACTTCACCAACAACGGCGCGATCCGCCTGGCCGACGTGGCCGGGTGGGGCAAGGATGCCGACATGCACCGGCCGCTGGTGGAAGACACCCTGGGCGCGGCCAAGCTGGGCGTCAAGCGCGAGCTGTCCGGGATCTTCCGCAATGTCGAGGGCGGGCTGTACTTCTCCAAGCGGGAGAAGGAACACGCCGACATCAACAACTACTACTTCCTGAAGAACGGCCGCGCGCCGGCACTGGTGTCGAACGACCTGTTGAAGCCTTCGACGTCGTTGTCCTTCGCTGGCATTCCCGCCGTGATGAGCTACGACGTCATGGGCGTGCTGGCCAAGTACTACGACCAGCAGCCGGCCCGGCCCGACGACCTGGCGCTGCAGAACTGGGCCGTGACGGAAAAGACGGGCACGGGATACGCCCGCCTGGGCATCGATACGGAACTGGGTCCGGTACCCCTGCGCGGCAATGTCGGCGTGCAGGTGGTGCACGTCAAGCAGGATTCGGAAGGCGTGGCCGTCGTCGGCGGCCAGTTGAAGGACATCGCCAGCGGCGCCAGCTACACCGACGTGCTGCCCAGCCTGAACCTGATCTTCGACCTGGGCCGCTACAGCGATGCGACGACGATCCGCTTCGGCGCCGCCAAGACCCTGGCGCGGCCGCAGATGTCGGACATGCGTGCCGGCGTGTCGGGCGGCGTGTCCGGCACCACCTTCATGTGGAGCGGCAGCGGCGGCAATCCGCAGCTGGAACCGTGGCGCGCCAATTCGTACGACCTGTCGATGGAAAAATACTTCGGCAAGCGCAGCTACGTTGCCGGCGCCTATTTCTACAAGAAGCTGAAGACCTATATCTACAACCAGCAGACCGAGTTCGATTTCACCGGCTTCCCGAATCCCTCCACGGTGGAGCCGCTGCAAAGCATCGGTACCCTGAACCGTCCGGCCAACGGCGCGGGCGGCATGGTGCGCGGCGTCGAACTGTCCGGCTCCATCGAAGGGGGCCTGCTGTGGCAGGGCCTGGACGGCTTCGGGCTGGTCGCCAGCGTCTCCGGCACGGAAAGCTCGATCCACCCGAACGGGCCGGGCACGAAGGAAAAGCTGCCCGGACTGTCCGGCGTGGTGCGCAACATCACGCTGTACTATGAAAAGCACGGCTTCTCGACCCGCGTCAGCCAGCGCTACCGCTCGGCCTACCGGGGCGAAGTCACGGGCCTGTTCGCCCAGCGCTCGTTCAGCGAGATCCTGGCCGAAAAGCAGATCGACTTCCAGGTCGGCTATGCCATCGAGGAAGGACGCTACAAGGGCCTGTCCTTCCTGCTGCAGGTGAATAACCTGAACAACGAGCCGTACCAGACGCGCCAGGGCGACCCGTTCGCCAGCGGCGCGTACGCGCCCGAACGCTACACCACGTATGGCCGGCAGATTCTGCTGGGCCTGAACTACAAGCTTTGAACCGAGGAGAGACGATGATCCGACGCCTGACCCGTTTGACCCTTCTGGCCGCCGCCGCGCAGGCGGCCGTCGGCGCCCACGCCGCACCGGCGCAGCTGGCCGACTGGCCGCACATCAAGAGCGCCGTGGCACAGGACGCCCGGCTGGAAGCGCGCATCAGGCAGATCGTCGCCGGCATGACCTTGGAGCAGAAGGTCGGCCAGATGACGCAGCCGGAGATCAAGACGGCCACGCCGGACGACGTGCGCAAGTACTACCTGGGTTCCGTGCTGAACGGCGGCGGCAGCTGGCCGAAGGGGAACAAGTACGCCACGCCGGCCGACTGGGTGGCCCTGGCCGATGCGTACTACGACGCCTCGATGGCGACCGACATGGCGACAAAGATCCCCGTCATCTGGGGCATCGACGCCATGCACGGCAACAGCAATGTGCACGGCGCCACGCTGTTCCCGCACAATATCGGCCTGGGTGCGGCGCGCGACGCGAAGCGCGTCGGCGAGATGGCGCAGGCCGTCGCGAAAGCCGTGCGCGCCACCGGCATCAACTGGGTATTCGCGCCGACGCTGGCCGTGGTGCGCGACGATCGCTGGGGGCGCACTTACGAGAGCTTCTCGGAAGACCCGCAGATCGTGCGCGACTACGCCGGCGCCTACGTGCGCGGCCTGCAGGGCGGCCTGACGGGCGATGCCAGTGTCGTCGCCACGGCCAAGCACTATATCGGCGACGGGGGCACGGACCAGGGCAAGGACCGGGGCGTGAACCGCGCCACGCTGAAGGACATGATCAATATCCACGGCGCCGGCTACGTCACGGCCCTGGAGGCCGGCGCGCAGACGGTGATGGCCTCGTACAACAGCTGGCACGACGCCGCCGCCGGCAAGGACTACGGCAAGATGCACGGCAACGGCGAACTGCTGACGCAGGTGCTCAAGCAGAAGATGGGCTTCGACGGCTTCGTCGTCACCGACTGGAACGGCATCGCCGAAGTGCCTGGCTGCAGCAACGACAGCTGCCCGCAGGCGATCAACGCGGGCATCGACATGGTGATGGTGCCGGACAACTGGAAGAAATTTATCGCCAACACGGTGGCACAGGTCAAGGACGGCCGCATCCCGATGGCACGCATCGACGATGCCGTCACCCGCATCCTGCGCGTCAAGCTGCGTGCGAACCTGCAGAAGCCGTCCAGCTCGGTCCATGCCGGCCAGTCCGAGGCCATGCAGGCACGCGAGCTGGCGCGCAAGCTGGTGCAGGAGTCACTGGTGCTGCTGAAGAACGATGGCGGCACCTTGCCGCTGGCACGGGGCAAGAAGCTGCTGGTGGTCGGCAAAAGCGCCGACAACATGGCCAACCAGGCTGGCGGCTGGACCCTGACGTGGCAGGGCACGGATAACAAGAACAGCGATTTCCCCAATGCCGACACGATCCTGGCGGGCATCCGCGCCGCCGCCGGCGACCGCGTCACATACAGCGCCGACGGCCAGGGCGTCAACGTGGCCGATTTCGACGCCGTCATCGCCGTCATCGGCGAAGGCCCGTATGCGGAAGGCGACGGCGATATCGGCCCGGCCGCCAACCTGCGCCACAGCGCGCGTTATCCGGAGGACCTGGCCGTGCTGAAGGCGGTGGCGGGCAAGGGCAAGCCGGTGGTAACGGTGTTCGTCAGCGGCCGGCCCCTGTACGTGAACGACCTGCTGAACCTCTCGGACAGCTTCGTCGCGGCCTGGCTGCCCGGCTCCGAAGGCAAGGGCGTGGCCGACGTGCTGCTGCGCGGCGCCGACGGAAAGGTCAACGCGCCGTTCACCGGCAAGCTGTCGTTCTCGTGGCCGAAGACGGCATGCCAGGCGCCGCTGAACGTGGGCGACAAGAACTACGCGCCCCTGTTCGCCTACGGCCATGGCCTGAAATACGGCAAGGCCGCCACGGTGGGCAGGCTGGCCGAGGACACGGGCACGGAAGGCTGCGGCAAGACCAATGCCTTCCCCGTCTTCAACCAGTCCGACCGTGCCACCTTCCCCCTGTTCCTGCAAAGCGGCAGCGAGCGGGTGGCGCTGGGCGCCGACCTGAACGCCACCTACAAGCTGTCCACGCTGGCGGCAGAAACGGCCCAGGTCAACACCCAGCAGGATGCCAAGAAGGTGACGTGGACGGGGCCCGGCTTCATCGAGGCCAAGGGCAGCGTGCCGCGCGCCTTGCCGGCGTGGGCCACGGAGCAAGGTGCGGTAACATTCGATACCATCGTGTCGGCCGCGCCGCAGGGGCCGGTCCAACTGGGCCTTGGCGGCGCGACAGTGGACCTGTCGGGCGAGTTCGCCCGCATCGCCGGCAAGGGCAAGCAGACCGTCAAGGTACCGCTGGCCTGCTTCAAGGGTGCCGACCTGGCCCGGGTCGACAATCCGTTCCGCATCACGGCCCAGGGCGGGCTGGTGGCGGCCTTCACGAATATCCAGATCGTCGGCGGAGCCGCCGCCGATCCCGCCGCCCTGCGCTGCGCGAACTGAAAGGAACTGACATGGAAAATACCTCCCGGCCCGTCACGCTGGCCACCGATGCGGCGCTCGACGGCCGCTCCACCACGGGGCCGCTCATCATCGTGACGATCCTGTTCTTCATGTGGGGCCTGCTGACGTCGCTGAACGACGTACTGATCCCGCACCTGAAGGCGATCTACACGCTGACCTACGTGCAGGCCATGCTGGTGCAGTTCTGCTTCTTCGGCGCCTACCTGATCGTCTCGCTGCCGGCGGGCATGCTGATCCGCCGCATCGGCTACCAGCGCGGCGCCGTTGCCGGGCTGGTGGTGGCGGCACTGGGCTGCGCCCTGTTCTACCCGGCCGCCAACGGCGGCTATGGCCTGTTCCTGTTCGCCTTCTTCATCCTGGCCGGCGGCATCACCGTACTGCAGGTGGCCGCCAATCCCTACGTGACGGTACTGGGCGATCCGCGCACGGCATCGAGCCGGCTGACCTTGACGCAGGCCTTCAACTCGCTGGGCACGACGGTGGCGCCGGCCCTGGGCGGGCTGCTGATCCTGTCGGGTAGCGTGCTGGACGACGCCCAGCTGGCGCGCTTGCCGGAACTGGAACAGCTGGCCTACCGCGCGGCGCAGGCCGCGGCCGTACAGGGCCCTTACCTGGCGCTGGCCGGCGCGCTGCTGCTGCTGGCCGTGCTGTTCGCGCTGGCGCGGCTGCCAAAGCTGGCCGATGCCGCCGACGGCGCCGCCGAAGGGCGCTTTGCCGACCTGTTCGCCCACAAGCACCTGGTGCTGGGCACCCTGGGCATCTTCCTGTACGTGGGCGGTGAAGTGAGCATCGGCAGCTTCCTGATCAACTACATGGGCGAGCCGCAGATCGCCGGCCTGGCCCAGGCCGACGCCGCCCACTATGTCAGCCTGTACTGGGGCGGCGCGATGGTGGGGCGCTTCATCGGCTTTGCCGTCATGCGCACCATCAGCCCGGGCAAGGCCCTGGCCTTCAATGCCGCCTGCAGCATGGCGCTGATCCTGGTCGCCATCCTGGGCAGCGGCCATATGGCGATGTGGGCCATCCTGGCGGTGGGGCTGTGCAATTCGATCATGTTCCCCACCATCTTCAGCATGGCGCTGCATGGGCTGGGCCGCCAGACGGGCCAGGCGTCGGGCCTGTTGTGTATGGCCATCGTCGGCGGTGCCCTGGTGCCGTTCGCGCAAGGCGCGCTGGCCGATACGCTGGGCGTGCAGCTGTCGTTCTGCGTACCGGCCGCCTGCTACGGTTTCATCCTGTACTTCGGCCTGCGTTACGCCAACCTGCATCGCCAGTAAGGGCGATTGCCGCCGCCGCGCCTGTCGTGGTAACGTTGGCCTCCGTTCCAGACAGGAGAGGCAGACGTGCGGCAAACCAGTGCAAGCGAGGCGGCGCAGCGCCGCCTCGACGTGATCGGTCTCGGTGAATGCATGGTCGAGTTCCACTCGGCCGAAGCGCTGGCGCAAGCGGCCACCTTTCACCGCGCTTATGGCGGCGACGTGCTCAATGCCCTGGTGGCGGCGGCGCGGCAGGGTGCCCGCACCGCCTTCGTCAGCCGCGTCGGCGACGATCCTTTCGGCCCGGCCCTGCTGGCCGCCTGGCGGGCCGAAGGCATCGATACCAGCCACGCGCCGCTGGTGCCGGGCGAGAATGGCGTCTACTTCATTTCCGTCGACGCGCGGGGCGAGCGATCGTTCACCTACCGCCGCGCCGGCAGCGCTGCTGCGGGCATGACGGCCGAACTGGATGAAACCTTTATCGCATCGAGCCGCTGCCTGCTCCTGTCCGGGATCACGCAGGCGATCTCGCCAGGCGCCCGCGCCGCCACGCTGGCCGCCGCCAGGATCGCACGCCATTACGGCGTGACGGTCGCCTACGATCCGAACTTCCGTCCGCGCCTGTGGACCAGCCTGGGCGAGGCACGTTCCGCCTGCGCCGAGCTGCTGCCCTTCGTCGACATCCTTCTTCCCAGCCTGCCCGCCGATGCAGACGTGCTGCCAGGACCGGCGCACGAGTTGGCGCCGCACGTGGCCGTCAAGCTGGGCGAGGCGGGCTGCCGGGTTTGGCATGAGGTTAGCTGGACCGACATGCCGCCCGTGCCGGCGGCGGTTGTCGATACCACCGGCGCCGGCGACTGCTGGAACGGGACCTACCTGGCCGCGCTGCTGCGGGACACGCCGCCCGCGGCCGCGGCGGCGCTGGCCAATGCCGTCGCCGCGGCCAAGCTGGCGCACCGGGGCGCGATCCCGCCGCGCCTGCCGGCGTTCGCGGGACCGGCGGCATGAGCGGCCCGTCGCGCCGCAGGTTCCTGGGGGGGAGCGTGGCCGCCACCATGCTCGGGGCCATGCCGCCGCTGCTGCGGCAGGCGCTGGCCGTGCCCGCGCGCAGCGGCACCGGCACCATTGCCGACGTGCGCCATGTCGTCATCCTGATGCAGGAGAACCGCTCCTTCGATCATTACTTCGGCACCCTGGCCGGCGTGCGCGGCTTTGGCGACCGGCTGACGATTCCGCAGCCGGCCGGCCGCACGGTCTGGCAGCAGCAGAACGGCCTGCGCACCGTCATGCCCTTCCGCCTCGACCAGTCGCTCGGCAATGCCCAGCCGGCGATGGCGCTGCCGCACACGTGGCCGGACGCGCAGGCGGCCTGGGACAGCGGGCGCATGAACGCGTGGCCGCGCTCCAAGACGGATGCATCGATGGCGTATTACACGCGCGCCGAGCTGCCCATCCAGTTCGCGCTCGCCGAGGCCTTTACCCTGTGCGATGCCTACCACTGCTCGCTGCAGGGCGGCACCAATCCGAACCGGCTGTTCCTGCTGACAGGGACCAACGACCCGACCGGCCGTGGCGGCGGGCCCGCCATCGACAACCGCATGGAAGGCTTCGGCCCCGTCGAGCAGGGTTTCAGCTGGATCACGTATGCCGAGCGACTGGAAGCGGCGGGCGTGAGCTGGAAGGTCTACCAGGACGTGGCCGACAACTACGGCTGCAACCTGCTGGAAACGTTCCGGCGCTTCCGTGAAGCGCATGCGGCCCGGCCCAATGCGCTGGCGGACAAGGGCCTGTCGACGACGCTGACGAACGCCACGCTGGACGGCCTGCGCGACGATGTCGTCAACGGCCGGCTGCCGCAGGTCAGCTGGGTCATCGCGCCGCGCCTGTACAGCGAGCACCCGGGGCCGTCCACGCCGGTGCAGGGCGGCGCCTATACGCTGCAGGTACTCGAGGCGCTGCTGGCCGATCCCTCGGTATGGGCCGGCACCGTGTTCCTGCAGATGTACGACGAAAACGATGCCTTCTTCGACCACATGCCGCCGCCGGCACCGCCGGCCCTGGCGGCCGACGGCAGCCGCGCGGGCAAGTCGACGGTCGACTACCAGGCCGAATGCCACGGCGATGGCCAGTTGTACGGCCTGGGCCCGCGCGTGCCGATGATCGTCATGTCACCGTGGAGCAAGGGCGGCTGGGTCAATTCCCAGGTATTCGACCACACCTCCGTGCTGCGCTTCCTGGAGCAGCGCTTCGGCGTGGCCGAGCCGAACATCAGCCCGTGGCGCCGCGCCGTCTGCGGCGACCTGACCACCTGCTTCGATTTCGCCATGCCCGACGCGGGCAAGCCGCGCGTGCCCAGCGTCGCCATCGGCCAGGCCGACGAGGAGCGGGCACGCCATCGCGCTGCGCCGCCCATCGGCGTGCCGGCGCCGGAACTGCAGTCGGTGCCGCGCCAGGAAGCGGGCATGCGGCCTTCGCGCGCGCTGCCGTACCGCCTGGAAGCGACGGCGCAGGCCGACGCCGGCGCCGTCATGCTGGACTTCGTCAACAACGGCGCTGCCGGCGCCGTCTTCCATGTGTACGACCGCCGCCAGCCCGACGCGATTCCCCGCCGCTATACGGTGGAGGCGGGCAAGACCTTGACGGACGGCTTGCCGGCCGGCGCCGATGGAGCCTACGACGTGTGGATACTGGGACCGAACGGCTTCCACCGCCACGTGCGCGGCAGCGGTGCCGCGCCCGCCTTCGACGTGCGCGCGCAGCAGCAGGGCAGGGAGCTGACGCTGACCGTGCACAACCGCTCGTCGGTGGCACGCAATATCACCATCGAACGGCTGGCCTACCTGGACAAGGCCGAGAAGGCGTCCGTCACGCATCGCATCGTCGCCGGGGCGCGCATGACCGTGCCAATAGCCGGGCCGTGGTACGACATCCTGGTCGGGGAGGGGGACTTCGCCTGGCGTTTCGCCGGCCGCATCGAGACGGGGGCGCACGGCACCGGCGATCCGGCGCTGGCGTGACGCCGCGCGCAATCCCGGCCGGCCGCTTGCAGGCATGAAGTTGTCGTGCACGCCCCACAGTGCCGGCAGACGTACTGGCGCCGCGGTGCTAGCATGGCGCGCTTTCAATCCTGGAGAGACGAGCATGAAACCCTGGCTGATTTCGGCGGCAATGCTGCTGGCTACCAATTGCGCCGCCACCCCGGTGGTCCTGACGAGCAGCAGCAGCGGCTATGTGCTGTTCAACGGCGTACAAAACACGGCGAACGAATTCGCCGCCGTGTCCCCTGGCGAAGACTTCCAGATGACGACCGAGCTGGCCTACGACACGGACTGGGTCTCCAGCCAGGATACAGCCACTCAGGCCGTAACGGGCGCCGTGACGATGCGTATCGGCTTCGGCACGTTCTCCCCGGCCGTTCACGAGTTTACCGGCACGGGCACGGCGACGACGACCTACAAACCTGTCGACGCGAATGGCCATGGAGGCACCTTGACGCTCGATATCGCCTTTGCCGATCCGGACGATCCGCGCTGGAGCTACCGGGTGGTCAGGTCGTTTGCCTGGCTGCCGGGCGAACGCCCAGGTGAAAGCCTGCTTGGGCAGCTACGGTATGCCAGCACCACGCTTGGCGGCGGCGACGCCCTGGGTGTCCTGGAAAATGGTGCGATCGTCAGTGGCCTCGGTTTGCCTGCAAGCGAAATGCAGTTGACGATATCACCGGTGCCTGAACCGGCTACCTACGGCATGCTGCTGGCAGGGCTTGCCGGCGTTGGCCTGTACGCGCGCCGCCGCAAGGCCGCGTAAGCTTCACCCCAGCACGGTCACCACCACGCTGCGCCGGTGCGGCGCGGTGCGGTGCTCCCACAGGTAGATGCCCTGCCAGGTGCCCAGCAACAGCCGGCCACCGCCGACGGGTACCGTCAGGCCAACGTCGGTCAGCATGGTGCGGCCGTGGGCGGCCATGTCGTCCGGGCCTTCGGTGTCGTGACGGTAGGCCGGGTCGCCGTCCGGGGCCAGGCGCGCGACGATGGTTTCCAGGTCGCGCCGCACGTCGGGATCGGCGTTTTCCGTGATCGTCAGGGAACAGCTGGTGTGCTGCACGAACACGTGGGCCAGGCCGCACTGCACGCTCGACGCGGCGACGACCTTGGCAACGGCGTCCGTGATGTCGCGCGTGCCGCGCCCGGCGGTGGAAAATTCGAGGATGGCCTGGTGCGTCATGCGCTTGCGGTCAGCGCCGCCCGTACATCATCAGTTCGGCCAGCAGGCTGCGCGCCGGCGCGATGACGTCGATGGCGGCCAGCGACACGCCCAGCAGGGCCTGCAGGGGCGAATCGTTGGCGAAGATGCGCGCCATCGTGTCGGTGAGCTTGACCGTCACGTCGCGGTCCTGGCGGCGCAGGGCGGCGTATTGCGACAGCATCTCCGGCGTTGCGTCCTGCGCCAGCAGGCGCGCCAGCACGGCCGCGTCGCGCAGGCCCAGGTTCAGGCCCTGGCCCGCCACGGGGTGCAGGGTCTGCGCCGCGTTGCCGATGGCGGCGATGCGGGCGCGGCCCGGCATGCCGGCGTTCAGGCCCAGCGGGAAGGCCAGGCGGCGCGTGGCGCCGGTAAAGGTGCCGAGCCGTTCGCCGAAGGTCTCGCCCAGTTTTTCCAGGAAGGCGGCATCGTCCAGCGCCAGCAGGCTTTCGGCCGTTTCAGGGCGCACGCACCACACCAGCGCGTAGCCGTCGTCCTGCGGGAGCAGGGCCAGCGGCCCTTCGCCGGTGAAGCGTTCATAGGCGCGGTGCGCGAACGGGGCGCTGGCCGTCACCTGGGCGATGATGGCTGTCTGGCCGTAGTCGCGCTTGACCGACTTGTCGACCTGTTCGCCGAACAGTCCGCCCTCGGCCTGCACCACGATGGCCGCGTCGACGCCGCCGCCGTCGGCAAGCGCCAGGTGCACTCCTTCCGCCGCTTCGTCGATGCGGGTCACGCGGGCGGGGCGCAGCGAGCGCACGCCGAGGCGCTCGCACACGCCTGCCAGCACCTTCACCACGTCGCCATAGCGCGTCACGTAGCCCAGCGCGGGCACGTTCTGTTCGTCGCGCGTGATCATGCTGCGGCCGAACTGGCCCTTGCGCGACACGTGGATCTGATGGATCTCGGTGGCCGGCACGGGCCATGCGCCGACCTGCTCCAGCAGTTGCCGGCTGCCCCAGGAAAGGGCCAGCGAACGGGGATCGGTGCTGGCCGCCTCCAGCGACTTGGCGTCGACCAGCACGATGCGCTCGCCCGCCATGCCGCGCTTGACCAGCAGCGCGGCCAGCGCCATGCCGGCCGGGCCAGCGCCGCAGATGGCGATTTCGGCGTGGGTGTTCATCGCTCCTCCCGCATCAGCGTTTCGATCTCGGCCACCGTCTTCGGCGCCGCGCCGGTCAGCAAGGTGTGGCCGCCTGGAGCGACGACGACATCGTCCTCGATGCGGATGCCGATGTTCCAGTACTCTTCAGGCACGCCTTCGGCCGGGCGCACGTAGATGCCTGGTTCGATCGTCAGCACCATGCCTTCCTGCAGGGGGCGCGAGGGCTTGTCCGGTTCGTCCGTCAGGCGGTAGGCGCCCGTGTCGTGCACGTCCATGCCCAGCCAGTGGCTGGTGCCGTGCATGTAGAACGGCGTGAACGCCTTGTTGGCGATGACGTCGTCCACGCTGCCATGCTGGTCGCGATTGAGCAGGCCCGTATCGAGCATGCCTTGCGCGAGCACCTTGACGGCGGCGTCGTGCACCGAGTGGAAGGTCTGGCCGGGGCGCACGGCATCGAGCGCGGCCTGCTGCGCCGCCAGCACCAGCTCGTACAAGGTGCGTTGCGGGCCGCTGAAGCTGCCGTTGACGGGCCAGGTGCGCGTGATGTCCGAGGCATAGCCATCGAGCTCGCAGCCGGCGTCGATCAGTACCAGCTCGCCGTCGCGGATCTGTCGGTCGTTGCTGTTGTAATGGAGGATGCAGCTGTTCGCGCCCGAGGCGACGATGGGCGTGTAGGCGGGGAACTGGGCGCCATTGCGGCGGAATTCGTACAGCAGTTCCGCTTCCAGCGCATATTCGAAGACGCCGGGACGTCCCGCGCGCATTGCGCGCACATGCGCGGCGCCCGAGATTTCGCCGGCGCGCAGCATGATGGCCTGTTCGCCGGCGTCCTTGATGACACGCATCTCGTCGATCAGCGGCACGATATCGCGCAGCACGGGTGGCGCCTTGATGCCGACGCGGCCCTGGCGGCGCACGCTGTTCAGCCAGTGGCGCAGGCGGGTGTCGAGGCCTTCGTCGCGGCCCAGTTTGCAGTACAGGGCGGGCACGTCGGCCAGCAAGGTGGCCATCTGCTCGTCGAGCGCGTCGATCGGGTAGGCAGCGTCGAAGCCGAACACGGCGCGGGCCGCCTCGGGGCCATGGCGCAGGCCGTCCCAGATTTCGCGCTCGGGATTCTTCTCGCGGCAGAACAGGATGGCGCGGGCCGGCTGCTCGCCGCGCGCGCCGGCCAGCACCAGCACCGCTTCCGGTTCCGCGAAGCCGGTCAGGTAATAGAAACTGCTGTCATGACGGTAGGGATAGTCGCTGTCGGCATTGCGCGCCACCTCCAGGCTGGTGACCAGTACGGCCACGCTACCCGGCTCCATGTGCGCCAGCAGGCGCGCGCGGCGGCCGGCGTACGGCGCGCTCGACGCGACGACCCCGTTCATGCGCGCAGCCCCGCGTTGAGTTGTTCGAGCTGCTGGGGTGTGCCGATATTGTCCCAGTCACCCTCATATACTTCGCCGCCGACGCGGCCCTGTTCGGCGAACTCGCGCAGCAGCTTGCCCAGGCCGGCGTGCTGGCCGGGCGCGATCCCGTCGAACATCGACATGCGGTAGACGCCCAGATTGGCGAAGGTGTAGGTCGGCTGGCCCGTATTTGATATGGTGTACAGGTTCAGCGCGAAGTCGCCCTTCGGGTGGAAGTCGGGATTCTTCACCAGCCAGATCCAGGCGATATCGCGCTTGTCATCGGGGTAGGGATTGCCCCACATGTCCTTGTCATGCAAAACGTCGGTGACCTGGCTGAAGTCGAAATGAGGACAGTAGATGTCGCCCGAGACGGCGAAGAACGGCTCCTCCCCCAGCAGGTGGCGCGCATTGGCGATGCCGCCTGCCGTCTCCAGCGCCTCGGCCTCGGCCGAGTAGTGGATGGTGGCGCCGAAACGGCTGCCGTCGCCCAGGTGCGCTTCGATCATGTGGCCCAGGTGGGCGTGGTTGATGACGATTTCCTTCAGGCCGGCGCGCACCAGGTTCAGCACGTGCCACTCGATCAGGGGGCGGCCGCGCACCTTCAGCAGCGGCTTGGGGCAGGTATCGGTCAGGGGACGCATACGTTCGCCGCGGCCGGCGGCGAAGATCATGGCTTTCATGGCGGCGTCTCTTCTAGAATGTATAGCGCACGTCGGGCTGGCGCTGTTCCAGCACGTCCAGCAGCTTGATCAGGGGCTTCAGTTCGCGGTAGCGGTTCGCCGTGGTGCGCACGTATTCCATCACGGTGGGCAGGTCGCCCAGGTACAGCGGCTTGCCATCGCGGTAGTTCAGGCGGCAGAACAGGCCGAGGATCTTCAGGTGGCGCTGCAGGGCCATGAATTCGAAGTCGCGGTAGAAGGTGTCGAAGTCCTTGTGCACCGGCAGGCCGGCCGCACGCGCGTGCTGCCAGTAGCGGATGACCCAGTCCAGCACCAGTTCCTCGTCCCACGACACATACGCGTCGCGCAGCAGCGAGGCGGCGTCGTAGGTGATCGGGCCGTAGACGGCATCCTGGAAATCGAGGATGCCGGGGTTGTTCTCGTCCATCCACATCAGGTTGCGCGAGTGGTAGTCGCGGTGCATGAAGACCTGCGGCTGCGCCAGGCAGTTGCCGACGATGGCCTCGAACACCTTCTGCAGTTCGGCGTCCTGCGCCGGCGTCAGCGTCGTGTTCAGGTGCTTGCCGATGTACCACTCGGGGAAGATATTCAGTTCGCGCATCATGAAGGCGCGGTCGAATTCGGGCAGCACGCCCGGTTCGCTGTGCTGCTGGATCTTGACCAGCGCCGACAGGGCCTGCGCATACAGGGCCGACGCGTTATCGGGATTCAGGGCCTGCAGGTAGGTGGTGGTGCCCAGGTCCGACAGCAGCAGGAAGCCCTGTTCCAGGTCCTGCGCCACGATGACGGGCACCGTCACGCCGGCGTTCGCGAGCAGTTCATCCACCTTGACGAAGGCAGCGGTGTTCTCGCGCTCGGGCGGGGCGTCCATCGCCACCAGGGTGGCGCCATGCTGGCCCTGCGCCTCGGGCAGCACGTCGACGCGGAAGTAGCGGCGGAAGCTGGCGTCGACCGACGCGGGGCGGCTCGATGCCACCTGCACCAGGTTCAGGCCTTCCAGCCAGGCTTTCAACTGGACCAGGCGAGTGTCGGCGCCGGCGGTGTTCTGCTCGCCGGCGGGGGCCAGCTTGGGGGCGCGGTTGCGTGATAATTTATACAATAAAGACATGAATACAGCCTGACGAATCCGGTCGATGGTGAAGATTCCCATATAATAAGGGATTCAAATCAAAAAATCGCCTGTCATGGTGCTTCGCGTATCGTTCCTTTCATGAGCTGGTTTTTGGCCCCCCCATCCAAGCAACGCTGGGCGTTTGCATTGACAGCCCTGGTCGCCGCTTCGGCGGTACCCGCACATGCCCAGTCCACGCCGGACCAGGGCAAGGGCACCCCGCGCGTGGACGATCCCGACGCGCCCGTCACCTTGCGCGCAGAGGAAATCACCGGGCGGCCCGAACGCGAGCTGGTGCTGCAGCGCGACGTCGAAATCGTGCGCGACAAGATGCGCGTGACGGCCGATTCGGCCTGCTACCGCCAGGTCGAAGCCGAACTGGAAGCGAAGGACAATATCCGCATCTGGCGTTTCGGCGACTACTACACGGCCGACGAATTCAAGATCAATACGGATACGGGTGTCGGCTACATGCTGCAGCCGACCTACAAGCTCGAACTGAATAACGCCCAGGGCGCGGCGCGGCGCATCGATTTCCTCAATCCGGACCAGGCAGTGGTTGTCGATGGCACCTACAGCACCTGCGAAGGCCCGAACCCAGACTGGTACCTGAAATCGAGCACCCTGAACCTGGACATGGGCCGCGAGACGGGCGTCGCGCGCGGCACCGTGGTCTATTTCAAGGACGTGCCGCTGATCGGCACGCCGGCGCTGTCGTTCTCGCTGTCCGGCGAGCGCCGCTCCGGCTGGCTGCCGGCCATGCCGGGCTTCAGCTCGCGCGGTTCGGCCGAATTGACCTTGCCGTATTACTTCAATATCGCGCCGAACCGCGACCTGACCCTGTACCCGCGCTATATCGCGCGGCGTGGCTTGCAGGTGGGCGCCGTGGGCCGCTATATCGGCGAAACCGATGCGGGCAGCTACGAAGGCCGCACCTTCATCGAGTATCTGCCGCATGACAAGGAAGCCGGTTTCGACCGCTGGCAGGTCACGTCCAGCCACTCGCAGGCGCTGGCCAAGGACTGGTCCTTCGGCTGGAACGTGCGCGCCGCGTCCGACGACAACTACCCGAACGACTTTTCGAAGAACGTGGCTGGCAGCGCCGAGCGCCAGCTGTTGCGCGAACTGCGCACCGATTACCGCGGCGAATACTGGAGCCTGACGGCGCGCGTGCAGAAGTACCAGGTGCTGCAGGACCCGGACTTGACCACCGAGACGCCGCACCCGTACGACCGCCTGCCGGCGATTAACTTCCACGCCGCGCGCTACGACATCGCCGGTTTCGACTGGGCCGTCGACAGCGAGGTAACGCGCTTCCACCACCCGACCCTGATCAACGGCAGCCGGATGGTGGTGGTGCCGCAGGTGAGCTATCCCATCATCAGCCCGAGCTGGTTCATCACGCCCAAGCTGATGATGAACGCCAGCGCCTACCAGCTGGACGCCTACAAGGGCGAGGAAAGCCGTTCGGTGACGCGCACCATTCCCACGTTCTCGGTCGATTCGGGCCTGGAATTCGAGCGCAGTACCAGGCTGTTCGGCCGCGCCGTGACGCAGACGCTGGAGCCGCGCCTGTTCTATGTCTACACGCCGTACCGGGACCAGAGCAATATCCCGAACTTCGACACGGCCAACGCCACGTTCAACTTCTCGCAGATCTTCAGCGAGAACCGCTTCGTGGGCTCGGACCGCATCAGCGACGCCAACCAGATGACGGCGGCCATCGTGTCGCGCTTCCTGGAAGAGTCGGGCGCCGAGCGCCTGCGCCTGGCGTTCGGCCAGCGCTTTTACTTCCACGAGCCGCGCGTGACCCTGGACGGTTCCACCGCCAACTCGGCCGGCAGCCGTTCCGACCTGCTGCTGGCGGCCACCGGCCGCATCTCCGATACCTGGGGCGTCGACAGCGCCGTGCAGTACAACCCGGACGACAAGCGCGTGGTCAGCTCGAACCTGAACGTGCAGTTCCAGCCCGGCCAGAAGAAGGTCTTCAACGCCGGCTACCGCTTCCTGCGCGACAACTTCAAGAACGTCGATTTCTCGACCCAGTGGCCGATCTCGCAGAAGTGGTTCGGCGTCGGCCGCATGAGCTACTCGCTGCAGGATCACCGCATCCTGGAAAGCCTGATCGGTATCGAATACAACTGCGATTGCTGGGTGTTCCGTGCCGGCGCGCAGCGCTTCGTGACGACGGCGAACAAGACGTCGACGCAGTTCTTCTTCCAGCTCGAGCTGACGGGCCTGTCCAAGCTGGGCATCGGCAATCCGCTGGAAGTGATGAAGAACAGTATCCCCGGCTACCAGCGCCTGAACGAGGTCAACCGCCGCTGATGGCGCCGATTGACTTCGGTGGCCGCAGACCTGTTATTCTTCACGATTATTCTTCCTGATTCTCCACCGACTCAATGAGCGTTTCCGATATGCGTAAGTCCAGTAAGCACCCGATCACACTCGCAGCAATCCTGATGTGCGCCATGGCTGCCGGTGGCGCCGCGTCGGCCCAGGACGCCAAGCCGGCCGCGCCCGCATCCGCTTCTGCCCCTGCCCCTGCCGCTCCCGGGGGCTTCACGCCGCCGGGACAATCGAAGAACACCGAGATCGACTCGATCGCCGTGGTCGTCAACGACGAAGTCATCACGCGCCGCGAGCTGGCGCAGGAAATCAACACGATCACGCAGCGCATGAAGGCGCAGAACGCACAGATGCCGTCGCTGCCGGACCTGCAGCGCCAGATCCTCGAGCACATGATCGTCCAGCGTGCCCAGTTGCAGATGGCGCGCGAGATGGGCGTGCGCGTCGACGACACGATGCTCGACCGCGCCATGGTGCGCGTGGCCGCCGAGCAGAAGATGACGGTCCAGCAGCTGCGCGACCAGATCGAGAAGCAGGGCGGCTCCTACGCCGCCTTCCGCGAGGACATCCGCAACGAAATCATCATGACGCGCCTGCGGGAACATGAAGTCGACCAGAAGATCCAGGTCTCCGAAGCGGAAGTGGACAGCTTCCTGGCAGCCCAGGAAGCGGCGGCGGCCGAGCAGTTCGAAGTCAATATCTCGCAGATCCTCGTGCGTATTCCCGAGAATGCCTCGCCCGACGTGATTGCCCAGCGCCAGAAGCGCGCCGAGGAAGTGATGCGCCAGCTGCGCACCGGCGCCGACTTCGCCAAGATGGCCGCCACCTACTCCGACGCGGCCGATGCGCTGCAGGGCGGCGTGGTGGGCTGGCGCCAGACTGACCGCATTCCGCCCGTGTTCGCCGAGGCCCTGGTCAAGCTGCAGCCGGGCCAGGTCACCCAGATCATCAAGAGCGTCGGCGGCTTCCATATCCTGAAGCTGGCCGACAAGCGCAGCGTGGCCCAGGCCCAGGCCGAGGCGGCCGTGCAGCAGACCCATGCCCGCCATATCCTGCTGAAGGTCACGCCGACCCTGAGCGCGGCCGATGCCAAGCGCCGCCTGCTGGAACTGAAGGAGCGCCTGGACAACAAGGCCGCCACCTTCGAGGAACTGGCGCGGCTGTACTCGAACGACGAGTCGGGCAAGAAGGGCGGCGACCTCGGTTGGCTGGTGCCGGGTGACGCACTGCCCGAATTCGAGCAGGCCATGAACGAACTGAAGCCGGGTGAGGTCAGCGGCCCTGTCGAGACCAGCTTCGGCTACCACCTGATCCAGGTCATCGAGCGCAAGTCCGAGGACGAGTCGAAGGACAAGAAGCGCAACGAAGCACGCATGGCGCTGCGCGAGCGCAAGATGGTCGAGGCGGCCGAGGACTTCCAGCGCGAAGTGCGCGACCGTGCCTACGTCGAGTACCGCGCCGAAGACCTGAAGGAAGCCAAGTAAGGCCATGACGCAGGGAAGCGCACGGCAGCGGCCGACGATCTGCATCACGACCGGCGAGCCGGCCGGCATCGGGCCGGAAATCGCGATCCGTGCCGCGTGGGCCTTGCGTGAACAGGTCAACTGCGTGCTGCTGGGCGACGCCGCCTTCCTGGCGATGACGGCCCATGCGCTCGACCCGGCCATTCGCATCAGCGCCCTGTCGCTGCAGGCCGTGCGCAACAGCGGCGTGCCCCATTTCGGGGCCGACCGGCTGTGCGCCATCGACATCCCGCTGGCCGCGCACGTGGTGCCCGGCACCCTGGACAAGGAAAACGGCCGCGCCGTGCTGGCCACGCTCGATGCCGCCATCGAAGGCACGCGGGCCGGCTGGTTCGCCGCCGTCGTCACGGCGCCCCTGCAGAAGAGCACCATCAACGATGCCGGCGTACCGTTCTCCGGCCATACCGAATATTTTGCCGAACGCACCGGCACGCCGCAGGTGGTGATGATGCTGGCCGGCGCGCCGGCCGCCGTCACGGGCGTGGCGCAATTGCGCGTGGCGCTGGCGACGACGCACCTGCCGCTCAAGGACGTCTCGCACGCGCTGACGCAGGAGGGCCTGGGCCGCACGCTCGACATCATCGATGCGGACCTGCGCGCCAAGTTCGGCATCGCCGCGCCGCGCATCCTCGTCACGGGCCTGAACCCCCACGCCGGCGAGAACGGCTACCTGGGCCGGGAAGAAATCGACACCATCGGCCCGGCGCTGGCGGCGGCCCAGGCACGCGGCATCGACGCACGCGGGCCGTATCCGGCCGATACGCTGTTCCAGCCGAAGTACCTGCAGGACGCCGACTGCGTGCTGGCGATGTACCACGACCAGGGCCTGCCCGTGCTGAAATTCGCCACCTTCGGCAGCGGCGTGAATATCACGCTGGGCCTGCCCCTGATCCGCACCTCGGTCGATCACGGCACGGCGCTCGACCTGGCCGCCCAGGGCCTGGGCGTGGCCGACTGCGGCAGCATGGTGCAAGCCATCGAGACCGCCCTCGCCATGGTCCGGGCCAGCCAGGCCTGAATCGTCGCCCGCACTGCATCGCATCGCACCGGCCGGTCCGGCCACCCATTTTTGAAGAAGACAGATGAAACACATAGCCCGCAAACGCTTCGGCCAGAATTTTTTACACGATAACCGCGTCCTCGCCGACATCATCGAGGCCATCGCGCCGGCCCCGGGCGATGCGATGGTGGAAATCGGGCCGGGCCTGGCCGCGATGACGGACCTGCTGCTGAAATCCCTGGACCATATGCACGTGGTGGAACTGGACCGCGACCTGGTGACGCGGCTGGAAAAGCGCTTCCCGCGCGAGAAGCTGACGATCCACTCGGGCGACGCGCTGAAATTCGATTTCGGCACCATTCCCGTGCCCGAGGGGCGCAAGCTGCGCGTCGTCGGCAACCTGCCGTACAACATCTCCAGCCCGCTGCTGTTCCACCTGACCGATTTCGCCCCGCAGATCGAGGACCAGCATTTCATGCTGCAGAAGGAAGTGGTGGAGCGCATGGTGGCTGAACCGGGCAGCAAGACCTATGGCCGCCTGTCCGTGATGCTGCAATGGCGCTACCGCATGTCGCTGATGTTCATCGTGCCGCCGGAGGCTTTCGACCCGCCGCCGAAGGTGGAATCGGCCATCGTGCGCATGATCCCCATTGCCGAACCGCTGCCCTGCGACGCGGCCACCCTGGAAGCAGTGGTGCAGAAGGCCTTCTCGCAGCGCCGCAAGGTCATCCGCAACTGCCTGGCCGGCATGTTCACGGAACAGCAGATCGCCGACGCGGGCATCGATCCGTCCACCCGCCCGGAAACGGTGCCGATGGAAGCCTATGTGGCGCTGGCCAACAGCCTGAAGGCGCCTGCATAGACTGTCGTCGCTTCATGAAAACCGCCGGATGCCGTGAAGGCCCGGCGGTTTTTTCATGAGCCGGCCGGAATCGCGGGCAAAAAAAAAGCCGGCTCAGGGAGCCGGCTAAATCCAATTCTCAGAAAGAAGTGGAGGAGACAGGAAACATTATGATGCGCCGCCGCATATTGATCTACTTTATTTTGCGAATGGCCATCATTCCCGTCATGAATATCACGCGTTGGGTTTGCAGGCGATGGCGACGTTGGTCACGTTCGCATCGCCCATCTTGCCCGTGCCGTTCGTGATCGTACAGGTCAGGCCGGCTGGTTGCGTGATGACGGCCAGTCCATATGTCGTTTGCGAGGCGATGTTATCGGGATAGGCAAAGGTCGTTGCATCCTTGGCGACGGCGTATTCGCTGCCGTTGCCGTTGGCGACGACAAGACCTGCCGCGGTCAGGCCGCTGACGGTGCCGCTCAGATTGTAGGTTTTGATGATGCAGACGATCGGGACACTGATCGTTTCCGTGTAGCCGGCCGCGCCCTTCAAGGTGCTGGGGCCGTTTGCAGCGCCGCAGGTCTGGTGATCGGGATCCTTTTCGATGACGATCGTGTACTCGTCGCCGTATTCGATGGATTTCGGGAAACTGTAGCTGGTGGCGCCGGCCGGCACGGTAATGCGGTCGCCGTTATTGGTCAGGACCAGGCCGGGATACGTCAGGCCGCTGATGGCGCCGCCGACGGTAAACGAGGCCTTGCCGCCGCAGCCGGCCACGGCCAGAACCAGGGCCACCGGGGCCAGAAACTTTGCTTTCATTGCATTCTCCAAAAAGAAGCGCGCCGCTCGGGCGCGCCGGGTGCTGTTCTAGCCGGTTCAGGGCTGGCGGCAGGTGACGGCGATATTGGTGACGGGACCCGAAGGCATCGCACCCGCGTTATTGGCGATGTCGCACACCAGGCCGGCTGGATTGCTGGCCACGGTGACGGCATAGATGGCGCCATCGGCCACTTTTTGCGTATCCGGGAAGGTAAAGCTCGTGGCGCCCGCAGGAACGACCAGCACGTTGGCACCATTGTTGAGCGTCAGGCCGGCCGACGTCAGCCCGGTGACGGTGCCGCCCAGCGTATAGCTGTTGGTCTTGCAATTGATCTCCACGCGCAGTGCCGTGTAGTAATTGGCCTTGATGCCGTTCGTGCCTTCGGCGAAGTCGCACTGGGAGGCGACCGGCTGCTGGGCGATCTTGACGGCCAGCGTGCTGTCTTCAGGAACCAGGGTGGGGAAGGTGGCCTTCTGCGTGACGCCACCGGTGCTGCCGTTGAAGGTAATGGTTTCGCTGCCGTTTTGCACGATCAAGCCCGATTTGGTCAGGCCGTTGACCGTTATTTGCAGGACCAGGTTACCGTCGTCGCTGCCGCCGCAGCCCGCCAGCATTAGGGCGCACAGCGCGCTTACGCTCGCGCGCAGGGTCATACTCTTCATAGAAAAATCTCTCCAAAATCAGATAGCTGGATGCAGTACCGCGGCGCGGGGCATGAGTCGGCGCTTATTTTAGTGCATTTAATAAGTGACGGCTCGACAAATCCTTGTAACGACATGTGACGTCCTCAGCGCACCTGCGAACGCACTTGCGCCATTTCGCAGCGGGACCGTCGTCCCGTCAGCTCGCAACGATTCCGTACGGCACCATGGCGGTCATGGACCTCGATGTGCCATGCGCCGGGCCCGCTCCGCTCCATCGTCATGAAGCCGAAGCCGCCGATCCAGGAACTGAAGGCGTCGATGATGGCGCCGGGGGCCGGCTGGACATCCAACGGCGCCTCCGGCAGGGGCACGGTGTCCTCGGCCGTGCCCGAAAAACCCGTGATGAACTGGCTTGGATGTGGGCTGGAAAAGCTGACCTGCTCCCACAGGTGGGCATGGCCGGACAGCACGGCCTGCACATTGCGCGGCAACAGCAGGGGATCGACCGCGCCGAAACTGTCCTGCAGGCCCTTGTCGCCCAGTTGCAGGTAGCGTTGGCCGTTCTTGTCCAGGTCGGCGCCGAAGCCGAGGATGGGGTGGTGGTTGGCCCACAGGTTGTGCGGCACCCGCGCCGCCAGCGCCGCCGCCTTGGTGTAGGCGTCACGGTAACGCTCGAAACCGGTGCTGCCCGGCGCCAGGCCCTTCCAGGTCGTGGCTGCCGTGTCGACCACCAGCAATTGCGTGTCCGGCCCCAGCGGGACGGCATACGGATCGCTGTAGTTGCCCGTATCGTCGTCGGCGACGACGTTGCAGTCGCGGCCCGGCTGCAAGGGGCGGGGATCGAGGAAGCGCCACCAGCCCTGGCCGCCCCGCGTGCAGCTTTCGTGATTGCCCCGCACCACCACCCAGGGCGCGGCGCGCAGCAGCGGTGCAGCCGGACGGAACAAATCCTCGCGCCACGTGTCCCAGCCATAGCCCCACGGGCTGCCGGCACAGCCGGTGTTGCCCTCCGGGCAAGGATTTTCGCGGTAGTGGTAGTCGCCCACGTGCACCACCAGGTCCGGGCGCCAGGCGGCAGCGGACGCGGCTACGGTCGCGAACGGCGCCGCCTCCGGATCGTTGCAGGCCTGGAAGGCATTGTCGGCTTTTTTCATCCGGCAACCCGTGTCGCCGATGACGACGATGCGGCGCGGCTCGCCCTGGGGCACCGGCAGGGCCTGGCCTTGCACGGCGGCCGTGCGCGTCCCGGCCGGCAGCGCCAGTTCACACGTGAGCAGCGGAAACGCCGACGGCTTCGAATCGGCCGGGCTGGAGGCGGTAGGGCGCTGGGCCAGCGTGCCGGCCGGCGCGCGCAGCTGCATCGGTTGCGCGCGGCCGTCGATGGCGACCGTCGGGCACGTTGCGGCTTCGGTCAGCACCCGCGCGACGGCAACACCGCCCTCGCCCAGAACAATATAGTAGGACAGCGCGGGTGCGGCCGGCGGCGCCAGGGCCGCACAACCGGCCAGCGTGACGGTCGACAGCGAGATGGCGAAGCGCGTGGTGACATGCATGGCAGGCTCCCGAAGTAAATATTCAAGTTAGCATTTCGCTAATTTTACCCGCGCTTTGCGGCCGCGTGAGCGGATGCGGAGTGGCGCTCAGGCATGCGACAATGGGACCATGAACCAGATTCAATCACTGCACGAGCGCCCCCGCGCCATCCTGTTCGACCTGGACGATACGCTATGGCCGATCGGGCCCGTCATTGCCGAGGCGGAGCTGACCCTGCATGCGTGGCTGGCCGAGCATGCGCCGAAGGTGGCGCAGGCCTTTACCATCGAGGAGCTGCGCGCGCGCCGGATGGCGCTGCTGGCCGCCGATCCTGCCCACCACCTGGACCTGGGCAGGTTGCGCCGGGCCGCGCTGCAGGCAGCGTTCGAGCATGTGGGCGAGGACCTGGCCCACGTGGAGGGCGCCATGTCGCATTTCTTTGCCGCGCGCAATGCCGTCAAGCCCTATGACGATGTGCTGCCGGGGCTGTTGCGGCTGTCCGACAAGGTGATCCTGGGTTCCGTCTCGAACGGTAATGCCGACCTTGAAGTCATCGGCCTCGCCCACCATTTCAAGGTGTCGCTCGCGGCCAGCCGCTTCGGCAGCGCCAAGCCGGACCCGGCGATTTTCCTGGCCGCCTGCGAAGCGCTCGGCGTGGCGCCCGGGCAAGCCGTGTATGTCGGCGACGACCTGCGCCTCGATGTCGAAGGCGCCCAGAAGGCGGGCTTGCGGGCAGTGTGGATGAATCGCACCGGCAGCAGCGCCCATCTGGACTTGGGCATCACGCCCGATGCGATCTGCGGCAGTTTCGATGAGTTGATTGCGTGGCTGGAACAACAGTTAGCCGATTGAATTTCATGGAAAGCCGGTTCGCTGGCCCCGGCCGTGCATAATACTGTGTACGTCTGAAGATTGAACTATGCAACTCGAACCCCGTGCCCAAACCCTGCTCAAAGCCCTGGTGGAGCGCTATATTGCCGACGGTCAACCTGTCGGTTCGCGCGCCCTGTCCAAGATCTCCGGCCTTGACCTGTCCCCGGCGACGATCCGCAACATCATGGCCGACCTGGAAGAGCTCGGCTATGTGTCCAGCCCGCACACGTCGGCCGGCCGTGTGCCCACGCCCCGTGGCTACCGCATCTTTGTCGATACCTTGCTGACGGTCCAGACCCTGGACGAAAACGCCGTCGGCTCGACCTTGCGCACACAGGCCCAGGCGCCGCAGAAGCTGATCGCCAACGCGGCCCAGATGCTGTCGTCGCTGTCGCAGTTCGCCGGCGTCGTGCTGAGCCCGCGCCATGAATCCGTGTTCCAGCAGATCGAGTTCCTGCGCCTGGGCGAGAAACGCATCCTGCTCGTCATCGTCGCCCCCGGCGGCGACGTGCAGAACCGCCTGCTGCTGACCGACGTCGATTACACGCCGTCGCAGTTGCAGCAATCGGCCAACTTCATCAACCAGCACTACAGCGGCCTGGCCTTCGACGACGTGCGCAACCGCATGCAGGGCGAAGTGCGCCAGCTGCGCGACGATATGGGCCGGCTGATGCAAGCGGCCGTCGAGGCAGGCAGCGCCGCCATGGCCGAGAGCGTGGACGACATGGTCATCGCCGGCGAGCGCAACCTGTTGTCCGTCAGCGACCTGTCATCGAATATGAGTTCGCTGCGCCAGATGTTCGACATGTTCGAGCAGAAAACAGGGCTGATGCAGCTGCTGGACGTGTCGTCGAAGGCTTCCGGCGTGCAGATCTTCATCGGCGGCGAATCGAACCTGGTGCCGATGGACGAAATGAGCGTCGTCACGGCGCCATATGAAGCGAACGGACGCATCGTCGGCACGCTGGGCGTCATCGGCCCAACGCGCATGGCCTACGAGCGCGTCATCCCCATCGTCGACATCACGTCGCGGCTGCTGTCGAACGCGCTCAGCCAGAACTAAAAAAGGGGACAGACCCCATTTTTCAAGAAATAGTTTCCTGAAAAATGGGGTCTGTCCCCAATTTTGAAGCCAGTTTCAGTGGCGGTGCGGGCAGGCCGTCTTGGTGCAGTTGCCGTAGATGGCCAGCGCATGCTCGGCGATCTTGAAGCCGCGCTCCTGGGCGATGCGGTGCTGGCGCTGCTCGATTTCCTCGTCGACGAATTCTTCCACGCGACCGCAGTCCAGGCACACCAGGTGGTCGTGGTGGGAGCCTTCGTTCAGTTCGAAGATCGCCTTGCCGCTTTCGAAGTGGTTGCGGTTCAACAGGCCGGCCTGCTCGAACTGCGTCAGCACGCGGTAAACGGTTGCCAGGCCGACATCCATATTCTCTGACAGCAGGATCTTGTAGACATCTTCCGCCGTCAGGTGGCGCACTGCGCTGTTCTGGAAAATATCCAGGATTTTCAGGCGCGGCAGGGTCGCCTTCAGGCCGCTGGCCTTCAGGTCTGTAGGGCTGTTACTCATGTTTGGTAGTCGATTTAGGCTGGAGTGCTTTATGATATAGCGTTTTGGCACTTCTGCTCAAATTGAATTGAGGTCATCTATGCGCTGCACCCCGGCTGTAACACCATCCACACTGCACTCCACCCTGCACGGTTTGAAGCGCCGCGCCCCGCTGTGGGCGGCCATGGCCGGCGTGGCACTCGTGCTGGGCGGATGCGCCGGCCGTACGGTGCTGGGGCCGAAAGAGGGTGCCCGCGCCGAGCGCGAGCCGGATGTGCAGGTGGAAGCCAAGCATGGCGCGCAGACCACGACGACGACGAAGCTGAACAAGTTCATGTGGTTCTTCTCGCCTTACCGTCCGGATATCCAGCAGGGTAACTTCGTGTCGAAGGAAATGCTGGCGCAGCTGAAGGAAGGCATGACGCGCGACCAGGTCCGCTTCGTGCTCGGCACGCCGCTGCTGAACGACATCTTCCACGCAGACCGCTGGGACTATCCGTTCCGCCTGGCCCGGGGCAATGGCGAACTGACCACCAGCACCGTCGTCGTCTACTTCGACAAGGAAGGCAAGGTCTCCCGCTTCGAAGGCGGCGAACTGCCGACGGAACAGGAATACATTGCGCGCATCGCCGGCCCGGTCAAGAAGTTCAAGAAGGACGCCAAGCGCGAGAGCGAAAACCTGCCGGCCGCCGCGCGCGCGCCGCTGCCGGGCGGGCAGGATTCGGGCAATCGCGCGCCCGTCGAAATCAATGTAAAACAGAACTGAGCGGAGGCCGCATGAGCATGATCAAGATCGCCGTTGCCGGCGCCGATGGCCGCATGGGCCGCATGCTGGTGGAAGCCGTTGGCGAAGCCGCCGACCTGGCCTTGTCCGGCGCGCTGGGCATGGCCGGCAGCGCCGGCATCGGCCAGGATGCCGCCGCGTTCCTGGGTAAGCCGGCGGGAGTCATCGTCACGTCCGACCTGGCCGAAGGCCTGGCGGGCGCCGACGTGCTGATCGACTTCACCCGGCCCGAAGGCACGCTGAAGCACCTGGAATACTGCGCCGCCCACGGCGTCAAGCTCGTCATCGGCACCACCGGTTTCGACGATGCCGGCAAGGCCGCCATCGCCGCCGCCGCCGAGAAGACGGCCATCGTCTTCGCGCCGAACATGAGCGTGGGCGTGAACGTCACGCTGAAGCTGCTGGAACTGGCCGCGAAAAGCCTGGCCACCGGCTACGATATCGAGATCATCGAAGCGCACCACCGCCACAAGGTCGATGCGCCGTCCGGCACCGCGCTGAAAATGGGCGAAGTGATCGCCGACGCGCTGGGCCGCGACCTGAAGGAATGCGCTGTGTATGGCCGCGAAGGCGTTACGGGCGAGCGCGATCCGTCCACCATCGGCTTTGCCACCGTGCGCGGCGGCGACATCATCGGCGACCACACGGTGCTGTTTGCCGGCACGGGCGAGCGCATCGAGATCAGTCACAAGTCCAGCAGCCGCGCCGGCTACGCGCAAGGCTCGCTGCGTGCGGCACGCTTCCTGGCCGATAAACAGACAGGCCTGTTCGACATGTTCGACGTGCTGTCGCTGAACGACTGATGGAGCACTTCAGCTTCGCCACGTACTGGGAGCGCGGCGACGCGATCAGCCATGCCGTGGCCTGGCTGCTGCTGGCAATGTCGCTGACCAGCTGGTTCTTCATCCTGTCGAAAGGCTGGATGGCGTGGCGCGTGCGGCGCAGCGCCCACGTGGTGCGCCGCTTCTGGGATGCGCCCACCTTGCAGGACGGCGTGGCCGTCGTCACGGCGGGCGACCCCGAAGGCATCTACCTGGCGCTGGCCGAACAGGGATTGGCGCCTGCCACCGCCGCCGACGCGGGCTCGCTGGGTGGCACCGTCGGCCGCGCCGAACGGATGACGCGCCTGCTGCGCGACGCCATCCACCGCTCCACCGTGCGCCTCGAAAGCGGCCTGACCCTGCTGGCGTCGATCGCTTCCACGGCGCCCTTCGTCGGCCTGCTCGGCACCGTCTGGGGCATCTACCATGCGCTGGCCGCCGTATCCTCGACGGGCCCCGTGCAGATCGACCGCATCGCCGGCCCCGTCGGCGAAGCGCTGATCATGACGGGCGTGGGGCTGACGGTGGCCATTCCCGCCGTGCTGGCGTATAACGGCTTCAATCGCGTCAACCGCCTGACCCTGTCGGAGCTGGACGCCTTCGCCCACGACCTGCACGCCTACCTGACCAGGGACTGAAGGAAGACCGCGATGGCATTCGGCGCGTTCAACCACCACCGCCAGAAGGAGTCGATGGCCGACATCAACGTCACGCCGATGGTGGACGTGATGCTGGTGCTGCTGGTGATCTTCATCTTGTCCGCGCCGATGTTTACGAACGCCGTCAGCCTGGACCTGCCGAAGGCGCAGGCCGCGGCAGCGGCGCAGCCGGCCGGTGCCATCACGGTGGCCATCGATGCCGCCGGCACCGTCTACTGGAACAATGACGCGCTGAAGGCGGGGGAGCTGGCACAACGCCTGGCCGGCGCCGCCCAGCGCACGCCCCAACCCGAACTGCAACTGCGCGCCGACCGCGCCACCCGTTACGAAGCGGTGGCCCAGCTGATGGCTGCGGCGCAGGCGCAGGGCCTGACGAAACTGGTTTTCGTCACCGATCCGAAGGAACAGAAATAATGGCCAGTGTTACCCTGGACGGCGCGGCGATCCGCGATGAAGCAGCCTTCCACGCCGCCAGCCGCGCGGCCTTCGGCCTGCCCGACTACTACGGCGATTCGATGGATTCCTGGGTCGACGCGCTGTCCTACCTGCGCGATGACGAAGGCATGACGAAGTTCCGCCTGAAGCCCAACGAGCTGCTGCAGATCGTCATCGACAATGCCGGCGCCTTGCGCGCCGCCGCGCCCGACCTGCTGGCCGAAATCGAATACTGCGTCGGTGGCATCAACGAGCGCTACGAGGACTACGGCGAGAAGCCAGCGCTGCAGCTGGTGCTGCGCTAGGACCGCCATGGGCGAGGGCCATATGCCGCCGCTGCCGGCCTGGCTGGCTGCAGGATTGGCGGACCGCCCCGACCTGCTGATCACGGCGCGGCAGACCTACAGTCTGCGCGCCGTCGACTTCGACCAGCCCGCGCTGATCGTCCCCCTGCAAGGCGAGAAGGTCTTCACGGCGGAACAGGTAACGACGCATGTGGGGCCGGGCAGCTACCTGATGGTGCACCGCGCCTGCCGCGGCACCGTCGAGAATATCGCCGGTCCGGACTGCTACCGGGCCTGGTGCATCGTCTTCCCATGGCGCGTGGTAGAACTGGCGCGCCGCCTGCTCGAAACCCATGCCTTGCCGCCGGCCCCTGCCGCCAGCCACAGCGGCGCGGCGCTGGCGCCGCTGCATGAGGCGCTGCGGTATTTCCTCGATGTGCTGAATGGCCCGGGCGCCGATGCGGCCCTGGTCGACCACGCGCTGGTGGGCGTGCTGCTGGCGCTGCACCGAAGCGGCGACAGCCAGTTCCGCCTGGCGCAGGACCTGTCGGTGGCGGCCCGCATCCGCCTGCAGGTGGGGGCACAGCCCGGGCGCGACTGGTGCTCCGCCGATTTCGAAGCCAGCCTGCACATCAGCGGCGCCACCTTGCGGCGCCGGCTGGCCGAGGAGCACACGTCCCTGCGCGAAGTGCTGCGCGACGCCCGGCTGTATCACGCCATGGCCCTGCTGCAGACGACGCGCCGGCCCGTGAAGGCCATCGCGCTGGCCTGCGGCTACCGCTCGGTGCCCAGCTTCACGCGCCAGTTCGCGCTGCGTTTCGGCGCCCTGCCCGGCGCCGTCGGCAACGCTGAAGCCTGAGCGTTTCGCGCCGCCGATTGAGCGCATCGCGCAGGCGCGCCACGGCATCATGCTCCCATCGTTTCGACAGGGAGAACAGCATGAACAAGGGAATCAACAAGGCATTCTGCACGGCCGCGCTGCTGGCGCTGACGGCCGGCGCCCAGGCGCTCGAACTGCGCAGCACGGAGCTGGCCGACGGCGACACCTTGCCGGCGCGGCAGGTGTACCGGGGCTTCGGCTGCGTCGGCGACAACGTGTCGCCGCAACTGGCGTGGCGCGACGCGCCGGCGGGCACGAAAAGCTTCGTCGTCACCGCCTACGATCCGGACGCGCCAACCGGCAGCGGCTGGTGGCACTGGGTGGTCTATAACCTGCCCGCCACCGTCACTGCGCTGCCGGGCGGCGCCGGCAAGCAAGGCAGTCTGCCGGCAGGCGCACGGCACGGCCGCAACGACTACGGCACCCACGACTTCGGCGGCGCCTGCCCGCCCGCGGGCGACAAGGCACACCGCTACATCTTCACCGTATATGCCTTGAAAGTGGAGAAGCTCGACGTCCCGGCCGACGCATCGCCCGCGCTGATCGGCTTCATGACCCACGCCAACAGCCTTGGCAGTGCCGCGTTGACGGCGCGGTACGGGCGCTGAAATGGGGACAGACCCCATTTTTCAGGCAACTTTCTCGCCCGGCGCCAAGGTCAGCACATCGAAGCCCGTCTCGGTGACGGTGACCATATGCTCCCACTGGGCCGACAGCGAACGGTCGGCCGTCACGACGGTCCAGCCGTCCGGCAGGGCGCGGGTCTGGTGCTTGCCGGCGTTGATCATCGGCTCGATCGTGAAGACCATGCCGGGGCGCAGTTCCAGGCCCATGCCGGGGCGGCCGTAGTGCAGCACCTGCGGGTCTTCGTGGTAGACCATGCCGATGCCGTGGCCGCAGTAGTCGCGCACGACGGAGTAGCCGGCCTTCTCGGCCACGGTCTGGATGGCATGGCCGACGTCGCCCAGGGTGGCGCCCGGCTTGACGGCGCGAATGCCCGCCCACATGGCGTCGTACGTCACTTCGCACAGCTTGCGGGCCGCCTTGCCGACATTGCCGACGTAGTACATGCGGCTGGTGTCGCCGAACCAGCCGTCCTTGATGACGGCCACGTCGATATTGATGATGTCGCCATCCTTCAGCGTTTTCTTCGGCGACGGAATGCCGTGACACACCACTTCGTTGACGGAGGTGCAGACGGTTTTCGTGAAGCCGCCATAGCCGACGTTGGCGGGAATCACCTGCAATACCTTGACGATGTAGTCGTTGCACAGCTGGTCCAGGTATTCCGTCGTCACACCAGGCTGCACGTGCGGGCCGATCATCGTCAGCACGTCCGCTGCCAGCTGGCCGGCCACGCGCGACATTTCCACCTGCTCAGGCGACTTGATCAGAATGGCGTCGTTGTTCTTCTTACGCATCGTGCAGGGCCTCCCGGCTGAGGGGACTGAGGCGTAGCGGCCCGCCGCCCGTGTCGCCACGCAGCAGCAACTGGCACAGTTCGCTGTAATTCAGGTCGGGATTGGTTTCGGCCAGCAGGCCGATGCGCAGCCAGTGCTCGGCCTGGGCATTGATCGAGCGGCTCAGGGCGCCGCTGGCGATACGCAGGTTTTCATGCATCTGGTCGGAAATCTTGACGATACCCATGATGGTGCCTTATACGGTTCATATACGAACCGTATATTAGCACGGGGAAGCGCTTCCTGTCAGCGCACGGCCTGCGGGTCGAAGTGGGGATTCTGGATCAGCCCCAGCACGTTGCCGAACGGGTCGGCCAGCTGCACCATGCGGATATCGCCGCCGACATCCTCGATGGCAGTGTGAATGCTCGCTCCTAGCGCCGTGATGCGCTCGGCTTCGGCGACGATGTCGTCCACGCCCCAATACACCTGCACGCCGGTCGTGCCCGGCACACCCTCGGGCCACAGGCCCAGTTCGAAGCCGCCGACGGCGAAGCCGACATAGAAGGGCTCGTCGAAATAGGGCGCCACGCCGAACACCTGGGTGTACCAGGCCTTGGCGGCCTGCAAATCGTTGACGGGATAAATCGCGCTGCGCAAACCGTTGATCATGCTGTTCTCCTGTGACTGAAAGAAATGCGATGGCCGCATCCTGCCACATGGCGCCGGCCCCGTATTGGAAAAATGGAAGGTCAGCGCCAGGCATCCGGCGTGGTGCCGGCGAAATCGTGGAAGTCGCGGATCAGGTGCGACTGGTCGAAGTAGCCGCAATGGGCCGCCACGGTCGCCAGGTCGGCCGGCCCGCCCAGCAGCGTACTGGCCTGGCGGAAGCGGCAGATGCGGGCGAACAGCTTCGGCGCGATGCCGACCTGCTGGCGAAACCGCAGCGAGAAATGCTGGCGCGACACACCCAGTGCGCCAGCCAGCTGCTCGATGCGCACGGTGCCGTGCGATGCTTCGATGACCGCCACGGCGTGCGCGCCCAGCGATGGGACAACGGGGCCGGCGCTGGCCAGCCGGGCCAGCAACGCCGCTTCGATCAAGCCCAGCCGTGCCGCCGTCGTCATGGCCGGCTGCCACAGTGCGTCGTTCAGGCGGTCGGCCTCGCTGCGGCCCCACAGCTCGGGCAAGCCGGCGCGCGTGTCCGCCAGCGGATGCAGCGGCACGCCCAGGAACAGGGACGCGGCCGCCGGCTTGAAGCGCACCGCCACCGTGCGCACGGGGCGCGCCGTCGGCACCCAGATCGGCACGCTCATCATGCCGACGGCAAAGGGCTCGGCGCCGCTGTCCTGCCACAGGATGTCGACGCAATTGTCGGGCAGCACGCGGTGCCGCGACGGCCCGGCCGCCGCCTGCGATGCCCACAGGCAGGCCACATACGGACGCAGCGCGGGGTGGGGCGGAAATTCCTGATAGGCCATCAGCGGGGCGGCGTGCTGCCGCCGGCAGCTAACCAGTATAATGTTCGGTTCATATTCACTATTGTGCATCCATCATGCAAGACAAATACAGTCCCGCCGACGTCGAAAAAGCTGCCCAATCCCACTGGAAGGCCATCGACGCCTATAGAGCCGTCGAAAACGACCCGCGTTTCCCCAAGGGAAAGTATTACGCCTGCTCGATGCTGCCTTACCCATCGGGCAAGCTGCACATGGGTCACGTGCGCAACTATACGATCAATGATGTGATGTACCGCTACCTGCGGATGAACGGCTACAACGTGCTGATGCCGATGGGGTGGGATGCCTTCGGCATGCCGGCCGAGAACGCGGCAATGGCCAACAACGTGCCGCCGGCACAGTGGACGTATTCGAATATCGCGCACATGCGCGCCCAGATGGAAATGATGGGCCTGGCGATCGACTGGTCGCGCGAAATGACGGCCTGCAAGCCCGAATACTACAAGTGGAACCAGTGGATGTTCCTGAAGATGCTGGAAAAAGGCATCATCTACAAGAAGACGGGCACCGTGAACTGGGACCCGGTCGACCAGACCGTGCTGGCCAACGAGCAGGTCGTCGACGGCAAGGGCTGGCGCTCCGGCGCGCCCATCGAGAAGCGTGAAATCCCGATGTACTACGCCCGCATCACGGACTACGCCGAAGAGCTGCTCGACTTCGTCGACAACAAGCTGCCCGGCTGGCCCGAGCGCGTGCGCATCATGCAGTCGAACTGGATCGGCAAGTCGACCGGCGTGCGCTTCGCCTTCCCGCACCAGATCAAGGACGAGAACGAGCAGCCCATCGGCGAAGGCAAGATGTATGTCTTCACGACGCGCCCGGACACGATCATGGGCGTGACCTTCTGCGCCGTGGCGGCCGAGCATCCGCTGGCCACCCACGCAGCGAAGAACAATCCTGAACTGCAGGCGTTTATCGCCGAGTGCAAGATGGGTTCCGTCATCGAGGCCGACATGGCCACGATGGAAAAGAAGGGCATGCCGACTGGCCTGTTCGTCACCCATCCGCTGACGAACGAGCAGATCGAGGTCTGGGTCGGCAACTACGTCCTGATCACCTACGGCGACGGTGCCGTGATGGGCGTGCCGGCGCACGACGAGCGCGATTTCGCGTTCGCGAAAAAATACGACCTGCCGATCAAGCAGGTGATCGCGGCCGAAGGCAAGGAGTACTCGCTGGACGCCTGGCAGGAATGGTATGGCGACAAGGACGTCTCCGTCGTCATCAACTCCGGCAAGTACGACGGCCTGCGCTACAAGGAAGCCGTCGATGCCGTCGCGGCCGACCTGGCGACCCTGGGCCTGGGCGAGAAGAAGGTGACGTTCCGCCTGCGCGACTGGGGCATTTCGCGCCAGCGCTACTGGGGCACGCCGATCCCGATGATCAACTGCGTCGACTGCGGCGCCGTGCCGGTGCCTGAAAAAGACCTGCCCGTGGTGCTGCCGGAAGACTGCGTCCCGGACGGCACGGGCAACCCGCTGAACAAGCACGAGTCCTTCCTGGCCTGCGATTGCCCCACGTGCGGCAAGCCGGCCCGCCGCGAGACGGACACGATGGATACCTTCGTCGACTCGTCCTGGTACTACATGCGCTATACGTCGCCGGGTTCGAACGACGCCATGGTCGACAGCCGCAACGACTACTGGATGCCGATGGACCAGTACATCGGCGGCATCGAGCACGCCGTGCTGCACCTGCTGTATGCGCGCTTCTGGACCAAGGTCATGCGCGACTTCGGCCTGGTGAAATTCGACGAGCCTTTCGTCAACCTGCTGACGCAAGGCATGGTGCTGAACGAGACCTACTACCGCGAGGAAGAAAGCGGCAAGAAGACCTGGTTCAACCCGGCCGACGTGGAGCTGACGACGGACGACAAGGGCCGCCCCGTGTCGGCGCTGCTGAAGGCCGACGGCCAGCCGGTGCTGATCGGCGGTACGGAGAAGATGTCGAAGTCGAAGAACAACGGCATCGACCCGCAGGCGCAGATCGAGCAGTTCGGTGCCGACACGGCCCGCCTGTTCACGATGTTCGCGTCGCCCCCGGAACAGACGCTGGAATGGTCCGGCAGCGGCGTCGAAGGCGCCAACCGCTTCCTGCGCCGCGTCTGGGCCTACGGCTACGCGCAGAAGGACCGCATCGCCGCCGCCGGCGCCGCGGTGACGTCGAACGCCACGACGGATGCCGGCAAGACGCTGCGCCGCGAACTGCACAAGGTGCTGCAGCAGGCCGACTACGACCTGAAGCGCATCCAGTACAACACGGTGGTGTCGGCTTGCATGAAGATGCTCAACACGCTGGAGTCGGCCAAGCTTGACGACAGTGCCGAATCGAGCGCCGTCATCTCCGAAGGCTTCTCGATCTTCCTGCGCCTGCTGAACCCCGTCGCCCCGCACATCACGCACGCGCTGTGGTCGGAACTGGGCTACGCCGCCGCGCACAAGGACATCCTCGATACGGCCTGGCCGCAGGTCGATCCGGCCGCGCTGGAGCAGTCCGAGATCGAGATGATGATCCAGGTGAACGGCAAGCTGCGCGGCTCGGTGAAGGTCGCCAAGGGCCTGGACAAGGCTGCCATCGAGGCGGCCGCGCTGGCCGAAGAGAGTGTGCAGAAGTTCATCGAAGGGACGCCGAAGAAGATCATCGTCGTGCCGGGCAAGTTGATCAACATCGTGGTATGAGCATGACCCATTCAACGACTCTGACCCGGCTGGCCCGCAATGCCGTGCTGCTGGCCGCGCTGGCCGGCAGCGTGACGGCCTGCGGCTTTCACCTGCGCGGCTCGGGCGGCAGCTACACGCTGCCGTTCAAATCGATGTATGTCGGCCTGCCGGAGTCGTCGCCGCTGGCGATCGACCTGAAACGCAATATCCGCGTCAACGGCGGCACGGTGATCGTGGGCGATCCAAAGGCGGCCGATGGAATCATCGACGTCATCACGGACCCGGAAAAGACGCGCACGAAAACCATTCTGTCGCTGAACAGCGCCGGCCGCGTGGGCGAGTATCTGCTGAGCTATAACATCGTCTTCCGCGTGCGCGACAACACCGGTGCCGAGCTGCTGGGCCCCACGCAGATCACCCTGACCCGCCCCATCACCTTCAACGAAACGCAGTTGCTGGCGAAGGAGCAGGAAGAGGCGCTGCTGTACCGCGACATGCAGACGGACCTGGTGCAGCAGATGATGCGCCGGATGGCCGCGATCAAGATCGGTGCCCCCGCACCTGCCAGTGCCACGCCCGGTCCGGGCAGCGCGCTGCTGATGCCGGGCACGCCCGAGCCGACGCCCGCGGCGACTGTGCCGCCGGCGTCCGTTCCAGCCAAGCAGTAAGCATCATGCAACTGCGGGCTGAAGCGCTGGACGGCCACCTGGCCAAACCCCTGTCGCCGCTGTATGTCATCACCAGCGACGAGCACCTGCTCGCGCTGGAGGCGGCCGACAAGATCCGGCGCACGGCCCGCGCGCAAGGCTATTCCGAGCGCGACGTGCTGAGCGTGGAGCGCAGCTTCAAGTGGGGCGAGCTGCTGGCGGCGAACCAGGCCATGTCCCTGTTCGGCGACAAGAAGCTGATCGAGCTGCGCATCCCCACCGGCAAGCCGGGCAAGGACGGCGGCGCCGCGCTGCAGGCCTACGTGAAGGACCTGAGCCCGGACAACCTCACCCTGATCACGCTGCCGAAGCTGGACTGGCAGACCGCGAAGGCGGCCTGGGTGACGGCGCTGCAGCAGGCCGCCGTGTATATCGAGATTCCCACCGTCGAGCGCGCGGCGCTGCCGAACTGGATTTCGATGCGCCTGGCGCAGCAGAACCAGAGCGTGGACCGGCAAAGCCTGGACTTCATCGCCGACCGGGTCGAGGGCAACCTGCTGGCGGCGCACCAGGAAATCCAGAAACTGGGCCTGCTGCACGAGCCGGGCAAGCTGACCTTCGAACAGGTGCACGACGCCGTGCTGAACGTGGCGCGCTATGATGTCTTCAAGCTGTCCGAGGCGATGCTGACGGCCGACCCGGCCCGCCTGGTGCGCATGCTCGAAGGCTTGAAGGGCGAGGGCGAGGCGCTGCCACTGGTGCTGTGGGCCGTGTCCGAGGAAATCCGCACGCTGCTGAAACTGAAGGCGGGCATGGCGCAGGGCCGCCCGCTGGGCGCGCTGTTGAAGGAATACCGCATCTGGGGTCCGCGCGAGCGCATGATGGAGCCGGCCCTGCGCCGGCTGTCGCTGCCCACGCTGGAAGGGGCGCTGCAGCAGGCGGCCCAGGTCGACAAGATGGTCAAGGGGTTGCGCGGCAAGGCGTTCGCCGGCGACCAGTGGGACGCCATGCTGCAACTGGCGTTGAAGGTAGCACGGGGATGACGATGAGCTCTCAAATCGAACACGGTATCGAACAAGGTATTGAAAAATACATGCAGGACATGGGCCGCCGCGCCCGCGCCGCCTCGCGGGCCATGGCGCGTGCCGACTCGGCCACCCGCAACCGCGCGCTGGCGTTGATCGCGGACGCCATCGAGCGCGAGGCCCCCAGCCTGCGCGAAGCCAACCAGCTCGACCTGGATGCCGCCCGTGCCAACGGCCTGGCGCCGGCCATGCTGGACCGGCTGGCCCTGTCGGACAAGGCGATTGCGACGATGATCGAAGGCCTGCGTCAGATCGTCGCGCTGCCCGATCCCGTCGGTGAAATCTCCAACCTGAAGGTGCGTCCGACCGGCATCCAGGTGGGCCAGATGCGCGTGCCGCTGGGCGTCATCGGCATCATCTACGAAGCGCGCCCGAACGTCACGGTGGACGCGGCGGGCCTGTGCATCAAGAGCGGCAACGCCACCATCCTGCGCGGCGGCTCCGAAGCCATCCACTGCAACCGCGCGCTGGCGAAAATCGTCAAGGCCGGGCTGGAAGGCGCCGGGCTGCCGGCCGATGGTGTCCAGGTGGTCGACACCACCGACCGCGCCGCCGTCGGGGCTTTGATCACGATGCCCCAGTATGTCGATGTCATCGTGCCGCGCGGCGGCAAGGGCCTGATCGCGCGCCTGATGGAAGAGGCGACGGTGCCGATGATCAAGCACCTGGACGGCATCTGCCACGTCTACATCGACGCCAAGGCCGATCTGCAGAAGGCGCTCGACATCGGCTTCAACGCCAAGTGCCACCGCTACGGCACCTGCAACACGATGGAGACCTTGCTGGTCGAGCGGGGCATTGCCCCCACCGTGCTGCCGCAACTGGCCGGGCGCTACCTGACCGAATCGGTCGAGCTGCGCGCGGATCCGGAAGCCCATGCGATCCTGTCCGCCGCCGGCTACCCGCACCTGGTACCGGCCACGGAAGAAGACTGGGCCACCGAGTACCTGGCGCCGGTGCTGGCGGTGAAGATCGTCGACGGCATCGACGCGGCGATGGATCACATCAATACCTGGTCGTCCAAGCACACGGAGGCCATCGTTACGGAAGACTACAGCGCCGCCATGCGCTTCCTGCGCGAAGTCGATTCGGCCTCCGTGATGGTGAACGCGTCGACGCGCTTCGCCGACGGCTTCGAATACGGCCTGGGCGCCGAAATCGGCATCTCGAACGACAAGCTGCACGCGCGCGGCCCGGTCGGGCTGGAAGGCCTGACGTCGCTGAAGTACGTCGTGTTCGGCCACGGCGAAATCCGTCAATAGACTTCCCAAGGAACCCCATGCTCTGGATCAAAGCGCTGCACATCGTCTTCGTCACGTCGTGGTTCGCCGGCCTGTTCTACCTGCCGCGCATCTACGTCAACCTGGCGCAGGAAAGCGCGGGGCCGACGACGGAACGGCTGCTGCTGATGGCGCGCAAGCTGTACCGCTTCATGACCATGCTGGCCGTGCCGGCCGTCGTGTTCGGGCTGATCCTCGCCTACCTGCAGTACAGCGGCCCGGAAGGCATGAAGCTGCCCGGCTGGCTGCACGCGAAGCTGCTGTTCGTCGTGCTGGCCCTCGGCTACCACCATGCCTGCGGTTCGCTGCTGAAGAAATTCGAGCGCGGGGTGAACAGCCGCGGTCACGTGTTCTACCGCTGGTTCAACGAAGTGCCGGTGCTGATCCTGCTGGCGGCCGTGGTCCTGGTGGTGGTCAAGCCGTTCTGATCGGAGGTGTCGGATGAAGAGCTGCCAGTACTACTTCGCGCCGCAGTCGCCATGGGCCTACCTGGGCCATGAGCGTTTCGTGGCGCTGTGCCGCCGGCACGGCGTGCAGATCGACCTGCGTCCGCTCGACCTGGGCAAGGTGTTTCCCGTCTCGGGCGGCCTGCCGCTGGCCAAGCGCGCTCCGCAGCGGCAGGCATACCGGCTGGTGGAGCTGGCGCGCTGGTCGGAATTCCTCGGCATTCCGATGAACGTGCAGCCGACCTTCTTCCCGGTCTCGCCCGACCTGGCGGCCAAGCAGATCATCGCCGCGCGCCTGGGCCACGGCGGCGACATCGCGCTGGACCTGGCCCACGCCATCATGCGCGGCCTGTGGGCCGAGCAAAAGAACATCGGCGACGAGGCCACGCTGGCCGCAATCGCCAACGGCTGCGGCCTCGATGGCCAGCAGCTGCTGAAAGCGGCGCAGACGGCCAGCGTGCAGGCCGAATACGACCGCAACACGGAAGAGGGCACGGCCGCAAGCGTGTTCGGCTCGCCGTGGTATGTCTACGAAGGCGAAAGCTTCTGGGGCCAGGACCGCCTGGACTTCCTCGAACGCGCCATCGCCCGCTCGTTGCTTCAAAAATAGGGACAGACCCCATTTTTTCGGCAATAGTTTCTTCAAAAATGGGGTCTGTCCCCATTTTTATATTTACCAACGGATAAAGGGTACCCCCATGACTTCCTATTTTTGCCCATGCCCGCGCGGCATGGAAGTGGCACTGGCCGAAGAGCTGGCCGAGATCGCGCAGGACACCGCCAGCCCGACCTTGAAGGTGCACAACCAGGTGCCCGGCGGCGTGCACTGCTCGGGGGACCTGTATGACGCCTACCGCATCAACCTGCATTCGCGCATCGCCTCGCGCGTGCTGATGCGCATGGGCGTGTGCCATTACCAGAACGAGAACGACATCTACGACCTGGTGCTGGCGCAGCCGTGGGAGGAGTGGTTCGGCATCGACCACACCATCCGCGTCGACGTCACGGCCATCAAGTCGCCGCTGAAAAGCATCGAGTTCACGACCCTGAAGATCAAGGATGCCGTGTGCGACCGCTTCCGCGACATGTACGGCAAGCGCCCGTCGGTCGACACGCGCGAGCCGGACATGCGCATCGCCGGCTTCCTCGACCAGCGCCAGTTCATCATCTACCTCGATACCTCCGGCGAAGCGCTGTTCAAGCGCGGCTGGCGTACCGAGACGGGCGACGCGCCACTGCGCGAGAACCTGGCCGCGGGCCTGTTGCGCGTGTCGGGCTGGAAGCCGGGCATGCCCCTGTTCGACCCGATGTGCGGCTCCGGCACCATCCTCTGCGAAGCGGCACAGATGGTGCAGGGCGTGCCGCCGGGCGCGCGCCGCACGTTCGCGTTCGAGAAATTCCACGACTTCGATCCGGCCCCGTGGCAGGCCATGAAGGCGGCCATCAAGGTCCGGCCGCTGCCGACCGAACCCACCATCTTCGGCTCCGACATCTCGGGCGACATGGTGGCAATGACGCGCCATAACCTGAAGAATGCCGGTATCCTGTTCGAGGTACCCCTCAAGCAGATCGAAGCGCAGCAAGTGCAGGCGCCGACCGAGCAGCCGGGCATCCTGCTGACCAATCCCCCGTACGGCGAGCGGATCGGTGTGCGCGGCGACAGCACCCTGCCCGAGGACGACCTGGCGAAATCGTTCTACGCCGATTTCAGCAAGGCGCTCAAGCAGCGCTTTGCCGGCTGGACGGCTTACCTGTTCACTGCGGACCTGGGCCTGCCCAAGCTGCTGCGCCTGAAGGAATCGCGCAAGACGCCGTTCTTTAATGGTGCGCTGGAGTGCCGGCTGTTCCGCTTCGACATGGTGGCCGGCTTCAACCGCCGCGACGAAGCGCTGCCGAAGGGGGACTGACCTGTCCCGGCATGGCGGCTTGCCGCCATGCCGTCGGGTCGCGCAATTTGCTTTGGCATGACCCGACGAACCGCAAGAAGAACCTGGCAACACAATGCTCCCAGATACCCCCGCCGATATCCCGTCAGACCCCGTTCCTCCCGTACCGCCGCGCACCAGGCCGCACATGCGTCCCCTGGGCCGCAATGGCCTGGCCATCGTGCTGGCGTCGTTGTCGATGCTGGGCCCCTTCTGCATCGACGCCTACCTGCCGGCCTTCCCGAATATCGAAGCCTCGCTGGGCGCCACCGGCCTGGAAGTGCAGCAGAGCCTGACGGCCTACATGCTGGCCTTCGCCGCGATGGTGCTGTGGCATGGCGCCCTGTCCGATGCCTTCGGGCGCCGCAACGTCATCCTCGTGTCGCTGGTGCTGTTCGCCATCGGCACCGTCGGCTGCGCCGCCGCGCACAGCGTCCACTACTTGTGGTTCTTCCGCGTACTGCAGGGGGTGTCCGCCGGAGCCGGCGTGGTGGTGGGGCGCGCCATCATCCGCGACCTGTATCACGGCGCCGAGGCGGCGCGGTTGCTGTCGCTGGTGACGATGATCTTCTCCATCGCCCCGGCCGTGGCGCCCATCATGGGCGGCTTCATCGTCAAGTACACCGACTGGCGCGCCATCTTCCTGACCCTGTTCGCCTTCGCGGTGGTGCTGTTCATCGTCTGCTGGCGGCGCCTGCCCGAGACGCTGCCCCTGCACAAGCGCCAGCCCTTCAACCCGCGCTTCCTGGTCGACAGCTACCGCCAGATCCTCGGTTCGCCCCTGTTCCATCTGAAGTCGGGCATCGTCGCGCTGAACTTCGCCGGCCTGTTCGTCTACATCACGGCCGCGCCGGTGATGCTGCCCACGCAGCTGCACCTGGGGCCGGACCAATTCGGCTGGCTGTTCATTCCTTCCGTGGCCGGCATCTTCACGGGTGCGCTGGCGGCCAACCGCATCGCCGGCAAGATCACGTTCTCGCGCCAGATCGGCATTGGCTTCTGCTTCCTGCTGGCCGCCGCCGGCTGCAACGTGCTGTATCACCTGTTCATGCCGCCCTCGGTGCCGTGGAGCGTGATCCCGATGTTCTTCTACACCTTCGGCATGTCCGTCGTGGCGCCCGCCGCCACCTTGATGGCACTGGACCTGTTCCCGCACATCCGCGGCACGGTCGCTTCCTGCCAGTCGTTCGAGACGACGCTGATGGGCGCCATCGTGGCCGGCGTCATCGCGCCGGCACTGGCGGGGTCGGTGTTGTGGCTGGCGACAGGACAGCTGCTGTTTACGACCATGGCGCTCGTCATGTGGCTGGTGGCGCGGGGTTACCGGCAACGGCTGGCGCTCGATACCGCGAAACAACAGTAGAGCCCTGCGATGATAAAAATTTCGTCATGAATTTTGCCTTCCCGCTAAGGACAGGTATATTTATGCTACCATGAATCTTTAGTTGCTGACTGTAAATATTGTGGCAACGAATGTTTTGGTTCTAGCAACAACGTAGCAACAACGTAGTGACAACTTAGCAACAACGACGGCTGGCATGTCGCAGTAGGGCAGTGCCGCCTTTTTCTCGAACGACGTCCACCGGCGCCAGTGTCCCCGATATCCGATGCCTCAACCAGACCACGATATCCGCAATCGCCTGCTGATCGCCAGGCTGCCGGCCATGCCGCAGATCCTGGTCAAGCTGATCGAGCTGCTGCAGGCGGACGATGCCGGCATGCCCGAGCTGGCCGCGCTGATCGCCAAGGATGCCGGCATGACGGGCAAGATCCTGGCAGTCGCCAACAGCTCGGCCTACCAGCGCCAGAGTCGCGGCGCCGGGCTGGAGCAGGCGCTCGTGTCGCTTGGCACGGACATGATCAAGACGCTCGTCATCGGCGAATCCGTCTTCCAGACGTTTAACAACTTCCCCCATTCCGGCGGCACCGACCTGCGCGCGTTCTGGAAGCATGCGCTGGGCGCGGCCGTCGTCGCGCGCGACACGGCCCGGCTGATGAACTACGCCCAGGTCGAGGAAGCCTACCTGGCCGGCCTGCTGCACAATGTCGGCCGCCTGGCCCTGCTGGCCGCGGCGCCGCGCGAATACGCCACCAACTTCATGGCGCGCGACGACGAGGCCCTGTGTGCCATCGAGCAGCGCACCTTGCAGATCACGCACACCGAAGCGGGCGCCTGGCTGATCGAACGGTGGAACCTGGATTCCTTCCTGGCCGACAGCGTGCTGTATCACCACGAACCGGCCGCGCGGCTGGAGTCGGCCCATCCGCTGATCCGCATCGTGCGCCTGGCGCACCTGGTGATTCACCACGCCGACCGTCCCGAGCTGGTGAACGAGGCCGCCGCGCTGTGCGGCATCCCGCCGTCCGCGCTGGAAACGGTGATGCACACGGCCGCGCGTCAGGTGCAGAAGGCGGCCGACTATCTGGGCATCGACCTGGCCGGCGCCGACGACATCGTGGCACCGCCGGCCGTCCTGCCGCCAGGCGACCCGGTGCAGCAGCGCCTGCAGGAAGAAATGCGCAACATGATGCTGGTATCGGAAGTGGGCCAGACCATCGCGCGCCAGCAGGACGAAACGGCGATGCTGGAAGCGATCACGCGTTCGGCCCGCATCCTGTTCGACTTCACCACCGCCGTGGTGCTGCTGGAAGATCCGGCCGGTCAGGCGCTGGCGGGCGTGCCGGCTGGCGAACACCAGCAACGGCTGGCGGGGTTCGCCATCGCCTTGAACAAGGGCGGCATCGTCGCCGGCGCGGCGGCGGAGCGCCACGTGGCGCTGGCCACGCGGGGCGGCCAGCCGCTGGGTATCGCCGACGAGCAGCTGTTCCGCATCCTCGACACGGAAGCCCTGGTCTGCGTGCCGCTGGTGGCAGGGCAGCGCTGCCTGGGCGTGCTGGTTGGTGGTGCGGGCGGCTGGCAGCTGCCGTCGATGGGCAAGCGCGAACGCTTCCTGCAGGCCTTCGGCAACCAGGCCGCCAACGCGCTGGCGACGGCGCTGGCGCGGCGCGGCCAGGCCCAGCGCCAGCTCGCCCACGTCGCCGACGAATACCGCGAAGCGTCGCGCCGGGTCGTGCATGAAGTGAACAACCCGCTGTCGATCATCCGCAACTACCTGTCCGTGCTGGACGCCAAGCTGGCGCGGCGCGAACCGGTGGTGTCCGAGATGTCGATCCTGAATGAGGAAATCGACCGTGTCGGCCAGCTGATCGGCGGCCTGGCCGACCTGCGTCCGCTCGACCCGGCCGCCTTCACCAATATCGCGCGTACGGTGGACGAGGTGCTGCGCCTGTTCCGCGCCACCGACTTCATTCCCGCCTCGGTGCAGGTGCTGGTGCGCATGCTGGACGAACCGAACGAAGCGGCCGGCGACAGCGACCTGCTCAAGCAGATCCTCGTCAACCTGGTCAAGAACTCGATCGAAGCCTTGCCGGACGGCGGCCGTATCGAGATCGCCAACCGTGGCCACGTCAGCCGCGAGCGCCGGCTGTTCGTGGAACTGGTGGTCAGCGATTCCGGCCCCGGCCTGCCGCCCGAGGTCATGGCCAATCTGTTCAGCGCTGTCCAGAGCCGCAAGGAAGGCCAGCACCATGGCCTGGGGCTGTCGATCGTCCATGGCCTGGTGCAGCAGCTGGACGGCCAGATCACCTGCCGCAGCGGCAAGGGTGGCACCAGCTTTGAAATTCTCCTGCCTGCACGCGGCAGCAACGGCGAAATCACCGGCGCGGCACCGCGCCTGACGGATTGAAGTGTAAGGGTACGATGAACGAGCATATTCCAGCCGGTCCGGCCGTGGCGCCGGACTTCTTCCCGCGCCTCTTGCTGGTCGACGACGAACCGCGCCTGCTGTCGTCGCTGTACGAACTGCTGCGCGATCGCAGCTACCACCTGGTCACGGCCACCTGCGGCAGCGAAGCGCTGGCACAGCTGAACCGCATGCAGTTCGACCTGGTGCTGCTCGACCTGCGCCTGCCGGACATGAGTGGCCACGAGATCATGGACTACATCAATGCGCGCGGCATCGAGTGCGACGTGATCGTCATGAGCGGCGACGTCGGCATCGAGGCGGCTATCGGCGCCTTGAAGCGGGGCGCCTACGACTACCTGCGCAAGCCCTACAGCCGGGAAGAACTGCTGAAAACCGTCGAGAACGCGCTGCAGAAGCGCCGCCTGGCGGTCGATAACCAGTGCATCGCCCAGCGCCTGGAAAACTCGGAGAAGATGTACCGTACGCTGGTCGACAGCTCGCCCGACATCATCTACACCTTGAACCACGAAGGCCACTTCACCTTCATCAACGACCGCGCCTACCAGCTGCTGGGCTACTCGCGCGAGGAACTGATCGGCAAGCACTACTCGATCGTCGTGCACGACGAGGACCTGGAACGGGCCAAGTATGTCTTCAGCGAGCGCCGCCTGGACGACCGCGCCGCGCGCAGCGTCGAACTGCGTCTGAAGTGCAATGGCAACACTGGCGGCAGCAATGGTGCCGAGCGCACCTTCAGCAATACGCTGATGGCCATTTCGCTGGGTGCGCTAGGCATGCACGTACAGGACGGCAGCGAGGGCCTGGATGCGCGCAAGCACGGCGTGCCGGGCATCTACGGCGTGGCGCGCGACATCACGGACCGCAAGCGCGCCGAGGAGCAGATCTCCTACCAGGCCTATCACGACATCCTGACCGACCTGCCCAACCGCATGCTGTTCAAGGACCGCCTCGGCCTGGCAGTGATCCAGGCCAAGCGCAAGCAGACCGAATTGGCCGTGATGTTCGTCGACCTGGACCGCTTCAAGCTGGTCAACGACACGCTGGGCCACGTCAAGGGCGACGAGCTGCTGCAACAGGCCGCGCTGCGCCTGAAAGACTGCCTGCGCAAGGGCGACACGCTGGCGCGCCAGGGCGGCGACGAGTTCACCATCGTGCTGCCGGAGCTGCGCGACCGGGCCGACGCCCAGGGCGTGGCCGAGAAATTCCTCGAATGCCTGCAGCGGCCCTTCGACCTGGACGGCCATATCGTCCACATATCCGCCTCGATCGGCATCGCCGTCTACCCGAACGACGGCGAAAGCATCGACGAGCTGTTGCGCCATGCCGACATCGCCATGTACCAGGTCAAGGCGCTGGGCAAGAACGGCCACAGCTTCTACCACGACTCGATGCTGGACGTGTCGCACCAGAAGATCGCGCTGGAGCAGGCCCTGCGCCGTGCGCTCGAGAACGGCGAGCTGGAAATGTACTACCAGCCGCAGATCGACGTGGCCACCGGCCGCATCGTCGGCGCCGAAGGCCTGATGCGCTGGAACCATCCGCAGCGCGGCCTGCTGTCGGCCGGCGAGTTCCTGCCGTTCGCCGAAGAAAACGGCCTGATGCTGCCGATCTCGGACTGGATGCTGGGCGCGCTGTGCCGCGACCTGCTGCTGTGGAACCAGGCCGGCGGCGAGACGATCCGCCTGTCGCTGAACCTGTCGCCGCAGTACCTGGACCGGGGCGACTTCTTCGAGAAGATGCGCGGCGCGCTGACGCGCTACGGCATCGCGCCGGCACAGATCGAAGTGGAGATCACGGAGAACATCTGCATCCGTAATCCCCAGTACGCGATCGAGCAGCTGAACAAGCTGTGCCAGCTGGGCGTGTCCGTCGCCATCGACGACTTCGGCACCGGCTACTCGTCGCTGGCCTACCTGCACCGCTTCCCCATCCACACCATCAAGATCGACCAGAGCTTCGTCAAGGAGATCCATGACGAGAACGGCCACTATCCCGTGATCCTGGCCATCATCTCGATTGCGCGCGGGCTGGGCCTGCACCTGGTGGCCGAAGGCGTCGAGACGGAAGTGCAGGCGCGCTACCTGCAGGCCAACGGCTGCACCACGATGCAGGGCTTCCTGTACTTCCGGCCGATGTCGCTGACGTCGTTCATCCACGTGCTGCATGCGCAGGACCAGGCCTGGCCGCAGGCGCCGGTATCGATGATCGCCGTGCAGGCATGAGCCAGGCGGCAGGACCGGCCGGCGCGACGCCGGCCGCGCAGTCGGCGGAGGCTGCACGCATCCGCGCGCTGGCCGAGCAGGGCGTGCCGGCGGCCCAGCACACGCTGGGCTTCATGTACTTCAACGGCGACGGCGTGCCGCAGAGCCATGAGCTGGCTCTGGCCTGGTACCGCCAGGCCGCCAACGCGGGGCTGGAGCAGGCCCAGTATAACCTTGGCGTGATGTACCAGAAGGGCCAGGGCGTGGCCGCCGATTTCGTCGAGGCGGCCAGCTGGTACCGGCTGGCGGCCGAGCAGGGCTACGCCGCCGCCCAGTACAACCTGGGCTGGCTGTATGCCAAGGGTCACGGCGTGGCGCAGGACACCGTGCGGGCACGTCACTGGTTCGGCAAGGCGGCCGAGCAGGGCGATGCCGGCGCGCAGAACAACCTGGGCATGATGTACGACACCGGCAAGGGCGTGCCGCAGGACGCCGTGCTGGCAACGGCCTGGTACCGCAAGGCGGCCGAGCAGGGGTATGCGCGGGCCCAGTTCAACCTGGCGCTGCGCTGTGCCAGCGGCCAGGGCACGCCGGCCGATCCGGCCGAGGCGCTGGCCTGGTGCCGCAAGGCGGCCGAACAGGGCCACGCGCCGGCCCAGTTCAACCTCGGCCTGCGCTACGACAAGGGCGATGGCGTGGCGCAGGATGGCGCCCAGGCCGTGCACTGGTACGGCCAGGCGGCCGAGCAGGGCCATGTCAGCTCGCAGTTCAATCTCGCGCTGATCTTCGACACGGGCCACGGCGTGCCGCGCGACGAGCGCGAGGCGCTGGCCTGGTACCTGCGCGCGGCGGCCCAGGGGCATGCGGCGGCGCAGAACAACGTGGGCCAGCGCTACGATCACGGCCAGGGCGTGCCGCAGGATCATGCCGAGGCGGCGCGCTGGTATCGACAGGCGGCCGACCAGGGTTTTCCGGCCGCCCAATACCATCTGGGCCTGCTGTGCGACAGCGGTGCCGGCGTGCCGCGCGACGAGGCCGAAGCCATCGGCTGGTACTGCAAGGCGGCCGGGCAAGGCCACCTGCGCGCCCAGTTCGACCTGGCGCTGCGCTTCGAGACGGGAAGGGGTGTGGCGCAGGACCTGCACGCCGCGTTGGGCTGGTACCAGCGCGCGGCCGAACAGGGCTACGCCGCCGCCCAGTACAACCTGGCGCTGCTGCACGACCGCGACGACGGCCCCGCGCCCAGCGTGGAACAGGCCAACGGCTGGTACCGGCAAGCGGCGGAGCAGGGCCATGCGCTGGCCCAGTTCACGCTCGCGCTGCGCTGCGACAATGGCCAGGGCATGCCGCGCGATTTTCACCAGGCCTTCCACTGGTACCTGGCGGCGGCCCGGCAGGGCCACGCGCGGGCCCAGTTCAATCTCGGCCTGATGTATTTCGCGGGCCAGGGCACCGACGCCGACATGGCGCAAGCCTGTCACTGGTTAGGCCTGGCCGAACGGCAGGGCGAGGTCGGGGCCGGGCGCTACCTGCGCGAGGCGGCTGCCCGCCTGCAGGGCGCGCCCCAGCTGGCGCTGGGCGCGCACCTGCTCACGTAAGCAGTCACGCCGCCCTGGCCTGCCGGTGCTCGATACGGCCGTCGTGCAGCCGCACGATGCGGCGCGCCCGCGCGGCGTATTCCGGCGAGTGCGTCACCATCACGATGGTGGTGCCTTCGGCATTGATGCGCGACAGGATCTGCATCACTTCCTCGCCATGGGCCGAGTCCAGGTTGCCGGTCGGTTCATCCGCCAGCAGCAGGCTCGGTTCCGCCACCAGCGCCCGCGCGATCGCCACGCGCTGCTGCTGGCCGCCGGAAAGCTGCGACGGCCGATGGTTCATCCGGTGCCGCACGCCCAGTTTTTCCAGCGCCGCTTCGACGCGCCCGCGCCGCTCGCTGGCAGGCGTGCCGGCATATTTCAGCGCCAGTTCGACGTTTTCAAAGACGGTCAGCTCGTCGATCAGGTTGAAGTTCTGGAAGATGAAGCCGACGCCACTGCGGCGCATGGCATTGAGCTGCGCTTCGGGCAGGCCGGCCACATTGCTGCCCTTGAACCAGTACTCGCCCGAATCGGGCACGTCGAGGAAACCCAGCAGACTCAGTAGGGTGGACTTGCCGCATCCGGAAGGCCCGGTGATGGCGAGGAAGTCGCCCTTCTCGATGGTCAGGTCGATATCGCACAAGGCGGTGGTGAGCACTTCGTCGGTCGCATAGACCTTGCTCAGGCGGGACAGTTTGATCATGGTCGCTCCAGTTTTTTGTCAGGGAGATGCCGGGTTCACCGTTGCAGCCGCAGGCGCTCGGCCTGGCCGTACGGCGCATAGACGGAAATGAGGACGCGTTCGCCGGCCGCCAACCCGCCCAGCACTTCGACCTGGCCGGCGTTGCGGCGCCCCGTGCGCACGGGCCGGCGCACGGCGTCCATGCCGTCGCCGGACAGCGCGTAGACCCAGGCGCCGCCACTGTCGTTCAGGTAGGGACCGTTCGGCAGCACCAGCGCCGGCTTCGGCTCGCCCAGGGTCAGGCGCACGTCGACGCTCATGCCGGGCTGCAGGCCGGCGGGCTGGCGCGCGAACAGCAGTTCGGCGCTGAAGCGGCGGTCCTTGACCTGGCGGTAGACGCGGCTGACCTCGACGGCGTAATCGCTGCCGTCCAGCGTGGCCACGCCGCGCCGGCCCGGTGCCACGCGGTTCAGGTAGTACTCGTCGATTTGCGCCACCAGCTTGAACTGGGCATCGTCGATGCGGCCCACGCGCTGGTCGATGCGCACCGCTTCGCCCACCTGCAGCGCGAAGTCGCTCAGCCGGCCGCTGGCCGGGGCACGCATGGCCAGGCCGTCGAGCGTCGCGTGGGCAAGCGCCATGCCCGATTCCAGCCGGCGCGTGGCGGCCATCATCGTGTTCATGGCCTGCTCGCGCACGGCGAATTCGCGGTCCCCGCCTTTCTGTTCGGTCTGCAGCTTGCGGCGCGCCTGTTCCAGCTTGTCGGCCGATTCTTCCAGCGCCACGTTGGAGATGAACCCCTTGGCCGACAGTTCACGGTTGCGCCGGTACAGCTTGTCGGCTTGCGTGACGTCGAACTGCAGGTCGGCGATACGGTCCGTGTGCTCGTTGCGCGCCACCTGGAACGTCACCTGCAGGTTGGCCAGGTTGGAGAGCTGCTGCGCCTGTTCCGACTCGCGCTGCAGTAGTTCCATGCGCCGCTGCGGATTGGACAGGCGGAACAGCAGGTCGCCCTTCTGCACCTGGGCGCCGTCGCGCACGTAGACCTCTTCCACGCGGCCCCCTTCCACCGCATCGAGCAGCACCTGGTTCAGCGCCTCCGCACTGGCACGTACCACGACGTCGTCCGTGAACACGCCCCTTTCCACGGTGGCGATGCGCACGCTATCGGCGGGCACGCGCAGGCCGCGCGGCGCCAGGCCCCAGCCGGCCGCCGCCAGCATGGCGCATACCCCGGCGGCCACGGCCCAGCGCCGCCACCGCCGGCGCGGTTGCGGGCGCCGCACATCCATGCCGGCGCCGGTGATGTCAATCGCTTCGCGCGGTGCGTTCATGTTCCGGTCCTCCCGCCGTGCTGTCCTGCCGCGCCCGATGCAGCAGGGTGTCCATCATCTTCACCGTCGCCTCGTGGCTCGCGGCCACTGTCTGGCCCCACATCGGCATCGTGGCGCTCAGCATCGCCGGCGACGTCACGTAGCGACCACCGATGACCACCGTCGGCACCATCGTGACGTGCATCGCCTGGTGCAGCCGGGTCGCTTCGTCGACCCTGCGCTGCACGGCGGGCGACTGCCACGCGGCGTTGAAGCGCTGGGGCGTCACGCCGGCACCGGCCGCGAACGTGGCCAGGGCAGCCTGCGTGTCGAGCGGCTTGCCCAACTCGTGGATCTGGCGGAACAGCTCCCGGCCGGCGCTTTCGTCCATGCCCAGTGCTTCCATCACATAGAACATGCGCTGCTGCGGCAACTGCTGCGGCCGCATGCCGACGGGGACGCGGCGCAGGACGATGTCCTCGCGATGGCGTGCCGCCCAGTCGCGCAGCGCCGGTTCGAACTCGTAGCAGTGCGGGCAGCTGTACCAGAAAAATTCCACCACTTCGACGGGGCCGGGCGGCGGCGGCGGTGCCTGCAGCACCTGGTAGGGGCGAGCCGGTTCGGACGGCGCGCTCGACACGTTCAGCAGGATGGCGGCGCCGACGATGACGGCGGCCGCCGGGATGAAATGTCGTCTTGAAAGCTGCATGGGAAATCCTGTCAAATTTATTTAACTCAACAATTAATAATCGGAAATCCAGATATTCTCGTGTCCGCTTGATTTCGCCTGGCGCGAATGAAGTAACCCATAGCGTCTTATTGATGGAAGGGGAGGTTAGCACCGTGCGAAGCGCTGGATTTCATGAATTTGTATGAGTTGTGCACGCATTTATAACGCGACCGTAAACATATTTCCGTTTTGCAGTAAACCCGGCGGTCTGGCCCGCTTTTTCTCGATTGTTCGAAACTTTGTATAAGTTTTGCATATAGGCTTGTTTTCAAAAATATCCTGAATTACGATTTCCCTGCACTTCATCGAGTGCTTCACTTTATCCACTACTAGGAGATTTAAAATGCAAAACGTTGACACCACCGTGGACCTGGACATCGACTTCGATTTCGAAATCCTGGAAACCAACGAAGCCACCGCCATGGAAGAAATGGGCGCTTCGTCCACCATTTGCGCGGGCTCCACCTGCAGCAAGCAGAGCCTGCTGGCACGCGGCTGCTGATAGCCGTGTCTGCTTTCCGGGGATTCGTCCAATCCAGATGTTGAACCGGATCGCGAGCGCTGCCTCGCTCACGCGAGAGCAGCGCATTCCCCTTTCTATTAATTGTCGCGTTCGCTATTGCAAATCACGGAGCGGAAAATGCTGACGACGAATTTACAGCCGGACGATATCTATGTATTAAGGCCGGATATTTTCCTGCGCAGTGCCGAAGACCGGATTCATATCAGGCATGCCGGCGACAATTACATTGTGCGCTTGCAGCCGGAATGCATCCGCAATATTTACCGGTTCTGCGACCTGCTGGACGGCGTACGCTCATTGGGCGCGGCGATCGAGGATATCCCGTCCGCGCATCGAAGCTATATATTGAAATTCCTGCAATTCCTCGTTTCCAAATCGGCCGCCCTGCGGATTGAATCGCCGCAGGCGGAAACGCATCTGGCGCCGGCCCAGGATGCGCTGCTGTATCTACGGTCGTTTGTCGACGACAGTGCCGCTGCCTTTCGCTGCTTTCTTGACGCACGAATCCTGCTCGCCGCCGGCGACTATGCCTTGACCAGCGCGATCAAGACCTTCGCCTGCCTGGGGGCGCGCCGCTTGAGCGTGCTGCAAACGGGGGATGCCTGGCAAACCCAGGAGCTGCAAGCGGCATTTGCCGGCCTGGCCCGCTGGCCCGATGCCACCCTCGACGTCGTCACCGTGCCTGGACCTGATTACGACTACGTGGTGCAGTGCGCCGCCGACCCGGCCTACCCGTTCGAGCGCTTGATGGCGGCGCTGCCGGAGGCGCGGCACCTGGTGGCGCTGGTCGCGCACGGGCAGCTGTGCGCCCTGCACGCGGCCGACCTGCCGCTGCTGGCGCCCCGCCACGCGGGTGTGCCGCTGGCGCCGCCCGACGGCCTGTGCGCCGGCGCGACGGCGGCCATGATCTGCTTTGACTACCTGTGCGGCGTGCGGCCGCTGCCCCCACGGCGCTACCTGCATTTCGGCCTGGACGCCGACGTGCCGATGAACAGCGCCGGGCTGTATCCGCTGCTGCCCTTCGCCCAAGGCGAGGCCGGTGGCGACGACGCGATCGTCGTCGCCGCACGCGTCGAGGAACTGGTCCGCACGCCCCTGTCCCCACTCCGTCCGCCCGTCGAGCACACGATGGACGGCAGCAGCATCAAGCTCTATACCTGCGATGCCTGGCTGGCTGGCCGCGACGCGCCCGTCACGCTGGCCAGCGCGGGCATGACGCGGGCACAGTGCCTGGCCGACGTGCTGCTGCAGCTGGCGGACATCCATGGCCACTGGTTCAGCAATACGGCACCGGCCGAGCGGGCCGCGGTCGGCCGCTACCTGGCGCAGCGCGACATTGCCCGGCACGCCGTCGCAACGCTGCGTGCGGTGCCGCCGGGGTCGGGCGCCGTGCCGGCCCTGTCCGCGCGCGAGCAGTACCTGAGCTTCTGCATCAACGCGGCGTATGGCGCACGGGTGAATTGGACCGACGTGCCGCTGGCAACGCCCGAATGGCCGCGCTGCACCGTGCTGCGCGCGGGCCATGCCACCGTCTACCTGCCGCACGACGGCCAGACCACTGCCGCCCAGCGCGAGGCCGGCCTGCTGGCGCTGTACCGCGCGCTGTGGCGTCACGATCAGGTGCCGGGCCGCGACATCTTCCTGCCCGCGCAACCGCTTGAAGCCCCGCAGCCAGTGGAGGCATCGTGAGCGACGTCGCCCAACTGACCGCGTTCGTGCGCCGCGCGCCGGCCGGTGCCGCGACCGTGCTGGCCACCCAGTCGACCTTGGCGCTGCTGCCCGGTGCGCACGCCAACTGTCGCGCGCAGCTTGATGCCTTCGCGGGCCAGTTCGGTGTCTTCCCCGCGTTCCAGCGCCGGTGGCGCTGGAACGCCATGCTGCAATCCCAGCTGGCTGCGCTGCTGGAACGGCTCGCCGCGCGGGAACCCGAACCGGGCTGCGTCTACCTGTATCTGGAAGGGGCGTTCAGCAAACGCTACTTCCCCGCGCCGGCACCGGCACGCGCCACTACCGAGGCTCCTGTCACGGGCCGGCGCGACTGCCGCACCGGCGCCGCCGACCTCGATGGCGCCCTGCGCGTGTTCGGCAATGCCTCGGCCCAGGGCCTGGTATTGCAGTCCAGCCCGGGCGGCGACAGCCACCATTGCTACCAGCCGGCCACGGGCCTGCTGGGCATCGGCCGCGGCAGCACCGACCTGCAGCGCATGCGCGGCGCCGTGCTGGAATATTGCGAGCGCTGGGCCGGCAGCACCATTCCGCCGGCCGCACGCCTGGCCCGCTACGCGGACCTGGGCGATGCGGCGTGGCGCCCGGACCAGGTGGCCGACGTCCCGGCACAGCAGGCGCCGCTGCTGTTCCCCGGCTTCGATCCGGAGCGGCCCATGCACTGGCTGCCGTGCCACCTGGTGCACGCCGGCGTGGAACGGCTGCTGCCGCTGAAGATGATCAATTACCTGCTCGAACCGGAGCATCCCTTCAGTCATTGCCAGAACAGCAATGGCTGCGCGCTGGGCAGCACGCCCGAGGAGGCGGCGCTGTTCGGCGCGCTGGAACTGATCGAGCGCGATGGCCTGCTGCTGGCGTGGTACAGCCGCTCGGCGCCGCCCCGCATCGACGTCGCCAGCATTGCCAGCGCGCCGCTGCGGCAGCGGTACAAGCTGCTGGAGCTGGCCGGCTATGACGTGCTGTGCTTCGACATCACCACCGAATTTGCGCTGCCGGCCGTGCTGGTGCTGCTGCTGGGCCGGGGCGCGGGGCGCCTGGCCGCCTTCGTCACGGCGGCCTGCCACCCCGACCCGCATGAAGCGATGGGCGCCGCGCTGGGCGAGGCCCACTCGCTGGTCGGTGTCACGGAACGCAACCTGGCGCGGCAGCGCCGCCATGGCGACGCCAACCTGGACCACCTGCGCGACACCGCCCAGGCCCAGTTCTATGGCCTGCCCAGCCAGCGCCACCACTTCGACTTTCTCGCCACGGCACCGGAAACGCTGGCATGGCAGGACTTCGTTGCCACCCACGCGCACAGCGCGGCCACGGCGCTGCGCGGTCCCGCCGCAGCGTGGCGGATGCTGTGTGCGCACGCTGCCCGCGCCGGCTACGAACTGGTAGTGGCCGACATCACGCCGCGGGCCGTGACGGCCCTCGGCCTGCATGGCGCCCGCGTCTTCATTCCCGGGACGCTGCCGTTGACCTTCGGCGACAAGCCTCTGTGCCTGCCGGCCGGGCGGCTGGCCCGCGCCGCGCGGCATTGCGCGTGGGTGAACGCGGCAGCCGACCTGTCCCAACCCTTACTGCATCCGCTGGGCTGACATGAGTACCTTCCATCCAGGCCGCTGCGCCATCGACGAGTTCAGCTTCCGTTACCTTTCGCCCCCCGACGCCTGCGTCGGCACGCGAGCGCTCGACCCGGTGGAGCGCGCCCACCAGGCCGGCGCGGGGGCCGATACGCAGGACGGCCCGGCAATCGACCTCGCACCCTTGTTCCGCGCCCTCGTCACTGGCACCGCGCCGGCCGGCGGCACGCGTGACCGGCTGCTGGCGCTGCTGCTGCAGGTGCACCAGCCGGCCACCGTCACGCCGTCCGCAGGGTATGGCGTGCACGCCAGCTATCCGTCGCCGCGGGCCTACTACCCGCTGCGCTTCGTCCTGCAGGAAGGCGACGCACGCTGGCAGGTCGACATGCGCGCGCTGCGCCTGCGGCCCGAATGCGCCACTGCCATGGCCAGGGCACCGCTGGCGTTGGAACTGCGCTGCGACTTCACCCGCTATGCGCCGCTGTACAACCTGTTCCGCAAATCGCTGTTCGCGCTGGAGGCGGGCCACTTCCTGTCCGAACTGGCGGCGCTGGCGCCGCACGCGGGCCTGCGCATCGCGCCAGTCGTGGGCGGCCGGTCGATCCGGCTCGACGTCCACGACGACGGTGCGCCCGCCGACTGGCGCGAAGCGCTGCGTGCGCACCAGCGCTATGCGCGCGAACGTAACAGCGGGCGCTTCTACGGCGGCTTCTATCCGGCGCCGTGCCTGTTCGACGCGCCGATGCTCGATGGGCTGCTGGCCGCGCTGGCCGCCGCGCAAACGGCGTTGGCGAAGGCCTTGCCGCGCGCGCCAGGCATCGGCGTGCGGCTCTGCCTGCGTGCCGGCGAGGGCGTGGCGGCCGGGGTCTACCGCATCGACGGCGGCACGATGACCTGCGTCGATCCGCGCGACCCCGTCGACGCCTGCGAGCGCCACTACAACTACGACAACTTCAACTTCCGCACCGTTCCCGCCGTGCTGTTCCTGTGCGTGGACGAACTGGCCTATCACTGTAACGACGACACCTTCCTGGAGATGAACATGGCACTCGGATATCTGAACCAGCAGCTGATACGACACCTGAGCGGGCATGGCCTGGTGGGCCGTCCGTTCCGCAGCTACGACCAGCGGGGCATCGACGCGCTGCTGCAGACGCCGGCCGACGGCCAGCGGGCCTATTACGGCTTGATGGTGGCGCGCAACCGCTGCCGCGAGGCGTGGGGAGTGCTGCGGTGATGGTGCCCTACGCCGTGGTGCGCGCCAACAACCTGCCGCTGGACACCCTGGACGGCCTGACCGGTTCGGCCGCCGTGGAAGCGGCAGCGGCGGCGCTGGCGCACGAACGCGCGGTCCTGGCCGGGATGCGGCAAGCCGTGTGCGACCGCCTGCATGGGCTGGCGGCCGCCGACGGCGCACGCTACCGTCGCTATATCGACCTGCGCCGGGCCATCTTCAACGGCAAGCCGCTGGCCGATATCGCCACCCGCCACGCCGGCCTGCTGGCCGGGGACGATCTACTGCGCGGCTGGCTTGACCGGGCCAATGCCGTACTGCGCCAGGAAGTGGCGCTGGCGGCGCTGTTCGACCGGGAGCTGGACGCCGCGCGCAGCTTCTCGCAGACGCTGGCCACCGAGCCGCTGTTCTTGCAGGGCATGGCGATGACGCGCGCGCAGTTGTACGAGACGGCGCGCGCCTACAGCGCCACCGTCGATTTCGGCGACAAGAAAAAGCTCAACGACGAAGAGACGATCCACCGTTACCTGGCGCGAGCCGTGACGAAGGTCAGCCCGTTCTCGAGTTTCACGTCGGTGGGTTTTGCGCCCTTGGCATCGGCGCCCGGGGCTTCGCTGTTGACAGGGCGGGCCACGGCCGACCGCTACAGCCTGGACCGGGCCGGCTTCTTCAAGCTGTACGACCGCTTCGTGCTGCGCCACCGCGATCACTTCCGCTTTCGCCTGACCGGCAACCGCGGCGCGCGCGCGGACGGACAATACAGCTATCTATTTACCGACCAGCCGGCGTACTACGCCCACCGCACCACCTTCGTCACCGTGCGCCTGAAGTCGACGGGCATGTTCACCGACGGCGCGGACGCGCAAGGCTGGTTGCCGTGGTCCACGGTGGCGCAGCGCATACCCGCCGGCGCGGATGCCGTTGCGCTGCTGGAGAAATGGCTGGTCTCGGGCCTGCTGCACGCTTCGCCCGCGCTGGACGACGAGGGTGGCGACCTGCTGCAACAGTTCCGCGCCGTGGCCCGGCGCGTGGCCGGCGACGATGCGGCCGCGCGGCCGGTGGCGCTGGCGCTGGACCGCATGGCCGGTGCCGTCGCCAGCCTGGAAGGCGCGGCCGGCCCGGCGCTGCTGGCGGCGCTGGACGACATCCACGCCGGCATGGCGCACCTGGCGACGCTGCTGGACTGCCCGCTGGTGAAGACGGCCGGGCTGGTGTACCACGACAGCAGCCTGCCCGACCTGGCGCCACTGGACCGTCGGGAACTGGAGAACTATGCGTGCCAGATCGGCGAATTCGTCACGCACTACCTGGGCGTCAACTTCCACAGCGGTTTCGGCGACGCGCAACTGGCCGCGCTGCGGGCCGCGATGCCGCCCGGCGAAAAGGTGGACGTGTTCGACTTCCACGAGCGCATGCAGCGCTGCATGGTGGCCGAGACCGCCGGTCCGGCGCGCGGCACCCTGCCCATCCTGCGCCTGTACCAGCAGATCTGGGAACGCCGGCACGAAGGGGAGATCGTGCTCGATCCCGTATCGGCGTCTCAGCCCGTCTTGCAGCCGGGTACCGCCGGTGCGCGTCCGTTCGCGGCTTACGGCCACCTGTGTGGCGACTCGTTCGTGCTCAATAACGTCGACAGCGGCTACCTGCGCTGCTTCTCGCGCTTCTTCACCTTTGCCGGCGACGGCGCCGTGCTGCAAGCCTGCAGGGACAGCTATGGCAAGGTGCTGGACCAGACCTGCGATTTCTACGACAGTTTTGGCTTCAACACGGCGCTGCGTCCCCGCATCTGCGGCCGGCGCATCTGGCGCGATACGCCGGTGGCGGCTCGACCTGGCGACCTGGCACTGGCCGACCTGGCGCTGACGTGGCCGGAGGACGCGCCTCACCCGCAACTGATCGACCGGCATACGGGCGAAGCCCTGGCCCTGCGCCAGAGCGGCCTGTTCACGAAGGAGCTGTACCCGAAGATCCTGGAAACGCTGCTGCGCCTGGGCATGGCCGACTCGCCCCGCTATTTCGCCTTCCGTTTCGGCCTGCACAAGGTCGTCAGCGACGCCGAACCGCGCGAGATCGTACGCATTGCCCGAGTGCGGTACCGGGACATCGTGCTGTCGCGCGAGCAGTGGTGGGTGCCCAAGGCGCTGCTGCCCGTGCGCGCCGCCAACGAGGATGCCTTCGGCTGGTTCACGCGCCTGGATGCATGGCGCCGCAGCCATGGCATCCCGCAGCGCGTCTTCGTGCGTCGGCACGACGCCGACAAGGTGCTCGACCGCGACGTCAGCAACGCCAAGAAGCCGCTGTTCGTCGATTTTTCCTCGCCCATCATGACGCGCATGATCGGACGCATCTTCAACACCGCGTTCGCCCTGCTGTCGATCGAGGAAATGCTGCCGGACGCGCGTGACGACCGCGCCCGGCACGTCGGCGCGCGCTATGCCCATGAAATCATTTTCGAATCGCTAGACCAAGCTGGGGATCAGCCATGAACAATATCGACTTTACGGCGGACGACGTCCGCAAATCCCTGTTCAATTTTTCCGTGCCGATGATGCTGCTGTCGGTGCTCGACTATATCGGCATGTTCGTGGCGCTGGGCTGGCTGATGGCGATGACGGACCTGCAGCAACTGCCGGCCACCTTCCGCATCGCGGTGGCCGCCGTGGCGCTGCTCGAAGCGCTGTTCACGGGCCTGCTGGCCGCGGTCTACGTCTATGCCAACCAGGCCTTCGGCCGGAAGGATTACGTCCAGGCCAACTACTTGCTCAACTTCGGCTTCGGCGTAGCGGCCATCATCGCCGTCGTCATCGCCGTCACCGGGCGTTTCGGCACGCAGTACCTGATCGCCGCATTCGGCGTCGACCCGCTGGTGAAGCAGCAGGTGCTCGCCTACCTGAACGTTTTCTGGCTGGGCTACCTGCTCGTCATCGTGCATATCTACGGCGGCTTGCTGGCGCGCATGGCGGGCGCCGTGTCGGTGATCCAGCGCTTCAAGGTCGCCACGTTCGTCAGCAGCGTGCTGCTGTGCCCTGGCTTCATCTGGCTGGCCGGACCGCTCGGCATCGGCGCGCTGGAGGCGTCCGCCGTCGCGCTGATGGTGTCGCGTTTGGCCAGCCTGCTGGTGCTGCGCCGGGACATGGCGAAACACGAAGTCTTTCCGTTCAAGCTGGGCATCGACTTCGTGCCGCGCAAGCTGTTCACCCAGTGGGGCGAACTGGTCAGGCTGGGCGGGGCCGAGACGCTGAACTCGTTTTCGCTGAGCCTGTCGTTCTACCTGCTGTTCCTGCTGTTCTCGTTCTACGAGCCGGGCACGCTGGAGGCGGTGACGGTGACGCAGTACGTGACGGGCTTCTTCCAGACGGTGCTGATGAGTGCCATCACCACCATCATCCCGTTCACGGCGCAGAACGCGGGCGGGCGCAAGCTGGCCAATATCGGCACCGGCGTGCGCTGGATGGCCGGCGCTACCTTCGTGCTGGCCGCGCTGCCGATGATCCCGTTCATCCTGCTGGCGCCGCACTTCATCCACTTCTTCGTCAGCGATCCGGACATCGCCGCGCGCGCCATCAGCTACGTGCGCATCACGTCGATTCCCTGGGCCGTGCTGATGGCGTCCTTCCCCTTCCTGTTCGCCATCATCGGCCTGGGCGACACGCGCGGCACGCTGCTCCTGACCATCTGGTCCATGTACCTGTGCAACCTGGTGCCCGTCATCGTCATCCGCATGGCCTTCGGCGGCAGCCTGACCCTGGCGGCCTATGCGGAATCGGTGTCCAGTGTGCTGATCTTCGTGGGCTTCTACCTGTACTACGTGCGCAAGGAAAGGCAGCTGGCGCGCGAGTGGAACGGGGAGGGGAACCCCGAGAACGCCGGCAGCCAGGACGAAGGCAAGCTGGCCGCATCGGGAGCACTGTGATGCGCGCCCTGATCGCAATGGGCGAACGCACCGCAAGCCAGGTGCGCGCGCTGGAGGGGTGCAGCGCCCAGCTGCACGGCACCGTGGTGCACTTCGCGCTGGTGCAGCGGCCCGACGTCGACTTCGATCCGGCCGACCCGGCGCATGCGCAGGACGTGCTGGTCAGGGTCCACGCCTTCTCGTGCAACTACCGCGAGAAGGGGCGCCTGCTGCAGGCGGCGCGGCGCGCCGAAGGAGGCTACCTGGTTCTGGGCTCCGAGTTCGCCGGCACCGTCGTCAAGGTGGGCAGCGGTGTGCAGGACCTGCAGCCGGGCGACCGGGTCTTCGGCGACGGCGCCGTCGATGCCAGCTCGGCCCATCCCGGCCTGTCGACGCAGCGCGGGTCGCAGGAACTGCAGGTGCTGCCGCGCGCGAAGCTGATGCGCTTTCCCGCGACGATGCCGTTCGCCGATGCCGCAGCGTTCAGCGTCGGCGCGCAGACGGCCTATTCGATGGTACGCAGACTCCATCCGGCGCGCGGCGCCCAGATCGCCGTCACGGCCGCGACATCGAACACGTCGCTGTTCGTGATCCAGGCGCTGGTGGCACGTGGCCACGCGGTGCATGCGCTGACCACGTCCGCCGCCGCCGTGCCGCACCTGCGCGCGCTGGGCGTCGAGGATTGCTGCGTGCTGGCGCGCTCCGAGGAAGCGGACCCGGTGCTGCAGGCCTACCTGGCCGCGCATGGCATGGCCAAGTTCGATGCCGTCGTCGATCCGTTCATGGACATCTACCTGCGCAAGCTGGTGTGGCACCTGCAGCGGGGCGGCAGCTACATCACCTGCGGCGTGTACCAGCAGTTCAGCGAGATGGAGCCGGACGGTTTCATGGAGCAGGGCCTGCCGCTGGCGGAGGTGTTCAGCCTGATCATCCGCAAGAACATCAGCCTGGTCGGCAATAACCTGGGCACCACGGGCGACCTGGCCGAAGCCCTGGCCGACCATGACGCCGGTCGCCTGCCGGTACCGCTGGACAGCGTCACCGGCCCGGGCGGCCTGGCCGGCTTCGTGCAGCGCACGTGGCTGGCACCGGGGCGCCAGGGCAAGGTGGTGTTTTCCTATTCATCCGAAGGGGAGCGGCCATGAACAAATTGATCTTGTGTTCGGCGCTGGCAACGCAGGCAACGGCGCAGGCCACGGCCCAGGCGGTGCCGCAGACCATCCGCATCGATGCCGGCGGCGTCGAGCTGGAACTGGTCGACGCGCCGATGGATGCGCCGTTCGAGTTGAGCTACCGGGCCCAGGGCAAATGCCAGCCGGAGGTGGCGATCACGCGGGAGGACGATGTCACCACGGCCCGTCACGTCAAGAGCTGCCACGGCACGGGCGAGCATGAAGGCACCATCTTCACGCTGCGCATGTCGGCGCTGACGTCGTTCGAACTGGAACTGACGGCCGGCGGCGTGTTCCTCAGCGGCGCCGGGCTGGAAAACTATCGCGACATGCAGTTCGCCACGCGCGTGGGCGGCATCAGCGGCGGCCGCCCGGACCTGCCGTGGCGCATGCAGCGCAAATGGCTGGTCGGTGCCGAAGCGTCGGCCCGGCGCGACCGGGGCTGCTGCACGATGGCGATTCGCGTCACGTATGGCGGCATTTCGGTACGTTGATTCAATCGAAGGAGAACACCATGAAACCCACCACTTCGGCCGCCCTGGCGGGCCTGATCTCAGCGGCGGCGCTGCCCGGCAGCGCGCTGGCCGTCACGTTCGAACTGGGACGCGGCCATTTCGTCATCCGCATGGACGATACGGTCGACACCTTCCAGGTCGCGGCGCTGGAAGTGCCCGGCACCTGCACGCCGACCCTGACGGCCGTGCGCAGGGACAGTGGCGCCTATGAAATCCAGGTCGATGCGGCGCAGTGCCGGCAGGACCCGTACGGCGAGCTGCGTCTGAACCCTGCCTGGAGCAGCACCCTGACCGTCAACATGGCGGCCGGCCAGATCGACTTCGCCGGCTCGACCATGCAGCAGCTGGCGTCGATCCATGCCCGCGTCAACATCGGCGACATCTTCGGCCTGCCCGGCGTGCGCCGCAGCTGGCTGTTCGGCGCCGAGCTGGATTCGCAGTTGAAACCGGATGGCGTGGCGCTGCGCACGCAACTGGGCGCCGGCCAGATCTCGCTGGCGCCCGTGGCAGCAAGCCGCGTGCCGGCATCGCGTTATTGAAAGGGACCATCATGCAACTCTCCGATTTCCGCGTCGGCTGGCGCCTGCTCGCCAAGGACTGGCGCTGGTCCGGCAGCGCCATCGCCGGCCTGGCGCTGGGCTTTGCCGCCTGCTTCCTGCTGCTGGGTTTCGTGATGCATTCGTTCAGCTACGACAGCAGCCATCCCGATCCCGACCGGGTTCACCTAGTCAAGACCCGCTTCCATTTCCCCGGCGTGCCGGAGGAATGGTCGGAGCAGGCCACGCAGGCCCTGCGCAGCACGATCCTGCAGCAAGGACTGCCGGCCGACGTGACGATGTACGCCCAGGTGCCCGCATCGCTGGCCATCGACGGCCAGGCCCATGCCGCCCAGGTGACGCTGGTCGATCCCGCCTTCGTTGCCATGGTGGGCGTGCGCACGCTGGAGGGCGATGCCACGGCGGCGCTGCGCCGGCCCGACAGCATCGTGCTGACAGTGACGGCTGCGAACAAGCTGTTCGGCCGCGCTACCGGCGTGGTGGGCCGGCTGGTGACGGTGGCAGGCGAGCGCCATGCGGTAGGGGCCCTGGTGGCCGACCCGCCCGGCGCCAGCACGGTGCCGTTCGAACTGCTGGCCGGCGCCGGTTCGACCCTGTGGGCGGGACCGGACCGCGATGACGCCACGCAGAACTGGGGCCGCCTGTTTGGCCGCGTCTACGTTAAGCTGCATGCCGGGGCCGACCCGGCGGCGCTGGCGGCGGCATTGCAGCGCGCCTCCGATGCTTCGCCCCTGCACCAGCAGCTCGACCCGGCCTTCCTGGCGCAACTGGGCGACAAGAAGCTGATGGATGTCGCGCTGGTGCGCCTGCGCGACGCCTACCTCGATCCGGACCTGGCCAAGGGCGCCGTGCTGCACGGCGACCGCCCCGTGCTGTTCGCCGTGGCCGCATTGGCCTTGCTGATCCTGCTGCTGGCGGCGATCAACTACGTCAACCTGGCAACGGTGCGCACGCTGCGGCGCCAGCGCGAGATCGCCATCAGCAAGGTGCTGGGTGCGCCGGTCGGGCAGGTGGTGGCGCAGTTCCTGGGCGAGTCGGTGCTGATTGCGTCGGCGGCGACGGTGATCGGCCTGCTGTGCGCCTGGCAGCTGATGCCGCTGTTCGGGGAATTGATGAATCGCCCCATCGGCGCCTTCCTCGACCTGCCCGTGGTGGCGGCCTTCCTCGCGCTCGGCTTGCTGACGGGCGTGCTGGCCGGGCTGCATCCGGCCTGGGTGGCGCTGCGCGTCAAGCCGGCCACCGCGCTGGCGGGACGGCACGACCAGGAAACGCCCGGCGGCCTGCGCGCACGCCGGGCGCTGACGGTGCTGCAGCTGGCCAGTGCGATGGCACTGGCGAGCATCACGCTCAGCGTGGCATGGCAGACGTATCACGTGCTGACCGCCAGCACCGGCTTCGACACCCGCTCGAAGCTGGTGATCGACGCGGGGGCGCCGTACGCCGCGCCCGATCCGCGCGTGCGCTCCTTTGTCGAAGCGGTGCAGCGCCTGCCCGGCGTGAATGGTGTTGGCCAGAGCCTGGAAGCGGTGGGCCGCAAGGACATCGTGCAGAAGGGTGCGCTTCGGCGCGACGGCGGCGCCCCCGTCACGATCGAGTGGAAGGGCATCGCGCCTACGTTCCTGTCCGTGTACGGTGTGCGGCCGCTGGCCGGACGCCTGTATGAGGACCTGCGCAATACGGATGCAAGTTCGGATGCAAAGGCGCCGGACGTGCAGGCCGCCGGCCTTGTGCTGTCGGCATCGGCAGTGCGCGCGCTGGGGTTCGCCACGCCGCAGGAGGCCGTGGGCCGCACGGTCGACGGCGACGGCAAGGCCTACCAGGTCATCGGCGTGGTGCCGGACCTGCGCTTCCAGAGCCTGCGCGAGGAAGCCTCGCCGGTGGCATTTCGCCTGAGTCGCAGTACGCCCGTGCTGACGGTAAGCTTCCAGGGCAGTGCGACAGCGATGGAGGCGGCCGTGGAAGCGGCGTGGCGCCGCTTCCTGCCGGACAAGGCCTTGCAGATGACGCGGCAGGAATTGCTGCTGGCGGCGCACTATGCGGACGACGTGCGCAGCGTCAAGCTGCTGGCGGGCGCCGCGCTGCTGGCGATCGCCATCGCCGCCATGGGCGTGTATGTGCTGTCGGCCTACAGCGTGCAGCGGCGCACCCGCGAGATCGTGCTGCACCGGCTGTTCGGCGCCGGCCGTGCCGACATCGTGCGCCTGCTGGGCCGCGAGACGCTGCTGTTGATCGCCATCAGCGCGGTGGCGGGCATCCCACCCGCGCTGCTGGCGGTGCGCCACTATCTGGCTGGTTTCGTCGACCACACCCACAGCTGGGGCTGGGCCATCGTGTTGGCCTTCGTCATCGCCGTGCTGGTGGCGCTGGCCTCGGTATTGCGGGGCATCGGCGTGGCCCTGGCACTGCGCCCCAGCGCGGCGCTGCGCACATGAACGCCGTGCTGAAGGACCGGGGCGCGGCCCCGGCCTGGACATCGCTGCACGTGTTCATTCACGACTTCGCGCGGCTCGATGGCTTCCTGTGCGAATGCCTGGCCGGCATGCCGCGCGATTTCCTGGCCGACGCCTTCTTCATCCGCTACTGGCTGGGCGGGCCGCATGTGCGCATCCGTTTTCGCCACGGGAACGCGGCACCGGTGCTGGAAGCGTGGGTGCGCGCCTGGCTGGCCCGGAACGCCTTCGACTCGGACCTGGAGCCGGACAGCTATTACCGGCGCTTCGCCTCGCAGCTGCACACCGAGCCGCGGCACTACTGGCACGGCAACGGCGAGCTGCATTACATCGCCTACCAGCCGGAGGTGGCGCGCTACGGCGGCCCGGCCGGACTGGCGCTGTGCGAACGCTACTTCGTCGACGACAGCAATGCCGTCCTGGCGTTGCTGCGCGAGCATGCCGGCGCGCAGGTGGAGAAAATCCTGCTCGGCTGCTGCCTGGTGCACTACGAAGTGCTGGCGCAGGCCGGCCTGTTCGACGCCTTCCTGCAGGAGTGCCATGGCGTGCCAGGGCAGGGCGACCTGGGTGCGGCACTGCGGGCGCGGATGGGCACCGCGCTGGAGGGCGCCATGCCGGGCCTGCGCGCGGCCGGGGCGCGCTACGGCGCCGGCGAGTACTACCCGGCGGCGCTGGCAGCCTATCGCGCCCGTCTGCATGGCATCTGCGCGGCACTGACGAACGTTGGTGCGCCCGGCCTGCCCGCCATCCTGCACTCCCTGCTGCACATGTCGTTCAACCGGGCCGGCGTCACGCCGCTGCGCGAACAGTCGATCCGCCTGTTCGCGCTGGCCCTGTACGAGGAAAGGACTTTCGCATGAGCTTCCTGCAACTGCGCATCCATTGCGCCGACAACGCCGCGCCGTTCTACCGCATGGTGGCCGCGCCACTGCAATCGATGCTGGCGCGGCAGGGCCATGACCGGTGGACCCTGGGCCGGGGCTGGCAGCACGGTCCCCATTACCTGCTGACCTTCGATACCGCCGGCCTGCATGGCGGCTGGCTGGACGAAGCCCAGGCGCTGGTGCACGCCTTCCTGGCGGCGCACCCTTCGCAGCCGGTCGATCCGGAGCGCTACCGCGCGGTGCAGGCACGCCTGAACGCCGTGGAGGCGGCCGGCATCGATCCGGATGTCATCGCGCCGAACGACACGCTGTCGCTGCACGAAACGAACGCGGCGCAACTGGCGGCAAAATACGAATCGACGGCGCAGTGGCTGTCCGTGTTCGAGACGGAGGCGCGGCTGCGCCGGCTGGTCGTGCGGCGCTGGCTGGCGGGCGAGCGGCATGAGCAGTTCGTCGCGCAGCTCATGCTGCTGCTGGCCAGTGTTTATCCGCCCGTGCCGTCGGGCGATCCGGCACGTCCGGAGTACGACGGTTTCCTGTCCTATCACTCCAATTACATCTTCTGGCGCCACGCCTTGCCGCCGCACCAGCGCGTCCAGGTCGATGCCCGCTTCGAGAGCGACTACACTGCCATGGTTGACCAGTACCGCGAATGGCTGGCCGGATTGCCCGCCGCGATCCGCGACGAATCCGGCCTGCTGGGCGACACCGCCCAGCTGCTGGCCGAGCGTTTCGCGGCCTTCGTGGAACTGGCCCGCCGCGACGTGATCCACGCCCGCTCGCCGTTCGCGCGCGAGCACACGGCGCAGCGGGACAGCGTGTCGGACTTCCACCAGGCCTTCTTCTACAATGACGACGGCAGCGGCTTCCAATTCAGTACCGACTTCTGCGCGTACCGCTGGCTGCTCAATATTGTCTACAAGGCCTTTCCGCTGTTGAATATCCCGCCGCTGCGGCGCCAGCAGCTCAATCACGCCCTCGACCGCCTGCACCTGGAGGAGCCGGACAATATCGTGACCCTGCGCGCGACCCTGCGCGCCGCCCTGCAGCAGTGCGAAATGGTCGCGGCGTGATATTTATCGTGACTGTGACAATGTGTGATCAAGTTCTTAGTTTCCGTGTCGTAACAGGTAGTGCGGAGGAGATAGTTCCTCCGCATCACCGACACGACCGATGCCGCTCTCTATCAACAACAATGTCAATTCGCTGTTTGCCCAGCGCGCCCTGGGCCGCGCAGGGGCCGAAGTGTCGGCATCGCTGCAGCGATTGTCGAGCGGGCTGCGCATCAATTCGGCGAAGGACGACGCGGCCGGCCTGGCCATCTCGCAGCGCATGGGCGCGCAGTTGCGCGGCCTGTCGCAGGCAGGACGAAATATCAATGATGGCATTTCGCTGACGCAGACGGCGGAAAGCGCGATCGGCCAGATCGGCGACAATTTCCAGCGCATCCGCGAGCTGGCCGTGCAGGCCGCCAGCGACACGAACAGCAGCAGCGACCGGGCCGTCATCCAGCGCGAGGCGGATGAACTGGTGATGGAGAACTACCGCATCGCCACCGACACCAATTTCAATGGCCTCAAGCTGCTGGACGGTTCCTTCAACGGCGCGCTGCAGATCGGCCACCGCGCCGGCGACGTGCTGATGCTCAATTTGCCGTCGATGTTCAAGCAGAACAGCAGCGGCGGCTTCGCCGAGGCCCCGATTTCGCTGGCCAGCCATGCCGATGCCACGCTGGCGCTGACCTATCTCGACGGCCAGCTGGAAAACATCAACATGCAGCGCGCCAAGCTGGGCGCCACCCAGAACCGGCTGACCTTCGCCTTCGAGAACGTGCAATCGATGTCGATCAATCTGTCCGACTCGCGTTCGCGCATCGTCGACACGGATTTCGCCGCCGAAGCGGCCAACCTGACCCGCTCGCAGATCCTGCAGCAGGCGGCATCGGCCATGCTGGCTCAGGCCAATTCGATGCCGAACCAGATCCTGCAGCTGCTCCGTTAAGGCTCGGTCGCACGTTCGAACTGGCCATCGAGCCAGTCGTAGGCCTGCTGCTGCGCTTCCTTCGGAAAGGCGTGCCCGCCCGGCAGGATGCGTGTCTCGAATTTGTCGCCCGCATGCCAGGCCTGCCACACCTTCGCCATCTTGGCGAACGCCTGCTGCACCGAGGGCAGGGGGAACAGCTGGTCGGCCGCGCCGGCGAAGAACAGCGCCGGCTTCGGCGCGGCGAGGCTGGCGGCATCGGGAAAATCGAGGTGGCGCAGCAGGCCCGGATGCAGCATCTGGAAGGCCGACGAACCGCGCAGCTGGTTGTTCGACGGGACCATCAGGCCGTCCGTGGTGGCCATCCAGTTCACGGCCACCACGGCCGTCACGTCGTCGGACAGCGCCGCCACCTGCCACGCGCGCAAGGCGCCCATCGAGAAGCCGATCGCGGCCACGCGGCGCCGGTCCACTTCCGGCAGCGATGCCAGGAAGGCGGCGGCGCGCGTGTCTTCCAGCGCCATATTCCCCGCCAGCGAGCTGCCCAGGTTGAAGAAATTGGCCGCCAGCGCCTGCTGCGCGTCGCCCGTCAGCGGACCCCGGTCGCCCCAGCCCAAGGCATCGGCCACCAGCACCACGTAGCCGCGCCGCGCCAGCTCGTCGCCCGGGTAGCGGCCGGAAAAATACTTGTCCGCCCACGTGCGCGAGGCCGCCAGGCGCTCTTCGTCGCCCCACGGCTCGGCCATCTTTTCCTTGCCGATGTCGAAGCGCCCGCCGTGATCGTGCAGCATCAGCGCGGCCGGATGGGGACCCTTTGCCTTCGGCACCAGCAGCAGGGCGCACACCCGGCTCGATGCCGTCAGGTTGAACACGACCTGGCGCGCCACGTAGCTGCCCCGGTCGATTTCGCCGATCACCCGTGGCGCGAAGGGCGTGTCGTCGAGGTCCTGCAAGGTCACTTCCCACAGCTTCGCCCGGCCCGCCGCGCGCCAGGCCGGCATGTCCTTGACGGCCGGCGTCCACGCCAGCGGAAAAGTCAGTTTTGCCTTCAGTGCGGGCGCGAACACGGGCAGGTTGCCGTCGATGGCCTGGCGCTGGTAGTCCTGGGCGGGGGCGCTGGCCGCCATGGCGAGGGCTGCAAGGAGGGTAGCGAAGCGGGTAGCAATGTCGGTCATGCGGTTTCCTTGCCTGGCGGCGCATCGCCGCACTAGGCAGCTTAGCAAGTTTGCAATATTATGTTTCCAGCTTTCACTAACTTACGCGATGAAAGCGCCCCCTGCAAGTCCACCGTCCGAAGGAGTCGCCCATGCTGGTTCGTACCGTTGCCGCACTCAGTTTGTCATTTGCCGTTTCCGCTGCCTGGGCCCAGGCCGAAGCACCCGCCGCCGACCCGGCGCCGGCCGCCGAGGAAGCCCAGCCCGAAAAAATCCTCGTCGTCGGCCAGCGCCCCGGCCCCGGCCTGTGGAAGGTGTCGAAGGGCGACCACGTGATGTGGGTGTTCGGCACCTATTCGCCGCTGCCAATGAAGATGGAATGGCGCTCGCAGCAGGTGGAGGCCATCATGGCACAGTCGCAGGAGCTGCTGGCGCAGCCGTACGCCTCGCTGGAAGTGGGCCGCCTGCGTTCGCTGATGCTGTTGCCGTTCATGGTGGGCATGGAGAAAAATCCGGATGGCGCCCTGTTGCGCGACAAGCTGCCGCCGGACGTGTACGAGCGCTGGCTCGTGCTACGCAAGAAATACCTGAAGGATGACGACGGCTTCGAGCACCAGCGCCCCGTCTTTGCCGCGGGCGAGTTGTACGAGAAAAGCCTGGCGCACGTCGGCCTCGTCAACGGCATCGAGGTGCGCAAGACGCTGCTCAAGCTGGCGGAAAAGAACAAGCTGAAGATCACGCAGACGAAGCTGGAAATTCCCGTGGACAGCCCCGTCAAGGTACTGCGTGAGTTCAAGAAGACGCCGATGGACGACGTGGCCTGCTTTACGGACACCGTCACGCGCGTGGAGAACGACCTGGATGCGATGCGCATCCGCGCCAACGCGTGGGCCAAGGGCGACCTGGATGCGATTCGCAAGCTGCACTTCCCGTCCCACGAAGACGCCTGCAACGACGCCATCCTGAACAACACGGTGATGAAGGAACAAGTCGGCACGGGCGGCATGATGCAGCGCGTGCGGGCGACCTGGCTGGCGGCGGCGGAAAAGGCGCTGGAGGCGAACAAGTCCACCGTCGCCCTGCTGCCGCTGAAGGAACTGCTCGACCCGAAAGGCTACCTGGCCGGCCTGCAGGCCAAGGGCTACGTGGTGGAGCAGCCGGAGTAGGGAGGGGACCGGCGCATCAGGGCGACGAGGCTTCTTCCAGCGCGTCGATGGCATCGTCCAGCAGGGCGATGCGATCCTGCTCCGCCTGCGACGGGCCGATGCCCTGGGCTTCGTTCGAATCGATGTCCGCCTGCAGCCGGGAGCGCTCGGTCTTGAGCTCGTCGGCCAGCGCGGCGATCTCGCCGCCATGGGTGGCGAGCAGTTCGTCCTGGATCAGGATATGCAAGTCGCTGATGCCGCCCACCAGCCGGCCCGCGCGGCCCTGCTGGACGCGCCGCGCCGCCTCCTCGCGCCACGCATCGAGCTGGTCGAGCGCCTCATGCCGCGCGGCGCCCCGGTCGGGCAGATCGTCAGGCTCCACAGGCTCTTCAGGTTCTACAGGCTCTTCAGGCTCGACTCCGAATGGCTCGCTCATGCTGCTCCCCTCGCAGTGGATGGTCGCAGGAATCTTAACAGGCTCCAGGGCCGGCCGGCGTGCGGACCATGCCGCAGCCGGTGGCCCGGATGACGCGGGTCAGAACCTGTAGTTCATGCCGAACAACACGGTGCGCCCATATTTCGCGTATTCCAGCTGGCGATCCTTGCGGTTGGCATAGGTTTCGTAGGCCGCGTTGTTCAGGTTATTCACCTGCAGCAGCAGGCCCAGACCTTTCAGGCTGCCGTCGTTGAAGGTATAGCCCACCTGGAAGTCCGTCGTGACGCCGCCCACCACGTAACGCAGCTGGCGGTCGCCTGCGAAGTCGCCGATCTCGCCGACGAAGTCCGAACGGTGACGCCCGCTGATACGGGTCGAGAAGCCCGCTTTTTCGTAATACAAGGTCAGGTTCGAGACATTGCGAGACAGGCCCGGCAATTCGATCTTGCCGATGGTCGAATTGACCTGCTTGATGTCGATGCCGCTCTTCGTGTACGACGTGCTGGCCGTGACGCCGAAGCCGTCCAGCACGGGCGTGAGCAGTTGCAGCGGCACCGACACCGTCAGTTCGGCGCCCTTGATCATGCCGCCATCGCCGTTATACGACGTGGTGTACTGGCCGAAGTTGGAAATGGCATTGGTACCCGGCGTAAAGGCAGAAAAGTCGCGCGTTTCGGAGAAGGTGTAGATGTAGGTGTCGAGCTTTTTATAGAAGCCGGCCAGTGCCACATAGCCCTTGTTGCCGAAGTATTTTTCGTACGACAGGTCGATGGCCTTGGCGCGCCATGGATCGAGCCTGGTATTGCCGCCGCTGCCGCTTGGCAGACGGGTGCCCGATTCCACGGTGAAGTTGAAACCCGCGTTGAGCTGGTCCACGCGCGGGCGGGCGATCTGCTTGGCCACCGAGAAGCGCAGGGTCTGGCCGTCGGCCAATGCCACGGCCAGATTCAGGCTGGGCAGCACATCCGTATAGGTCTTGCCGTTCTCGATCGGGTGGGCCACGCCGGTCGCATCGGCATACAGCGATTCGGACGACTGGTCGGTGCGGATCACCTGCGCGCCCACATTGCCCCGCACCGCATAAGCGCCGACGGTGGCGTCGATATTGGCGCGGGCAAAGGCCGTCGTGATCTTCTCCGTCACGTCCCAGGCCCGGCTGATGGTGCCGTCGTTGTTTTCCAGGCTGTAGTTGATCGGGTCGAAGTACTTGGCGATCACCGCCGGCACATTCCAGGACGGGACGATGCCGGCGCCGGCAAAGCCCAGGTCCACCGGCGCATACAGCAGGTCGCTGGCAATGGTGGGCGTGCCGGCTGCAAACAGCAGGCCGGAAGGCTGGCGCTTGGTCGTGGTGCGGTCGCTGTAATTGACGCCCACGTCGACGCCGGACAGGTAGTTTTCCGCAGCCGCCGGCACCGGCACCGTCGCCGCCACTTTCAGGCTGGCCAGCCGGTCCTTCAGGTGCGGCGCGTAGGTCTTGCCGTAGCCGTAAATGGAATTGCCCGTATGGAGGGTGGCGGGATTGCTGTAATCGAGCTGGCCCGACAGGTGCGCGAATTGGCCGGGCTGCCAGCCTACCGTCATCAGGGGGTCATTGAACGCGCCGCCGCTGGCCGTCTGCAATTGCAGGTTGTTTTCCAGGTAGGTCTCGTCGCGCTTGGCCTGCGAATAATTGGCATCGACCACCAGCGACCAGTCGCCGAACTTGAAGCGGTTGGCCCAGCCGGCCGTGCGGATCGAATCCTCGCGATGATTGTGCTGGCCACGCACCAGCGGATAGGCGCCCGTGGCCGTGCCGCCGACCAGCGTATTGTCGATGATATTGGTGCTGGCATAACGGAAGCCGGCGGGGTTGTTGGTGCCGTTGAAGCCGCCGAGGTTGACCTCGAACTGGTTATTGGTATCGACCTGCTTGAATTCGGACGCGAACACGTCCAGCGTGCTGGTCCACTGGCGGCTGGGGCGGTATTCCACCACGCCGATGACGCCCGTGCGCTGCAGCCGGCCACTCTTGGCCAGTGCCTTGACGCCGGCGGTCACGAAGGTGCCGGCTGGAACGCCGGAAATGCTGGCCTGGTTGAAGGGCTCGTAGGTGCCCGTCTCATGATCCAGGATGGGCGACTCCATGTGCGCCACGCCCAGGGCCACGCCGATCGTCCGGTTGGCGAACTGGTCGATGTAGCTGGCGCTGACGCGATGGCCCGTGTCCTTCGCATTGGCGATCTTCCCCAGCGAATTCTTTTCACCGCGCAGGTTGAACGAGAAGGTTCGCGCTCCGAAGGACAGGGGACGCACGGTCTGCATGTCGATCGTGCCGGACAGGCCCTGGCCGACGATACCGGCATCGGGCGTCTTGTACACCGTGACGCCACTGAGCAGCTCGGAAGGATACTGGTCGAACTCGACGCTGCGGTTGTCGCCCGTGCTGACCTGTTCGCGCCCGTTCAGCAAGGTGGTCGCGAAGTCCGGCGACAAGCCCCGGATGCTGATCACCTGCGCCCGCCCGGCCACGCGCTGCGCCGCCAGGCCCGGCAGCCGCGCGATGGATTCGGCGATGCTGGTATCGGGCAGCTTGCCGATGTCCTCGGCCGAGATCGATTCCACGATGGACGTCGCATCCTTCTTCACCGAAATCGCATCCTCGATGCCGCGGCGGATACCGGACACGGTGACCTTGGTCATCGCTGCATCGGCGGTCGCGGCTGCGGCCGTGTCGGTGTCGGCTGTCTGCGCCAGCGCCGAGGCGGACAGCAGGAAGAGAGCGCAGGCGGCGGCGATGGGGTGCAGCGGGAACGACGTGCGCGGGCGGGCCGCGCGGGTGCTGGGATGCATGGTTGTCTCCGATGGTCGATGAGGAACGGACTGGTGTGCTCTGCGGCACGTTCGACCAATGTTGTACTAAAACTAGATTTTCAGTCAACGGAACTGTAACCAAACTCGCCAAATTTCGTTCTAAGTTCGCGTTCCCCAGCCAGGACATAGCTGTTGGTTGTATTTTTGCTACAGAGATCGACCAAATACAGTACTAAAACTACATTTAACGTCCGTATGGTTGGACTCCGTCGATGCGGCTGCCGCGGTTTTCGGGATTCGTCGATGCTTTGGCTTGGCGGCCGCAGTACCAGCAACCTGTTACTGAGCCAGACAACGCCGCTCACCCGGCCCCGAAACGTTGTCAACAACGCACAAACGCGCGTAGAATGCGCCGTACGCGGGTGTAGCTCAATGGTAGAGCAGAAGCTTCCCAAGCTTACGACGAGGGTTCGATTCCCTTCACCCGCTCCATAGCGAACAACGGCGCAAGCAGCTTGTTTTCGCGCTCCACAAAAATAGAGGCGCTCCACAAAACGGTATCTTGCGGTCTTTGAGGAAGCTGCAGTCACTGGCCTGAGCCCATACATGACCACACCAATGCGGCACAACGAAGCCTACCTCGTCGGACTCCTGAGTGAGCTGTGTAAGTTGCCATCTGAGACTGGATGGGTTGAGTTCAAAGTCAACAACAAAGATCCTCAAGAGATAGGCGAGTACATCTCGGCGCTCTCTAACGCAGCCACCCTGGCTGGCAAGGGTTATGGGTATTTGGTTTGGGGCATCGAGAACGAAACTCATCAGATCGTCGGGACCGAGTTCGATCCGAATATTGCCAAGAAAGGCAATGAAGACCTGGAGAGCTGGTTGCTACGGTTGCTAAGCCCACGGCTGCACTTCAATTTTTCTCATCTAGTGGTAGACGAGAAATCAGTAGTCATACTTGAAATCCCAGCTGCAAGCGCGCGGCCTACATCATTTTCCAACGTCGAGTACACCAGGGTTGGCAGTTACAAGAAACCTCTGAAAGATTTCGCGGAGCATGAGCGCAGCCTTTGGCGAGCATTTGACAAAACGCCATTTGAAGAACTTGTAGCCTTGGGCAACCTCACTGGCGAGGAGGTCCTGGGAGTGCTAGACCATTCATCGTATTTCTCGCTCCTAGGAATGCTGCTTCCATTGACCGCGGACAGTATCGTTGCTGCCTTGGAGGCAGACAAGATGGTGCGGCGAGATGCTACTGGGCGATGGGAAATCACGAACCTTGGGGCTATCCTTTTTGCGCGTGACCTTCAAACTTTCAAGGGGCTTGCACGAAAAGCCCTGAGGCTTATCGTGTGGGAGGGGAAGGGTCGACTCAAGACAGTCCGCGAGCAGGTTGGAAAAAAGGGCTACGCTGCTGGATTCGAAGGCCTGATAGAGTTCCTGGCGGCGCTACTGCCTAGGAACGAGGTCATCGGAAAAGCGCTTAGACGTGAAGTTCCTATGTATCCGGCCTTGGCTGTTCGAGAGTTGATTGCAAATGCGCTGATTCACCAGGACTTCTCGATTACAGGCGCCGGCCCAACGGTCGAGGTCTTCTCCGATCGGATGGAGATCACCAACCCAGGCAGTCCTTTGGTGGTGGTCGCTCGGCTGCTCGACAGCCCGCCGAGGTCCCGTAATGAGGCGCTTGCTTCGTTTATGCGCAGGGCTGGCATTTGTGAAGAGCGAGGGAGTGGTGTCGACAAGGTCGTCTTCGAGACAGAGTTGTACCAGTTGCCCGCACCTGTTTGGGAACTAGCCGATGACTCCGTCAGGGTAGTCCTTTTTGCCCATAAGGAATTTCGTGATATGGACAAGGGGTCAAGGGTCCATGCCTGCTACCTTCATGCATGTCTCCGCCATGTCATGAGAGACCCCATGACTAACACATCGCTACGCGAGCGGTTCGGCATTGAGGCCAAGAACAGTGCGATGGCGTCAAGAATCATTCGTGATGCTCAAGACGCCAACATGATCAAGCCTTACGGCGACTTACGTGGTAAGCACGGTAGCTAAGTGCCGTACTGGGCCTAGCGCGCTTCTTTTTTGATGGCTATTTGATGGTTATTTGACTGGCGCCCTACCTAGCTTCTTAGCATTCAATCTGCTTGTGTATATACCTTTTCAAATCAAAGGCTTACGTTGGTGACAGAGAGGTCCGCTTCTTGACGGTTAATTGACTGCCCTGTCACCATGAAGTCTACTTGGTTGGCGTGACGATCTTGCCCCGACGCAGGTAGTGCTTCTGCGTCGTCCTCACGCTGTCGTGGCCGAGCAAGTCTCGCGCCGCGTCTTCGCCCCGCCCATCAGCCGTATCGTCGGCCGCCTTGGCGCGTAGGTCGTAGAATCGGAACTTCTCGATGTCGCTGGTCAGCGCCGGCGCCTTCTTGGCGGCAGCGGCCTTTGCCTTGTCGAACTGCGAGCGTAGAGTGGGGCCGGTCAGGCGCTTTGCCGTGCTGATTGACCAGCAGCGCGGCCGTCTTGATCTTGCAGCCGGCCTTGCGCGCTTCAATCCGCTCCAGCAGCGCGGCCAGCTCGCCGACAATTCGGATACGCAGCGGCTGCTTCGTCTTTTCCTGAGTCACGATCAGGTGCCCGCCGATGATGTCATGCTCGGTCATCTTGAGCGCGTCCGCCGGCCGCTGGCCGGTCAGGTAGGCCAGGTCCATCGCGTCGCGCAGCGGGCCGCTGGCGCCGTCCCACACGGCCTTGTACACGGCGTCGCTGATGTAGACCGTGCGCTTCTTCAGCGAGTGCCCCTGAATGCCCTCACACGGGTTTGGCAGGTCGGTGTAGCCCCAACCGCGCGCCTTGTTCCACATGGTCGAGAACACGCGCTTGCACCGGTTCGCCGTGGTGGCGATATCGGCGCGGTCGTCCAGGAACATACGGATGTTTACGGGCTTGATCTGGTTCAGCGGGGCGGCGCCGAACGCCTCAAGGAGGTGCTTGACGTCCGATCGGTACATCCGGGCCGAGCTGGCGGCGAGCTTCGGCACCGCCTCGACCAGGTACCGCTTCTCCAGGTCTGCGAACGTGGCGCCCGCATTGGGAGCGACGACCACGTTCAGCTCGGCGTACTTTTTCAGCGCCAGGATGAAATCGCCGCCGAGCGGGACCTCCTTCCGCTTCCCGTCCTGGCCCCGCGTGTACATGTAGTAGTACACCTTGCCGCTGCGCTGCACCCGAGGATGCATGTGCGGCGGCATGTTCAGGTTACGCGTGTTTTTTCTTCCCATCATTTCTCCTCGGCATAACCCATGTTTTTTCCTGCGGCGCTTCCTTGCGGCCTTCGACGGCGGCCACCGTTACCACCGGCGCGCCAGCGCCGTTGATCCAAAAGAGCAGCCCCATCTGCCGCAGCTGCTCGATCTGTTTCGACTTCCGACGCCAGCCCGTCAGGGTTCAATCGCATCAGGTGTCAGGAATGTGTCCATCGTCCCTCCTATTTCAGCTGGACGGCGCTCAGGCCGGCGAGCAGCCGCGGAATCACGTTGCGCGCTCGCTGCAGCACGTCGACGGCGTCGGGCGTGCCCCACTTGGTGACACGGTCCAGGTCGTCCAGCAGGCGGGCCAGTTCGAACACGCTGACGTCCGTCGCCGGCTCCTGCGTGGCGGCAAGGCTGGCGCCCAGCTCGCGCACGAAGGTCTCCGCGATGTCGGTCGGCCGGTCGATGCCGCGCTGGTTGATGAAAGTCAGCGCGATGCGGCCGGTTGCGTGCGCGGCGTGGGCGGCGGAAACGATGGCGTCCACCAGCAGCGCCTGCTGGACCTGCGATTTCTCGCTGCACCTGCAGTCTGCTGGCGCACCTGCACCGCCTGCGCCGGCCGGTGTATCCTGCTGCTCTGGCACGCCGGCGGCGGGGCCGTTGTCACGCTCGGCCAAGTCGGCGGCGACGTCCGTGCTGGCGCGGGCTGCGAGCGCCAGGATGGGGCGCTCGATGTGATCCTGCCGGCCGTAGTCGCGCGGCAGCCGGCGATACAGCCACAGCAGGGCGCTCAGCAGCTCGGCGCCGTCCGGCCACGCGCCGGCTGTGCCAGCTGCCCACAGCCGCTGCTCCAGCTGGAACAGCGTCAGGAACTCGGCGGGAAGCCGGCCAGGGTGTCGCTGTGGCGCTGGTACTCGTCACCGTCGGTGAACTCGTACCCGCTGCCGTTGAAGCACGCCAGCGTCGGGTGGTCATCCTCCACGAGGTACCCGGGTACGATCGCAAAGGGTTGGCCAGTGAAAGTGTCGATTCCGGGCCGCGCGGCCAATTGGCGGATCGCGGCCACTGCGACGTCGACTCCACGGCCTGGCTCGCGTGCCCAACCCGGCCGGACCTCTTGCAGCACCTCGCAGATACTGACCCATGCCTGAGCCTGCGCCGCTTGCACCTGAAGGTCCACGGTGCAGCTGCTGGATTCGGCAGTACCTGCGCCAGCTGCGTCTGGTGGAGCATCCTTCTGCCCCGTTGGGGAAGGCGTCTGGCCTGGCGACGGCGCACCTGCATGTCCGGTCAGCGACGCCAGGAGGCAGGCTGCTTCGGCCATCAGATTCTGCGCGTCCTCGTCCTGATCTTTGCCGAACTCGATCAGCCGTTTTTGCAGATCCTGGCTCCCACTCGGCCTGCGGCTGGCGCTGGTCGGCGGCCGGCGCATACGGCAGCAACGCATCGACCTGGGCCGATGTTGCCGCGTCGGGGTTGGCCAGGACGTCCAGGACGTGTGCCGGCGCATCGTGCGCACCGGCAATCTGGTAAGCGTGTGTCGTACGGCAGCGCTGGCGGGAAACCCGTAACAACAGTCGATGCTCAGTCTTACCGCAAAAATAAGTGGGAGTGGCGGCAAAGAGTCGAGCGCCAACTCAGCGTTTTTTTATTGCCTACTACTCCCAGCTAAATAGACGATTCTTTTTAAAATACACTATGCGATCGTCGCCCGATTGTCCACCGTACTGATACCAGCCGTAGCTAGTGTTGTGACGCTGCCCTGTCGGCAAGTCCGGAGTCATATTAGGACCGTCATGGTTGAGCAACAGCTTATCGTCCAAAAATACCGTAACAAAACCGTTGCCAAATCGTTTCGCTCCTGTTGATAGTTTCGAAGGGCGGTCATCAGCAAAGAATATAATAAGGACCCGATAGTATTTTCCCGCTTCAATCGTTGCGGTATCGAATGTCGTGGGGTGGTACCCTGTAGATCCCCAGTCTAATGTTTTTGGCCATGTGCTCGGCTTCCATCCAACCTCAGGATAGTTGACCGTGAACTTCAACTGATTTCCCGTCAGCACCAAGGACATTGAAGGATTGGGAGCTTGTAAGTAATTATCATTCTGATCTTTCCTATGCCCTTCGCCCTTCATCTGCCAAAGCAATCCTTCTTTGCTCGTTGAAAAATTCCAATCTGGATGTAGCATGAATTCCAGCTCTACGAGATACTGCTTATACGGTTCTATCGGATAGCTGTTGATTTGGGTGCGGTAGTTGCCGGCCGTTTTATCATCATTGTATGCAAGTTTTACTTCGGTGACCTTTATAAGTTCGTTATTTAGTACTTGGTCCGTTTTTCTTATGTGTATGTTATTAGCACTACCGGCATCGGTAATATTGGTACCGGCTATCGTCTGACCATTAAATTGCAGAGTGGCAATGTGATGACCATTTGATGCGAACGGCTCGTCCCCATCAAAATTGAATGTCACGCTTTTGTAGTAGTTATATGAGTCAGCGGGTGGACTGTAAATTTCAACTTGCCCAATTGCAACTGATGAAACTAATGCAGCCACAACACCAGCTGAAGTTTTTCTAAGGAATTTATGGTTTCTCATTGAATACCTCATTGTTAATAAAAAATTACTGTACCAGACTGCAGGGCCCAATGTAAGCGGTGACGTGGGAAATTGGCGTATCGGCTAGGTCGGGTTCATTCACATTCCTCGGGATTTGCGCCTGACGAACCTGGAGCGGCAGTTGTGCCAGAGGTGGCTGCTGATATTCTCGTCCTCGCCGCTGACGCAGCAGGACTCGTGCGGAAGTACGAGCGGCTCACCGAGCGCTACGACGCCTGCCGCGCGCTGAACAACGGGGTAGTCGACGCGCCCTGATATATACCGGATGCACATACAGTATCGAAGCGCACCATGAACGGGAGCGACGTTTCCAACAACTGCCGCCCGGCCACCCCGCGCTGGGTGGGCATGCCGGTGAACCTCATCCGCCTGCGGGCAGACGGCGGGCGGCTCACGCGCGATGAGTTCCACGCCGCCGAGCCGCTGGCAGGCCGCCTGATCCTGCGGCCGACGGACAAATTCCAGAACGGCGGAGGCGCCAGCTACATCGCCGAGCTGGCGAAGCTGGGCGCGAGCGATCACGGTTTCCTGGGCGCGCCGCTGTTCAACCCGGTATTAGAGCGCATCGACCATCGCGGGATCGTGCTGAGCGGCTACGAAACGCGGTGGATTGGACGGCGCCGTGCACCACATGGAGCAGATCTGGCTCGTCAAGTTCATGGCCGCCGACGTCGAGATGCCTCCGTGTGCCGCTGGCTCCATTCGATGACGCTAGAGTTGTGACCTACAATAATTTATTGAGACGCAACCATGCTAGGCCGAGATAGAACGCGCCGGAAACCAATGCCATGCCAGCGCAAAAGAACGGCAAAAAGAATAGAGTGACCAAAATATATTCGCCCTCAGTTAGCTCTTTTCCGTGTGACCTCTTCTTTGCCCAAGGAGTGGCTATCAGTCCGAACATCTCCAGAACAAATCCCAGATACAAATATAATGTTTGCGCAGCGGTGAGTAACGCAAACCAAGCGAGCCCTATCCCCCACAGAACGGCTATCGACTTGAATACCCATGCCGGCACCCTATCAGGCCCCAGTCCATAAATAGTATAAAACGAGAATGTACGCGCCTAACGTCAGATACGCCCGAAGATTGTCGGAGAGGAGTTTATATGTTGGCGGTGTGTGGCTTGCAGGACCCCACTCAAGATATTTTGCACCGAACCAATCGAATTTTTTTTCTTCGTTTTCCATGTCAAGGTCCAACTTTAGTAAATCACCTCAACGTCGGTTAGGCGAGCGTTCCCGACGTCGACAAAATTAATTTTCTCTGGTTGTTTTCTGGGCAACATACCGTCGTTCATGCGACGAAGTAACTTCTCGCGTGCTTGCTCATAATCGGCGGCAACGATTAGGAACTCCTCTACATGTTTTGTCTCGTTCCCGCCCCCCTGCATGGTCACGTGAAATCGGTGCGCCAACATACCGCGCTCGGACAGGTGCTCGCGCAGAGCCGCATTTATACGCGTCTGCCAGCCATCGCCCGTGGCCTTGAACGAGTCGAGCACGTCATTGTCGAGGCGCATCGTGGTGGCCACCTTGGTCGCATCCTGTGCCGGCCGGCCGCGCGGGCGGCGCGCCGTCTTGAGCTGGTCGCCTTCACCCTCGGCCAGCGGTGGGTTGTCCGGATCGGACAGGGCGGCGGCTGTAATGGCAGCGTCCTCCTCGTCCGTCGGCCGGATCGCGGTCAGCATTTTCCGGCGGCGCGCTTCCGCGCGGCTTGTTCCATCGTGCTGCTCAGCGGCTTTCGCCGCTTCCTTCTATTCAGTAGCTGGTTTCATATTCCTTGTACTCCCTGTTCTTCGCTTTGCGCAGGCTGATGATTCTGCGTCCTTCATTTCGATCCACGTAGACCACACAGTAGAGCCGGTCGCCGACAAATCCGAGTGCCTGGTACCTGGCCTCGCCGTAGTCGTTCCGGTTGTCCAGAGCGGAAATGGCGGCGCAGGCCGCATGGTTGTGCGGTTTTCCGTCACAGCTTCCCAAGCTTACGACGAGGGTTCGATTCCCTTCACCCGCTCCACCAATTCAAATGCCGGTGCAACGTGGCCTTAGCACCGTGGGTGACGATCCTCAAGGCTCCACACTCCGGATGCCCCAATAATTTTGTTGTTTCAAGGCAACCTAACTTGCCCGCAGCGGTGGTAAAGTGCGGCCTCTGCCACACCCCCGCAGTGTTCCTGAACCCTAGGCCCGCCCCTCCTAGCCTTGTGTTGCTCATCATGCCGGCTGAAGTCCGTATTCGAAAGATCGCCATGGCGGCGATCGTTGCCTCCGCCATCGTTGCGGCTGTTCCTTTCTTTGCCAGCAGCAATGTGACCGAAGGGGTAACGCTGCTCAAGCGGGCGGCCGACCGCCAGAACCTGTATATCGATCTGCTCAGCATGCTGCGCGACGTGGAAACGGGCCAGCGGGGCTTCGTGCTCACTGGCAGGGAAAGCTTTCTCGATCCCTACAATGCTGCGATGCTCCAGATCCCCGTGCTGAAGCACGACCTGATCAAGGGCGCTCTGGACGCCGAGGAGCGCGATGCCCTGACGCAGATCATTCCCCTGACCGATGAGAAGCTGATCAATGCCGCAGAAGGGATCGCGGCGCGGCGCAGCCATGAGGCGGAGGCGGACAGCGCCGTGGGGTCCGCGTCGCTGGGCAAGGTCCAGATGGACAAGCTGCGCCAGCTCCTGGGCAAGCAGATCGCCGCGATGGCGGACCGCCGCAACGATGTGCGCAGCACCCTGATCGAAGGCTCGGCCCAGGTCGCGCGTTTCAGCGGACTGGCGGCCGTGATCAACGCGCTGCTGCTCGGTACCGCCGTCGTCAGCGGCAGGCGCCTGCTGCGCGAACGCGCCCGCACCGCCGACCAGCTGCGCGCCGCCGTGACCTTGGCCGATACGCGCAACCAGATGATGTCCGGTAGCGCTCGCATGCTGCAGGCGATCCAGTCGACGCCCACGGTGGGCGATACGTCGGCGATCCTGACGACGTGCCTGACGGGCCTGCTGCCGGGCGTGTCCGGCACCGTCTACCTGTACCGCAATTCGCCCGACCTGCTCGAGCCGCTCGCTTCCTGGGGCAGCACCGATGCGCCGGCCCTGCCGATTCCCCGCGAGGACTGCTGGGCGCTGCGCTTCGGCCGCGCCCACGATCACAGCGGCGAGCACGACCTGTGCTGCAATCACCTGCGCGGCGAAACGCGCACCCAGCACCTGTGCATGCCGATGGTGACCCAGGGCGCCGTCATCGGCATGATGTCCGTCCGGGCCGACAGCCTGTCGAAGGAGCAGTTCGCCGTGCACCGCGACCTCGTCACGGCGCTGGCCGAACAGGTGTCGCTGGCTCTGTCGAACGTGCAGCTGCGCGAAGCGCTGCGGTCGCAGTCGATCATTGACCCGCTGACGGACCTGTACAACCGCCGCTTCCTGGAAGAGACCCTGAAGCGCGAACTGGCGCGCAGCACGCGCAACAAGTCGTCGCTGTCGGTAATCATGTTCGACGTCGACCACTTCAAGCTCCTGAACGACAACTTCGGCCACGATGCCGGCGATGCCGTGCTGAAAGCGGTGGCGGCCGCCGCGAAGACAGCCGTGCGCAAGGCCGATATCGTCTGCCGCTACGGTGGCGAGGAGATGATCGTCGTCATGCCGGACTGCGCCGAGGGCATGGCGATGGAACGGGCGGAGATGATCCGCAAGGCGATCGAATCGATGCGCACCGAACATGGCGGACGCGAAATGCCGCAGGTGACGGCCTCGTTCGGCGTGGCCAGCCACCCGGTCTTCGGCGTCGATGGCGACTCGCTGGTGCGGGCGGCCGACGCCGCGCTGTACGTGGCCAAGCGGCGCGGCCGCAATAACGTGCAGATGGCCGTGGAAATGTAAGCGACGCCGCCACCGCCGGCGGGCGGGCACGGGCACGTTTTGCCAACGCCGATTCATCGTATAATCCGGCTGGTTCCGGGTTCCGGATTGCGCTTTTGACCACGCCATGTGGCCGAAGCGACGTCCGCGGCCCATGCACGCTGCACCGCGGTGCAGCTTTACCCAGGATCGCCGACCGCGCCCATGTCGTCACGCGTTTTAGTCCAACTGCTGCTGTCGCTGCTGTTGCTGGTTTCCCAGCAGCTGGCACTGTCGCACGTCTATACGCACGTGCCCGGCAGCGGGCCAGTCCAGCTTTCCCAGGACGACGGCGGCAAGGGCAGCCGCTCCGTCGCGGCCGACCACCTGTGCGGCCTGTGCGTCTCCGGCGACCAGCTGACCCATGCGCTGGGCGTGCCCTCGTACAGCTTCCACGCCGTCCGTCCCGAATACCTGCCCCTGGTTGCCGCCGACACGCCCGCCGCGTGCCAGGGCACCGTCTGCGTCTATCAATCTCGCGCCCCGCCCCTGGCCTGACCTGCCCAGTTTCATCGACGTTCGAAATTGATCCGCCGCGCCGTCGCGCCCGGCGGAAGCTTGTCATTCCATTTGCCCGAGGTTTACCCAATGAATATGCAACGCACGCTGCTGGCCAGCGCAGTCCTGGCCGCCCTGACTCCTGCTGCCTACGCCGACGAGCCGATCGATCCGGTCGTGCCGAAAGTAATCGTCACCGCCAATCCTTTCCGTAGTGCCGAAGGCGACCAGATCCTGACGCCCGCCAAGGTGCTGCAAGGCGACGAGCTGCGCGACAAGGCCGGCAGCTCGCTGGGCGAGACGCTGTCGCAGGAGCTGGGCGTGTCGGCATCCGCCTTCGGCGCCGGCTCGTCGCGCCCCATCATTCGCGGCATGGAAGGTCCGCGCGTGAAGATGCTGGAGAACGGCATGGCCGTCTCCGACGTGTCCGGATTGTCGAACGACCACGCCGTCGCCGCCGAAGGCGCCGTCGCGCACCAGATCGAAATCCTGCGGGGGCCCGCCGCGCTGCTGTACGGTTCGGGCGCCATCGGTGGCCTGGTCAACGTCGTCAACGAGCGCATTCCCACCGCGCTGGAAGCGAAACCCACCGGCCAGGTGGAGGCGCGCTACAGCACCGTCGACACGGGCAAGAACATGTCCGGCACGGTGGACGGCGCGGTCGGCAAGATCGCCCTGCATGCGGACGGCAACTGGCGCGATGCCGGCGACTACAAGATTCCCGAACACCGCGTGCTGGGCGATGCCGATTCCGTGACCGGCCGCCTGCCCCATTCGGATACGCGCGAACGCAACCTGGGCGTGGGCGCCTCGTATGTGGACAGCTGGGGCTATGTCGGCACGTCGGTCTCGCACCTGACCAACCTGTACGGCATTCCCAGCGACGAGGGTTCGAAGATCGACCAGAAGCAGACCCGCTACGATATCGAAGGCATGGTCAAGGCGCCGTTCTCCGGCTTCGAGCAGTTCAAGTTCAAGGCCGGTTACACGGACTACGAACACGCCGAACTGGGCGAGGGCGACGCGCCGGAAGTGATCTTCACCAACCAGTCGCTGGAAACGCGCTGGGAGCTGACGCACCGGCCGCTGGCGGGCTGGCACGGCACCTTCGGCCTGCAGACCGAGAACACGCACTTTTCCGCGCTGAGCGCCGAGGGCGGGCCGGACACGGTGCCGGCCACCCGCTCGACGTCGACGGCCGGCTTCATCGTCGAAGAGAAGGACCTGGGCGTGGTGCGCCTGTCCGCCGGCGCGCGGCTCGAGTCCGTCAAGCGCGAACCCGTGACGGGCCTGGAACGCTCCTTCGGCCTGAAATCCGGCTCGGTCGGCGCCCTGTGGCCGTTCCTGCCCGGCTACGGCGCCGGCCTGACGTTCTCGTACGCCCAGCGCGCCCCGTCGACGGAGGAGCTGTATTCCTACGGCCCGCACGACGCGACGGTGACGTTCGACATCGGCAACGCCGCCTTCGACACGGAGAAATCGCGCAACGTCGAACTGTCGGTGCAGAAGACGAATGGCCTGGTGCGGTGGAAGGCGAATGTCTACCGCAACAAGGTCAGCGATTTCATCTACGGCAATATCACCGGCAATCTGCTGGACGAGGAAGGCAACGCCGGCGACGAGCTGCGCGAGCGCGTCTTCCAGCAGGGTAACGCGACCATCCGTGGCGCGGAAGCCGAGCTGACCATCAACGAAGCGGGCGCCGGCTGGTCGGGCCGCGTCTTCGCCGACACGTCGCGCGGCAAGCTGGACGGCAACGGCAGCCTGCCGCTGCAACCGGCGGACCGCATCGGCGCCTCGGTCGGCTACCGGATGGACGCGTTGCGTGCCGGGTTGTCGCTGGTCCACGCACGCGGCCAGGACCGCCTGGCCTCGTTCGAGGACACGCCGACGCCAGGCTACAACCAGCTCAACGCCAACCTGTCGTACACGCAGAAGGTGGGCGAGACGGACCTGACCTGGTTCCTGCTGGCGAAGAACCTGCTGAACGAGGACATCCGCGTCTCCACCTCCGTGCTGAAGGACATCTCGCCCCTGCCGGGCCGCAACTTCGTCTTCGGCGTGCGCGCGAAGTTCTAATCGCCCACCGGCGCGTCCGCGACGGCCCGTCCGCCGCCGCGGCTCGCGCCGACGTCGCATTCGGTGTCAGACACCTAGTTCAGAATTCGCCGCTTCTGTTTCCTGAAAACCGGTGTCTGACACCGGTTTCTCACCGGCGCGTCCGCGACGGCCCGTCCGCCGCCGCGGCTCGCGCCGACGTCGAATTCGGTGTCAGACACCAGTTCACAATTGGCCGCGTCTGTTTCCTGAAAACCGGTGTCTGACACCGGTTTCTGAGCAACCACCGAGATTTAGGTGTCTGACACCGAATTGAGGGGCTTGGGCTGCGGTAGCAAGGATACGTGCGTCAGTTAACTGACCGGCAACGGTTCTTGCGCGATCCTTGCATCGACGACACCAGTCGATTTCAAGGAGAACGCCATGTCCGACAATCTGCAGAACCGCGGCCCGCAGGATCGCAGCCGCATCAATGTCAATGAAGAGTGGGAATTGCGCTACTGGACCAAGGAGCTGGGCTTGTCCGAGGAAGAGCTGCGCAATGCCGTCAAGGCTGCCGGCACGACCGTGACAGCTGTGCGCGAGCACCTGGGCAAAACGCATTGACGGCCCCGCAACGTAGCGTGCGCACGACAGCAGTCGTGCGTGCTAGCATGCCCGCTTTCTAGCATTTCACAAGTTGCTGATGACCGAAGATATCTGGGTAAAAGGGTACGTCTACAGCGTGGATGTGGCGGAAGAGCCGGCCGGCAAATACCGCGGTCAGATTTATATCAAATCGCACCGCTTGTCGGGCCGCACCTTCGAACCGCCCGTCGTCATCGAGACGCCGGCCGCGTTCAAGCGCGAGCATGCGGCCGAGATCGAGGCGCGTGCGCTGGCGCGCGAACTGATCGACAGCGGCAGTGTGGAGGAGCGCCTTGGCGCCCCTGCCGCACAATCCACGCAAGCGGCCATCTAGGCCGCTTTTTTTATGCTCAGAAATCCACTTTCAGGCGTGTGACGATGCTGCGTTCGGCGCCTGGTGTCACGTACAGCGCCCCCCACGAGGACGTGTAGTACAGGCGGTTGAACAGGTTGTGGATGTCCACGGACAGCCGCGCCCGCTTGCTGAACTGCCAGTAGCCGACCAGCTTGGCCGTCGTGTAGGCGGGCAGCGAGTACGTGTCCGTGCCGTTGCCGGCCCGCTCGCCCACATAGTTCAGCCCGCCACCGACGCCGTAGCGCTTGCCGTTGGCCAGCGTGTCTTCGCGGATGGCGAACAGACCGGCGGAAAATTCCGGCACGTTGACCAGCCGCGCGCCGGACGGCAAGGTCTTGTCCTTCGTCACACGCGCATCGTCCCACGAGAAATTGCCCGTCATGCGCCAGTGCGCGTCGAGCTGGCCGAACACGTCCGCCTCGAAGCCCGTGCTCTTGATCCTGCCCGCCGCCACCGAGTACCCCGGCGTGTCGCTGGCCGTCAGCACATTCGTCTTGGCGATGTCGTACACGGCCAGGTTGGCGCCCAGGCGGCCGTCCGCCGTCTGCAGTTTCCAGCCCGCTTCGTAGGCTGTCGAGCGCTGCGGATCGAAGGCATTGCCGGCGATATCCGTGCCGTTATTGCCCCGGAATGATTTGCCGGCCGACAGGTACAGCGAGCTCCAGTCGTTTGGCAGGAACGTCAGGCCGACGCGGGGCGACACGGCGCTCTGCTCGCGCGCCACGTGGGTCCTGGCCACGCGGTTGACCAAGTCCTGGCTGTACTCGTCCCAGCGCAGGCCGGCCAGTACTTTCCACCGGGGCGACAGGCTCAGCTGGTCTTGCGCGAACACGGCCTTCACGCGCTGGCGCTCGTCCGAGCTGGACGTCAAGGTCGTCAGGGCCGGGGCCGGCTTGCCGTAGACGGGCGCGTAGAGGTCGATCGGATAATTGGCCGAGCGCAGGATCTCCGTGTTCATGAACAGGCGCGACGCTTCCGCCCCCACCAGCACCGTGTGGCCGATGGCACCCGTGTTGAACTTGCCTTCCAGTTCGGCCTGCACCGACACGTCGCGCGACGGCAGCTGGCGCCACGTGGCCTGGCGGTTCAAGGTGCGGTTGTCCGCCGCCAGCGACGTCGCTTCCGTGTAGTTGCCGTCGAAGGTGCTTTCCTTGTAGCTGGCGCCGAGTCTGGCTTGCCAGTTGTCCGACAGCACCCGGTCCAACGTCACCTGGTGGGTGTCGCTGGTGAGCGTCATGTTGCCGTCGCCCGGTTCGTTCAGCACGCGGTCGCGGGGCAGGGTGCCCAGCGCGCCACGCACGTTGACGAGGCCCCGGTCGAGCGGCGTGTCGGCGCGCAGGAACTCGCCTTCGTAGTTCACGGTGGTGCGGCTGTCGATCAGCCATGTCAGCGCCGGCGCCACCAGACTGCGGTTATTGCCCAGCAGGCTGCTGCGGCTGTCGCCTTCCTCCGCCATCAGGTTGATGCGGTAGGCCACCGAGCTGCCCAGCGCGCCCGTGCTGTCGACGGTGGCGCGGCGCAGGCCACGGCTGCCGATGCTCGCTTCGGCCACGGTGCGCGACGTGAATTTCGGCTTCTTCGTGACGATATTGATGGTGCCGCCCGGCTCGCTGCTGCCGTAGACGGCGCCGGCCGGCCCCTTCAGGAACTCGAAGCGCTCGACGGTGGCCGTGTCGCGGGGCGGGTTGTAGCCGCGCGAGCCGGGAAAGCCGTTGACGAGGAAGCCCATGTCCGTGCTGGAGAAGCCGCGGATGGCGAAATTGTCCCAGGTACCGCCGAAGTCGTTCAGGCGCGCGACGCCGCTAACGTAGTCGACCGTGTCGGCCATGCGGGTGGCGCCCAGGTCCTCGATCTGCTGCAAGGTCACGACTCTTACCGATTGCGGCATTTCGCGGATCGGCGTGTCGGTGCGGGTGGCGCCGCTGCTGTTCTGCGGGTTGTAGGTGCTGGTGGTGCGCTCGGCCGCCACGGTCACCTGCGGCATGGCAGGCTCTTCGTCAGGCGCGGCGTGGGCCGGGGGAAAGGCGGAAAGAAGACTCAGCGCAAGGAGTTTCGGCTTGAAGCAGCGTGCCGCGGGAGAAACAGACATGACAATCCTGGAAGGAAAACCCAGCAATATAAATGAGAATCATTTCTATTGACGAATATTCCCTACAGGCTGTAAGGGTATTGCGGCAGGCGTTCAGCCCTTCAGATCCAGGTCCAGCCAGATCGAGTAGGCCAGGCGCTTGCCCTGCCACAGCCCGCCGCCGCGGATGGCGGCGTCGCACGAGGTCAGTTGCCCGGCGATCTCCTCGCGCGCAAGCAACTGGCGGAATACCAGCGCATCTTTCGGTGCCAGGTAACCCACCATCAGGCCGCTCAGGAACACGGCCACGGCCTTGTCTTCGTACGGGTTGGCGTCGTCCGGCAGCAGGATGGCCTGGTGACGCACGTCGGCCGTGGCGTCGCCGTGCTGCCCGGCCAGTTGCTGCACGGTGTCGCGGTAGCGCGATTCGCCCAGCACTTCGACGTCGAAGCGGCCGTCGTCGGACCAGTGCCGCACCGGCTCGCCTTCCGGCACGGGCGTGTAGGAGCCGGCACCCGGCCGCGCCGGCAGCGGCGGCGCCTTCGGCCGGCCCTTCAGCAGGTAGTACAGCGCCAGCAGGGCGACGACGATGATTGCCAGATTCAGTGCTTCAGCCATGCGGCGCTTCCCGGTGCGTTGTGAGGGGCGCTATTATCGCAGGCCGGCGGGAATGGCGAAGGTGAACGTGGTCAGGCCGTCGCTGGACGCCACCTCCAGCGTGCCGCCATGGGCCTTGGCGATTTCGGACGCGATGTACAGGCCCAGGCCCAGGCCACGGCGGGGCTGGCGTTCGTCGTCGCGCCAGTAGGGCTGGAACAGCTTGCCCAGCTTTTCCGGCGCGATCGTGTCGCCTTCGTTGGCCACCGTCAGCGTGAAGGTGCCGCCGTCGACGCCGGCGCCGATGCGCACGGGCGCATCCTTGCGGCCGTAGCGCAGCGCATTGCCCAGCAGGTTGGCCAGCACCTGCGCCACGCGGTCGCGGTTGCACCAGACGATGCCCAGCGCGCCGATGGCCGCTTCGATGCGGTGGCCGGGATGCTCGTTCTGGCATTCGGCCACCACCTGGCGCAGCGCCTCGTCCAGGTCGGGCACGGGCCCGGCGTCCAGTGCGATGCCGCCGCCCAGGCGCCCGCGCGTGAAATCGAGCACGTCGTCGATCATGCGGGCGATGCGCTGGCCGCTGCGCTGCATGGTGCGCGCGATCATGCGGGTGCGTTCGTCCGCGTCGTCCTGCAGCAGGATCTCGGCGCCGTGCAGGATCGACGACAGCGGCGTGCGGATATCGTGGCCCAGCACGGCGATGAACTGCTCGCGCAGCATGGCCGTGGCCTTTTCGTCCGACAGCTCGGTGTTGCGATCCAGGTAACGCTGCTCCGCGTCGAGCTGGCCCGAGATCAGCTGCGCGAACAGGCCCAGCGACTTGACGGTCTTCGATTCGGACAGGGGCAGCGGTTTCGGATCGAGTCCGCACAGGGTGCCGAAAAAGCCGCCGTTGCGGTCATGCAGGGGAATCGATACGTAGCTCTCGAAGCCATACAGGCGCGGCGTCGGGTGGTCGCGGAACAGCTCGTCTTCGCTGGCATGGTCGATGACGATGGTGGCATTGGCGGCGCGCACGCTGTTGCACAAGGTGGTGCGCAAGTCCAGTTCGTCACCGGGCTGCAGCCCGAAGCCGATCTGGTCCAGCACGGCGCAGGTGGTCCAGCTCGTCTCTGTCACGTGGGCGACGCAAACGAAGCGCAGGCCCGTCATTTCGGCCATTACGCCGAGGATGTCCGGTACCGAAGGGAGGGCTTGTACCGCCTGTACGTAGGGGGGCCACGCTTGCTTCATGATCTTCCTGGCGCATGGATGAAAGGCGAGTGTAGCAGAGCTACGCGGCATTTGTGCCAGGGCCGGGTGCTATAATCGTCCCTTTTTCGCCACTATTTTCAGCAGATTCCATGTCTTCCGACACTCCACCGAAGGGCCCCGCGCGGTCCATGCTGTACGACCCGACCGAGCACCGCATCCGCAGTTTCGTCACGCGCGCCGGCCGCCTGTCCACCGCGCAGGAGCGCGCCCTGAACGAGCTGGGGCCCCGCTTCATGATCGACTACGCCAAGGCGCCGCTGGACACGGCCCAGGCTTTCGGCCGCAGCGCACCCGTGGTGCTGGAGATCGGCTTCGGCATGGGCCAGACCACGGCCCATATCGCCAAGAACATGCCGGAAAAGGATTTCATCGGCGTGGAAGTGCACACGCCCGGCGTAGGCAGCCTGCTCAAGCTGATCGGCGAGGAGAACCTGGCCAACCTGCGTGTGATCCAGCATGACGCCGTGGAGGTGTTGAACAATATGATCGCCGATGGCAGCCTGGCCGGCGTCCACGTGTTCTTCCCGGACCCGTGGCACAAGGCGCGCCACAACAAGCGTCGCCTGATCCAGGCGCCCTTCGTCAAGCTCCTGACCGACAAGCTGGCGCCGGGCGGCTACCTGCACCTGGCCACCGACTGGGAAGACTACGCCGTGCAGATGCTGGAAGTGCTGTCGGCCGAAACGGGCCTGCAGAACACGGCGGAAGGCTACGCGCCGCAGCCGGCCTACCGCCCCCTGACCAAGTTCGAGAACCGTGGCCTGAAGCTGGGGCACGGGGTGTGGGACCTGGTGTTCACGAAGAAGTAAAGGTAGTACGCCAATGCGTCAGCCCCGGGCCGCTACCGTGCCGGCCGCTGGCGCTGCTGGCCGCCCCGGCATAAAGGCCAGCAGGTTCCCGCCGATGACGAGGGCCAGCCCGGCAAACGCCGGCGCGCCCCAGCGGTAATCCTCGAACACGGCCGAAGCCGTCAGCGCCACCACGGGGAACAGCACCGTGCAGTAGGCCGCGCGGTCCGGTCCCAATCTCCCCACCAGCAGCAGGTATGCCGTAAAGCCGATGACCGAGCCGGGAATGGCCAGGTAGAGCAGCGAGCCCACATAGCGCAGCTCCGGCTCGAACGTGAACGGCATGCCCAGGCTTAGCGCCAGCACCGTCAGCAGAGTGGCGCCGATGAACATCGCCCACGTATTGGTCAGCATCGGCGTCAGCCCCAGCGCCTGCATGCGCGAGGACAGCAGGTTCCCCGCCGAGAAGCACAGGGTGCCCAGCAGCGCCAGTCCCAGTCCGGCCAGCATGCCGCCGTCGTTCCAGTGGCCCGCCATCTGCGGCAGGAACAGCAGGGCGATGCCGGCCAGGCCCAGTACGGCGCCGCCCACCACGGCGGGCCGTATTGGCCGGCCCAGGAACAGGCGGCCGTTGATGGCGTTCCAGATCGGCGCCGTGGAGAACACCACCGCCACCAGGCCGCTCGGCACGTGCGCGCTGGCGTAATAAAAGCACAGGAAATTACAGCAGAACAGGGCGAAGCCCTGGGCCAGCAGGTAGCGCCACGCCGCGCGCGGCGGCCACGTCGTCTTGCGGGCGATGACGAGGCAGGCCAGCAGCACCGCCGCGGCAATCCAGAAGCGGTAGGCGATCGACACGGGCGCCGGCACCACGCCCAGTTGCAGCTTGATGGCGATCCAGGTGGTGCCCCAGATCAGGACGGTGACCAGGTACAGGAAGAGGTTCATGGCAAGGCTTGAAAGATTGAGCAGCCTTCATGGTGGCGGCGCCGGGCCCGGGGCGGTTGTCCCATCTTGCGCATTTCGCCTTTCACGTCGGACGGTGGCTGCCACGAAGTGCTAGACTTTTCGACATGACCGTTTCGCCATCTTCCACCGATTACCTGCCTGCCGGCCTGCGCGCCGCGCCGGCCGCGCTAGCCGCGCTGCTGTCGGCGCCAGCCGATGCGCTGGGCCATGCCGTGTTTCGCACCATGTGCGGCTCCGATGCGCGGCTGGAGCGCTTCGCCTGGTTCGGCGACGGGCTGGCGGCGGCCGTGTGGCAGCGCCAGACCGACGAAGCGGAAACCGTCTACAGCCAGCCAGGCCATCACACGCTGTCGTGCTATCTCGATGGCGGCTACCGGGTCGAGCGCAATGGCGCACCGGGCCTGTACGGCGGGCCGCACCTGCTGTCGTCGCTGCCGGACTGGCACGAGTCGACGTGGATGGTGCGCGATTCGCTGCGCCTGATGCACATCTACTTCCTGCCCGAGCATTTCACGCGCCGCGCCGTGGTGGAACTGGACCGCGAACCGCGCGAACTGACCTTGCAGGACCGCACCTATTTCGACCACCCGCCGCTGGCGCGGCTGTGCGAATCGCTGCTCGACATTCCCTGGCAGGGCCCGGATTACCTGCTGCGCGCCAACGAGACGGCGCACGAAGCCTTGTCCGGACTGCTGCGCAGCCAGGCGATGCTGCGTCCGGGCCTGCGCCTGCGTGGCGGGCTGGCGCCACATCTGCGCCGGCGCCTGGCCGACTTCATCGAGGCGCACCTGCACGAGCCGCTCACGCTGGGTATGCTGGCGCAACTGGCCAACCTGTCGGAGTTCCACCTGGCGCGCATGTTCAGGATATCGTTCGGCATGCCGCCTTCGAGCTGGATCGCGGCGCGGCGCATCGACCGCGCCCGTGGGCTGCTACGGAGCGGCGACCTGCCGCTGCAGCAGGTGGCCGATGCCTGCGGCTATGCCGACCTGTCCCACTTCAGCCACCGCTTCCGGGCCGCCCTGGGCGTGCCACCCGGGCAGTACCGGCGCATCCTGGTCAGTTAAACCATCTCGGAAATGATGGCGACGATATCGCCGCCGTAGGACACCAGCTTCTTCTCGCCCACGCCGGACACGCCGCGCAGTTCGGCCAGCGAGGTGGGCTTGACCTTGGCGATTTCGCGCAAGGTGGCGTCGGCGAAGATGACGAAGGCCGCCACGTTGTGCTCGCGCGCCATGCCCATGCGCCACGAGCGCAGGCGGTCGAAGATGGCCTGTTCGGCCGGCTCCAGGAAGGTCTCCGCATAGCCTTTCGGCGCCGACGCGCGCTTCGGCTTGGCCGGTTTCTGGTACTGCCGCAGCTGCACCTTCTGGCCGCCCTTCAGCACGGGCCGGGCCGCATCCGTCAGCTTCAGCGAGCTGTATTGTTCATGGTCGACCGTGACGAGGCCCAGCGCGATCACCTGGCGCAGGATGGCGCGCCATTCCGCTTCGCTGCGGTCCGCGCCGACGCCGAACACGGACAGGGCATCGTGGTGCCACGTCTTGATGCGTTCCGTCTCGACGCCGCGCAGCACCTCGATCACGTGGGTGGCGGCGAAGCGCTGGTCGACCCGGTAGATGGCCGACAGCAGCTTCTGCACCGGCACGGTGCCGTCGAAGGACACGGGCGGCAGCAGGCAGGTATCGCAGTTGCCGCAGGGGCCGGACGCCTCGCCGAAATAATCGAGCAGGCGCACGCGCCGGCACGACAGCGTTTCGCACAGGCCCAGCATGGCGTCGAGCTTCATGCCCAGCACGCGCTTGAAGTTCTCGTCGGCTTCGGATTCGTCGATCATCCGGCGCTGCAGCACCACGTCCTGCAGCCCGTAGGCCATCCAGGCGCTGGCCGGCAGGCCGTCGCGGCCGCCCCGGCCCGTCTCCTGGTAATAGCCCTCGATGCTCTTGGGCAGGTCCAGGTGGGCGACGAAGCGCACGTCCGGCTTGTCGATGCCCATGCCGAAGGCGATCGTCGCCACCATCACGAGGTTTTCCTCGCGCAGGAAGCGCGACTGGTTGGCGGCCCGCTTCGCATGCTCCATGCCGGCATGGTAGGGCAGGGCGCGGATGCCGTTCTCGTTCAGGAATTCGGCCGTTTCCTCGACCTTCTTGCGCGACAGGCAGTAGACGATGCCGCAGTCGCCCGGATGCTCGGTGCTGATGAAGTCCAGCAGCTGCTTGCGGCCCGTGGTCTTTTCGACAATCTGGTAGCGGATGTTCGGGCGGTCGAACGAGGACACGAACTGCGCCGCATCCGTCAGGTCGAGCCGGTGCGCGATCTCGGCGCGGGTCTGCGGATCGGCCGTCGCCGTCAGCGCGATGCGGGGCACGCCGGGGAACTGCTCGTGCAGGATCGACAGCTTGATGTATTCGGGGCGGAAGTCGTGGCCCCATTGCGAGACGCAGTGGGCCTCGTCGATGGCGAACAGGGCGATCTTCGAATCCTGGAACAGGTCGAAGCAGCGCTGCGTCATCAGGCGCTCGGGCGCCACGTACACCAGGTCGATCTGGCCGGTGCGCACCAGGCGCTCGATGCGGGCCGTTTCTTCCCAGGTCTGGGTCGAGTTCAGGAAGGCGGCGCGCACGCCCACTTCTTCCAGCGCGTCCACCTGGTCCTGCATCAGCGCGATCAGGGGCGATACGACGACGCCGACGCCGTCGCGCAGCAGGGCGGGAATCTGGTAGCACAGCGACTTGCCGCCGCCGGTCGGCATCAGTACCAGCGCATCGCCACCGTTGGTGACCTGCTCGACGATTTCCGCCTGTTGTCCCCGAAACGCGGGGTAGCCGAAAACCGTTTGCAGCAGGTGCAGCGCGCGCTGACTGATATCGAGTTGATCCATACCTACATTTTACCTGTACTGCACCCTACCGACGCATTCCGCCTGCTTATTCGGCCCAATTCACGAGGCCGAAGTGGGCGGTGGCGATGACGACGATGCCGAACACGATACGGTACCACGCGAAGATCGTGAAGTCGTGTGTACTGATATAGCGCAAGAGCCAGCGTACGCAGAGGAAGGCCGACACGAAGGCGGACACGGTGCCGACGCCGAACATCGGCACGTCCGCCATCGACAGCAGCTCGCGCTGCTTGTACAGCGAGTAGAAGGTGGCGCCCAGCAGGGTCGGAATGGCCAGGAAGAAGGAAAACTCCGTCGACGCCTTGCGCGACAGGCCGAACATCATGCCGCCGATAATCGTCGCGCCCGAGCGGCTGGTGCCGGGAATCAGCGCGAAGGCCTGGGCGCAACCGACCTTGATCGCGTCCAGCAGGGTCATGTCGTCCACCGACTGCACGCGCACGGCCACCGGATTGTTGCGGGCCTGGCGTTCCACCCACAGGATCACGAGGCCGCCGACGATGAAGGCCAGCGCCACCGGCACGGGCTTGAACAGCACGGCCGTGATCTGCTTGTTGAACAGCAGGCCCAGCACGGCGGCCGGCAGGAAGCCCACCACGACATTCAGCGCAATGCGCCGCGCCTTCGGGTCGCTGCCCAGGCCGCCCAGGACGTTACCGATACGCACCCGGTATTCCCAGATCACGGCCAGCATGGCGCCCGCCTGGATCGCGATTTCGAAGACCTTGACCTTCTCGCCGGTAAATTCGAGCAGGCTGCCGGCCAGGATCAGGTGGCCGGTGGACGAGATGGGCAAAAATTCGGTGAAACCTTCGACCAGCCCCATGATCAGGGCCTTCATTGCGAGAACGATATCCATTGTGCGTGTGGTGTGAGGTGGGTGGAGTTGCCTGAAGTGAAACGCGGGCGGAAGCTTACCACGAGCGGCCCCGGCCAACCTATCGTGCTCAACCATTAACGGAAAGATACGGACCGATATTCGGCTATTAACTGTCGATACCCCGCTTTGGCGACGAAATCCCGCCTGCGCGCCGGCTGCATTTGGGGACCGGACTGGCGGCGCCGCTGGAATTTTGCTTTGACTTTCCCCCGCACCCGTCATACTATTTTTACCATAATTGGTAGCGGTACCAACGCTGTACCGGATAAAACAACGGAGACGCGATGCACAATAAGATCCGCCAGGCCCTGGCGTGCGGTGTGACGTTGCTGTGCCTGCTGCCTGCGCTGGCCGCGCCGACCTTGCAGAATATCCAGGCCCGGGCGCACCAAAGCCTGAACGGGCGCTGGCAGTACATCGTCGATCCCTACGAGACCGGTTACTACGACTACCGGCGCCAGCCCTACGACCGGTCGGCGGGCGGCAGCGGCGGCTTTTATGACGACCGCCAGCCGCGTGACAAGGGCGAGCTGGTGGAGTACAGCTTCGACGGCTCGCCCACCCTGGCCGTGCCGGGCGACTGGAATTCGCAGGCGGCCAAGCTGGAGCTGTACGAGGGCACCGTGTGGCTGCGGCGGCGCTTCGAGGCGGCGCCGCGGGCGGACAAGCGCTATTTCCTGCACTTCGGCGCGGTCAACTACGAAGCCCATGTCTACCTGAACGGCCGGAAGCTGGGCACGCACATCGGCGGCTTCACGCCGTTCCAGTTCGACGTAACGGGCCAGCTCAAGCCGGGCCAGAACACGGTGGTGGTCAAGGCGGACAACACGCGCCACGCCGACGCCATCCCCACCGTCAGCACGGACTGGTGGAACTACGGCGGCATCACGCGCGACGTGCTGCTGGCCGAGGTGCCGGCCACCCATATCGCCGACTACAAGATCCAGCTGGCGAAGAACGACCTGCACCGCATCGAAGGCTTCGTCCAGCTCGACGGCGCGGCGCGCCAGCGCGACGTCACGGTGACGATTCCGGAAGCGAGGCTGGCCACCACCGTGCGCACGGATGCCACCGGGCGCGCCGCCATCAGCATCCCCGTAAGCTCGCTGCGTTACTGGTCGCCGGAGGACCCGAAGCTGTACGGCGTGACGATCGCCGCCGGCGCCGACCGGGTCGAGGACCGCATCGGCTTTCGCACCATCGCCACGCGCGGGCGCGATATCCTGCTGAACGGCCGTTCCGTGTTCCTGCGCGGCGTGTCGCTGCATGACGAGAATCCCCTGATCCCCGGCCGCCTGCGGGGAGAAGGCGACATGCGCATGCTGCTGCAGTGGGCCAAGGACATGAACTGTAACTACGTGCGGCTGGCGCATTATCCGCACAGCGAGGCGATGCTGCGCCTGGCCGACGAAATGGGCCTGATGGTGTGGGCCGAGGTGCCCGTCTACTGGACCATCGCGTGGCAGAACGAGGCCACCTTCGCCAACGCCGCGCAGCAGATGACGGACCTCGTCGTGCGCGACCGCAACCGCGCCGCCGTGGCGATCTGGTCGATCGGGAACGAAACCCCCGTCAGCGCGCCGCGCAATGCCTTCATGGGCAAGCTGGCCGACACCGTGCGCGCGCTGGACGACACGCGCCTGGTGGCCGCGGCGCTGGAGGTGCACCGCGAAGGGCGCGAGATCACCATGCAGGACCCGCTGGCCGAGCGGCTCGACCTGATCAGCTTCAACGAATACGCCGGCTGGTACTGGGCCAGCAACCGCGACATGCTGGACTACCGCTTCACCATCCCTCACGACAAGCCGGTGCTGGTCACCGAATTCGGCGCCGATGCGCTGGCCGGCCTGCACGGCGACGCCGACACCCGCTGGACCGAGGAGTACCAGGACCAGCTCTACAAGAACCAGTTCAGGATGCTCGACGCGATTCCAGGCCTGCGCGGCATCACGCCCTGGATACTGGTCGACTTCCGCTCGCCGCGCCGGCCGCATCCGGTCTACCAGGACTTCTGGAACCGCAAGGGCCTGATCTCGGCGACGGGCGAGCGCAAGAAAGCCTTCCATACGCTGAAGGCCTACTACGACGCCAAGGAGCGGCAATACACGAACAAGGTCGGCGCTGCCGGCGCCGGCGGGGAGAAGAGACGATGATGAACGACAGCGAAGCCACGGACACGGCGCCGGAAGCGGCGCCGAAACCGCGTCGCCGCAAGGGCATGAGCCTGACCTTGCGCGACGTGGCGCGCATGGCGAACGTGGCACCGATCACGGCCTCGCGCGCGCTCAATACGCCGCAGGCGGTGTCCGACGACATCCTGCGCCGCGTGCGCGAAGCGGTCGAGCGCACCGGCTACGTGCCGAACCTGCTGGCGGGCGGCCTGGCCTCGCGCCGCAGCCGGCTGGTGGCGGCCGTGGTGCCCACCGTGTCCGGCTCCGTGTTCCTGGAAACCGTGGAGGCGCTGACGGATACGCTGGCCGCCGCGGGCTACCAGATGATGCTGGGCCAGTCCGGCTACGCCGGTTCGCGCGAGGACGCGCTGCTGGAAACGATCATCGCGCGCCGGCCCGATGGCGTGATCCTGACGGGCATCATGCACTCGCAACTGGCGCGGCGCCGCCTGGCCGCAAGCGGTATTCCTGTGGTGGAAACGTGGGACTTGAGCCCGAATCCCCTGGACATGCTGGTGGGTTTCTCGCACGAGCAGCTGGGCGCGGCCGTGGCCCACTTCCTGCACCGGCGCGGCCGCCGCTGCGTGGCGGCGATCACGGCGGACGACGAGCGCGCACGGCGCCGCCACGGCGCCTTCGCCACGGCAGCCTTGTCGCTGGGGATGAGCGCGGGCGAGCTGCCGCAGCACACGGTGCCGGCGCCCAGTTCCGTCGCCAGCGGCCGTGAAGGCCTGCGTGCGCTGCTGGCGCGCGAGCCGGGCATCGACGCCATCTTCTGCAGTTCCGACATGGTGGCGCTGGGCGTGCTGATCGAAGCGCAGGCGCTGGGCATCGCCGTGCCGGCGCAACTGGCCATCGTCGGCATGGGCGACCTGGCACTGTCGCGCGACCTGCAGCCGGCGCTGACGACGGTGCGCATCGACGGCACCCTGATCGGCGACACGGCGGCGCGCTACATCATGCAGCGCGCCGAAGGCGAAACGGTGGCGCAGCCGATCCGCGACGTCGGCTTCACCATCGTCGAGCGGGGCACGACGTGATCACTCGGCTGGCGGCAGCTTGCCGTCGGCCAGCGGACGCACGTAGCGCAGCAGGCTGACGAGGGTCTTGCCCGGCTCTTCCCACGGCACCATATGGGCCGAGCGCTCGAACCACACGGCCTGCTTGTACGGCGCGCGCAGCTGGCGCAGCCAGGCCTCGGTGGGCGCCGTCGGCGTCGTGTAGTCGTGCCGGCCGAGGAACATCACGACCGGGATGGCCAAGGTGTCGACCCGGCTGTAGTCGACCGTGACGAATTCCGGCAGCAGCCGCCCCAGGCTGAACAGGTTGCCCTGGTCGATGGTCTGTACATCTTCCGGCGCGTAGTCCGGCGACAGCCGCGGGCCGCCGAAATAATAGTCCGACTCGCTGCGAAAGGCCGACAGGCCGCCATAGTGCTGCGGCCATTTGCGCGCGGTGACGATGCGCTCGCGCGTGATGGGCAGCTCGCCGGGGTAGGGCGCGATGGACGCCAGGTCCTTCAAGGCTTCCTGATCCTTGCGTTTCGTCGCCTCGGCCAGCGCGTAGTCGAAGCTGATGCGTTCGTTCTCGCGCGTGCTGATCACCTGGCCCGCTCCCACGTAGGCATGAAACAGGTCGGGACGCTTCAGGGCCGCCCCCAGCGCGGGCACGGTGCCCCAGCTGTGTGCCATCAGGATGATCTTCTGCTTGCCGTAGCGCGTACGCAGGTGCTCGGCCACCTCGATGGTGTCGTCCACGTAGCGCGCCACGGTCAAGGTGGGCGCCACCTGCGCGGGCGGGTTGTCGCGATAGGTCAGGCCCGCGCCGCGCTGGTCCCAGTGCACGACGGTGAAGTATTCCTCAATGGGGCGCTGGAACTGCCACGCCGTCGGTATGGCCGGCGACGCCGGGCCGCCGTGCACGAACAGGATGATGGGGTTGGCCCGGTCCTGGCCCCGCACGTACAGCCACTGCCCGATGCCGCCGATGGCCGTCTTGTACGATTCCTGCACGCCCGTGGGCGCGGTGATGCGCGTCAGGTCGGCCACGGCGGCGCGCGATTTTCGGTAAGCGCTGGCGTCTTCCGGCTCGCCGCCCTGGGCGGCACCCGCCGCCACGATCATGCCCATTGCCAGCCACTGTCGCTTCATCGCCTGCCTCCGCTGTCGTGATGGGGCGATGATAGCGCGGGTTTGCGCAAACGCGGTGCCGGTGCGATGATGATGTTTCCATATTGCCGAGCCGACCATGACGATCCGCCCCACCACGATAGACGACTGGCGCGCCCTGAAAGCCATCCGGCTGGCCGCGCTGCGCGACGCGCCCACCGCCTTCGGCGTCACGCACGATTCGGCCGTCGCCTACACCGACGAACAATGGCAGACCCGCGCCGCCGGCACGCCGCAGGCCGAGTACCTGCTGGCCTTTGACGGCGATACGGCCATCGGCATCGTCGCCGGCGTGGTGGACGGGCAGGGTCATTACAACCTGATCGCCATGTGGGTCGCGCCGGCGCACCGGGGCACCGGCATCGCGGCCAAGTTGGTGGAAGCGGCCAAGGCCAGGGCCGTCGCACGGGGCCACCGGCGCGTGGTGCTGGACGTGGCGCCGGAGAACCTCGGCGCGGCCAGGCTGTACCAGCGCCAGGGTTTTGTCTTCCTGCCCGAATGGGAGCCGCTGGCGAGCCATCCGGACATCACCGTGCAGAAGATGGCGTGGGCGGCGCCCGCATGACAAAGGCGGAAGGTCTGGTGATGCGTTGCGATGAGAACTTAGGCTGAGCTCCGCGAATGAACCCGAATGGCGGGAAAACGCGTGGCGAAGTTCAGAAGGACTTCGCGTCAAAGACGAGCCGTGAAACCCGAACGGAATGATCATGAAGCTGCTGCTTCCCCACATCCATATCGGCCTCGATGCGCAGCGCAGGGTGTTGCTTGTCATTCATGATTATGAGTTATTCGATTTCATCTCGGACTATCTGGGAGATGATTGCGACTTACCCCATGAGTATCAGTCTTCCGTCCAGCGGCCGGGCGGCGAGATCATCACCATGTACTTCCCGTTTTCTACAACCGAGACGGAAGTTGAGCACCATCTTCTGAAGCTGTCCCCGCAGGAAATAGAACGCATCTACAAGCTCAACAATTGAGCACTGGGCGCTAGGCCGGCGCCGTCGCCTGCTCCAGCGCGTCCAGCCAGCGGATCGCCTGTTCGCGGCTGCTGCCGCACATTTCTTCCGATGGTTGCAGCCCGCCGCAAAACGCCGGCCGCTCGGGGCGCCCGAAGATGCGGCAGCGGTTGTCGTCTGCCAGCTGGATGCAGCGCACGCCCGCCGGCTTGCCGTTCGGCATACCGGGAATCGGGCTCGTGATGGAAGGCGCGGTGCAGCAGGCACCGCAATGGTCGCGGCAGTTCATGGCGTGGGTTCGGGCTGGGTGGGCCGGTATTTTACAGCGGCCGGGGGCCGCTGCGGCGATCAGGCGATCAGCAGCGACACGCAATACAACAGCAATCCCACCACGCCGCCCACCAGTGTGCCGCTGATGCGGATGAATTGCAGGTCGCTGCCGACCTGCTGTTCCAGCTTGTCCGAAATGGTTTCGGCGTCCCATTTGTCGATCACGCGCTGGACGACGGCGACGATCAGGCTGCGCCGTTCGACGATGGCTTCGATGGCGAAGCCGCGCAGCCAGTCGTTGAGCTTGGCGCGGATGGCCGGATTCTGCTCCAGCGCCGCCGCAAACACCTGCAGCGCATCCTGGGCCCGGGCCAGCAAGCGCGATTCCGGCGACGTGCCGGCCGTCAGCAGCCGTGCGCGGATATCGGCCCAGACGCCACCCACGTATTCGCGGAATAAAGGATGGTGCAGGCCGTTGGCCAGCAGGGTGCGCAACTTTTCCTCGTATTCGGGCGAATGTTCCAGCTCGTCGATCAGTTCCTCGATGGCCGTCTGGAAGCGGGCCCGCCATTCGCCGTTCTCGTCCGTCATATCGTCCAGGATGCTCTGGATGCCGTTCATCAGGCGCTCGAAGAATTTCTCGTCGATGGCGCGCGGCATCCAGCTGGGGCTGTGATCGTGCACTTTCTGGCGGATATACGGCCGGTTTTCCTCCAGGGCCCGGGCCACCAGGCCCAGCACGCGCTGCAGCAGCAGCACGTGCTGGCGTCCGGCCACCAAGACCGTCAGCACCTGGGCCAGTACCGGCGCCAGGCGGACATCCTTCAGGCTCGATCCCAGGGCGCCACGGAAGAATTCGGCGGCGTCGCGGTCGTCGATCATGTTGACGATGGCGGGTATGGTGCCGACCAGGCGTTCGGCCACGGCGCGGCTGTTCTCGTCGCGGCCCAGCCAGCGCGCGCTGACGCCGGCGAAATCGACGTCGCGCAGCTCGTCCTGCAGCACGTCGTGCGTGATGAAGTTGTGTTCGAGGAATTCCGCGATATTGACGCCGATGCGGTCCTTGTTGCGCGGAATGATGGCCGTGTGGGGAATCGGCAGCCCGAGCGGGTGGCGGAACAGGGCAGTGACGGCGAACCAGTCGGCCAGGCCACCCACCATGGCCGCTTCAGCAAAGGCGGCCACGAAGCCCAGCCACGGATAGCGCCCCTGCAGCAGGCGCGCGGTGATGAAGATCCCGGCCATGCCGGCCAGCAGGCAGGTGGCGACGCGGCGCACGCGGCGCAGCCGTTGCAGCGGGTTCTTGTTTGGCACCCTGTTCTCCCGTGATTCGGATGGGTCGATTGTGCCGGAATGCCGGCGTCGGCTGTGGGGTGCAGTTCACATTGTGTGGCGCCTGAAAACTTTATTGCGCTGTTGCGTACGCGAACGCACGCCGACGGGTGTCGAAAAACTTTACAGTAGAACTGAAGCGATTTGAGGGGGGAGTCCATCATGACCATCCTGCTTGCCGCCGCCACTGCGGCGCTGCTTGTGCAACCGGTCTGTTCCTGGGATCAGCCTGGCGTGAACCGTTACCGGGGCACGCCTGCAGCAGCCCTGGCCCATTACAAGGACATTCCGGCAACTACCCGCACGCTGCTGGCGCGGCGTATCGCCGACGGCATTCCCGACGACACGGTGCAGATCGGCCGCGACCGCATCGAGGGACATCACGAATACAGCAATCGCATCGGCGACATGCATTTCGGCAGTGGCCAGATGTGCCGATCGGTCACACGCACGAAATGGAAAAGCACGCATCGCGAGCCGGCGGCCGTGTACTGTGCGCAGGACGAGTGCATCCTGGTACCCAAGGTCTGCGGCAATATCAGCCGGGTCCGGCGCATCGCGACATCGGGCGGGGGCGGAGGGGGCGGCGCCAGCGGCGGATCGCCGCCTTTGGCCGAACTGCCGCCGATTCCACCCCAGCCCGTTCCCGTGTATTCCACCGTACCGGGTGGCGGGGAGGATATACCGCCATGGGTCCGGACGGACGTGCCGGCGCCGAAGGCGCCCCTGCCCTCCTACCCCGGCCCCGGCCGCGAGATCCTGACGCCCGGTCCGTCGCCGGTGTCGCCCGTGCCGGAGCCATCCACCTGGGCCATGCTGCTGGCCGGCGTGGGCTTGCTGGCCGCGCGATTGCGGCGCAAATAAAGCGGTGGCGAAAAAAAAGGCGCTGTCACCCGGTCGCAGTGAACTGTCCAGCCGGCATCTTGCTGATACTCAGCTGCTCGCCGGGAACAATGCAGCCCGTAAAAATTGCTGTGGCGTGCTCAGGTGTCGACAGTCGAGCCCGTGAATCCAGCCCAGGTAATGGGGTAAATAGCGG